>Ga0194131_10000030_pt1 | contig 195369 bp, 176 predicted proteins | sample TA2KigO120mmetaG_FD_148631 | JGI IMG/M metagenome (GOLD analysis project Ga0194131, IMG submission 148631) | Freshwater microbial communities from Lake Tanganyika, Tanzania - TA2015053 Kigoma Offshore 120m | ecosystem: Environmental > Aquatic > Freshwater > Lake | place: Tanzania: Lake...
ACACCGTCCGTCCGCACTCGAGTCTCGGCAATCTCACGCCGGCAGAGTTTGCCGCGCGAGGTCGATCAACAGAGCAACCAGGGGCCGTTCTCTAGAGACCGTTGGTCCGAGAAATGCCAGCAGGTCAGCCGCGCTCTCACGGCAGCCCGAGCATGGCCGCCGCCTCGGCGCACGTCGCGAGCGGGCGACCCACTTCGGCGCACAGCGCCGCGGCTTCGCGCACGTGGCCGGCGGGGACATTCCGCAAGTAAGTAAAGAAACTCCAGCTTTACTCACTTGCGGAACGTCCCCGGTCTTCCGCCTGCGTCCGCCGCCGCGTACTCACGGCAGCCCGAGCATGGCCGCCGCCTCGGCGCACGTCGCGAGCGGGCGCCCCACTTTGGCGCACAGCGCGGCGGCCTCACGTACCAGTTCCTCGTTCGTGGGCGAGCGGCCCGGCGCGTAGAACTCCTCGATCCCGACGTGCAGGTGGCCGCCGCGTTCGAGCGCGGCGCGCGCGACCGGCGTCGCCATCAGGTCGCCGCCCCACACCGAGACCGACCACGGCAGGCCCGAGCCTTCGAGCATCTCTAGGTAGGCGTCGAGCGCCTTCAGCGTCGGTGGAAGCCCGAACGTCACGCCCGGTTGCATCGCGAAGATCCCGTAGTCGCCGCCGAAGTAGAGCTTCACGAGCGTGCCGCGCGGGAGCTTCGCGCGGCGGTGATAGAAGAGCGTGGTGCGGAGCGAGCCGGGCTCGTAGATGCCGAGGCTCGGGCCGAGCCGGAGGCGCTCGCAGAACGCGAACGCGTACTTCACGTCGTCGTACGAGACGCCGTACACGACGCCCGCCGGCAGGCCGTCGGGCCCCGGGCCGCCGAGGTTGGTCGAGCCGGGATCCCAGCCCGCGAGGCGCAGCGGCACCTCGCGCTGGATCGCTTCGAGGTGCGCGAGCATCCCGGCCATGCCCTGACCGGCCGCGAGGGTCGGGTACCAGAGCGCGTCCGGCTTCGCGGCGAGAACGCCGCGCCACGCCGCGAGGTAGTCCTGCGCGGCGGCGTCTCCGCTCAGCGCATAACTGCTGTTATGCGCATGCACGATCGACGCGCCCAGCTCGAAGCAGCGCAGCGCGTCGCGCGCGATCTCGGCGTGCGTGACCGGCACGCTCGCGTTCTTCTCGCGGCTGGTGCCGCCGTTGATCGCGGCCTCGAGGATCACCGGGAGATCGCGCCGACTCGTCGTCATGCGGCCACGGTGGCACGGCGTGCGCGCCGAGACGAACGGGCGCGCCTTCTAGAACGCGTTTCAGGTTTTTGGCTTGACCCAAGCGTGCCGACCTGGACACAGTGCCGCTTCCGCCCGGCAGGATGCGCCCTGACCGCGGCACGGAGGTGCACTCGATGCGACTGCTGCAGAAGCTCGCCACAACCACTCTTGCCGCGTTCGCGGCCGGGGCGATCGCGTCCGCCCAGGACGCGGCTCCCGCGCCGGCGCCCGAAGCTCCGCCCGAGTCCGCACCGTCGCCCGCGGACGAGGGGGTCGAGGAGATCGTCGTCACGATCACGAAGCGCGCGGAATCCGTGCAGGACATCAGCGGAAACGTCGCCGCCTTCAATCAGGACACGATCGAGAGCGCGAACATCGAGAACGTCGGCGACCTGATCGGGTTGCTGCCGAACGTGACGGTCAAGAGCGAAGACACCGACATCTCGGTCCGCGGTGTTGCACGCGTCGCCTTCGATTCGCAGTCACCCGTGGCCTACCACATCAACGGCGTATACCAGTTCAACTCCCTCAGCTACGTCGGGCAGTTCTACGACCTCCAGAACGTCGCGATCGCGCTCGGGCCCTCGGGAACGCTCTACGGGCGCAACGCGAACGGCGGCGCGATCAACATCGAGTGGCGTCGCCCCGACAGCTCTTGGGGCGTGACGGGCGACGTCACCTACGCGCCTCGTTTCGACAACTACCAGTTTCGAAGTGTCGTCAACATCCCGCTTTCGGGAGAAGACAACGACCTCTTGAACGCGCGCTTCGTACTGACGCGCGAGGTAGGAGACGGCGCCGTACGCAACCCAGCGGGCACCGAGCGAGAGGGCGCCGGATCGAAGGACGACTGGTACTCGCGGCTCTATCTGACTTCCCAGCCGACGGAGAATCTGCGTCTCGATCTGCGCGGCTCGTACCTGAAGAGCGACAAGCGCTACGCCGGTGGTGTCTCGCTGCTTCCGCGCGGAACCGTGCCGCAGGGTGTTCTCCCGTTCGGCGCACTCGGCTCGTTCCCCTTCGACTGGGCGAGTGGCTTCGTTCAGTTCAAAACCGCGATCCAGAACTCGCCACTTCGCCCGATCATCGGATTCATCCGCCTGCAAAACCCCGGAATCTCGTTGAACGCCGCGACGGAGCTGTTGCTGTTGCAGGGCTTCCCTGCGTTCAACGTGCCCCCGCTCGTGCGCGACCCCCAGTTCTTCACTCCCATCTCTGCCGCCGAGTTCGCGAGGGGAGAACGGGCATCGGACTCGCGGCTCTTCGACCTGGGCTCGGGCAGGCTGGAAATCTGGAGCGTCGATGGCGGGCTCGAGTGGAACCTCGAGGGCCTGCCGCTGTTCGGTGATGTCGACCTGTTCGCGCTCGCCGGATACAGCCGCATCGAGAACGAGGGGCTATCCGACTCCGACGCCACCTCGTACGGCGCCCTCGACACCGAGAGCTCTCAGCTTCCTGAGACCAAGCGAACGTTCGAGTTGCGCTTCCAGTCCAACAACGAGTCGTGGCTCAACTGGACCCTCGGCTTCTTCTACGTGAACAACAAGGTCGATCAGGTCCGCAACACGCTCACGCCGCTGACGATCTCGGGGGCCTCGCTCACGCAGCAGGACAAGGGTTACGCGCCCTTCGCGAACGTCGTGCTCAAGCCGATCGACCCGATCGAAATCTTCCTCGGCGTGCGTTGGAATCACGACGAGTTCAGCCGCAACGAGGACCCGAATCCGACGCCGTTCGACCCGGTGGCAGCGCCCTTGCTCGGGCTGAACAACACCTTCCGCGAGACGACCCTGGACGCGAGCGTGAAGTGGTTCATCAACGAAGACCACATGGTCTACGTGAAGTGGGCACGCGGCTACAAGGCTGGCTTCACGCAGGTGCTGCCGGCGTCGAGCTTCGGCGGCAGCGTCTTCCCGGCCCGGCAGAACGTCGTTCAGCCGGAGACCAACATCGCGACGGAGATTGTGGGGCCAAGACGTCTTGGTTCGACGGTCGGTTGAACGCGAACTTCTCGGCGTTCCACTACGACTACTCGAATCTGCAAGTGCCAATGATTCAGTTCACCCAGATCCTCAACATCAACGCAGAGAAAGCGACGATCTGGGGCGCGGACGCGACGCTCGACATCAATCTGGTCGACAACTGGACGAACCGCTTCGCGATCGGCTGGTTGTCCGCTGAGATCGACAAGGCGTGCGCGAACGACCCGCTGGTGAACCTGACGCTGACGCCCCCGCCGCCGGACCCGGCGTGCGCGGCCCGACAGGCGGGCCTCGGCCCCCAGGATCGCAACTTGGTTGGTGACCAAGACCTCGCCGGCAGGACGCTCGAGGATGCGCCGGAGTGGAAGCTCTCTTTGCTCTCGACCTATCGCTGGGATCTCGGGGGCGCCGGCGTGATCACACCCACGCTCGAGTTCACGTGGACCGCCGACACGTGGCGGCGCCCATTCAACAACCCCGATGCGGACATCGTGGACGCATACACGAAGACCGACGTGCGAGTCCGCTGGTCCGAGCCGGAGCAGCGCTACTGGGTCGAGGCGTTCGGAGAGAACCTCGAGAACAAGTACGTCTACCCGCGCGGCATCGTGGTCGCGCTGACGGGCACGGCGCAGGGTTTCGGCTTGCTGCAGCCGCGCACCTACGGCGTGCGACTCGGGTTCAACTGGGGCGCGAAGTAGCGCGCTTCGCTCGCTTTCGAAGGAGCGCCCCATCGCCTCGCGGCGGTGGGGCGCTTCGCATTCGCGACGGTTGTTAGGCGCGAATCTCGCGCCACACGGGCGTCGAGCCCGTCGCGCCGTTCGCCCAGCCGCCGATCACCGCGGAGAAGAGCCCGGCGCCGCCGCCGCACTGCACGATCAAGAGGCCGTTGTTCGGGCGGAACTTCGGGAACTCGGCGTCGAGCGCCGCGCCGGTGAACGGAAGCCCTTCGGCGATGCCGCCGGCGCCGCGCGCGAGCTCGTGGCCCGACACGCGCGTCAGCTCGTTGATGCGTTCGGCGACGCGCTGCTTCGTCCAGCCCGCCTCGCGGTAGATGCGCGCGTGCTCGGGGCCGATCGCGAGGATCGCGTCGAAGCCGAGCACGAGCTTCGGGTGGTGCACCGCGCGCAGGTTCAGCGCGAAGGTGCGCGACAGCGATTCCGGATCGCGCGAGAGCTGGTCGACGATGCTGCGCGGCCCTTCGCCGGGGAACAGCGTCACGGTGTTCGCGCCCTGCGGCGCGCCGAGGTCCGCCGAGAGCGGACCCCACGGCGAGTTCGCTTCGTCCTCGGCGAAGCAGAACGCGATCTTGCCGGGGTTGCCGAACGTCGCGCGGTCGACGTCGCCGGGCCGCCCGCCGCCCACGTTCCGAACCACCAGCTGGAGCGCGCGGCCGATCGTCAGGTTCGCGCGGTTGCCCTGGCCAAACACGTTCTTGCCCGCGTTCATGCCGATCGCGCGCGCGATCGGGCCGTTCACGACGATCACGGGGCCGACGGGCATCGTCGTCGCGAGCACGCCGTGAATGTTGAACGTGTCGTTGCAGGCGGCTTCGACCGCGGCGATCACGACGGGCAGGTACTCGGGCTTACAGCCCGCCATCACCGCGTTGATCGCGATCTTCTCGACCGTGCACTCCACGAGGTCCGGCGGCACCGTCGCGACGACTTCCTGCGGCGCGCGCGTCGTGCCTTCGAGCATCGCGAGCACGCGCGCCTCGGTGGGCGGCACCACGGGCAGGCCGTCCGTCCAGCCCTTCGCGAAAGCCGCCTCGAACTCGTCCTCCAGCGCTGCGAGCTCGACGCGGCGCGCGTGCAGCTTCGAGCCCGAGTACTTCGCGCGCAGCGCATCGACGCGATCCGGGTCGACGGAGAGCGAGCCGCAGCCGGGCCGCCACTCGGGCAATCCCGCGCCGACCCCGCGCACGCCCGTGAATTGCTCCCACTCGCCGCGCTGCCAGCCGAGAATGCGCCCCGTCTCTTGGCCGCTCTCCACCCGTAACAACGTCGGCACCGCTTCGATCTCGTAGTGCCACGAGCGCGCGAGCGCGGTGTCGTCTTCGGGCGAGAGGCCCTCGGGAAACGCGAGATCGTCTTGCGTGTAGACGGTGATCTTCGTCTTCGCAGCGATCTCCGCGAGCACGGACGCCACGAGCACGCAGGTGGGGCAATCGCGCTTCACGAACGCGACCAGGCCCGAGGGCAGTGCGGGCTTCTCCGCCATCACGACTCCTTCCGCGCGCAGCGACGAAAACGCGCGACAAACGAGGATGGCATACTCGTTCGCCCTCGTTCGCAGGAGAACCCCATGAGCGCGCGATTCCAGATCTACGGCTCCGAAATGTCCCCGTACTCCGTGAAGGTGCGCTCGTACTTCCGCTACAAGGCGATCCCGCACGACTGGAACGTGCGCGGCCCCGCGAATCAGGCCGAGTACGCAAAGCACGCCAAGCTGCCGCTGATCCCGCTGGTTGTTACGCCCGACGACAAGGGCCTGCAGGATTCGACGCCGATCCTCGAGACGATCGAGGCGCAGTTCCCGCAGCCGAGCATTCACCCCGCCGATCCCGTCGCCGCGTTCGTCTCCGCGCTGCTCGAAGAGTGGGGCGACGAGTGGGGCAACAAGTGGATGTTCCACCTGCGCTGGGCGCGCCCCGCCGACCAAGACTCCAGCGCGGAGCGCATCGCGCGCGACATGACGGGCGGCGCCAGCGGCGACGCGCTCGCGAAGGCTGCGGCGATGGTGAAGGAGCGCATGGTCCCGCGCGTGTGGTTCGTCGGCTCGAACGCCGAGACCGCCCCGCAGATCGAGCAGTCCTACCTCGATACCCTCGCACTGCTCGAAGCCCACCTCGCCGCGCGCCCCTACTTGTTAGGCGCGCGCCCCGGCTTCGCCGACTTCGGCGTGTGGCCCCAGCTCTACGAGTGCTGGACCGACCCCACCGCCGGCGCCTGGCTGCGCGACAAAGCCCCGCTCGTCGCCGGCTACGTGCAGCGCATGCTCGATCCCAAAGCCCTCGGCGCGTTCGAGAGCTGGGCGGCACTCGCTCCCACCCTCGAACCACTCCTGACCCAACAAGTCGGCGCGATCTTCCTCCCCTGGAGCGACGCCAACGCAAAGGCCATCGCCGCGAACGCCGAAGAGTTCAGCGTCGAGCTCGGCAGCGGCAAGTGGACCCAGAAGCCGCAGAAGTACCACGCGCGCTCCCTCCAAACGCTGCGCGCGAAGTACGCCCAGGCGAAAAGCACGAACCTCGACGCCGTACTCGCGAGAACGAACTGCCTGAAGTGGCTCGCCACCTAATCACTCGCGCGCAGCACGCCACGCACAGCAAGCAGCACGCGCCGAGCGCCGCACCCGCACTAGAAGCAGCAACCCACCCGCGCCGCGCGAGTCCGCGACGCGCGGGCTCGTGAACCTCGCTGACGCGAACACGCCGACCATCTCCCTCACACCTCGGTAGAGAGCGCCGCCGCTGCGGCTCAACGCCGCAGCGGCGGCGCACGTCCTCCCAACCCACGAGGTGGCACTGCCGCACAGCAAGGAGCGCGGGGCGGGACCGGGGGTCTGGCGCGCAGGGCCGTAGCCTGCGAGATCGCCGCACACCTCGATGTGCGTGCGCAAATCGGGCGCACGCATACGCCCAGATCCCCAGCCAACCGGCGCGCGAGCGGAAGCGCATAACCCACCCCGCTGCCCGCACATCTCGCCGGCTGCACTGCACCCAAGCGAAGGCCCGGAGTCGCCAGGGCCCCCTCCCGCCCCGCGCGGCGTCCCGAGCGAGACGAAGTCCCCAGCAACCACCCCCCGCGCCAAGTTCCGCGCGCGAGGAGTCCGCGACCTCGCGCGCTCTTCGCCCCGGGCCCCGATGCACCGCAGCAACCGCCCGTACTACCGTCACTCCCTTCCAACAAATCCCTGGCACAGGAGCCGCGCCATGCAATTCGAATACACCGACAAAACCAAATACCTCATGAAGCAACTCCAAGGCTTCATGGACGAGCACATCTACCCCAACGAGAAGAAGTTCTACGAGCAGCACGCCGCGCAGGCGGACCGCTGGCAGATCCCGCCGCTCATGGAAGAGCTGAAGGCGAAGGCGAAGGCCAAGGGCCTGTGGAACCTCTTCCTCCCCGAGTCCTCGCACGGCGCCGGCCTGACGAACATGGAGTACGCGCCGCTCTGCGAAATCATGGGCCGCGTCGGCTTCGCGAGCGAAGTCTTCAACTGCGCCGCGCCCGACACCGGCAACATGGAAGTGTTCGAGCGCTACGCGAGCCCGGAGCTGAAGAAGCGCTGGCTCGAGCCGCTGCTCGACGGAAAGATCCGCAGCGCCTACGCGATGACCGAGCCCGCGGTGGCGTCGTCGGACGCGACCAACATCGCGACCGAGATCAAGCGCGACGGCGGCGACTACGTCATCAACGGCCGCAAGTGGTGGACGAGCGGCATCATGGATCCGCGCTGCGAAGTGCTGATCGTGATGGGCAAGAGCGACACCAGCGCGTCGATCCACGCGCAGCAGTCGATGATCGTCGTGCCGCGAAACACGAAGGGCATCAAGGTCGAGCGCTACATGCCCGTGTTCGGCTACGACGATGCGCCGCACGGCCACGGCGAAGTCACGTTCGACAACGTGCGCGTGCCGGCGGACCACATCCTGCTCGGCGAAGGTCGCGGCTTCGAGATCGCGCAGGGCCGCCTCGGCCCGGGTCGCATCCACCACTGCATGCGCGTGATCGGCGTCGCCGAGCGCGCGCTCGAGAAGATGTGTCAGCGCCTGATGACTCGCACCGCGTTCGGCAAGAAGATCTACGAGCACTCGGTGTGGGAGGAGCGCATCGCGAACGCGCGCATCGAGATCGAGTGCGCGCGCCTGCTCACGCTGAAGGCCGCCTACATGATGGACACGGTCGGCAACAAGGTCGCGCGCGCCGAGATCGCGATGATCAAGGTGAAGGCGCCCGTGATGGCCCTCGCGATCATCGACGACGCGATCCAGGCCCACGGCGGCGTCGGCGTCACCGACGACTTCGGCCTCGGCAAGACCTGGGCGTCGATGCGCACGCTGCGCCTCGCCGACGGCCCCGACGAAGTGCACCGCCGCACCGTCGCGAAGCTCGAGCTGAAGAAGCAGGCGGAGAGGGCGGGAATCAAGCTGAAGTAGTTAGGTCTGCGGACCCAATGGGCCCGGCGAGCACACCAGCTCACCGGGCCCGTTGATTTCTGTGGCGACGAAGCGCCTGCTCTGCTCGTAGAATCGCCTCGATCGCTGGAGACGCATACTGTGCCGCTGAAGAAATCCGAGCTCTACTCCTCCATCTGGAAGAGCTGCGACGAGCTGCGCGGCGGCATGGATGCGTCGCAGTACAAGGACTACGTGCTCGTCCTCTTGTTCGTGAAGTACGTCTCGGACAAGGCGGCGAGCCAGAAGGACTTCCTGCTCGACGTGCCGAAGGGCGGCGGCTTCGCCGACATGGTCGCGCTGAAGAGCGACAAGGCGATCGGCGAGAAGATGAACACCATCATCTCGAAGCTCGCCGAGGCGAACGATCTGCGCGGCGTGATCGACGTCGCGGACTTCGACGACCCGACCAAGCTCGGCAGCGGCAAGGAGATGGTGGATCGCCTCACCAACCTGGTGGCGATCTTCGAGAACTCGGCGCTCGACTTTCGCGCGAATCGCGCGGACGGCGACGACCTGCTCGGCGACGCGTACGAGTACCTCATGCGCCACTTCGCGACGGAGTCCGGCAAGAGCAAGGGCCAGTTCTACACGCCGGCGGAAGTCTCGCGGGTGATCGCGAAAGTCATCGGGGTCGGCGCGGCGAAGGATCAGGCCGCGACGATCTACGACCCCACGTGCGGCTCGGGCTCGCTCTTGATCAAGGCGGCCGACGAAGCGCCGCGCGGCATCACGATCTACGGGCAGGAAAAAGACAACGCGACGCGCGCGCTCGCGAAGATGAACATGATTCTGCACGGCCACGCGACCGCGGACGTCGCGCCGGCCGGCAGCAGCACCCTCGCGAATCCGCACTATCGCGACGCGAAGAGCGGCGGGCTCAAGACGTTCGACTTCGCGGTCGCGAATCCGCCGTTCTCCACAAAGGCCTGGACCAGCGGCTTCAATCCAGAGCACGACGAGTTCGGGCGTTTCGCGTTCGGCGTGCCGCCGGCGAAGAACGGCGACTACGCGTTCTTCCTGCACCTGCTCGCGTCGCTGAAGAGCAGCGGGCGCGGCGCGATCATCCTGCCGCACGGCGTGCTCTTCCGCGGCGGCACCGAGGCCGCGATCCGACGCGAAGTCGTCCGGCGCGGCTACATCGAGGGCATCATCGGGCTGCCGGCAAATCTGTTATACGGCACCGGCATTCCCGCCTGCATCGTCGTCGTCGATAAGCGAGGAGCCGCGGCCCGCAAAGGCGTCTTCATGATCGACGCCTCGCGCGGCTTCGTGAAGGACGGCAACAAGAACCGGCTGCGCGCGCAGGACATTCACCGGATCGTCGACGCCTTCACGCGCCAGCTCGAAACGCCGCGCTATGCGCGCATGGTGCCGCTCGCCGAGATCAGCGATCCGAAGAACGACTTCAACCTGAACCTGCCGCGCTACATCGACAGCAGCGAGCCCGAGGATCTGCAAGACATCGACGGCCACCTGCGCGGCGGCATCCCCGAGCGCGACGTCGATGCGCTGAGCCGCTACTGGGAAGTGCTGCCAGCGGTGCGCGCGCTGCTCTTCGAGTCTGCCGGGCGCGCGGGCTATCTCCGCTTGAAGCTGCCGATCGCGGAGGTGAAGGCCGCCATCTTCGCGCACCCGGAGTTCGGCGCGTTCAATGCCGGCGCGAGTGCGCTGTTCGCGAGCTGGCGGAAGGCGCACGCGCCGCGCCTGCGCGCGATCGAGAAAGGCGCGAACCCGAAGGCGCTGATCGAGACGCTCTCCGAGGCGCTGCTCGAAGGCTTCGCCAAGGCGCCGCTGCTCGATGCCTACGATGTCTACCAGCACCTGATGACGTACTGGGAGACGACGCTCAAAGACGACGTCTACCTGATCGCCGAGGCCGGCTGGAAGGACGCCGCGAAGCCGCGGCTGCTGGTCGAGTCGAAGGAGCAGAAGGCGAAGGAGCAGCCGGACTTCGTCAGGATCGATCGCAGTCATGGTCCGCGATTCATCCAGACGCTCGATCGACACCTCCCGCACTGGCGAGCGCTCCGAGGCGAGTTGAGCGCGGCGCCCCTGGCTCACGAGGAGTGGAGCTACTGACGCTCTGCGCGCGGATCAGATCGGTGGCGAGCACACCAGCTCGCCGGGCCCGATTCGTTCGATCGCGTAGCCGAGCTTCGAGAGCGACTCGCAGCAGCGCGCTTCGACGCCAGGGTTCGCGCGGTCGTGGGTGGAGAGGAAGAGCACGGGCTCGTGCGCGCGCAGCGTGCGCTCGCCGCCGCGCAGCACCTCGAGCTCGGCGCCTTCGACGTCGATCTTGATGCAGCGCGGTCGCAGCGCTCGCTCGCTCGCGATCTCGTCGATCGTGCGCAGCTCGACCTCGGCATCGCCGCGCGCGTCGAGGCGCCCGCGGCCGCTTCCCGCTCTCGCGAAGCGCGCGCGGCCGATGCGGTCGGAGAGCGCGCAGGGGAGGATCTCGATCTGCTCGAGCGCGTTTCGCGCGGTGTGTGCGCGCAGAAAGCCGAGATTCGTCGCGTCGGGCTCGCACGCGATCACGCGGCCACTGGCGCCGACTCGGCGCGCGGCGAGCAGCGCGTAGAAGCCCGCCGCTGCGCCGACATCGAGCGCGTGGTCGCCGGCGCGCAGACACGCGGCGAAGCGTCGCGCCTGTTCCGCTTCGTACGTGCCGAGCAGCATGCGCGCGACTTTGCCGCCGCTCGCAGGTAGCCAGCGCATTCCTCGCAGCGGGCCCGCGAGGATCGGCAGCGCGATGCCCGATGCGATCTCCGCCCTTCGCATTCGCACTGGGTAGCAGCGCGCGCCCTCGCACTACGCCCGCGGGCTCGGCGCGAGCACGAAGCCCTCGCGCCAGATTCCCTCGACGCGCGTCGGCTCCTCGCCCGCGAGCCCGTAGCCGTCGCGCGCGCCCTCGAGCAGCGCGAGGCCCGCGACGCCGGCGACGAGCGCCTGCAGCTCGTCGTGGCTCGGTGTGCGGTTCGTCTCGATCGCGAGCCGCGTGCAGATCTCGCGGTGCTTTGCGCGCAGTCGCTGCTCGGTGCACTTCGCCTTCGCGGGCAGCGGCTCCATCCCGAGGCGCTTCCACGCGAGGTGCGGGAACACTTCGACCGCGCGCCGCCGCGTCGCCTTCGAGTCCGCGAGGCGCGGCCAGCCGAGTGCGTGCAGCGCGTCGAACACGGCGACCGAGAACTCGACGAACGCGGTGTACGGCCGCGGCTTCACCTCGCCCGGCGCACCCACCTTCGCGGGCGCGTGAACCGCGCGGTCGCAGGTGCGCGAGTGCGGGCTCGGATTCGCGGGATGCTTCCATGCCTGCGGGCCGTCGAGCAGCAGCAACTCCGCGCCGCGCGCCTCGGCGAGCTGCGCGCACAGCGCCGCGACGTGCTGCGGCGTCGGGGCTTCGCTCTCGTCGCGTGCGAGCGCGACGAAGTCGGCGCGAATTCCTCGCGCGCGGCGTTCGATCACGCACACGCCGATGTCGACGTATCGCTTGTACGCGAGATCGACCGAGACGACGCGCGCGCGGCTCACGCTAAGGTGCCGGGCGGCTTCTTGCTCCGTGCGAGCTCCGCAAACTTCTCGCCGCCGACCTGGATGAACAAGCCATGCGCGGTGCTGGTGCGCACGCCGTTCGCTTCGCAATCGGCGGAGAGGAACAGCCGCCGGCCCTCGCTGCGCTCGAGGCGCCCCGTGAACACGAGCTCCACGTGCAGCGGCGTCGGGCGCTCGTAGCGGACGGTGAGCTCGCGCGTCATGCCGGGGTGGCCGGAAAAGCTCGTCGCGTACCCCAACAACTCGTCGAACGCGGCCGCGAGGATGCCGCCGTGCAGGAGGCCGGGCGCGCCCTCGTGCGCGGCGCCGTACGTCGCGCGCCCGTGCACGACGTTCGCCTCGAGGTCGAGGCGTAGGTCGAGCGGCGCGGCCATCGGGTTTGCGAGACCGACGATCGGACCGCGATCGTGAAAGTTCTCCATGCCGGCGTACATGCCGTCGCGCGGCGCGAGATCGAGCTGCGCGTGTCCCGCAGCCTGAAACATGCGCGCCGCATCCCGCACCTGCGCCGCGATCGCGCGGATCTCCGCTTCGTTTGCAGCCGTCGCGGAGATCTCCGCGAGCAGGCCACGCAGCGCCGCCGCCAGATCGCGCTTCGCGGGCCACGTACCGCCCGCACTCTTCACGTTCTCGCGCGACGCGACGATGCGCTCGAGGTGCGCGCGAATCTCATCGGACGTCATCGCGCGGAGATAGCTCGAAGCGAACGTCGTGTGCCTCAGTGCGCCGCGATTCGCTCCGGCGCCGCGAGCGCGTCGCTCGCGATCGGCGCGGCCCCCACGAGCGGGGCGATCGCCGGCGAGAGCGCACGCAGCACTTCCAGCGGCAGCGCGCTCGTGAACTTGTATTCGGCGGCGGATTCGCCCGCGACGTACGCGGTGACGACGCCGAAGTGGCGTTCGCCGATGATGAACGTGAACACGGCCGACCGGTTCAGCACGCGCTCGCCGGTCTTCACGCCGCCGCGCGAGAAGGTCTTGAAGCGGTGGTCGCCGGTGCCCGTCTTGCCCGCGATCGGGATGAGCGCGCCGTCCGCGCTCTCGAACGTCTTCGCGACGCGGCGCGCGGTGCCGTTCGCGACGACGTCGCCGAGCGCGCCGCGCACCGCGCGCGCGACATCTTCGTTCAGCACGCGCACGGCATTCACGTCGCCTGCTGCGAAGTTCGTCTCGTACGGCGTCGCGGTCGCGAAGGCGAGCGCTTCGACGCGGCGCTCGCCGAAGCGAACACCGCCCGAGGCGAGGATGCCCATCAGCTCGGCGAGCGTCGCGGGGCGATCGGCGGAGGAGCCGATCGCGGTCGCGTACGAGGGCACCAGCGAGTCGAACGGGTAGCCCACGCGCACCCAGCGCTCGTGGATGCGCAGGAACGCGTCCTGCTCGCGCAGCTCGTGGAGGCGGCGCTCGCGCGCGCGCTCGTTCTTCGTCTTGAACAGCCACTCCGAGGCTTCGAGCCGCGCACGGTCGCCGGCAGTGATCAGGTCTGCGCGCGACGCGGCGGGGTTCGCCCAGAGCTGCTGCGCGGTCCACAGCTCGAGCGGCTGCACGCCCGCGAGCCAGCCGCGGTCGGAGAGGCTCAGCTCCGCGGGATCGAGCACTTCGTAGAGCCGGCGGCGCGCGTCGGCGCTGAGCGCGATCGCCTGCGGCGCGCGCGCGAGCAGCTCGGCCTCGAACCAGGCGCGCTCGCCGCTCGGGTTCACGCTGCGCAGGATCGTCGCGACACGCTTCGGTGTCGGCTGCTTGCGCGCGACGAGGCGCGAGATCAGCTCGTGACGCGAGGCGTCCGCGAGCCGGCGATGCGCGCTCGCGACGATGCTGCGCCCCTCCTGATCCGCGTAGCGCAGCAGCGCGCTGTGGCGCTCCGCGGGCGTCTCGGCGCGCGCGATGCGCGCAGCCTCGTAGCGCGCGAGGTCGCGCATCATGCGCACGAAGGGCAGGTTCACCGAGCGCCGGAACGCCTCGCGCACGCTCAGCACGCGCGTGTTGTCGCTCGCGTCGAAGTTCGCGAAGTGGTGCACACCGCCGCCGGTGAAGAAGCGCTCGTGCGGGCTCGCGGAGTAGCGGCCATCGAGCGCGGCTTCGAGCAGCTCGGGCAGCGTGAGCTCCGGGTTCGCCGCCAGCTCCGACACCGCGAACTCGGTGAGCGGGTCGGGGAGATGGCTCGCATAGAGCGAGTCGCGCAGCGCAGCGAGATCTTTCGGGCTCTTGCCCGCGTGCTCGGCGTGCAGCTCGGCGAACACCTCGAGGTAGCTGACGAGCGTGCGCAGCTTCGCGGTGGAGCCGAGGTCGAGCTTGATGCCGTCGTTCACGTCGAGCTCGGCGCCGAGGCTGTCGGCGTGCACCCGTAACAAGTTCCCGCGCGGCGTCTGCTCGTAGAGGGTGAAGGCGTAGACGACGCCCGCCGGGTCGCCGCTCGCGAGCGCGTTCTTCTGGCGCAGGCCGAGCGCCTCGACCGCAGTGGGGCTCGCGAGCTCGCGCAGGCGCCGCGTCACCTCCGCCTGCGCGCGCGCGTCGAGCGTGGTCGCGACGCTGAGATCGAGGCGATCGAGCTCGTACGGCGACGCGCCGAGCGTCGTGCCGAGCCAGGCGCGCAGCCTCGTCACGCCCTTGCCCGCAGCGACCGCCTCCATGTCGCGGTGGCCGCGCGCGAAGCGCAGCGCTGCCGCGAGCGCGGCGTCGCGCAGCTCGGGTGTGATCACCCCGTCGCGCGCGAGCGCGCGCAGGTGCTGCGCGGCGAGCTCGTTCAGCGCGGTTTCGTCGCCGTGCAGAAGGCCCGTGGGGCGACGCGCCGAGAGCACGAGCGAGAGCGCCTGCCGGAACGCGAGGCCGCGCGCAGCCGCGTCGTCCAAGTTGTCGGGGGAGGCGCGCAGCAGCTCGGCCACGCGCGCGGGGTCGGCGTCGTAGTAAGCGCGCAGTCCGTCGCCCACGCCGAACACTTCGCCCCACTCGGGCGTCGCCGAGAGCGGCAGCGTGTTCAGGTACGTGAGCGCCAGCGCGCGGCGCTGCGAGGTCGTGTCGCGCCCCTGCGCGTAGGCGCGCACGCTAGCCGACGCGATCTGTCGCAGCTTCTCGCGCGGCTCCGAGGTGAGCCCGCCCGGCGAGTGGCGGTACTTCTCGATCTGCGTCGCGAGCGTGCTGCCGCCCGGCACGTTGCCGCCGGCGCCGAGCCGCCTCCCGCCGAGATCGAGCGCGGCGCGCGCCAGGCGGTCCCATTCGACGGCCGGGTTCGCGTAAGGCCGATCTGCGCCGAGCAGCTCGCGGTTCTCGACGTAGAGCAGGCTCCGTAACAACACGTCCGGGATCGCCTCGAAGCTCTCGAAGCGGAAGCCCGGGTCCTCGAACGCGAAGAGCGTGTCCCCGTGCGCATCGAGCAGGCGCAGGCCGGCGGCGTCCTTCTCGGCGTAGGGCGGCGTCAGGCCGAGGCGTTCGGCTTCGCGCAGCTCCGGCGAGAAGCTCGCTTGCGACGCGATCGCGAAGCCATCTAGCCAGAGCGCCTCCGCGAAGGTGGGAATGCGCGAGTAGCCGAGGCGCGTGTCGTACGGGCCGGCGTTCGGGAACGCGATGCTGCGGCTTGCACCGGGCACCACGTCGTGCGTGAGCTTCTCTGCGTACCGCGTTGCGAGCAGCGACTGCAGCGTAGACGAGCGCGCTTCGTACGCGACGCCCGCAAGCGCTCGCGCCCGCGGCGAGCGCGAGCCACATCCACAAGGGGGGACGCCATCCGCGCCGCGTCGTCGCGAGCGCTTCGGTTCGCGCAGCAGTCGTGAGGGTGGGATCGGCGGCCATGCGTGAGCTTGATTCTGCGATGCCGGACGCTTGGACCGTGCAACCCGCGCCGGGCGCGAGGGTCGCGCGGGCCCATACATAGGTGGCTGCGAGGGGCTTCCGTGTGGCAGTCCGCTGCGCTCGTGAAGCCGGCTGAGCGCGCTCACGTGGAACTGCACGTGGGAGTGGGGGTTGCTGCCGCATCCTGCGAGGGCTCCTGCCACGCCGCTGCGGGGGAATTACCTCCGCGCTGCCGTAGGTGAGACGCGCGCGCCGCCGCGGGGATTCGCACCGGGCGCGAAGGCGAGCGCTTCGCGAGAGGCAACTCCGGCGCTACGTACCGTCGGGCTTCTTCGTAAAGCGCTGGTAAGGCGAGCCGGAGAAGTCGGTGGTCAGGTGGAACCCGTTCCACGGCGTGAGGCCCGCGTGGCCACCGGGCTCGATCAGGCGGAATTTCTGGAACTGCGCACCGCCGTCGACCTTGATCGTCTCGCCCGTGATGAATGCCGCCGCCGGCGAGAGCAGGAACACGATCGCGGCGGAGACTTCGCTCTCGGTGCCGAGGCGTGCGGCGGGCTGACGCACGGCTTCGTCGGCGGTGCGCTGCTGCACGTCGGGTGTGTAGGTGAGCATCCCGTTCGACAGGATCGTGCCGGGCGCGATGCAGTTCACGCGCACGTCGCTGCGCGCCCACTCCATCGACATGGTGAACGTCATGTTCTCGATGCCCGCGCGCGCGGCGGACATGTGGCCCATGCCCGGATAGCCCGTCCAGATGTCGGCGAGCATGTTCACGATCGCGCCGCCGTGGCTCTGCATCCACGCGCGATAGGCGGCGCGCGAGACGAGGTAGGTGCCGTTCAGGTTGAGGTCGATCACGGTGCGCCAGCCGTTCGGCGACATCTCCGCGAGCGGCGCGACGAACTGCCCTCCCGCGTTGTTCACGAGCCCATCGAGGCGACCGTGCCGCCCTAATACTTCGGCGATCATCGCCTCGATCGCTTTCTCGTCGCGGATGTTCACCGAGACGGTGCTGCACTTGCCGCCGGCGTCGGCGATCTCCTGCGCGGTCTTGTCGAGCAGCTCTTGCCTGCGCGCAGCGATCACGACCTGCGCGCCGAGCGACGCGAGCTCGTGCGCCGTGCAGCGCCCGAGGCCGGTGCCGCCGCCCGTGACGAGCACGACCTTGCCTGCGAACAGGCCGGGCCGGAAGACGGAGTCGAACTTGCCCGGCATGCGCGTTACAACGCCTTCACGATCAGCGCGATGGCCGCGACCATCGTGACGAGGCCCGTCAGCACGGCGCCGCCGATGCGCAGCGGCTCGTTCACCTTGTCCTTCTTCAGCCCGAGCGGGTGCGCGATGCGCGCGGCGAGCAGCGCCGCGCCGAGGCCGTGCAGCAGCGTGCTGCCCGCGCCGTTCAGCTCGAGCAGGCCGATCAGGAGCAGCGCGAGCGGCACGTTCTCCGCCCAGTTGCCGTGGCGGCGAATCTTCAGCAGCAAGTCGGCGTTGCCGCCGTCGCCGATCGAGATGCCGAGCTTCCCGCGCGTGGGGCCGATGCCGGCAGAGAGCGCGAAGCCGAGGATGGCCTGAATGCCCGCGTAGAGGCCGGTGATCGGAACGGCGAGATCCATGGCGATTCTCCCGAGTTGTTAGGGGGTCAGGGGCGCCGCGCGGCGAGCTCCGCGCGAAGCTGCGCGTGGCGGGCGGAAGTGATCGGGTAGTTCCACACCAGAAGCAGCCCGATCAGATAGAGCACGCCGGGGCCGGCGGAGTAGAAGATGCGCAGGCCGAGCAGCTTGTCGGGCGGGTTCACGCCATCGGTCTGAAAGCCGATCAGCGCGAGCGAGCCGAACGCGATGAACTGCCCGAGCGCGACGATCGCCTTCACCGCGAGCGACCACGCCGCGAAGAACAGCCCTGCGCGGTCTTCGCCGCTCTCGATCGCGTCGAGGTCCACCACGTCGGCCTTCATCGACGAGGGCAACGCCGTGAGCGCGCCGGAGCCGATGCCCGAAGTCATCAGGACCGCGAGCATCAGCTTCTCTTCGCCATGCCCGACGAGCATGTAGAGCGACGTCGCGAACACCATGAATGCCATGCCGCACATCCACGCCTGGTGCTTCTCCATGCGCTTCGCGAGCAGGCCCCACAGCACGATCCCGCCCATCACGAAGGGGATGTACGCGATCAGGTTCGACATGCCGGCGCCGGCGGAGCCGACGATGTGGCGAACGAAGAACGGGTACATCACGCCCTGCAGCGCCGGGCCGAGGCCGACGATGGTGAAGGCCGCCAGCAGGCGCAGGAACGGCCCGTTGCTCAGCATCACGCGCAGGCCCTTCAGCACGGGGATCGAGGCGGCGCCCTGCCCGGTGTCGGGCACGAAGAACGCGATCCCGAGCATCGCGACGGGCAGCAGCACCGCGGTGTAGGTGGCGACGAGCTCGAGTGCGGGCCCGGGCTTCGGATCCATCCCGAGTACGAGCGTCGGCACCGTGACGCCGACCCAGAAGCCGCCCGAGCCGGCGAACGTGCGCCAAGTCGTTATGCGCGTGCGCTCGTGATAGTCGGGAGAGAGCTCCGCGCCCCAGGCGTAGTAGGGGATGTTGATCATCGAGAATCCGAGCCAGAACAGGACCATCCAAGTCGCGAAGTAGGTCGCGTCGACCTCGCTGGGCGGTACGAACAGGCGCCACACCGCGAGCATGTACACGGGCGTGCCCGCGATCACCCAAGTCTTGCGGCGGCCGAGGCGCGCGCGCGTGCGATCGGAGAGGAAGCCGACCGCGGGGTCGATCGCGACGTCGAGCAGGCGCGCGACGAGCACGATCAACGCGACGTCGCCGAGCGCGACCCCGAGCTCTGCGTAGCGGAAGCCGAGGAACAGAGTCATTAGGTTGAGCGCGCCCATGACGGGCAATTCGAGCGCCGCGTACGAGAAGAGCTGGCGGACCGGCACGCGCCCCGCGCTCAGGGCGCTGGCGACAGGTTGACTTGCCGGATCGGTCCTCTGTGCTGCGCTCATTCGAGCACTCTACATCGACGCCGCAGCGAGCCGCGCAGATAGACTGCGCCGATGCGCCGTTCGCTCGCTCTCGCACTGCTCGCCTCGGTCGTGCTGCTCGCGAGCACGGCGTTCGCGCAGGAATCCACCGCCGCGCGCCTTCCGCTGATGGAGCAAGAGCTGGCCGAGCTGCGCGAGCCGGTCGCCGTGCCAGAGCCGACGCCCGAGGCGGTGCGGCTCTATCGCACGAGTCATTGGGTTTTGGCCGCGAGCATTGCGATCGATGCGGCGATCCCCGCGCTGATCCTGTGGAGCGGCCTCGCCGTCGCGCTGCGCTCGCGCATCGAGCGCGCGGTGAAGTGGTGGCCGCTCGTCGCGGGTCTGTTCTTCGTCGCGTACGTCGCGGCCGACTGGCTGCTCTCGCTCCCGTTCTCGTACTACCGCGGCTTCGTGCGGCTTCACGAGTACGGGCTCTCGAACCAGTCGCTCACGGTGTGGCTGCGCGAGCGCGCGATCGGCCTCGGCGTCGAGGCGCTCGTCGGGATGCTCGTGATCTGGGTGCCGGTGCTGCTCGTGCGCAAGCTGCCGCGGCTGTGGTGGCTCGCGACCGGCGCGCTGCTCGTGCCGTTCGTGACGCTCGTCGTGTTCGTGAAGCCGATCGCGATCGACCCGCTCACGGACGACTTCGGCGCGATGAAGAGCCCGCAGCTCGAGGCGCGCATCCTCGCGCTCGCCGAGCGCGCGGGGATCGAGGGCGCGCGCGTGTACGAGGTGAACAAGAGCGCAGACACGAACGCGGTGAACGCCTACGTCACGGGATTCGGCTCGACCAAGCGCATCGTGCTGTGGGACACGCTGCTCGCGAAGCTCGCCCCCGAGCAAGTGCTGGTGGTGATGGGTCACGAGATGGGCCACTACGTGTTGGGGCACGTCGTGCGCGGCATCGTCGTCTACTCCGCGCTGCTGACGTTCGCGCTGCTGCTGATCCACCTCGCCGCGAGCGCCGTGGTGCGCCGCCGCGGCGCGAAGCTCGGCCTGCGCGGCCTCGCCGATCCCGCGGCGCTGCTGCCGCTCGCGATGCTCTTCGCCGCGCTGCTCGGTCCGCTGCTGATGCCCGCGGCACTCGCCTACTCGCGCCACAACGAGCGCGAGTCCGACCGCTTCGGCCTCGAGATCACGCGCGACAACCGCGCGTGCGCGGAGGCGTACGTCGCGATGCAGGCGAGCAACCTCGGCTACCCGCGTCCCGACGCGTGGGTGCAGTGGCTGCGCGGCTCGCATCCCTCGCTCGGCGAGCGCATCGACTTCTGCAACACGTACCGCCCGTGGGAGCGCGGCGAGGCGCTGCGCTACGAGCACCTGTTCCGCGAATGAGCGCCGCGTACTCGTTGCGGACGCTCGCGTTCGCCGCGCTGCTCGGAGGATGCATGGCGCTGCCGCTCGCCGATCTCGACTCGCTGTGGGACTACGACAAACCCGCCGAGAGCGAGGCCCGCTTTCGCGCGCGCCTCGTCGAGATCGCGGACGACGCGGATGCGTCCCTGGAGACGCGCACTCAGCTCGCGCGCGCGCTCGGCTTGCAGCAACGCTTCGAGGAAGCGCACGCGGAGCTCGATCGCGTCGAGGCGAGGCTGAACACGCGGCAGGGGAGGGCCTCGCCGCGCATCCGCGCGCGGCTGCATCTCGAACGCGGCCGTGTGCTGCGTTCGAGCGGGAAGGCAGCGGAGTCGCGTCCCGAGCTCGAGCGCGCGCTCGCGGAGGCGGACGCCGCGGGCGAGGAGTTTCTCGCGTGCGACGCGCTCCACATGCTCGCGATCGTGGCGCCGCTGGAGGAGCAGGTTGCGGCGCACACCCGCGCGATCGAGCGCGTGTCGCGAACGCGCGACGAGCGCGCGAGGCGCTGGCTCGCGCCGCTCACGAACAACCTCGCCTGGGCGCACCACGACCGCGGCGAGTACGCCGAGGCGCTCGCCACTTTCGAGCGCGCCGTGCCGCTCTTCGAGGCGCGCGGGGGTGCGAATGAAGTGCGCATCGCGCGCTGGAGCGTGGCGCGCGCGCTGCGTTCGCTCGGGCGCTGCGAGGAAGCGCTGCCGCAGCAGCTCGCGCTGCTCGCGGGGCACCGCGCCGCCGGCAGCGAAGACGGCTTCGTGCACGAGGAGATCGCCGAGTGCTTACTCGCGCTCGGCCGCGGCACCGAGGCGCGCGCGCACTTCGCCGATGCGCACCGCCTGCTCTCCCGAGACGCGTGGCTCGTGCGCGACGAGGCCGCGCGGCTCGCGCGGCTGAAGCAGCTCGCGGAGGCGCCGTGATAGCTTCGCGCACATGGACGCCTCGAACCGCGCATTCATCGACGAGCTCGTTACGGAGATCCGCGCCCGCCGCAGCTTCGGTGGTCATCCACTCTGGCACGCGATCGCCGCAGGCAAAGTCTCGCGCGAGGGGCTGAAGATCTTCGCGCGCCAGTTCTACCTGCAGGTGAACGAGTTTCCCCGCGCAGTCTCGGCGCTCCACGCGAATTGTCCGTACTCGGATCTGCGCCACGAGCTCGCCGAGAGCGTGTACGAAGAAGAGACGGGGCGAATCTCGGGCTGCAACCTCCCGCACCCGCGCCTGTTCGGCCTGTTCGCCGCGGCGGTCGGCGTGCCCTGGGAGTCCCTAACAACCAGCGAGCCGCTGCCGTCCACCGCAGCGCTGATCCACTGGTTCGAGAACTCGACGCGCAACCGCCCGTTCCTCGAAGGCGCCGCCGCGATCCAGCTCTCGGCCGAAGGGCAGGTGCCCGGCGCATTCGGCCCGTTCGCGCGCGCGCTCGAGAAGCACTACGGGCTCTCGAAAGAGGCCGTCTCGTTCTGGGACGTGCACGAGATCGCCGATCGCGATCACGCCGACGTCGGCGATCACGCGGTGGGCCGCCATGCGAACGGCGATGAGGTGCGCGCGCGCATTCGCGCGGCGGTGCGCCAATCGCTCGCCGCGTGGTGGGGCTTCTTCGACGGCATCGAGCGCGAGATCGCGCGCGCGGCCTGAATCCGTCGACTCAGCTCGGTTCGGCTCGCGGCAGCGCCGTCGCAGCAGGCGTAGCATCGGCGCCGTCGTGGAGGAGGCTTGCCATGCCCGGACCGCTAGACGGCATCCGCGTCGTCGAGATCGCGCAGGAGATCCAAGGCCCGTACGCGGCGATGCACCTCGCCGACCTCGGCGCCGAAGTCATCAAGGTCGAGACGCCGAAGGTCGGTGATCTCTCGCGCCACATGAAGATCAAGCTGATCGCCCCGACCGGCGCGGAGAATCCCGAGTTCAGCCACTACTTCCTCGCGATGAATCGCGGCAAGAAGAGCATCACGCTCGACCTGAAGAACGCGGCGGCGAAGGAAGTGCTCTGGCGTCTCGTCGAGCGCGCCGACGTGCTCGTCACCAACTACCGCCCCGGCGTGCTCGACCGCCTCGGCTTTCCCTGGGACGAGCTGCAGCGCCGCAACCCGCGCCTCGTGTTCGCGCAGGGCTCGTCGTGGGGACCGCGCGGGCCGTGGAGGACGCGGCCGAGCCGCGACACGCTCGCGCAGGCCGTCGGCGGCCTGATGGCGAAGACGGGGCCCGACTCGGGCGAGCCGCACGCGGCGGGCGCGCTCGTCGCCGATCACTCGGGCGCGCTCACGCTGTTATCAGGGATTCTCGCCGCGCTGTTCGCTCGCGAGCGCACGGGCCGCGGCCAGCGCGTGGACGTCTCGATCTACGGGACGGTGCTCGCCCTGCAGCCGATGGAGCTGAACTTCAGCTCGCTCTCGGGCCTCGAGACGCCGCGCGCCGGGCGCGGCCACCAGTTTCTTCACGGCGTGTGGGGCGCGTTCGCGACGAAGGACGGGCACATCTGCCTCGCGGGCGTCGACGACAAGCGCTGGCCCTCGTTCTGCGACGCGATGGGCATCGCGCATCTGCGCGACGACCCCGCGCACGACAACGTGACGCGGAACTATCACGGCTACGCCACCGCGAAAGTGCTCGACGAGATCTTCCCCACGCGCACGACGGCGGACTGGATGGAGCGCCTCACCGCGATCGACGTGCTGGCCGCGCCCGTCGCGAGTTATCAGGAAATTCTGGCCAGCGAGCAGGCCGCCGAGAACGGCTACCTGACGCACATGCAGCACCCCGATCTCGGCAGGATCAAGATCGTGGGCTCGCCGATCGGCCTTTCTGAGACGCCAGTCACAGTCTCGGGGCCGCCTCCCGAGCTCGGCGCCAACACCGAAGAGATCTTGCTCGACGCCGGCTACAGCTGGGAAGAGGTCGAGGCCTTGCGCGGCAAAGGCGCGACGTGAAGCTCTCCCCATCACGTGGGTGAGCTCATGCGTGCGACCAGATCGCGAGCGTTCGGCATCGGCATCTTGATCGGCATGGTTGTCATGGCCGGCTGCGCCTCGAGCGGCGGCGGCAGCCAGGCGCAGCGCAACGAAGATCGCACCGTCGGCAACAGCACCTACTCCGAAGACACCGTGCTGCGCCAAGCCGAGGGCGTGTTCGGTGAAGGCGCCGAAGGCATCGGCGAGCTGATCGCGCGCGCCTTCAAGAGCTACGGCCGACCCAACGCGATCATCCGCGGCGAAGAAGGCGGCGGCGCGGTCGTGTTCGGCCTGCGCTACGGCAAAGGCCAGCTCTCCTACGCCGGCGGCGGCCAGCGCAAGATCTACTGGCAGAGCCCGTCGCTCGGCTTCGACGCGGGCGGCAACGCCGCGAAGACCTTCATCATGGTCTACAACCTGAAGAGCACGCAGGACCTCTTCCAGCGCTACCCCGCCGTCGACGGCAGCCTCTACTTCGTGGGCGGCGCCGGCCTCAACTACAACCAAATCGGCGACACCGCGCTCGCCGTCATCCGCGTCGGCGTCGGCTGGAGAGCCGGCGTCAGCGTCGGCTACCTGAAGTTCACGCCCGAAGCGAGCGCGAATCCGTTCTGAGGTCTTAGGAGCGCCCGCCGCCGCAACTACGCCCTCGCCCAACTCGAAAGTGAATCCAGGGCGCCTCGATGGCGCCCTGGATTCACCCACCCCCACGCCCAACGCTGCGCGACCTAACAAGCGAGATCGCGGCACGAGACCGCACCCCCGAGGAGCGCAGGGGCGGGACGGGGGGTCTGGCGCGGAGGGCCGTAGCCATCACCCGGGAGGCACGCCTCGCTGCGCGTGCGCACGTCGGGCACCCGCGTACGCCCACACCTCCAGCCAACCGGCGCGCGGGCGGACGCGCATCACCCACCCGAATGCCCGCACCTCTCACCGGCTGCACTGCACCCAAGTGAAGGCCCGCAGCGCCACGGCCCCCTCCCGCCCCGAGCGGGACCACGAACGAGCCGCGTCTTCTCCGACTCCTCGGCGGCGAGTCTTCGACGCCGCCGATCCTCAGTAACAACTCGCTCCCGCTAAGCCCCGAACCCCCGCCTCAGCAGCATCAGCGTGTCGTACTCGAGCTCCGCCACGCGCCGCCCGGAAGCCGCGAGCACGATCGAGGGCACCGAGCCATCGAGGTGCTGCTTCGCTTGGCCCGCGAGCCCGAGGCCCCAGCGCAGCGTCCCCTGCGCCTTCCACCATTGAAACCGCGCCTCGTCCCACTCGCCGCCCGCTTCCTGATAGCCCGCGCGCATGTCGGCCACCGATCCGAAGCCGCCGACTTCGAGCGCGTCATTGCGGAAGCGCCACATGCGCTGCACGACCCAGCCGCAGTCCTCCATCGGATCGCCGAGGTGGCAGCCTTCCCAGTCGAGCGAGGCGCGCAGTCCGTCAGCGCCGACGATGAGGTTGCCGTTGCGGAAGTCGCCGTGAACGACGGTGATGCGCTTCGGCGCCGGCGGGATGTTGCGCTTCAGCCAGTTTAAGCAAAGCGTGAACGCGGGCGAAGGCTGCAACAACTCGTCGATCGAGCGGCGCGATACCGCGAGCGCGGTCTCGAGCGGATGCCCCGCTGGCCGCGGCACGAGCGGGTGCGCTCTCGCGGCGTCGGCGGAGTGAAGGCGCGCGAGCGCGGCACCGCATTGCCGCGCCATCTTCGCGCCGAGGCCCGGCGTCTTCTCGACGAGGCGCAGCACTTGGCGCGGAATCGTCTCGCCCGCGATCTGCGTCGTGATGAAGAACGGTCCGCCGACACACGACGTGTCGCTGGTCGCGAAGTGCACGTGCGGCACCGGCATGCCCGCGGCCTCGGCGAGCTGCAGGTTCGAGGCCTCCACCTCGATCGGGTTCAGCTGCATCGCCGCGAACGGCACGATCGTGGCGACGAGCTTCGTGCGCTCGCCGCCCGCGACCGCGTCGAACAGCATGTTGCGCCGCCGCGCGCCCGCCGAGGCCTGCGTCATGTTCTCGATCGCGACCTGCTTGCCCCACTGCTGCGAGAGGAACGCGGCGAGCCCCTTCGACGTCTCGTCGATCACGCTCATCGGAGCTGCTCCCCGGCGAAGTCGTAGTCGTCATGTCCCGGCTTCGCGATCGCGAGCTTGCCGCGCACGATTTCGAGCAGCGCCGGGAACGCTCGCCGCTCGAGCGCCGCGTCGTGGCCGGCGTCGAGGCGCGCACACAGCGCCGCGCTCAGCTCGCGCGCGCCGCGGCCGCCCGCGGGCTCCCCTAACACCTCGGTGAGCAGCGCAATCTCGCGCGCTTCGTGCGCCGGCCCGAGCTGCGCCTCGCGCTCGAGGATGCGGCACAGATTCCCCGCGACGCGCACGTTGTGTTGCAGGCCGCCCTTCGTGGCGGCGAGCACGTCGCCCTCGAGTAAATCCGCGATCGTTGCGAGCAGCTCGCTCGCGGTGGGCCGATCCTGCATGCGCTCTCTCCTGCAACGAGCGCGCACGATATCGCCGCAGAGCGCCCGGTTTCGAGCGCCCGCGCTCGTGCGCTCGCACGGGGCTGCGGTCAGACGCTTCGCGTGTCGTGCCTCACGCCCCAGGGCAGCGTCGTGCTCGCGATCATGCCCTCGAGAATCTGTGGCGGTTGGTGGTAGTGCCGCGTCCTCGAAGCCAGGCCCAGCGCGGCCGCCACGTGTGCGAGCGTTTCGGGGCAATAGCCGTAGCTGCGGATGCGCGACACGCGGCCGTCGACTTCCTCGAAGCGCGTGATTCCGCAGAGCCAGTCGCCGTCGCGCACGCTGGCGACCAGCCACTCGCCGCGGAACTCGCGCGCCTCCGCGCGCACTGCGCTCTCGGCGAGCGAGCTGGCGACCCACACGCCGTCGTTTCGCCGGCCGCCGCCGACCCCCATCACTTCGATCGTCACCGTCTCGAGCAGGATCGCCGTCACGCGCGCGACGTCGCGCGCGTTGAAGGCAGCCACGAAGCGGTCGACCAGCTCGCGCGAGGGCCTCCCGTGGTGAACCCGATCGGGCTCCGCGTGCAGTCGCGCGCGCCCGCGGTGCAGGGCCGCCTTCACCGCGCCGACGGTCGTCGACAGCACGTCGGCGATCTCGGCGTGCGACAGCTCGAAACCCTCCGCGAGCACGATCGCGGCGCGCTCTTGCGGGCTCGCGCGCTCGAACAGCAGCTCGCCGGCCTCGCGCGCTGCGAGAGGAGCAGAAACCTCTGCCGCGATCGACTCGGGCGCGTCGTGCGACTCGTGGCTGCGTCGACGCGCGGCGTCGATCCAGAGGTTCGTCGCCACGCGCAGCAGGTACGCGCGCGGATTCGCGACGCGGCTGTGCTCGCCATGGAGGTCTCCGCGGCCGATCGCCGCGAAACCGCGCAGCAGCGTCTCCTGCGCGAGATCCTCCGCGTCCCAGACGTTCCCGCACATCCGCAGGCAGTAGGCGTGAAGGTTCGGGCGGAAGGGCTCGAGCGTGTCCACGTAACGAAACCACGCAGCTCGCAGCGCGCGGGCCAGCTCGTCGGTGACGGGCTCCAGCATCGTGGGCACCTCCCTCACGAAGACGGCCAGGCGCTCCCTCGGGATACGGCCGACCTCGAAAAATCGTGCTCACCGCACCCCCGGCATCACCTCGCTCGCGAGCCGCTGCGCCGCTGCAGCGGCTTCCTTCGGGTCGACGCCCGCGGTGGCGCCGATCAGCACGAGCTTCGTGAGACCCAGGCCGACGAGCTCGCGCAGGCGCGCGATGCACGCGGCGGGCGGACCCACCACCGCGAAGCGGTCCACGAACGCGGGCGAGAGCAGGCCCGCCTGCGCGGAGTCGCCGCGCGTGTGCTGCGTCATGTGGTAGCCGCGGTGCACCGAGGCGAGCACTTCGCGCTGCACCTCGCTCGCGGGGCCGGCGACGCGGCCGTGCATCACGCTGAAGCGCGCGAAGGTGCTGAGGCCGCCGCGCACGAGCGTGCGCGCGACGGCGACGTCGGGGTGCGTGGCGACGTTCACGAACGCGCCGATCCGCAGCGACGCGGGATCGCGCCCCGCAGTGCGCGCGGCGTCGCGCGCCGCGGCGATGCCCCACGCGATGCGCTCCGGGTCCGCGCCCACCGCGAGCAGCACGCCGTCCGCGTGACGCGCCGCCGCCTCGATCACGCGCGGGCCGGTGCACGCCACCTCCACCGGCACCTTCGCGAGCTCGCGCGGCAGCGAGTGCAGCTTGCTCGCCTTCGGCGCGTCCGCGAGCCCTAATGACTCGACCGGCGGCGCGGCGCGTTCGTCGAAGCCGACGCGCGCGAACGCCACCTCCTCGCCGCGCAGATACGCCTGCAGCTCCGCGAGGTAGCGCTCCAGCACGGCGACGCGCGCGGGAGCGCGCCCGAGATGCGCGAGCGCCGAGTCGCCGCGCCCGATGCCGAGCACCGCGCGTCCACCCGAGATCGCGTGAACGCTCGCGATCGCGGATGCAGTCGCCGCGGCGACGCGCGTCGCCGGGTTCGTCACGCCCGTCATCAGCTTCACGCGCTCCGTCTCGCGCGCGGCGAGCGCGAGCGCGATGTACGCGTCGCCCGACAGATTCTGCGAGTCCACCACCGCGAAGCCGTCGTAGCCCGCTCGCTCCGCCCGCTGTGCCTGCGCGCCCGCGCTGCGCGCGTCGGCGACGCCGAGGGTCCAGAGCTCGAGGGGGGCAGGCATCGAACTCACACTCCTGGCTGGGAAGAACTCCTCAGCACTGCGCGCATCGCGAGGCGGTTCAGCTGCGCGGCACCGTAGAGGACGGGCGCGAAGATGCTGATCATCGCGTAGGCCCCGAGGTTCCCCGAGATCGCGTCGAACGTGTAGATGTCCGGCCGATCGCCAATCGTCAGCACGACGAGTCGCAAAAACCCGGAGAAGATGAGAACGGAGACCGGGATCGCGAGGTACGGCGCCAACCAACGCGACCAGCGCGAATCGGACGCCCAAGAGGAGCGGAAGATCAGCGCAATCAGCACGCCGGTAGTCACTGCGGCTAGAAAGCTCGCGGACCTCGTCCGCCAATCGTCGAACGGAATCACGGGGTAGTTGAAGTCCTGCACGCCCTTGTCGAACGCGAGCGCCAGGCAGAACCAGGCCGCGCCTGAAAGCGCTCCAGCGACGACGAGGCGCCGGTGGTTGGGGGTCTCTCTCACCTTCGCAGCACCTCGGCGATCTCCTCGTCCTCGAACCCCATCTCCCGCAACACCGCCTCGGTGTGCTCCCCGAGATGCGGCGGACCCTGTCTCACGTCGGTAGGTGTCAGGGAGTAGCGCGGCGGCGAGCGCAGTAGGTGGAGCGCGCCTGCGTGGGCGTCGGGCACTTCGACGAGCACGTGGTTCGCGACGGCTTGGTCGTCGGCCGTGAAGCCGGCGAGGTCGTTGATCACGCCGATCGGCGCCTCGTACTTGCGCGCGCGCTCCTGCAGCTCCGCGTTGGTGTGCTTGCCGATCTCGCCGCGGATCAGCTCGTAGAGTGCGGGCGCGTTCATGATGCGCGCGACGAGGCTCTCGAAGCGCTTGTCGCTGATCGCGTCCTCGCGGCCGAGCACGCGCATCACCGCCTCGAACTGGCGGTTCTCGATGATCACGATCGCGACGTGACCGTCTTTGGTCGGCCACGCGGTGTAGAGGCCGTCGCCGACGCCGGGCGGCGGAGGCGGCGGCTCGCCGAACAGGCGCGGACCCAACACGTCGGGCAAGAGGAAGCTCGCGAATGCGTCGAGCATCGGGACGTCGACGCGTTGGCCCCGACCGGTGCGCTCGCGCTCGAAGAGCGCTGCGAGCGTCGACCAGGCCGCGGTCATGCCGCTGGTCTTGTCCGCGAACAAGTTCGGGATCAGCTTCGGCGGGCCCGCGCCGCCGAGCACGCGCGCGAAGCCACTGCGCGCCTGGATCACCATGTCGTACGCAGGCTGATGCGCGTCGGGGCCGTCGGGGCCGAATCCGCTGATGGCGGTGTAGACGAGGCGCGGGTTCTCGCGCGCGAGCCGCTCGTAGCCGAGGCCGAGGCGGTCCATGACGTCGGGGCGGAAGTTCTCGATCAGCGCGTCGGCCTTTGCGGCGAGCTTGCGCAACACGCGCTGCCCCGCCTCCTGCTTGAGATCGAGCACGACGCTGCGCTTGTTACGGTTCACCTGCGCGAACAGGCCCGTGATCGAGCCCTTGCGCTCGCCCATCACGCGCGTCGAGTCGCCACTCGGCGTCTCGATCTTGATCACGTCGGCGCCGAGATCGCCGAGGATCTGGGCGCACAGCGGGCCCGAGATGATGGTGGAGAGGTCGAGCACGCGCAGACCGCGCAGCGGTCCGGTGCTCGCAGTTCCGATTCCGACGCGCATTTCAGCCATCTCGTTTGGGCTCCGCTCGCCTGCGGCTTCTCGAGCCGCGTTCGAACGATACGCGAATGGCGCACGCGATCGGGAAGGAATCTCGGTCGCGGTAGCGTCTCGCCATGCTCGCCCGCGAAGTCGCACTCCGAGAGTCGCTCGCCTTCGTGTCGCGCTGGCTCGCGCCAGCGTCGCGTGTGCTCGAGGTCGGCTGTGGCGCCGGCGACCTCGCCGCGGCGCTCGGCGCGGCGGGCCACCGCGTCGTCGCGATCGACGCGCATCCCGAGCGCGTGGCCGAGGCGCGCGCTCGCGGAGTCGATGCGCGGCAGGCGGCCTTCCCCGACTTCAGCGCCGACGCGTTCGACGCGGTGCTCTTCACGCACTCGCTCCATCACGTGCACGACCTCGCCGGCGCCGTCGCGCGCGCGCGCGAGTTGTTACGCCCAGGCGGGCCGCTCGTGATCGAGGACTTCACCTGGGACGAGCTCGATGCGGGTAGCGCGGGGTGGGCGTACGCCTACTTCGCTGCGCGTCGCGATGAGCTGCGCGCGCCCGAGCGCATGTGGCGTCACGACGGCGACGTGCTCGCGACGTGGCGCAAGCACTTCATCGAGCACGAGCTGCACGGCGCGAGCGCACTGCGCGCGGCCCTGGCAAGGCACTTCGCGACGGAGTCGAGCGGAGCGGTGCCGTACTTCTTTCGCTTCGCGTGCTTCTCGCTCGGCGACGCGGAGAACGGGGCCGAGCTCTCAGAGAGCGTGCTGCGCGACGAGCGCGCCGCGATCACGCGCGGCGAGCTCGCACCGCTCGGCTGGCAGCTCGTGCTGCGCTGACCCGCGCCCCGGTGCATCCTCGCGCGTTCACGACGAGGAGCGCGCGATGTCTGATCCGTATGCCGAGTACACCGAGCTGAAGTTCGAGCGCCCGAAGCCGGGCGTGCTCGCGGTCGTGCTCGACGCGCCGGGGCTCAACAGCGTGAACCAGCGCATGCACCGCGAGCTCGCCGACGTGTGGCGCACGATCGACCGCGATCCGGAGACCCGCGTCGCGTTGTTACGGGGCGCCGGCAAAGCGTTCTCCGCCGGCGGCAACTTCGACATGGTCGAGGCGATCATGGGCGACTACGCCACGCGCGTGCGCATCCTGCGCGAGGCGCGCGACCTCGTTTACAACGTGCTCGATTGCAGCAAGCCGATCGTCTCCGCGATGCATGGCCCCGCGGTCGGCGCGGGTCTCGTCGCGGGCGTGCTCGCCGACGTGTCCGTCGTGGGCCGCACGGCGCGCATCATCGACGGCCATACACGCCTCGGTGTCGCTGCGGGCGATCACGCGGCGATCTGCTGGCCGCTGCTGTGCGGCATGGCGAAGGCGAAGTACTACCTGCTGACGTGCGACACGCTCACGGGCGAGGAAGCGGAGCGCATCGGGCTCGTCTCGATCTGCGTCGACGACGCGCAGGTGCAAGAGCGCGCGCTCGCGGTGGCCGAGCAGCTCGCGAACGGCGCGCAGGGCGCGATCCGGTACACGAAGCAGACGCTGAACCTCTGGTACCGCCAGTTCGGCGCCGCCTTCGACGCCTCGCTCGCGCTCGAGTTCATCGGCTTCGGCGGCCCCGACGCGCGCGAAGGCGTCGCCTCGCACCGCGAGAAGCGCGCGCCGAAGTTCTCAGGGCCGACGGCGGAGTAGCCGGTCCCGCAGCTCTCGCCGCAGCAGCTTGCCCGCGGCGTTCCGTGGGAGCGCGTCCGTGAAGACGAACGCGTCGGGCGTCTTGAAGCGCGCGAGGCGCGCGGCGCAGTGGGCGCGCAGCGCGACCTCGTCGATCCGCGCGCTGGGGCGCGGCACGACGAACGCGACTGGCCGCGCGCCGAAGCGCTCGTCCGCGCGCGCGACCACGCCGGCTTCGAGCACGTCCGCGTGTTCGTGTAACGCGTTCTCGATCTCGGCGGGATAGACGTTCTCCCCGCCGCTCACGATCAGGTCGGTCCGGCGATCGAGCACTTCGAGTCCGCCCTCGTCATCGAGGCGGCCGACATCGCCGGTACGCAACCAGCCGTCGCGCAGCGCGCGCGAGGTCGCGACTTCATTCCCGACATAGCGAGTCATTAGGGTCTCGCCGCGCACACAGATCTCGCCCTCGCTGCCCGGGGGCGCGAGCGCGCCATCCTCGTTCATGATCCGCAGCTCGGTCCCGGGCAGCGCGCGCAGCCGCCCGCCGAGCGGCTCGCGCTTCTCGGCTGGCGCGCGCGTCGCCACCTGCGACGCCGCTTCGGTGAGTCCGTAAGTGGGCGCGATCGGGAAGCCAAGCGCTGCGGCCCGCGCGAGCAGCGGCGCGGGCGCGGCCGCGCCGCCGAGCAGCACGCAGCGCAGCCTGGGTGGAGGCGGCCGCTCGCCCCACGCGTCGAGCACGCGCGCGAGCATCGTCGGCACGAGCGACACGAGCGCGATGTGCCCGCTCGTGAGCTCGGCGACCACGGCGCCTTCGTCGAAGCGGTCGTGCAGCACCGCGCTCGCGCCGGCGAGCGTGCAGCGCACGAGAATCGAGAGGCCGCCGATGTGGAACATCGGCATGCACGCGAGCCAGCGCTCGCCGGTCGCGAGGCCGATCGAGCGCTCGTGGCCGCGTGCGCTTGCGCGCAGCGCGCGCTGCGAGAGTTCGGCGGCTTTCGCTTCGCCCGACGTGCCCGAGGTGAACAGCCACAGCAGCGCGCGCTCCTCGCCTCGAGCGAGCGTGTCCGCATGTCGAGCCGAAAGCCGTTGCCCAGAAACGTGCGTGAGCGTCGGCTCGAGGGACGGGCTCTGCGCGTCGACGCGAAACGCTGCGATGCCACAGCCTGCGGCGAGCGCGCTCGCGCGCTCGACGCTCGAGGGCTCGGCGACGATCGCGCGCACGCCGCTCGCCGCGAGCTGGCGCGCGAGCTCCGGCTCCGTGAGTCGTGCGTTCAACGCGAGCAGCGTGCAGCCGAGCGACTGCGCGGCGTGCAGCAGTAGCGCGACTTCGAGCGCACCCGCGGCGAGCAGCGCGATCGCCTCCCCCGGCGCGACGCCCTGGACGTGCAGCGCGGCTTGGAGAGCCCGCGCGCGTCTCCCGAGCTCTCCGTAATCGATGCACACGTCGCCAATCACCAGCGCCTCCGCGGCGCTGCTGCGAGCGGCTCGCTCGGCGAGCCAGCTCAAGCGGCGATCTCCCACCGCGGTGCGGTTGCGCACGCAGAGAGCGCATCGGGATCGGGCGCCACGCCGAGGCCGTCGCCCGCCGGCAGCCGCATCACGCCGCCCTCGACCGGGAGCGTGGCGAGATCGCGCGCGAGCAATGCCCCGGTTGCGAGACCGCAGGCGCGCTCGCCGAGCGGGAGCGTCGTGGCGCAGTGCAGCGCCGCGGCGACGCCGATCGCCGAGTCGAGGAACGAGGTGACGACGACGTCGACGCCGGCGTCCCCTGCACGGGCGGCGACCGCGCGCGCGGAGCGCGGGCCGCCGAGCAGCGCAGGCTTCAACACGAGCACGTCGCAGGCGCGCAGCGCGAGCGCATGCGAGATGGTGTCCACGTCGCCCGCGCCCTCGTCGAGCGCGATAGGCACGAGCGCCCGGGCGCGCAGGCGCGCGCAGGCCTCGATGTTCGCCACCGGCTCCTCGACGTACTCGGGCGCGAAACGCGCGAGCGCAGTGAGCGCCGCACTCGCCTCGACTTCCGTCCACCCGCCGTTCGCGTCGAGGCGAAGCCGCGCCTGCGCGCCGATCGCCTCTCTCAGCACCGCAACGCGCGCGACATCTTCGGCCAGGGGCGCCGCTCCGACCTTCAGCTTGAAGCTCCGGTAGCCGCTCGCCGCGAGCCGCTCGGCCTCCCTCGCGACCTCGTGGGGAGCACGGGCGGAGAGCAGCGCGTTCACGGGAACGGCTTGCCGCGCAGAGCTCTTCGCGAGGCTCGCCGCGAGCGGGACGCCGCACTCGCGCGCCGCGAGGTCGAGGAGCGCGCACTCGAGAGCTGCGCGCGCGAGCGGCGGACCGGCGATTTGCCGGGAGAGCAGGTCGCTCGCGCATTTCTGCAACAAGTGCGGCGCGGCGCGCTGCAGCCACGCCTCGGCCTGCGCGAGCGACGCGCCCGGCCAGCCCGGCAGCGGCATCGCTTCGCCGTGGCCCCTCGCATTCCTCGCTTCCAGCGTGAGCAGCACGCCTTCGCGCTGCGCGATCGCGCCGCGCGCGGTCGCGAGCGGCACGCGCAGCGGAAGCGCGAAGCGCTGAAGCGAGATCCGCTCGATCACGCCGGCCAGGCCCAGCCGATCGCGCACAGCACCCCATGTGCGAGGCCGAGCTGCGCGGTGCGCGCGAGCACGGCGTTGAGGGCAGTGCCGCGCGCGTTCGGGCCGCCGGCGAGCACAAGGCGCGCGAGTGGGAACGCGAGGCGCGCGCCGAGCAGCGATGCGAGCAGGACGGGGCGCGCGAAGACAGCCGCGCTCGCGAGCGGGGCGAGGCACGCGAGCGCGATGAGCGCGGCGTAGAGCCGCCGCGTCGCGGCGTCGCCGAGGCGCACCGCGAGCGTGCGCTTGCCCACGCGCGCGTCGCTCTCACGGTCGCGCAGGTTGTTCACGACGAGCACCGCGGTCGCGAGTGCGCCGACCGAGACCGAGGCCGCGAGCGCCTCGGGCGAGATGAGAAGCGACTGCACCCACGCGCTCCCCACGACCGCGACGACACCGAAGAACAAGAACACGAACGGCTCGCCGAGTCCGTAATAACCGAATGGGTAGTGGCCGCCGGTGTAGGCGAGCGCCGCGGCGATCGAGGCGGCGCCGATCGCGAACACGGGCCAGCCCGCGACGAGCGCGAGGCTCGCGCCGAGCGCGCCCGCGATCGCCAGTGCGGCGCCCGCGCCGCGCTTCAGCTGCGCCGTCGTGAGCCAGCCGAGCGCCGCCGCGCGCGGCGGGCCCACGCGGTCCGGGCCGTCGGCGCCGCGCTGCGCGTCGAACGCGTCGTTCGCGAAGTTCGCCGCGACTTGCAGCGCGAGCGCGCAGCCGAGCGCCGCCAGGGCGGGTAGCGCCTGCGCCCCGCCCGCGCCGAGCGCAACAGCCGTACCCACTACTACGGGCGCGGCAGCGAGAGGCAGCGTGCGCGGCCGCGCCGCGAGCCACCAGGCGCGCGGCGCGCTCGGAGTCGTAGTTGTTACGGACGCCACGGGTAGCGCGCGAAATCGGGCTGACGCTTCTCGACGAATGCGTTGCGACCTTCCTGCGCTTCCTCGCTCATGTAGAAGAGCAGCGTCGCGTTGCCCGCAAGCTCCTGTAGGCCGATCTGTCCGTCGCAGTCCGCGTTGAACGCGCTCTTCAGACAGCGAATCGCGAGAGGGCTGTGCTCGAGAATGCGGCGGCCCCACGCCACGCCGGTGGCCTCGAGGTCCGCGAGCGGAACGACGCAATTCACGAGGCCCATCTGCTCGGCCTCGCGCGCGCCGTATTGCCGGCACAGGTACCAGATCTCGCGCGCCTTCTTCTGGCCGACGCTGCGCGCGAGATAGGACGCTCCGAGGCCGCCGTCGAAACTGCCGACGCGCGGGCCGGTTTGGCCGAAGCGTGCGTTCTCGGCCGCGATCGTCAGGTCGCACACCACGTGCAGCACGTGGCCGCCACCGATCGCGAAGCCAGCCACGAGCGCGATGACGGGCTTCGGCATGCCGCGGATCAGCTTCTGCAGCTCGAGCACGTTGAGGCGCCCGATGCCGTCGCCGCCGACGTAGCCGTCGTTCCCGCGCACGCGCTGATCGCCGCCGGAGCAAAACGCGTCGGGGCCGTCGCCGGTGAAGAGGACCACACCGACGCGCGCGTCGTTCTTCGCGCGCGTGAAGGCGTCGATCAACTCGATGATCGTCTCCGGCCGAAACGCGTTGCGGACCTCGGGTCGCGCGATCGTGATCTTCGCGAGGCCTCCGCCGTCGGTTTCGAAGCGGATGTCGGTGTAGTCGCGGGCCGTCTTCCAGCCCACGGCGGGCTCGAACGGGGGCATCGGTGCGTTGGACATGGCGTCTCCTGGTGGGCGTGAAGAAAAATCGAAGTGGTTAGGGAAGCGCGCGCGACGGCGCGCTTGCGCCTGCGCGCGCGAAGAAGTCGAGCGCGAGTGCGGCGAAGGCGTCCGGCGCATCGAGGTGCACGGCGTGCCCCGCGGCTTCGATGACGCTCGACTCGCCGCTCGGCGAGATCGCTGCGAGCTGCGCTGCGATCGCGCGGAACTTCGCGTCCTCGGCGCCCGCAACGAAGCACGCCGGCGCGGCAAGGCGCTCGAGCGCGTCGTGCAGTGGCGGCTGCGCGCCAGAGCCCATGCCGCGCAGGCTGTTCGCGAGCCCGTGGGGCCGATTGCGCAGCCGCTGCGCGCGCGCCGCGGCGAGCGCTTCGGCGCCGAGGCGCGCTTGGCTCGCGAACAGCGGCAGCGCCATCCAGCGCTCCACGAATGGGGCGATCCCGTCGCGCTCGATCGACGCGGCGAGGGCCTCGTCGTCCCGCACGCGCGCCGCGCGCTCGTCGTCGTGCACGAGCCCCGCGCTCGCGCCGACGAGCACGAGCGAGCGCACGCGCGCGGGATGGAAGGCGGCGACCGCTAGCGCCGCTCGCCCTCCCATCGAGTAGCCGAGCCAGTGCGGCGCACCGATGCCGAGCACGTCGCAGAGTGCGTCGAGCTGCGCGGCGCAGGCCTTGATCGCGTAGGGCGCGAGCTCGCGCGGCGCATCGCTCGCGCCGTGGCCGACGAGGTCGACGCGCACGACGCAGTGCCGATCGCGCAGGCGCTCAGCCACGCCGTCGAGGCTCTCGCACGCACCAGTGAAGCCGTGCAGCGCCACGACCGGCGTGCCCTGGCCCTCGCGCACGACGTGCAGGCGCACGCCGCACACTTCGACGTCGAACGCGCTGGCGTTCACGCGCACGCCTCCGCCGCGGCGTCCTGCGCCACGCGCGCGAGCGCGCGAAACGCGGTGACGTTCGCTGCTGGATCCACGGGCACTTCGATCACCGAGACGCCGCCGCGCGCGAGCGACGTCTTCAGCGCCGCGCGGAAGTGCTCCCACGAGCCGACGCGCTCCCACTCGATTCCGAACAGCTCGCTCGCCTTTCGGAGCGGCAGGCCATGAGGCGTGTGGAAGAGGCGCTCGAACGCGATGGACTCGCGGTGCTCGGCGATCGGCAGGAAGGAGAAGATTCCGCCGCCGCCGTTCTCGATCAGCACGATCGTGAGATCGCGCGCGTCGCGCACCGCGGCGAGGCCGCCGAGATCGTGCAGGAACGCGAGGTCGCCGGTGAGCAGCGCGACCGGGCCGGGCCACGCAGCGGACGCGCCGAGTGCGGTCGAGGTCACGCCGTCGATGCCGTTTGCGCCTCGGTTGACGAGTACGCGCAAGCGCCGAGAGGAGGCCGGCGCGAACGCGTCGACGTCGCGGACCGGCATGCTGTTCGAGAGGGCGAGCAGCGCGCCATCCGGCAGCGCGGCGGCGAGCTCGCGCGCGAGGTGCGGCTCGAGCAGCGCAGCCTCGGCGTCGAGCGCGTGCGCCACCGCGGCTTGCGCGGCGCGCTCGGCGTTCGCGAACGCGCTCTGCCAGCGGCTTACCCGCGCGCGATCACCGAGCGCGTCCGCGGCATGGGTGAGAAGCGCCCCGGGATCACTCGCGCTGCGCGCGGTCGCGAGGCGGCTCACGTCGCTGAAGCGCGCCGCGGAGTCGATCAGCCAATAGTCACTCGGCGCATGCGACTCGAGCCAAACCCGCAGCGCCTTGCTCGTGGGCGCGCTGCCGAGGCGCAGCACCGCGCGCGGTGCGTGGGCGCGCGCGAACGCGCCGTCGCGTAAATACAGCTCGTAGGCGGCGGCGACGTTCGCGCTCTCGACGTGTGCGCCGAAGCGAAGCTGTGATGCGGCGTCGGCGAGCACGGGCCAGCCCGACGCGCGCGAAAAACGCACCGCCGCGTCCGCGAGATCGCTCTGCAGCGGCAGGGGCCCCGCGACGATCACGCCGCGCTCTTCGCGCCGTGTGAGTGCGGCGAGCGCGTCGATCTCGGCGAGCGACGGCGACGGGAGATCGTTGCGCGCGAGCACGTTTTCGCTCGCGAGCGGCGCAAGTGGCGCGAGTCCGTGCGGCGGTGTGAGCGGTTCGCGCAGCGGCCAGTTGAGATGCACGGGGCCCGGGTTCGCGCCCTGCGCGTGGGCGAGTGCGCGGTTGGCCACGCTGCGCGCGACGCGCTCGGCCGCAGCGCCCGCCTCGGGCAGCGGCAGCTCGTGGAACCAGCGAACGTGGCTCCCGTAGAGCCGCACCTGATCGATCGTCTGCCCCGCGTCGCAGTCGCGCAGTTCCGGCGGCCGATCCGCGCTGAGCACGATCAGCGGCGTGCCGCCGTAGTGCGCCTCGATCACGGCGGGGAAGTAGTTCGCCGCCGCGGTGCCGGACGTACACAAGAGCAGCGTCGGCGCGCCGGACGCCATCGCGAGGCCGCGCGCGAAGAATCCGGCGGAGCGTTCGTCGAGCTGCACGAAGATGCGCAGCCCGAGCGGCTCGCAGCGCAGCGCGGCGACCGCGAGCGGCGCGCTGCGCGATCCCGGCGAGAGCACGCAGTGGCGCACGCCGCCCGCGACGAGCGCGCGGAAGAACTCCGCCGTCATCGTTGCGGTGGCGGCGGGATCAGCCGCGCGCATGCGACGTCTCGCGCAGCGCGTGAAACACGGTGCGCAGCTTGAGGCGCGTCTCGCGCTGCTCGGCCGCCGGCTGCGAGCCGGCCACGATGCCTGCGCCGGCGTAGAGACGCGCGTGCTCTCCGCGCAGCAGCGCGCAGCGCAGCGCGACGAACAGCTCGCCGTCGCCGCGCGCATCCTGCCAGCCGATCGCGCCCGCGTACCAGCCGCGCTCGAGCGGCTCGTTCGCCGCGAGCCAGCGCGCGGCGGCTTCGCGCGGCGCGCCCGCGACGGCGGGCGAAGGGTGGAGGCGCGCGGCGAGGTCGAGAGCGCTCGCGTACGCGCTCGGGGCGAGCCGCCCGCACACGCGCGTTTCGAGATGCTCCACGTCGCCGGCGGCGAGCGGACGCGGGGCCGCGGGCTCGCTCAGCGCGTCGCACAGGGGCGCGAGCGCGCTGCGCAGCGACGCCACCACGTGCTCGTGCTCTGCGCGTTCCTTCGCGCTGGCGAAGAGCGTGGAGCGCGCGCGTGAATCGCGCGCCGCGCTGCGCCCGCGCCGCGCGGAGCCTGCGAGCGCCTGCGCCTCCACCACGCCGCCCGCGAGGCGCACGAGCAGCTCGGGTGTCGTGCCGAGAAACGCGGGCCCGCGGCGCTCGAACGATGCGTGAGGAGCGAGCGCGAACGTCGCGCCGCGGGGATGCGTCGCGCGCAGCGCGCGCAGGATGTGCGCGACCGGCGCGCGCACGCCGCGGCAATCGATCGCGCGCGCGACGACGAGCTTGTCGATCTCGCCCTTCGCGATCGCATCGAGTGCCTCCGACACGAGTCGCCGATAGCCGCGCGCGGGCCGCAACAAGCGCAGCGGGCTCGCGTCGCTCCGAGCGGGCGGCTGCGAGTGCGCCGCCGCGTGAGCCCACGCCTCGGCCTCGGCGCGCGCCGCGTCGAGCGCAGCGAGCGCGACCTCGCGCGGGTCGCCGGGCTCGATGCGAGTCGACCACGCGAGCCGCGCGCCGCGCGGGTCGCGGGCGAGGAGCGCGCGCGGCAGCACGAAGCGGCAGCTTCCGAATGCGCGCCACGGGCCGTCCTCGCGTGGCGCTTCGTGCGCGAAGGCGAAGCCGCCCACCCAGCGCGCATCGGCGCCCGGCGCGGCGTGAGTGCGCGCCGCCTGCTCGCGCAGCTGCGCGCTCGCGAGCTCGAGCCGATCCGCGCCATCACTCTCGACCACGGCGCTGGCGCCGAGCGCTGCGAGCGCGACCGATGCGCAGGGGCGCTCGAGCATGAAGCGCTCCTCGGCGCGCGCTGCGGAGAAGGCGTGCGTCGAGTCGAACGCGGCTTCGTGCGCCGCGAGCGCGCGGCCCGCGACGACGAGCTGCGCGAGGCCGCTCGCGCGCGCCGCGGCGAGCGCGGCGTCGACACACCGTTCGCCCGCATCGCTCACGACTTGCGCTCCGCGATCACGAGCTGTGCGGCTCCGAACAGGAACCTGCGCTTGCGCAGCGCGGTGAAGCCCGCGCGCTCGATCATCGCGAGTAGCTCCGCTTCGGGCGGCAGGTACGAAGTGGACTCCGGCAGGTAGCGGTAGGCCGCGCGGTCGGAGAGCAGCGCGCCGATCAGCGGCACGACGCGATCGAAGTAAAACGAATGGCCCGTTCGCACGAAGCGCGAACGCGGACGATCGACCTCGAGGATCGCGAGCCGACCGCCGGGCCGAAGCACGCGTGCGCACTCCGCGAGAACCGGTTCGAGCGAGATGAAATTGCGCAGCGCGAAGCCGCAAGTGAGCGCACTCGCGCCGCCGCTCGCGAACGGGAGCGCGAGCGCGTCGCCCTGCACGAGCGTCGCGCCGACCTCGCGCTCGCTCGCGCGGCGCAGCATCTCGCGCGCGAAGTCCACGCCGACGACGCGAGCTCCGCGCCTGGCGGCCAGCTCGCAAAGATCGCCCGTGCCGCACGCGAGGTCGATTACGAGATCGCCCGGGCCGACGGCGATCGCGCTCAGCGCGGTGCGGCGCCAGCGCAGGTCGAGACCGAACGTGAGCAAGCGATTCATGAGGTCGTAGCGAGGAGCGATGCGATCGAACATCGACTGCACGAAGCGCCGCTTCGTTTCGGGCGTGGGAATGCTCACGGGCTTCATCGCCACGAAATCTCGAGCTGCCCGGAGGTAGCGGCCCGAAGCGCGTCCTCCACCGCGCGCGCCTCGCCGACATCCGAGAGACGCGCGAGCGCGCGGCGCACGAGCGTGTTGTGGAAGTGCAGCGCGACGAGCCGCGTGGCCTCGGGCAGCAGCTGGCGGAGGAGCGCCGCGAGGTCGAGCGGCGGCACGCTCGGCGATTCCGCAGCGGCGCGCGCGCGTTGCTCGAAGATCGCGATCGCGCGATCGGCGGTGGTTTCGGTCGCGCGCGCGTGTTCGCTGGAGAGCGCGAGCAGCTCCTGGAGGGGCATGCCCGAGCTGAAGATCACCAGCGCCGCGCGGCACATGCCGAGGTCGGACTCGCTGAAGCGCTCCTCGCCGTCGATCGCGACGGGCTGCAGCAGGCCGGTGCGCTGCACCACACCGAGGATCGGCTCCGAGATGCCGGACAGCGCGGCGAGCTCTGCGCGCGTATAGGTGCGCTCGCCGACGCCCTCTGTCAGCAGGGCGCTCAGCAGCTGCGGCGTGGCGGACTTCCGGCCGCGGCGTGCGCCGCGCGGGCGGCCCGGCTGCTTCGCGAGCTGACCGATCTGCTCGAGCTTGAAGCCGCTACGCGCGAGCTTCTGGATCTCGCGCAGCCGCGCGAGGTGCTCGTGGCCGTAATAAGCGACGCGCCCAGCGTGCGTGGGCGGCGCGAGCAGGCCGCGGCGCTGATAGAAGCGCACGGTGTCGACGTTCACGCCCGCGGCCGTCGCCAGCTCTTCTACTCGGTATCGCATGAGCAGTGTCTATAGGAGTAGATACTCTCATGGTCAAGCCTAAGCTCCGACGGTGGTCGCGAGTGAGGTCTGAGAAATCGGCGCGGCCTACATCCACGCGTCGTCGCCGAGGCCGAGCTTCGGCCACGGGCCGGAACAAATCGGCTGGCAGTTGCCGACGCCTTCTCCGCCGCCGACCGGGTCGATCACGCGCACCGCGGTGTCCCGGATCTGGTGGAGGCGGCGCGCTGTCGCGGGCTCGCTGCAGTCGAGGATGCGCTCGCCGTCGAGGTGGCTCGGGCCGCGCCACTCGCCGTGGTGGTGCCCGTCAAAGCCGAAGTAGAGGCCCGCGCCGAGCTGAACGCCGGTGTCGCTCAGCACTTCGAGCGTGATCGGCCGCTCGCGGCCGTCGGCGGTGCGCGCGAGCACGCGGCCTCCGAGCAGGCGGCGATTGCGCGGGTCGAAGCGCAGCTCGGGTGTCAGGTCGACGAGCGCTTCTTCGCGCCCGTCCGCGTGCTCGACCTTCGCGGTGACGTGCTTCTGCGTGAAGCCCGCGCCTTCGATCAGCGTGTAGTGGAGGAACAGGCCGTAGCGAGATCCGTCCGCGCGGGTGAGCAGGGAGGGGCACCAGATCATCTGAAAGCCGAAGCCGGGCGGAATCGCAGGACGCGGCTTCGTGTCGGTGGGCGGCGTGCCTACGTCGTAGCGCACGCCCCACGAGTGATCGCGCGTCGAGACCCAGCTGTTAGGCGACATCTCGATGCGGCGGCCGTCGAGCTCGATCCAGCCCGCGCAGGTCCCGATCTGGTGGTATCGCACGAGCTCCGCCGACGCGCGGAAGTCGTGGCGCATGAACGTGCGCTCCTCGACCGCGGGATTCAGCGCGGCTTCGAACAGCCAGTCGAACGCGAGCGGCTGGCACGAGTTGGCCTCGAGGCGGAAGCGAATCTTGCGGAGCGGCTCCACGACTTCGTAATGGATCGGCCCCGCGAACGTGCGCGATGGATCCGCCGCGAGCTCGCGGCTCGCGCGCACCGTGAGCTGCTCCTTGCCGCGCGAGAGCGCCGCGTAGGCGTCCATCACGTTGCGGTTCGTGTACTTGCCGAGCCCGAAGCCGAGCTGCAGCGAGCCGTCGCGCGCCATCGCCATCGCGCACACCTTCTCGGTCCACGCGGGATCGCTCGTGCCCACGTGCGCGAAAGTCTCCGCGACTTGGTGCGTGAAGGACTCGTCGGCGGGAAGGATGGGTCCGATCGGATTCGTCATGGGTGCTCCAGCTTCGAAACGCGCACAGGGGACGTACGCGCACCTTTACGTGTGAAAGTGCACGTACGTCCCAGGTGCGCGCTTTCGTGCACGTACGTCCCCAGTGCGCGCGCTAGCGCCAGTACGCGCCGCTCAGCATCTGCTCGAGCAGCGGGCGGTGCGGGATCGTGGCGTCGAGGTCGGCGGGCCAGGTGGCTTCGCCGAAGTGCACGGAGCGCGCGTGGATGCGCGCCATGATGATGCCGTGGCGCAGCGCTGCGTAGGCCTCGTACCAGCGCAGGTCGATGCGCTGGCTTGTTAGGCGCGCGTACTCGGCGGCGACATCCGCGGCGCGCAGGAAGTCGGGCATGCCGGGCAGCTTCGCGCCGACGGCGATCATCTGGAAGAACGCGTGCATGAACGAGAGCCAGCCGAGATCGAGGCCACGCGGGCCGAGCGCGGCCATCTCCCAGTCGAGCACCGCCGCCGGCGCGAAGCCGTCGTACATCACGTTGCCGATGCGCGAGTCGCCCCAGCTGATGCGCGCGTCGCCCTCGTCCGCGGGCCAGTGTGCTTCGAGCCACGCGAAGGTGCGCTCGATCAGCGGGTAGCTGCGGCCCTGGCGCATCCAGTCGTAGAAGCGGCGCTGGTTCTCCACGTGCCGCCGCAGCGCCGTCGCGCCCGGCAGCGCGAGCTCGAGGAACTCCGCGCCCTCCTTGTTAGGGTCGATCGCGTGCAGGCGCGCGATGGCGGCGATCGTCGCGTTCTGCAGCGCGCGCTGCTCCGCCGCGCTCGCGTCCTTCAGCCAGCTCGTCATCGGATACGGCATGATGTCCGGTGGCACACGCCCGCTGACGCGCTCCATCACGAAGAACGGGGAACCGATGCGCGCAGGGTCTTCTTCGAGCCAGCGCACGACCGGCACGGGCACGCCACCGCGCGCGGCGAGCTGCATCACGCGGAACTGCTTCGCGAGCTCGTAGCTCGGGAACACGGGCACGTCGCGCGGATCGGGCGCCACGCGCGCGACGAACGCGCCGCTGCGCTCCGCGCCCGCGTCGCGCCAAGTCGCGTCGAACAGCAGCGTCTCGCTCGACATGCCCGTTCCGCTCGGGCTGCCGAGCTGCGCGATGCGCGCGCCGGGCAGCTTCTCGCGGAGCCACGCCTCGAGGTGCGTGCGCGTCTGCTCGACGTCGCGTGTGGAACGCTTCGGCGCCTTGATCTCGTCGGCCATCTCTCTCCCTAACAGTTAGGCGCCATGCGCCGCGACGAGCGGCAGCGTTGCGTGCGTCGCGAGGCCCACTGAATCGCGCGGAGTCGCTTCATGCGGGCAACGTACGCCGTCGGCGCGAGCGGAATCCACCGCCGACCCGCCTTGCAAGCGTCGATGGCGCGCAGTTGGCGCGGTAGCGCGCGTGCGCGTTCTGGCGTTTCCTCGCGTCGCCCACCCGGAGGCCGCGAATGCCCGTCACCACGCACCGCTCGCTCTGCCGCTTCTGCCACGCGCACTGCGCGGTAAAGGTGCGCGTCGAGGACGGGCGCGTCGCGAGCGTGATCGGCGACAAGGACGACCCGCTCTACGCCGGCTTCACGTGCGCGAAGGGGCGCGAGGTGCCGCGGCAGATGGAGCACGCAGAGCGCCTGCTGCACTCGCAGCGCCGCCGCGCGGACGGCACGCACGAGCCCATCGCGAGTGCGCAGGCGATCCGCGAGATCGCGGACAAGCTGCGCCGCATTCTCGATCGCGACGGCCCGCGCGCGATCGCGGCCTACACCGGCACCTATTCGTTCCCGTATCCGCCCACGCAGCCGATGGGCTGGGCCTTCATGGATGCGATCGGGTCGCCCATGCGCTTCACCTCGAACACGATCGACCAGCCCGGCAAGACGATCGCGCTCGCGATGCACGGCAGCTGGGGTGCGGGCCCGCAGGTATTCGACGACTCGGACACGTGGCTCTTGTTAGGGCTGAACCCGCTCGTTGCGATGAGCGGCGGCGTGCCGAACACGAATCCCGCGAAGCAGCTGCATCAGGCGAAGAAGCGGGGCCTCCAGCTGATCGTGATCGACCCGCGGCGAACGGAAGTCGCGGAGCACGCGACCGTCCATCTCCAGCCGAAGCCCGGCGAAGATCCGACCATTCTCGCGGGCCTCCTGCGCGTGATCATCGCCGAGGGCCTGCACGACGAGCGCTTCATCGATGAGCACGTGAACGGCCTCGAGGCGCTCCGCGCTGCGGTGGAGCCGTTCACGCCGGAGTACGTGGAGCGCCGCGCGGGCGTGCCGGCCGCGGAGCTGATCCGCGCGGCGCGCATCTTCGCGAGCGCGAAGCGCGGCTGCGCGAACGCGGGCACGGGCCCGAACATGGCGGGGCACGGCAACGTCACGGAGTACTTGTTACTGGCGCTGATCACCGTGTGCGGGCGCTGGCTGCGCGCGGGCGAGCGCGTGCCGAACCCCGGCGCGCTGCTGCCGCAGTTCCCGGCGAAGGCGCAGGCGAACCCGCCGTGGCAGGCGCACGGCTACGGCGAGAAGCTGCGCGTGCGCGGCTTCACCGACGCCGCGTGCGGGCTCGCGACTGCCGCGCTCGCCGAAGAGATCCTGCTCGATGGGCCGGGACAGGTGAAGGCGCTGTTCGTGCTCGGCGGCAACCCAATGATGGCGTGGCCGGATCAGAAGAAGACCCACGCGGCGATGAAGAAGCTCGAGCTGCTCGTGACGCTCGACATCAAAATGAGCGCGACCGCGAAGCTCGCGCACTACGTCGTCGCGCCGAGAGTTGGCTACGAGGTACCGGGCCTCTCGCTGCCGAACGAGACGCTGAGCTTCTTCGGCGTCGGCTTCGGCTACACGCAGCCCTACGCGATGTACGCGCCGAAGCTGGTCGACCCGCCCGCGGCCTCTGATTTGATCGAGGATTGGGAGCTGTTCTACGGCCTCGCCCAACAACTCGGGCTGCAGCTGAAGCTCTCGTCCTCGTTCTCGTGGGGCCCTTCTGCGAGTGAAGGGCCGACGCCGCTCGACATGCAACGCAAGCCGACCACGGACGAGCTCTACGAGCTGCTGTGCAAGGGATCGCGCGTGCCCCTCGCGACGGTGAAGGCTGGGGGCCGCGGCGCGCTCTATCCCGACGACTCGATCGTCGTCGCCGAGAAAGACGCGGGCTGGACGGGCAAGCTCGACGTCGGCAACGCATACCTATTAGGCGAGCTCGCCGAGATCGCGCGCGAGTCCGCCGCAGACGACGCGCGCTTCGCCTACCGCCTGATCTCGCGGCGTCTCCCCGACATCTACAACTCGAGTGGCCGCGACATCCCGCGGCTCACGCGCAAGTGGACCTACAACCCCGCCTTCATGCATCCCCACGACCTCGCGAAGGAAGGCCTCGCGACGGGCGACACGGTCGAGATCGCAAGCGGCTACGACCGCATCCTCGGCATCGTCGAAGCCGACGACAGCGTGCGCAGCGGCGCGATTTCGATGCCGCACGCGTTCGGCGGCCTACCGGAGGAAGCGCACGAGGTCGCGCGGCTCGGCAGCAACACGGGCGCCCTAACACCTGTCGACCGCGACTACGACCCGATCACGGGCATCCCGCGCATGAGCGCGATTCCGGTGAACGTGCGGAGAGTGAGGGGGATGTGAAAGACAATGATCAATTCAACAGGATCATCGCGCTGGCGAGGCAAGAATTTGCGGAGCTGACGCAACACGTTCCGCGCGCGAGTTTCGTCGATCCGCCAAGCTTGGAGCAAAGTGCTGCCGATCGTTGCGCGGCCCTGGTCGCAACACTTCTTTCGAGAATTGCCTCCCTCAACGTGCTCGTCGCACGGAGAAACCTCGTTTCGCCAGCAATACCGGCGACGCATGACGAACCGGGGGCGCAGTTCCTAAGGGAACACTTGCTTTCAGCCGAGGGCGATCTGAGGGTTCTCGACTCGCGCCTGATCGACATGGGGCGTTCGGCTTCGACGTTCCTGACGTACGGGATCCAGAGCCAGCGAAGGTCGCTGCCTATCTTCGGTTCGCGGTGGAACGATGCGACGGGATCTGGGATTGGAACGACGAGGACTTCGCATTCCAGCAGGAGGATCACGGAGCTGCACTCCGATTGATTGACTCGCCGCTGTTCGACCCGGAGAGTTGGCTCCGAAGGGTGGCAGAGATCCCTCCGTTCGCGATCCGCAAGCCCGAGCATTTGCCGTACCACGTTCGCGTTCGGATCGAGGAAATGAGGCAGCACTACATCTTCGGTTCCTGGATCGGATTCCTTGCAACCGCTCGAGCCCTGATTGAGTTTGCGCTGGTGGATAGATCCAATCGCCTTGGGATCGATCCCTACGTTTATGCGAGGCGATTGAAGGGACTCAGCGAGTTAGTTGAAGAGGCGCGCCCGAACTTGGGGGCGATGTCCACGCGCCTCGCCGCTGTGGTCCGCGCCGCGAACAGCGTTCTGCACCCCAGACGCGATGACAAGTTGGTGACGATCCCACAGCTGATGGAGCGCGAAGCCCGGAGGGGCTTCGAGGTTTGCGTCGCCCTCGTCGAGCGCGTCTACTGATGGTAACTGGCCGCTAGGTCAGCACTCCCTTGTTGCCCAACTCCGCAATCTTCTCCTCGCTGTACCCGAGGATCCCCTTCAGCACCGCGTCGTTGTCGCGCCCGAAGTGGATCGCGGCCTTCGGACGCAGCGGCTCGCAGGCGCTGAGCTTCACGCGGCCGTGCTCGACGTGGGTGGTCTGGTAGATCGAGTGCTCGCACTCGATCCAGTGGCCGCGGTGCTGCATCTGCGGGCACTCGTAGAGCGTCGCGGTGTCGAGGACTTCGTGCGCGGGAACGCTGCGCGCTTGGAGGGCGCGCTCGATCGCGCCGGCTTCGCGCGTCTTGCACCACGCGGCGACCGCCTCGTTCACGGCGGCGCGGTCTTCGCGGCGAGTGATCAGGTCCTCGCGCTGCATCTCGGCGCACAGCGCGCGCCAGTCGCGCTCGTCGCGCACCGAGAGCGCGACCCAGCGATCCTTGCCGGCGCACGGGAACACGTCGTGCGGGAAGTAGCGCTCGTCCTCGTTGCCGCAGCCGCGCACGACGCGGCCGTTCACGCGGTAGTCGAGGTAGCCGGGCGCGGCGAAGTGGAGGGCGCTCTCCGCTTGTGACTGGTCGATGCGCTGGCCGCGACCGGTGCGCTGCTGCTCGGCGATCGCGCCTAACAACGCGAGCGTGTTGTACCGGACCGCGATGAAGTCGGTGTACGCGGCCCATGGACCGGACGGGATGCCGCCCTTCTCGGCTGCGAGGGTCATGTAGCCCGTCACGCTCGCGGCGAGATTTCCGAACCCGGTGAAGCTCCTCCACGGCCCGGTCTGACCCATCAGGCACGACTCGATCAGGATCGCGCGCGGGTTCTCGCGCTGGATCGTCTCCCAGCCGAGGCCCAGGTGGTCGAGTACGCCGGCGCCGAAGGACGAAGTGACGACGTCGGCCCAGCGAATGAGATCGAGAATCGCGTCGCGACCCTCGGGCGTGTGCATTTCGATCGTCACGCCGAGCTTGTTCGCGTTCGCGCTCTGGAAGCCGCCTGCGCCTTCGGGGTGCGGGTTCGCGAACTGGTAGGGCGGGATCACGCGCAGCGTGTCGATGTGCTTGCTCGACTCGACGTGCACGACCGTCGCGCCGTAGTCCGCGAGCACGCGCGTCGCGCCGGGACCCGCGAGCACCCAGAACAGGTCGAGCACCTTGAGCCCCGCGAACGGCAGCTCGCCCGCCGCGCCGGCGCGTACATCTGTTAGGGAGAGCGGCGCATTGCGCTGCTCCGCGCGCACCTCCGCGTCGTGCTCGCCGAGCCGCGGTGCGCGGCGCGTGATGCGCAGCGGCGTCTCGCTGAACTTCGCCCAAGCGCCGGGGTGGAGAAGCGGCGCGCCGTCGAGCGGGCTCGGCAGCGTCGCGGCGAACTCGCGCGCCTTCATCTGCGGACTACTCGTGATCTCGCCCAGATCGAAGACCGGCGCGACGAGCAGGCGGCGCTTCACGCTCTGCTCCATCAGCTCCGCGCTCGTCTTCGTCGCGAAGAACGCGCGCAGCGCGCGGTCGACCGGCTCGTACGAGCTCTCGGGGATGACGCCGCCGCCGATGCGGAGCGCGAAGCTGTTCCAGTCTTCGTCGATCAGCGCGGGATCGCAGCGGCCCTCTTCGGCGAGCCATCCCAACAAGCGCTTCATGAAGTGCCCCGTCGAGGGCAGGAACGCAGGGCCGAGCGTGACCCAGCCGTCCGCGGTGGGATACCGCGTACACAGGAACGCGCCCTTCACGTAGGCGCCGCCCGAGATGCGGCGCGCGGGCGTCTCGCCGATCGCGGCGTCGAGCGCACGGAACTGCGTCGCGAGCGTGGTGGCGTGCTGCATCGCGGCGTCGACGTGCTGGCCGCGCCCGGTCTTCTGGCGCGCGAAGTGCGCGATCAGCGCGCCGACGGCGCCGTCGGCCGCGGCGTGCAGCCCCGCTTGTGGAACCGCGGCGCGCACGGGGCGGCCGTCGGCTTCGCCAGAGAGGAAGAGGGTGCTGCCGGCGGCGAGGCCGATGAGATCGGTGTAGGCGTAGTGCGCCTTCGGACCGTCTTGGCCGAAGCCGCTGATCGAGACGTAGATGAGCGCGGAGTTGATCGAGGCGAGGTCCTCGTAGCCGAGGCCGAGGCTCGCCATGTGGCCGGGCGCGAAGCTCTCGATCAGGAAGTCCGCGCCGCGCGCGAGCTGCTTCAGCTCTGCGCGGCCCGCCTCGGTTGTTAGGTCGAGGACGATGCTGCGCTTGCCGCGCGCCCAGGCCCACCAAGTGAGCGAGCGCTCTTTGTCGCGCGTGTCGCCCGCGAACGGGCCGCGCTCGCGGGCGCTCGACCCACCGGTGGGCTCGATGGCGATGACGTCGCAGCCGAGGTCGGACAGGAGCTGACCGCACAGGATTCCGTCTTCGGTGGAGAGGTCGAGCACGCGGTAGGGCTTGAGCATTCGGGGATTGAATCACAACGAGGGTTGGTGACGGGAGTCGATCGTTGCGGGGTTGCCTTGTTCTCTCGTTCACGGTGCCGCCGCGCGGTCCGGCGGGGGCTCGGCTGCGCTCGGCCGCGTGGGCGCGTCGGGGGATTGCCGTGCCGAGATCGTGCTTTCTGGCGCACTCATCCGAGTGTGCGCGCGCCCACGCCCGGGCACTCGCTCCGCGACCCCCGCCTCCCCGCGCGGCTCCTTGCTGTTACGTCTCCCCGCGTGTGTGTTGGGAGAACCGTGACGCGGCTGCGCCATCGAGGCGCAGCCGCGTCACTTTTCTGTGTCGGCGGCGTGTCGCGCTCGTGCCCCCTCGGCGAATCGTGGTTCGCGGAGCCACGAAGACGCCTCGCGACCGCGGCATCGAGGCGTGATCGCATCTACCGTGCGCGGCATGGCGACCACATTTCCTGCTCCGAGGTTCGTTCGTCTTCCGGAAGTGACGCTCGAGGTGCACGAGGCCGGTGTCGGTCCGGCGGTCGTGATGTGTCACGGGTTTCCCGAGCTGGCGTACTCGTGGCGTTATCAGGTGAACGCGCTCGCGGCGGCGGGGTATCGCGCGATTGCTCCGAATCAGCGCGGGTATGGCTGGAGCGATGCGCCGGCGGCGATCGAAGCGTACTCGCTCGATCACTTGTGCGACGACATGGCGCACCTGCTCGACGCGCTCGGGATCGATCAGGCGGTGTTCGCGGGCCACGACTGGGGCGGCTTCGTGTCGTGGGGGATGACGGTGCGGCATCCCGATCGCTGCCTCGGCGCGATCGGCGTGAACACGCCGTACATGGCGTTCCCGACCACGGAGCAGCTGCGCGCGATCTTCAAGGAAGACGAGAAGCTCTACATCCTGTGGTTCCAAAAGCCGGGCGTCGCGGAAGGCGTGATGGATCGCAATCCGCGCCTCATCTTCGAGAAGATGATGCGCCGCGCGACGGCCCCGCCGGCGGGTCCGCTGTTCCGCGGCGATGCGCCGGTCGACGCGAATCCGTTCCGGCGGCTCGAGTCGATGCCGACCGTGGGCGCGCCGCTCCTGACAAGTGAGGAGCTGGACTTCTACGTGAAGTCGTTCGACCACTCGGGCTTCCGCGGCGGCATCAACTGGTACCGCAACGCGGACAAGGACAAGCGCGTGATGCCCGAGCTCGGCGTGAAGAAGCTCACGCTGCCGTGCTTGATGGTGACGGCGTCGTGGGACGGCGCGCTGCCGCCGCAGGCCGCCGCCGGAATGCGCGCGTTGTGCAGCGATCTCGAGCTGCAGGAGCTGCAGTGCGGGCATTGGACGCAGCAGGAGCAGCCCGCGGCGCTCGCGCGCGTGATGCTCGACTGGCTGCGGCGGAAGGTGGGGTAGTGCAAGCGAAGCGCGCAGCGAGGCGAAGTCTTCGGAGCCGAGCAGCGCAAGCTGAGTCGGGTCGCGACTGACGCGATGGCTGGCCGACTCCTCATCTACGGCGCGACGGGCTACACGGGCAAGCTGCTCGCGGCGCACGCGGCCGCACGGGGGCTCGCGCCGATCGTGGCGGGGCGCAGTGCGCACAAGGTGAAGGAGATCGCGGCGCAGCACGGGCTCGAGGCGCGCGTGACTGCGCTCGACGACGCGAGTGCGCTGCGCGCGATGCTCGACGGCGTCGCGTGCGTGCTGCACGCCGCCGGGCCGTTCTCGGCGACGGCGCGGCCGATGCTCGGCGCGTGTCTCGACGCGCGTGCGCACTACCTCGACGTGACGGGCGAGATTCCCGTGTTCGAGCTGTGCGAGTCGTTCGGGGCGCGAGCGCGCGACGTGGGCGTGATGCTGATGCCCGGCGTCGGCTTCGACGTGGTGCCGAGCGATTGTCTCGCGGCGCACGTGGCCGCACGCGTCCCCGAGCCGCACACGCTGCGCATCGCGATCGATGCGATGGGCACGCCGACGCGCGGAACCGCGAAGACGAGCATCGAGATGATGGGCGTGGGCTGCCTCGTCCGGCGCGCAGGGCGAATCGTCGCGCTGCCGCCCGGCTCGCTGCAGCGCGACTTCGATTTCGGTTTCGGACCGCAGCGCTGCGCCGGCGCGCCGCTCGGCGATCTCGTCACGGCCTGGCACTCGACGCGCGCGGAGAACATCGAGATCTACCTGCGCGCCGGTGTCGGCATGCGCGCGATGCTGCGCGCGAGCGGGCCGCTCGGTCCGCTGCTGCGCCTGCGCGGCGTGCAGCGCGGCTTCCAGCGCATGATCGACGCGATGCCCGAGGGGCCGAACGAGGCGGAGCGCACGGAGCTGCGCGGGCACATCGTCGTGGAGGCGATCGGCGCGCGGGGTGAGACGGCGCGCGCGCGGCTCGACACGCCGAGCGGCTACCAGCTGACGATGCTCGCGGGTGTCGAGATCGCGCGGCGCGTGCTCGCGGGGGAGGCGAAGCCTGGCTACCAGACTCCCTCGACCGCGTTCGGCGCCGACCTCGTGCTCGGGCTCGATTGCGTGCGGACGAATGATTAGGTGCAGCGCGGTTGCGGTTCGCGGAGCCTCGGGCAAGCTGAGTTCCCGCGAGAAGGGGCCGAACGGGTCGTGATGCGCATAGCCAGTCGCCGCCTGTGCTCACTGTTCCGCTGTGGGCTCGTAGTTCTGCTCGCGCTCGGCTGGGCGGATCTCCTGGTCGGCGGCGTTGCTCTGGCGTTCGGGCTTGACGATCACGCGCACGCGACCTCGCTGGTTCGGCACGACGGGCACACGCACGTCGTGTTCGCGCACGAACACGACGAGACTTCGGGTCCCACTCCTCGCGAGATTTCTCTCGAGGGCGGCGACCACGTCTTCGATGTCCCGAGCCCGGGCGATGCCATTCGCTCGAAGCCGAACGCGCTCGAGCGGAACGCGCAGCCGCTCGCGGCGGCCCTGCGGTTGCTCGAAGCGCCCGTGAGAGCTCGCTGCGCGCTGCATGTCGTGCAGTTGCCGCGCTCCCAGCTCAACTCGACGCGGACCGTCGTTCTACGCCTGTGAGCGGGTCGTCCTCGCCGCGCAAATCCCGCGCGGCGGATCGCTGACCTTCCTCATCGCACAGGACGACTCATGCGCACCCACGCTCTCTCGTGGTGCGCGGGTGTACTCGCCGTCTGGCTCGGCATGCCGCTCGCCAGCTACGCCGAGAGCCCGCCACCGTACCCGCTTGGCCGCGGCCTTCCGGCGTTCGAAGCCCCTGCGGAGCCTCGCGAGTCCGCCTCGGTTCCGATCGCTGACCCCCGAGGCGATCTCACGCTCGACGCCGCGCTAGCCGCCGCGCTGCTCGGGAACGCCAACCTCGCGGCGGACGCCTACGAAGTCCGAGCGCGCGAAGCCGCCCTGCTGCAGGCTCACGCGCGACCCAATCCCACGCTCGCGCTCGAGCTCGAAGACTTCGCCGGCTCGGGAGAGTTCCGCGGCGCTCGCTCAGCGCAGACCACGCTGCTGCTCGGGCAGCTCGTCGAGCTGGGCGGCAAGCGCGCAGCCCGCGTGCGCACCGCCGACGCGGACCTTGAAGCCGCCGCGTGGGACTACGAGCTGCGCCGCATCGATGTGCTCGCGCGCACTGCGGGGGCGTTCGCGGCGGTGCTCACCGCTCAGGAGCGCCTGCGGCTCGCGGACGAGTCCGTCGCCCTCGCAAAGGAGACACAGCGCGTTGCGGGCCTTCGGATGCGGGCGGGAATCGCTTCGGCGGCGGAGGAGATTCGCGCGGGTGTGAGTGTCGAGATCGCCGCGGTCGAGCGCGAGCACACCGAGCACGAGCTCGAGACGGCACGGCAGACGCTCGCTTCGATGTGGGGCGGAGAGGAGGCGCGCTTCGAGCGCGCGCAAGGAGATCTCGAGGTGTTGCCCGAAGTTCCTTCAGAAGACTCGCTCGCGCTTCGTCTTGGCGAGGCTCCAGGAGTGGCGCGTTGGCAGGCGGAGCGCGCGCGCCGCGACGCACAGCTCGCGCAGGCGCGCAGCGCGCGCGCCCCCGATCTCACGCTGCACGCTGGCCCTCGGCATTTGTCCGGGCCCGGGAACACGGCGCTCGTTGCCGGCGTGTCGCTGCCGCTTCCTCTCTGGGACCGCCGGCGCGGCGCGATCGCCGAAGCTGCGCAGCGCGCGGCGAAGGGCGCCGCCGAAGCGAGAGCGGAGCGCGTACGCGCGGCGACGGAGATCGCGACCGCTCGAGTCGGTCTCGCCGCCGCCGCAGAAGAGGCGGAGTTGTTACGGACGCGCGTGATCCCCGGCGCCGAGCGCGCCGTGGCGGCGCTGCGCGACGGCTATCAGCGCGGGCGCTTCGCGCTGGTCGAGGTGCTCGAAGCCGAGCGCGCGCGACTCGATGCGCGCACGCAACACCTGAACGCGCTCGCGGAGGCGCATCGCCACGCCCGCGAGCTGGAGCGTCTCACCGGCGCGCCGCTGGAGGTTCGATCGTGATGCGCTCACTCGCGCTGCTGCTCGCGCTACTCGCCATCGGCTGCGATGGCGGCCACGAACATGCCGACGAACACGATCCCGGACACGGCGCCGAAGCCGCCGCTGCAGCCGACTACGAGCGAGGCCCGCATCGCGGCCGCTGGCTCGAGAGCGGCGACTTCGCGGTCGAGCTCTCGATTTTCGAGGACGGCGTACCGCCGGAGTTTCGTGCCTACCTCTACCGCAAGCGCGAGCCCGTCGATCCAGCCGGGGTCGAGCTCTCGGTCACACTGCGCCGCCTCGGCGATCGCGTCGATCGCATCCGCTTCGCGCCCCGCGGCGCGTACTTGCTGGGCGATCTCACGGTCTACGAGCCCCACTCTTTCGATGCCGAGGTGATCGCGCGCGCGGATGGGCGCGAGCACCGCTTCGCGTTTTCGACCTACGAGAATCGCGTCACGATCACTCGCGAGCACGCGGAGGCCGCGGGGATCGTCGTCGCGCGGGCTCGTGCGGAGACGATTCGCGAGCGCATCGTGCTGAGCGGGCGCATTTCGGCGAATGAGGATGCGCTCGCGCACGTCATGCCGCGCTTCGCGGGCGTCGTGCGCACCGTGCACAAGCGCCTCGGCGACGCCGTCGCGCGTGGCGACCTGCTCGCCTCGATCGAGAGCAACGAGAGCTTGCACGCGTTCGAGCTGCGCGCGCCCCTCGCGGGCACCGTGATTGCCAAAGACGTGGCGCCCGGCGAGTTCGTCACGACCGAGCGTGCGCTGTTCGAGATTGCGGACCTGTCGAGCGTGTGGGTCGACCTCGATGTGTACCGCCGCGACTTCGCGCGCCTGCGTCCCGGGCAGCCGGTGTGGGTCGACGCGGGCGATGGCTCGCCGCCCGTCGAGACGAAGCTCGCTTACTTGTCGCCGATCGGAGCCGCGAGCTCACAGACGCTGCTCGCGCGCGCAGTGCTCGCGAACCCGGATCGCTCGTGGCGCCCGGGTTTGTTCGTGACGGCGCAGGTCGAGGTCGGCGCCAACGAGGCGCCGGTGGCCGTAACGACCGGCGCGCTCCAGCGCGTGCGCGACTGGGACGTGGTCTTCCTCGCAGACGGGGACGTGTACGAGGCGCAGCCCGTGGAGCTCGGGCGCAGCGACGGCGAGCGCGTCGCGATCACGAGCGGTCTCGAGGCCGGTCAGTCGTACGTCTCTGCCGGCAGTTTTTTGCTCAAGGCCGAGGCCGGCAAGTCCGGCGCCAGCCACGACCACTGACGAGAGGCGCGCCATGCTCGAATCGATCGTTCGCTTCGCCCTCGCTCGGCGCTGGCTCGTGCTCGGCGCGACGCTCGCCGCGGCTGCGCTCGGCGTGCAGAGCTTCCTGCGCGTGCCGATCGACGCGGTGCCCGACATCACGAACGTGCAGGTGCAGATCAACACCGAGGCGCCGGGCTACGCGCCGGTGGAGGCCGAACAGCGAATCACCTTCCCGATCGAGACCGCGCTCGGCGGTCTGCCGCGACTTCAGTACACGCGCTCGCTCTCGCGCTACGGGCTGTCCCAAGTGACGGCCGTGTTCGAGGACGGCACCGACATTTACTTCGCTCGTCAGCTCGTGAACGAGCGGCTGCGCGAGGCGATGTCGCGCTTGCCGGCGGGCATCGAGCCCGAGCTGGGGCCGATCGCGACCGGTCTCGGCGAGATCTTCATGTTCACCGTGGAGCCCGAGCCGCGGGCGACCGCCGAGCTCGATCCGACCGAGCTGCGCACGCTGCAGGACTGGGTGATCAAGCCGCAGCTCCGCACGGTCTCGGGCGTGACCGAGGTGAACAGCATCGGTGGGTTCGTGAAGGAGCTGCACGTGACGCCGCAGACCGCGCGGCTCGTCGCGCACGGCCTCACGTTCCGCGATCTGTTGGACGCGATCGCAGAGAACAACCTCGGCGCCGGTGCGGGCTACATCGAGCGCAATGGCGAGCAGTACCTCGTGCGTGCTCCCGGTGTGCTGTCGAGCGCGGACGACGTGCGGCGCATCGTGGTCGGCCACGCGAACGGCGTGCCGGTGCGCGTCGGCGACGTGGCGGAGGTCGCGCTGGGTCGCGAGCTGCGCACCGGCGCGGCGACCGAAAACGGGCGCGAGGTCGTGCTCGGAACGGTCTTCATGTTGATCGGCGAGAACAGCCGCGAGGTCGCGCGACGAAGCGCGATGAAGCTCGCGGAGATCAACGAGACGCTGCCGCCCGGCGTCTTCGCACGGGCCGTCTACGACCGCACGGAGTTGGTCGATCGCACGATCGCAACCGTGCAGCGCAACCTGCTCGAAGGCGCGCTGCTCGTGATCGCGGTGCTCTTCCTGTTGTTGGGGAACGTGCGCGCCGCGCTGCTCACCGCATTCGTGATTCCGCTTTCGATGCTGCTGACCTTCGTGGGCATGGCCCAAGGCAAGATCAGCGCGAACCTGATGAGTCTCGGCGCGCTCTACTTCGGCTTGATCGTCGACGGCGCGGTGATCATCGTCGAGAACTGCATCCGGCGATTGGGTGAAGCCAGCCGCGGGCGCACGGACCCGCTGCCGCTCGCTGAGCGCCTCGCAGTCGTCGCCGAGGCGACGCGCCAGGTGATCCGCCCCAGCGTGTTTGGCGTCGTGATCATCTTGATCGTTTACGTGCCCATCCTCGCGCTCACCGGCGTCGAGGGAAAGATGTTCCGGCCGATGGCGCTCACCGTGATCCTCGCGCTCATCGCAGCGCTGGTGCTGTCTGTGACGTTCGTGCCCGCCGCGATCGCGGTGCTGCTCGGCGGGCGCGTCGCAGAGCATACGAGCCCCGCGTTCACAGCCGCGCGGAGCGCCTACGCGCGCGTGCTCGACCGCGTGCTGCGCCGCCCGGCGCCGGTGATCGCCGGCGCGGTCGCCTTGTTACTGGGCTCGCTCGGGCTCGCTTCTCGGATGGGGAGCGAGTTCATCCCGAGCCTCGACGAGGGCGATGTCGCGCTTCACGCGTTGCGGATTCCCGGCACGAGCCTCACGCAAGCGGTTTCGATGCAGCGGTCGCTCGAGGGTGCGCTGCGCTCGTTGCCGGAAGTCGAGACCACCTTCGCGAAGATCGGCACGGCGGAAGTGGCGACGGATCCGATGCCGCCGAGCGTCGCGGACGGCTTCGTGATGTTGAAGGAGCGCGCCGATTGGCCGAACCAGCGCAAGCCGAAGGACGAGCTGGTGCGCGAGCTCGAGGCTGCCGTCGCAGCACTGCCGGGCAACAACTACGAGTTCACGCAGCCGATCGAGATGCGCATGAACGAGCTGATCGCCGGTGTGCGAAGCGATCTCGCCGTGAAGGTGTTCGGCGACGACCTCGACGTCCTTCGCGAGCTAGGAGAGGAGGTCGCCGCGGTCCTGGAGCGGGTGCCAGGCGCAGCCGACGTCAAGGCGGAGCCGATCACGGGGCTCCCGATGCTCGAGATCGAGGTCGACCGCGAGGCGATCGCGCGCTTCGGACTGTCGCAATCGGACGTGCACGACGTGGTGCGCACAGCGATCGGCGGTTCGGTCGCGGGGCAGATCTTCGAAGGTGATCGCCGCTTCGACATCGTCGTGCGCTTGCCCGAGGCCGCACGCACCGATCTCGCCGCGCTCGATCGCATACCGATTCCGCTCCCGCGCGGCCCGAACCGCGCTGCGGAATTCGTGCCGCTCTCGGCGGTTGCGAAGCTCGCGATCGGAGTCGGGCCGAATCAGATCAGCCGCGAGAACGGCAAGCGGCGCGCCGTCGTCACCGCGAACATTCGTGGACGCGACATCGGCTCGTTCGTCGCAGAAGCCGAGAGGCGCATGCGGGAGGAGGTCGCATTGCCCCCGGGTTACTGGACCTCCTGGGGCGGACAGTTCGAGCAGCTTCAATCCGCGTCGCGGCGGCTTCAGCTCGTCGTCCCGCTCGCGCTGCTGCTGATCTTCGGAATGCTCGCCGCGGTGTTCGGCTCCGCACGCAGCGCCGCGCTCGTGTTCAGCGGAGTTCCGCTCGCGTGGACCGGAGGCATCGTCGCGCTCGCCGTGCGCGGAATTCCGCTCTCGATCTCGGCAGGCGTCGGCTTCATCGCGCTCTCTGGCGTCGCGGTGCTGAACGGGATCGTGATGGTCTCGTTCATCCAGGAGCTGTTCCGCGAAGGCCGCCCGGCGGAGGAAGCCGCGCGCGAGGGCGCGCTCACGCGCCTGCGCCCAGTGCTGATGACGGCTCTCGTGGCCGCACTCGGGTTCGTCCCGATGGCGATTTCGACCGGAGCCGGCGCCGAGGTGCAGCGCCCGCTCGCGACCGTGGTGATCGGCGGCATCGTGTCGTCGACGCTGCTCACGCTCGTGGTCTTGCCCGTGCTAGTCGCGCGGATGGGTCTGCGACGGAGCTGAGCGGCGCCCGGGCGCGACGCGTGCGGACGTGCTGGTCACGAGCTTCCTCACGCGCATACCCTGCGCCGCGGAGGAAGTGCACATGCTCGACGCGAAGGCGATCTCGCTCGCCGGCAAGGTGGCAGTTGTTACGGGCGCGGGCGCCGGCATCGGGCGCGCGATCGCGGAGACGTTCGCGGCGTGCGGGGCCGCGGTCGTGATCGCGGAGCGCGACGCCGCGCGCGCGCAGGAGGCCGTCGCCGCGATTTCGGCGCGGGGGGGACGCGCGCTCGCGCACGTGGGCGACGTGTCGCAGCAGGCGGTCGCGGACGCGCTCGCGCGCGAGAGCATCGCAGCGTTCGGGCGCATTGACGTGCTCGTGAACAACGCCGGCGACTGGCTCGGCTTCTCGAACCCGTTCCTCGACAGCACGGACGAGCAGTGGCGCGCGCTGTTCGACGCGAACTTCGGCGCCGCGCTGCGCTGCACGCGCTCGCTCGCACCGCAGATGGTCGCGCGCGGCGAGGGCGGCTCGATCGTGAACGTGACCACGATCGAGGCGCACCGCGGCATTCCCGGCAACGTGATGTACTCCGCGTTCAAGGCCGCGACCGAGGGCTTCGCACGCAGCCTCGCGCTCGAGCTCGCGCAGCACCGCATCCGCGTGAACTGCATCGCGCCGGAGACGACCGACACGCCGCAGGTGCCGGTGATGAGCTGGCTGCCGCCCGAGATGAAGGCGCACATCCCGCGCTGGATCCCGCTCGGCCGCTTCGGCACGCCCGACGATCTCGCCGGCGCCGCGCTGTTTCTCGCGAGCGATCTCAGCGCGTGGGTCACGGGCACGACGCTGCACGTGAACGGCGGCGCGCTCGCGGCGGCGGGCTGGTATCGCACGCCGCGCGGCGGCTGGACGAACATGCCGATCGTTACCGGCGGCGGGCTCGGGGGCTGAGCAGCCGCTTCGGGAGGCGAGTCGGCCACGCTCCGCGCCGAGGCGAGCGGCGGCAGCGCTACTCGCGGCAGCAGTCCCGGTTGCGCGGTTCTTCGAGCAGCCAGAAGAGGACGTTGTCGCGAAAGATGGGGTTGCTGGTGAGACCGAGGTGGGAGTCGGGGAGGAAGAGGACTTGGCCCAGGGCGAGCGGCGTGTCGACGTTCGGGCGGAAGGCGCCCCCAGCGCGTTCGTCGAGCAGGGCGCTCGAGCGCAGCACGGTGCCGTCGCCCGGCGCGGGGGTCGTGATGCGGAGCGCGCCCGTCGCGCGATTCACGGCGACGCGTGCGGCGGTGGGCTCGGCGTCGCCGGCAACGAGGCGTAGCTCGAGGCCGGCGGGTGGCGTCGCGCCGCGGCGATCGAGCGCGGCGTGGAAGGCGCGGGCGCGTTCGAGCGCGCGGCGTTGGAACGCGAGCCCGATTGCTCGACGCGCCTCGGGGTCGCGCTCGTTCGGAAGCAGCGTCGCGAGCGCTTCCGCCTGCGCGGGGCTCGCGAGGCCCCAGTTGTTATGTGCCCACAGCGCGGGGTCGAGCAAGTCCGCGAGCGGCTCGCCCTGTGCGTCGTCCCACACAGCGGCGCCGTGCCGCGCGCGCGGGAGCAGCTGGTAGATCGACGGGAAGGTGCCGAGCACGGCGGGCGGATAGAACGGCAACAGCGGACCGATCTTGCGGCCATCGACGAGCTGCACGAGCGCATCGACCGAGCCCGCGTTCGGCGTGCCGATCAGCACGACGCGTTCGACGCGCTTTGCGCCCGCCCAGCTGAGCTCAGGGACGCCGCTCGCGGGCAGGTCCTGATCGCCGTACATCAGGTAGTACCGCGCGATCAGACCGCCCATCGAGTGCGCGGCAATGTCGAACTTCACGTCCGCGTTCACGATGCCGAAGCGCTTCGCGTACTCGCGCTGGACGTATGCGCGCTTCTCCTCGATGAATGCGTGGAGGCGCTGCGCGTTCTCCACGTTGTCGCGCCGCCAGTCGTAGTCGAACTGGAAGCAGGTGAAGTGCTCGCCGCCGTAGTCGACCTCGCCGCCGAGGCCGAGCGCCTCGTCGCGGTATCCGCCCACGCCGAGCGTCGCGAGAATTCCGGCGTAGGCCTGGATGTCGAGCGCGACTCCCGCGAGCGAGATGTGCACCGCATCGAGCACGCCGCTCGGCACGATCTCGTCGCGCAGCTCCGCGAGCGGGCGCAAGGCATCGATCGGCAGCGCGATCAGCCGCGCGCCGACGGGCTTCTCGGGATCGGCCGCACCGCCCTCGAACGCACCCCACGCGAGCGTGCCGCTCGCCGGATCGCGCAGCTTCGACCCGAGAATCCCCGGAATCACGATGATCGGATTCCGATCCGCCCCGTGATGCCTCGCCGCCGGCGTGTACAGCAACGAAAAATCCGGCGCTCGCCCCGTCGATGCGCAAGCGAAGAGTGCCAGCGCCATCGAAAAGACGAGCAACCTCATGCGGCCAGCCTCCTGTCTTGGATTACCTCCAAGGCCACGAAGCAACGCGACTCAATCTCACGCACCACCTCGCCGACCGCCCGAGCACGGCAAACGACGCGCCGCCACCGAAGTCAGAGCGACCCCGAAGTCGAACGCTCCTCCCAGGCATGTCGGCCGAGGCCGCAAGCGAAGCGCGCAGCTTTCCGCGGAGTCTTCGGAGCGGAAAGCGAAGTCAACAAGGAAAACGGAGCCCGGCCCTCCCAACCCACCTAACACCCAGAATTCCGCGCCACACAGATGCCGGAGAATCCCCCACCCGGGCTCCGCAGGTTCGTCACCTGCCCCTCGTACACGCGCGCGCCGAGCATGAGCACGCGGTCGCGGTAGGCGTAGGCGCGCACGTCGAACTTCATGTCGCGCGGGCCGTCGGTCGTCTCGACTTGCACGAGGCCGGGCTGCGCGAAGCGCTGCGCGACGTAGCCAGGCTCGGCGGCGATCTCCGCGAACTTCTTGCGCGAGATCTTGTCGCCGCGGTAGACGGCGCGGCTACCGAACGCGGCGGCGGGCTTGAAGACCCAGCTCGCGCGCTCAGCCCACGCACGCTCGAGGTCGAGCTCAGCGAGCAGGCGCGTCTCGGGCACGACCTCCGCCAGGAAGCGCGCGTCGTCTTCGCTCATGCCGAGGGCCGTGAGGTTGTTAGGCGACGAGAACGTGGCGAGGCGGCGCTTGTCGGCGAGCAGGAAGTGCTCGCGGGGCGACGGCGTCACCACGACTTCGTTCGCGAGGTAGGCGGCGCGCAGCGCGCGCGTGCGCTCGCTCGCGAGCTGGAAGTCGGTGTCGCGCAGGTAGACGAGATCGACGGGCCAGTCGCCGAGCGCGACGCCGCGGCCCGGCGTGTGCGCGAGCTCGCGCGTGTCGGCGATGCGCGCGTCGATCCCGGCTCGCGCGAACAGCGCGCGGAACAGCGCGAACTCGGGCGCCAGGAATTGCTGCGCAGGTGCGTCGTCGACGATCGCGATGCGCGCGAGCTTTGCGCCCGCGCCGCGCACCGCGGCGAACTCGTCGCGGAACGTGCTCGCGATTTCGCTCTCGATGTCGCTGACCGAGAGCAGGCGCGAGCACAAGCACGCGAGCTTCTCGGGATCGCACAGCGACGCGGTGTGCAGGCCGTTCAGCAGTGCGCCGCCCGCGTTCGTGTTGATCTCGATCAGGCGCGGTCCCGCCGGCGTGACGTGAAAGTCGTACCCCATGAACACGCCGAAGTTTCCGGGCGCGTGGCGCGCGACTTCGTCCGCGAACGGTGCGATCGCCGCCTGATGTCTCGGCGCGTGTGCGAGGGCGAACAGCAGCCGCGCCGTGCGCTGGATCGCCGCGAAGTGCGCGGCGTCGAGGCCGATGACGGTCGAGCCGGCGTACGGGATCGCCGCACGCTCGGCGCTCACGGCTGCGTTCGCGCGCTCAGTGCCCGTAGCTCACCACGAGGTCGTCGTACGCCATGTGCGCAACCACGTTCGGCACTTCCTCGCTCCCGACCCTGGTGGTGTCCGGCGTGCCATCGCTGAGAGCCTGAATGCGCGTGAAGTCTTCGGATGTGGTCGTCAGATCGAACGGGACTTTCGTCGCGCCGGAGCGCTGAACGAAGAACAGGTTCCCCGTCAGCGGAAACAACCTGCCCTCGGCGTCGAAGAGGCGGAACTGTGCGCCGCCGGGGCCGTCGTACGCGGCGATCTCGTCGTCGAGCCGGGGATTGGGATTCGTGCCGGTCGTCGTGCCCTTGTCGTCGATCCGCGCGCCGATGTTCACCGGCGTGAACGAGTCGAAGCGTGCGCCGCGCGACTTGCGAATGCGCATGTCGATCAGGCGGCGCGGCTGAATGCGCCCCTTCTTGTTCACGCCCACGACCGCAGTGCCGAGGTGCGTGGTGACGAGCGCCGCGTACTTCGCGCCGCCGCGCGTGCGCAGGCTCACGAAGCCGCCGCCGGCGAGTGAGATCTTCTTGACGCGCGCCGACTTCGGGACCGTCACGAGCGACTCGAACGGAATCGGCGTGGCGACGCCTTCGAACGTGATCGTCTCGGTCGCGGGCGTCTGGGCGAGGGCTGGGGAAGCGAGAGCCAACGCGGCGAGGAGTGCGATTCGGGACAGCTGGCGCACGCGGGCGTCCTCCGGAGGAGGGCAGGTGTTAGCTGCGCCCGAGAAAGGCTGTCAGGGGCAGCTTGCAGACGCGGAGTCGCGGCACACTGCGGCTCCCGCGGCAGCGCGGCAGGAGAGGGAGCCATGGGCGCGATTCAGCAAGACGTTCCGAACGGCCGCATCGCCGGCACGTGTGACGACCGCTTCGCCGAAGTTGCGCGCGAGTTCGCGCGCAACTTCCAGGAACGCGGCGAGGTCGGCGCGAGCGTGAGCCTCGAGCTGCACGGCGAGACCGTCGTCGATCTGTGGGGCGGCGTCGCAGACCCGAGCACCGGTCGCGCCTGGGAGCGCGACACGGTCAGCATCGTGTTCTCGTGCACGAAGGGCGCAACCGCGCTGTGCGCGCACGTGCTTGCGTCGCGCGGCCTGCTCGATCTCGACGCGCCGGTGAAGGAGTACTGGCCCGAGTTTGCGGTGCGCGGCAAAGAGCGCGCGACGGTGCGCATGATGCTCGACCACTCGGCGGGCGTGCCGGTGATCTCGGCGCCGCTGAAGCCGCTCGGGAGCGCGGACTGGGACTACATGGTCGCGCAGCTCGAGGCGCAAGAGCCGTTCTGGAAGCCGGGCACGCGCAACGGCTACCACATGATCAACTTCGGCTGGACCGTGGGCGAGCTCGTGCGGCGCGTCAGTAACAAGTCGCTCGGCGCGTTCTTCCAGAGCGAGATCGCACAGCCGCTCGGCATCGAGTTCTGGATCGGTGCGCCCGAGAGCGTCGAGGCGCGCGTCGCACCGATCGCGATGTACAAGCCTGCGCCTGGCGAGGCGCCGAGCGAGTTCGTCGTGAAAATGCTCAGCGAGCGCGAGTCGATTCAAGGCCTCTCGATGCTGAACCTCGGCTTCGACGCGAACTCGCGCGAGTGCCACGCGGCCGAGATCGGCGGCGCGGGGGGCATCTCGAACGCGCGCGGCCTCGCCGGCATGTACGCGCCCTTCGCGTGCGGCGGGAAGCTGCGCGGCAAGACCTTCGTCGACGCCGCCACGCTCGCGCGCATGGGCGAGGTCGCCGTCGCGACGCACGAAGACGCGACGCTGCTGATTCCGTCGCGCTTCGGGCTCGGCTTCATGAAGTCGATGGACAACCGCCGCCGCCCGAGCGGCGATCGCGACAGCGCGATCCTTTCGTCCGCCGCGTTCGGCCACGTCGGCGCGGGCGGCTCGATCGGCTTCGCGGACCCGCGTGAAGAGCTCTCGTTCGGCTACTCGATGAACCGGATGGGGAAGGGAATCCTGCTCAACGAGCGCGGCCAGTCACTCGTCGACGCCGCCTACCGCGCGCTCGGCTACACGACGAACGCGCCAGGCGTGTGGACCAAAGGCTGATGTCCCTCGAAATCATCGGCACCGGCTTCGGACGCACGGGCACGCTCTCGCTGAAGCACGCGCTCCAGCTGTTGGGCTGGGATCCCTGTTACCACATGCTCGAGGTCGCGCAGAACCCAGGGCACGCGGCGCTTTGGAGCGAAGCGCATCGCGGCGCGCGCACGGACTGGGACGCGCTGTTCGCGAGGTATCGCGCCACGGTCGATTGGCCGAGCACCGCGCTGTGGCGTCCGCTGGTGGATCACTTCCCGAACGCGCGCGTGATTCACACGCAGCGGCCGGCGGCCGCGTGGTACGCGAGCGTCAAGAACACGATTTATCAGGTGATGAAGCACCCGACTCCCGCGCAGGCGCCGCCCGCGTTCCACGAGCAGCTCGCGATGGCGCGCGAGGTGATCCTGCGCGGCACCTTCGACGACCGCTTCGAGGACGAGGCGCACGCGATCGCGATCTACGAGGCGCACAACGCGCGCGTGAAGCGCGAGATCGCGCCGGAGCGGCTGCTCGTCTACGAGCCCGGTCAGGGCTGGGAGCCGCTCTGCAAGTTCCTCGGCGTGCCCGTGCCTGCGCGCCCATACCCGAAGGTGAACAGCACCGAAGACTTCCGCGCCGGCATTCGCCCGCGCGCGAGCGCGAGCTGAGCCATGCCGCGCCGCTTCAACCACATGGAGCTGACGCTGCCGAAGGGAGCGCTCGAGGCGTCGCGTGCCGAGATCAAGGCGTTCTATGCGGACCTGTTCGGTTGGGACGCGCTCGACGTGCCGATCCTGAAGCAGACGGGGTTGTTACTGCGCAGCGACGCCGAGACGAGTCAGTTCATCCTCGTCACCGAGCAGCGCGCGCACATGACGTCGCCCGGCTTCGATCACTTGGGCCTCTTGTGCGACACGCGCGCCGAGGTCGATGCGCTGCTCGCGCGCGCGAAGGACTGGCAGCGCCGCGACGCGCGCGTCGAGATCAAGGAGTACGAGGATCTCGTCACCGGCCCCGTCACCACGCACGCGTTCTACGTGCGCTACCTGCTGCCGATCTGGTTCGACGTGCAGGTGCTCGAGTACGCCGCGGGAGCGGAGCCTGCGATGCGCTGGCGCTACGGCGCGGGCTGAGGCGCTGGCGCGGCTTCGGCAGGCGCTTCTGAGCTCGGCGCAGTGGGCGCGGGGCGGTTCGAGTTCCAGATGTCGCGGTGCATGCGCCAGCCCGCGTCGGTCTTCTTCCAGATCACGATGAACTTCGCTTCGTCCGCGATCGTGCCGTCCGCGAGCGCGAGCTGCGCGTGGCCGACCTCGCTCGCGATGTCGCCGCCGGCGTAGAACACTTCGTCGCTCGTGATGGTCGCGCTCGCGACGCCCGAAGCGCGCACCGCGCCCCAGAGCGAGGCGAGCGCGTCGGGGCCGGCGGCAATGGCGCCGTTCGGCGGAAGCGCCGCGCCGTCGGCGGTGTAGAGCGCGGCGATCGCCGCGGTGTCTCCGCTCGCGAAGGTCTCGCCGAAGAGCGCGTTGCGCTCCTCGATCGCGGCGCGCACCTCGGCTTCCGTCGGCGCGGGCGGCGCAGGCGGTGCGGACGGGGTGCAAGCGAAGCTGAGCAGGGCGAGCGAGATCACGAGGCGGGATTTCACGGGTGGCTCCTTCACTCCGGGTGTGAGCGTGGCACGCTCCGAGCGACCTCACATCGCGGGGGGAGCATGAAAGCGTGGATCGTTGCAGCCGGGATCCTTCTGGCGGGTGCTTCTCTTGCCGCAGATTCGGAGTGTCCCGCCGCGGCGCCCGCCGTGCGGGTCATGCTGCACGAGCCGGAGCTGCTCGCGGCGCGGCTCGCGGTCGTGACCGACGCGCCCGACTCGCACTCGGGCCGTCTCACCGCGGCGCGAAAGCTGTTCGCAGCCGCGGGCTGCGCCCGAGTCGAAGAGCGCGGCAAGGGTGAGCGCCGGAACCTCGAGTGCGTCGTGCCGGGCGCGTCTGCCGAGACGATCGTCGTCGGGGTCAGTCAGAGGTACGACAGCGTCGGCTCACTCGCGCTCGTGCCTTCGCTGATGGAGGCGGTGTCTGCCGCACCCCGCAAGCACACCTTTCGCTGGGTGGCGTTCTCCGCGCACGAGGGGCGGACCGGCAAGCTCGAGGTCGGGCCCCGGCCGAGGGGAGCGATGCGGCTTCTGGATGCGCTCACGCCGAAGCAGCGCAGCGAAGTCGCGCTGATGCTCCACGTGGGGCCGATCGGGTTCGGCTCCGCCGAGACCCATCCCGACGTGCGCAGTCCATCGCTGGACTGCGCATTCTCCGCCGCCGCTCGAGCCGCCGGTTTGCAAGTGGTGGACTCGAGGGCGAGCGCAACGGAGTGTTATCAGGGCGGAACGGCCCCCAGCTCGACGAATCGCGACTACCTCACCTGCCAGCCCGATCGCGATTGGCGCGGCGGTGCAGACTGGCAGCCCTTCGAGCGCGTCGGCCTCCAGGTTTTCGGAGTGCACTCGCGCCCCGGCGAGAGGGCGCTCTCCGGCGAGATCGACGGCGCCGCCTACGTACGCAGTTATCGCGCGCTCGCGATCTTCCTCGCGCTCGCGGACGAGGCGCTCGCCTCGCCCGCAAGCTCAGGAGCTACTTCGAGCCGCTGACCGCTTCGTAGGCGACGCCTGCCGACGCGGCTCTCAGGAGCGGCGCCACAGCGCTGCCGCAGCCGCCGAACACGAGCCAGAACGTTCCGAGGAGCTCCGCCGAGGGCTTGTTCCCGAGAGTCGTCGCGACTGGCCCCCACGCGCGGCGCGCCGCCCGTATCTGCTCGCGCCGGCATGGCGCGGGCTCCAGCGATCCTGAGACTGGGCCGAAGAGAATCGCTCGGCGAAATTGCTCGCATCTTGCGCGCGTGCAGCGAGCTTCCCGCGCTGCGAAGCGGTCGGGCATACTGAGAACGGAGCGAGAGCGTGAGACTTCACTCGGACTTGACGCGGGAGATTCTCGAAGGGCCGTCTGGCCCCGAGATCGGTGCGCTGTTCGATCTCGACCAGACGCTCGTCGCCGGCTTCTCCGCCACCGCTTTCCTGCGCGAGCGCGTGACCTCGGGACGCATCTCGCCCAAGGAGCTGAGCGACACGCTGGCTGGCGCGCTCTCGTTCGCGCTCGGGCGCACGGGCTTCTCGGGCATGCTCGCGGGCGTCGTCGCCACGTATCGCGGCCTCAGCGAGTCGGTGATGCGCGAGCAGGCGGAGGACGTGTTCGAGAAGCGGCTCGCGAAGGACATCTATCCCGAGTCGCGCGCGCTCGTGGAGGCGCACCGCTCGAAGGGCCACACGCTCGGCATCGTGTCGTCGGCGCTCACTTATCAGGTGGAGCCGTTCGCACGCGCGCTCGAGATTCCGCACGTGATGTGCACGCGCCTCGAGGTCGAGGACGGCGTGTTCACGGGCGAAGTGGTGAAGCCCACGTGCTGGCAAGAGGGCAAGCTTCACTACGCGCAGATCCTCGCCGAGCGCGAAGGCTTCGATCTCGCACAGTCCTACTTCTACACCGACAGCGCGGACGACCTCCCGCTGCTCGAAGGCGTGGGCAAGCCGCGCGCGCTGAACTCGGGCTCGCGGCTCGCGGGCATCGCGCGCAACCGGGGCTGGCCGATCCGCCGCTTCACGAGCCGCGGCCGCCCCGACGCCGAGGCGATCGCGCGCACCGCGCTCGCGTACGGCTCCGTGATTCCGAGCGTGCTCGTGGGCATGGGCGTGGGCTTCGCGAACCGCTCGCAGCGCGAGGGCGCGAACGTCGCGGTGTCCGCGTGGTCGGAGCTCGCGACGGCGTTCGCGGGCATCGAGCTCGACGTGCGCGGCGAAGAGCACCTGTGGTCGCACCGGCCGGCGGTGTTCATCTTCAACCACCAGAGCGGCGTCGACGCGATGCTGGTCGCGAAGTTGTTACGGAAGGACTTCGCCGGGATCGCGAAGAAAGAGATCCAGAGCGTCCCGATTCTCGGCCAGGCGTTCGAGTTCGCGGGCACCGTGTTCATCGACCGCAGCGACACGCAGGCCGCGATCGAGGCGATGGCGCCCGCGGTCGAGGCGCTGCGCGAGGGGCGCTCGATCGCGATCGCCCCCGAAGGCACGCGCTCGCGCACGCCGCGGCTCGGGCGCTTCAAGAAGGGCGCGTTCCATCTCGCGATGCAGGCGGGCGTGCCGCTCGTGCCGATCGTGTTCAAGAACACGCTCGACGTGCTGCCGCGCGGCGCGATCGTGATGCGGCCCGCGAACGTCGAGGCGGTGGTGCTGCCGCCGATCGACACCAGCGCGTGGACGCGCGACACGCTCGACGCCGAGATCGAAGCGGTGCGCAAGCAGTTCCTCGACGTCTTGGGTCATTGATGTCGCTGCGCGTGTGCGTGCTCGGCGCGGGCTCGTGGGGCACCACCGTCGCTTCGATCGCAGCGAAGCGAAGCCCCACCACGATCTGGGCGCGGCGCGAAGAGACGGCGCGCGAGATCAACGCCGCGCACACCAACGCGCGCCATCTGCCGAAGGTCGAGCTGCCCTACACGCTGCGCGCCACGGCCGCGCTGGAAGAAGCGGTGCGCGACGCCGACGTGATCGCGGTGGGCGTGCCGTCGCACGGGCAGCGCGCGGTGCTCGATGAGGTGAAGAAGCACATCCGCCCCTGGGTGCCGCTCGTGTCGCTCAGCAAGGGCCTCGAGCAGGGCACGCACAAGCGCATGACCGAGGTGATCGCGGAGGTGCTGCCGAATCACCGCGCGGGCGTGCTCTCGGGCCCGAACCTCGCGCGCGAGATCATGAGTGGGATGGCGGCGGCGAGCGTGATCGCGATCGACGACGACATGATCGCGCGCCAGCTGCAGGACGTGTTTCACGGCGGCCTGTTCCGCGTCTACACCAACCGCGATGTCGCAGGCTGCGAGTTCGGCGGCGCGCTGAAGAACGTCATCGCGATCGCGGTCGGCATGGGCGACGGCCTCGGCGTCGGCGACAACACGCGCAGCGCCGTCATCACGCGCGGACTCGCCGAGATGACGCGGCTCGGCTGCGCGCTCGGCGGCAAGCCCGAGACGTTCGCGGGCCTCGCCGGCATGGGCGATCTCGTGGCGACGTGCATCTCGCCGCAGAGCCGCAACCGGCACGTGGGCGAGCAGTTGGGGCGCGGGCGCACGATCGAGGAGATCACCGCCGAGATGCACATGGTCGCCGAGGGCGTGAAGACGACGCGCGTGGTGCTCGAGCTCGCCGAAAAAGTCGGCGTCGCGATGCCGATCGCGCGCGAGGTGTACGGCGTGCTCTACGAAGGCCGCAGCGCGCGCGACGCGTACCGCGGTCTCGTGCGCATGCGCGCGGGCGACGAGGCGGAGCCGGGGTGAGGGCCGCGGCGATCGCAGCTGCAGCGCTCATCGCAGCGGCGGCGGGCGCGGAGGAACAGCCGCCGCGCGAGTCGGACTGTACGCCGTTCGGCCTCACGCTTCGCGTGCGACTCGATCCTCCGGAGCGCGTCATCGAGGCGCTCGAGCGAGTGGCGCAAGAAAAACGGCGATCCGGAAAACGAGACGCAATCGCAGCGCTGTTCCGCGAGGCCGGCTGCGAGCAAGTCGAGCTGCAGAGCGATCGCTGGCAGAGTGAGCCCAACTTGCTGTGCCGAATCGGCAACCACGGCGGCGCGCCTGTCGTGCTCGGGCGTCAGGTAGAGCAGCGTGATCTCGCCGTGCGGCACGACGCGGTGCCAGAGGCCGCGCGGCACGATGCAGGCGCGCATCGGCTCGAGGGCGATGCGGTGGGGGTCGCCGCCGCGTTCGAGCAAGAGCTCGCAGCGCCCCGCGATCAGCAGCAGCACCTCGTCGCCATCGAGATGACGCTCGCCCGCGTGCGGCGGCGCCTGCGACATCACCGCGATGCCGAGCGAGTGCCCATCGACGCGCGGCGGAGGCCGCGTCGTCGCGAGCGCGGAAGCGGAGCCGTCGCGCGCGATCGCGAGCGTCACGGCCGAAAGATCGAGCGAGGTGTTCACCGCGGTTTCTCCCACTCCGACGCGCGGAATCGAGGATTCTGCGTCTGACGCTGACTCGGCGATTTTCTCGCAACAACCGCCGCAACTCTGCTCCTTTCGCCGCGGTGCACGCGCGGCGTCAGACGCTGGGCATGCGGATCCGCGCCCGCTTGCGTCCGGCTGCGTCCGCTCGCGACCCTCGGCGTTCGCTCTCGGGAGGCGACGCGTGCTGAAGAAGCTCGAGCATCCGCAGTGGGTCCGGCGGCTGAACTTGTTCGGGCCGTCGGTCGGCGACCCGCGCCACGTCGTCTCGCTCGAGGCAGACGAGCTCGTCTCGCTCGCGCGCACGACGACGGGCCTGGCCGACTTCGGCGACGCAGGCTGGGAGACGGCGTACCGCGCCCTGATGACATCACTCGACTCCGAGGCGCAGCTGCACCTGCTCGGCCGCGTGCTCACGCGCGCGGAGGTGCTGCGCGTGCTGCAGACGAAGCTGCGCCTGCAGCACGCGCTTCGCTTGCGGCCCGCGATCCTGCGCGAGCCGATCGCGGCGCCGATCTTCGTGCTCGGCCCGCCGCGCTCGGGCACCACGATCCTGCTCGAGCTGCTCGCGCTCGATCCGCAGCTGCGCGCCCCGATCGCGTGGGAGGCGCATCACCCGCTGCCGCTGCTCGCGGACGCGGATCGCGACATCGCGCACCGCATGGAGCTCGCGGAGTCCGAGCAGGAGCTGTGGGCGGAGATCGATCCGGCGTTCCTCACGATGCACGAGCTGCGCCACGACCTGCCGTGCGAGTGCGTGCACTTCACGCAGGTCGACTTCGCGGGCCCGTATTGGTCGATGCAATACGACGCGCCGTCGTACATGCAGTGGAAGCTCGCGACGCCGGGCCTCGACGCGCGCTTCTACGCCGGCCATCGCCGTTTCCTGCAGACGCTCCAGCACGGCGGCGAGCCGAAGCCGTGGCTGCTGAAATCGCCCGCGCATCTCTCGACGCTGCCCGCTCTGTTCGCGGAGTACCCCGATGCGCGCGTCGTCCACACGCACCGCGATCCCACGAAGTTCGTCGGCAGCGTCGCGAACCTGATGTGCACGCTGCGCTTCATGCGCAGCGACCACGTGGACGTGGCGCAGCAGGGGCAGGTCGCGCTCGGCACGTTCAAGTACCTGCTCGAGCTCGGCATCGAGCTGCGCAAGAGCGGCGCGCTCCCTAACAAACAGATCGTCGATTCCCACTATCTCGACCTGATGAAGGACCCCGTCTCGCAGCTCTGGCAGATCTACGATCGCCTCGGCCTGGCGTGGCCCGCCGGGCACGACGAGCGGGTTCGGACGTACCTGCGCGAGAAGCCCAAAGCGAAGTTCGGCGCGCACACGTACCGCTACGAGGAGCTCGGCCTCGACGCGAGCGCAGTGCGCGAGCAGTTCGAGCCCTACGCGCGCCACTACGGCATCCGCAGCGAGGCCTGAAGGCGCGCACCTGGGACGTACGTGCACGAAACCGCGCACCTGGGACGTACGTGCACATCGGGTCGCGCGGCCCCGAAGACTCGCCGCGCGAGGAGCGAAGAGCATCGAGGCGGCGCGAGTGGCGGGCGGCAAGCGAAGCGCGCAGCGAGGCGAGGCCGAGCGGAGCCCAGAGAGATCGGTCGGGACTCCGACCCTTGACCTGGCAGGCGCGCCGGGTTGGGTGGAGGCGAACACTCTGCGCTTGGGCGTGCTTTCGCGCTCACGCCGCTGGCAGTGGAAACGAGGCGCGCCGCGTTGGTCGCTAAGGACCGGGTCTCCGCTCCGACTCCGGTCCCCGCCCGCCACTCGCGCCGGCGCGGGGTCGTGGAGCCCGGTAGCGAGCGTGTGCGCTGGAAGAAGAGCGGCGAAGCTCGGCGGCCGTCGAGGCCCCCTCGCTTCGCTCTTCTGTATGGGCGTGCGGTCGCGGTGCTACAGACGCTGCTTCAGTTTGTTCGCGAGGAAGAGTTCTCATGGCCGAGATCGCTGCCGAGTCTCGAGTCGCGCTGCGTGAGCTGATTGCGTTGCTGCAGGAGATCGATCAGCGCTGGCTCTCGAACGAGTGGAACTTGATGAGTCCGGCGGACGTCGCCGAGGCGACGCGCGCGCTGATGCACATGCTGCAGGGCGGGCTCGCGCTGCAGTTCGAGCGGGCGCCCGAGCGGCCGGCGTTTCGGCGCATCGTGACGCCGACGCGGAAGTTCACCGGGGACAACGCGGACGCGATTTATTACGACGCGCCGGTGTCGGGGAAGTACGCGTATCGCGTGCGCGGGAACATCGCCGGCGCGGTGTACGTCTCGGTCACGATCGAGGCGGGCGTGGAAGATGGCGGGCTGCGCGGGCGAACTGCGGGCGTCATCAACGACACGCAGTTCGACATCGACGCGAGCGGCAACTTCGAGCTGTGGCTCGGCGGCGCCGAGCGCGCGCGCAACTGGCTGCCGCTTCCCGACGATGCTTACGCGCTCACCACGCGCCACTACTTCGAGGAGAAGCACTGCGTCGCGGCCGATGCGTCGCGCGTGGTTCCCCTCCACATCGAAGTTGTTGGGGGATCCCCCGCGCCCGCGCCGCCGAGCGACGCGAGCATCGCGGCTGGTGTGCGGCGCATGATGGGCTTCGTACGCGACCGCTCGATCGGGATGCCGCCGATGGCGCAGCGCGAGCAGCCCGCCTTCGTCTCGCGCATCCCGAACCAGTTCCCCGCGCCCGCGAAGCCCGGCGCGCTGGGCCTCGCCGCCTTCGACGCCGCATACTCGATGGCGCCCTACGTGATCGGCCCCGATCAGGCCCTAATCATTCGCGCGCGCTGGCCCAAGTGCCGCGCCGGCAACGTCGACCTCTGGACGCGCCACCAGATGACCTACGACTACGCCAACCGCAGCGTCACGCTGAACCGCGCGCAGACCGTGCTCGACGCCGACGGCAGCTTCCGCGTCGTGATCGCGCACCAAGACCCCGGCGTGCCGAACTGGCTCGACACCGAGGGGCGCCCGTTCGGCCTCGTGTTCTGGCGGTACATGCTGCCGGAAGGAGAGATCGAGACGCCGCGGGCGGAGGTGGTGAAGCTCGCGGACTTGATGCGATCGCCTAGCTGATTCGCGCCCGCCGGAAGCCGAGCTTCAGATTCGAGATCGCAATGCCCAGGTTGAGCTGGGCCTCAATCGCCCTCGAAACCGAGATTCGCGCGGGAACGAAGGGAGTGATGTAGGCGAGTGCGGCCAACAGCAACGGCAGCCGTAGAGGCTCGGCCAGCCAGTCCGTCATGGCCTCACCCCCCGCACCACGAACTGCGGCAGCACTCCGAGGTACTCCCCGCTCGCGATTGCGCTCTCCACCTTCGCACCCAGCTCCGCGGCGCGCGCTTCGCTCATCGTCCCGAATTTCTTCGCGTAGCCGAGCATGTTCTCGACGATGGGGCGCATGAAGCCCTTGTCGTCGGCGCTGGCGGCGATGTCGACTTGCACGTCGCGGAAGCCGGCGCGGCGGAAGGCGGCGCGCAGCTTGCGGCCGATGAGCGGCTCGCGGAACGCGGGCGCGGCGGCGGTGAAGAGCTCGCGGGTTTCGTCTGGGGTGAGGGGCTCGATCAGCACGAACGCCCAGTCGGAGTCCATCGCGGTGAGCGTGCCGCCGGGCTTCAGCACGCGGTGCAGCTCGCGCAGCGTCGCGCCCGCGTCGGGCACGTACTCGAGCACGTTCTTGGCGAGCGCGCGATCGCAGGTCGCGTCCGCGAGGGGAAAGCGCTCGCTTGTTAGGTGGTGCACCTCGACGCGCTTCTCGACGCCGGCTTCAGCAGCCACCGCGCGAGCCCGCGCGACGAAGTCGGCATTCACGTCGAGCGCATGCACGTGGCCGCCCGGGCCCACGATGCGCGCGAGGTGCGCGGCGACGTAGCCGGGCCCGCAGCCGAGATCGAGCGCGGTCTGGCCGGGCGCGAGCGCGAGCGGCGCGAGCAGGCGGTCCGCGCGCTTGTCGTCGAGCTTGAACATCTCGTCGTAGCGCGCGAAGCGCTCGGGCTCGATCGCGAGCCAGTGATCCTTGTAGTAGGTGGCGAGGGACATGAGCGGGCACCTCCGGACGGTTCCGGGCGTGTACCGCAGTGATCGGCCGCGTCGCGAGGGCGACCCCACTTCGGGAATCGTCAGGTCGGCGTCAGACGCCGTCACGATGCCGCGTTCTGAACCGCGCTGACCGCGCCCCGCGCGCTCGCTGAGCGGATCTCGCGCACGCAACCGGCAGCCTGCCCGCGAGTTCCCGCGCTGCACGGATGAAGCTCGCGTGAAGCCATCAAACTTTTTACAACGTGATCAGCTTCTCGATGGCATGCTGAGATCTGCACAGGGGTGCAGATGACTCGTTGCGCAGGGGCTCTGTTGGGCTTGCTCGCTTGGCTGCCGCTCGCGAGCTCCGCCGCCACGCCGCGCCAGGTCACGCTCGATGTGAACGACATCGCCTGGGACGCCGCGAGCGGCCGCATCTGGGCGAGTGTTCGCGGCGGTACGACGCTCGTCGCGATCGAGCCCGTGAGCGGCGCGCTCGGGCCCTCGATCGCACTCGGCGGCGAAGGCGGGCCGATCGCGATCTCGGCAGACGGCACCACGCTCTACGTGGGTGTGCGGAGCCCCTTGCCCGTCGTGAGCCGCATCGATCTCGGGACGCGCGCCGTGACCAGCAGCTTCGCGGTCGGCTCGCACCCGCAATACGGGCCGCTGCACGCACTCGACATCGCAGTCCAGCCGGGCACGAACCATGTGATCGCCGTCGCGCGCCAGAACGGCCTCGTCTCCACGGCAGACGGCATCGCGATCTTCGACGACGGCGTGATGCGTCCGAGCACGACTCCCAGCGGATACGTCGGCCGCCGAGTCGTCTTCAACGGCGCGGGAGATCGCGTTTACGGCTACGACACCGGCACGAGTGGATCGACGCTCGAGACCATTCGAGTCGATGCGGCAGGCGCCACTTTGCTCAGCCAGCAGGGCGATCCGGGCGTTGGCCCACACTTCGTCGGCGGGTGGCTGATCGGCGGAAGCGCGTACGAACCGGCCGCGAACCGCATGCGCGGGAGCTACCCCGTGAGGACGATTGCGCCGGCGGGCGGCGTCGAGGTCGACCCAGCGCTGCGCGAGGTCTACCGCGCCACCACCGCCGGGGTGTTGGTGTGGGATCTCGACACGTTCGCATCGCGTGGCCGGGTCGCGGTGCCGTTCTTCCAGGGCATCCAGGATCAGTTCCTACGCTGGGGCACTCGCTCGTTCGCGATCGCGGCGGGGAACGCCAATCAGCCGACGCTCGTGATCGTGGACGACGCCGACTACGCGCCCGACGCGGATCACGACTTTCTCCCCGATGTGAGTGACAACTGTACGCAAGCGCCGAACGCGAATCAGCTCGACGCCGATGCCGACGGATTGGGCGACGCATGCGATCCGACGCCCCGCGCCGATCCGTTCCCCGCGCTGCAGCAGTGAGCAGACGAGCTCGCAGTGCAGAACGTCACGATTTCGCAGATGCTCGCCCAGCTCGCACAGGTCCGCGCGCAGTTTCAGCAGCTTCGCGGCGAAGTGAATCAGTGCCTCGCCGTGTTCGACGCGGACGGTGACGGCGAGCCCAACGCGACGGACCGCTGCCCGGGCTCGCAGTCCTCGACGGACGAATCGGGCTGCACGCTCGCTCAATTCTGCGCCGCGCAGCCGATGTCGGTTTGCGCGCGAGCCGACTTCAACAACGACCAGCCGGGCATCAAGAAGCCAGGCGACTGCTTCAGCGTAGGGGGCGCATGCACTCCGTTCTGACTTGCTTGGCGCTCGCCATCGGCGTGTCGGCCGCGGCGACCGCGGCGACCACCGTGGTTCCGCTGCTCGCGAACGATCTCGCGTGGGACGCGGTGCGCGGCGTCGTGTGGGCGAGCGTTCCGGGCAACGGCGGCAGGCACGCGAACTCCATCGTCGCGATCGACCCCACGAGCGGCGCCTTCGGTACGAGCATCTTCGTGGGCAGCGAGCCGACCGAGCTCGCGCTCTCGTGAGACGGCACGAAGCTGTTCGTCGCGATCGATGGCGCAGCGAGCGTGGTGCGCGTCGATCTCGCGAGCTCCTCCGTCGATCTCGACATCGCGCTCGGTATCGATCCTACCTACGGAACTTTCTTCCCGGCGGGCGACCTCGCGGCGGCCCCCGGCACCAGCGGGACGATCGCCGTCGCATCACAGGGCGTTGCGGTCTTCGACGCCGGACTTCGGCGCCCGCAAACCGCCGGCGGCGCGGGCACGCTCGTATTCGGCGCGGACGGCACGCAACTGTTCGGTGCGGACCCGAACAGCTCGAGCTTCGAGCTACAGCGGTTCACGGTGACTGCGAACGGGGTGGCGAGTGCCGGTGCGATCTCGAACGCGCTGCTCGGCTTCGAGCACGACCTCGTGTTCGACGGCGGTTGGGTGTTCGGCAGCCGAGGCGCCGCTGTCGACGTCGTCGCGAGCGCGCGCGCTGGCATCTACCCCGACGTTTCGCTCGCGCGTGGCATCGCCGTGGACGCCTCGACCGGCGAGGTCGCGTTCGTCGCGGACCGCGCGGTGATCCTCTTCGATCGCGCGAGCTTCGCGCCGCGTGGGACGGTGCAAGTCGCGCACATGACCGGCGACGCGCGCGGCTTCGTGCGAACCGGCGCGCGGCGCTGGGCGTTCGCCACGAACGCGGGCCGCGTCTATCTCGTGAGTGCGGATGCGGGCAGCGCCGACGGCGACGCCGACGGCATCCCCGACGCGCTCGACAACTGTCCGAGCTTCGCAAATCCGTCGCAGGTGAACTGGGACGCGGACGGTCTCGGCGACGCGTGCGACCTGCCGGGACCGAACGATCCGGTCGTGCTCGAACCGATCTGCCAGTCGAGTCTCCGGTCCGCGACCGGCTCGATCCCCGGGATTCAGACCTCGATCGATCAGGAGCAGGCGCTGGTCGACAGCGCGAACGTCGAGCTCGCGTATTGCCAAGCGCCGACGGACGCGGATGCCGACGGCCACTTCGATCGCGACGACGCGTGCAGCGCAACCGCAGCGGGCGTGTTCACCGACGACCTCGGCTGTTCGCAGGCGCAGTTCTGCGCGGCTCAGTCCACCGCCGTGTGCAAGCGAGCGGACTTCCGCAACGACGAGCCGCGCAGCAAGAAGCCGAGGGATTGCCGCGTCGTCGCCAACGCGTGTAGCTCGCGGTAACGGCGGAGCTACCCGCGAGGGCGCGAGAGCTCAGCCCGCGCCGACCGTCGCGAGCGTGTAGGCCGAGAGGTCGATCACGCGCCGCGCGACCCGTAACAAGTCGTCGGCGCTGACGGCGCGCACGCGCTCGGGGAACTCGCGGTCGGCGAGGGCGCCGAGGCCGTAGCGCGCGTCGAGCGCCATCGAGAGCGCGCGCTGGCTGCTGCGCTGCTGCGCGATCGCGTGCGTCCCGAGCAGGTAGCGGCGCGCACGTTCCAGCTCGGCCTCGCTCGGCGGGCTCTGCAGCACGCGCTCCAGCTCCTCGAACATGCCGCGCTGCGCGGTCTCGACCTTCTCCGGCGCGGTCGCGATGTACACGCTGAAGTAGCCGGGCGCGTAGCCCACGAGGTTCTGCGCGCTGACCGAGTACGCGAGGCTCTGGCGGTCGCGCAGCTCGACGAACAGGCGCCCGCCTTGTCCGGCGAGCAGCTGCGACAGCACGTCGAGCGCCTCGCGATCCGGGTCCGCCACGGTCACGCCGCGGAAGCCCAGCACGAGGTGCGCCTGCGCGCGCGCCTTGCGCTCGGCGGCGCGGCGGATCTCGCGCGGCGTGGGCTCGGCCTCGGGCAGCGCGAACAGCTTCTCGTCGCTCGGCTCGAGGTCGGCGAGCTCGCGCGCGAGTGAAGTCGCCGCCTCGTCGGGGTCGACGTCGCCGACGACGGTCACGACCAAGTTGTCCGGGCGGACGAGCAGCGCGTGATGGGCGGCGACCGCGTCGGCGTCGAAGCGCGCGACCGAAGCCTTCGTGCCGGGCAGCGGCAGGCGGTAGGGATGGCGCTCCCAGTGCGCGCGCTGGAACAAGTCGAAGGCGAGCGCGCCGAGGCGGTCCTCGCGCCGATCGAGGGAGGCGAGCACGTCGCGCCGCTCGCGCTCCAATTCTTCTTCATCGAACGCGGGGAACACGAGCGTTTCGGCCCAGAGCTGCAGCACCTCGCCGAACGCGTCGGACGTGCAGTCGAGCGTGAGGCCCGCGGAGCTCCGTCCCGAGAACGCGTCGATGTCGCCAGCGAGCGACTCGACGCTGCGCGCGAACTCGGCGGCGCCCCGCGCGCGCGTGCCGCGCAGCCACACGCCCGAGAGGAAGCTGCCGAGCCCCGCGGTTTCTTCCGTCTCCGCGAGCTGGCCGCCGAGCACCGCCGCGCGCACGGCGACGACCGGCACCTCCCGCCGCGGCAGCACGAATGCGCGCGCGCCGTTCGGCAGCGTGTAGGCGTGGAGCTCGTCGCCGCCGCTGTTGTTACGGACGGGCGTGGTGAAGCGGCGTGCCGTGCGCGCGGCGCCGCTCGCGACCGCCGCTTCGAGTGCAGCGTGCGAGGGCTGCGGGGCGCGCTCGGGCAGCACGGTCACCACGGCGAGCCGCGCCGGATCGAGCCAGTCCTGCGCGGCGCGTAACAACTCCTCGCGCGTCACGCCCTCGATGCGCGCGAGGTACTTCTCCTCGAAGCTCGGGTCGCCCGTCGCGAGCTGCGCGCTGCCGAGCTTGCGCGCCATCCCGGAGACGCTCTCGCGCTCCCAGGCGCGCGAGGCCGAGAAGTTGCGGCGCGCCTTGGCAAGCTCGTCCGCGCCGAGCGGCTCGCGGCGCACGCGCTCGGTCTCCGCGATCGAGGCCGCGATCGCGCTCTCGAGCTGCGCGGGATCCGTGTCGAGCGAGACCGAGAACAGGCCCGCGTCGATCGGGGAGTAGCAGCCCGCGTCGACGCCCTCGGCGAGGCCGAGCTCTTCTTTCACGCGGCGGTGAAGGCGCGAGCTGTCGCAGCCGCCGAGCGCGTAGGCGAGCAGATCGAGCAGCGGTGCGTCGGGGTGCGAGACCGCGAGCGCAGGCCACACCAGCTCCGCGCTCGCGCGCTCGAACGGGCGCGCGACCACGCGCGTGCGGAAGCCGCGCGCCGGCGGCTCGCTCGCGCGCTCGCGCCTCGCGCTGCCGCGCTTCGCGGCGCCGAAGGTGGCGCGCACGTGGGCGATGAACGCGTCCGCGTCGAGATCGCCCGCGGCGGAGACGACCATGCGCTCGGGTGTGTACCAGCGGCGGTAGAAGCCGAGCAGCTTCTCGCGCGTGAACGATGCAACGCTGTCGCTGCTGCCGAGCACCGGGAAGCGATACGGGTGCGCCTGATAACAGAAAGCGAACACCTCGTCGTTCAGCACGTGACCCGGGTCGTCCGCGCTGCGGCGAATCTCTTCGAGCACGACCTCGATCTCGCGCGCGACTTCCGCGGGCTCGAACAGCGAGGCCTGCACGGCGTCGGCGAGCACGTCGAAGCCGGCCAGTGCGGCGTCGGCCGGAAGCGTCGCGTGATAACAAGTCGTGTCGAAGCCGGTGAACGCGTTGATCGCGCCGCCCACGCCTTCGACGCTGCCCGCGATCTCGCCGACGCCGCGCGTCGGGGTGCCTTTGAACAGCATGTGCTCGTGGAAGTGCGCGAGGCCGCGCTCGCCGTCGCGTTCGTCGGCCGAGCCTGCGTCGATCCAGATCTGGACTTCGGCGACTGGCTCGAGCCGGCTCTCGCGCACCAGGACGATGAGGCCGTTGTCGAGCACTTCGCGGCGGAACGATGCGGGTTGGGTCATGGGGCGCGGAACGTAACGGCGCGCCGAGGCCGCCACCGTATGCTCGGCACGTGACGACCCCGAGCGAGCTCGAGCGGCCCAGCGTGGGCGCGTACGTGCACGTCCCGTTTTGCGAGCGCATTTGCCCGTACTGCGACTTCCCGGTCGTCGCCGCGCGTTCGCTCACACGCGCCGAGGAGGACCGCTACGTCGCCGCGCTGCTCGGCGAGCTCGCGGGTCGCGCGGTCGACTTCGCGGGGCGCGCACTCGACACGATCTACTTCGGTGGCGGTACGCCATCGCTGCTGCGCCCGGACTCGCTCGCGCGCGTGATCGAAGCGCTGCGCGGCGCGTTTCCCGGCGAACCGCGCGAGGTCACGCTCGAAGCGAATCCGAGCACGACCGAGCGCGAGCGGTTGCCGGCGTTTCGCGCCGCTGGCGTGAATCGGCTGTCGCTCGGCATCCAGTCCTTCGACGACGACACGCTGCGCCGCCTCGGCCGCGCCCACCGCGCGCGCGAGTGCCACGAAGCGATCGGCGCCGCGCGCGACGCTGGCTTCGAGAACCTCTCGCTCGACCTGATCTTCGGCGCGCCGGGGCAGACCGAGGCCGCGTTGCGCCGCGATCTCACGGCCGCGCTCGCGCGCCGACCCGAGCACGTCTCGGCCTACGCGCTCACGCTCGAGCCGGGCACACCGTTCGCGCGCGCCGTGGCGGCGGACAAGCTCGAGGTGCCCGAGGACGACGCGGCCGCCGAGATGATGCTCGCGCTCGGCGAGCGCCTCGAAGCGGCGGGCCTCGCGCGTTACGAGATCTCGAGCTGGGCGCAGCCGGGCCGCGAATCGCTGCACAACCGCCGCTATTGGCAGCGGCGGCCCGTGCTCGGCCTCGGTGTGGGCGCTCACTCGACCGAGCCCGCGCGCGAGGGCGCCCCGCACGGGGCGCGCAGTGCGAACGAGCGCGCGCTCGGGCAGTACCTCGAGCGCATCGAGGCGGGGCACAGCGCGCCGCCCGAGCGCGAGGCGCTGAGCGAGGCCACCGCGCGCGCGGAGGCGGTGTTCCTCGCGCTGCGAATGCGCGAAGGGCTCGGCGCCGCCGCGTTCGCCGCCGAGTTCGGCGCCGCGCCGCGCGCCTACTTCTCCGCCGCGATCGAGGGCGCCCGCGCGGAGGGCCTCGTCGCCGAGAACGAGGCGGGCGACCTCGCGCTGACGGAGCGCGGCTGGCTGTTCGCGGACGACGTGGCGGCGCGGTTCGTGTGACGCGAATCGAGGGTTTCGCGTCAGGCGCGCGATCCTCGATTCGGAGAATCGGCAATCGAGCGTCAGACGCCGAATCCTCGATTCTCCCGAGGGCCCCTCAGCACGCGTTGACCGCCCCGCACTCTCGGCGCAAGACTCGCGCTTCGGGGGAATCGCAGCGTGCGCGCACAGCTCGGCCTCACGTCGTCACTCGCAATCGCGCCGGCGCTCTTGTCGGAGCGGCAGTGGCGTGTGCTGCGCGAGGTGGTCACGCGCTTCGTCGCGGACGCGGCGCCGGTTGCGTCGGAGGCGATCGCGGGGCAGCTGCCGATGCATCTCTCGCCGCAGAGCGTGCGCAACACGCTCGCCGAGCTCGAGGAGCTCGGGCTCGTCGACAAGCCGCATCGCTCGGCGGGGCGCGTGCCCACCGCGCTCGGGCTGCGCGCGTTCGTGGATCAGCTGCTCGCGGTGCGCGAGCTCGGCTCTTACGAGAAGCGCGACGTCGAGGGCGCGCTCGAAGACGGCGCGAGCCGCGACGAGAGCGCGTCGCGCCTGCTCTCGCAGCGCACGAAGCTGCTCGGCTTCGTCGCGCCGCCGCGGCTCGAGGAGGTCGTGCTGCGGCACCTCTCGTTCGTACGGCTCTCGAGCGAGCGCGTGCTCGCGGTGCTCGTCAGCGAGAGTGGGCGCACCTACCAGCGCACGCTCGAGCACGCGGGCCACCACGATCAGGCCGAGCTCGATCGCATGGGCGCGGCGCTGTGCGAGCGGCTCGCAGGCAGGGCGCTGCGCGAGATCCGCAGGCGGCTCGTCGCGGAAGCGCAGGCGCTGCGCAGCCGCGCGGACTTGCTGCTCGAGCGCATGCTGCGAGATCTCCCGCTGGCGGCGGATGCGACCGATCAGGAGCTGGTGATCGCCACGCGCCTCGCACTGCTCGACCAGCCCGAGTTTCGCGACCCAGAGCGCTTCCGTGTGCTCGTGCGCGCCGTCGAGGACAAGGAGCAGCTGCTCGCGCTGCTCGATCAGATCCTCGGCGCGAGCGGCGTGCGCGTCGCGTTCGGCGCCGAGCTCGCGGGCGACGCGCTCGGCGAGCTCGCCTTCGTGGCCGCGCGCTACGGCCGCGGCGGCGCGAGCTCCGGCACGCTCGGCGTGATCGGCCCGCGCCGCATGGACTTCGCGCGCGTGATCCCGCTGGTCGGCTATGTGTCCCAACTCTTGTCGGAGCCGCCGCGCGCGTGAGCGATCCCAAAAACGAGACAGAGGCTGAAGGCGGGACGCTCGAGCTGAATCCGGAGCTGGAGGCCGCGCTGCGCGAGGCGACCGAGTCTGTGGACGCGCGCCGCGCGGCGTCGTCCGAGGACGCGAAGCCCGAGGCCAAGCACGACGCCACCGAGGCGCTGATTCACGCCTACAAGGCCGAGGCGGAGAAGCTGGGGCAGGAGCTCGAGGCGGCGAGGCAGGAGGCGGCGGGGTTCAAGGATCGCTTCGTCCGCGTGTCGGCGGATCTGGACAACTTGCGCCGCCGCCAGCTCAAGGAGCGCCAGGAGGCGCTCCAATACGGGCATGAGAACCTCGTAAAGGACCTGCTCAACACGGTCGATAACCTCGATCGCGCAATCGACCACGCGAAAGGAAGTGATGCCAAGGACTTGTCCGCGCTCTTGCAGGGCGTCGAGCTGGCGCAGCGAGAGCTCACGGGGGTGCTCGGCAAGCACGGCGTCGTCGTGATCGAGGCCGAGGGGGTCGCGTTCGATCCGAACGTCCACGAAGCCGTCGCGCAAATCGAGGAGGGCTCCGTACCGCCAGGACACGTCGCTCGCGTCTACCAGAAGGGCTATCGGCTGCGCGATCGGTTGTTACGGCCGGCGCGCGTGGTGGTGGCGATGGGCGTGAAGGCAAATCCGGGCAGTGAGGAGCCCGTGAACTAGCCGGCGCTGTGGGGCGCCGGAGGGGGCGCGGCAGCGATGGCGAAAGTGATCGGGATCGACCTCGGCACGACGAATTCGTGCGTCGCGATCATGGACAGCGACGCGCCGACGGTGATCCCGAACTCGGAAGGCGCGCGCACGACGCCGTCGATCGTCGCGTTCACCGACGCCGGCGAGAAGCTCGTCGGCCAGGTCGCCAAGCGGCAGGCCGTCACGAACCCCGGCAAGACGATCTTCGCGGTGAAGCGCCTGATCGGCCGCCGATACGACTCCGAGGAAGTGAAGCGCTTCTCGTCCGTCGCGCCGTTCGAGGTCGCGCAAGCGAACAACGGCGACGCGTGGGTGAAGGTGGGCGACAAGCTCTGCCCGCCGCAGGAGATCAGCGCCGCGGTGCTCGCGAAGATGCGCGACACCGCGCAGGACTTTCTCGGCGAGCCCGTGAGCGACGCCGTGATCACGGTGCCCGCGTACTTCAACGACGCGCAGCGCCAAGCGACGAAGGACGCGGGCAAGATCGCGGGTCTGAACGTGCTGCGGATCATCAACGAGCCCACCGCAGCGGCGCTCGCCTACGGCCTCGGCGAAGAGGCGAACAAGACGATCGTGGTGTTCGACCTCGGCGGCGGCACGTTCGACGTGAGCGTGCTCGAGATCGGCGACGGCGTGTTCGAGGTGAAGAGCACGAACGGCGACACCTATCTCGGCGGCGAGGACTTCGACCAGCGCGTCATCGATTTCCTGATCGAGCGCTTCAAAGCCGAGACGAACATCGACCTCGCGAGCGACCAGATGGCGCTGCAGCGCCTCAAGGAAGCTGCCGAGCGCGCGAAGCACGAGCTCTCGTCGTCGGTGCAGACCGACGTGAATCTTCCGTTCATCGGCGCCGATGCGAGCGGGCCGAAGCACCTGAACGTCTCGCTCACGCGCGAGAAGCTCGAAGCGATGTGCGCGGACCTGATCGATCGCCTCGTGAGTCCGTGCGAGACGGCGCTGGCCGACGCCGGGGTCGCGAAGGAGCAGATCCACGACGTCATCCTCGTGGGCGGCATGACGCGTATGCCGCGCGTGCAGGAGAAGGTCGCGGAGATTTTCGGGCGAGCGCCGCACAAGGGCGTGAACCCCGACGAGGTGGTGGCTGCGGGCGCCGCGATTCAGGGCGGCGTGCTGAAGGGCCACGTCGAGAACGTGCTGCTGCTCGACGTGACGCCGCTGTCGCTCGGCGTCGAGACCCAGGGCGGCGTGTTCACGCCCATCATCGAGAAGAACACGACGATTCCGACGCGCAAGAGCCAGGTGTTCTCGACCACCGAGGATCACCAGAGCGTGGTGCGCATCCACGTGCTGCAGGGCGAGCGCGCGATGGCGGCCGACAATCACAGCCTCGGCCGCTTCGAGCTGGTGGGCATCCCGCCGGCGCCGCGCGGCGTGCCGCAGATCGAGGTGACGTTCGAGATCGACACCGACGGCGTGGTGGCGGTCTCGGCGAAGGACCTCGGCACGGGCAAGACACAGCAGATTCGCGTCCAGGCCTCGGGCGGCCTCAGCGCCGAGCAGATCACCGCGCTCGTCGGCGAGGCCGAGTCGAACGCGCTCGACGACAAGCGCCGCCGCGACTCCGCCGAGATCAGCAACAAGGCCGACGGGCTCGTGTACTCGACCGAGCGCACGCTCGAGGAGTACGCCGAGCACGTCAGCGACGAAGATCGCCAGAGCCTGCTCGCGGCGCTCGAGAAGACCAAGGCAACCCTCGCGGCGAAGGACTACGACTCGCTCGCAGTCGCGGTCGACGAGCTGTCGGCGCTCTCCTACCAGCTGACGGAGCGGCTGTACGCGGCGCTCGGGTCGAAGACGGAGTGAGGGCGAGGCGGAAGCCTCGATGCCCCTGATGGACACGCGCTCCGCACGTCGCCCCGGCTAAGGTGCGCGCCCGATGACGAAGCGCGATTACTACGAGGTCCTGGGCGTCGGCCGTAGCGCGTCGGCCGATGAGCTGAAGAAGGCGTACCGCAAGCTCGCGCTCGAGTTTCACCCCGACCGCAATCCCGACAATCCGGCGGCGGAGGAGAAGTTCAAGGAGGCGTCCGAGGCCTACGCAGTGCTGTCGGATGCGGACAAGCGCCGGCAGTACGACCAGTTCGGCCATCAGGCGATGGGTGCGGGCGGCGGCTTCCAGGGCGACTTCCAGAACTTCGGCGACATCTTCGGCGACCTGTTCGGCGATCTCTTCGGCGCGATGGGCGGCGGCGGCCGGCGCGGCGGGCGCGGCCAGCGCGGGGCGGACCTGCGGTACACGCACGAGCTCGGCCTCGAGGAAGTGCTCACGGGCGAGGAGACCACGCTCGAGCTTCCGCGCATGCTGCGCTGCGAGAAGTGCACGGGCACCGGCGCGAAGCCGGGCACCCAGCCCGAGCGCTGCGGGCGCTGCAACGGCACCGGCCAGGCCGTGTTCCAGCAGGGCCTGTTCCGCATCAGCCGCCCGTGTGATGCATGCCGCGGCGAAGGCTCGGTGGTGCGAAATCCGTGCACGAGCTGCCGCGGCTCCGGGCGCACCGAGGGCAAGAAGACGCTGAAAGTGCGCGTGCCCGCGGGCGTCGAAGACGGGATGCGGCTGCGCGTCGCGGGCGAGGGGGAGGCGGGCCTCGCTGGGGGACCGGCGGGCGACCTCTACGTGGTGATGGCGGTGCGCGAGCACCCGCTCTTTCAGCGCGAAGGCGCCGACCTCGTGTGCGAAGTCCCCGTGCTCTTCACACAGGCGGCGCTCGGCGCCGAGATCGACGTGCCCACGCTCGAGGGCCGCGTGAAGCTGAAGATCCCCGAAGGCACGCAGTCGGGCCGCACGTTCCGCCTGCGCGGCAAGGGCCTCCCGAGCGTGAGCTCGCCGGCGCGCGGCGATCTGCACGTGCGCATCTTCGTGGAGGTGCCGTCACGCCTCAACGCTCGGCAGCGCGCGCTGCTCGAAGAGTTCGCCGCGGAGAGCGGCGCCGAGGGGACGCCCGTGACGAAGGGCTTCGTCGACAAGCTGCGGGACCTGTTCGATTGATGCGAGCGCTCCTCGCCGCGGCAGTTGTTACGGCTCTCGCATGCGCGGCGTCGGCCCAAGACGAGAAGCCGACCCCCGAGCGCGCGTACGCGGAGGCGCTGCGCATCGCGAGCGAAGACCCGGACGACGGAGCCGAGCAGCTCGCGGCGTTCGTGAAGCAGCACGCGCGGCACCCGCTCGCCGACGACGCGGGCTTGCGCCTCGCGGAGCTGCACGGCGCGGCGAAGCGGCGGCGCGAGGAGCGCGCCGTGCTGGAGCGCGTGGCTGCGATGGAGGGCGCGGACCAGGCGGAGCGCGCGCGCCTGCGCCTCGCGGTGCTGATGCGAACGACGAACGATCTCGCCGGCGCGTACGACGTCGCGGGCGAGCTCGAATTCGCGCAGCTCTCGCAGCCCGAGCGCGAGCAGGCGCACCGCATGCTCGCCGACCTCTCGCGCGAGCTCGGCAAGAAGCGCGCGCAGCTGCGCTGGCTCGGCCAGCTACGCGGCGACGTGCGCGGGAGCGCGCGCGTCGCGGCAGTCGACGCCGAGATCGACAGCGAGATCGCGGTGCTCACCGACACGGAGCTCGCGAAGACCGCCGCGAAGCTCGGCGCGCGCGTGCCCGCCGCGCGGCTCTGGCTGCGCAGCGCCGAGCGCGCGCTCGGGCGCGGGGATCGCGACGGCGCCCAGGCCGCGCTCGAGGAGGCGCGCCGCGCGCCGCTCGCGGGCGGCGACGCCGCGGCGCTCGCGCAGCTCGTGCGAAAGCTCTCGGGCGATCGCGGCGCGGAGGACCTGTTGGGGATGTCGGCGGCGAGCGACGGCCGCATCGACGCGAGCAAAGCGCGCGGCGTGATCGGCGTCGCGCTGCCGCTCACGGGCCCGCTCGCGCCGTTCGGCGAGGAGACGCTGCAAGGCGTGCTGGTGGCTGCAGGCTTTTTCGGCGCGCCCGGCTCGCCCGCTCCCTCGCTCGTGCTCGACGTGCGCGACACCGCCGGCTCCGCCGACGGCGCGCGCGCTGCGCTGGAAGCGTTCGCTGCGGACCCCGAGATCGTCGGCGTGATCGGGCCCCTCGCGGGCGCCGAGACTGAAGTGGCCGCCGAGATCGCGGAAGAGAACGAGCTGCCGCTCATGACGCTCTCGCGGCGCGAAGATCTCGCCGCGGGCCGCGAGTTCGTGTTTCCCCTCGCGCTTTCGCCGCGCGTCGAGGCCGAGCTCGTCGCCGAGTACGCCACGACGACGCTCGGGCTGCGCCGCTTCGCGCTGCTCTACCCGAACGACGAGTACGGGCTCGCGGTGCGCGCCGCGTTCTGGGACGCGGTGGCCGCGCGCGGCGGCGAAGTCGTCTCCGTCGTGCGCTACGCGCCCAAGACGCAGGACTTCTCGACCACGGTGCGCAAGCTCGTCGGCTTCGACTTGCTCCCGGCCGGCGTGATTGCGGCGGTGAACCAGCGCGAGGCGCTGCTGAAGCGCGCGAAGCGCCTTCCGCCGAAGCAGGCACAGGAGCTGCGGCTCGAAGCGAGCTCGCTGCTCGCGAGCGACGGCGCGCCGCTGCCGCCCTACGTCGACTTCGAAGCGCTCTTCATCCCCGACGCCGCCGAGAACGTGGGCCTGATCGCGCCGCATCTCGCCTTTCAGAACGTGCTCGGCGTGCGCCTGCTCGGGACGAGCGGCTGGCACGAGCGCAAGCTGCTCGAGCTCGCCGGCCGGCACGTGGACGGCGCGGTGTTCCCGAGCGGGTTCATCGCCGGCAGCACGCAGCCTCAGCTGATGGAGTTTCAGGCCGCGTACCAGCGCGCCTTCGCGCGCACGCCCGGCTACCTCGCGGCGCAGAGCTACGACGCGGCGCAGCTGATCGTGCGCGCGCTGCTCGAAGGCGCGGACGAGCGCGACGAGGTCGCAAAGCGGCTGCGCAAGGGCACGCTGCACGCCGGCGTTTCGGGCGTGATCGCGATCGGGCGCGAGAGCGGCGTCACGAAGCGTCCGCATCTCGTCGGCGTCGAGCGCGGCGCCTTCATGTCGGTAGACGAAGCCGGCGGTGCGCCTTTCTTGCGCGGGCGCAGCGCGCCGCCTGCTCCTTACGCCGGCGGCGAGAAGAAGCCCGAGAGCTGAGAGAGCGCGCGCTCCTTCGCCGAGCGCCGACTGACTCGTTTCCCGTCAAGTGGCGCACTCGCAGCGTCGAAACGCAGCGAAATGACCCGACGTCCCGCTGGCGACTTCGAGATTCCTGGCGAGCTGCCGATTCTGCCGCTGCGCGAGTCGGTGGTGTTCCCGTACATGGTCATGCCGCTGTTCGTGACGCGCGAGAAGAGCGTCGCGGCGATCGAGGACGCGCTCGCGGGCGACCGCTTGTTATTGCTGCTCGCGCAGCGCAATGCCGAGCTCGAGAGCCCCGGCCCCGACGACCTGCATCGCGTCGGCACCGTGGCGATGGTGATGCGAACGCTGCGCATGGCGGACGGCCGCGTGAAGGCGCTGGTGCAGGGCATCGCGAAAGCGCGCGTCGAGTCGTTCGTGGAGAACGAGCCCGCGCAGTGGGCGCAGCTGAGCGTGATCCCGGACGAGGACGGTGACTGGAGCCCCGAGGCCGAAGCGCTCGGGCGCACCGTGCGCAGCCACGTCGAAGAGCTGCTGCCGCTGAAGAACCTGCCGCCCGAGATCCTGTCGATCACCGCGAACATCCACGAGCCCGGCCGGCTCGCGGACCTGATCGAGTCGAACTTGCGCCTGCGCCTCTCGGAAGCGCAGGAGGTGCTCGAAGCGATCGACCCGCTCGCGCGACTGCGCAGAGTCGACGCCTTGTTACGGCGCGAGCTCGAGATCGTCTCGATGCAGGCGGAGATTCAGTCGCAGGCGAAAGAGGAGATGTCGCGCGGGCAGCGCGAGCATTACCTGCGCGAGCAGCTGCGTGCGATCCAGACCGAGCTGGGCGAGACGGATCAGCGCGGCGAAGAAGTGAGCGAGTACCGCCAGAAGCTCGACGAAGCGGGCCTGCCCGCCGAGGCGAGCGAAGAGGCGCTGCGCCAGCTGCGCCGCCTCGAACGCATGCACCCCGACGGCCCCGAGGCGCAGGTGGTCCGCAGCTACCTCGATTGGATGTGCGAGCTGCCGTGGTCGAAGCTCTCGCCCGATCGCCTCGACCTGAAGCGCGCGAAGCAGATTCTCGACGAAGACCACGCGCACCTCGAGACGATCAAGGAGCGCATCCTCGAGTTCCTGGGCGTGCGCAAGCTCCGCCAAGATTCGCGCGGCCCGATCCTCTGCCTCTCCGGCCCGCCCGGCGTCGGCAAGACCTCACTCGGCCGCTCGATCGCGCGCGCGATGGGCCGCGAGTTCGTGCGCATGTCGCTCGGCGGCGTGCGCGACGAGGCCGAGATCCGCGGGCACCGGCGCACCTACGTGGGCGCGCTGCCGGGCCGCATCCTGCAGGGACTCAAGCACGCGAAGACGCGCAATCCCCTCTTCATCCTCGACGAGCTGGACAAGCTCGGCGCCGACTTCCGCGGCGATCCGAGCGCGGCGCTGCTCGAAGTGCTCGACCCCGAGCAAAACTCGAAGTTCAGCGATCACTACCTGAACGTGCCGTTCGATCTCTCCGCAGTGTTCTTCATCGCCACGGCGAACGTGCTGGAGCGCGTGCCCGCGCCGCTGCGCGATCGCATGGAAGTGGTGCGCGTGCCCGGCTACACGCCGGAGGAGAAGCTCGACATCGCGCGCTCGTACCTGATCCCTCGCCAGACCGAGGAGGCGGGCCTGCCCGCGGATCGCATTCGCTGGAGCGAGCCGGCGCTGCGCTCGATGGTCACGGACTACACGTTCGAGGCGGGCGTGCGCGAGCTCGAGCGCAAGGTCGCTGCGGTGTGCCGCAAGGCGGCGCGGCGCGCGGCCGAGGGCGACACGAAGGTGGTGCGCGTAGAGCCGAAGACGCTGAGCAAGTTCTTGGGGCCCGCGCGCCACGAGCAGACCCTCGCCAGCGCGGTGCCGGAGATCGGCGTCGCGACGGGCCTGGCGTGGACCGAGGCGGGCGGCGACGTGCTGCGCATCGAGTCGACCATGACGCGCGGGCGCGGCCTCGTGCTCACGGGCCAGCTCGGCGACGTGATGAAGGAGTCGGCGCAGGCGGCGCTCACCTGGGTGCGCTGGCGGCTCAGCGAGTTCGGCGTCGACGAGGACCTGTTCTCGCGTCGCGAGCTGCACGTGCACGTGCCGGCCGGCGCGATTCCGAAGGACGGCCCGAGCGCGGGCGTCACGATGGCGACTGCGCTCGCGTCGATCGCGACCGGGATTCCTGTTCGGCCGAACGTGGCGATGACGGGCGAGGTCACGCTGCGCGGACGCGTACTGCCCGTCGGCGGCGTGCGCGAGAAGGCGCTCGCGGCGCTGCGCGCGGGCATCACGACGATGCTGCTGCCGGAGAAGAATCTCGAAGACTTGCGCGAGGTGCCGAAGGAGCTCGCGCGCAAGATGAAGTTCGTGGGTGTGGCGCACATGGATGAAGTGCTGGAGCACGCGCTCGAGCGCAGCCCGAGTGCGCGGAAGAAGACGAAGCGAGAGCCGATGCGCGTAGCCACGCGGGGGCACGTGGCGAGCGTGAAGGCGAGAGGGCGGCGGTAGGAGAAGATCGGCCGGCCTCGAAGACTCGCCGGCCGAAGAGTCTCTCGCGCGGGCAGCAGCCGCGCTGCGGCGGGGGCTCGCGCCGCTCGGCCGCGTGGGCGCGTCTGGGTGTTGCCGTGCGCCGACCGAGGATTTTGGCGCGATGCAGCCGAGCGTGAGCGCGCCCACGCCCGGGCACTCGCTCTGCGACCCCCGCCTCCGCGCGGCTGCTGGGGTGGACTCGAAGAGGCTCTCGGCGCGGGCTGGGAGGAGACGCGGGTGAATCTCCGCCGGCCATTGGGGCCGGGGGAGATTCACTTGGGTTCGAGGCTTGCGTCGGTTCGAGTTGGTGCGGGTACCGTGGTTTGCGTGAAGACGCGGATTCGTGACGTGGGAGAGTTCGGGCTGATCGCGCGCATCGAGGCGCTGAGTCGACGCGCCTTTGGGTCGCGGGCTCTGCCGTCGGTCGCGCTCGGGATCGGAGATGACGCGGCGCTGTTGCGGGTGCGCGCGGGCGAGCAGGTAGTCGTCACGACGGACGCGCTGGTCGAGGGTGTGCACTTCGACTTTGCGCAGGAGTCGGCGCGCACCGCGGGGCGGCGCGCGCTCGTCGCGAATCTGTCGGATCTCGCGGCGACGGGAGCGCGGCCGCTGGGGTTCGTCGTCGCGCTGGCGGCGCCGCCGAGCTTGGAGCTGGCGCGGGCGCTCGGGATTGCGCGCGGGCTCCTCGATGTCGCGGCGCAGCTCGATTGCCCGCTCGTGGGTGGGAATCTCGCGCGCGCGTCGGAGGTGAGCGTCGCGATCACGGCCATCGGGGCGGTTCGCGCGGGGCGGGGGTTGTTACGGAGCGGGGCGCGTGCGGGGGACCGAGTGTTCGTTACCGGCACGCTCGGCGGCGCCGCGCTGGACCGCGCGCGGAAGCGCGTCACGCGCGCCGCGGTTCCGCGCATCGGGGCGGGAATCGCGCTGGCGCGGACGCGTGGCGTGGGGGCGTGCATCGACGTGTCGGACGGGCTCGCGGCGGATCTGATGCACGTGTGCCGCGCGTCGGGTGTTCGGGCGCGGCTCGAGGTCGCCGCGATTCCGACGCCGTCCGGGTTTGCCAAGGCGTGTGCGCGGGTGCGGCGCGATCCGCTCGCGCTCGCGCTCGCGGGTGGGGAGGACTACGAGCTGCTGTTCACCGCGCGCGGCGGCGCGGCGAAAACGGGTTTGCTGTCGCGAAGGCTCGGCGTGCGCGTGACCGAGATCGGGCGGATCGAGGCGGGGCGGGCGGCGGTGCTCGGGTTGCCGGAAGGGCTCGGGGCCGGCGGGTTCCGGCACTACTGAGGCGCCTTCGCGCGGCCGATCGAAGCTGAAGCGGGGCCGCGCATCCCCCGCGCGGGGAGGGGCGCCAAGCGTCCGGAATCGCTTCGGCTTCGGGCGTCAAGCCCGGCATCGGCAATGCCGATGAATCGCCCGTGCGTCTCTCCCTCGTCCACAAGTTTGCGCTCGGTTCGGTAGCCGCTGCGGGCTCGGCGCTGATCGTGCCTCCGCTCGCGGCTTCCGTGGGTTTGCCTGCGAGCCCGGTGCTCGTGCACTCGCTCGCGGTCGTGATCGGCGCGGGCGTGGGCGTCGCGTTCGCGCGGCGCTTGTTGGGCGAACCGAGTGAGGCGGCGAAGCTGGCGAAGCGCGCAGTGCGCGGGGACTACGTGGCGCTCGACGCGATGCCGGCAGCGCCGCCGATCGAGGATGAAGCGCACGAGCTCGCGGTGGCGGCGGCGCAGCTCGGCGAGCGGCTGCGCGCGCTCTCCGGCCAGTCGCAGGCGCTGGCGGAGCGCATGCAGCGTTCGGTCGAGTCGTTCGCGCAGGGCGGCAAGCGCGCGGACGCAAGTGCGCGCGAGATCGCCGAGACGGCGAACGGGCTCGCGAAGGGCAGCGCGAATCAAAAGCAGCTGCTCGCGGACGTGCAGCGGCTGTCGGCGGAGATCGCGTCGGCGATCGAGGCGAACGCGTCGCGCGCGCGCGAGGCGTTCGGCTTCGCGGCCGAGGCGAATCAGAAGGCGAACGCGGGCGTAGACGTGTCGCGCCTCGCGATCGAGAAGATGCGCAGCGTGTTCGAGCGCATGGAGCACGCGGGCAAGCTGGTGTTCGATCTCGAAGCGAAGACGCGCCACGTGCACCAGATCACGGAGCTGATCACGAGCGTCGCGTCGCGCACGAACTTGCTCTCGCTGAATGCGTCGATCGAAGCGGCGCGCGCGGGCGAGGCGGGTCGCGGTTTCGCGGTGGTCGCAGACGAGATTCGCAAGCTCGCCGAGAGCGCGCAGCGCAGCGGCGACGAGATCTCGAAGCTCGTGGGCGAGATCGAGAGCGGCACGCGCAGCGTCGCCGACGAGATGCGCCAATCGGGCCAGGTGATCGCCGAGGGCCGCGACGACGTGAACACGATCTTCCACTCGCTCGAGCAGATTCGCGCCGCCGTGGGCGAGGCCTCGACGCGTGCGGAGGAGATCTTCGAGCAGGCCGACGTGCAGGCGCAGGGCGCCGAGCGCATGGTCGCGGCGGTGAGCGAAGTCGCGGGCGTCTCGGGCGAGAACGTCGCGAGCGTCGACCTCGTCGCGGGCAGCGCGGAGCAGCAGCTCGAGACGATCGCGGAGCTGGTGGCGGGAGCGCACGAGCTGGCCGTCGTGGCGCGCGAGCTGGGTGAAGCGACCGTGCGTTCGCGCAGCGGAGCCGCGCGATGAGCGCCGCAGACGAGAGCCGCATGCTCGCGTTCGAGCTCGGCGGCGCGCTGTTCGCGCTACCGATTTCGGGCGTGGTGGAAGTCGCCGAGGCCGCGCGCATCGCGCCGGTGCCGATGCTGCCGCGCGGGAGCTTCGGCGTGGTGAATCACCACGGCGACGCGTTGCCCGTAGTGTTCGGCGGCGGGCTGCTCGAGTTCGCGGGCGCGAGCTCGCCCACGCGCTTGTTGGTGCTCGCGGGCGACGCCGATGATCCGGATCGCTACGGGTTGCCCGTAGACCGCATCGTCGGTCTCGTGGCCGGTGAGGCGAAGATCGCGCGCGGCGAGAGCCCGGTGGCGGAGCGCCGCCAGCACGAAGGCCGCGTGATGAGCGTGATCGATCCGCGCAGGTTGCTCGCCTGCGCGCTCGCGAGGGTCGAAGAGTCGATGAGCGGCGCAAAGCCGCAGGGGGAGGCGCAATGAAGAGGGTTCTCATCGCAGACGACGCATCGTTCATGCGTCAGATGATCCGCGACATCATCGAGCCGGAGGGCTACGAGGTCGTGGGCGAGGCGTCCGACGGCGTCGAAGTCGTCGACAAGTTCCGCAAGCTGCGGCCGGACCTCGTGATGATGGACATCGTGATGCCCAAGCGATCGGGCATCGACGCCGTGCGCACGATCCGCTCCGAGGACGCGACCGCCACGATCGTGATGTGCAGCGCGCTCGGTCAGGAGACGCTCGTGATGGAGGCGATCCAGGCCGGCGCCAAGGACTTCATCGTGAAGCCCTTCAAGCCCGACGCCGTGATCGCGACGCTCGCGAAGGTGGTGGAGAAGGCCGCGTAGCGGCGCCACGCGCACGTGCTCAACCCTCCCCTCCTCCTTCCTGGAACCTCCGTGCCCTTCAGCGCCTCGCGGGTCGTCGTGAGCGGCAAGCCGCCGAGTACCGCGCAAGCGGTGTAGGCGGCGCGCAGCGAGGCCAGCCGAGCGGAGCTCGGAAAAGATGGATCTAGCCAAGTACCGCGCGCTCTTTCTCGAGGAAGCGACCGAGCACCTCGCGGAGCTTTCGCGCGCGCTGCTCGCGCTCGAGAAGAACGCCGCCGACGCGGAAGCCATCGACGCAGCGTTCCGCATGGCGCACTCGATCAAGGGCATGGCGGCGTCGCTCGACTATCAGGGTCCGACCGAGCTCGCACACAAGCTCGAGGACCTGCTCGCCGCGCAGCGCGCGGCCGGCGCCGTCGACGCGCGGGCGAGCGCGCTCTTGTTCCGCGCGCTCGAGGGCCTCGAGCGCATGGTGGCAGCGCTGCGCGCGACGGGGGAGCCGCCCGCCGCCGATCCTGCGCTGATCGCCGAGTTATCAGGGACGGCGACCGAGCCGAACGAGTCGCCGCCAAAAAAATCGTCAGCGCGGCGCCCGTAGCCGAGGCCGCCGCGCCGCCCGAGAGGCCGCCAACGCAAGCACAAGTCGCGGTGCCGTCCGGCGCGCAGCCGCCGACCCTGCGAGTGCGCGTCGAGATGCTCGATCGCTTCATCTCCTCGGTCGGCGAGGTCGTGCTGTCGTCGAGCCAGCTGCGCGGCATGGCGCAGCGCGAGCGCGGCGCGTCCGCGGAGCTCGCGGCGGGGCTCGATCGCATGGACCGCGTGGTCGCGGACCTGCAGCGCCGCGCGCTCGGCATGCGCACCGCGCCGCTCCAGCGCGTGGTCGAGCCGTTGCCGCGCACGGCGCGCGAGCTCGCGCGCGAGCTGGGCAAGCAGGTCGAGGTGGAGATTCGCGGCGCGGAGCTCGAGCTCGATCGCTCGATTCTCGACCGCCTCGGCGATCCGCTCGTTCACCTCGTCCGCAACGCCGTCGATCACGGCCTCGAGTCGCCGAGCGCGCGCACGCAGGCGGGCAAACCGCCCGCGGGCCGCATCGTGATCGAGGCGCGCCGCGAACGCGATCACGTGCGCATCGCGGTCTCCGACGACGGCAAGGGCATCGACCTCGAGCGCGTGAAGCGCCGCGCCGTCGAGGCGGGGCTCTTGCACGCGGACCTCGCCGACGACCTCCCGCCCGACGAGATCGCGGCGCTCGTGTTCCGCCCCGGGCTCTCGACCGCGCAGGAAGTCTCGAAGATCTCCGGCCGCGGCGTCGGCATGGACGCGGTGAAGGCGACCATCGAGGCGCTCGGCGGCGGCGTCGAGCTCGCCTCGCAGCCCGGCCTCGGCACCACGACGTTGCTGCTGGTGCCGGTGACCGCGGCCGTGCAGCGCATGTTGTTGTTAGTGGTCGCGGGCGAGATCGTGGGTCTACCGATCTCGAAGGTGGAGCGCGTCGTCGAGCTCGACACCGCTAGCATCGAAGATGCTGGCCGCGAGCGCTTCGCGATCGTCGACGACGCGCCGATGCTCGTGATCGATCTCGCCGAGCGCCTCGGCCTCGGCGAGCGCCGCCGCGCTGGGGTCGCGCCGCTCGTGATCGTCGACGTGCGCGAGCAGCAGATCGGCCTCGTCGTGGAGCGCCTCCACGGTCAGCAGGAGATCTACGTGAAGCCGCTGCCGCGCCTGCTCGCGCGCGCACGCGGGCTCGCGGGGCTCACGGTGCTCTCGGACGGTGCGCCCGTGTTCCTGCTCGATCTCGGGCCGCTCGCATGACGCAGCTCGCAAATCACGACGCAGCGAGCGCGCGCCGCATCGACCGGCTGTGCGAGCTCACGAGCATCGGCGCGGGCCACGCAGCGGGCGCGTTCGCCGCGCTGCTCGGGCGCGCGTGGGAGATGCGCGTGCCGCGCGCGCGCGTGCTCGAGGCAGGCGAGCTGGACGCGCCGCTCGCGCAGCTCGGCGGGGCCGACGCCTCGGAGTGCAGCGGCGTGATTTTCGAAGTGCAGGGCGGACTCGGCGGCGTGCTCGGGTTGTTATGGCCGCCAGCGAGCCGCGACGCGCTGCTCAATGCGCTCCTCGGCGAGAACGCGAGCATCGAGGCGCAGGCGCAGTCGGCGCTCCAGGAGGTCGCGAACATCGCAGCCTCGCACTTCGCGACCGCGCTCGGGCAGATGCTCGGCGAGAGCGTGCTCATCTCGGTGCCGCAGCTCGAGACGTCGGGCGCGCCCGCGGCCTTCATCGCTCAGGTGGCTGCGAACGCCAGCCAGCGCCCGGTGCTGCGGATCGAGATCGCGCTGCGTGATCGCGCGACCGGGCACGAAGTGCTGCTCGCGTACGCGCCCAGCGAGCTCGGCGCCTAGAACCCATCTCGAGATTCCTCCCGTCGCCGGGCGCGCGGCGAATCCGAGCGGAGTCGAGGCGGTGGCCGCGTGATAAGTTCGCGCGCCGCATGAACGCCGAACGACTCCGCGCGCTGCTCGACTCCGTGAAGGCCGGCGAGCTCTCGACCGACGACGCGCTGGAGCATTTCGCGCAGCTGCCGTTCGTGACGAGCGAGCACGCACGCGTCGACACGCACCGCGCGCTGCGCCAGGGCATGCCCGAGGTGGTCTTCGGGCTAGGCTAGACGCCGGAGCAGATCGCGTCGATCGCGCGCACGCTGCGCGGCGCGGGCCAGCATGCGCTCGTGACGCGCGTCGAGCGGGACGCCACGCACGAGGTCCTCGCGCGCGAGCCGGGCGGCGAGTACGACGCGGGCGCGCGCCTGCTCTGGTACGGGCCCGCCGAGGTCGCCATCACCGGCGCGGGCACGATCTGCGTCGTGTGTGCGGGCACGGCGGACCTGCCGGTCGCGCGCGAGGCGGCGGCGGTGGCGCGCGTGCTCGGCAACAAGGTCGAGCTGATCGCGGACGTCGGCGTCGCCGGGCTGCACCGCCTGCTCGCGGCGTCGGAGGCGCTGCGCGCCGCGCGCGTGCTGATCGTGATCGCGGGCATGGAGGGCGCGCTGCCGTCGGTCGTGGGCGGCCTCGTTGCGCGGCCCGTGATCGCGGTGCCGACGAGCATCGGCTACGGCGCGTCGTTCGGTGGACTCGCGGCGTTGTTAGGGATGATGTCGAGCTGCGCGTCGAACGTGACGGTCGTGAACATCGACAACGGCTTCGGCGCCGCGGTGGTCGCCTCGCTGATCAACCGGGCCTGACGTGGCTGCCAAGAAGCGAAGCGGGAAGGCGCTGCGGGCGCGCGTGACTTCACCGGGACACGGCGCCGCGCGCCCGCAGCGCGTGCTGCACCTCGATCTCTTCTCGGGCATCGCGGGCAACATGTTCCTCGGCGCGCTGCTCGACGCGGGCCTGCCGCAGCGCGAGCTGTCGGCCGGGCTCGCGGGGCTCGGCGTCGCCCACGCGCTGCGTGTGACGCGAGTCCGCCGCGGGGCGCTCGCGGCGCGTTACGTCGAGGTGCGCGTGCCAGGTGAGAAGCGCCGCGCTCATCACGAGCGCGTGCGTCATCGGCATGCACATGCGCATCACTCGCACGATCATTCTCACGACCACGACCACGACCACGACCACGACCGCGCGCACTTCCATCCTCACGCGCACGGCCGCGGCTACGACGAGATTCGGCGTTTGCTCGATCGCGCGAAGCTCGCGCCGGCGGTGCGAGATCGCGCGCAGGCGATCTTCGGCGCGCTCGCGCAAGCCGAGGCGCGCGTGCACGGCATCTCGGTCGCGAAGGTGCACTTCCACGAGGTCGGCGCAGTGGACGCGATCGTCGACGTGACGGGCGCTGCGCTCTGGCTCGAGCTGCTCGGCGTGCAGCGCGTGACGGCGTCGCCGGTCGCCCTCGGTCACGGCGCGCTCGACATGGCGCACGGGCGGCTGCCGCTGCCCGCGCCGGCGGTGCTCGAGTTGTTACGGGGCGCGCCGGTCGTGCCCGCGCCGGTCGCGTGGGAGACCGTCACGCCCACGGGAGCGGCGATCCTGCGCGCGAGCGTCGACGAGTGGTGCGCGCTGCCGGCGATGACGATCGACGCGATCGGCCACGGGGCGGGCAACGATCGGCCGGGTCCGATGCCGAACGTCGTTCGCGCCGTGCTCGGGCGCAGCGGCGGCTCGCAGCGCGACACCGTCTCAGTGATTACGGCGCACCTCGACGATCTCGTGCCCGAGCACTTCGACCTCGCCCTCGAGCGCCTGCTCGCCGCGGGCGCGCTCGACGTGGCGCTCCAGCACGCGCAGATGAAGAAGAACCGCCCCGGCTTTGCGCTGACGGTGATCGCGCCGCCGCACAACCGCGCCGAGCTCGCGCAGCTCGTGCTGCGCGAAACGGGCAGCCTCGGCGTGCGCGTGCAGGATGCGGAGCGGCTCGTGCTGCCGCGCGAGGTCGTGACGGCGCGCACGCCGCACGGCCGTGTTCGGGTGAAGCTCGCATTCGGCGCGAGCGGCGAGGCGAGCGCGTCGGCCGAGTACGACGACGCGAAGCGCATCGCGCAGGCGCGCGGTGTCGCGCTCGCGCGCGTGATTCGCGACGCCGAAGACGCCGCGCTTCTCGCGTTGACAATGAGAAGCCGCCGCTCGTAGAGTGCGCGCCACTTTGGAGGGCAACGTGTCCGACCTACCCAACGCAGTCGTGAAGCGACTTCTGTCGAAGCACGGAGACGGAATGCGCGTCTCCGGCGACGCCATCGAGAAAGCGGTCGCCGCTGCGGAGGACTACATCGCCCGCCTCGCTCGCGAAGCGCACGCGCTCGCGGTCGCCGACAAGCGCAAGACGATCATGGAGAGCGACATCGTCCAGGCGCGCGCGCGCGTTTCCTAGCGCCGTTCGCGCTCTCGCGGCGCGGTTCGCGCGCCTAGCTCATTCGCTGCGCGTGCCGCGCGCGATCGGGCTGCCGAAGAGATCGCTCAGGTAGTTGATCCAGTCGGCTTCATCGCGCTCGCCAAAGCCGCGGAAGAGAACGCCGACACCGGCGCCGCGCGCTCCAACCGCGTCGAAGCGGTAGACGGCTTCGGCTTCGACGCTCAGCGTGCGCCCGAGCTCGGGCAGCTCGATCTGGAATTGGCGGATTTCGTCGAGCGGGTCGCGCCAGCTCGCGCCGATGAACGCGCCGAGCCGAGCAACCGACGTCGTGAACGCGCCGCGCCCGTCGGCGAGTCGCACGCCGAGCCGCCAGTCGAGGCGGCTGAAGCGTCGCTTCGCGCGCGAGCTGAGCAGGCGCAGCGCGCCCGGAGCGATCTTTTCGGGATCGAGCGGATGCACGAGGTAGCCCGAAGCGCCGACACCGCGCGCGGCCTCGCGCACGGCTTCGCGCACGTGGTCGTCGACGAGCACGACCGGCAGCTCCTCGACGCCAGGCAGCGCGTGCAGATCCGAGAGCAGCTCGATGCCCTCCGAGCGGCCGAGATGCGTGTCGGCGAACACGAGCTCGTAGCTGTGGGCGCGGAAGGCATCGAGCGCATCGTGCGCCGTGAAATCGCTGCGCACGCGCAGGCCCGCCTGCTCGAGGCGCCGCGCGAGCGCAGCGTTGCGTCCGAGGTGCGGGCCGACCAGCAGCACGCGCGCACCGGCGCGTGGCTGGCGCTCCGCCGCCGGCGGGCGCGCGAGGCGGTGCGGGAGCGCGCGCACGGGCGTGATCAGCGGCGCCGGTGCGGCAGCGAGACGATCGCGCAGGCTGTCGAGGCGCTGCGACAGCGCGAGCTCGGCGTCGGAGGCGCCACTCCACGCGGCGTCGAGCCGCGCGACGCGCTGCTCCGGAGCCGTGCAGCGCAATGACGCGAGCGCGCCGCGGCCCGGCAGCACGACGCGATTCGGCTCGATCGCGCGCGCGGCGGCGAGCGCGTCCTCGTGCCCGAGCGAGAACGCCAGCACCTGCGCGCCGGATTCGGGCGTGTACGCGATGCCGAGCGCGTCGAGGCGGCGCGCCGCCATGCGCAGGTTTCGCTCACGCGCCGCCCATGCCCCACGCACGCGCGCTTCCAGCTCGCTCGCGGAGCCGCAGCCGCCGAGCGCGATCATCGGGAGAAAGAAGAACGGCAGCGGCGCGAGACACTTGATGTGCGTGGTGCCAACCGCGCTGAACGAGATCGACTCGAAGCGCTTCGCGCCGGCGAGCGTGGCGAAAGGCTCGAGCGAGAGGCGCAGCTTGCCGCGCAACGTGCGGCCGCCGGGAAGCGGCGTCACCTCGACGCCCATCTCGGCAAATCGCGCTGTGAGCTCGGCGAGCGAGCGTTCGGGTAGCTCCGCCACGCGCGCACTCCTCCAAACAGTGCGTTTCGTCGGAGCGCGGGCGCGGCTTGAACGCCGCGCGCGCCTTCGGGCGCACCGCCGCGTTGCGTGGCGTCCGAGCTCGCGCGCCCGGGCGAGCCCCGAAAAGTGAAGGCCCGGGAAGCTCGCGCCTCCCGGGCCTTCCATCAGAACTGGGGCGACCTACATCATCCCCGGCATGCCGCCGCCGGCCGGGCGGCGGCTTCGTCTGTCTGGCTTCGTTGCGCCGCGCTCGCCGTATGAGGAATACGGCTTCGCTTGCGCGCCTCGCCAGCCAGCCGAATCCGCTCGCCGGGCTCGGCCGCGAGGGCCGTTACATCATCCCCGGCATGCCGCCGCCGGCCGGGCCGTGGCTGTGGCCGCCGCCCGCTTCCTTCTCTTCGGGCTTGTCGGCGATCATCGCCTCGGTGGTCAGCAGCAGCGAGGCCACGCTGGCCGCGTTCTGCAGCGCCGAGCGCACGACCTTGGTCGGGTCGATGACGCCGGCCTTGATCATGTCCTCGTAGGTCTCCGTCGCGGCGTTGAAGCCGAACGCACCCTTCCCGCCCTTCACCTTGTCGACCACGATCGAGCCTTCGACGCCAGCGTTCTCGCTGATGCGGCGCAGCGGCTCCTCGATCGCGCGGCGGATGATGGAGACGCCGGCGGCCTGCTCGGGCGAGAGGTCCTTCTCCAGCCCGTCGAGCGCGGCCTGCGCGCGGATGAGCGCGACGCCGCCGCCGGGCACGATGCCCTCTTCCACCGCGGCGCGGGTCGCATGGAGCGCATCCTCGACGCGCGCCTTCTTCTCCTTCATCTCGGTCTCGGTCGCGGCGCCGACCTTCACCACCGCAACGCCACCCGCGAGCTTCGCGAGCCGCTCCTGCAGCTTCTCCTTGTCGTAGTCGCTCGTGGTCTTGTCGATCTGGCCGCGGATCTCGGCGATGCGGCCCTCGATCGCCTTCTTCGCACCCGCGCCGTCGATGATCGTGGTGTTGTCCTTGTCCGCGACGACCTTCTTCGCGCGGCCGAGGTCCTTCATCGTCACGTTCTCGAGCTTGAGCCCGAGCTCTTCGCTGATGACCTGCCCACCGGTGAGGATCGCCATGTCCTGCAGCATGGCCTTGCGGCGATCGCCGAAGCCGGGCGCCTTCACCGCGCACACGTTCAGCGTGCCGCGGATCTTGTTCACGACGAGCGTCGCGAGCGCCTCGCCTTCCACTTCCTCGGCCACGATCACGAGCGGCTTGCCGCCGCGCGCGACCTGCTCGAGCACCGGCAGCAGGTCCTTCATCGCGCTGATCTTCTTCTCGCTGAGGAGCAGCAGCGCGTCGTCGAGCTCGGCTTCCATGCTCTCCGTGTTGGTCACGAAGTACGGCGAGATGTAGCCGCGGTCGAACTGCATGCCCTCGACCACGTCGAGGGTCGACTCCATGGACTTCGCTTCCTCGACGGTGATCACGCCTTCCTTGCCGACCTTCTCCATCGCCTCGGCGAGCATCTTGCCGATGGCGTCGTCGCCGTTCGCGGAGACGGTGCCGACCTGCGCGATCTCGGCGCTGTCGCGCGTGGGCTTGCTGAGCTTCTTCAGCTCCTCGACGAGCGTCACGACGGCCTTGTCGACGCCGCGCTTCAGCTCCATCGGGTTCATGCCCGCAACCACGAGCTTGCTGCCCTCGCGGAAGATCGCCTGCGCGAGCACGGTGGCGGTGGTGGTGCCGTCGCCGGCGGTGTCGCTCGTCTTCGAGGCGACTTCCTTCACCATCTGCGCGCCCATGTTCTCGAACTTGTCCTCGAAGGAGACTTCCTTCGCGACCGTGACGCCGTCCTTCGTGACGGTGGGCGAGCCCCAGCTCTTCTCGATCACGACGTTGCGGCCCTTCGGCCCGAGCGTCACGCGCACCGCGTTCGCGAGGCCGTTCACGCCCGCGAGCAGCTTCGCCCGCGCGTCTTGGTCGTACTTCACTTCCTTGGCCATGTGTGGCTCCTAATCAGTGGGAGGGAGTTGTTACGGCGAGCGGACTACTCGATGACGCCGAGCACGTCCTCTTCGCGGATGATCATGTGCTCTTCGCCGTCGAGCTTGACCTCGCTGCCGGCGTACTTGCTGAACAGCACGCGGTCGCCCTTCTTCACGTCGAGGGGGCGCACCTTGCCGTCGTCGCCTGCCTTGCCGTTGCCGACGGCGACGACGCGCCCCTCTTGGGGCTTTTCCTTCGCGGTGTCGGGAATGATGATCCCGCCCGCGGTCTTCTGTTCCTCGTCGACGCGCTTGATCAGGATGCGGTCGCCAAGGGGTCGAATCTTCATTGCGAGAGTCCTCCGGAGGGGCGCCGCGCGAAATGCGACGCGATTCGAGTTGCGGCCGCGCCCTTGCGCGGAAACCGCGGATCCGGCGGCGACTGCTTTGGTTGGCACTCGACACGCCAGATTGCCAAAAGGCGGGCGCACTCTATCGCGAGGCCGAACTCGGTCAACGGAATCGCGGAGTTGCGGCTGTGCCCGGCGAAATCCTCGGTTAGCGTCCGAGCGAATCTCCAGCGAAGGAGCGCGCCGATGGCGGTGCTGACGCGAAGACAGCGCGAGATCTACGACTACCTCCGCGATTTCGTCGGAACGCACGGCTACTCGCCGAGCCTCGAGGAGATCGGCGCGAAGTTCGGGCTCACCTCGGTGGCGACCGTGCATCGCCACATCGAGCTGCTCGTCGAGAAGGGCTTCGTGCGCAAAGTCGCGAACAGCTCGCGCTCGCTCGAGGCGGTGGAGGAGCGGCCCGCGGCGCCGACGATGATCGAGCTGCCGGTGCTCGGCTGCGTGGCCGCGGGCTCGCCAATCGAGGTGTTCGAGCAATCGGAGCGCGTGACGGTGCCCGCCGACATGGTGCGGCGGCGCGGCGAGACGTTCGTGCTGCGCGTGCGCGGCGACTCGATGATCGACGAGCAGATTCGCGACGGCGACCAGATCGTCGTCGAGCGCGCGCACGAGGCGCGCAAGGGCGAGATGGTGGTCGCGCTCGTGCGCGGCAGCGAGGCGACGCTGAAGCGCTTCTACCGCCGCGGCCCGAAGGTGATCCTCGAGCCCGCGAATCCCGCGTACCGCCCGATGGAGCTGCCCGCGAGCGAAGTCGAGATCAGCGGCATCGTTCGCGGTCTCCTGCGCACTTACTGAGGCGAGGTACAGTCCGCCGCCCCAATCGCCCCGAGGTCCCCCCGATGGCTGAGCCTGATCCGCTGGAGAAGTACGTCCGCGGGATTCTCGAAGGGCTAGGCGAGGACCCGGACCGCGACGGCCTCGAGCGCACGCCGCATCGAGTCGCGCGCTCGTACCGGTTCCTCACGAAGGGCTACGCCGAGGATCCGGTCACGATCCTGAACAACGCGCTCTTCGACGTGACCTACGACGAGATGGTGCTCGTCAAGGACATCGACTTCTTCAGCCTGTGCGAGCACCACCTGCTGCCGTTCTTCGGTCGCGCTCACGTCGCCTACATCCCGAACGGGAAGGTCGTCGGCCTCTCGAAAATTCCTCGGCTGGTCGAGATGTTCGCGCGGCGCCTGCAGGTCCAAGAGCGGCTCACGATGCAGATCGCCGAGACGATCGAGAAGGTGCTCGCACCGAAGGGCGTCGCGGTCGTCACCGAGTCGGTGCACCTGTGCATGATGATGCGCGGGGTCGAGCAGCAGAACGCGTTCGCAATCACGAGCTCGCTGAAGGGCCTGTTTCAGTCGGATCCCAAGACTCGCTCCGAGTACATGGAGCTGATCCGGCATCGGAAGGCGAGCTTCGCGTAGGCCACCTCCAGGCCGTCCACGCGCCGGTCAAGGCGGCGACCAGTGGGGCAGGGGCCCCGATCGGCCGATCGGTCTGACGCGGTGCAGCGAGCTGCCCCGTTTGTCGCAGCGCGTCAAAGCGACCTCGAGTTGTGGGCACATCATCCGAGAAGTGAATGAATCAAAAAGATTAAATTGCGAATTGATCGCTATTGGCTTTTGCGTCACGGCGTCATACGCTGCCGCCCGTTCGGAGGTGGGAGGCGTCATTCGACTCCCTCCAGTCGGGCAAAAGTCGAGAAAAAACCGCTAGTCCGGAAGGAAGTTGCAACTTTGGCGCAGCGCGTCGAAAGCGCTGCCGAGTGCAACCGCGGAAGAGATCGACACGACCTCGCACCTCCGGTCGCAGGCGGGACGTCCGCCCGCGACGTCGCGGCGTTGCCGAGCACGGCGCGCCCCGACGGAAAAGAGCACATGGCCTGCACGCGAAGAACGGCGGGACCGCAACGAGGGCAGGCAGGGCCCTAACAACAGGAGCAAAGGTGGAGAACAAGATCGACTTCTCCATGTCGGCGCAGCGCCGTGCGACGTGGCGCAAGATCGCGCCCGACCACGAGCTCGGTCAGGAGACCGATGCGGCGGCAGTGAAGAACGTGCGGAGCGTCGGCGGCGTGCCGATCAACCCGTCGCGCTCGAACACGAACAGCGAATCGCAGCGCTCGGGCGAGCGCGGCGCGCTCGTGTCGTACTTCAAGGACATCGCCGAGATCAAGACGCTCGGGAAGGAAGAGGAAGTCCTTCTCGCCAAGGAGATCGAGGCGTCGGTGCTCGGATTCCGCGAGGGCTTGCTCGCGATTCCGTGGACGGCTCTCGAAGCGGTCCGCATTTGGCTGAACCTCAAGGAAGAGGGCCGCGCGACCGGCAAGATGTGCGAGCAGTTCGGCTCGGGCTCGCCGGAAGGCGAGGACCTCGGTGCGAAGGTCGACGCGATGCTCGGCCGCGCGCACACGCTGCTGCGCAAGCGCGAAGAGGCGCTCGCGGCGGGCGACGCCGCGCTCGTCGAGAAGCACAACAAGCGCGCCGCGCGGCTGCTGAAGGAGCTGGAGCTCTCGATGCACCTGCTCGGCCGCATGCGCCGCACGCTGCTCGAGAAGAAGTCTGAAGTCGCCCAAGCCACGCGCCGCGCTGCGCCGCTCGACGCGAAGAAGGCGGCTGCGATGAGCGACACCGCGAAGCAGCGCCGCAAGGCTGACGCGCATCGCGCGGAGCAGCAACTCGCGGCGTTCGAGCGCGAGCTCGGCATGGCGCCGCCTGCGTTCCTCGAGGTGGTCGGCCGCATCGAGTACCACTGGGACCACTTGATGGAAGTGAAGAACGTGTTCGTTCAGCACAACCTCAAGCTGGTGGTCGCGATCGCGAAGGACTTCCGGAACATGGGCATTGCCTTCCAGGACCTGATCCAGGAAGGCAACATCGGCCTGATCCGCGCGGTCGAGAAGTTCGAGTACCAGCGCGGTCACAAGTTCTCGACCTACGCGGTGTGGTGGATTCGGCAGGCGCTGATCCGCGCGATCCAGAATCACTCGCGCACGATCCGCATCCCGAGCCACGTGCACGACACGCTGCTCAAGTACTACCGCGCGTACAACGCGCTCGAGAAGAAGCTCGGCCGCGATCCGACCACGCTCGAGATCGCGAACGAGATGAAGATCGACGAGGAGCGCGCGGAACAGCTGCAGCGCATGGTGCGCGAGCCGGTGAGCCTCGAGAAGGAAGTGCCGGGCACGGATTCGAAGAAGGTGAAGGATGTCGTCGCCGACCCGAATCCGATCTCGCCCGCGAACGGCCTCGACCACTTCCGCCTCGAAGAGGCGGCGGATCTCTCGGTCGCTCAGCTGTGCGAGCGCGAGCGCAACATCCTGCGCTGGCGCTTCGGCCTGAAGGGCGAGCGCGAGCACACGCTCGAAGAGATCGGCGGCAAGCTCGGCCTCTCGCGCGAGCGCGTACGCCAGCTCGAAGCGCGCGCGCTGGCGAAGCTCCGCAACTCGGAGAATCGCCTGCGCCTCGAGGCGTTCGTGCAGGACGTCGTCGGCGTCTGACGATCGCTCGCTAGAAGGCAACGCCCGGCTCGGATCGCTCCGAGCCGGGCGTTCTCGTCTCGGCCCTGCGCTTGTTAGGACGCGCTCGGGCTCGCGCCATCGATCGGATCGTCGAGGAACGCGGAGAGATCGACGCGCAGCGGCGCGGGCATGCACAGCCACTCGCCGACGAGGCAGCGCGGCGCTTCGAGGCGCTTGCGCTCGCCTTCGAGCCACGCGCTCTCGACCGCACGGCGTCGCTCCTCGAGCACGCGCTGGCGCTCGGTCGCAACGGCCGCCTCGACCTCGGCGTCCGTCGGCCCCTTCTTGTCGACCAGCTGAATCAGCGCGTAGCTGTTCTCGCCGAGCGTGTGGACGGTCGCGTCTGAAGGCTTCTCCTTCGTGAGCGCGAACGCCGCGGTCATGAGATCCGTCGACGCGCCGACCTCAGGAACGAACCCCTCCGGGCTGCGCCGGAACGCTGCGGGGCGAAGGATCGGCAGGTTCTTCTCGCGCGCCGCTTCCTCGAGCGACTTCCCGCCCTTCACGGCAGCCGCGAGCGCATCCGCATCCGCCTTCGCGACGCCCGCCGCCGCATCCGTGCGCGCGAGCTCCTGCGCCACCTTCGCGCTCGCCTCGGCGTACGGCATCGTCACCGCGGGACGCTTCTCCTCCACCTTGATCAAGTGCAGGCCGAAGGGCGACTCCACGATCTCGGAGAGCTCGCCAGCATCCAGCGCGAACGCGGCCGTCTCGAACTCCGTGACCATCGCGCCGCGGCCGAAGAAACCGAGATCGCCGCCCGCCTCCTTCGAGCCCGGGTCCTCGCTGACTTCCTTCGCAACGGCCCCGAAGTCCTCGCCCGCCTTCACGCGCTTCTGCGCCGCCTCGATCTTCGCGAGCGCGGCCGCCTTGGTCGTCTCGTCCGAGCCCGCCGCGAGCGACACCAAGATGTGTCGCGCCTTCACCTGCTCGGGCGTGTCGAGCTCGGAGCGGCGCTCCTCGACGGCCTTGCGCACACGCTCGGGGTCCTTCGCGAGCAGCGCCTTGCCCGCCTCTTCGGGCACGTCGAGGTCCGCGCGCGGCGTCGCGCCGTCGAGGCGCACGGCGAGGATCTGCACCTCCTCGCGTCCGTAGCGGATTGCGTCGCGCGTCTCGGCATCGGACACGGCCACGCTCGCCTCGATCAGGCGCGCGGTCTTCGCTGCGAGGAGATCGTCCGAGAGCTGGCGGTTGAACGCGAGCTGCGAGCCGAAGTTCTGCTCGATCACCGTCTTCACCTGCTCAGGGTCGTACTGCCCGGCCTCGTTCTTCGACCAGGACTGCGCCGCGACGAAGGCGCGCAGCTCGTCGTCGCTCACGCCGAGCCCCATGCCCTCGCCGACGTGCGCAAGCAGCGTGGTGCGGAGAACGCCCGAGGCCGCCTGGCTCACGATGAAAGGCATCGCGGCCTTCTCGTCGAACTGCGCGCCGAGGGCACTGCGGTACTGCGAGAGCTGTTGGTCGATCGCGCGCTGCAGCTCGAGGGTCGTGACGCGCCGGTCGCCGAGCTCGATGGCGTTGCCCGCGCCGGGCATCGGGCCCGTGTTGGTGCCCTGGGCGCCGAAGTAGACGGCGAACGGGACCCCGATTCCGACCAGAATCGCCGGCATGATCCAGCGCTGGCCGCGGCGCAGAACGTCGAGCATCGAAAGTTCTCCGTGATGAGCCGCGACACACGGCGTTTGGGGCGGCGCAAGGTAGAAGAGGGAGGGTCTACAGCAACGGAAACACGGGTTTTTCGTTGTTGCGTTCCCGAGGGGCTGATAGAGTCGCCCCGCTTTCGCACGAGAGGAAAAACCTCGCCGGTCCGAAGGAGCTTCAGGTGCCTCTCAAGCGAATCCTCGGCTGGTTCTCGAGCGATCTCGCCATCGACCTCGGGACCGCAAACACGCTCGTCTACGCCAAGGGCAAGGGCATCGTCGTCTCGGAGCCGAGCGTCGTCGCCGTGATGAAGGACCGACGCGGTCCCGACAAGGTGAAGGCGGTCGGGGAAGAAGCGAAGGAGATGCTCGGGCGTACGCCGGGCAACATCGTCGCGGTGCGCCCGATGAAGGACGGCGTGATCGCCGACTTCGACGTGACCGCGGAGATGCTGCGGTACTTCATCAAGCGCGTGCACAACCGCTCCTCGACATTTGTTAGGCCGCGCATCGTCGTGGCGGTGCCGTCGGGCATCACGCCGGTGGAGCAGCGCGCAGTGCGCGAGGCCGCGCAATCCGCGGGCGCGAGTCAGGTCTTCCTGATCGAGGAGCCGATGGCCGCGGCGATCGGCGCGGGGCTCCCCGTGACCGAGCCCTCCGGCAACATGATCGTCGACGTGGGCGGCGGCACGACGGACATCGCGGTGATCTCGCTCGCCGGCATCGTCTACTCGAATTCGACGCGCGTCGGCGGCGACAAGATGGACGACGCGATCATCAACTACGTGAAGCGCCGCTACAACCTGCTGATCGGCGAGCGCACTGCCGAGGCGATCAAGATCGGCATCGGCACCGCGTACCCGACGGCCGAGCTGCGCACGATGGAGATCAAGGGCCGCGATCTGGTGGCCGGCGTGCCGAAGACGCTCACGATCAAGTCGGACGAAGTGCTCGAGGCGCTGCAGGAGCCGGTGAACGCGATCGTCGAGGCGGTGAAGGTCGCTCTCGAGCGCACGCCGCCCGAGCTTGCGGCCGACATCGTCGACAAGGGCATCGTGATGGTCGGCGGCGGCTCGCTGCTGCGAAACCTCGACGTGCTGCTCCGCGAGGCGACGGGCCTGCCGGTGATGGTCGCGGAGAGCCCGCTCACGGCGGTATGCCTCGGGACCGGTGCGTGCCTCGACAACATCGACCTGCTGCACGAAGTGAGCATTCGCAGCTGAGCGCGCGCCAAGCAGCACGTTTGGCGCGTCATCGCGGATTTTTCGCGCCGGGTGCGTGACGCAGGCCGCTTCGCAGCGCGAAGCGTGAGCTAAACCTCTTCGCGGTTTTCGCGTTCCCGACGCCCCCCGCGTTGGGGAGGACATGGGCGACTTCTTTCGTCGGATCCGGCTGCCGCTCGTCTTCGTGGCGCTGGTTCTGCTCACGACGTTCTTCATGATCGGCGACCAACGCGCCGCGCGCGGCGAACGTGTCGACGCGCCCTGGCCGCTCTCGCTCCTGCTCGAAGCGTCGCAGCCGGTGCAGCGCGCGGTGCGCTGGCCGTTCGAGCGCGCGGAGTCGAGCTGGAAGGAGTACGTCGCGCTCGTCGAGGTCGGGCGTGAGAACGATGCGCTGCGCGGGCGCGTGCGCGCACTCGAGGAGGAGAATCTCCAGCTGCGCGAGGCGCTCGTAGACAGCGGCAACCTCGCGCGCGTCGCGGCGTTGCGCGGCGAGCTCGCAGCGCAGCTCATGCCCGCGCGCGTGATCGGGCAGGACGTATCGCCGTACTTCCGCTCGCTGCTGGTCGACCGGGGCCGAAGTGCGGGCGTTCGCTCCGGAATGCCCGTCGTCTCGGATCGCGGTTTGGTCGGGCTCGTCACGGCGACGGCGCGAAGCGCGTCGCGCACCATGCTGCTCGTCGATCGGCGCGCCGCCGTCGACGCGGTGATCGAGCGCAGCCGCGCGCTCGGCATCGTGCGCGGCACCGGCACCGCCTCGCTCGAGTTCGAGTTCTTGATGCGCGGCGCGGACGTGAAGGCAGGCGACCAAGTGCTCACCTCGGGCGTCGGCGGCGTCTACCAGAAAGGCCTGCGCGTCGGCGTCGTGACCGAAGTGCACGCGCGCACGGGCGAGCTCGTGCACACCGCGCGCGTCGCGCCCGCGGTGGAGTTCGGCGAGCTCGAAACCGCGTTCGTGCTGCTCGAGCGCGGACCCTCGATGCGCCTGCTCTACGAGGGCGACGGCGACGCAGCGGAAGACGCGCCTGCAGACGTGGCGGCCGCGCCGTGAGGGAGGCGCTCGCGCTGCTCGCCGCAGGAGTGGTCGGCCTCGCGGTCGAGGCCGCGCTGCTCGCGCAGCTTCCCGCCGGCCTGGTCCCGGAGCTCTCGCTGCTCTTCGCGATCGCGGCAGCGCTCTTGTTGGGTCCGCTCGCAGGCCTGCTCGGGTGCGCCGCGCTCGGTTTCGGCGCCGACGCGCTCTCGGGTGCGCTGCTCGGTCAGCACGCGTTCCTGCGTCTCTTCGAGTACGCGGCCGTGCGGCTCGTGATCGGGCAGTTCGACTTGTTACGGCCGCTGCCCTTCGCGGCCTTCGCGTTCGCCGTCGCCGTGGCCGACGCCGCCGGCTCCGCTGCGCTGATCCAGTACTTCCTCGGCGGCTTCACGCCGGACCGCGACACGCTGCTGCAGGTCGGCGCGCGCGCACTCGCCAGCGCACTCGCGGCGCCGCTCGTGCTCGCGCTCGCGCGCCGCGTGGTCGCGCTGGCGGGCGGCGATGCGGATGCGCGCCGCGAGATGCGCCTCGAGACGAAGCGGCCGGTGCTCTGATGGCGCACCTCGCGACCCCGACCGGCGCCTCGCTCGAGGGGCGGCTGCGGCTCGCGGCGGCGGTCGTGGTGCTCGTGTTCGGTGGCTTCGCGATGCGCCTCTTCCACCTGCAGGTGGTGGAAGGCGAGGTGCTGCGCGAGCGCTCGCAGAAGAACTCGGTGCGCATCGTCGACCTCGACGCGCCGCGCGGCGAGGTGCTCGATCGCGAAGGGCGCGTCGTCGCGACGTGGCGTCCGTCGCGGGCGCTGCGCGTGATCCCCAACGATATCGCGAATCGAGAGCGCACCTTCGCCGCGCTCGCGGGCTTGATCGGCGCGAATGCCGCGGAGCTCGACGCGAGGGTCGGCCCGTCGACGGGCCTCGCGCGCTTCCGGCCCGTCACGCTGGTGGACGATCTCGACTGGGATCGCCTCGCGCGTGTCGAGTCGCACGGCTACGCGCTGCCCGGCGTCGAGACTTTCGAGCAATCGCGCCGCTTCTATCCGGGCGGACGGCTCGCGGCGCACTTGTTGGGAACGCTCGGCGAGATTCAGGCGCGCCAGCTCGAGAGCGCCGAGTACGCGAGCTATCGCCAAGGCGACGTGATCGGACAGACGGGGCTCGAGGCGAGGTTCGAGCCGCATCTGCGCGGCGAGATCGGTAAGCGGCAGGTCGTGGTCGACGCCGCGGGCCGCGAGATCGAGCAGCTGCGCGAGTCGCCGCCGCAGCTCGGCGGGCGCGTCGTGCTGGCGCTCGACCGCGATCTCCAGGAGATCGCGGAGGCCGGCCTCGCGGAGCCCGCCGACGGCCAGCCGTATCGCATGGGCGCCGCAGTCGCGCTCGACGTGCGCACCGGCGACGTGCTCGCGATGGCGTCGTCGCCGACCTACGACCCCAACGTGTTCGCGACGCGCATTCAGAGCGACGTCTGGAGCGCGCTCACGGGCGACGAGTGGAAGCCGCTGCGCAATCGCGCGGTGCAGAATCACTACCCGCCCGGCTCGGTGCACAAGGCGGTCATGGCGGCGGCCGCGCTCGCCGAGGGCGTCGCGGATCGCGGCACCCGCGTGTACTGCCCCGGTTATTACTACTTCGGTGGCAGGCGTTTCGGCTGCTGGAAGAAGGAAGGACACGGCAGCGTCGACGTCATCACGGCGCTGCAGCGCTCGTGCGACGTCTACTTCTACACCGTGGGCTCGCAGCTCGGGATCGATCGCATCGCGAAGCACGCCGCGGGGCTCGGGCTCGGGGTCGCGACCGGAGTCGATCTCCCGAACGAGTCGCGCGGGATCAATCCGAGCAGCGCGTGGAAGCTCGAGCGCTTCAAAGAGCGTTGGTACGCGGGCGAGACGATCTCGGCGTCGATCGGGCAGAGCTACAACGCCTACACCCCGATCCAGCTCGCCGTCTCGTACGCCGCGATCGCGAGCGGCGGGCGCGTGATGAAGCCGCGCCTCGTGCTGCGGCTCGAAGATCGCGACGGGAAGACGGTGCGCGAGTTCGAGCCCGAGCAGCGCGGCACGTCGACCGTGTCGCAAGAAGTGCTCGCGATCGTGCGCGATGGCCTGACGGCGGTCGTCGAAGTTCCCGGCGGCACCGGCGGCCGCGCGCGCGTGCCGGGCGTTCGCGTCGCCGGAAAGACCGGCACGGTGCAAGTCGTGAGCCTCGACAAGCTGCGCGGCCTCAAGGAGCTGCAGATCCCCGTGCGCTTCCGAGACCACGCCTGGTTCGCCGCCTTCGCGCCTGCGGACGATCCGCAGATTGCCGTGGCGGTGTTCGTCGAGCACGGCCTGCACGGCAGCAGCGCGGCGGCGCCGATCGCGCAGCGCATCATGGCCAAGTACTTCCAGAAGAAGGGCATGAGCCCGCTCCCGGACGCGCCGAAGCCGCCGCCTGCGAATCCGCCGACGCGCACCGCGCAGCAGGTCGGGCCTAACAACACGCCAGCCCCGGCGGCGGGGGAGGGCACGTGATCTCCATCGACCGCCGCTCGCTCCAGCACTTCGACTGGATGCTGCTCGCGCTGATCCTCCTCATCGTCGCGGTGGGCCTCGTGAACCTGTTCTCGACCACGCAGCCGCTGCCGCCGCCCGCGGTCGGCGTCGCGAGCGAGTTCAAGACGCAGCTCGCGGCCCTGATGCTCGGCCTCGTCGGGCTCGTCGTGATGGTCGCGATGGACTACCGGCGTCTCGAGCGCATCGCGCCGTTTCTCTATGCGCTCGTGCTGCTCGCGCTCGCGGCCACGATCGCGTTCGGCACCGAGATCCGCGGCAACAAGTCGTGGCTGCGCATCGGGCCCGCGTCCGTTCAGCCCGCGGAGTTCGCGAAGCTCGGCCTGATCGTGATGATGGCGCGCTACTTCCACCGGCATCCGCCCGGCGAGATGCGGCGCCTGCTCGATCTCTTCCTACCGCTGCTGATCCTCGCGGTACCGGTGGGCCTCATCATCCTGCAGCGCGACACCGGCGTGGCGGTGCTCACGCTCGCCATCGGCGCGACGTACTTCTTGTTCGTGTCGCTGCCGTGGAAGACCTGGGCGCTGATCGTCGCGCTCGCCGTCGCCGGCGCAGTGGGAGCCTGGAACGTCGCGCTGAAGCCGTATCAGCGAGAGCGCGTGCTCTCGTTCGTGAACGCGGGCAGCGGCGATTCGCTCGGCACCGATTATCAGGCGATTCAGTCGCGCATCACCGTCGGCTCGGGCGGCCTCACCGGCCAAGGTTGGCTCGAAGGCCCGCAGAATCGAGGCCAGTTCCTGCCCACCCAGCACTCGGACTTCGCGTTCTCCGTGATCGCCGAGGAGTGGGGCTTCGCCGGCAGTGCAACCGTGCTCGGCCTCTACGCGGTGCTCTTGCTGTGGGGCCTCGCGATCGCCGCGAACTCGAAGGACGGCTTCGGAGCGATGCTCGCGATCGGCGTCGTCTCGATGTTGTTGTGGCCCGCTCTCATCAACATCGCGATGGTCTTGGGCCTGGCTCCCGTGATCGGAGTGCCACTGCCCCTGATCTCGTACGGCGGATCCCAAATGCTGGCGAATTTGGTCGGGCTGGGGTTGCTACTGAGTGTGTCGATGCGGCGGTACATGTTCTGACGCGATCGCACCGGGCCGCGAAGACACCGGACTCGTCGCACGCCGCAATGTGTGACGCGCCGCAGCTAGCGGTGGACTGGTCTCGATGTGAGGTGTCTGCCAGTTGCGCGACCGCTCACGCAAGCGAAGCGCGCAGCGGAGGCGGCGTCTTCGCCGCCGAAGCGAAGTAAACAAGGAAGAGCGCGGCCGTGCCGCGTAATGGCAGGAAGCCAGCGCACTACAAGACTCGCTGGACCAGTTCCTCAAACGCTGAACGCGGCCGCGCGCCGGTGATTTGGCCGACGACGGCGCCGTTCTTGAAGGCGAGGACGGTGGGGATGGCGCGGACGCCGTACTTGCCGGGAGTCGCGGGGTTCTCGTCGATGTTCATCTTCACGACCTTCAGCTTGCCGTCGTACTGCGCGGAGAGGTCTTTGACGATCGGCGCGATCGCGCGGCAGGGCGCGCACCACTCGGCCCAGAAGTCGATCACGGTGGGGATGCTCGACTTCAGTACCTCGGCTTCGAAGTTCGCGTCGGTCACGTCGATGATGCCTGCCATCGCTGCGCTCTCCTGGGTGGGAATCGTGGTTGGCGGCGGAACGTGGCAGAGGATCGCCGCGCTCGCTCGCGAATTTGCGCAGCCGCGCGGCAAGTCGGGCGCAGCTCGCGCGCTTCGCGCGTAGCAGCGGGAGTTCGCGGCGGTTAGCTTGCGACATCTTCGATCTGCTCGATTTCGCTCGGCTTTTCGCCGCGTTCGGGGCTTCGCGCATGAGCGTTCGCATCACGCTGAAGGAAGGCGACATCGCGAGCGAAACGGCCGACGCGATCGTGAACGCGGCCAACAGCGCGCTCGTGCTCGGCAGCGGCGTTGCGGGTGCGATTCGCGCGAAGGGCGGCCCCGAGATTCAAGCCGAGTGCGACCGCCGCGGCCCGATCGCAGTCGGCGAGGCGGCCGTAACAACTGCGGGGAAGCTCGCTGCGCGCTTCGTGATTCACGCCGCCACCATGCCGCCGGGCGGCGGCGCCACGGAAGCGAGCGTGCGCGCCGCCATGAAGAGCGCGCTCGCCCGCGCGCGCGAGCTCGGGCTGAAGACGATTGCGGTGCCCGCGCTCGGCGCCGGCGTCGCGGGCTTCTCGCTGCAGCGCTGCGCGGAGGTGCTGCTCGAGGAAGCGCGCGCGCACGCGGCGGGCGAAACCTCGCTCGAGGAGATCCGGTTCGTGCTGTTCGGCGAGCCGGCCTATCGCATGTTCGAGATGGTGAACGACGCGGGCCGCGTCGCGGACCAGCTCGCGAAGCTGCGCGCCCGCCCGCGCGCGACTCGCTAGCCGCCACATGGCGACCGCGCTTCACGACGCCACCACGCTCGCGTACTTGCTCGCGGCGGTCGCGGCGGTGCTCGGCCTCGCGCTGCGCCTTCGCGCCGCGCAGCGCGCCGGCGTGGCCCTGCTGGCGCTCGGCGCCGGGCTCCACGCCGCCGCGTTCTGGGGCATGCACGCGCTCTCGCCGACGCCGTCGCTCACCGAGGCGCCGCTCGCCGCGTCGCTGATGGCGTGGCTCGCGGTCGTCTCGTTCCTGCTCTTGTTGTTGCGCGTGCGCGGCCTCGCGCTCTCGGCGCTGGTCGCCCCCGGCGCGTTCCTCGGGGCGCTCGCCGGCGCGCTCTGGCTCCGCATTCGCACCGGCGCAGGCGAGGAGATGCATCCCGCACTCGCGCATCTGCACGTCGTGCTCGCGAGCGCGGGCTTCGGCTTGCTCGCGGTCGCGGGCGCTGCGGGTGCGCTCTATCTCGCGCATCACAAGAGCATCAAGGAGCACCGCGCAGCGCCGAACTCGGCGCTGCCGTCGCTCGAGTCGCTCGACCGCGCGAACGGCGCCGCGCTCGCGCTCGGCTTCACGCTGCTCTCGCTCGGCGTGCTCTCGGGCATGCTGTGGGTGCTCGAGAGCGAAGGGCGGCTCTGGCCCGGCGGCTTGCACGCGAACGCGACGCTCGTGGCGTGGGTGATCTATGCGGTGATCACGCAGCTGCGGTTCTTCCGCCGGGAGAGCGCGCGCCGCGCCGCACTGCAGAGCGCGCTCGGCTTCGCGCTGCTCCTCGTCGTAGTGGTCGGCCTGCGGGTGCTGCCGTGAACTTGTTACTGCTCGGCCTCAGTCACCGCACCGCGCCGCTCGAGCTGCGCGAGCGCTACGCGGTCGACGACGCGCAGCCCGCGCTCGCGAAGCTCGTGCGCGCGGCCGAGATCGAGGAAGCGGTCGTGCTGTCGACCTGCAATCGCGTCGAGGTCCTCGTCGCGACGCGCGACCTCGACGCCGCGCGCGTGCGCCTGCGCGCGTTCTTCGAGCGCGAGCTCGCGCCCGACGAGGCGCCGCGCGCGCGTGAGCTCGAAGGCGCGCTCTACGAGCTGCACGACACGGCGGCGGTGAGGCATGCGTTCCGCGTCGCGTGCGCGGTCGACTCGCAGGTGGTCGGCGAGCCGCAGATCCTCGGGCAGGTGAAGGACGCCTACCGCGCGGCGGTCGCGAGCGGCGCGTGCGGGCCGATCCTCTCGCGCCTCTACCAGCGCGCGTTCGCGACCGCGAAGCGCGTGCGCAACGAGACGAAGATCTCGGAGCGCCCGATCTCGGTGGCGCGCGTCGCGGTGCAGCTCGCCGAGCAGATCTTCGAGTCGCTGCAGGACAAGTCCGCGCTGCTGGTCGGCGCCGGCGAGATGATCGAGCTCGCGCTCGAGACGCTCGTGAAGAGCGGCCTCGCGCAGGTGCGCGTCGCGAACCGCACGCCCGCGCGCGCAGCTGCGCTCGCGACGCGCTTCGGCGCGAGCGCGCACGGCCTCGGCGAGCTGCCGCAGCTCCTCGCGGCGAGCGATGTCGTGCTCACCTGCATCGGCGGTCACGAGCCGATTCTCACCGCGTCGCACTTCTCGCTCGCACTGCACGAGCGCCGCGAGCGTCCGATCTTCGCCATCGACATCGGCGTACCGCGCAACATCGCGCCCGCGGCGAACGAGCTCGAAGGCGTTTACCTCTACGACCTCGACGACCTGCAGGGCGTCGCGCGCGCGAACGCCGAAGAGCGCCGCCGTGAAGTCGAGCACGCCGAGGCGATCGTTCTGGAGGAGCAGCAGCGCTTCGACGGCTGGCTCGGCGCGCTCGCGGCGGTGCCGACGATCCGCGCGCTCGTCGACCGCGGCGAGGCCGTGCGCGCGGCCGAGCTGGAGCGCGCGCTCGCGGGCCTGACGCTCGGCGAGCGCGAGCGCGAAGCGGTCGAAGCCGCGACGCGCGCGATCGTGAGCAAGCTGCTGCACGCGCCGCTCGCGAAGCTGCGCGCGGAGCAAGACCGCGAGGCGGGCCTCGCGCAGCTCGAAGCAGCGCGCGGGCTGTTCGGGCTCGATGACGCGAGCGAGGCGGAAGAGGAATGAGCGCGCCGATTCGCATCGCCACGCGCGGCAGCGCGCTCGCGCTCGCGCAGGCGCGCATGGTCGGCGCCGCCGCGGAATCCGTAACAGGTCGCCCATTCGAGCTGCTCGTGCTCACGACCACCGGCGATCGCATCCAAGATCGCGCGCTCGCGGCGATCGGCGGCAAGGGGCTGTTCGTGAAGGAGATCCAGGAGGCGCTGCTCGACGGGCGCGCCGATCTCGCGGTGCACTCGGCGAAGGATCTGCCCTCGAAGACGCCCGACTCGCTCACCTTCGCAGCGTTCCCGCGCCGCGCCGATCCGCGCGACGCGCTCGTGGCGCGTGACTCCGCGCTGCGCGTCGCGACGCTGCCGCGCGGCGCGCGCATCGGAACGGGCAGCGTGCGCCGCACGAGCCAGCTGCGCGCGCGGCGCCCCGATCTCGAGATCGTGCCCATCCGCGGCAACGTCGACACGCGCCTGCGCAAGCTCGACGAGCTGGCGCTGCACGGCGTGATCCTCGCGTGCGCGGGGCTCGAGCGATTGGGGCTCGGCGAGCGAATCCACGAGCGCATCGAGCCGGCCGACGTGTTGCCCGCGGTCGGACAGGGCACGCTCGCCCTCGAAGTGCGCGCGGACGATGCGCTCGTGGGCGATCTCGCCGACCTCGACCACCCGCAGACGCGAGCGTGCCTTCACGCCGAGCGCGCCTTCCAAGCGGGGCTCGAAGGCGACTGCGCGGTGCCGATCGCCGCGTTCGCGGAGCTCGACAGCGTAGGGCGGCTGCGGCTGCGTGGGCTGGTCGCGAAGCCCGACGGCTCGCGCGTCGTGCGCGGCGAGATCGAGGCGAGCGCGAGCGATGCGATCCGCGCCGGCGATCAGCTCGCGCGCGAGCTGCGCGCGCGCGGCGGCGAGGAGATCCTCGCGGCGCTGCGCGGCTCGTCGCAATGAGCGGCAAGGTGACGCTCGTGGGGGCGGGCCCCGGCGCGCCTGACCTCATCACGGTGCGCGGCGAACGCGCGCTGCGCGAAGCCGATGCCGTCGTCTACGACGCGCTCGCCGCGGAGTCGCTGCTCGATCTCGCGCCCGAGCGCGCAGCTCGCATCGACGTCGGCCGCCGCGGCCACAGTGAGCCCGCGCGCACGCAGGAGGAGATCAGCGCGCTGCTCGTGAAGCTCGCGCGCGAGGGAAAGCGCGTCGTGCGCCTCAAGGGCGGCGACCCGTACGTGTTCGGGCGGGGTGGCGAGGAAGCTGCGGCCTGCCGCGCCGCCGGCGTGCCGTTCGAAGTCGTCCCGGGCATCACGTCCGCGATCGGCGCGCTCTCGCACGCGGGCATCCCCGTCACGGACCGCCGTCACTCCGCTTCGTTCGCCGTGGTCACGGGCCACAAGGATCCGGGCGCCGCCCGCGAGCACGTGCGCTTCGGCGAGCTCGCCCGCGCCGTCGACACGCTCGTGATCCTGATGGCGATGAAGAACCTCGAGGCGATCCTCGGCGAGGTGCTCGCGGGCGGGCGGGTGCCGGAGACGCCCGCGGCGTGCGTGATGCAGGGCGCGACCGGCGCGCAGCGCAGCGTGGTCGCGACACTCGCGACGCTCGCGACGCGCGTGCGCGAAGCGGGCCTCGCCGCGCCAGCGGCGGTCGTGATCGGCGACGTCGTACGCCTCGCGCCCGAGCTCGCGTGGTTCGAGCGGCTGCCGCTGTTCGGGAAGCGCGTGCTGATCACACGGCAAGCGAGCCAGTCGGGTGAATGGCGCCGCGCGCTCGAAGCCGCGGGCGCCGTGCCCGTGCTCACTCCGATGATCCGCACCGCGCCGGTACGAGACGACGCGGCGCTAGCGCGTGTGTTCGGTGCGCTCGGGACCTACGACTGGCTCGTCGCCGCGAGCGCGAACGCGCTGCGCGAGCTCGGCGCCGCAGCGCGCGAGCGCGGCGCGGATCTCGCGAAGCTGCGCGCGCGCGTCGCGTGCGTGGGTGAGGCGAGCGCCGCGTCGGCCCGCGAGATCGGCCTGACACCTCTGCCCGCGAGCGGCGGCGACGCGGAGCGCCTACTCGCGTGGCTGCGCGCGAACCACGAATGGCGCGGGCGGCGCGTGCTCTTGCCTCGCGCCGCGCTCGCGAGCGAGGCGCTGCCCGCGGGCTTGCGAGCCGAAGGCGCGCTCGTCGACGAGCTCCCGCTCTACCGCACCGAGGCCGCGCCCTTCGACCGCGACGCGCTCGTCGCGCGGCTCGCAGCGCGCGAGCTCGACGCGCTCGCGTTCGCGAGCCCGTCGGCGGTAAGGCACTTCGCTGCTGGCGTCGGCGCCGATGGAGTCGCAGCCGCCCGCGCCTCCGCGATCGTCGCGATCGGAACGATCACCGCCGACGCGTTGCGCAGTGCGGGCTTCGCGCCGAACGTCGTGGCCGAGACGCCGAGCGCCGCGGGCCTCGTGAGCGCACTCGAAGCGCACTTCACCGTGGAGGGATCGCGATGACGTTTCCGCGAACGCGCATGCGCCGCCTGCGCAGCAGCGAGGTGCTGCGACGCATGGTCCGCGAGACGAAGCTCTCGCGAGACGATCTCGTGCAGCCGCTGTTCGTCGTCGAAGGCAGCGGTGTGCGCGAGCCGATCTCTTCCATGCCCGGCCAGCACCGCTTCTCCGTGGACCAGCTCGTGCTCGAATGCAAGGAGCTCGCGGACCTGGGCGTGCCCGCGGTGATCCTGTTCGGCGTGCCCGACGAGAAGGACGCGCGCGGCTCGCAGGCCGATGCCGCGAGCGGCATCACGCAGCGCGCCGTCGCCGCGATCAAGGCGCAGGTGAGCGGGCTCGCGGTGATGACCGACGTGTGCCTGTGCGAGTACACCGACCACGGCCACTGCGGAATCGTCGATGGCGAACGCGTGCTGAACGATCCCTCGGTCGCCCGCCTCGCCGAGACCGCGCTCTCACACGCGCGCGCCGGCGCCGACATCGTCGCGCCCTCGGACATGATGGACGGCCGCGTCGCCGCGATCCGCACGCGCCTCGACGAGTGCGGCTTCGAGGACGTCGCGATCCTCGCCTACGCCGCGAAGTTCGCGAGCGCTTATTACGGGCCGTTCCGCGAGGCCGCCGAGAGCACGCCCGCGTTCGGCGACCGCCGCGCGTACCAGATGGATCCGCCGAACCGCCGCGAGGCGCTGCGCGAGATGCGCCTCGATCTCGAAGAAGGCGCCGACGCGCTGATGGTGAAACCCGCGACGCCGTACCTCGACGTGCTCGCCGACGCGCGCCGCGCGTTCGACGTGCCGCTCGCCGCGTATCACGTGAGCGGCGAGTACGCGATGGTGAAGGCCGCAGCCGAACGCGGCTGGCTCGACGGCGAGCGCGCGATGCACGAAGCGCTCGTCGGCATCAAACGCGCGGGCGCGGACATGATCCTCACCTACGCCGCGAAGGAGTTCGCGCGCAAGCTGGGGGCGTGACGCGCCGACAAGCCCGCCCATGCCGAGCACGTACAAAGTGGTCGAAACGAGCGACGTCACGGACGCCTCGCTCGAGCAGATCCTGAACGACTGGACCGCGCAGGGCTGGCGCTTCGAGTCGCTCCACTTCGCGATGCGCGAGTCCTCGCGCCGGCCGTCGATGGCGTTCGTGATGTTCGTGCGGGAAGCGCGCGAGTAGGCGCGGACCTCTCCGCTCGTCACGCGATCCCCGGCATCACCTCTTCTGCGAGCCGCTCCAGCGCCGCGTCCCTCTCGGACTCCGTCGCGCCCGGCACTTCGGTGCGCGCGACGACGAGGTCCATGCCGATGCGCTCGCGGTAGCGCACGAGCTCATCGCGCACGAACGCGACGCTGCCCACGATCGCGCGCGCGGAGATCGGCTCACTCGCAGCGCGCGCGAGTGCCGCGGGCGCGCGGCGCGCGGCGGCGAGCGCGTCGCCCGCGAGCGCATCCATCACGCGGCGCGCCTCGGCGTCACTGCCGGCGGCGTACGCGATGCGCATCACGGGCACGCGCGGCGTGCCGGGCGGCGGCTCGCCGCTGCGTTCCTCCTCCCACAGCGCGTAGTTCTCCGCGAGCGACTCGAGGCTCTCGAGCGGCGAAGCGAGATACGGGAGCGCGCGGCGCGCCGCTTGCTGTAGGCCCTTCTTCCCGAACGCAGCGACCACGAGCGGCGGATGCGGGCGCTGCACGGGCGCGAGCGCGAGCCGTAATGACTCACCGGGCTTTGCGGCGAAGTGCGGGCCCGTGAGCGGCACCGCTTCGCCCGCCCACGCCGCGAGCATCGCGTCGAGTGACTCGTCGAAGCGGTCGCGCTTCACGCTCGTGTCGACGCCGAATGCGGCGAACACGTTGGCGCGGAAGCCGCGGCCGAGGCCGATCAGCGCGCGGCCGGCGGAGATCGCGTCGAGGCTCGCGATCTCGGCGGCGAGGCGCAGCGGGTGATGCAGCGGCAACAACAGCGAGGTCGTCGCGAGGCGAATCTGGCGCGTGCGCGCGGCGATCGCGGCGAGCGTCGCGAGCGGGGCCGAGGTGGCGCCGGGATCGAAGTGGTGCTCGGGCACCCACAGCGAGTGGAGGCCGAGCGCGTCGGCGCGCTCCGCGAGCGCGAACGCGCGCGCCCAGCCCTGCGAAGTGTTGGGCGCCCACAGCGAGAGACCGAGGCGAAGGGGCGCCGCGCGGGTCACTCGCTCTCGGCCTTCTTCTTTTTCCTCTCGTCCTCGACGAAGCGGATCGTCGCGCTGACCTCGATCGTGCGGCCCTCGAGCAGGCGCTTCGCCACTTCGACGGGGTCCATCGCCGACAGCGCTTTGCCGAACTCACGCGAGACGCGGTCGAGGAACTCGGCGCGCGTCTTCTCGCTCTGCGCGACGACGAACTCGATCATCTCGCGCGGCGCGGTCTCGCCGAGTGCGCGGCGTAATGCCTCTTCGGTCATGAAGAAGCCGGTGAGGCCGAGTGTCATGCCGCGCTTCAGCAGGTCCGGCAGAAGGCCTCCGCCCTCGGCAGCGGCTTCCTTGCGGTTGGGGTTCGGGCGCTTGCGGGGCTCGTCGATGGCCATGGGGGCGAACCTACCACGCGTTCGTTCGCACTCGTTGCCTGCCGCCCGCGCAGCGGCTGCGACAACGTGCTCACGTCTGCGAGAAAACGCGAGGGAGTCGAGCGCAGCGCGCGTAGAATCGGCCCATGGCCGACCGGGTCCGCGACATCATGGAGACGAAGCTCGTCACGATCTCGGCGAGCGAGCGGCTCTCCACCGTCGACGACCTCATGACCCTCGGCCGCGTGCGCCACATCCCGGTCGTGCAAGCCGGGCGCCTCGTGGGCGTCGTCTCGCAGCGCGATCTGCTCAAGGCCTCGCTCTCCGCGCTGTCGCAGCGCAGCGAAGACGAGCGACGCGCGTTTCTGTCGGTCGTCGAGATCGCTCGTGTGATGTCGACTCCGCCGATCATCGTGACGCCCGACGCAACGATCGAGCAGGCCGCGGCGATCATGGCGCACAAGAAGATCGGCTGTCTGCCCGTGCTCGACGACGACGAGCTGGTCGGCATGCTCACCGAGACGGACATCCTGCGCTGGGTCGCGCGCGACGCACGCTTACGGAAGTTGTTACGGGCGATCGGCGCGTGGCGCGCGGCCTGCCTCAGCGCGGAGCCTCGTGTCAAGCGCGAAGTTCATGCCGCGCAGGCGCTCGCCACAGCGCGCCACCCGCGTTTTCGTTGACTTGACCCGCGGGGCGTGCGTACCCTCGATCGCTGCTCGGTCGCTGCGCGATGCAGCGTCGGGAGAGTGAATGCTCCAGTCGATCCTGATCGCGACCGACGGCTCCGACGCCGCACTGGCGGCGGAGCGTTATGGCGTCGCGCTCGCGACTCGACTGAAGGCGCGCGTCGCCGCGCTCTCGGTGATCGAGGAGCGCGTGTCATTGGGGCTGCGCGCGGATGGGCTCGGCGTCGCGCCCGGGCCAGTCGCGGCGGTGGAGGCGTTCCTCAAGTCGCGCGCTGAAGCCGCGGTGAAGCGCGTCGCCGACGCGGCGCGCGCGAAGGACTGCGAATGCTCGGTCGATGCCTCGCGCGGCATCGCCGACGACCGCATCGTCGAGCGCGCTCAGAGCGTGCAGCTAATCGTGCTCGGGCGCGACGGCGATCACGCGCAGGGGCGCACCCAGCTGATCGGCTCGGTCGTGGACGGGGTGATTCGCAAGACCGGGAAGAGCACGCTGATCGTGCCGGCAGTCTCGGAGCTCGGTGGGCCGGTCGTGCTGGCGTTCGACGGCTCCCCCGGCTCGCGCGTCGCGGCGCGCCTCGCGGTCGAGCTCGCGCAGCGCCTTGGTCAAGCGATTCACGTGTTCGTCGACTCGAAGGACAAGGGCCGCGCGACCGCGCGCTTCGACGAGGTGCGCCGCTTGTTAGGGGGCGCGCAGGTGCCGGTGCGCGAGGCGAGCTCGACGCTCGGGCGCCCCGACGTGAAGGTGGTCGACACCGCGCGCTCGGCGCGAGCGGGCTTGATCGTGATGGGCGCCTACGGGCGCAATCGCATGAGCGACTACTTCATCGGCAGCAACGCGGCGGCCGTGGTGCGCACGTCGCCGGTCGCGGTGCTGCTCGCGCGCTGACGCGAGCGAGGCGCGTCGCCCGCGCCTCGGCGCTCGGGCGTCTTGGGGAGATCGGCCAGTGGAACTCACGCTCGCGGAGCTGGCGGCTCGGCTCGGCGGGCGCGCGATCGACGGCGACGCGACCACGCGAGTCAGCGGCGTCGCCGCGCTCGAAGCGGCTGGCGCGCGCGACCTCGGCTTCGTGCGCAGCGCTTCATTCGCCGCACAGCTCGTGGAGTCGCGCGTCGCGGCGGTGATCGCTCCACCTGGCGTAGCCACGCACGGCAAGCCCACGCTGCGTTCGCCCGCGCCGAGCCTCGACTTCGCGCGCGCTGCTGCGCTGCTCGTACCGCGTGCACGGCCCGCGGCGGGCGTTCATGCCCGCGCGTTCGTCGACTCGAGCGCGAGTGTCGACGCGAGCGCAGCGATCGGCCCGCTCGCGAGCGTGGGCGCCGGCGCGCGCATCGGCGCTCGCACGATCGTGCACGCAAACGTCGCGATCGGAGACGGCGCCGTGATCGGCGCCGACTGCGAGCTGCACGCGGGCGCGAGCGTGGGCGCGGGCTGCCAGTTGGGGGATCGCGTGATCCTCCAGCCCGGCTGCGCGATCGGCGGCGACGGCTTCGGCTACGAGCAGGGCGAGAGCGGCGCGCTCGAGAAAGTCCCGCAGCTCGGGAACGTCGTGCTCGAGGACGACGTCGAGGTCGGCGCGAACTCGACGATCGACCGCGCGCGCCTCGGAACGACGCGTGTCGGGCGCGGCTCGAAGATCGACAACCTCGTGCAGATCGCGCACAACGTGGAGATCGGCGCGCACTCCGTCGTCGTCGCGCAGAGCGGCATCGCCGGCAGCACGAAGACGGGCGAGCGTGTGTTCTTCATGGCGCAGTCGGGAGCCTTGGGTCACCTGGAGATCGGCGCGGGCAGCTTCATCGCGGCGCGCGGTGTTGCCGACTCCAACTTGCCGCCGGGCAGCCGCATCTTCGGCTTCCCGCCGCTCGCGGGCCGCGCGTGGCATCGTGCCAACGCGTGGTTCGCGCGCTTGCCGGAGCTCGCGCGCCGCCTGCGCGCGCTCGAGCGCAGGCTCGGCGTGAGCGCGGGCGAGGAGCGCGAGAAGTGACGCGCGTGGAGGACGAGCCGCTCGCGGCGCTCCGCTTGCGCGCCGCGGCGCTCGACTCTGTCGCGGACCTGCGGCGCTTCGCGGCGCGTCTCGCTCGCGACGAGCGCGCCGGCGCGCAGCAGCTGCGCGCTCTCGCCGCCGCGCGAGCGGACGCACTCGCAGCGGAGCGGCGCCGCATCGCGGGCCTGTTCTCGCGCCGCGCGCGGCTCGAGCGCGCGGGGGCACGGGCGATCGCGGGCGTCGACGAAGTGGGCGTCGGTCCGCTCGCGGGCCCCGTCGTCGCCTGCGCGGTGGTCTTCGCCGAGCGGCCGTGGCTGCCGGGTCTCGGCGACTCGAAGCAGCTCACGCGCGCGCAGCGCGAGCGCCTCGACGGCGAGATCCGCAAGCAAGCGCACGCGATCGGCGTCGCGGAGGTGTGGCCCGCGGAGATCGATCGCCTGAACGTGTATCGCGCCGCGCTCGAGGCGATGCGCCGCGCCGTGCTCGCGCTCGGCGTCGCGCCGGATCACTTGTTAGTGGACGCGCGCGTGGTGCCCGGCCTCGCGATTCCTCAGACGCCGCTCATCGGCGGCGACGCGCGCGACGGCTCGATCGCTGCGGCGTCGATCGTGGCGAAGGTGCACCGCGACGCGCTGATGCAGCGCCTCGACGCCGGGCATCCGGGCTACGGCTTCGCGCAGAACAAGGGCTACGGCACCGCAGATCATCTCGCCGCGTTGCGCCGCCTCGGTCCGACGCCGCTGCATCGCCGCAGCTTCGCGCCGGTATCGCAGCTGAGCTTGTTCAAGTGAAGCTCGGCGCCTCTCCCGAAGACTTCGTCGTCGACGAGATTCCGCTCTACGCGCCGAGCGGCGAGGGCGCGCACACGTTCGTGCGTATCGAGAAACGGCTGCGCACGACGGAGGAGGTGGCGCGCCTGCTCGCGCGACACGCAAACGTCTCGCCCGCGGACGTTGGCTACGCGGGGCGCAAGGACAAGGTCGCGGTCACGCGGCAGTGGTTCTCGGCGCCCGATCTCGATCCGGCTGCCGCGCTCGCGCTCGAAGCCGACGGCGTGCGGGTGCTCGAGGTGGCGCGGCATGCACACCGCCTGCGCGTGGGGCAGCTGCGCGGCAATCGCTTCGAGCTCGTCGTGCGCGAGCTCGCGCCCGAACAGGTCGCCGGCGCGGCGAGCGCTGCGGAGCGCATCCGCACGCGCGGGCTCCCCAACAAGTTCGGTGCGCAGCGCTTCGGGCGCGACGGCGACAACGCGGAGCGCGCCCGCGCGCTGCTGGCGGGCGCGAACCCGGGGCGCGATCGGCGCGCGGCGCGTTTTCTTCTGTCCGCGCTGCAGTCCGAGGTTTTTAACGCGTTCCTCACCGCGCGACCGCTCGCCCTCGACGCGATCGAGGAGGGGGAGGTCGCCTACCTGCATGCCTCGGGCGGCGCGTTCGTGGTGGAGGACCTCGCGCGCGAGGCGCCTCGCGTCGCGAGCTTCGAGATCAGCGCGAGCGGCCCCATCTTCGGGACGAAGTTGCTCGCGCCGCGCGGCGCCGCGGCCGAGCGAGAGGCCGCCGCGTTGCGCGCGGCGGGCGTGCCGGAACGGATCGTGCCGCCGCGGGGCATCAAGCTGCGAGGGGCCCGGCGGCCCATCCGGGTGCCGGTGCCGGACCTCAGGGCCGAGGCGCTCGCTACCGACGCGGTGCGCCTCGCTTTCACGTTGCCTGCGGGTAGCTATGCCACGGTGCTCGCAGATGCCCTCTTTACTGAGTCCGCGGCGCGGGCGTAACGTTCCGCCTTCCGCGGCGCTGCCCGTCGCGCTGCGCGCCCGTCATCAGGAGTCCAGTCGATGCGCATTGCCGCCAACGTCACCGAGTTGATCGGCCGCACGCCGCTCGTACGCCTCAACAAGGTCACCGCGGGCGCGCCCGCGCAGATCGTCGCGAAGCTCGAGAGCCAGAATCCCGCCGACAGCGTGAAAGACCGCATCGGCCTCGCGATGATCGAGGCCGCTGAGCGCGATGGTCTGATCACGCCGGGGAAGACCACGATCGTCGAGCCCACCAGCGGCAACACCGGCATCGCGCTCGCGTTCGTCGCGGCGGTGAAGGGTTATCAATGCGTGCTCACGATGCCGGAGAGCATGAGCCTCGAGCGCCGCATCACGCTGCGCGCGTTCGGCGCGAAGCTGGTGCTGACGGATCCCGCCAAGGGCATGCGCGGCGCGATCGAGAAGGCGAACGAGATCGCCGCACGAATCCCTAACAGCTTCATCCCGCAGCAGTTCATGAATCCCGCCAACCCCGAGGTTCACCGCAAGACGACCGCGGAAGAGATCTGGGCAGACACGGATGGCCAGGTCGACGCACTCATCGCAGGCGTCGGCACGGGCGGCACGATCACGGGCGTGACGCAAGTCGTGAAGGCGCGGCGCCCGAGCTTCCAGGCCATTGCGGTCGAGCCCACCGACAGCCCCGTGCTCTCGGGCGGCGCGCCCGGCAAGCACAAGATTCAGGGCATCGGCGCTGGCTTCAAACCCGACGTGCTCGACATGAAGCTCGTCGACCAAGTGATCCAGGTGACGAACGACGAGGCCTTCGAGATGGCGCGCCGGCTCGCGCGCGAGGAAGGCATCTTCTGCGGCATCTCGTCGGGCGCGAACGTCGCCGCCGCGATCAAGTACGCGAAGCAGCCCGGTAACCAGAACAAGCTCGTGGTCGTGATCATCCCGAGCTTCGGCGAGCGATATCTCAACACCGACTTGATGGCGCCGTACCGGTATGAAGGCAGCGACGAAGTCTGACGCCGCGATGCGGTCGACGTGACCGCGACCGAGAGGAAGGCGCAGCAGCGCGCCAAGATCCTCGACGCGGCGCGGCAGGTGTTCTTCCGCGACGGCTTCGTCGCCGCGAACCTCGACGAAGTCGCGGCGATCGCGGGCGTCGCGAAGGGCACCCTCTACCGCTACTTCGCGAACAAGGCGGACCTCTACGTCGCGCTGCTCTCCGACAACGGCGACAAGTTCGTGGCGAAGATGCGCGGCGCCGCCGCGACCAAGGGCAGCGCCAGCGACAAGATCCGCGCGCTCGGCAAGTTCTACTACGGCCACTGGGCCGACAACCGGGACTACTTCCAGATCTTCTGGGCGCTCGATAATCAGGGCCTGATCGGCGTGCTGCCGCCGTCGCTCGTCGGCCAGGTGAAGGATCTCTGGGAGACCTGCCTGCACGTCCTCTCGGACGTGATCGAGGGTGGCGTGAAGTCCGGCGAGTTCGGCCCCTGCGATCCGTGGGAAGTCGCGAACTTGTTATGGACCGTCTCGAACGGCTTGATCCAGACCGAGCACGTGATGACGCGCAAGGAGCTTCGCCACAAGCCGCTCGACGTGATGTTCGACGACGGCTTGGAGTTGTTTCTTAGGGGGTTGGCGCGCGCGAGCTGAGGGGCTTCGGCGTGGGGCCGAGGTCCACCGTCGTCGAATCTTCCTTGTTGACTTCGCAAAGCGCGTCGAAGACTCCGCGCTTTGCTGCGCGCTTCGCTTGCGGTCTCGGCCGACGTGCTTGGGAGAAGCGTTCGACTTCGAGGATGGGAGGGCGCGCGGGAGAGCGCGTGGCGGTTGAAGCGCGGCGTTTGAAGCGTGGCGGTTGAAGATGGGGCGGCGCCACTGCGTTGCGTGCGCGCGCGATCTAGTGTGCGCCGATGCCTCGGCTGGTCGTCATCGATGCGGCGAACGCGCTGTACCGCGCGTTCTTTGCGCTGCCGCCGCTGCGGAGTCCGAGTGGGGTGGCGACGGGGGCGGTGTTCGGGTTCGCGAACATGCTGCGCAAGCTCGTGCGCGAGGAGAAGCCGGACGCGATTGCGGTGGCGATGGATCCGCGCGGCGGGAGCTTTCGGCGCGAGCTGTATCCCGAGTACAAGGCGACGCGCGATGCGCAGCCGGAGGATCTGAGCGCGCAGCTGCCGCTCGCGCGCGAGCTGATCGACGCGTGGAAGCTGCCCGTGCTCGAGGTGAAGGGCTTCGAGGCGGACGACGTGATCGCGACGCTCGCGACGACGGCGCCCGCGGGCTGGGAAGTCGTGATCGTGTCGAGCGACAAGGACTTGATGCAGCTCGTGGGCGGTCGCGTCGTGCTCTACGACGGCATGAAGGACAAGCGCATCGGCCCGGCCGAGGTGACGGAGCGCTTCGGCGTTGGCCCCGAGAAGCTGCTCGACGTGCGCGCGCTGGTGGGCGACTCGTCGGACAACATCCCCGGCGTGAAGGGCATCGGCGAGAAGGGCGCCGCAGCCCTCATCACCGAGTACGGAACGCTCGAGAACCTGCTCGCGCACGCGAGCGACGTGAAGGCGAAGAAGGCGCGCGAAGCGCTGCTCGCGCAGGCCGACGCTGCGCGGCTCTCGAAGCAGCTCGCGACGCTGCGCACCGACGTGCCGCTGCCGCTCGGCGTCGACGCGCTCGCGCCGCACGCGCCCGACCGCGCTGCGCTGCGCGAGCTCTACAAGCGGCTCGGCTTCGCGCGGCTGGTGGAGGAGATCGACGCGGAGCTGGCGGGAGCTGCGCAGAACGGCGCGCGCGCGGACGCGAGCAAGGCTGTGCCTGCGGTCGCGGCGGGCCACGCGCCCGTGTCGTGCGACGTGCTTCGCGACTTCGCGGCGCTGCGTGCTGCGATCACGTCGCTCGCGAGCGCGGAGCGCGTCGCCATCGTGCTCGTGGGCGACACGGAGCCCGGCGGGATGCCGGCCGTGCCCGCAGGCATCGCACTGTGCGGTGATCCCTCACGCACGTTCTATCTCCCGCTCGCGCACGATCTCCTCGGCGGCGCGCAGCTCGCGTGGAGCGAGGCGAGCGCGGAGCTGTTCGCGCTCTTCGCAGGGCCCGCGCCGCGGCCGTGGGTCGCGAGCGACACGAAGCGCGTGCAGTCGCTGCTCGCCGAAGCGGGCGGCGAGGCGAAGCTGCCCGCGCTCGACGTGCAGCTCGCCGCGTTCCTGCTCGACCCGGCCGGTGCGAGCACGACGCAGGCGCTCGCGCAGCAGCTGTCGGGGCGCGAGCTGCGAACGTTCGAGGATCTCGCGGGCCGCGGCGCGAAGGCGCGCCCCGCGAGCACGCTCAGCGCCGAGGAAGCCGGCGGTTGGGCAGCGGAGGAGGCGAGCGCGCTGCTCGCGCTCGCGCCCGTGATCGAGCAGCGCATCCGCGCGGACGAGCTCGAGCCGCTGCTGCGCGACATCGAGCTGCCCCTGACGGCCGTGCTGTCCGCGATGGAGCGCGCCGGCGTGCGCATCGACGAGGCGAAGCTCGCGGCGCTCTCGAAGCAGTACGAGGCCGACCTCGCGCGCATCGAGGGCGAGATCTACGCGCTCGCCGGCGAGCGCTTCCAGATCAACTCGCCGAAGCAGCTCGCGACGGTGCTGTTCGAGAAGCTGAAGCTGCCCGCGGTGAAGAAGACGAAGACGGGCTTCTCGACCGACGAGAGCGTCCTGGAGCAGCTCGCACCCCAGCACGCATTGCCCGCCGCGATCCTCGCGTGGCGCAAGCTCGCGAAGCTGAGGAGCACCTACGTCGATGCGCTCCCACCGCTCGTGAACGCGCGCACCGGCCGCATCCATCCCACGTTCAATCAGATCGGCGCCGCGACGGGCCGGCTCTCCTCGACGCACCCGAACGTGCAGAACATCCCGATCCGCAGCGAAGAGGGCATCCGCATCCGCGAGGCGTTCATTCCCGCGGAGGGGATGAAGCTGCTCTCGGCGGACTACTCACAGGTGGAGCTGCGCATCGTCGCGCACTACTCGGGCGACGAGAGCCTGATCGACGCATTCGCGAAGGGCGAAGACATCCATCGCCGCACGGCGGCCGAAGTCGCGGGCATCGACCCGAGCGAAGTCAGCGCGGACCAGCGCGCGCACGCGAAGGCGATCAACTTCGGGATCATCTACGGCAGCTCGGCGTTCGGCATCGCAAACCAGTTAGGGATCGCGCAGGCCGAGGCGCAGGACACGATCAACCGTTACTTCGCTCGCTACCGCGGCGTGCGGCGCTTCCTCGACGAGACGATCGCCGCCGCGAGCGAGGCAGGCTACGTGCGCACCTTGTTAGGGCGCCGCCGCTACCTGCCGGATCTGCGCTCGCGCAATCGCGCGCTGCGCCAGGCCGCCGAGCGCATGGCGGTGAACACGGTGATCCAGGGCACTGCCGCCGATCTGATCAAGAAGGCGATGGTCGAGGTGCAGCAGGCGCTGCACGACGCCGGCCTGCGTGCGCGCATGCTGCTGCAGGTGCACGACGAGCTCGTGTTCGAGGCGCCGGAGCGGGAGCTCGGCGAGCTGACCGCGCTCGTGAAGAAGCACATGGGGGGCGTCTACGCGCTGAGCGTGCCCCTCGTCGCCGACGTAGGGGTGGGTAAGAACTGGCGCGAGGCCCACTGACCCATGCATCGCTCCGGCAGCGCGGGCGCAGGTCGCCCCCGTGAATGCGGGAGCGCCGCCGGGCGTCGCAGCGAGAGGAACCCGGGGAGCGAGGCGTGCCGATTCCAATGCGTAGGGGGCGCGCGGTGACGACCGCCGCGAGCCCCAGCGACGACGAGGTGATCGGCGCGATTCGCGCCGGCGACCGCAACGCGTTCCGGATCCTGGTCGAGCGCTACCAGGCGCGCGCCTACCGGCTCGCGCTGCGCATCCTGCGCGACGAGGATGCCGCGCGCGGCGCGGTCCAAGACGCATTCGTGAAGGCCTATAACAACTTGGCGAAGTTCGAGCAGCGCTCGGCGTTCTTCACCTGGCTCTACCGCCTCGTGAAGAACCAGTGCCTCGACATGCTGCGCCGCGACCGCTCGGGCCGCGCCGTGGACTGGGAAGAGGGCGGCATCGCCGAGGCGGAGGCCTCCGACGCCGCGACCCCGGAGGTGGACGGCGTCGACTTCGAGCCGGCAACCGAGATGCAGCGCAAGCAGCTGCGCGAACACATCGACGCCGCGATCGCCAAGCTGCCCGAGGGCGCCCGCGAGACGCTGATCCTGCGCGAGGTGGAGGGCCTCTCGTACCAGGAGATCGCGGACGCGCAGGGCATTCCGAAGGGCACGGTGATGAGCCGGCTTTTTTACGCCCGAAAGCAAATGCGGAAGCTGCTGATTGAATCCGGCGCGGTGGACGCTGCGTCAATGACGGGGACGGAAACGGAACTGGCAGGAGAGAGCGAATGATGAGCGAGCGACTCGTCAAACAGCTCCACGCCTATCACGACGGGGAGCTCGGCGGCCTGCGCCGCTGGTGGATCGAACGGCAGATCGCGCGCAACCCCGCGGCGCAGCGCGAGCTGGCGCGGCTGCGCGGCGTCGCGGAAGCGCTGCGCGCGCAGGCGGAGCAGGTGCCCGCGCCCGATCTGTGGTCGTCGATCGTGCTGCAGCTCCCCGCAGCAGTGCCGTCCGCAGAGCCCGCGCGCGCACACGACGGGTTCGGTTTCGCCTTGCCGAAATGGGCCGGTGCGGTCGTGGCCGCCGGCGCGGTGGCGCTCGCGATCTACCTCGTGCCCGGCAGCACCACGCAGCCGCTGCCGCCGGCCGTGCGCGACTCCGCCGTGCAGCTGCTCGACACCGGTCGCCGCCCGGCGGTGATTCTTCAGGACGACGCGGAGGCGACGATCATTCTGCTGCTCCCGAAGCAGAAGCTCGCCGCGGAGGACACGACGAATGTGGTCGGCTGATTCGAGGCGAAAGACTGCGGCCGCACTGATCGCGCTCGCCGCGCTGCTCGGCGCGCCGAGCGCGCTCGCGGCGCAAGACCTCATGCCCGCCGCGGCGCAGGGCACGGCGCAGAAGCGGCCCGCGCGCTTCGAGGCGACGGTGCTCAGCGCGCGCACCGAGCGCGGCGTGATCGACCCCGCCGCCGAGCGCCTGCACAAGCTGCTCGCGCGCCGCGGCATCTCCTACGGCTCGCTGCGCGTCGTCGCCCAGCAAGAGAGCACACTGATGCTCGGCGACATCGACAGCGTGATGACGCCGAACGGCAAGGCGTTCCGCTTCCGCCCGCTCGACCGCGGCGACACGGGCTTCCTGGTCGCGGTCGACTGGGGCTCGACGCGCGGCGACTTCCGCATGGAGCCGGGCGTGCCGCTCATCCTCGGCGGTCAGCCGAAGGACGGGGCGCTGCTGTGGGTGGTGCTGGAGCTGCGCTGAGCGGCAGCGCGCGCGAGTCGTGCGGCATCGCTCGCATTCGCCTCAGAGCGCGCAATCGCGCTGCCACCGACGGGCGCTCGCGACCACTTCAAGGCAAAACAAATACCCCTTCCCAGGGCGGCCTGGGGCCGAGAGGCTCCGGGCCTTCGTGTTTCAGGTGGCACTGAGCAGCGACGCTCACGGCTGCAGCCGCTGCGCTCTCCATCCGCCAGCCGGCTCGCGCACCCACAGCGCGCGGTCGTGCAGCCGCCCCGGCCGCGAGCGCCACAGCTCGACGCGCTCGGCGCGGATGCGGTAACCGCCCCAGTGCGGCGGGCGCGGCAGCGCGGCGTCCGTGTCGCCCTCGCGCACGCCGAAGTGGCCCGCGACGCGCGCGTACAAGGTCTCGAGCTCGGCGCGCGAAGCGATCGGCTCGCTCTGCGCGCTCGCCCACGCGCCCACGCGCGAGTCGAGGGGACGCGTCGCGAAGTAGGCGTCGCTCTCGGCGTCGCTCACCTCCGCCACGGGGCCCGAGATGCGCACTTGGCGATCCTGCGGGTCGAAGTGGAACACCGCCGCGGCGTGAGCGTGCGTGCGCAGCGCGGCGCCCTTCGGGCTGCGCTTGTTCGTGTAGAAGACGAGCGAGCCCGTCTCCGGCTCGAGCGCCTTGCACAGCACCATGCGCACTTCGGGGCGGCCTGCTTCGTCGACGGTCGCGAGCGCGATCGCGTGCGGGTTCTTCTGCGCGCGCGCGGCGAATCCTTCGTCGAGCCAGCGCTGTGCGATGGGGAAGGGGTCGCTCGGGAGCGGATCTTCAGACAGCCACGCGTCGGGCCAATCGCGCATGCCGCCAACTTATCGCGAGCGGGCTTCGCATTGTCGCCGACTCTGCGGTTTCATCCCGCGCGAGCGCGCCCACGGCCCGCGTGATGTCAAGCGAATCAGCCGCGACGCGCAGCGTCGCCGGCTGCATTTGCAGAGCACGGCGACGCGTGACCACGTGGTTCCTGCTCGTACCACCTGACAAGCCCCGAACTCTTGCTGCGAAGGAGCACCCCGTGCGTTTCGGAATCTTCTACGAGCATCAGCTGCCGCGGCCGTGGACCGAGGGGCTCGAGCACAAGCTGTTCCAGGACGCGCTCGCGCAGGTAGAGCTCGCCGACCAGCTTGGCTTCGACTACGCGTGGGAGGTCGAGCACCACTTCCTCGAGGAGTACTCGCACTCGTCGGCGCCCGAGGTGTTTCTCGCGGCGTGCTCGCAGCGCACGAAGAACATCCGGCTCGGCCACGGCATCGTGCTGATGCCGCCCGGCTACTCGCACCCGGGAAAGATCGCCTCGCGCATCGCGACGCTCGATCTCGTCTCGAACGGGCGCGTCGACTTCGGCACCGGCGAGAGCGCGTCGCGGCTCGAGCTCGAGGGCTTCGGCGTCGACGTCACGCAGAAGAAGGCGATGTGGCGCGAGGCGACCGAGCAGGTGTGCAACCTGCTCGCGATGGATCCGTACCCCGGTTATCAGGGCACGTACTTCTCGATGCCGCCGCGCAACTTGGTGCCCAAGCCGCTGCAGAAGCCGCATCCGCCGCTGTGGGTCGCCTGCTCGAATCGCCAGACGATTCTCGAAGCCGCGCGGCTCGGCATCGGCGCGCTCACCTTCGCGTTCATCAGCGAGGACGAGGCGCGGCAGTGGGTGCACGACTACTACGAGACGTTCAAGCGCGAGTGCGTGCCGATCGGGCACGTGGTGAATCCCAACGTCGCGATGGTCTCCGGCTTCTCGGTGCACGCGGATCACGCCGAGGCGGAGCGGCGAGGGCTCGAGGGATTCCGCTTCTTCGGCTTCGCTCTCGGCCACCACTACGCGTTCGGCGAGCAGCGCGTCGGGCGCACGAACATCTGGGACGCGTTCCAAAAGATGGGCTCGATGTTCCCCGGCCCCGAGGGCCGCTCGATCGGCACGCCCGACGAAGTGCGCGCGCATCTGGGGCGGATGGAGGAGGCGGGCGTCGATCAGACCGTGTTCATCCAGCAAGCCGGCCGTAACGAGCACGAGCACATCTGCGAGAGCATGTCGCTGTTCGCGCGCGAGGTGATGCCGGAGTTCGCGGCACGCCGGGTCATGCGCGAAGAGAAGAAGGCTGCGGAGCTCGCGCCCTACGTCGAAGCCGCGCTGAAGCGCAAGGCGTGGATGAAGCCGCTCGCCGAGAGCGAGATCCCCGTCGTGGTCTCCTACGGGCGCACCGACGTGCACAACGCGCCGTGATCGGCTGGCCGCGCCTGACTCGGAGCCGCGCGACTCGGCTTGATCGCGCGGGCAGGACTGGTAGCACTACCTGAACTCAAAGGAGGCCCCATGCCCATCGCCACACGTCTCGCCGCCAGCGCGCTCGCCGCGCTCGCACTGCTCGGTTCGCCGAGCGCCTCGCTCGCGCAGGAGGAAGCCGAGAGCCGCTTCTCCGGCGTCGCGCAGCTCGATCTCACCAACGCCTACTACTTCCGCGGAATCCTGAACGAGAAGCGCGGCCTGATCGCGCAGCCGTGGGGCGAGGTCTACGCGAACCTCTACTCGTCCGAGACGGGCCTCATCCGCGACGTCACCGTCGGCTTCGGCGTGTGGCTCAGCATTCACAGCGAAGAGACGCTCGCCGCGAACAGCCCGCATTCGCTTTACGAGGCGGACTACTACCCGCTGATCTCGATGGATCTCGCGGGCGGCTTCAACCTGCTCACGACTTATTACTTCTACGACAGCCCGAACGGCGCCTGGGACGAGGCGGTGCAGGAGCTGAACTTCAAGCTCAGCTACGACGACAGCGAGTCGCTCGGCCTCTCGCCTTGGGTGAACCTCGCGATCGAGACGTTCAGCAGCTCGAGCCCTTCCACGTCGGGCAGCGCGATGCAGTTCGGCATCGCGCCGACGCTCTTCGAGAACGACACCTTCTCGCTGACCGGGAGCGCCGAAGTCGGCATCACGTTCGACGACTACTACGACGGCCTCAGCTCCGACACGAACGAGAACACCTTCGGCTACGCGAACCTCGGCGTCGCGGTCGGCGTGCCGATCACGGACACGTGGTCGACGAGCCTCGGCTTCAAGTACTTCCTGTTCGGCGACGACTTGCAGGAAGTGAACGGGGGCCACGGCGGACACGGCGTCGTGACGGCGAGCCTCAGCGCCTCGTTCTGATCCCGCGACGGTTTGGGCTCCGCGCGGCGGCTGCTCACTCGTCCGGGTAGAGCAGCCGCGCGGACGCCGGCTCCCAGTAGAGCCACAGCGCAGCGCCCGGCTTCGCAGCGGCGACCGGCTTGTCGCTCTCGATGTGCGCGACGATCTCGTCGCCCGTCGGCGTGCGCAGGGCGCAGCGTTCGACCGCGCCCTGGAACAGCACGTCGATGCAGGTCACGGGCATGCACGGCACGCCGGCCGCGGGCTCGCCCGCGCACACTTCGAGCCGCTCTGGGCGCACCATCAGCAGCGCCTTCGCGCCCGCGCTGAAGCTGCGGCCACGCGTCGCGATGCCGCAGCGGCGCCCGCCGGGCAGCGCGATCGTCGCTTCGCCGTTCGCCGCGCTCTCGATGCTCACGCCGAGCAAGTTCGCGTGGCCGATGAAGCGCGCGACGAAGGCGGTCTCGGGCTCCTCGTAGATGCCCTCCGGCGTGCCGACTTGCTCGAGCTTGCCCGCGCGCATCACGGCGATGCGGTCCGACATCGTGAGCGCCTCTTCCTGATCGTGCGTCACGAACACGAACGCGATGCCGACGTCGCGCTGAATGCGCTTCAGCTCGATCTGCATCTGGCGGCGCAGCTCGAGATCGAGCGCGGAGAGCGGCTCGTCGAGCAGCAGCGCCTTCGGGCCGTTCACGAGCGCGCGCGCGAGGGCGACACGCTGGCGCTGCCCGCCTGACAACTGCGCAGGCTTTCGCTGCGCGAGGTCGCCGAGCCGCACGATCTCGATCATCTCGCGCACGCGCTTCTCGACCTCGGCCTTGTCGTCGCCGCGCATGCGCGGCCCGAACGCGACGTTGTCGAACACGCTGAGGTGAGGGAACAGCGCGTAGTTCTGGAACACGGTGTTCACCGGCCGGCGATACGGCGGGACGCCGGTCATGTCCTGGCCATCGAGGCGAATCACGCCGCTCGTCGGCTCTTCAAAGCCGGCGATCATGCGCAGCATCGTGGTCTTGCCGCAGCCCGACGGCCCGAGCATCGCGAAGAACTCGCCCTTGCCGATCGCAAAAGTCATCTCGCGCGTGGCGACGAAATCGCCGAAGCGCTTCGTGACGTTCTCGACGCTGACGAGGGGCGCGGCGCTCAAGCGTGGACTCCAGGCACTGGCGTCGCCGGGGGCTCGGCGGGCGCATCGGGATCGAAGCCTTTTTCGCGGCTCGCGTAAACCCAGCGCGGCGTCTTCACCATCTCCGCCGCCGCGGCCGCGAGCTGCGCGTCGATCCAGTGCGGGTCCGCCGCTGCCGCTCGCGCGACCGGGCCGGCGAGATAGCCGTCGGTCGCTGGGCCCGGGCCATAGTGCTTTCGGTAGACGTCGTAGCGGAAGAGATCCTTCAGGCGCTTCAAGTCGGCCGCGCCACTCGGTAGCGGCAGCAGGCGCACGTCGGTCTTGCCGCGCGCCTCGCGATCGTCGAGGCGCCTCATCACCACGTCGAGACTCGTCGCGAGGTTCGCGGGCTCGCAGAACGTCGCGAAGTCGTCGTAGAGCAGGCGCATCACCGCCCGCGCCTCTTGCAGCGGCAGGCGCGCCTCGCGCTCGCGGCCGACGCGCCGTAACAACAGCGCGAACGGGTGCGGGCGATCTCCGGTCGCGGCGATCTCGGCGGCCGGACGAAAGTCCGGCTGGCGGTACGGGAAGTGGCGCGGGTCGACCGCGTCGAAGCCGCCGCGGCCATAGAAGAGCAGGCGCTGCAGCGAGAGCTTCTCGTCCGGGCTGTAGAACTCGACCTCGGCCGCGAGGTCGATGCGCATGCCGAAGTGCTTGTGCGGCGCGTCGGGCGCGGGCAGCACGATCTTCCCGCGCTGATGCAAGAGGTGCAGGTACGAGATCGCGAGATCCATCGGCGCGATGCGCAGCCAGTACGTGAGCACCGTGCCGCGCGCCTCGGGCGCCATGAAGATGTGCGAGAGGTAGATCACGCACTGGTCGTCGTCGTAGTCCTGGTTCACCAGCACGCGCCCGTCGCGCACGCCGCGGATCGCGCCCGTCGCGCGATCGCGCGCCACGAGCAAGAAGAAGCGCGCGTAGCTGCCACCCGGCATCGGCACGGTCGGATCCTCGAGCATCATCTCGCGGATCACTTCCTCGGATTCCATCTCGCCCGCGGGTCCGAACGCGTCCCACAGCATCTGGAACGCGCGCTTGAAGTCCGGGTGATCGGGGTGCTCGATCGACTCGACCTCGTAGCGCCGCGTCTCGCGCTCGATCATCTCCACCACGTCCTGCGCGTAGAGATCCTTGATGCACAGACGGACGTGGGTGCCCTGCGCCATGGTCGATGCAGATTAAGCTGCGCGCGTAATGACTGACCAGTACGAAGACGAGAACCGCTCGGTGTGGGTGGCCGAATGCGAGCCCGCGCAGCCGGCGCCGCCGCTCGTGGCGCGCGTCACCAGCGACGTCGCGATCATCGGCGGCGGCTTCACGGGCGTTTCGACCGCGCTGCACCTGCGCGCGCTGCGGCCCGAGCTCGGCATCGCGCTCGTCGAGGCGGGCGTGCTGGGGCAGGGCGCGAGTGGGCGCAACGGCGGGCAGGCGCTGCACTGGATCAACGGCGTCAGCGCGAAGAACGACGACGAGCTGCGCCGGCTGCACTCGGTCACGGGCATGGGCATCGACATCGCCGAGCAGCTCGCCGCCGCGCACGCGCCGCACGCCTTCCGCCGCGCAGGCGCGCTCGAAGTGTTCACCGATGCGAAGCGCGCCGAGGAAGCGCACGCGCGCGCCGAGCGCTGGAGCGCGGCGTGCGTGCCCGCGGAGTTCATCGCGCGCGAGAAGCTCGGCATCGGCGGCGCGCACGGCGCGGTGCGCAACCCGCTCGCGGGGCGCCTCCACGGCTACGCGCTCTTGCAGGCGCTGCGCCCCGTGCTGCTCGCGCGCGGAATCGCGCTCTACGAGCACACGCGCGTGGCGCGCGTGAGCGGCGGCAGCGAGGTCGTGCTCGAGACGCCGCGCGGCGAAGTGCGCGCGAAAACGCTCGTGCTCGCGACGAACGGCTACACGCCCGCGCTCGGGTTCTTCCGCAACACGGTGCTGCCGCTTCACAGTCACGCGCTCGCGACCGCGCAGCTCGACGACGCGACGTGGCAGCGGCTCGCGTGGGGCAACTGGGACGGCTTCAGCGACGACCTCGACCGCATCGCCTACGCGATGCGCACGCCGGGCGGCCGCTTGTTGTTAGGTGGCGGCGGCAACCCCGCCTACTCGTACCACTACGGCAGCCGCGTCGTGACCACACCCGAAGCGATCGCCCGCTCTCAGCCCTTCATGCAGGGCATCCTGCACCGCTACTTCCCCGCCGCCGCGCACGTGCCGATCGAGCACCGCTGGTCCGGCGTCCTCGGCATCACGCTCGACCGCCAGCCCAGCATCGGCCGCGGCCAAGTCGGCCCGAACGTGCTGCACGCCCTCGGCTACAGCGGCCACGGCGTCTCGCTCGCCCTACTCGCCGGCAAAGTGCTCGCCGACCTCTACGTCGGCAACGATGCACCCTGGCGCGACCTCCCGTTCCACAACAAGCGCCTCCTCCCGATCCCCCCCGAGCCCCTGCGCTGGCTCGGCTATCAGGCCTTCACGCGCCTAACAGGAAAGAGCCCCCGCAAGCAGAGCTGACTCCGACCACGATCTCGGCGTCGAGACCGCAAGCCGTGCGACCGCCAGGGCCATGAAGCGAATGCGCCTCCACGGCGCCCGAGCTTCACCCGAAGCAACGAGCACGAACGAGCACCGCACCCGCCGTCGCACTCAGGCCGAGAACGCGCGCAGCGCGAATCGGAGGCGCCTCAACGGCGCCGAGGATTCGCCCCCAATTCCGTCATGCCCTGCGCGGCATCCCGTCGCGCGCGCCGTGAACCGAGTCGCCACGCAGGCGCGGGCGGCGGGCGGCCGGCTGCGCCGAGGTAAAGCGCAGGCGCGGCCCCTGAGAATGCCCGCCTTCAGGAAACGCGCGCGCCACGACGAGGGCCGCTTCCCTCCCAAGGCCGCGACGAGCCACGAGGAGCAGCCGGCCGCCCGCCGCCCGCGCCCGAGCAACCAGGGCGGCACACGTCTTCACCCCTTCGCCACTTCCCCCGCCCACAACCGATCGAGCGCCCGCGTCGTCCGTGCGAACATCTCGTCGAGCTCCGCGTGCGTCACCACGAACGGCGGCGACATCGCGCCGAGGTCGCGGATGCCGCGCACGATCACGCCCTCTTCGCGGGCGAGTGCGTGCAGCGCGGGGCCGAGCGTGTTCGGCGTCTTGTTCGCGAGGGGGCCGCGCGGCGGCTTCTTCATCTCGAAGGCGCCGATCAGCGCGAAGCCGCGCGTCTCGGCGACCGCGGGATGCGCGCGCAGCTTCGCGAGGTGCGCCTGGAAGCGCGGGCCGATGTCGTCGCGCACACGCTCGACGAGCTTCTCGCGCGTGAGAATCTCGAGGTTCGCGAGCGCCGCCGCGCAGGCGGTCGGGTGGCCCGTGTAGGTGAAGCCGTGCGCGAGGTAGCCGCCCGTCGAGAGCGTGTGCGCGATCTCGTCGCGCGCGAAGGTGCCGCCGAGCGGGATGTATCCACTCGTGATGCCCTTCGCGACGGTCATTAGGTCGGGGTCGAGCTTCCAGAGCTCGGAGGCGAACCACGCGCCGAGTCGGCCGAAGCCAGTAATCACTTCGTCCGCGACGAACAGGATCTCGTTGCGGCGACAGATCTCGCGCAGCTGCGCGAGGTAGCCCTCGGGCGGAACGATCACGCCGCCCGCGCCTTGGATCGGCTCCGCGAACATCACGCCGATCGTGCTCGCGCCCTCGCGCGCGATCAGCTTCTCCGTCTCCTGCAGGCACCACTTCCCATGATCGCTCGGGCTGAGCTCGGTGCCGTATGAGAGCGGTCCCGGCGCGTGGAAGAAGCCGGGCAGCGGCAGGTCGAACGGATCGAGGCAGCTCGGCAGGCCGGTGAGCGACGTCGTGGCGAGGCCGACCCCGTGATACGCGAACGTGCGCGACAGCACCTTCTTCTTCTCGGGCTTGCCGCGCAGCTTCCAGTACGCGCGCGCGAGCTTGATCGCGGTCTCGTTCGCCTCGCTGCCCGAGTTCGAGAAGATCACGTGGCCGAGCCCGCGCGGGACGAGCTCGGCGAGACGCGCGGCGAGGCGAATGGTCGGCTCGGTCGAGGTGTTGAAGAACGAGGGGTAGAAGGCGACCTGTCGCATCTGCTCCGCGACGGCGCGCGCGATCTCTTCGCGCCCATAGCCGACGTTCGTACACCAGAGGCCCGCGAGGCCGTCGAGCAGCTCGCGGCCCGTCTCGTCGACGAGCGTGCAGCCGCGCGCGGAGCGGATCACGTGCGTGCCCTGGGCGTGCAGCGCGGCGTGATCGGTGAAGGGGTGAAGGTGATGCGCGGCGTCGAGCCGGCGCAGCTGGGCGAGATCGAATGCGGTGCTCATGCCCGGAACATCAGCACGCGCGCGCGGGCGGCGCCAGCGCGCACGCGCCGCGGCGGAGCGTCGGACACCCGGGTTGCGCCGGCGTGTGGGTCTTGCCGCTGCACGGGGCGCCCGGTACTTCGCCGCGCACCGTGGACGCCGCGCTGTGCGCCGATGATCTCGCTCCCGGCGATCGGGAGATCGCGCGGCGCCACTGGGACGCGCTGCGTGTGCATCGCGTCGCCGGCGCGAGCGACGCCGAGTTCGCGCGCGGGTACGAGCGCCTCTGGGCGGAGTTTGGGAACGACGGCGCGATGGAGCGGCGCGAGGTGATCGCGGAGCGGCTCGCTTGGGATCCCGCCCGCGCGGTCGGCTCGGCGCGGCTCGCGTACGAGATGCTCGTGCTGCGCGTCGCGGGCGAGATCGCGGCGGTCCGCGATCACAGCGCGGTGGTGCGCCTCGCCGCGGACGGCGCGGCCGCGCCCGGCCCTGTCGTGGTGCATCTCTCGCACGTGCTCGTCGACCCCGCCCAGCGCGGCAGCGGGCTCGCGGGCTGGCTGCGCGCACTGCCGCTGGCGCTCGCGCGCCGAAGCGCGCAGGCCGCGGGTCTCGGCGCGAGTGCGCGCTTCGTGCTCGTGGCGGAGATGGAGCCGGGCGGTGCGGCGCAGCGCTCGTACGAGCGCGCGGGCTTCCTGAAGATCGACCCCACGGTGGCGCCGTATCACCAGCCGGACTTTCGGGACCCCACGCTGCCGCCGCTTCCGTTCGAGCTCGTGATCCGCCGCGTCGGGAGCGAGGCCGAGCGCGAGCTTCCCGCGGCCGAGGCGGCAGCGATCGTCGACTCGATCTACGCGGTCTACGGCGCGCACACACCAGAGGCCGCGCTCGCTCCGCTGCGTCGCGACGCCGCGGGCTGGCTCGCCGCACGCGAGCGCTTCGCATTGCTCCCGCCGACGGCCTGACGCGCGCTTCGCTCTTTACTCCGCACACGCGTCTCTGCCACGCTGCGCGCGTGATCGTCGCCTACCACCACCCGGGCTTCGCCGCCGACATCGGCGAGCACGTGATGCCCATGCGCAAGTTCCAGCTCGTCGCCGACGCCGTCGCGAGTTGGCCCGGAGTGCGCGTCGAGGCGCCAGCAGCGCTCGATCCTGCGCTGCTCCGGCGCGTGCACACCGATGCGTACATCGAGGCCGTGCGCACCGGCGCCCCGCGCGATCTCGCCGAGTCGCAGAAGTTCCCGTGGTCCGCGGCGCTGTGGCCTTCGGTGTTGCTGACGAATGGCGGCGCGCTCGCGGCGGCCGAGCGCGCGCTCGCGGACGGCGTCGCCGCGGCGGTGGCGAGTGGCTTCCATCACTCGCACGCCGATCACGGCGAGGGCTTCTGCACGTTCAACGGCCTGGTCGTCGCGGCGGAGGCGCTGCGCGCCGCAGGTCGCGTGAAGAAAGTCGCCGTGCTCGATCTCGATCTTCACTACGGCAACGGCACGGCCTCGATGTGCGTCGGCCGCCCCTGGCTCTTCAACTGCTCGATCTACGGAAACGACTACTGGCACAACAAGGCCTATCTCGACGTCGAGCACCGCCGGCACGCCGACGGCCCGAACCACGTCTCGTTCGCGCTCGCGAACGGCAGCGGCCGCGCCGAGATGCTCGAAGCGCTGGGGCGCGGCATGCAAGCGATCCTCGCCTGGGATCGCCCCGATCTGCTGCTCTACCAAGCCGGCGCCGATCCGTTCCGCGAAGACCCGTACTCCCCGCTGAACCTCGATCACGCCGATCTGCGCGAGCGCGACCGCACCGTCTTCGCCTGGGCGAAGCGCGAACGCCTGCCCACCGCGTGGGTGCTCGCCGGCGGCTACACGCCCGACGTGAAGAAAGTCGTCGACGTGCACGTAGGCACGTTCGACGCCGCTGCGAGCGTGTATGTCTGACGCAAACCGCGATGCCCCGACTTCTCTGCGGCAGCCGCACACCTCGCCGCATTGGCGCGCTGAGGAAACAGTCGCTGCTGCCTCGATGACGAACTCACCGCGCTGCGGGTCGGCCGAGGCCGCAAGCGAAGCGCGCAGCGAGCCGGAGTCCGCGGAGGCGAGCGAAGTAAACAAGGAGAGAGCGCAAACCTCGACGGATCGACAAGCCCACACGAGCGCACGCCCGTGAGCTGGCTCCTCCGCGCCTTCACCGGCTGGACCGTCCTCGTCCTGATCTTCTTCTACGTGCCCATCGCCATCCTGATCGCGTTCTCGTTCAACGAGTCTCGGCTCAACATCGAGTGGACCGGATTCACCACCGAGTGGTACGCGAAGATGTGGAACGACCGCGTGCTGATGCGCGCGGCGCAGAACAGCGTGATCGTGGCGGCGGCGTCGACGACGCTGTCGGTGTTGTTAGGGACGGCGGGCGCGTGGCTCTTGTATCGCTACCGCTACAAGGCGGCTGGCTTGATCGAGACGCTCGTGTTCCTGCCGATGATCGTGCCCGAAGTGATCCTCGGCGTGAGCCTCCTGATCCTGTTCGTCACGCTCGAGATGCAGCTCGGCTACACGACGATCGTGATCTCGCACGTCACGTTCTGCTTCCCGTTCGTGATGGCCGCGGTGCAGGCGCGCCTCGCGGGCCTCGATCCTTCGCTCGAGGAGGCCGCGCTCGACCTCGGCGCGACGCCGCTGCAGGCCTTCTTCAAGGTGCTCGTGCCGTTCCTGATGCCCGCGATCCTGTCGGGCGCGCTGATGGCGTTCACGCTCTCGCTCGACGACCTGATCGTCACCTACTTCACGGCGAGCGCGCGCACCCAGACCCTGCCGATCGTGATCTTCGGCAAAGTGAAGAAGGGGCTCGACCCGTCCCTGAACGCGATCTCGACGGTGCTGATCCTGATCACGGTGATGGCGCTGTTCCTCACGGAAGCGCTGCGCAGACGGAATCCATGAGTACCCCGCGAGGGGAGGAGGGACGCATGCGAGCTCGGAGTAACGACTGGAAGCGAGTTGTTGGGGCGCTCGCGCTCGCCACGGCGCTGGCGTGCGGTGGCGGCGAGGAGGAAGCCGCGGCGCCGGCGGCGGCTCCCGCTGCGGACGAGGCGCGCGAGCTGAATCTGTTCGCGTGGTCGGAGTATCTGCCGCAAGGCGTGATCGACGAGTTCACGGCCGAGACCGGCATCCAGGTGAACTACGAGAGATACGGCTCGAACGAAGAGATGCTCGCGAAGCTCACGGCCGGCGGAACGCCCTACGACCTCGTGCAGCCGTCCGAGTACACGGTCGAGGCGATGGTCAAGGAGGGTTTGTTAGTGCCCCTCGACAAGTCCCTGATTCCGAACTTGAAGAACATCGGGCCGGAATACATGGGGCTGCAGCACGACCCCGAGCTCGCCTACAGCGTGCCGTACATGCAGGGCACCGTCGGCATCGCGGTGAACACGGAGAAGATCACGGAGCCGGTCGACAGCTACGCCGCAGTGTTCCAGGAGAAGTACAAGGGCCGCATCGTCGTGCTCGACGACTCGCGCGAGGTCGTGTCGTGGGCACTCGAGTCGCTCGGCCTCTCGGCGAACGACGTCACGCCCGAGACCCTCGAGAAGGTGAAGCCCGTGCTCGCGAAGTGGCTGCCGCTCGTGAAGATCTACGACTCGGACAGCCCGAAGACGTCGCTGCTGAGCGGCGACGTCGATCTCGGCATCGTGTGGTCGGGCGAGGGCGCCATCCTGATCAACGAGGGCGGCGGGCAATTCGCGTACGTGCTGCCGAAGGAAGGCGCGCACATGTTCATCGACAGCTTCGCGATCCCGAAGGGCGCGCAGAACTTCGCCGGTGCGCACAAGTTCATCGACTACATCCTGCGGCCCGAAGTCAGCGTGAAGATCTCGGCGGACTTCCCGTACACGAACCCGAACGTCGAAGCGCGCAAGCTGCTTTCGGAGAAGGAGCTTGCGAATGGCGCGAGCTACCCGCCCGGCAGCCCGAAGCTCGAGACCTTCGTCGACATCGGCGCAGCCGCCGCGACGGTGGACGCGCTGTTCACCAACGCGAAGGCGCAGGCGGGCTCGTGAGGCCGGCGCGCAGGTGATTCAGGAGGCCTGCGTCTCATGAGGCAGGGCGCAGCGCGATTCGCCGCGGCGACGGGAGCACAGCGCGAGCCGACTCGGATCGGCTCGCTGCTGCTCCTGCCGATCGTGCTCTGGGCGGCGGCGTTCGTGGTCGCGCCCGCGGCGATCATGCTCACGTACAGCTTCCTCGAGCGCGGCACGCTCGGCGGAGTTCAGTGGGGAACCTTCACGTTCGACAACTACGCGAACGTGGGGAACCCGATCTACCTGCGCATCGTCGTGCGCTCGATTCTCTACGCGGGCCTCACGACGCTGATTTGCCTCGCGGCCGGCTACCCCGTCGCGTACCTGATCGGCCGCTTCGACGCGCGCTGGCGCAACTTGTTACTGATGGCCGTGATGGTGCCGTTCTGGACGAGCTTCCTGATCCGCACGTACGCGTGGGTCACGATCCTGAAGACGCAGGGCATCCTCAACTCGCTGCTGCTCGGCATCGGCGTCATCAGCGAGCCGCTCGACATGCTCTACACGCCGGGCGCCGTCGTCGTCGGCCTCGTCTACACGTTCCTGCCGTTCATGATTCTCCCGATCTTCACGAGCGTGGAGAAGCTCGACGGTGCGCTGATCGAGGCCGCGCTCGATCTCGGCGCAGGCCCGGTGCGCGCGTTCTCGCGCGTGATCGTGCCGCTCACCGCGCCGGGCATCAGCGCGGGCGTGCTGCTGGTGTTCGTGCCGGCGCTCGGCATCTACGCCGTGAACGACATCCTCGGCGGCGGTCGCGTGGACATGATCGGGAACATCATCGAGAACCAGATCAAGGGAAACGCGCGCAATCAGCCTTTCGGCGCAGCGCTCGGGACGGCGCTCCTGTTCACGTTCGGTGTCGCGTACTACTTCGTGAATCAGCGGCAGCGGACCGCGGAGGGGCGGGGGTAGGGGGACGCCGCGCGCGGTCCGGGCCGCGGTTGTTAAGGCACGTTCGGCTCGCCCGGCGCTGCCCTCCCCGCAGCGCCCTGCTCGGTTCACCCGAGTGCGGGACAACCTCTCGGGACCGGCGATGCAGCGGAGGCCGACGCCTCGGCGACTTCGAGCCGCCTCGGCGCTGCTGCGCGCCCTCCGTTCTCGCGCGGGTTTCAAGGGGCGGTCGCGGCGCTGGTTCGGTCAGAAGCGGGCGAGGAGTGCGCTGAGGATGCGCTCGTAGCCGTTTGCCGCGAAGGCGATGTTGGCGTCGGGGTCGAGGATGTGGACGAGCGCGGGGTGGTCGACTTGGCCGGTGGATTCGTTGCGATTGCGGGGGCGTTCCAGCGGTCGAGGGCGGCGTTGACTTCGGCAGGGGCGCCGGAGAGAACGATGGCGTCGTCGGGGAGCTGCCAGCTCCTGGCGAGCGCGGGGAGGCGCGATGGCGTGTCGCGCCAAGGATCGAGCGTGATGATCGCGACGCGCGGATGGGAATCGGGTGCCGCGTTGCGCTGCGCGGCAAGCGCCTGCGAGACGAGGGCCGGACAGACGGTCTCGCAATGAGCGAAGGCAAAAGTGATTAGGGTGGGGTGCCCGCGGAGCGCTGCGACGTCGACGCGGGCGCCGTGTTGGTCGACGAGGCCGAGCGGCGGCGCGGGGCGATCGAGGCGCGGGTATGTGTCGGGCACGGGCGCGGCGCTCTCGATGCTCGCGGGTGTGGTGCCTGCGGTGAGGCGGACGATGCGTGCGGCGGCGTGGGTGGCGCGAGCATCAGGAGCGCGGCGACGGTGGCGATGAGGAATTGGCCGCCCTCGCTCGAGCGCAGCGTGCGCAGGCCGCTGCGCAGCGAGGTCTTGAACGTGATGACGAGCGCGGCGCCCAGGCCGAGGGGCTCGCCGATCAGTAGCAACCAGCCTGCTGCGCTCGGGAGGCCGCTGTCGCCGACGTTGAAGCACACCCAGCGCGCGCGGGAGAGCCAGTCCGGCGGATCGCCGGGTGCCGGCCAGAGCGCGAGCGCCCACCATGCGGCGGTCGCGGCGAGCAGGAACGCGAGCGCCGAGAGCGCGGCGAGCTCGCGCGTCTCGAGGCGCGCTCGGCGCACGTCTCCCGGAACGATTACGGCCGCCATCAGCCCACCTTCCACACGACCGAGAGCAGCTTCCAATTCACGAAGTAGTACGTGATGAACGCGGCGAGGAAGACGCCGACCAGCACCATCGTGCCCGGCGCGACGCCGAGCGCGTGCGGCGCGAGCGCCGCCTCGTCGCCGGCAACCAGCGCGCGCGGCGGCGAGATCAGACCGAGCGGGAGGCCTCAGCGCTCGCGCAGCGTTCGGGCCGAGGAAGCGGCCCACGATGAACAGATTGTCGAGGCGCCGCGAACGGATGCGCCAGCCTCGTGCGGCTCGCGTCCACTCGTCGACGTACACGCCGTGCTGTCAGCACGCTCATCGCGCCGTCGAGCTTCTCCTGCGCGTGGGCGAGGATTCCGTACGTCGTCGATCGCGCCGCATCACCGGCGAGATCGACGCGCGGCGTGGACATGTTGTGCTGCGTCACGCGATGAATGCGCAGCGACGCCTCGAGCCACGGCTTCGTGTCAGCGTACGCACGCGGCTTCAGCCCGAAGAAGTTGTAGTGGATCGTGGCATCCGCCAGAAAAATCGAGTCGAGCAAGTCGAGCTCGCGCTGATCGATGGCCGACGCGTAGCGGTAGATCGCCTGCGTGATCTCGGCGATGTCGGCAGCTTCGGCAGGCGTCACGCCAGAGTTCCTCCGTCCATGCGGATCGACTCGCCGTTGATGTGGATGCCGTCGTCCGAGCACAGCATCGCGACCACGCTCGCGACCACCTCGGGGCCGCGTGCGCTGTCGAGCGGAATCGCGCGCGCGACGAGCTTCCAATCCGCGTCCTTCGGGAGCAGGCCGCCGCCGCTCATCGCCGTGGTGATCGAGCCCGGGCAGATCGCGTTGCAGCGCACGCCTTTCTTGCCGAACTCGACCGCGAGCGTGCGCGTGAGTGCGAGCACGCCGCCTTTGCTCGTGCCGTAGGCGGCGCCATACGGCATGCCGGCGAGCGCCGACGTCGAGCTCGTGTTCACGATCGCGCCCTTCGTCAGTAACAAGTGCGGCATCGCCGCCTTGCACATCAGGAACGAGCCCGTGAGGTTGATGCGGATCACCCGCTCGAACTCGGCGAGCGAGATGTCGGCGAGATGCTTCAGCAGGAGCACGCCGGCGACGTTCACGAGCGCGTCGAGCTTGCCGAAGCGGTCGACGCAGGCCTGCACCGTCGTCTGCACCTGCGCCTCGTCGCCCACGTCGCAGGTCCGCGTAGCCACCGCCGCGCCGAGCGCGCTGCAGCGCTGTGCCGTCTCCTCCAGCCCCTCGCGCGCGACGTCGCACAGGAACAAGCTCGCGCCCTCGCTCGCGAGCCGCTCCGCGCACGCGCGCCCGATCCCGGCCGAGGCGCCCGTGATCAGCGCGACCTTGCCGTCGAATCGCCGCACCTCTTCTCCTCTAGCAGAAAAGGCGGGCAGCATGGCACACTGCTTCGTGATGGAGATGCCGCTCGCGAAGCTGCGCGTGCTCGATCTCACGACGGAGATCGCGGGCGCGTATGCGACCAAGCTACTGCGCGACGCCGGTGCGCACGTGATCAAGCTCGAAGACGGGGCTGCGCCCGATCCGCTGCGCGCATGGAGCGCGTCGCACGCGCCGCTCGCGCGAGGTGAAGACGGCGCGCTGTTTCGCTTCCTCGCGGGCGGGAAGCAGAGCGTCGCGGTGGAGCTCGCGAGCGGCGCGGGGCGCGCGCGGATCCTCGGGCTCGCGCGCGCTGCCGACGTGCTCGTCGAGTCGCGCGGACCGGGCGGCCTCGACGCGCTCGGCGGAGTCGCTGCGCTGCGCGAGGCGAACCCGCGCCTCAGCGTCGTCTCGCTCTCGCCGTACGGCCTAACAGGTCCGTGGGCGCGCGCGCCGCGGCCCACGACCGAGATGACGATGCAGGCGCAGTGCGGCGCCACGGGCTATCGCGGTCTCCCCGAGCGCGGGCCCGTGAGCGCGGGCGGGCGCATCGGCGAGTGGATGGCGGGGCCGTACGTCGCCCTCGCTGCGCTCTTCACGTGGCAAGCTGCGCGCATCACGGGCCGCGGCCAGCACGCGGACGTGAGCCAGTTCGAGAGCCTGCTGGCGACGCTCACCACGCTGCACGACTTGCAGGGTCAGTTCCTGCAGATGCCCGCGGCGATCTCGATCGATACGCCCTCGATCGAGCCCACTCGCGACGGTTGGGTCGGCCTCACGGCGTACACGGGCCAGCAGTGGAAGGATTTCTGCCTGCTGATCGAGCGCCCCGAACTCGGTGAGGACGAGCGCCTCTACGAAGCGCGCGTGCGCATGCAGCACCTCCGCGAGGTGCAGGACGCGATGCACGCGTGGACGAAGCGGCACACCGTGGCGGAAATCATCGAGCGCGCGAACGAGCTGCGCATTCCCGCGGCACCGATCGGCGACGGCAAGCGGGTGCTTGAGCTCGACCACCTGCGCGAGCGCGGCGTGTTCGTGCGCTCGCCGCACGGCGACTTCATGCAGCCGCGCGTGCCGTATCGCCTCTCCGCGTGCGCGCCGCGCCCTTTCGAGCGCGCGCCGAAGCTCGGCGAGCACAGCGTGAGCGCGCGCTTCGAGGCGCACGCGCCCGAGGCGGCGCCAGAGTGGTCGCGGCGCGCCACGAGCAATCTCCCGCTCTCGGGCCTGCGCGTCGTCGACCTCACCGCGTTCTGGGCGGGCCCGATCGTCACGAGCGTGTTCGCCGATCTCGGCGCGGACGTGATCAAGGTCGAGTCGATCCAGCGCCCCGACGGCATGCGCTTCGCCGGCGCGATCCGCAAAGACCCGCTCTGGGAGCGCGGCGCCGTCTTCCACGGCGTGAACTGCAACAAGCGCGGCATCACGCTGAACCTCGACGCGCCCGAGGGCCGAGAGTTGTTGTTGCGCCTGGTCGATCGCGCCGACGTGCTGATCGAGAACTTCTCGGTGCGCGTGATGGAGCACTTCGGGCTCAGCTGGGACGCGCTGCACGCGCGCAATCCGCGCCTCGTGCTGACGCGCATGCCGGCGTGGGGGCTCGATGGGCCGTGGCGCGATCGCGTCGGCTTCGCGCCGAACGTCGAGCAGGTGAGCGGGCTCGCGTGGCTCACGGGCTACGAGGACATGCCGCTCGTCGTGCGCGGCGCGTGCGATCCGTTCGGCGGCATGCACGCCGCGTTCGCGACGCTGCTCGCGCTCGAGCAGAGGAGTCACACGGGCGAAGGCCAGCTCGTCGAGCTGCCACTCGTCGAGCCCGCGCTGAACGCCGCGGCGGAGCAGGTGATCGAGTGGACGAAGCACGGCGTGCTGCTCGAGCGGCAGGGCAACCGCGGCCCGTATGCGGTGCCGCAGGGCGTGTATCGCTGCGCGGAGGAGACGGGGCGCGCGCCGCAAGAGCAGTTCATCGCGATCGCGGTGGCGAGCGATGCGCAGTGGCAGGCGCTGCGCCACGTGCTCGGCGATCCGCGCGCGCTGCGCGACGCCGCGCTCGCGAGCGCGGCCGGCCGCCGCGCCGCGCACGATGTGATCGACGCAGCGATTGGGGCGTGGTGCGCCGCGCGCACGAGTCGCGACGCCGAGGCCGCGCTGCTCCCCGCCGGTGTGCCCGCGTCCGTGTGCATCGACGCGCACGCGCTGCTGCCGAACGCGCAGCTCGACGCGCGCGCGGCGTACACGACGCTCGCGCATCCCGTCACCGGCGCGACGCGTTACCCCGAGTTGCCGATGCGCTTCGAGTCGTGGCCGCGCCCGCTGCGCGTCGCGCCGCCGCCGACGCTCGGGCAGCACAACGAGGAGTTGTTACGGGAGCTCGGGCTGCGCGAGGAAGAGATCGCGGAGCTGCGCGCGAAGAGAGTGATTGGGGAGCGGCCCGCGTGGCTGTGAGCGCTCAGCGCGGCCGGCTCTCCGTCCCCGGACACGGCGTGATGTAGATCGCGCGCATCGACTTGCGCACGTTCGCGGCGTGCCACACGCCGGCTGGGTTGATGAACGTGCTGCCCGGGCCGAACGGGGAGACGCGCGCGCCTCCAGCCAGCTCTTGCACGAGCTCTCCCTCGCCTTCGAGCACGATCACGATCTCGTCGCCCTCGGTGTGGCGCTCCCACGCCGGGCCAGTCCTTCGGCGTCGTCTCGATCATCATCAGCCGCCCCGGCGCGCCCGGCGTGCAGTGCTTCGCCATGTACGCCTCGAACGCGGGGCCGTCGAAGCCGAAGCCGTGCTGCGGTGCCGCGGGCGCGCGCTCGCTCAGGTGGATCGGCGATTTGTTGAGGTCGAAGGGTCCCCGTGTCGCAGTCGTTCATGTGATCTCTCCTTTGCTCATCGCCGCGTGGAAGCGCCGGACGATCTCGTCGGGCGCAAGCTCTTCTCGCCGCGTGGCGAGGAGCCAAACGTGGCCGAACAGATCGACGATCGAGCTGCGCCGCTCGCCGTCGACCTGATTCTCGGGCGCGCTCTTCTCCGTTGCGCCGGCAGCGCACGCGCGCGCGTGGGTCGCATCCACGTCGGGCACGAGCAGGTGCAGCTCCACCGGCGATCCGCCGAGCCGCTTTGGGCTCGCGAAGCCTTGCTCGGGGAACTCGTAGGCGAGCATCAGCGTGCCATCCCGGATGGAGAGATCGGCGTGGCCGATCCTGCCGTCGGGCATCGCGAGGCGAATGTGCTCCCGCGCGCCGAACACGCGCGCGTAGAAGTCGATCGCTTCGCTCGCGGGGCTCGCAATCAAGTACGGCGTCGGCATGCGTCTCCTCGTTTGCGCGTGAACCTCGCCCGCCGCTTCCCGCGAGTCTTGAAGGAATCCGACACGTGCGCCGCGTTCAGGCCACGGCCGTGCGCCCCACACCGAGCGTCTGCGCCTCGGCGAGCGTTGGCGGCACGCCCGCGAACTGACGCACGTCGCGCACGAGGTGCGACTGGTCGGCGTAGCCGAGCGCGAGCGCCGCATCTGCCCAGTTCGCGCTCGCACCGCTGTGCACGTGCGCCATCAGCGCTTCGAAGCGCGCGAGGCGTGCGAACAGCTTCGGCGAGACGCCCACGTTCTCCGCGAAGGCGCGCTCGAGGCGGCGCTCGCTCCAGCCGAGCTCGCGCGCGAGCGCCGCGATGCGCACGCGGCCGGCATGGCGCTCGATCTCAGCGACGGCCCACGCGAGCTCGCGCAGAGCCGCGGGTGGCTTCGCTCTCCGCGCGTTCGCGACGAAGCGCTCGACCGCGTCGAGGCGATCGTCCCAGCTGGCGAGCTCGCCGAGCCGCACCGGCAGATCGCGCTGCTCGCGCGGGAGCAGGTCGCTTGCCGAAACGACCCGCTGCGCGAGATCCGCCGGCGGCACGCCGAATACGAAGTGCGCGGCGAGCGGGCTGAGCAGCAGCTCGACGCCGAGCTGATGTCCCGAGAACGCCGTGCGCGTGGGGCGTTCGTGGATGCGCGCGACGAATCCGCCCACTCGGCGCGCCGCCTGCGCGCCCTCGCCGACTTCGATCGGCGTCCCGATCTCGAAAATCACGACGACGCTGGTGTTCGCGAACTCGTGCTTGACGAGCGGGGCCGCCGCGCGCTCCTCGTATCCGAAACAAGCGCGCACCCAAGGCGCGCAGCTCGGATCCGGCGCGCGCTCGACCACGCACAGCACCGACCTCGGGAGGCGATGCTCGACGACGCGCGCCGCACGCTCCATCTCAGCGCGCTGGATCCAGCACTTCCTTGAACCCGTACTTCACGTGCGGGCCGATCGCGATTTGCTCCAGCACACCGATGCCGGTCTGGCTCCCCATGCGCACCTTCATCACCTGTTGGATGTGCTGGTTCTCCATCGCCATCTCGTTCACGCCCGCGAGCTTCCAGCTCTCGCCTCCGATCGCGAGCTCGCCCTTCCAGCGGCCGTGGCCCCACTCGGGGTGCGAGTAGCCGATGCCCTTCATGCGGAAGCACAGGGTCGGCTCCATCGCGATCTCGAGGCGCTCGCCCGTCTTCTTGAAGAGTCTCAGCTCGGCGCGCGCGGCGCGGCGCGTGCCGGGCACGTAGACGAGGCGGTGCTCAGCGGCGGCGAGCAGCTCGGTGCCGGGGTCTTCGACGCCGGGGATTTTCTTCGGGTCGTCATAGACGGGGCACACCATGCCGTCGAAGTGCCAAGGCTGGCCGTACGAGTCTTCGAACAGGCACATGTGGGTGCACTTATCAGGCCAGTGCAGCGGCGCCCACAGGAAGAAGAACTGCGGCGCGGTCTGCGGCGGCGCGCCGGCGGGGTCGCCCTCTCCCACCGGGCGGATGCCCCACGAGCGATCCTTCGTTCCGTAGTTCCTGCGCGGGTCGAGACGCAGCGTCTTGCCCGCGTAGCGCAGCTCGCCCTGCCAGTGGCCGAACTGGTTGAAGCGCGTGGCGTCCATGATGCCCTTGCCGCGCCCGTGCGTCTGCCGGCCTTCCTCGATGTTCGCGGTGCGCGGAATCCAGAGCAGCTCGCCGCTGATGCCAGTCGTGTTGTCGTCGACCGTCACGCGCAGCGACATCATCGGCTCGAGGATCTCGATGCGGAAAGGCCCGATCGTCAGGTCGCTCGGCTCGCGCGGCGCGCGGCGCGACGCGTGGAAGGCGTGCTGCTTGCCGTCGATCACGAGCGAGAGGCCGCAGTCCATGATGCCGAGGTTCGGATACAACGCGGCGCCGATGCCGAGGTACCAGCTGCCGTCGTCGGCGTAGCCGTTGAACCAGTAGCGGTCGTAGGCGTTCCGGCTGGCGGTGGCGACGTGAAGGACGGGCTCGGGTGTTTGATGGATGGGGTAGTCGTCGAACTTGCTGAGCATGCGGAGCGCTCCTTGTTTGCGCGAGTCCGAGGCTTGCGGTCGGCGAGCTTATGACAGGCCGAGAGGTGGCGTCAGCGCGCAGCTCGCAGGGCGAATGCAGCAGGCGGCGCTTCGCGCCGCGGCGGGTCCTCCCTGCATGGGAACGGCGACATCTCGGTGCGCTTGCGTGCGATGCTGCTCCCCTTCGCTCCAGAGGAGAGGCCGCGCATGCTCACGGCCACGCGACGCGAGTTGTTGCGGACGAGCCTCGGCGCGAGCGCTGCCTTCGCCTTCGCGTGCGGAGGTGGCGCGGAGTCGCAGGCGCCGCAGATCGAGCCGCTGCGCCTGTCGTACGGCGGCTTCGCGATGGGGATCCAGAGCTTCTCGCTGCGCCACTACACGCTCGAGGCGGCGCTCGACATCACGCGTGCGCTCGGGCTCGCGCGCATCGAGCTGATTCCCACGACCGCGCTCGGGCCAATTTGTTCGGCGAGCACTTCGCCGTGACGAGCGATGGTGCCGCGATTGACACCGTACTCGCGACGTGCTCCCAACGCGGCGTCGCGATCGCGGCGCATGGCGTGAATGCCGTCGCCAGCGAAGCGGAGGCGCGCTCGCTGTTCGCGTTCGCGAAGCGAGCGCGAGTTCCAGTGCTTTCGATCGCGCCCGACGCGGAGGTGTTGGGAGCGCTCGATGCGCTGTGCGCGGAGCACGCGGAGGTGCGGCTCGCGATTCACAATCACGGGCCGGGCATGGCATGGGAGACGATCGAGGAGATCGAGGCGGCGCTCTCGGAGAGGCATCCGAGCTTCGGCGCTTGCGTCGACACGGGGCACTTCATTCGCAGCGGCATCGATCCCACCCTGGCGCTGCGGCGTTTCGGTGCGCGCGTGCACGGCGTGCACCTCAAGGACTTCGTCAGCGAAGGTGCGTTCGCGGAGGGCTGCATCCTCGGCGCGGGCAAGCTCGATCTCGACGCGGTGTTTCGCGCGCTGCGCGAGATCGAGTTCCGCGGCGCGCTCTCGCTCGAGTACGAGCGCAGTCCCGAGAACGTCGTGCCAGGTCTCGTCGCGTGTCTGCGCGCCGCGTCGGAGGCGGCGGAGCGCGTTTCGCGCAGCTGAGCTCGGGCCTCAGGCCGCCCGCTGCGTGCGCCAACGCGCGAGGGCGGCGCGCGTCGCCGCGAGCCTCAGCGCCGAGTCGGCGTCGAGCGCTTCTCTCGGCAGCGCGGCGATGCCGAAGGTCAGCGCGAGGGCGATCGGCTCGCGCTGGCCATCCTTCACCAGCGCGATCGTGGAGAGTTCGTCACGCAGCTGCTCGAAGCGGCGCGCGAGGTCGGGATGATCGGCATCGACGAGGCCCATCGCGAAGGCGTCGGCGTGCACGCGACCCAACAAGTCGGTCGTGCGGAAGCGGTCCTCGATCATGCGCGCGAGCCAGCGTGTGAGCGCGCTCGCGAACGCCTCGCCGTGTGTTTGCCGGATCTCGTGCAGCGATGTGAGCTCGATGCGCACGACGCTGAGCGGCCGCTGTGCCGCGCGCGCTCGCTCGCAGGACGCGGCGAGGCAGCGCGCGAATGCGGCTTCATGCAGCGCGCCGCTCGCGGGGGTCGCGAATCGCGAGGCGCGCGAGGCTGCGCCGGCGGCGCGCGGCGAGCGTGCTCGCGACGCCTGCAGAGCTCACGATCGCGAGGTCGGGTGTGAGTGCCAGCAGCGAGAGTTCGCCGCGATGGCTCGCGAATCCGCCGAGCGCCGCGGCGAAGGCGCAGGCGCGCGGGTCGCCGCGCACGGACAGCGCCGCGAGCGCCAGCACCACGAGCGCGAGTGCGTGTCGCGCGTCGACAAGCGAGAGCGCAGCTCGCACGGCGAGCAGGAGCACGCCGACGAGCGCGAGCGCGAGCAGCAGCGCTCCCAGGAACTCGACGATCGGCCGCGGGCGCTCGTGAACGCCCTCGAGTCGCGCCGCGAGCGCGACGCCGCCGACGACCGGGAGCAGCAAAGCGAGGCGCGCGAGCGCGGTTCCCGCGTTGCTCGCGGGCATCCGCGAGCACGAGCGGAAGCGTGAGCAGCGCGACGATCGTGAGGTGCGCCATGCCCCGGCGCGGCGCCGCCATCGCGACCAGCTCGTCTTCCGGCGCGCCGAGCACGAAACGCTTCAGCGCGAGCCGCGCGCGCGCCGGCCAGGCGCGCACGCGCAGCGGCGCACCGAGTGCGAACTCGTAGGGCGCGATCGCAGCGAACGCGGGCGGCACCATCCGCGATTTCTCGGCGCTGCGGCCCGCGGGCTTGATCGCGTTGCGTGTAGGCTGCGCGCGCTCGGGAGGGGTGCGCGTGAAGAGAATCCTCGGCGTGTTCGGGCTCCTGCTGCTCGCGGCGGCAGGCCTCGTGTTCGCGGGCGGCGAAGGCTGGCTCGGCGACACCGAGACGCCCGGCACGATTCGCGGGCCGGCACGAAGTGCGACTCGCGTCGCGAACGAAGCGAGCACGCAGCTTCTCGCCGCACGCGCGCTCGCCGTGGACGCGCCGAAGCAGGTTCTGTTCGGCGACCTGCACGTGCACACCTCGTTCTCGTTCGACGCATTCATGCTCAGCCTGCCCGCCGCGGTCGGGGAGGGCGCGCATCCGCCCGCCGATGCTTGCGACTTCGCGCGCCACTGCTCGGCGCTCGACTTCTGGTCGATCAACGACCACGCCGAGGGCCTGACGAGCGCGAACTGGCTCGACACGGTCGAGTCCGTGCGCCAGTGCAACGCCGTCGCGGGCGACGCGACGAATCCCGACACCGTCGCGTTCCTCGGCTGGGAGTGGACGCAGATCGGCGCCACGCCCGCCGACCACTTCGGGCACAAGAACATCGTGCTGCGGGGCCTCGACGACGCCGACGTGCCCGCGCGCCCGATCGCGGCCGGCGGCGCGGCTCTCCGGATCCGCGAGAGCGGCGGCCCCAACTTCTTCGTGCGGGCTTACGCCTCGCTGCTGGGCGGCCACGAGCGCTACCGCGATCTGGCCCGCTACTTCGCGGAGCGCGATCCCACGCAGCGCTGCGCCGAGGGCGTGCCGGTGCGCGAGCTGCCCGCCGACTGCCTCGAAGTGGCGGAAACACCAGCGGTGCTGTTCGACAAGCTCGACGACTGGGGCGTCGACTCGTTCGTGATCCCGCACGGGACGACGTGGGGCATGTACACGCCGCCGGGCTCGACGTGGGACAAGCAGCTCGCGGGGCGCATGCAAGACGACGATCGCCAGACTCTGCTCGAGGTGTTCTCGGGCCACGGCGACTCCGAGCAGTACCGCGACTTCCGCGACGTCGAATTCGACGCCGAGGGGAAGCCGTCGTGTCCGCCGCCGCAGCCCGACTACTTGCCCTCGTGCTGGCGCGCGGGCGAGATCATTCGCGAGCGCTGCCTCGCAGAGAACACGAGCGCCGAGGAGTGCGACGAGCGCGCCGCGCGCACGCGGCAGCTGGCGGCGGACGCAGGCGTGCCTGGGCATCTCGTCGTCGACGGCGAGAGCGCCGCGGATTGGCTCGATGCCGGGCAGTGCCGCGACTGCGATCAACCCGCGTTCAACTACCGGCCCGGCGGCAGCGCGCAGTACATCGCGGCGCTCGGCAGCTGGGACGACGAGGCGAAGCCGCCGCGCCGCTTCCGCTTCGGCTTCGTCGCCGCGAGCGACAACCACTTCGCGCGCCCCGGCACGGGCTTCAAGCAGAAGAACCGGCGAGGCAACACCGAGTCGAACGGCGAGCCGGCGACCGGCCTGCTCGCACGCTGGCAGAGTGCGCAGCAGATGCCGCCGTCGTCGCAGCCGCGCCCCTTCGATCCCGCGCAGTTCTCAGGCTTTCAGCTGACCGAGACCGAGCGGCAGGGCTCGTTCTTCATGATGGGCGGGCTCACCGCGGTACACGCGAGCGGGCGCGATCGCGACTCGATCTGGAGCGCGTTCGAGCGACGCGAGGTGTACGGCACCACCGGTCAGCGCACGCTGCTCTGGTTCGATCTCGTGAACGCGCCCGGCGGCCCGGCGCCGATGGGCGCGCAGCTCGCACTGTCGGAGGCGCCGGTGTTTCGCGTGCGCGCGCAGGGTGCGTTCGAGCAGCAGCCGGGCTGCCCCGACGAGTCGTCTCGTGCGCTCGGCCCCGACGGAATCGAGCGGCTGTGCAAAGGCGAGTGCCACAACCCGAGCGACGTGCGCCGCCCGATCACACGCATCGAGATCGTGCGCATTCGCCCGCAGCAAGCGCCCGGCGAAGCCATCGCGGAGCTGATCGACGATCCGTTCCTCGTGCACGCCTGCGCGCCCGACAGCGCGGGCTGCACCTTCGAGTTCACCGACGCGGAGTTCCCGACGCTCGGCCGCGAGGCGCTCTACTACGCGCGCGTTTACGAAGCGCCGGATCGAGCGATCAACGCCGGCGGGATTCAGTGCGAGCGCGATGAAGCGGGCAACTGCGTGAAGGCGCAGCTGTGCCCCGGTGCAGGCGGAGTCGCCGACGACTGCCTCGCCGAGCGTGAGCCGCGCGCGTGGTCGTCACCGATCTACTTGAATTGGCGCGCGCCGGCGGGCCAGCCCGCTGCAACGGCGGTGGCTTCGCGTGAGTGACGCCTAGTCAGCGCCTGAACTGAGCGTTTTCCCCCTTCCGCGGCGCGAGAGCAGCGTTCAGAATGCGCACCCTTTGGGGCGCGCGTCGCGTGCGCGCCCGAGTTGGTGCCAGCTCACACAGGAGACTCTGCATGTTCGCGCCCATCACCCCCGTGCGCGCGCTCGCCGCGCTCGCGCTGACCCTCTCGCTCGCGATTCCGCTCGCCGCGCAAGAAGAGGCCGCGCCCGCCGAGGCGCCCGCCGCGGAAGAGGCCGCGCCCGACTACGGCGTGGAAGAGATCACGATCACGGCGACGCGCCGCACGCAGAGCGTGCAGGAAGTGCCGATCGCGGTCACCGCGATCACGGCCGAAGGCCTTGAGGCGCGCGGCATCGCCGACGTGAAGGACCTCCAGCAAGTCGCGCCGAGTCTCGTGATCACCTCGTCGAACAGCAGCACGAACGGCGGCGTGATCCGCATCCGCGGCGTCGGCACCTCGGGCAACAATCCCGGCCTCGAGTCCGCGGTGGGCTAGTTCATCGACGGCGTCTACCGCAGCCGCGCCGGTCTCGCGCTGCAGGACCTGATCGATGTCGAGCGCGTCGAGATTCTGCGCGGCCCGCAGGGCACGCTGTTCGGCAAGAACACCTCCGCGGGCCTCGTGCACGTCATCACGAAGCGCCCCGAGTTCGATTGGGACGGCCACGTGCAGGCGACCGTCGGCAACTACGACATGCGCAAGGTTCAGGGCAGCGTGACGGGTCCGGTCTTCGAGGAGAAGCTCGCCTTCCGCCTCGCCGGGATTTACCACCTGCGCGACGGCTTCTACGACGACATCGACACGAGCGACACCTTCGAGGACCGCGATCGCTGGTCGCTCAAGGGCCAGCTGCTGTTCGCGCCGACCGAGAGCTTCGACGTTCGCTTCATCGCGGACTACACGAAGATGCGCGAGCACTGCTGCCCCGCGGTGCAGACGCTCGTGGGAGCGAACGGCGTCCTGCTGCAGAGCGACCCGAGCGCGGGCCTCGACGCGAGCTTCCCGGGTGCGGTCGTCACGACCACGGATCGAGATCTCCGGCCGGAGTCCGGGGGGAACCTCAAGGTGGGGACCAACTCGGATCCCTTCGAGTTCGTCGACGATTGGGGCCTGTCGGCGGAAGCGAACTGGGATCTCGACGTGGTGAAAGTGAAATCGATCCTCGCGCACCGTCAGTCCGACATCTCGCGCGGGCAGGACATCGACTTCACCAACGTCGACGTGCTCGCACCCGGCGACACCAACGAGAAGTGGAAGAACTGGAGCCTCGAGTTTCAGGTGGGCGGGACTGTCGAAGCGCTGCTCAACGTCGATTGGTTGGTCGGTTGGTACGGGTACTCCGAGGATCTGCGGAACTCGGGCGAGGTGAAGGTCGCGAGCGCCGCTGGCCGGTACATCGAGCTCCAGGTTTATCGCGCCGGGGTCCCACAGATCTTCGACTTCGAGAGTCGTTTCAACGCTGGCGAAGGGCGCGAGTCGGTCTTCAGCCAAGACACCAAGGGCTGGTCGCTCTTCACTCACAACATCTTTCACCCGGCCGATCGACTCACCTTCACGATCGGCGCGCGCTACGGCTGGGAGCGCAAGGAGGGCTCGGCCATCCACGGGAGCGCCGCGCCCGGGCAGCTCGCGAGCGCTCCGTTCTGCGACCGCGTGACCACGTTCGGACCCACGCCGGCGGGCGGCGCATTCGCCCTCGCGCTGGCGACGTCGTTGCGGCAGAACCTCACGAACACGTGTGACAACTTCAGCTGGGAAGATTCGTTCGTGAGACGCAACTGGAGCGGCACCGTGCAGCTCGGTTACGCGTTCACGGACGACATCAACTCGTACGTGAGCGTCTCGCGCGGCTACAAGGCGGGCGGCTTCAACCTCGATGGTGACGCGTTCAACTGCGCGGTCGTCGACATCGCGCGCAACGCGCAACCGACTGCCACCGCGGTCCTCTCGGGGTCGGCGCAGCACGGCGTATGGTGCGAGCCGGAGAACAACACGAAGTTCGGCCCCGAGGAATCGCTGAACTACGAGCTCGGCCTGAAGTCGCAGCTGTTCGACGGACGGATCACAGCGAACCTCGCGCTCTTCTGGACCGACTTCGAAGACTTCCAGCTCAACACCTTCACGGGGCTCGGCTTCATCATCAGCAACATCAACAAGGTCCGTTCCCGCGGCGTCGAGCTCGAGGTCAGCGCGTATCCGATCGAGGGCATGATCGCGACGGCGTCTGTGACCTTCGCGGACACCCGCTACGGCAACCTCGGTCCGGAGGGGTGCTTCGAGACGCAGTACCCCGATCTGTCGGTCAATCGCTGCCCGAACAACGTCGGCACGGGCGGCCTCGATACGCTGCCGTTCCCGCCGGGGGGCACGGGAAACTTCTTCCCGAGCGACAACCTCGCCGACGGCAGCCGCATCCCGCAGGCGTCCGACTGGACCGCGAGCTTCAGCCTCGCGTACCAGCACCCGCTCTTCGACACCGGCTGGTCGTGGTATGGCGGCGGCAACCTCTACTACCGCGGCGACTACTCCTCGAGCTCGGACCTCGACCCGCGCAAGGCGGTCGACGCCTACGTGAAGCTGAACCTCCAGGCTGGTTTCCGCTCGCCGGGCGAGCGCTTCGACATCCAGCTGTGGGCGAACAACGTGACGGACGAGATCACCACGATCGGCTACTTCGACTCCGTGTTCCAAGGCGGCAGCATCAGCGCGTTCCGCCAGGCGCCGCGCATGTACGGCGTGACGGCGACGTACAACTTCGGCGCGGAGTAAACCCGCACGCTTCAACGCGGAGGCCGGCGATCGCGCACGCGGTCGCCGGCCTCTCGCATTTCGGCACGCGCGCGTGGCACGCTCCGCGCGCTCGGAGGAGCCATGAAGAAGCTGGGCACTGCGCTCGCAGCGTTGTTGTTACTGGCGGGCGCCGCTTACCTCGTCACGAGCGAGGCCGGCCGTGGGCGCTTCGGCGCGCACGAGGAGCCGGGCACACCCCGCACGACTGCGCGCAGCTTTGCGCCCGCAGCTGCCGGCGCGAAGCAGATCCTGTACGGCGACCTGCACGTGCACACCACGTTCTCCGACGACGCATTCAGCTTCAGCTTGCCGGCGCTCGGCGGCGAAGGCGCGCATCCCCCGGCGGACGCGTGCGACTTCGCGCGCTTCTGCTCGGCGCTCGACTTCTGGTCGATCAACGACCACGCGGAGCGCCTCACGCCGCGGCATTGGAGCGAGATCGTCGAGTCCGTGCGGCAGTGCAACGCGGTGACCGACGAGGCGAATCCGGACACGGTCGCGTTTCTCGGCTGGGAGTGGACGCAGATCGGCGACACGCCCGAGAACCACTACGGCCACAAGAACGTCGTGCTCGCGCACACGGACGACGCGCGCATTCCCGCGCGTCCGATCGGCGCCGAGCGCCCTGCGACGCGCAACTTGGTGGCCGTGCCGGTGCTCGGACGCGGCTTCATCGCGTTGACCGAAGGCGGTCGGTACCACGACTTCGCGCGGTTCCAGGCCGACAGCGACGCGGCGCCGATCTGCGCGAAGGGGGTGCCCGCGCGCGATCTCTCGAAGGACTGCATCGAGCTCGCGGCCACGCCCGCAGAGCTGTTCGCGAAGCTCGACGACTGGGGCCACGACTCGATCGTGATCCCGCACGGCACCACGTGGGGCATGTACACGCCGATGGGATCGGCGTGGGACAAGCAGCTGGTGGGCGACATGCACGACGAGGATCGCCAGACGCTGATCGAGGTGATGTCGGGCCACGGCGACAGCGAGGTCTATCGCGACTGGGAAGACATCGCGTGGGACGCGGACGGCAAGCCCGTGTGCCCCGCGCCGAAGCCTGATTACTTGCCGTCGTGCTGGCGCGCGGGTGAGATCATTCGTGAGCGCTGCGCCGTAGTGGGCGAAAGTGCCGAGGAGTGCGAGGCGCGCGCAGTCCAAGCGCGCGCGAACTACGTCGCGATCGGGCTGCCCGGGCACCTCAGCGTGCCCGGCGCGCGCGCCGAGGACTGGCTCGACTCGGGGCAGTGCCGCGACTGCAAGACGCCCGCGTTCAACTACCGCCCGCGCGGCGCGATGCAGTACATCTTCGCGCTCGGCAACTTCGACGGCGGCGGCGCGCCACGCCGCTTCCGCTTCGGCGTGATGGCCGCGAGCGACAACCACTTCGCGCGGCCGGGCACGGGCTACAAGCCGCTGCGCGAAGGCCACAGCGAATCGATGAATCGCGCGGCGCTGCCGGCCGCGGACAGCCCGATCGCGCGCACCATGGCGCCGCCCCCGGTTGAGCCGCAGCCGCGCTCGGTGAAGGAGCTGCCGCCGGGACTCTCGGGCTTCCAGCTGTTCGAGACCGAGCGCCAGCAGTCGTACCTGACAACCGGCGGCCTCACCGCGGTGCACGCCGACGGCCGCGACCGCGGCGCGATCTGGCGCGCGCTCCAGCGCCGCGAGGTCTACGGCACGAGCGGCCACCGCATGCAGCTCTGGTTCGACCTCGTGAATCCGCCCGGCGCAGAACCGGGCGAGACGCTGCCGATGGGCAGCGAGGTCGCGATGAGCGAAGCGCCCACGTTCCAAGTGCGCGCGCTCGGCTCCTTCGAGCAGAAGCCCGGCTGCCCCGACGAGAGCGTGGATGCGCTCGGTCCGGGCGACGTGCAGCGCATTTGCCGCGGCGAGTGCCACAACCCGAGCGACGTGCGGCGCCCGATCACGCGCATCGAGATCGTGCGCATTCGGCCCCAACGAGTCGCTGGGGAGAACATCGCGCAGCTGATCGAGGACGCGTGGATGACGGTCCCGTGTTCTCCAAGCTCGGAAGGTTGCACTGTGACACTGAGCGATCCCGAGTTCGCGAGCGCGGGCCGCGAGACGCTCTACTACGCGCGCGCCTTCGAGGCGCCCATCGACACCGTGAACGCTGGCGGCGTGCGCTGCGAGCGCGACGCGAACGGCAACTGCACGAGCGTGAACCTGTGTGCGCGCAACGACCCGAGCGAGCACTGCCTCACGCCCGAGGAGCCGCGCGCGTGGTCGTCTCCGATCTGGGTCATGCCCGCAGCGCCGCCCGCGACCGCGGAGGCGGTCGCAGCGCGCTGAGTCCGTAACGACTCGAACGAGGAGCCCCGATGAGCGCGATTCTCTACGACGTGACTGATGGCATCGCGACGATCACGATCAACCGCCCCGAGAAGCGCAACGCGATGTCGTTCGTGGTGCTGGGCGAGTTCATCGAGGCGACGAAGCGCGCGGGCACGGACGACGCCGCGCGCGTCGTGATCGTGACCGGCGCGGGCGGCGCGTTCTGCGCGGGCACCGATCTCTCGGATCTGGCGAGCCGCCCTCCCGAGAACCGTGGCCTGCGCGGCCGCGCGGACGAGACCGATCGCTGGTGGCCGCTCGTGACATGCCCGAAGCCCGTGATCGCGGCAGTCGACGGCGCGGCGGTCGGCATGGGCGCGGAGTTCACGAGCCAGTGCGACGTGCGCATCGCTTCGACTCGCGCGCGCTTCGCCTGGAACTTCGCGCATCGCGGCCTCGTGCCCGACACGGGCGCCGGGACGTGGATCCTGCCGCGCTTGTTAGGGCACTCGCGCGCGCTCGAGCTGCTCTACTCGGGCCGCTTCGTGGACGCGCAGGAGGCGCTCGCGATCGGCTACGTGCTGAAGGTCGTGGAGCCCGAGAAGCTGCTGGACGAGGCGCGCTCGCTGGCGGTGAGCTTTCTCGCGGGCTCGCCGCTCTCGCACCGGCTACTGAAGGACCTCGTCTATCAGGGCGAGTCGCGCGACTTCGGCGCGCACATGGATGCGCACACCGGCGCGATGAAGACGTGCTTTTCGTCCGATGACCACCGCGAGGGCGTCGCGTCGTTCCTCGAGCGCCGGCCCGCGAAGTTCACGGGGCGCTAGGTCTGCATCGGTCGGGGATGTCCCGGGGCGCTTCGTAGTGCGCAGTTCGAGGTGCTGCGTGGCAGCGCCCCGGTTTCCTTGTGCTTCGCTCGCCTCCGCAGACTCCGGCTCGCTGCGCGCCGCGCCACGCATCGAGCACGAACCTGCAGGGCGCTCGCGGCTTGCGGTTCACATCGAGCCCGCGTTTCGTCGTCATTGGCGCAGCGGCGGCGCGGGTCGCCGCTTCGCTTCTTCCTTCGCTCGGGATCACGCGCTGCGGTAGAAAGCGCGCTTCGCACTCGGAGACCCCATGGACCTCGCCTCGCTGCTCACCGGCCCGCTGTTCGCGGGCGCGCTCGACCTTGCGCTGCTCGTCGGGCGCGTCGCGATCGGCGTGTGCTTCGTGATTCACGCGCTCGGCAAGCTCGGGCTCGTGGGCACGGGCAACATGCAGGGCTTCACGGACTGGCTGCGCAGCCTCGGCGTGCCGATGCCCGAGCTCAACGCGCGCATGGCGATGCTCTCCGAGCTGCTCGGCGGCAGCGCGCTCGCGCTCGGCCTGATGACTCGCCCAGCGTGCGCGGTGCTGATCGGCACGATGGCCGTCGCGGGCGTGCTCGGGCACAAAGGCGCGGGCTACCTGATCACGAACAACCCGCCCGGCGCCGAGTACACGATCAACCTCGCGGTGATCTGCGCGATGTTCTTCCTGCTCGGCCCCGGCGCGTACTCGCTCGACGCGCTGCTGTTCTGAGCCTTCGATGCGACTCGCGAACAAGATCGCCCTGATCACTGGCGCGGCGCGCGGAACGGGTGAGCAGACCGCGCGACTGTTCGCGGCGGAGGGAGCGCGCGTCGTGATCGGCGACGTGCTCGAGGCCGAGGGGCGCGCGGTGGCGCAGTCGCTCGGGGCGGCAGCGCACTTCGTGAAGCTCGACGTCACGAGCGAGGCGAGCTGGGCGGGCGCGGTGGAGGAGACGCGCGCTCGCTTCGGCGGGCTGAACGTGCTCGTGAACAACGCGGGCCTCTTGCACCGCGCGCCGCTGGAGGAGACGAGCGTCGATACGTACGAGCGCTTGTTTCGCGTGAACCAGCTGGGCCCGTTCCTCGGCATCAAGGCCGTTACGCCCGCGCTGAAGGCCGCAGGCGGCGGCTCGATCGTGAACATCTCCTCGATCGACGGCCTCATGGCCCACAACAACCTCGTCGCCTACGCCTCGACCAAGTGGGCGCTGCGCGGCATCACGCGCGTCGCGGCGCTCGAGCTCGGCGTGCACGGCATCCGCGTCAACGCGGTGTGCCCCGAGGTCGGTGGCCCCGCGATGCGCGCGCCCTACGTGCCCGCGGGCATCGACCCCGAGAAGATTCTCGCGATCGCGCACGAAATCATTCCGTACAACCGCAAGCGCGAGCCCGTCGAGCTGATCCGCGATGTCGCGCGCATGGTGCTGTTCCTCGCGTCGGACGAGTCGCTCTCGTGCACCGGGGCGGACTACGCGGTGGATGCGGGCGGCAGCGCCGGCGTGCGCACCAAGTACTGAGCGGGAGGCGACGTTGCTTCGCACAGGAATTCGCGCGCTCTCCGAGATTCCGCGTTTCGACGAGGAGTGCGACGTGCTCGTCGTCGGCCTCGGCTGCGCGGGCGCGAGCGCGGCGATCGAGGGGCGCGAGGGCGGCGCCGACGTGATCGCGCTCGAGCGCTCGAGCGGCGGCGGCGGCACCTCCGCGATGTCGGGCGGCGTGCTCTATCTCGGCGGCGGCACCAAGCTGCAGCGCGCGTGCGGCTTCGAGGATTCGCCCGAGGAGATGTTCAAGTACTTGATGGCTTCGGTCGGCAAGTCGCCCGACGAGGCGAAGATCCGCCCCTACTGCGAAGAGAGCCCTGCGCACTACGACTGGATCTGCGCGCAGGGCGTGCCGTTCAAGGAGACGTTCTATTACGGCTGCTCGGGTGAGCCGCCGACCGACGACGGCCTCGTGTGGTCCGGGTCGGAGAAGACGCACCCGTTCAAGGATCTCGCAAAGCCGGCGCCGCGTGGCCACGTGCCGAAGCATCCGCACCAGACCGGCCACGTGATCATGAAGCACATGATCGCGAGCGCTCGCGCGCGCGGCGCGCGGATCCAGGGCGACTCGCGCGTGACGGCGCTCGTGCTCGCGGCGGATGGCGCGGTCGTGGGCGCGGTCGCCGAGAGCTACGGCAAGGAGCGCACGCTGCGCGCGCGCGGCGGCGTGGTGATCGCGACGGGCGGCTTCGTGCTGAACGACGAGATGCTGCGCACGTGGGTGCCCGACGGCCTGCGCTGCTCGATGCGCGTCGCGGCCGACGGCGACGACGGCAGCGGCATTCGCCTCGGCATGGCGGCGGGCGCCGACGTCGCGCACATGGACAAGGCCTCGGTCTCGCTGCCGGTCACGCAGCCGTGGGGTCTCAAGCGCGGCGTGATCGTCAACGCGCAGGGCCAGCGCTTCATCAACGAGGACACCTATTACGGACGGCTGGGTGAGTGGGCGCTCTTCCACCACGGCGGCCGCGCGTGGATGATCGTCGACGACGAGATCTTCGAGAAGAACGAGTACCCGAACACCGGCAACGTCGCGGCGGCGGGCGAGACGATCGCGGAGCTCGAAGCCGAGCTCGGCTTCGCGAAGGGCACGCTCGAGCGCACCGTCGCGCTCTACAACGAGTACGCCGCGAGAGGCGAGGATCCGCTGTTCGGGAAGCAGGCGGAGTGGCTGAAACCGCTCACGAAGCCGCCCTTCGGCGCGCTGCACTGCTCCACCGAGAACTGTCTCTACGCGGTGTTCACGCTCGGCGGACTCGTCACGGACGCCGAGGGACGCGTGCTCGATCCGGGCCGCCGCGTCATCGCCGGCCTCTACGCCGCCGGCCGCGCGAGCGCGGGCATCGCGGTGGGCAGCTACTCGAGCGGCCTGTCATTAGGGGACGGCACGTTCTTCGGGCGACGCGCGGGCAGGGCGGCGGCGAAGGGGCGGTGAGATCAGCGCATGGGCCGGCGCGCGAATGGGCCAGGCCCGCGGCTCGTGTGCCAGATCGCAAGGACCTCGATTCGCCTCCGTGCCTCGTCGACCCGGTAGTAAACGAAGTACCCCGCGCGAGGCAGAAGCACTCGCCGCACTCCACGCAAGTGGGGTTGAGCGCGCTGGCCGATGCTCGGGTGGTCCGTGATCAGGCGCAGCGCAACCGTCAGCTCGACGCGAAACGCGTGCGGAGCCGCGCGCCGATTGCGTCGCTACCACCCGGAGATTCGGCGGAGCTCGACTCGTGCGCGCGGAGTGAAGGCGAAGCCGAAGGGTCGCTCACTTGATTCGTTCAAGTTCCCGCATCACCGCGGGACCGTCGATCAGCCGCCCCTCGTCCGCCTCACGAACGGACAGAAGCAGCAGCTGTTCTTGCTCTGGGGTGAGCTCAAATGCGCTCTCGTCGGCGAGGCCAACGACTACCTCGGCGCCGTCGCAGAGTTGTTCGCCCTCGACGACGATCTTGCCGGCCTTCACCTTGCCTTTGACGAAGCGCATGCCCGCGAACCTATCCCCGCCCCGCGCCCCCGTCGACGACGAACATCGTCAAAGTGCGTCCGCTCGCGTTCGTTTCGCTCAGAGCAGCGCGTCGAGCGCTGCGAGCGCGTCCGCGAGATCGCTCTTCACGAGCACGCCGCGAATGCCGAGCGCCTCGGCGGCGGCGACGTTGCTCGCCGCGTCGTCGAGGAACAGGCACTCCTCGGGCGCGACCTCACCTAACAACGCGAGCGTGTGCTGGAAGATCGCGGGGTTCGGCTTGCGCATGCGCACCTCGCTCGAGTCGACGATCACCTGAAAAAGCTCGCCTGTGGGGAGCATTTTCCGCCACGACTCGCGGAACTCCACGATGTTGTTCGTGACGAGCGCGGTGCGATAGCCGCGTTCCACCACGGCGCGCGCGCGCGCGACCATCGCGTCGTAGGCGCCGCGCGGGCCGTTCGCCATCGACGCGAAGAGCTTGAACGGATCCGCGTCGACGCCCTCCGCACGCCCGAGCTCGAGGATCGCGTTGCGTGCATCCATCAGCGCGATCTCGCCGCGTTCGAGGCGATGCCACGGGTGGTCCGTGTCTTCGTGATACGGCCCGAACACCAGCTCGAGCACGCGCTCGGGGCTCGCGCCGATCTGCGCGCCGTAGCTCCTCGCACCGTCGAAGGGGCTCGGCGTGAAGACGCCGCCGAAGTCGAAGAGCACTGCGCGCGTGCGGGTGGTCATGAGGCGCGAGGCGCGCCTGCGCAGCGGCTCCGGCGGGCGGAAGCCCGGTCGTCGCGCGCGGGTTGCTCGGCGGATGCTGCGGGCGGCGCTGCGCGCCGCCGCTGATCCGCTCGTCTCGGTGTGGCGTGGGGTGCGCGGGTTCGCTCGTGCGGGCGTGGCTGGCAGCGCGTCACAGCGGCTTCAGCTCCGCCACTTCCGCCATCACCTCGAGCGCGCGCTCCTGCTCCGTGTGCAGCGTGAGCCCCGTCAGGCCCTCGAGGTCGCGCCACGCGCGGAAGCGCTCGCGGATGCGTGCGGGCGGCCCGATCAGCGCGCCCTGATCCACGTACTCGTCGGGCACCGCGGCGAACGCCTCGGCCTTCTTGCCCGCGAGGAAAAGCTCCTGAATCCGCTCCGCCGCCTCGGGAAAGCCGCGCAGCTTCATAATCTCCTTGTGGAAGTTCTTGCTCTTCGCGCCCATGCCGCCGACGTAGAGGCCGATGAACGGCTTCTGCTTGTCGATCGCGCCGCGCACGTCGTCGGTCACGTTGACCTGGCAGCCGCCCTGGATCTCGAAGCCGCGCCCGAGTCCTTTGCCGCCGCCCGCCTTCGCGAAGCCGTTCTCGAGCCACGGCTTGAAGATCTGCTTCGTCTCCGGGTTGTATCCCATCGGCAGCCAGCCATCGGCGAGCTCAGCTGTTAGGGCGACGTTCGCAGGCTGGCCGGTGCCGAGAAAAATCTTCGTCGCCGGGTCGGTGTGCAGCACGCTCTTCAGCGGCTTGCCGAGGCCCGACGAACCGGGGCCGCGATACGGCAGCTGAATCTCGGGGCCGTCGTGCGACACGGGTCCCTCGCGCCGTAACACCTTGCGCACGATCTCCACGTAGTCGCGCAGCCGCGCGTTCGGCTTGCCCCACGGCGTGCCGTACCAGCCCTCGACGATCTGCGGACCCGAGAGACCGAGGCCGATGATCACGCGGCCTCCTCCCGCGAGCTGATCGACCGTCGCCATCGCGAGCGCCGTCGCGGCCGGCGTGCGCGCCGCGGTCTGGATCACCGCCGTGCCGAGGCGGATGCGCTTCGTGTGTGCGGCGATGTAGGCGAGCGGCGTGATCGCGTCCTGCCCGTAGATCTCCGCCGTCCACACCGAGTCGAAGCCGAGCTGCTCGGCCTTCACGACGCGCTCGATGGGCACCTTCACCTGCGGGTTCGCCCACTGCAGTGCGAGTCCGAGCTTCACGTGCGCCTCCTTCGCGAGAGCGAGTGGGTAGCGCGCCGCGCAGTCGAAGCGATGCACGCGAGTTGACTCGCGCGCCGCCCCGGCGCGAGCATCGCGCCGATGTCCGCGCAGCCCACTGCGATGCTCGCGAACGAAGTGCCCGAGACGCGCTTCGGCACGTGGTTCCAGGGCACCGAGATCTGGCGGCGCTACGTCGTCGCGGAGACGCTCGCAGTGCTGGCCGAGCTCGCGCCGCAGCGCGAGCGCTTCGCGCGCGTGCTCGACGCCGGCTGCGGCCACGGCTTCGCGCTCGCGAGCCTCGACGAGCGTTTTGCGCCCGAGGAGATCGTGGCGCTCGATGCGGATGCGAGCGTGCTGGCGCGCGCCGCGACCGAAGCGGCGCGCTGCCGTGCGAAGGTGGACGTGCGCACGGGCGATGTCGCGGCGCTCGCGTTCGTGGATGGGAGCATCGATCTCGTGCTCTGCCACCAGACCCTCCACCACACGCAGCGCCAGCAAGAAGCGCTCGCCGAGCTGCACCGCGTGCTGCGCCCCGGTGGAGTGCTGCTGCTAGCCGAGTCGTGCCGCGCGTTCGTGCGGCGCCTCTGGGTGCGCGCGTTGTTCCGCCACGCGATGCACGCGCAGCACGGCGCGGACGAATACGTCGCGCTCGTACGCGACGCGGGCTTCGAGCTGCTCGCGCACGCGACGCCGGATCCCTGGTGGTCGCTGCGCGATCTCGGCGCGCGCGACTGGTTGTTGGGACGCACAGCGCGGACGTCCGCCGAGCACACGCTTGTGTGCATCGCCGCGCGCAGGCCGGCTTGATGCTGCGCTTCCTGCGCTTCTTGCTGCGGGGCGCCCTCGCGCTCGTCGTCGTGCTCGGGCTCGGCGCGCTCGGCTTCGCCGCGTGGTTCGCGCTGCGCAGCGCTGGCTACGAGCAGCGCGACGACGAGGTTGCGCTCGCGAGCAAGCAGCGCGAGCTCGCGTGGATGCAGGAGCACGCCGGCGGGAGTGCCGCGCGGCCGAACATCGTGCTGATCCTGTTCGACGATCTCGGCTACGCCGACCTCGGCGCCTACGGCAGCCGTGCGCTCGCAACGCCGCGCATCGACGCGCTCGCCGCCGAGAGTGCGGTGTTCGAGTCCTTCTACGCGCCCGCGCCCTACTGCACGCCCTCGCGCGCCGGCTTCCTCACCGGCCGCTGGCCGATTCGCACGACGCTCACGCACATCCTGTTTCCCGAGGACCACGCGATTCAGCACCTGCACCGCGTCAACGGGCGCTCGATCCGCTTGCCCGCGGACGAGATTCTCTTGCCGGAGGCGCTGAAGGCCGCTGGCTACGCGACGGCGATGGTGGGCAAGTGGCACCTCGGCGACGAAGCGCCCGGTCGGCCTAATGACTTCGGCTTCGACCACTACTTCGGCGTCCTGCACAGCAACGACATGACGCCGCTGCCGCTCTGGCGGAACCGCGAGGTCGCCGAGCCCGATCCCGTCGATCAGCGCTTTCTCACGCCGCGCTACACGGACGAAGCGATCGCGTGGATCGAGCAGCAGCGCGCGCCGTTCTTCCTGCACTTCGCGCACAACTTCCCGCACATCCCCCTCTTCGCGACACCGGAGCAGCAGGGCAAGAGCGACGCCGGGCTATACGGCGACGTGATCGCCGACCTCGACGCGAGCGTGGGTGGGCTCGTCGACGCGCTCGCGCGCATGGGCAAGGCGCAGAACACGCTCGTGCTGATCACGAGCGACAACGGCCCGTGGTACGAGGGCAGCCCCGGCAGCGCGCGCGGGCGCAAGAACGACACGTTCGAGGGCGGCATGCGCGTGCCCTTCATCGCGTGGTGGCCGGGGCAGATCGCGCCGCAGCGCGTCGCTGCGCCCGCCGCGGGCATCGACGTGCTGCCCACGGCGCTCGCACTCGCGGGCGTGCCGCTCCCGCGCGACCGCGCGATCGACGGCCGCGACCTAACAAGCACGCTGCTGCGCGGCGAGGCGCTCCCCGACGCACCCGTCCTCTACTACTCGGACCGCGTGCTCGAAGCCGTGCGCCTCGGGCCGTGGAAGCTGCACGCGCGCCACGGCGTCTACGGCGGCGGCGCCTGGTCGTTCCCGCTCGTGCCCCGCGTACCGCAGGGCCCGTGGCTGTTCGACCTGCGCCGCGACCCCGACGAGTCCTATGACGTGCACGCGCGATTCCCTGATGACTTCGCGCGGCTCGATGCGGTGCGCGAGAAGTGGGAACGCGAGATCGAGGCGAACCCGCGCGGGTGGAAGAAGCGCTGATCGCTCAGCGCGCCGGGGCGAGCGACTGGCGCATCTCGGTGCCGACCGCGACGAAGCCGTACTTGGTGTAGAAGGGGCGGTTCCTCTCGGTGCTCTCGATCAGGTACAGCCCGGCCTCGGCGCAGCCTCGCGCGCGGGCGGCAGCGAGCATCGCCTCGACGAGCAGCCCACCGACATTCTTCCCGCGCGCGGCAGGATCGACGATCAGCTCCTCGAGCTGTGCGTACTCGCCGGCGTATCGAATCGCGAGGTTGTAGGAGACCGTCGCGACTCCGAGCAGCGCTCCACCTTCCTCGGCCACGTGGACTGCGCCGCGCTCGCCGCCGAGCAACCGGCGATACACGTCGCGCCAAGCGGGCGCGGCTGCTTGGCCGGTGAGCGACTCGATCAGCGCGAGGCAGCGCGCTTCGTCCGAGGCGGTCGCGGCGCGGATCACGACGGCCATGCGCTTCCTTTCTCCGCAGTGCGGGTCGCGCTCACGGCACGAGCACGATCTTCCCCACCGCCACTCGCCCTAACAGCTCGCCGAGCACTGCGCCCGCTTCCTCGAGCTTGCGCTCGAACGGCGCCACCGGCTTCAGCTCGCCGCGCGCGATCGCGGCGACGATCTCGCCGATCATTGCCCGGTTGCGCTCTGGATTGCGCGGAACCCAGCCGCCCCACTCGACGCCGACGAGCGTGCGGTTGTTCAGCAGCACGAGGTTCATCGGGATCTTCGCGATGCCGGCGGTGAAGCCGATCACGCAGTAGCGGCCGTCGAAGCCGAGCGCGCGAAGGGCCTGCTCCGCGACGGGGCCCCCCGTGACGTCGTAGACGACATCGAGGCCGCGGCCTTCGGTGAGCTCGCGCGCGCGCGTCTTCACGTCCTCGCCGGGATCGAGCGCGGCGAACGCGCCCGCGGCGAGCGCGAGCTTGCGCTTCTCGTCGCTCGATGCGACTGCGATCACGCGCGCGCCGAGCGAGCGCGCGACGTCGATCGCCGCGAGCCCGACGCCGCCGCCCGCGCCCGTCACGAGTACGGTCTCGCCGGCGGCGACGCGCGTGCGGATCTTCAGCGCGAACCACGCGGTGCCGTACACCTGCAAGAAGCTTGCGCCGCGCGCGAAGTCCACCGAGCCGGGCAGGCGCGTCAGCTGGCGCGACTTCGCGATGAGCGTGTCGGCGAACGCGCCCACGCCCGTCGAAGCGAACACGCGATCGCCGCGCGCGAATTCGCTGACGCCATCGCCTACCGCGTCGACGACACCCGCGCACTCGCCGCCTGGCGTGTAGGGCGGCTTCAGCGGGAACTGGTACTTGCCCGCGGCTGTTAGGGCGTCGACGAAGCTCGCGCCGGCAGCCTTCACGGCGACGCGGACCTCGCCGGGGCCGGGCGCGGGCGTGGGGAGCTCCTCGATCGCGAGGCGAAGGGCGGGGCCGAGCTCGTGGCAACGGATGGCTCTCATGCCGCGCACCGTAGGAGACCGAAGCGGGCGACGCGATTCGCCCGGCTCAGAGCGGCGGCACCGCCGCTGTGCCGAGCACGGCGCGCGCCGCGCCGCGCATCGCGCCTTCGAGGTAGCCCACGCCCGTGCAGTCGCCGGCTTCGCGCACGACGAAGCCCGCGGCGCGCAGCGAGGCGGCGAAACTCGAGTCGCCGCGCGCGCCTTGCGCCACGATCACGTGGTCTGCCGCAACGCGCTGTGCAGCTCCATCGCTCGCCGTGAAGGAGACGGCGTCCGCGGCGATGCGCAGATCCTTCGTACCCGCGAACAGCGCGACGCCGTGCTCGCGCAGCTCGGGGATGAGGCGCATGCGCAGCACCACGCTGAGCCAGCGCCCGAGCTGCGCGCTCTCCTCGATCACCGTCACGCTGCGGCCGCGCTCGGCGAGAAACTCCGCGAGCTCGAGGCCGACCAGCTCGCCGCCGAGGATCGCGATGCGCTTGCCGAGCGGCATCCACTGGCGCGTCGCGCGCCGCACGAGCTCCGGGCTCGCGGTCACGCCGGTCGCCGCGCCCACGCGCGTGGCGAGCCGCGTCGCGAGGCCAGTCTTGCGCTTCAGCGCGTCCGAGCTTTCGCCGAGCATCAGCGCGCGCAGGTCGTCCCCGCTGAGCACGTGATCCTGCTCCGCGCCAGGGATCGGCGGAAGCGCACGCACGGCGCCCGTCGCGACCACGACTTCGTCGGGCGCGAGCGTCCGTAACAACTCCGGCGTCGCCTCCGTGCGCAGCCGCACCTCGACGCGCGAGCGCGCCAGCTCGCGTTCGAGCCACGCGAGCAGGCGCTCGTTCGCTTCGTACGAGAGCGACGCGAAGCGCAGCGTGCCGCCGAGCCGATCGCTGCGCTCGAGCAGCACGACGCGATTGCCTTCCGCGTCGAGGCGCCGCGCCGCTTCCATGCCCGCCGGGCCGGCGCCGATCACGACGAAGCGCTTGCCCTTCGGCGCCGCTGCGCGCGTTTGCAGGTGGTCGAAGCCGAGCGCGGGATTGACCGCGCAGCGCGTCGGCTTGCGCAGGTAGATGTTGCTGACGCACGTGTAGCAGTAGATGCACGGGCGAATTTCTTCGGGTTTGCCCGCGGCGAGCTTGTTAGGGAGTTGCGGGTCGGCGAGCAGCTTGCGGCCCATCGCGAGTAAGTCGAAGGCGCCCGCGGCGATCAGCGCGTCCGCGCGCTCCGGCTCGACGCGACCCGAGGCGATCACGGGGATCCGCACGCGCGCCTTGATCGCGCTGGCGTTGGGAATGTTCAGCTCGGGCTGATGCGGGATGTTCGAGCCCGAGTGCAGCTTCGGCTGCGCGGTGTCGTGATACGAAGTGACGGTGATCGCGTCGACGCCCGCGCGCTCGAGCATGCCGGCGACGGCGAGCGCGTCCTCGAGCGTGGTGCCCACCGCTTTGCCGTGCTCCGCGGAGTCGAGCTTCATCCAGAGCGGGAAGTCCGCGCCGACGGCCGCGCGAATCGCAGCGACGACTTCGAGCATGAAGCGCGCGCGGTTCTCGAGTGAGCCGCCGTATTCGTCCGTGCGCGTGTTCGACGACGGCGAGAGGAACGACGAGATCAGGTAGCCGTGACCGCCGTGCACTTCGCAGCCGTCGAAGCCCGCCTCGCGCGCTCGGCGCGCGGCCGCGCCGAACTGCGATGCAACGAGCGCGATGTTGCTCTTCTCGAGCACGTTCACGCGCGGCATCGATCCACCTGCGAACGCGGCGAGCTCTTCACGAAGAAAGTAGGCGACGAACTCCGCCGAGGTCGCCTTCGGGGGCGAAGGCGCCCACAGCGGGTGGCCGTCGAGCGCGGCGTAGCCGGCGACCAGACCGCCGTGATGGAGCTGCGCCGCGATCTTCGCTCCGTGCGCATGCACCGCCTTCGCGACGCGGCGCAGGCCCGGCAAGAAACGATCGTCCGAGATCGCGAGTTGGTTCGGGATCACCGCGCCGACCGGCCACGCGACGCCGGTGACTCCCATGAGCACGAGCCCCGCGCCGCCGCGCGCTTGCTCTTCGTGGTACGCGACGATGCGGTCGCCCGCGCTGCCGTCGTCCTCGGCGAGGCACACGCCCATCGACGTGACGATGATGCGGTTGCGCAGCTCGAGCCGGCCGATGCGGCCCGGCGACATCAGCTTCGAGTAGGCGGCACCCATCGCGTCTCTCCTCTCGAGCGCAGCGCCGGTCTACCACACGCGCCGCGATGGCAGCGCCTCGGCGAGCGCGGAATCATGGCCCGAGCAAGGAGGCCGCCATGAAAATCGGCTGCGTGTTTCCCACCTGCGAGATCGGCAACGACCCCATCGCGATTCGCGACTTCGCGCAGGCCGCCGAGGCGCTCGGCTACTCGCACCTGATCACGTACGACCACGTGCTCGGCGCCGTGCACGCGGGCCGCGAGCCGAAGCTCGGCGGGCCCTACACGGAGCAGAATGCGTTTCACGAGCCGTTAGTGCTGTTCGGCTACCTCGCGGCGCTCACCAAGAAGCTCGAGCTGGTGACGGGCGTGATCATCCTCCCGCAGCGCCAGACCGCGCTCGTGGCGAAGCAATGCGCGGAGCTCGCGATCTTGTCGGGCAACCGCCTGAAGCTCGGCGTCGGCACGGGCTGGAACTACGTGGAGTACGAGGCGCTCAACGAGAGCTTCGCCACGCGCGGCAAGCGCTTCGACGAGCAGGTGGAGTTGTTACGGAAGCTCTGGGCGACGCCGGTGCTCGACTATCAGGGCCGCTACCACCGCGTCGACCGCGCGGGAATTCTGCCGCTGCCGACGAAGCCGATCCCGATCTGGTTCGGCGGCTTCTCCGCTCCCGCGCTGAAGCGCGCCGCGCGCACCGGCGACGGTTTCCTGTTTGGCGCCGCGAACGCGACGATGCTGAACTTCAACACGCAGCTGCGCGCCGAGCTCGAGAAGACCGGGCGCGCGAAGGGCTTCGAGATCGACGCGATCGTCGGTTACGGCGACGGGCCCGACGGCTGGCGCAAGAGCGCGGAGACCTGGAAGGCCGCGGGCGCGACGCACTTCTCGATGCGCGCGATGAGCACCGGCGCCTCGCTGATCGGCGACAAGGATCCGGGCTTCACCTCGCCGCAGCAGCACATCGATGCGCTCGCGAAGTTCATGGCGGTGGTAAAGGACGTCTAGCCAGCGCAGCGCGCAGCGAGGCGAAGCCGCGCGACGATCAGGAGATCGGAAGAACGTCCGGCGACCAGATGTCCTGGTCTTGGCCGTAACACCCGCCCGCAAAGTCCCAGTGCGTGAGGCTCATCCACGCGAACATCGCGGGCGTCGCCTGATTGGCGAAGCGGTTCACGGTGACGCCGCTCGCGCGCAGCTCGCGGCCGAGCGCGTCGCGCGCCTCGAGCACGACCCGCGCCGGCCAGGCGTGTCCATCGCGCTCGATCGTGCGCGTGCCGGCGACGAGCCCGGACTTCTCGCCGTCGCGCACCAGGTAGCCCGTGACGATCGGCTGTACGTCGCCGCGGCCGCCGAGGCCGGGCGACGCGATCGCCATCGCGAGAAAGTTCTCGCGCTCGCTCGCGATGCCGTAGCTGTAAGCGGCGCGCGTCGGGCGGTCGTCGCGGCGCACGCTCCAGCTGCGGTCGCGCATGTCGGCGTGATCGATCGCGATGCGGCGCCCGCGCAGCGTGATCTCGCCGCGCACGCGGCAGGGCTGGTCGATGTGTCCGTGGCCGTCGCGCACGCCCGCCTCGTGTGCAGGAATCAGTCCCTCGTACTCGAGCTCGGCGCGCAGCGAGTCGGCGTCCTGATAACTCACGCGGTAACGGCGCAGCGGCTCGAGCACCTCGTAGCGCAGGCCGGCGAGCTCGAGTCGATCGAGGTTCGTGAGCGGGAGCGGCAGGTGCCAGCTCGCGCGGTGGTAGAGCACGCGCCACGGCTCGTGCGCGGTGTGGTCCCACACCGTGACGGCGAGCGAGACGACGCCTTGGTTCGGGCGGAAGAGGGGATAGAAGCAGCCCGACATTCGCTCTTCCGGGTGGGCGAAGGAGAACCAGCAGGTTTCGCTCCACCAGGGGTCGTTCGATGCGGGGGAGTGGAAGCGATCGTCGTCGGGCGTGAGCACGCGGCCTCCGCTGGCTTGTTATGGGTTCGTCACAACTGGAATGTCCGCGAGCGGTCGCTTCGCGAGGTTCGCGACCATCGGCCAGAGCACGAGGCGCGCTTCGCCCACGCGCGCCAGCCACGCGAGCCACGCGGCGTCTTCGCTCGCGGGTGCGGCGGCAGTGAGCGCGTCGACTGCGAGGCGCCCTTCCGTGAGCGAGGTCGGCGCGCGGCCCGACCGCTCGCGCAGCGCCTCGCGCTCCGCAGCGTTCGCGGTCTCGCCGAAGCGCGCGAGCGCGGCGGCGTGCATCGCGAGCAGCAACGCGCCCCGCGCGCGGCGCTGCGCCTCGCCCGTGAGCGCGGGCATGAGCACCGTCGCGATGTCGCTCACGAGTGCGTCCATCGCTTCCGCGCTGTCGCGATCACTCGCAGCAGGCGCCGGCGCGAACGCCGGCAGCGCGATGCCCGCGAGCTGCGCGAGTGCGCGAGGGAGCAGCGCGTCGACGAGTGCGATGAGTGAGAAGTACACCGAGCGGTCGAGGGACTTCGCGCCGTTGTCGAGCGCCGCGAGACACGAGACGAGCCAGCGCAGCATCACGAAGGCGCGGTAGTAGGCGACGCGCGCAGGACTCACCGGCCACCCGGTGCGCGAGGACCAGCGCGCGAGCTGCGCGCCGAGATCGCCGATGTCGGCCTGCATGTGATGGCCGCGGAAGGCGAGCCAGCCGAGATCGTCCATCGGGTCGCCGACGTGCGCGAACTCCCAGTCGAGCAGGGCCGTCACGCGCGCGCCGTCGTGGAGGAAGTTGCCGGGGCCCACGTCCCCGTGACACAGGACGGTGTCGCTCGCTTCGGGCGCATTGCGCTCCAGCCACGCGAACGCGAAGCGCGCGAGCGGCGCCGGCCGCTTCACGCGCGACTCGAAGATGCGACGCCAGAGCGCAAGCTCGTTCAGGGCGTGATCTCGTGGCGCACGCGGGCGCGCGAAGCCCGGCAGCTCGAGCTTCCGGGCATCGACGAGGTGCAGCTCGGCGAGCGACTCGGCGAAATCCAGCATCAGCGCCGCGCGCTGCTCGGAGCTGAGCGCATCGAGCTCGGGCGAGCCGCCCGCGCGCTCGACGAGCAGCGCATCGTCGCGCGATGCGATCAGCGCCGGGATGCGCACGCGCGCGCCGCGCAGCGCGCGATACGCCGCGGCTTCGCGCGCGAGCGAGAGCTCCGTGCCCGCGACGGGGCCGTCGCCCGTGTCGAGGCGCAGCACGACCTCCCGCTGCGCGGTGCGCACGAGCCACGTCGCGCGCGAAGCGCCGGCGCCGACGCGCTCCGTGCTCGCGAGCGGCGCGCGCAGCTCGGCCTCGATCCACGCTCGCAGCTCGTCGGGCAGCGACATCGCTCGGCACGATAGATGCGAGCGCGTGCGGCTTGCGACTCACGCGCGCTGCGCGGCACCGTGCTCGCCTTCGACAGGAGAGACGCGTGACCGAGGCCGCACACTGGCGCCGCTGCAGCGCATGCAAAACGTCGATCGCGCTCGGGGCGATTCATCAGGTGTGCAGCGTTTCCACGTGCAATCGCCCGCGCACGGGCCTCGTGTTCTGTTCCGTGAGTTGTTGGGAGGTGCACCTCCCCGACGCCAATCACCGAGAGGCGTGGGCGGTCGAGAAGCGCGCGCCTGCATCGCTCGATCCGGACGCGAACGCGTCGCCCGGCGGGCAGCGCCGCCTCGTGCGGCCCGCCGCTGCGGCGCCCGCGAAGCCCGCGGCGCCGGAGGAAGTGCTGATCATCGCGAGCCGCCTCAAGGACTACGTGCGCGCGAAGGCGGGGTACAACACGAGCGACAAGGTGCTCGAGCCGCTCTCGGAGATCGTGCGCCGCGTGTGCGATCAGGCGATCGAGAACGCGCGCCGCGACGGCCGCATGACGGTGCTCGATCGCGACATTCCCGAGGTGTGATCCGGTTCATATCGAACGGGGCGTTTTGCGCGCAGCTTCGAGTGCGAGAAGAGAGGCGAGATGCCCGTCGAGGTTGCCGGCGCCACGAAGAGGATCGGACTCGCGCTCTCCGGGGGCGGCTTTCGCGCGGCTGCGTTCCATCTGGGCGTGTTCCGAAGGCTGCTCGCGCTCGGCCTGCTCTGGAAGCTGGATCGCCTCAGCTGCGTGAGCGGGGGCAGCATCGCCGGCGCATTCCTCGCCCTTCACTGGGGCGACGCCGCGGCTCTCGACGAGCTCGACGAGTTTCTCGCGTCCGAGTCGCTCGCAGGGAAGGCGTTCTTCTTCGGGCTGTTCGATCCACTTGATTCGCGGCTCGACAAGCTCGCCGGCATGTACGACGCGCATCTGTTCCGCAAGGCGAGACTCGGAGCGCTTCGCGCCGGGCCGACGCTTCACCTCAACGCGACGAACCTCGCCACCGGTAATCGCTTCGCCTTCGTGTGCGGGGCGAACCGCGATTCGGTGATGGGCGATCACGAGACCGGCTACGCAGCAGCCGACGACTTCTCGCTGGCGCGCGCCGTCGCGGCCTCGTCCGCGTTCCCCCCGGTATTCGCACCGATGAAGATCAAGCACGACGTGTTCTCGAATGCGGGTTTCGAGTTCGTCTCGCTCACGGATGGCGGCGTTTACGACAACCTCGGCGTCAACCCGTTGTTGCGATGGGGAACCAGGAGCGAAGAGGAGAAAGCCAAGGATCTCGACTACGCGATCGTGAGCGATGCCGGGAAGCCGTTCGACCTGGACGAGACGCCGACGCGCTTCGGCTCGAAGACGGTGTTCAAGTCGATCGACATCCTGATGGAACAGGTGCGCGGGATGCAGTTCAGCCGGCTACGCCTGCAGCACGCGGCGAACGGAAGGCCGCAGCCGATGTGGTTTTCGATCGACAGCAACGTGGACCCGAGCAAGAAGGCACATGACGCCGACGCGATTGCGGCCTCCAAGATCAAGACCAACTTGAAGAAGCTCTCGGACGCGGATCGAGCCTTGCTTGCGCGCCACGGCGGCAACCTCGTCGAAGCGCGCATTCGCGCATGGGCGCCTGATCTCATCCGCTGACCCGCGCCGAGCGCCGCCGCGCGGGGCGTTGTGCCAGAATGCTTCGCCTTGCTTGGAGGGCGGGCAGTGGCCGGCGTGCGCAGCAAAGGTGGGCTCGAGGGGAAGGCCGTACTTGTTACGGGTGGCGGCACCGGGATCGGGCGCGCCTGCGCGGCGCAGCTCGCGGCGGACGGCGCGGCGGTCACGATCGTGGGCCGCACCGCGAGCAAGCTCGAGGACGCGGCGAAGCGAATCGAGGCGGTCGCGGCGTTCGGCGGCAGCGTGCGCTTCGCGACTGCGGACGTGACGAGCGAAGACGACGTGCAGCGCGCGCTCGCGAAGACGCTGGAAGCGACCGGCAAGCTCGACGGTGTCGTCGCGAACGCGGGCGGCGGCGGCGCGCTGATGCCGCTGCACCTCCAGGACACGAAGGAGTTCCTGCGCGTGCTGCACTTGAACGTGCTGAGCACGTTCCTGTGCGTGAAGCACGCGGTGCCGCTGATGGTCGCTGCGGGCGGCGGCTCGTTCGTCGGCATGTCCTCGATCGCCGGCGGCCAGACGCATCCGTACTTCGGCGCCTACACCGCGGGCAAAGCGGGCGTCGAGGCGCTGATGCGCAACGCCGCCGACGAGTTCGGCCAGAGCGGGCTGCGCTTCAACGCGGTGCGCCCCGGCTTCATCTCGACCGAGATCATGGAAGGCGTGCCGCGCAGCAGCGCGACGTATCAGAGCTACATCGAGAACACGCCGATGAACGACGTCGGCGAACCCGAGCAGGTCGGCGAGCTCGTGCGCTTCTTGATCGGCCCCGAGTCGAGCTGGGTGACGGGACAAATCATCCACGTCGACGGCGGGCACGGCCTCCGGCGCGGCCCGAACTTCGGCCACTTCATCGCGCCCGTTCTCGGTGAAGCGGCGATGCGCGGCAACCTGCCCGGGAGGAAGTAGGCGGTGTCGGAGCAGGTTCGGCTCGGCGTGCGCGCGAGACTCACGGGCCCCGGGGGCCCGTTCGAGATCGTCGAAGAGGACGTGCTCGGCGAGCGAATGCGCGTGTTCAAGAACCGCCCGCGCTCGCTCCGCGACTTGTTACGGGCGTCGGCAGCGCACGGCGACAAGGAGTACCTCGTCCACGACGCGCGGCGCATCACGTACGCGCAGCACCTCGCGCACGTGGCGAGCGTCGCGGCGGCGCTGCGCGAGCGGTACGGCATCGCGCGCGGCGACCGCGTGGCGATTCTCGCCGCGAACTGTGCGGAGTGGCCCCTCGCGTTCTGGGCGACGGTGAGCCTCGGCGGCATCGTCGCCGCGCTGAACGGCTGGTGGACGCCGGACGAGATCGCGTACGGCGTGTCGGACAGCGCGCCCAAGCTGCTGATCGGCGATCGCGCGCGGCTCGCGCGGGCACGCGGCCTCGGGCTCGAGATCCCCGTCGTCGAGATCGAGTCGCAGTTCGAGGAGTTGTTACGGCACGCGCCCGGCGCGGCGCTGCCGGAGGAGCCGATCGCCGAGGACGACGCCGCGGTGATCCTCTACACGAGCGGCACCACGGGGCGTCCGAAGGGCGCCGTCGGCTCGCATCGCGGAATCGCCGGCTTCGTCTCGACCGCCACCTACTCGGGCGCAGAGAATGCGGTGACCGACATGACTCTCGCCGGCGGCGGCGCGCCGGCGGCGGCGCCGAAGCAGGGCGTGACGCTCGCGATGTCTCCGATGTTCCACCTGTCGGGGCTCTACGCGACGATCGTGCTGCAGCTCGCGCTCGGCGGGAAGCTCGTGATGCGCTCCGGACGCTTCGACGAGGCGGAGACGATTCGCCTGATGGCGCGAGAGCGCGTCACGACGTTCGCCGCGCTCGGCTCGATGGGCCCGCGCATCGCGCGCCACCCGGAGCTCGCTCGGCACGACCTCTCGTGCGTCGAGAACGTCGGCTTCGGCGGCGCGCCGGTGAGCCCCGCCGTGCAGGAGTTGTTACGCGCCGCGTTCCCGAACGCGAGCTCGCAGCAGGGCATCGGCTACGGAAGCAGCGAGAGCGTCTCCGCGCCGACGACGATCCGCGGCGCCGAGTACGTGCGGCATCCCACCTCCGCCGGGCGCGTGATCCCCACGCACGAGCTCGAGATCCGAGACGAGCATGGGAAGGCGCTGCCCGAGGGCGTCGAGGGCGAGATCCACATCCGCAGCCCGTACCTGATGCTCGGTTATTGGGGAAAGCCGGACGCGACCGCGAAGACGATCAAGCCGGGCCGCTGGCTCGCGACCGGCGACATCGGCCGCTTCGAGAACGGGCTCCTCTACATCAACTCGCGCGCGCGCGACATGATCCTGCGCAACGCCGAGAACGTGTACCCCGTCGAGATCGAGTATCGGCTCGAGCAGCACGCCCTCGTGCGCGAGGCGGCGGTGTTCGGAGTCGACCACGAGGAGTGGGGCCAAGCGGTGAAGGCGGTCGTGGTGCCGGAAGCCGACGCCACGCTCGACAGCGCCGAGCTCGCGCGCTGGTGCGGCGAGACGCTCGCGGCATACAAGGTGCCGACGGCGTGGGAGGTGCGCAGCGAGCCACTGCCGCGCAACCCGAGCGGCAAGGTGCTGAAAGATGTCCTGCGCGGCGGCACGAACTCGTTCATGGAGGGCTAACCTGCGAGCCGGCGATGGGCCATCGCCGAGATTTGCCGAGGAAATCGTGAAGGCGTTACGCCGGCTGGCGCCGCTGCTGCTCGACGAGCCCGACCAACAACGCCTCGCGTTCAACGTCCGTCGCATCTGCATCTCGAACGGCCTCGCGCTTCTGGTCTGGGCATTGGTCGCGGCTGCCGTGCTTCAGCGTCCCCGCAACGCGTTGCTCGGCGGCGTCGCTGCAGCGGGCTTGTTTGGCCTCGCTGCGCTCGCTCGCAGCCGGCCAATCGGCGCCGGCGCTGGCGTTTCCGCGTGGATCTGGACGATGGGTCTGCTCAGTCAGCTCGCCGCGGGCGGCATGGCGGCGATCTCGACGGCGCCGTACCTGATCGCGATCGCGTCTGCCGGGCTTCTACTCGGCATTCGCCCTGCGATCCTCACGAGTCTGCTCACGGCGGTCGTCAGCGGCGGCGCCGCCTTGGCGGGCGAAGCGGGCATGCTCTCGTCGCTTCTCCCGCCGACGACTCGAGTCGGCATGTGGTGGTTCTCGCTGACGGGGATCGTCGCGATGCCGATCCTGATGAGCGAGGTCCTGACGCGCATGCGCGCGACGTTGCACCAGGTGCAAGGCGTGGAGCGCCGCTATCGCCTCGTCGCGGAGAACTCGCGCGACTTGATCTGGCTGATCGAGAACGGAGAGCTTCGCTACGTGAGTCCCGCCTCGGAGCGATTGCTCGGATTCACGCCGGAAGAGCAGATCGCTCGCGGAGTGAGTCGACTCTTCCTGACTCCTGATTCCGCGCAGATCGCGCAGAGCGCGTTCGCACGCGCGGTTTCCGACGGTGAGCGCTTCATACGCTACGAGGCCGAGCACGTCCGGAAGGACGGCAGCACCGTGATGTGCGAGGTGGACGTCAGCTTGATTCGGGACTCGGGTGGTGACGTTCGTGCCGTGCTCGGAGTGACACGCGACATCAGTGAGCGGCGGCGGGCGGAGCGGGACCGCGAGTTGCTTTCCGCCGAGCTCATCCAAGCACAGAAGATGGAAGTCGTCGGACGCTTTGCGGCCTGCGTCGCGCACGATCTCAACAACCAGCTGACCGTGATTCTCGGCAGCATCGAGGTGATGGCGGATCTTCCCCAACACCTGCGCGCCGAGGCGCACAAGGACATCGAGGAGGCAGCGCAAAGCGCCGCCGCGCTCACGCGCCAGCTCCAGCTCTTCAGCCGGCGTGGCCACCGCACGCCGACTCGATTCGACTTGAACGGGATGGTCCGGCGCCTGCAGCGCACGCTCGCGCGCATCCTCGGAGTCGACATCGAGGTCGTGGTCGGCCTTGCGCCCGTTCCTGCGGTCGTGTTCGCCGACGAACAGCAAGTCGAACAGGCGTTGCTGAACCTCGTGATGAACGCGCGTGATGCGATGCCTGCGGGCGGGCGACTCGGGATCGACGTGGCGGCCGTCGAGAGCCCGAGTGCGTGCTGGCGACTGAGCGTCTCGGACACGGGCACGGGGATCGACGAAGCTTCCAAGCCGCACGTGTTCGAGGCGTTCTTCACGACGAAACCCCCCGAGCTCGGGACCGGCTTGGGTCTCTCGATGGTTCGACGGGTCGTGGAGGAGAGTGGCGGGCGAGTGAGTTTCGAGAGCGCGCTCGGAAAAGGGACGACGTTCCACGTCGATCTTCCGCGACACCTGGGATCGGCGTCGGAGGCGCGCGACGAAGAGGCGGACGATTCGTCGAAGGGCGAACAGGCGACGGTGCTCGTCGTCGACGACTCTGCGGAAGTGCGGGAGCTGCTCACCCGAGCGATCTCTGCTGCCGGCCATCGCGTGCTGCAAGCGGCGAGCGCGGCGCAGGCCATCTCGCAGATTCGGGGGGATCCCCTGGACCTGCTCGTCACCGACATCGCGATGCCGGGGACGCGGGGGCCCCAGTTGGCCGCGCTGCTCCGCAGCAGTCGCCCGCGGCTGCGCGTCCTCTACGTCACCGGATATGCGTCCGACGACCTCGAGCTCGCTAAGGATCCGCTCTCGGCAGTGCTTTGGAAGCCGTTCGGGATGAAGCAACTGCGCAATGCGGTGCGCCGGGCGCTCGACGCTGCGGCAGACGAGAGACTCGAATGAGCGCCGAGCTCGTGAAGCTCTACTTCGACTACAAGAGCCCATTCGCCTATCTCGCCGCGGAGCCGGCCTTCGCGCTGCCGGCGAGTTATCAGGTTTCCGTGCGCTGGATCCCGTTCACGCTGCGCATCAAGGGCAAGGGCGAGCGCTCGCAGTACTCGGAATGGAAGGCGCGCTACTCGTACGTCGATGCCCGGCGCTGGGCGAATCGCCGCGGCGGTTTTCCGATTCGCGGGCCGAAGAAGGTCTACGACACCGCGCCCGCTCTGATCGGCGGCCTCTACGCGCAGCGCGCCGGCGTGTTCCGCGAGTACACGCTGCAGGCATACGCGCGCTTCTTCGATCATCGCCTCGAGCTCGACGTCGCGGACCAGATCGCAGCGCTCCTCGCCGAGTGCGGCGCGAGCGCCGACGATTACCGCGCGTTCCTCGCGGGCGAGGGCCCGAAGCTGCTCGACGCGTGCATCGAAGAAGCCCATGCCGATCACGTGTTCGGCGTGCCGCTGTTCTTCTTCCGCGGCGAGCCGTTCTGGGGCAACGACCGCATCCCGCTGCTCGAAGAACGCCTGCGCGAAGCCGGGCTGGCGCGCTGATGCCGAGCGATCTCCAGCTGCGCGTCGATCTGATCGAGACCGCGCGGGCGCTGCTGCGCGCGGGTCTCGTCGAAGGCACCGCGGGGAATCTCTCGGTGCGCAGCGAGCGCGGGCTCGTGCTGATGACGCCGACTTCGCTCGCGTACGAGACGATGACGCCCGACGACATCGCGCTCTGCGACCTCGCCGGCAACGTGCTCGAAGGCGCGCGCAAGCCGACCACCGAGAAGGCGCTCCACCTCGCCGTGCTGCGCGCGTACCCCGAGCTCGGCGCGGTGATCCACTCGCACGCGAAGTTCGCCTCGATGTTCGCCGTCGCGCGCCAGCCGATCCCTTGCGTGATCGAGGAGTTCCAGATCTACGTCGGCGGCGAAGTGCCCGTCGCCGATTACCGGCTCACGGGCTCCGACGCGCTCGGCGAAGAGTGCGCCCGTCATCTCGCCGAGCGCGCCGCGGTGCTGATGGCGAACCACGGCTTGCTCGCGGCCGGTCGCGATCTCGCGCAGGCGCATCACGTCACCGCGCTCGTGGAGCGCACGGCCGAGATCGTGGCGGGCGCGCGCTCGCTGGGGCGCGTGGAGCCGCTGCCGGCGGAGACGCTCGCGAGGTTCGCGCCGGTGTACTCGGCGCTGAGGAAGCGGCGGTGACGCCGAACGCCGACCTCGTCCGCACCCACGGCTACGCGATCGTGCGGGGCGCGCTCTCGGCGCACGAAGTCGCGGCGCTCTCGAGTGCGGTCGACCGCGCGCTCGCGGATTTCGCGATTCCGTTCGGCACGAACGAGTTCCTCGGCTTCCGCACGCGGCGCGTCTTCAACCTGCTCGCGCGCAGCGAGGCGTTCGAGGCGCTGCCGGTGCATGCGGCGCTGCTGCCGCTCGCGGAAGAGCTGTTAGGCCCGGACTGCTTGCTATCCTCGCTCACCGCGATCGAGATGAATCCCGGCGAAACGTCGCAGCCGCTGCACGCCGACGACGGCACCCTGCCGCTACCGCGCCCGCATCCGCCCTACACCTGCACCGCGATCGTCGCGCTCACGGACTTCACGGCGGAGAACGGTGCGACGCACTTCGTGCCGGGCTCGCACGAACGCGACCGTCGCCCGCGGCCGAGCGAGCGCGCCGAGACGCAGCAGGCGCTGATGCCCGCGGGCAGCGCGCTCGTCTACCACGGCTCGCTGTGGCACGGCGGCGGCGCCAACGACAGCGCTGCGCGGCGGCTCGCGATCATCGTGAACTACTGCGCCGGCTTTCTGCGCCAGGAGGAGTGTCAGCTGCTCGCAGTTCCGCGCGAGCGCGTCGCGAAGATGGCGCCGCGCCTGCAGGCGCTCGTCGGCTACTCCACGTACAAGGGGCTGCTCGGTCACGTCGACCAGCGCAGTCCGGCTGAGCTGGTGAACCCGAACGCCGCGACCGACATGGTGTGGCACCGCATGCGCGGCTGACGGCGGTCGCGGTTTTTTGCAACCCGAGCTTCATGTCGCGCTCACTTCCGCGGGCCGGCGCGCGGCGTAGCGGGGTATCTTGCGCGCTTCCCAGGAGCGCCGCTTTGCCCGCAGCCGACGAGAAACGCGATGGCGTGATTTTTCCGGGCCTCACGGCTTCCGCCATGCTGCACGGCCTGCTCACCAGCGCGAAGCTGCGCTTCAACGATGCGTTTCGCCCGCTCGTCTTCCCGCGCGAGTCGAGCGTGTTCAAGACGACCTACCCACACGTGGTCGAAGCGTTTGAGGCGGTGCGCGCGGCGTCGCCGGAGCGGCGCGAGATTGCGCGCTTTATCGTGGAGAAGAGCCACCGCTGGATCTTGTTGCGGGCGGACGGCGTCGAGCGGCCCCTCGCGGATGCGCTCTGGGAGCTGCCGGAGCCGGCGCCGCTGAAGACGCAGGCACTGCGCGGCCGTGGGCGCTGGGCGCCTTCGGTGCAGTGGGACGGGCGCCGCTGGGCGGGCAGCGAGCTCGGCGGGCTCGGCGAGGCGCTCGTGGCGCGCGACCTCGCGACACCCGCGGTGGCCGAGGCGCTCGCATGGATCGCCGCGAACGCGCTCGACGCGATGGGTCGCCTCGATCTCGGCTCGCGCCGCTTCGCGCTGATGGGCGCTGCCGCCGAGATCGCGCCGACGCGCTTTCTCCTCGAAGCGGGAGCCGAAGTGCTCTGGCTCGACGTCGCGCCGCCGCCGGAGAAGTGGCTCGGCGACGACTCGCTCTCGGGGCGAGTTGTTACGGGCGAGCGCCTCGGCGATCTGCTCGCGCAGCCGCGTGAGATCGCCGCGGCGATCGGCTCGTTCGCGTCTACGGGAGCGGTCGACTGCGGCCTGTTCGCCTACGCGCCGGGCGCGGGGCGCGAGTGGCGGCTCGCGAGCACGATGAACGCGATCGTCGACGCCGTCGGGCCCGAGCGTGTGCGGTCCGCCGCGCTCTACGTGTCGCCCACGCACCCGGCGGTGCTCTCGCAGCCCGAGCTGGCGATGGCGACGCGCCGAACGCTCGCGATGCCTGGCTGGCAGCGCGCGCTCGGCTCGCTGGGCTTGCTCGGCACGGCGGGCCAAACGCCCGAGGGCTCGGCGGCGCGCGTGCAGCGCTCGGTCGTACCGATTCAGGGCGCGAGTTATCAGGCCGCGCAGTACGTGGAGAAGGTGCTCGCGATGGAGCGCTGGGCGGCGTACGGCATCGCCGGCCGCGGGGGACAGGCCGCGCTCTCCGCGAACGTCGCGGGCATCACGCGCACGCACTCCCTCGAGCATCCGCTCTTTTCGGCGGCTTACCTCGGCTGCGGCACCTTCGGCGTCGAGACGTTCGCGCCCGAGACGACGCGGCCGCTGAACGCGCTGCTCCTGCTTCACGATCTGCTGAACCCGAAGGCGGCGGGTGCGCCGGGCGCGGAGCGCGCGCACGACATCCAGCGCGTGTTCGCGCAGCGCGTGCACGGCGGTTTGTACGGCCTGCCGTTCGACCTCCAGCCCATGCTCGTCGCGGCGGGGGTGATCGGCTTCGCCAAGAAGCCGGCGCTGCTCGCGGGGCTCCTCCGGAGCGGACCCAAGTAGGCCCAGTCCTGCGCGGGCGAGATCGAGTCCGCGCCGAGTTGCCGGCGGATTGCGCGCTCAAGCACCCCGCGAGCCGAGCCGACAAGGCGGGGCTGGGGGAAGCATGGGCGGCGGCTCGCGGTTTTCGTTGTTCTCACAGCGCTTCGATCGCGCCGTGCTCGCGGCCTACTTCCTCGGCGGCGTCGCCCCGATCGGCGCGCTCTTCTTCGTCGTGCGCGAGTTCGTGCTGCCGGGCTACGCCGTCGGTTCGCTAGGTCACGTCGCATGGATCGGCGGTGTCGCGTCGCTCGCGACGCTCTCGCTCGCGGTCTACTTCGCGCTGCGGCGTATCTCGGACACGACGCTCTCGCGGATGCGGGCCGACAACCAGCGCCTCGCGACGCTGCTCGCCGCCTCACGCGAGCTCGGCGCTGCGCGCGAACCGGACGCGATCCTCGCCAGCGCGAGCGCGCGTGCCCGCGAGTTCTCGGGCTCACCGCACGTCGCGCTGCTGATCGCCCAAGATTCGGAGAAGCCGCTCGAGCTTCGCCAAGCCGATGCCGCGTCGCGGAGCTGGTTCGATGCGAACGCAGCGGAGCTGACCGAGCTCGCCGGCGCTGGCGAGCTGAGCAGCACTGCCGCGGGCGCGCGGGCCACCGTGAGCATCCCGTTCCGCGTCTCTGCGCACGTTCGCGGCGCTCTGCTCGTCGAGGCGCCCACGACGGCGCTCGGCCACGAGGCGATCGACGCGCTCACGACGATCGCCGGCATGACGAGCGGCGCGCTGCAGCGCAGCGATCTCGAGGACGCGCAGCGCAACTTCTTCGCGCACGTGACGGAGCTGTTGGTGACTGCGCTCGACGGCCACGTCGTGGGGCGCCGCGGTCACGGCTCGAACGTGGCGCGCTTCGCGAATCGCCTCGCGCACGAGATCGGCCTCGACTCCTCGCGCAAAGAGCGGCTGCACTTCGCCGCGATGCTGCACGACATCGGCATGCTGAAGATCGATCCCGCGCGGCACCTCGACGCGAAGTCGGTGCGCGCGCATCCCGTCCTCGGCGCGCGCATGCTCTCCAGCATTCGCCTCTGGGAGCCGCTCACTCCGTTCGTCTTGCATCACCACGAGCACTGGGACGGAAGGGGCTACCCCGACGGCCGCGCCGGCGAGGCGATCCCGCTCGAAGCGCGCGTGCTCTCGCTCGCGGACGCGGTCGACGCGATGGCGCGCGCGGAGGGCCATCGCGCGGCCAAGAGTGCAGCGGAGATCGTCGAGGAGTTGAAGCGCTGTCGCGCGACGCAGTTTGATCCCGCGTTGGTAGATGCTTTCGTTGCTCTTGTGGATCGCGGAGAGTCGGGCCTCGACTGACGTGCGTCGCGATCGCCGGCGCGCGTCGGTGCATCGTGTTTGTGGCGGAGTTCGCGGCGCGCCGGCGATTTCTCCTGGTTTACTTCGCAAAGCGCTCCGAAGACTCCGCGCTTTGCTGCGCGCTTCGCTTGCGGTCTCGGCCGACCTGATTGGGTGGAGCGTTCGAGTTCGAGGATGGAACTGCGTTGGCTCGGCGCGGCAGGGCATCGGGGTGGTGCGAGTCGGGTTGTCGATCGCTCTCAGTCGTCGCTGAAGAATTGGGCGAGGTCGCCGGCGTTGCGTTTGGCGTCTTCGTAGCCGAGGGAGAGGAGGCGGCTGGTGAAGCTGCGGTCGAAGAGGACGTAGCTGAGCAAGTCGGACTCGAAGGGGTCGTCGCCGAGGTCGAAGGCGCGGCGCAACAAGCGGATTGCGGTGGGGGCGCGCTCGCCGCCGTCTTCGCCGTGGATGGCTTGGCCCGCGACGGTGCCCACTTCCTCCGAGGGGCGCAGCGTGTACTCGTCGATCACGCGCAGTGGGTGGCCGCGCTCGGCGATGACCGCTTCGTTCACGCGCGCCCACACTTCGTCGCCGGCGGCGCGGCGCACGCGGCGCACCACGTCGTTCAGCATGCGCAGGTGGGCGAGATCGTTCTCGACGTGATCGAGCACGAGTGTGTTGAGCACTTTGCCGAACATGAAGAGCGGGTTGCCGTAGCTCTCGAGTTGGCGCGCGGAGGCGTCGGCCTCGGGGCCCTCGGCGGGGCCGCGGCGCAGCGCGATCGTCATCACGCGGTCGGCGCCGAGCCTGAGGACCGGCGCGAGCGGCGTGTTCACGCGCAGCCCGCCGTCGGCATAATAAGTGGGTCAGATGCGCACGGCGGGGAACACGACCGGGATCGCGGCGGAGGCGAGCGCGTGCGCGGGCCCGAGCTTCGCGGGCCGCGCGATCATGGCGGGGTCGTGGCTCCAGGCTTCCTCGCGATAGCCGCGCGCGTCGTGGAAGACGACGGCGCGGCCCGTCGAGATCTGCGTGGCCGCGATGCATACGCCGTCGATGTGCTCCTCCGCGAGATTGCGGCGGATGCGCGGCCACGGAATCGCGTCGCGCACGAGGCGCTCGAGGTTGGCGGTGTTGAGGAGCCCGTACAGGCGATCCGGCGGCTCGCCCTCGCGGAGCGCCTTCGGCGCACGCAGCGCGCGCACTACGCGCCGCGGCAGCGCCACGACCTCGGAGAGCGCGGAGCCGAACAGCTCTGCGAACACCATCGACTCCCACACGCTGCGCAGCTGCGCGCCGCGCTCCGTGCCTTGGTCCGCGGTGGCGGCGACGAAGCTCGCGTGAATCGCGCCGACCGACGTGCCGCTCACGAGATCGACGCGCGGATCGTGCCCGAGCAGCTTCGGCAGCTCCTCGAACAGGAAGCACAACACGCCCGCTTCGTAGGCACCGCGCGCGCCTCCGCCCGACAGCACCAGCGCGCGCTTCAGCTTCCGTTTCTTCGCCACGCGCACAGCTTCCCCGACGCGCGCGGCCGGCGCGAGAGGCGAAGCGAGGTCAGGCGCTCGCGACGGCCGCGAGCTCGCGCCCGGGCGCCACGCCCGCGGCGCGCGGCGTCTGCTTCTTGTGCCCAGGCTTCGCCGCAAGCTCTGCGAACGCGGCACGCAGCGCGCGCACGATGGCGTGCAGGTCCGGCACGCGGTCCTCGTCGGCGTTGAGGCCGAAGCACAGCTTCCCGTCGTAGCTCGTGGCCGCGATCGTGAGGCCGACGTTCGCGATCAGCGGCGCCAACGCGAACATCGACTCCATGCGCGCGCCGCGCAGGTAGAGCGCGTGCTGCGGGCCGGGCACGTTCGTCACGACGAGGTTCTGTGCGCCCTGCGAGAGCGCCTGCAGGTCGATCGGCAACCACTCGTGCAGCGCGAGCAGGCTCTGAATGCCCGCCGAGACGTGCTGATCCTTCAGCTCGCGCGTTGCAGTGCGCACTTTGTGCAGCCGCTCGACCGGGTCGATCTCGCCGAGCGGCAGCTCGACCACCCACGACGAGACGAAGTTGCCGGCCTTCTCGCGCGTCTTCTCCTCGCGAATGTTCACCGGGCAGCTCGCGCGGAAGTCGAGCGCGCCCGGCTCGATGCCGCGCTCGTCGAAGAACGTGCGCAGCGCGCCCGCAACGACTGCCAGGACGAAGTCGTTGAGCGAGGCGCCGTGCGCGTGCGCGGCGTCCTTCGCCTCGGCGAGCGCGAAGCTCGTCCACTCCACGCTGCGGTGCGGGCCGATCTTGCCGTTGAGGGGCGTCTCTGACGCTGCGGCGAGCTTGAAGCGCGCCAGCGCGCCGAGCGCCCGCGTCCGCTCGCGCAGCTTCTCGCGCGTCTGCTCGCCGTCGCGGAGCGCATCGGCGGCGCCGCGCGCGAGGCGGAAGGGCAGCTTCGCCCAGTGCAGCCAGTCGTCGCGCTTCAGCTCGAACGCGCTCGGCGGCGTCTTCGCGATGAAGCGCGGCGCCTCGGGCAGCGGCGCTTCGGGATCGCGCGAGAGCAGCTGCGAGATCAGCTGCATCCCGCCCGCGCCGTCGAACATGCAGTGGTGCGCTTTCGTCACGAACGCGAAGCGCTTGCTACCGAGCTGATCTCCGCTCGCCTCCGGCTCACCGCGCGCTGCGCTTGCGAGTCCCTCGATCACCCAGCTCTCCCAGAGCGGCCGGCCGCGGTCGAGCGGCGTCTCGGCGATGTGCGACACGAGCCGCCGCAGCTGCGCCTCGGCGCCGGGGTGTGCCACCGCGACGTGCCGCAGGTGGTGGTCGAGCTGGAAGTGCTCGTCGTCGACCCACACCGCGCGCTGCGTGCCAGGAATGAACGCGAGCTTCTGGCGGTAGCGCGGCATGCGCGGCAAGGCGGCTGCGACGGCCTCGCGCACGGCGTTGAAGTCGACACCGTTCCCGCGCGCGAGCGGCCCGCACTCGAAGATCTGCACGCCGACGCCGTGCATCGGCAGTCGCTGCGACTCCCAGCGCAGGAAGTCGTTGTCTTGCGCCGACAACCGCGAGTACGCGTAGCGACTCATCGCGCCCACCTCCGCGAGGCACACGCAGCAATGGTCATGCCGGCTCGCGACCGAGCGGGGCGCAAGGCGCTGTCGCGCCGCGCCTCGCGACCCCGCGCTGCTGCCCCGCGAAGACACAGCGCCCGCCCGCGCGTGGCGACCGGGCGCTGGCCCTCGAGCTCGCGCGCTTGGCAGGGCGAAAACGGCGCGAGCTGTAAGTCATCGAGCGGAGACGCCCGCGAGGGCGCTCACCTCCTCGTCAACCCGAGGCCGGCGTGGCGGTTTCGCTTCTGCGACTGCCGGCGTGCTTCAGCTCGCGGGCGGCGGCGTGCTCTCGGCCGCGGTGGCAGGCGGCTCAGGGCCCTCGATCGCGCTGTCGTGACAGAAGCTCGCGCGCGGCGGCTGCGGCGCGAGCTCGCTCGCGACGCCTGCGTCGAGCCCAGCGCTCACGAGCAACTCGCGCAGGCCGACGGCAGCGAGGCGGTGTCCGGCTTCATTCCAGTGCGCGTTGTTCTCGATGTAGGTGCGCTCGATGCCTGCGTCGCGGAACGCGTCGGTAAGTGAAGGGCACGCTCGCGCGCGTCGCCCATTCCCTCAGAGCGGCGCGTCGGAGGCGGTCGTCGGGTGTGTCGCCTCGCCCGGGCAGGAACAGCGCGGCGAACCGAGAGCCGAGCGCGCGCGACGACTCGTGCATGCGCGCGAAGATCGCCTCGTTGATCGCGAGGAAGTTCTCGTCTCGCTGGGTGCGAAGCTGGACGTAGAGCTGCCAGAGCCGGGCGCGTCGCCAGCCGACCGGCGGCGCGAACGGCTCGTCGACCAGCTTCCCGTCGCGGACGGCGAACTTCGGCAGCGGGAAGCCCATGCCCGCGTAGTGCGGACTCGGGCGCACGAAGTCTTGGGTGTAGAGCGCGAGCACGACGTAGTCGGGATCGAGCGTCGGCCCGAGCGCTTCCAGCGCACGCAGCATCTCCGGCGCGCCCCAGCCTGTCTGCCCCACGCTGTCCACGCGGATCGAGGGCGTGACCTGCTGCGCCACGTCGGTGAAACGCTCGCTCACTTCGACGCCGGCGCCGAACACGAAAGAGTCGCCGAGCACGGTGACGCGCTTGCGCGAGTCGCGGGCGCCGAACTCGTGCGCACTGCGGAAGCCGTCCGAGTTGGAGATCACCTCGAGCAGCGGGCCGCCGGTCGTCGGGTAGCGGAGGCAGGTGCGAGCCGACGGGTAGAGCCGATAGCCCATGATCGGATCGGCCTTCACGAGGCCGGGCGAGCGCTCCACCGGCGGCCAATCGGGCGGCGTGTACTTCCCGATCACACGCAGCACGACCTCGGTCGAGAACAGCGCGACGAGGATGGCCACCAGCAGCAGCGCGAGATTCTTCACGCTGCGAGCTTAGAGCCTATCCGAAAACCGCCCAGGGTGTTAATGATTGACAAGCCGTGACCCTCCGACTGGCGACCGGGGGTGAAGTGTCTGCACGAGGGAAGGCTCACCGGGGCTGGCGGATTCCCGACGAGCTGTG
>Ga0194131_10000031_pt1 | contig 194217 bp, 199 predicted proteins | sample TA2KigO120mmetaG_FD_148631 | JGI IMG/M metagenome (GOLD analysis project Ga0194131, IMG submission 148631) | Freshwater microbial communities from Lake Tanganyika, Tanzania - TA2015053 Kigoma Offshore 120m | ecosystem: Environmental > Aquatic > Freshwater > Lake | place: Tanzania: Lake...
TTCAGAAACCACCACTGTTCCTCCGTGAACTGCTGCCTTGAATACAGGTATCCGGCCATATCTTTTTAAATAATAAGCCCGGTAGCGGCGAATCTGTTTTTGCACGGCAAAATAACACCGGAGGCAAGTCCAGGATTCTCTAATCAGCTTATGGTCATCAACAAGCAGGATGGTTATTTTTCCCATACGGATCTTGGGTGGGTTAGGTTCGATAAGGTTTTTCCCGGATATAAATTACGTAAAAAAACTAATCGGGCATTGCAAATGAACTATTTATAGGGTATAATATGATAAGAAAATAAAAGAATTAAGTAAATCTACTTAGTAAATATTTATCATTAAAAAACTATTTGACTAAAGTCATCAACAGAAAAAATTCAGCTGATCGAACCGGATATACAAAAAAGCCGCCATCGTCCCGTTTAAAGCGGTACGATGGCGGCCGATAGTGGAGGCGAGGAGAATCGAACTCCTGTCCAAACATATTCTTCAAAAGCTTTCTACATGTTTATCCTGTTTTATTGTGTCAGAAACCAACTGGAAATCCACCTTCGCTTAAGCTACGGCGGATGAACGGGCAACCGATTGATTTCTTAGCTGCATAGTCTTAAACAGCCAGCACAGCCTTTGGCTGGAGCAGCCGTATTTTTTGTTGATTGGGCGGGACTTCTGGCTACGGCCTGCCTTCGGTCCGGCCATAATGACTACTTAATCACTGATTAGGCAGCCATGGCATACTGAGTATTGCCATTTATGGTTTACGTATTCAGATTTAACTGCTAATTACGCAACGCAGTACATGCTTATACTTTCAAAGATCTATGCTGTCAAAACCGAACGCCCCCTTTTGGAGTCGTTAGTCATGAGTCGATAGTCATTGGTACTGACCCGAGACTATAAACTATGAACTATAAACTACCAACTTACTTCCCCCAGCCAAACCAGTCATTACCATTGGCATAAAGCATCAAACCCAGCAGTAATACCATTCCGGCTATTTGTGCATATTCCAGAAATTTTTCGTTTGGCTTTCTTCTTGTGATCATTTCATATAAGGTAAACATTACATGCCCGCCATCCAATGCCGGGATGGGCAACAGGTTCATAAAAGCCAGCACAATGGAAAGAAAAGCTGTAATTCTCCAAAATGCTTCCCAATCCCAGCCATGCTTTGGAAAAATTGAACCTATCGCTTTAAATCCCCCCACGCCTTTATACCCGCCTGTTTTAGGGTTTAATATTTTTTTGAACTGGTCAATATAAAACTTCAGCTCGGTTCCCGCCTTTCTTACCCCGGCAGGAAATGCTGAAATGAAACTGTATTTGGTCACATTCAATTTAAGCCAGCCAAGACTGTCCATTTGCTGGTAGCCCATGGCCCCATAAGGCACAAAGCCAATTTTACCCTCCTCATTTACAGGCACAGTAAGAGTTGTTTCCTGTCCGTCTCTAATTATCGTTAACAGTGCTTGCTGACTTTTTCTCCTGTTAAGCTCATTTTGCAATTCATCAAAAAATTCAAATCTCGTTGAGTCAATCCCAACTATTTGATCGTTCTTCCTGAGCCCGGCTTTATATGCCTTTGACGTATCATCAAGATAGAAAACGATAGCAGGCCGGCGGGGTTCCACAAAACCGCTTATTTCCTTATTTCTGTTTTCAACCAGCTGCCCGATCAAATCAACCGGAAGATCCAGTTTAATCTCCTCATCATTCCTGAGGATGGTCATATTGCTGCCAAGCAGGATTTTCCGTCTTAATCTTTCATAGTCTTCGATGGGTTCGCTATCTACAGACAAAATCTTGTCTCCATTCCTGATACCAATTTTATACAAGGTGCTGTCCACTACATGCACTCCATATTTCATGGAAGCAGTCGGAATCTTTTTTTCACCCCAAATCATCAGGATAAATGCATAAATAATAAATGCAACAATGATGTTCATAATCACACCGCCCAGCATGACAATCAGGCGCTGCCAGGCCGGTTTACTTCTGAATTCCCATTCCTTCGGGGGCTGTTTCATAGCTTCTTTGTCCATGCTCTCATCAATCATCCCCGATATCTTTACATAACCGCCCAAAGGAAGCCAGCCAATACCGTAAACAGTATCGCCTATTTTCTTTTTCACCAGCGCAAACCAGGGATCAAAGAACAAAAAGAATTTTTCCACCCGGCATTTGAACCAGCGGGCTGTGATATAGTGACCAAACTCATGCAGTATGACAAGGATAGACAATGCCAGCAGCAATTGTCCGACCTGTAATCCGACGTTTGGCCAGTTTATAGCAAGTAGATTCATATTGATTATCAAAAAAAAATCTAAACCCATGGCAGATTTAGAATTGGTGTTTACAGTTTGATGATGTCGGCCGCAAAGGTACGGGCCTTGCCATCGCTTTCAAAATATTCCTCCAGCGTGGGTTGCTGAACAAAGGGGATGGTCTCCATCGTTCTTTCAATTACATCGGTCATATCCAGAAAGTTGATGCGGTTGCGGAGAAAAGCAAATACGGCTATTTCGTTGGCAGCATTCATCACACAGGGGAGGTTACCGCCCCGGTTCAGCGCTTCGGTGGCCAGCGCCAGGTTCCTGAATGTTTTAACATCGGGCTCCTCAAAAGTCAGCATGTTTACTTTTTTAAAATCATACCGGGGAAAATCATTTCTTAAGCGTTTGGGGAATGCAAGGGCATACTGGATCGGCAGTTTCATATCCGGCAGACCCATTTGTGCCTTAATGCTTCCGTCCTCAAACTGTACCATGCTGTGAATAATGCTTTGGGGATGAATGACCACCTGTACCTGCTCCGGCCGCAGGTTAAAAAGCCATTTTGCTTCTATCATCTCAAGCCCTTTATTCATCAGCGTGGCTGAATCAATTGAAATCTTTGCCCCCATCGTCCAGTTAGGATGCTGCAGCGCATGCTCCCTTTTTACATTCACCAGGTAATTGGGCTTTCGGCCGATAAATGGCCCGCCGGATGCTGTAAGAATTATTTTTTCAATCCGGTTTCTCATTTCACCCACCAGGCATTGAAAAATTGCTGAATGTTCCGAGTCAACAGGAATAATGGGTACTCTTTTTTCAATTGCCTTCTTCATCACTATATCACCCGCCACCACCAGGGTTTCTTTATTGGCCAGCCCGATGGCCTTTCCGTTTTCAATTGCCCTAAGGGTTGGTTTCAGGCCGGCATAACCCACAATGGCGGCCAGCATCATATCATAGCAATCAATAGCAGCAGCTTCTTCCAGTGCTTTTTCTCCTGCAAATACTTTTATATCAGCAGATGCCAGCGCTTTTTTCACACTCTGGTATTTATTTTCGTCCCCAATCACCACCAGGTTGGGATTGAACCTCAGCGCCTGCTGAACCAGGAGTTCATTATTGCTTTGAGCAGTAAGTATCTCTACCGAGAACTTATCCGGATTGGCCGCAATCACATCCAGCGCCTGTGTACCGATGGACCCGGTGGAGCCGAATATAGCGATACGCTTTAAACTCCCGCCTCCTGTCTTTGCCAAATCTTCTGCAGGCAGGCCTGAAGGGGAATCAAAAGGTCTTCCGGTATTTGTAATTTCACTCATTGGATCAGAAAGCTGGTATCAGGCTGTTTGCAGGTCAACTGCCCATTTTTTTAACTCATCTGCAATTTTTCTGTCATTACTTAATCTGGGAACCTTGTTTTGCCCCCCGAGTTTACCGACTGACTTCATATAATCAATAAAGCCGTTCTTTCGTACCGGCGTTATCTTCAGTGACTGCAAAATATTACCGGCAATCAGGTCGTCATAGTATACATTTTTCCGCCGCAGGTAATGGTCCAGTTTCTCAGCGAATAAAAAAAGACTGTGCGGCAGGTTTTCAAACTCCACAAACCACTCATGGTACGATTTTCCTTCATCGCTGCTTACAAAAGGCGCCACAGTAAACTCGGTGATATGCACATCCTCTTCCTCAGCTGCTTTTAATATACTGGCTTCCACCTCTTCACCAATAACATGCTCACCGAAAGCTGATATGAAGTGTTTGGTTCTGCCGGTAACTACCAGGCGATAAGGGTTCACAGAAACAAACCTTACCGTATCGCCGATATTATAGCCCCATAAACCTGCATTGCTGTTGATAATAAGAGCATAATTCTCTCCTGCCTTCACATCCTTTAAAGATAGCCTGGCAGGGTTTTCATTAAATATCTCCCCTGCGGGAACAAATTCATAGAAGATACCGCTGTTGGTGTTCAGCAATAATCCTTCTGCGTTTTGTGAATCCTGGAAAGCAAGAAAACCTTCACTGGCAGGGAACAGTTCAATCGTATCCACTTTCCGGCCAATGCTTTCAAGGAGTTTTGCCTTGTATGGTTCAAAATTCACCCCACCCTGCACCATCACACTGAAATTGGGGAATAACTCTCCTACATTCTTACCACTTCTTTTCATCAGCTCATCAAAATACATCTGCACCCAGGGCGGTATGCCGCTGATCAATGTCATATTTTTATCAATGGTTTCATCCACTATTTTCTGCAGCTTGGTTTCCCAGTCTTCAATACAGTTGGTTTCGTAAGATGGCAGCTGATTACTGCGGAGATACTTCGGCACATGGTGGTTAACTATTCCGCTCAGCCTGCCGGTGGGTATACCCCCCACCCTTTCCAGTTCAGGCGATCCTGAAAGGAATATAAGTTTGCCGTCAGCGAATTTGGTATTGCCCGTTTCAGCCATATAGCAAAGCAGGGCATTGCGGGCTGTGTTGGTATGATTGGGGATGGAATCCTTGGTAATCGGTATATACTTGGTGCCGCTGGTAGTTCCGGAAGTTTTAGCGAAATAAATAGGTCTTCCTTTCCACAGGATATTATGCCTGCCTTCTTTAATCTTGTCAATCCAGGGCCGCATTTCTTCATAATCCATCAGTTTTACGGCCTGTCTGAATTCATCATAAGTATTCACTTTATCCAGTCCGGCACTTTTTCCCAACTCAGTATTCCGCCCGGTTTTCACCAGCATTTTCAGGATATTATCCTGATCTGAAAGGGCAGTGCCCATACCTTTGCGGATGCCTTTATATATATAGGAAGCGAACGGTTTCGCTAAAAAAGACTTGATTTTCATACTCAATGAAACAAAACTCCCGGAGGGGTTACAAATATAACGGAACCCCGGGCAATCGGGGTTATTTAATGTTCATAATTCTTTGATTCCCCGTTTGCAGGTACCATTTTTAACCTTACCTTTGCCGCCCCAACTTCGTCCCGAATGCTTTCGGGACTTCGTTGGTCAACACTAAATTTTAAGAATATGCTAGCTGTAATAAAAGTAGCCGGACAACAGTATAAAGTGGAAAAAGACCAGACCCTGTATGTTCCCCGCCTGGAGGGAAATGCCGGTGATAAAGTGGAACTGGAAGTGCTGCTGGTGGATGCAGACGGTAAACTGTCCGTTGGCGCCGGTCTAAAATCGAAAGTAAAGGCGGAAATACTGGACCAGGTAAAAGGCGATACCGTGATTGCGTACAAACAAAAAAGAAGAAAAGGGTTCCGTAAAAAGAAAGGCCATCGCACTGAGTATACAAAAATTAAAGTGACTTCGATAAAATAACAAGAAACAAAACACAAACTCCGTTGCTGACAGGAGTTGTGATTTGTATTCCGGAATTTAAATAAAATAATTATGGCACATAAAAAAGGTGAAGGCAGTGTAAAGAACAACCGTGACTCACAAAGCAAGCGCCTTGGTGTAAAAATCTTCGGCGGCCAGCCTGCCATCTCCGGCAACATCATTGTTCGGCAGCGTGGCACTGTTTATCATCCCGGTAAAAATGTGGGTGTAGGAAAAGATTACACACTGTTTGCATTAAGCGATGGTGTAGTTGAATTCAAGAAAGGAAGAAACAACAGAACCTACGTTTCAGTGATAGAAACCGGTGCATAAGCCAATCAGCTGTTCAGAATTTTGTGGAAAAAAAATTTGGGTAGTATAAAATAATTATTATTTTTACTGTCGTTAACCCATTTTTACTAAACCCTAAATTCTAAAAAATGGCTACAAAGAAAAAAGCTGCTAAGAAAAAAGCTGCTCCTAAGAAGAAAGCTGCTAAGAAAAAGAAATAAGTTTCGACAAGTTTCTTAAATGAAATAGAAAGTCCCGGTTTAGTTCGGGACTTTTTTTTGTCCCTACTGACCTCCCCTGAAGGGGAGAAACCATATACCGCCTGTTTCAGTAGAACCTGTATGGATAAAAGCTGATTGGCCACTCATAAAGTATCCGCTCCATTCAATTTCATATCCTGAACATTGACCGAAGTAGCAGATAAAAATTTAAATTAGAGGTATGGATAATTCCGCCATAGCCGGCAATTTTGACCTGCTAGCCAAACTGATGGATATTAACGGGGAAAATTCCTTTAAAACAAAAACCTACTCCATTGCAGCTTTCAATATTGAAAAGCTGCCCATGCCGCTAAAAGATACTCCAAAGGATAAACTTTTTACCATAAAAGGCATAGGCGACAGTGTGGGAAAGAAGATTATTGAGATGCTTGACACTGGCCAATTGGCTGTTCTGAATGAGTATATCCAAAAAACCCCGCCCGGCGTAATTGAAATGCTTAGCATTAAAGGAATCGGGCCAAAAAAAATTCATACCATCTGGAAAGAGATGGGTATTGAGTCCATCGGTGAACTGCAGTATGCCTGCAACGAGAACCGCCTCACCCTTTTCAAGGGATTTGGCGAAAAAACACAGCAGAATGTACTGGAGTCCATTGAATTTTATTTTCAGAGCCAGGGGCACTTTCTGTATGCGCAGCTCGATGAAATTTTTCCCCAGGTAGAGGGCTATCTGAAAAAAATATTCTCTCAGGACAAAGTAAGGGTTACAGGTAATTACCGCCGGCAGGCGCTGACCATTGAAGAGCTGGAATTTGTTGTTTTGGAAACCAATGATGTAATCAAACCAAAATTTCAGACGGCCCAGCCGCCTGAACTTCTGGAAGAAAAACCCCGCACCCTTTTATACAAATTAAAAAATGGTTTAAAACTGCGGTTGTACACCGGGAGCACAAACCGTGCCGGAGAATTATTTAATACCACCGGCAGCGCTGAATTTATTGAGGCATTTAATAAAGCTTTCCCCAATCTGAAATACAAGGGTGATGAAACAGAAGATGATGAGATCATCTTCAGCAGGGCCGGAATTGAATACATACAGCCATGTATGAGAGAACCAGCCGCTGTAATTGATAAAGCAAAGAAGAAGCAGTTACCACAACTTATACAACCGGAAGATATCCGGTCAATCATCCACAGCCACAGCAACTGGAGTGATGGCAGCAATACCCTTGAAGAAATGGCAGACGAATGTATTAAAAGAGGATACGAATACCTTGTCATCTCCGACCACTCCCAAACGGCGGGATATGCCAATGGTTTGAAAGAAGACCGCATCCGGGCGCAGCACAAACAAATTGACGAACTGAACAACCAACTCAAACCGTTTAAAATCTTCAAGAGCATTGAAAGCGATATTTTGAATGATGGCAGCCTGGATTACCCCGACTCCGTATTAAAAACATTTGACCTGGTGCTTGCCTCCGTGCACAGCAACCTGAAGATGACAGAAGAAAAAGCCATGGCCCGCCTGATCAAAGCGATTGAGAACCCTTTTACCCGCATTCTCGGCCACATGACAGGGCGTCTGCTGCTAAGCCGTAACGGCTACCCGGTTGACCATAAAAAAATCATTGAAGCCTGTGCTGCCAATAAAGTGGTGATGGAAATAAATGCACATCCCCGCAGGTTGGATATGGACTGGAAATGGATTAGCTATGCAATGGAAAAGGGTGTGCTCCTGTCTATTGATCCGGATGCACACTTCCTCTCCGGTTATGATGATGTGAAATACGGTGTGCTGGCCGCACAAAAAGGGGGACTGACCAAAGAATGGAACCTGAGCAGTTTTGGGTTGAAGGAATTTGAGGAGTGGATCAAACTGAAATAATATTGAATATCGAATAAAGAATGCAGAATGGCGAAATTATCAGCATGCTACTTTTCTCCTTCATGATCAGAATTCATTGTTCTTCAGTTCTTCTGTTCCCCATTCGCTACCACCCTATCCTATAATCCTCCCCGGCCTCACCCTCTTATCCCCCTCCTTCAGAGAGGGACGGTACTGCAGAATAAATCCAAACTGTATAACTACCACATCAGCTATCTGCTACTATCAGCATTTACCATCCAATCCCATAGTCCTCTCCATGATTAGATGAGCCTCCCCAAAAACTTCCATGCTTCCAGTCAAAGTAAATGGCATTGATGGGGCCGCTGGTGCGGTTGCCGGTAGTTACTTTATAACCCATATTTTTCAGTTCATTCCTTACTGTTTCCGGTGTGCTGTTGCCCACTAATATTGCACCTGGCCTTGGTTTTCGGTCTTCCATCTTTGTTCCGCCCAATGAAAGCCAAAGCTGATTGCTATTCACATTAGCTGCTTCACAGGCCTGTTGCACCGTCATACCAAACTCCACCATGTTCAGGAAGAATTGCAGCAGGTTCTGGTCCTGTGTATCGCCGCCCTGAACGGCAAAGGATAAATAGGGTTTCCCATCTTTCATAGCCAATGTTGGTGTTAATGTCACCCTCGGTCTTTTGCCCGGTTCAATCACATTGTATGGGTTTAAGGATGCATCCAGCACAAAACTCTGCAGGCGCTGGCTCATACCCACACCGGTATTGCCGGCGATACAGGCAGGCAGCCAGCCGCCGCTGGGAGTAATAGACACCACCCAGCCTTCTTTGTCGGCTGCCTCAACAGAGGTAGTACCACGCCACATCCTGTCTATGTATGCGGCCCCCTCTAAATCTCCCCCGTTAGGGGAGACTTTACCATCCCACAAGCCCCATAGCTCTGCATTTCCTGCAACAACTTCATCAGTTTTAATTTGCGAAGAATACGCTACAGAAGTTGAATCATGTGCCGGAACAAAATTCCGGTTGCCATCTCCTGATCTGTTCCAGTTCCTCAGCAGTTCGGTATAAGGATTTGTTTTGCCTTCAAAAGGATAAGGATCGCCGGGAGCAATCAGGGGGTCGTTCTTATCCTGGTTAATTTGCGCTGCTCTCAGTTTTGCATATTCTTTATTCAACAAACCTTTAATGGGTTCCTGCGGAGCGAAATAAGGATCGCCATAATAAAAATCCCTGTCGGCAAAAGCCAGGTTCATCGTCTGGTAAATGGTATGGATATACTTTGAACTGTTATACCCCATTTTTTTCAGATCAAAATTCTCCAGTATGTTCAGTGATTGAAGCAGCATCGGGCCTTGTGTCCATTGCTGCAGTTTGTACACATCAATACCTTTATAATTTACAGAAAGAGGTTCTTCTTCCAGCACTTTCCATTTTGAAAGGTCCTCCATTGTAATTAATCCGCCCTGTTCCCGGCAACCCCTTACAAATTCCGCGGCAATATCCCCTTTGTAAAATCTGTCGTATGCTGCCATAATAGCTTCCTTTCTGCTTTTCTTTTTCTTCAGCGCTTCCCGTTCGGCTTCCACCATTTTGCTGAGTGAGACCAGCAGGTCTTTCTGTACAAAAATTTCTCCGGCTTCCGGGGCTTCTCTTTTTTCACCAAGATGAGGCAGAAAAACTTTGGCGCTATAGGGCCATTGTTTAATCCTTTCTTTCCCTCTTTCCATGGCATTGGCGGTTTGTGCCTCAATAGGATAACCGGTTGCCAGTTCTATAGCCGGTTTTAGCACCTGTTCCAGACTCATCGTTCCGTAATTCGCTAGCATATAACACAAACCACCCGGAGTGCCTGGAGTAACAGCAGCCAGCGGCCCGTACTCAGGCGGAAAAGCGTAGCCTTTGCTTTTAAAGAATTCAACCGTAGCGCCAGTGGGGGCAATTCCCAGTGCATTTATCGCAATTACTTTTTTTGTTTTGGGATTATATATGAGTGCCTGCGTCTCCCCTCCCCAGCTCAGCACATCCCACATAGTGCAGGTGGCCGCCAGCATGGCGCAGGCTGCGTCCACAGCATTGCCACCCTGCTGAAAAATCATGGCGCCTGCTGTAGCTGCCAGTGGTTTACCTGTAATGGCCATCCAGTTTTTACCGTGCAGGGGTGGTTTTTGTGTTGGCTGTGCATAAACGGTAAATACTGCGATAAGAAAACTGAAGAGAACTGCAATCTTTCTCATACCGGAAATTTATGCTTAAAGATAATGAGCCTCCTGAACAGGAATACTGATTGGCCAAAGGCGCTTGTACCTCTTTAAGCTGAAGCTAAGGGAAGCAACACATAAAAAGTAGTGCCCCTGCCCTGTTGCCGGGTCTTCATTATATAGCGGCCGGCCTGTAGCATCAAACACATAAAGCCGGGTATCATACTTGTTCAGGTAGCCGGTGTAGCTTTCTGTAATAATACTGTCTCTTATTCTTTTTCCTTCTTTGGTATTGTAAACCCGGTGAAAATTATCCAGTAAAAAATCATTATCCAGATAGGTAATGGCAATATTCATCAGCCTTTCGCTTGACGGATCTGTTTGCAGGGCGATCTTTTCTGCCATCCTTTTTCTTCTCTCCCACTCCGCTTTCCTGTTTTCATTAAGCATGATAACAGCGATGGATACGGAAAAAACAAATATCCGGGAAAGGATGGCGGCAATATTGATTCTGATCCGGCTGAATATCACTCCCTGCCTGCTGATGAGCCAGGTATACACCAGCAGCCATACCAGTACGGGTAAATAAAACAACACTCCAGGGTGGCCTGAACGGGCAGTAAGATGAAGCAGGCCTGTAAAGCCGATGGCAAACCAGATAATAATCTTTTGGCGGGCAAAGAGGGGGAAAATAAGCCGGAAGAGCAACTGGGTGAAATAATAATACGACAGCGATAAACAGGCCAGTACCACAAATTCAGCCACCGTAAAAAAATGCAGGGAAAAGAAATTAGCAACATCAAATGATATTTTTGAATCAGCCACCATGCTCCTGATAACGGAAGCAAGAATAAAAGTGGAGGACACAAGCAACAGCAGTGCAGCAATTCCGGTTATCCATTTCCATTTGCCTGTCAGCCCTTCAGCCAGGTTATCCTTTTCATGCAGTTTTGACCAGGCAAAAAGAACGATCCAGCAAAAAACAACCGCATTGATGAGCAAATCACCCAGCGACCGCTGCACCGGGTTTGATCCATACCATACGGGGTTAAACAGTTCAAACTGCCGGAGGTTTAATACCGAAGGGAAAAAGTAACTGGCAAGCCGCAGTAAAAGAAGCAGCAATATCAGCAGGGCTATGGCTTTCCAGGGGCCTTTATTCCGGGAGGTGTATTCAGCCTGCAAATGGATAAAGAGCAAAAAAAACAACAACCCTCCAAAACGAAGTATAAGGGTGAGAAGATTATTATAAGGAACGGCGCCGGAGGCTTTTTTATCGAGGTAAAGAAGTATTTTACCCGATGGGGATTAAACCGGGTACTCTGTAACCTGTTTTGCTATCAATACCCTTTTATCAGCAATTTTGCTGTGTGCAAATGATTCAGGCAGGTAATCTGTTTCAATAAAAAATTTTGATTTTACCAGCCCCATGGCGCAGGCAATGGAACTATCGGCCGGCAAAGTTTTTCTGATCACATAATAAGCGCCGTTGGATAATTGAAGGAAATAATCGCCATCCGGCCCGGACAGTATTTCAGGAGGGGGGGGGGTAATCAGCTGCTCACTCCAGAAGGTCATTTCCGGTCCGGCAAACCGGATGTTCCTGTAAAGAAATATTCCATAAGACTTTGCTGCAAGCTGGTCGAACTCTTCTTTAGTTTCCTGCCGGGTCAGCAATCGGCTTATAAGGGCAGTATCCGCTAACATATCTTCAAAATCCTTTTGCTGCCGGGCCAGGTGCCTTCCCAGCTTATTCATTTCCTGGGTTACGGATGAACGGTTGCTGTAGAGTGTATTGAATATAAACGAAAGAGCGAATAAAAGAATCGCTGCAATCAGTATGATATACTTCCCGGAATAAATATTTCGGAGTAGCGGCTTCACAAATCTGGGCGCTATTGTTTAATGTTATTCCAGATGGCATCCATTTCCTGCAGGCTCATCTCGCTGAGGTTTTTCCCGTTTTTGAGTGCCTCTTCTTCCATCCTGGTAAACCGGTGAATGAACTTTTTATTGGTCCGTTCCAGAGCATTTTCAGCATCCAACTGCAAAAACCGTGCATAATTGATAAAGGAAAAAATCACATCTCCAAACTCTTCTTCCGTTTTTAAGGGGTCGCCGGCGGCAACGGCCGCTTTCAGCTCTGCCATCTCTTCTTCAACTTTTTCCCATACCTGCTCTTTGTTTTCCCATTCAAAACCGGTTTGTTTGGCTTTTTCCTGCAGGCGCATCGCTTTTACCATGGCAGGCAATGAAACAGGCACTCCGCCCAGAACCGATGCTTTGCCTTCTTTAAGTTTCAGTTTTTCCCAGTTGCTTTTTACATCTTCCGCATCATTCACCTTTACATCACCGTAAATATGCGGGTGACGGGCCACCAGTTTGCCGCAAATGCCATTGATTACTTCGTACAGGGTAAACTTAGCCTGCTCTGTGCCGATTTTCGCATAGAAGACAATATGCAGTAACAAATCGCCTAATTCTTCCCTGATACCCTGCCAGTCTTCTTCTGTAATGGCATCAGCCAGTTCATAGGTCTCCTCAATGGTCAGTTGCCGCAGTGAGGCGATGGTCTGTTTTTTGTCCCAGGGGCATTGTGCCCTCAGTTCATCCATGATGGTTACAAGCCGCAAAAAAGCATCACCGGTTTTTCTGTCCATAATTATCACAGGTTAAATGGTAAAAGTTGAAAAGAAGTAGAAGATGGCCAACAGCACCAGCATCATCAGTATAGAGAACAATGATACAATTAAAAATTTGACAATAGTTTTCCATCTGCCCTGCCCGTAAAAAACCCGCATGGCTTTATAGAGATAAAAAAACAGCAGCAGGTAAAGCAGCGCAGTGAGGTAAGCAATCTCATCCACCTTCACCATATCCTGCAACTTGCTTATCATGAAAATCAGCAGCAGCAGGATAAGCGAAAACACATACAGGTGAATGGTAAAAATGCCGTGGTCCGCATAATAAAACTGCCGGCGGCGGATATATACAAGTTTCAGTATAAGGGCAAACAGGGGAAGTGAAACAAAAAGCATATAAGGAAGCCGGTGCAGTATATTGTCAGCAAGTTTTTTTACGGCCTCATCCGGGTTTTCCCGGTATTTTTCATTGATCTCAATCTCTTTTTTCATCAGCCGCCGCATAAACCATCCGTCCCTTTGAGAAGGTGGCAGTGACTGCTGAACGGAATCATACTCAGCCATACTTTTAAACGTTCTGTCGAAAAAACCGATTGTGAAATGCTGAGCAGTAAGGTCCTTCACTTCTTTTTCAGTAATGGTGCGGGCAGTGTCTTTTGCAATCGCCAGTTTTGCCTTCAGCAGGCTGTTGCCCGTATCCTTCTTCAGGGTGTCCTCCGGTTGTTTGATATAGGAGTTTCTTTCTTCCCCCTGCAGAGGTTTGCTCATATTAATGGAAATGTCGGCGGAGGGGGTAAAAAAAAGGAAGAAAAGAAGGAAAAACATGGCCGAGGTAAATACATACATCTTAATGGGGTGCAGGTAGCTGGCCCGGCGGCCTTTGATATATTCCTTCGATAAAAAACCCGGTTTAAAAATGAGCCGCTTTATAGTACTGAAAAAATTGCCGTCGAAGTTGGTAATATCATACACAAAATGCTTCGCTATGTGCCAGAAAGTTTCATGCGGCACCACATTTTTCTGGCCGCAGTTATGACAATAGGGCCCCCGCACAACCGTGCCGCAATTCAGGCAATCCTTTTCCCTGCGCTGTGGAATATGGGACAATGAAAATTTTTCTTAAAAATACTACTCCCAGATACAATGAAGCCAATTTTCTTTGTTTTTTGCGTTTTTATAAAAGTTCTCCCGGCCTGCAGTACAGGGATGTACAAAAAATACAGGATGGCTTTCTTTTCCGTTACTGAACATTTCAGGTAACTTTGAACGAAAACAATATCACCCGGATGAAAATACCACTATTGGCCCTCGCCTTTTTAACTTCCTTTAACCTGCAGGCGCAATACTATTACAATGACATAGTCGCAACGCATGAAGCCAACAGCCAGATGCAGGCTTACCTGAACAGTCAGGTGAAAATGATTACAGCCACCGGGTATGATGCAAACAACGTAAAAGCCACTGATTTTGCAGAGGCGAAGGAAATAAGTGAAAAGGGCAGGCTGCTGAAAGTAAGCACCCGCAACAGCGGCGATTACAGCGTTTATTACAACAGGTACGATGAAAAGGGCAGGATTATCAGCACAACAGATTCATCATATGAACTGATCCGGAATATCATCACTTATCAGTACAATGATACAGGCAGAATTACCAGTATCACGACGGTATTGAAAGATTCTGTCAGTGAATTCAGTAAAACAGAAGAGCACCTGTGGAAGTATGATGCAGCCGGGAAGCCTGAAAAAATGTGGCGTATTATCAATGGCGCCGACAGTATTGAGATCAGGTTTGTGGCGGATGAAAACGGAAATCCCGGCGAGGAAATTACGTATCGCTGGGGGCTTGAGTATGACCGTGTTTATTATTATTTCGATGCCATGGGCAGGGTCACTGACATCGTACGTTACAACAACAAAGTGAAAAAACTGCTGCCCGACGTAATCCTGACGTATGATGACAAGGGGCGGATCATCCAGAAAATTACCAGCACACCCGGTGAGAATTATGGAAAAATAACCTGGGTAGGCTATATCATCTGGCGTTATATTTATAATGACAAAGGCCTTAAAATCAAGGAGGCCCTCTTTGATAAGGACCAGCGGCTTACAGGAAAAATAGAATACAGCTACACCTACAACCCGTAGTGTGAAAAATACCATGCCCTGCAGTGACCGCACTCAATAACATCCTTTCGGCAGATAGGTATTTTCGGTTTTGTAAACTTGAAGTATGCCCGGTTCAAACTTTTTGCTGAAGCAGTGGGAAGAGCAACGCCTCCTTTTCATCAGCAACCTGCAAACGATCCGCCGCCGGCCTGTAAAAAAAGCCGTACATGATATTCGTGTAGCTCTAAAGAAATTAAAAAGCACCCTCAGTCTTGTAAACAGTTTTGCGAAAGACGGAGATGCACAAAAGTTTGCCGGTATACAGCAGTTTTTCCGTATCAGCGGCAAATTCCGGGATATGGATATGAGCTTATCGCTGCTGCGAAAAACCGGAAAGCAAGAACAAATATCGCTGCCTCCCTTCAGCCGTAATTTAAGGAGTATGCTGCCAATTACACGGCAGGCAACAATGGATAGCGCAGTTGAGAACCATGAAACAGAACTGGCAAAAATGACAGATTGGGTAAAAACGCAGCTTGTAACAGTTTCAGATGAAGAGGTAATAAAAAAACCAGAAGAATTGTCTGCTGAAATACTAAACGAGGTGCAATTACTTTCCGGAAAGTTTACCCGCCATGCCCACCATATCCGCATCATGTTAAAGCGGCTTTATTATGGGCTGAAGCAATGCCCGGTAAATCCTTTTTTTGATAAGAGCAAGATGAAAAAGCTGGATAAAGCGCTTAAGGCACTTGGTAACTGGCATGACTATTTCGTATTACATGACAAGCTCCGAAGATTCAGAAAAGAATACCTGGTAAAGAAAACAGACGAATACCGGGATGCCAGGAAAATGGAAGAGATTACCGCCTTGCTGCAGGAACAATGGCTGGCCGGGGCACATCAAAATATTACTGCACTTGTTAAAGAAGATTAATAAGGCTTTTCATTATATGAAACGCCTTACCAGTATATCCAACCGGGGTTGAATGCTGACGCTTCCCTCAGCACCATGGCTGGTTTCGCCACATCGAACCGGTACATGTGCCCCGGATCGGAGTTGAACCGATACGGCCATTGCTGGCCACAGGATTTTAAGTCCTGCGTGTCTACCAATTCCACCACCAGGGCAACCAAAAAAAAACCCTCCGCCACTCGGCGGAAGGATTCTTGGAGCGGAAGACCGGGCTCGAACCGGCCACCCCGACCTTGGCAAGGTCGTGCTCTACCAAATGAGCTACTTCCGCATGTTTGAAGAACTTATGCTGCCACCTCAGCCAAATTATTTCACCCGGTAACCGGTTTTAGCGGGCAGCAAAAATAAGGCATGCTGCCTGTTTTAAAAAATTTTGCAGGTTATTATTTGTACTTGGGTGTATACAGCGTGCTTTCCTGAACAGGAACATCGATCTTATTTTTTTCAAACCGCTTTACATACAACATATAACAACTTCCGAGTAAAAAGGCCACAATACATGCTATTTGCAGGTAAAAAAGAAAACCCGAAGATGATACCCAGTTATGGGTAAAGTCACGGTCCTGATTTTTTTGCAACTCCTGATGGTATTCCTGCTGGTTGGTCATACAAAAAATTTGTGCTGCAAAAATAGGGGTTCAGTGTAAAAAAATCAGGCGGTTGTGTCCACAATTTCGGAGAAAGTGTTCTTTTTTTTGACGAAATGCTGCCAGGCCACATTGCCCTTATAGTAACCTGCAAGAGGCCCTTTTTTGAATGGAGGAAAGATGCTTTTTCCCCGGTAAAAAAGCCACCATTTGGCGAATGCGACATGAGCTCTTGTTACTGCTATAAAATAGCCTGCATCGCCGGATAAAAGCCCCTTCCAGGCTGAAACAGCATCCAAAAGATTTCTTACCGGAATCGCCCATAGTTTTTTTGATAAAGGCAGGTTTTTTGACAGCATAATCCGGTTATTGCGGAAGTTGAGGAATGTCTTCAGCGAATTGCCCTTCGGCAATGTTCCGCCTCCTACATGGTATACTACCGAGGCCGGGCAGGAATATATCTTATAACCCGCAAGTTGTATACGCCAGCACAAATCAATTTCTTCCTGGTGAGCAAAAAAATATTCGTCAAAACCCTTCATTTCATGAAATACGGATACCCGTAGGCACATGGAGGCCCCGCTGGCCCAAAAAACCGGTTCTGCTTTGTCATACTGACCATGATCTTCTTCATACTTATCAAATATCCTTCCTTTGGCAAAGGGGTAACCGTATTTGTCCAGCCATCCGCCGGCGCCACCGGCATACTCAAACAGCTTTTTATTATTCCAGTTGAGCAGTTTGGACTGGCAGGCAGCAATGGATTGGTCGCTTTCCAGAAGCTCAACCATCGGAGTGAGCCAGCCGGGTTGCACCTCCACGTCTGAATTAAGCAAAACATAGTAGTCAGCTGCCACCTGTTTTAATGCCTCATTATACCCTTTTGCAAATCCATGGTTTTTTGCAAACCGTATTTGCCGGAGTGAGGGATAGTTTGTATTTAAAAAATCAACCGAATCATCTGTTGACCCGTTATCGGCAATAACGACTTCCATACCGGTATAGGTGGTGGACAATAAAGCAGGTAAAAACTGTTCAAGGTATTTTTTCCCGTTCCAGTTCAGTATTACCACTGCTACTTTGGGGGGGTTGCTCAAAAGAGGAAATTATTTGTTCAAAAATAAGGCAACCCGCTATATCCCGTAAATTCGGTGCATGTTTCGGCAGTACCTGAACTGGAGAACAGCCCTTGCGCTTATTGCGATACTGATCGTAAGCGGCACTATTTTCTATTCCCAGTATCTTGCCCGAAAAATCGAAAGTGAAGAAAGATTAAGGGTGGAACAGTGGTATAAAGCCGGCAAATTCATCATCAGCGCCCCGGATTCGGTGGATCTCAGCTTTGCCTCCCAGATAACGACTGAAAATAAAACTATCCCCATTATAGAAACAAATGAAAAGGACAGCATCACCAGTTACATCAACCTCGACACGGCCAAAGCAAAAGACCCGAATTACCTGGCCAAAAAATTAAAGCAACTAAAATCACAGCATACTCCTTTTGAATGGGTAGACCCGAAAGATTCCACCATCCGGAACAGGTATTACTATGGCAATTCAAAACTCCTGAATGAAGTAAAATACTATCCGATTATTCAGCTGTTAATTGTTGCATTGTTTATTCTTATTACCATTTTATCGCTTCGCAGCCGGCACCGCTCCCTGCAAAACCAGGTATGGGCGGGTATGGCCAAAGAAACCGCCCACCAGCTGGGTACACCGGTTTCTTCGCTGGAAGGATGGGTGGAAATGCTCAAAGAAGGCACATTTGACCCAAAAATTATACAGGAACTGGAAAAAGATATTGACAGGCTCAGGCTGGTATCTGACCGTTTTGGCAAAATTGGAAGCTCCCCGCACCTGGAAGAAACAGATCTGGTAAAGCAGATCAACAATATGGTGGATTATATGCGAAAAAGGGCCACCGGCAAGATAGTGTTCTCAGTAAATACCCATGGGAAAAAAGAAATCGTAGCCCGTATATCACCACCCCTGTTTGACTGGGTGATTGAAAACCTGCTGAAAAACGCCCTGGATGCCATGGAAGGTAAAGGCAGTATTACAGTGGATATAAAGGATGAACCCGAGGCAGTCAGTATTGATGTAACGGATACCGGAAAAGGAATCAGCAAACAAAATATACCCAATGTCTTTAAGCCTGGGTTTACTACCAAGAAAAGAGGTTGGGGGCTTGGCCTGAGCCTTTCAAAAAGAATCATTTCACAATTCCACAAGGGCGAAATATTTCTGAAACATTCAGAAATCGGAAAGGGCAGCACATTCAGGATTGTTCTGAAAAAGTAAACCACTTACATTTGCATTCCTGAACCCGATAGCTATCGGGTGATGCCCGGGTGGCGATCCCGATAGCTATCGGGATGGTAGACGCACCACTTTGAGGTGGTGGCGCCCGCCTCTGGTGAATGTGTCCTGACATTCACTGTGAGGATCTCGGAAAAAGCTCTTACAGATACGATTGAATTAATTTGCAAGTTATAATTGCCCGGGTGGCGAAATTGGTAGACGCACCACTTTGAGGTGGTGGCGCCCGAAAGGGTGTGCTGGTTCGAATCCAGTCTCGGGCACAAATGCCTTCAGCGATAGCTGAGGGCATTTTAATTTGATGGCGTTGAAAACTTCTTTTCAAAAGCGAACAAATTGAAATGCCCAGCGACACGAAGTGGCGCAAAGGCTTTGGGTAAGACCAATCTTTTGGATCAGCGCAGCTAATCCAGTCCCGGGCACTTTTAACATCAATGTAATATATAGGCTTGTTTATTTGAATTCCTATTTATGGTGAAGCCTTCCTCCTTTTGTAGCCTGCCCTGACATTAGAACAATAAAAGACGACAGGGTGTTCTTACCACTAAATTGCCATAAGGCTGCAGCCCCTCAAATCACTTCCATCCACCCGGCCCAGAACTTCAAAACTGCCGTCGTTATAAAGCTTTCCGGCATCGTCAGTAGCAATAAATGAACAGGAATACAGGTTGGCGAGGTCAATGACATTGATAGCGCCGTATCCTTCTGACTTAACAAGAAACGGATCTTCTGCATCTCTTACCTGTATTTTCATCCAGGGCGGGCAATAAAACCTGCCCTCTCCTTTTGAATAAGCCTGTGACAATAATTCCGTCATTCCGTATTCAGAATGAACTGCGGGCAGCTGAAAAGCCTTCTTCAGTACATCATGTACTTCGGTTCTTATCATTTCCTTCTTCCTGCTCTTCATGCCGCCGGTTTCCACTACATGAGTACGAGTAAACGGCTGTGGATAATGCCGGGCAAAATCAAGCAGCGCAAAACTGACACCGATCAGCCAGGTTTTTTGTTTTTGTTTCTCCAGCCCGGCCAATACGAGGGCTAATTGTTTCATTTCATTAAGATAAAAACCGCTTTGCGGATGCTCACTTTTACGGATCAGTTTATCTGTCATATATACCAGCGACGAATTCGTCCTTTCCAGGTAAGAAGGCAGTAAACCGATGATACACCAGTTCTTTACCGGGCCATAAAAAAGTTCAAAACATTTTGTGAAACTTGTTTCATATAAATTCAGATCCCTGACATAATGTTTGCTGCTGACGGCCCCGGTGGTACCGCTGCTTTCAAAAACAGCTGCCGCTTCGAAATCCATTACCTGGACCTTATGCATTTTAAAAAACTGTATGGGCAGAAAAGGAACCTGCAGCAGTGAACGGATATCTCCGGGATTTACCGCCAAAGCGCTGATATAATCCCGGTAAACTGGGTTATGTGCAGCCTGGAAACGGAAAATTTCCAGGGCAAATTGCTCAAAATCCCCTTCGTTTATGGAGAAAATTTTATGACTCCTTTCTTTGGTCACAGCAGGCCAATGTTGGTAAAAAATGTAAATTTGTTTGCACTCAAATAACCCCGATGAAACAAAGGCTTGTACTACCGCTGATACTGGTTGCTTTAATGGCAGCCTGCAACAAAGATAAGTTCAAAACCGAGCCGCAGGTGAAGGTAAAGTCAATCTCGCCCAATAGGGTATTTAAGGGTGATGTGCTTACCATCAAAGGGGATTATACGGATGATGAGGGGGACCTTGACTCTTTATTGCTGGTATATAAATGGTACAACGGCAATACCGTGGTAAAACCATCCACGGGTGATACATTGCGTTATACTTTTGAAACATTGAATCTTCCATCGAAAACAAGAGAGGCCGACCTTATTATTCAATTTGAATTTGGCACCACACAAATTGATAACCTGGCCAAGCTGCCCGGTGTAACCCGTGATACCACGGCTACTTTTGGACTGGTGTTAAAAGACAAGGCGGGCCACCGCAGTAATTACAGCGAATCAGACAAAATCAGGCTCAAGAACTGAACCGGGATTGAAACCCTTACGACAATTTCTTTTATTTCTTGTATACAGCAACCTTTATATGGCTGCCTGTGCTGTGCTCATGGTACAGCAAACCAGTCTGCTGCTGCAAGGCGCAAGTTCCCCGCCTGATTTTATCCGATTTGTTTTCTTCTCCACCCTCTGCAGTTACAGCTTTCACTATTATTTTACCACTCACTCAGTAATACCGTCTGACCGGGTAGAATGGATACAACAAAACAGGCCGGTACTTGCATTTCTGTTTATTACCGGGCTCGCCTGTGCTGTATTTTACCTGCTGCAGCTATCTGGTTATTTGTTATGGCTGCCTGCAGCAGTGGCTACTTTTCTATATTCGGCCCCCAAAATTCCGCATCCTCTGCTCCGGCAACTGCGAAAGATCGCTATCGGTAAAACCATTTTCCTTGCCTTTATCTGGATGTATGTTACTGCCGTTCTGCCCGTCATTACAGCGGGTAATACATGGAATGTTAACAACAGCATTTTTGGAGGAAGCCGCTTCTTTTATATTTACGCTATCTGCATTTTGTTCGATTACCGTGACCGGGATGATGACAGGGCTGATGGGGTGAAAAGCCTTATTACTTTCTTGAACGAGAAAAACATTGACCGCCTTTTCATTTTTTCCCTGCTGGCATACCTTTTTCTTACCATCCTCCTGCTTCAGTTTGGCATTAGTCTGGTGAACACTATCATTTTGTTGGCCCCGGGGATCATAGTGGCAGCATTATATAACTATGGAAAAAAGAACTTCGCCGACATTTTATATTTTATTGTACTGGATGGCCTGCTTGCCCTTTCGGCGGCTGCACTGCTGATAGCCCGTATTTGACTATTTTTGACACCATCAAATAAAACCTTCGTATGGCAAAAACTGCAGCAAAAAAGTCTGTTCGCAGCGGCAAACCGGTTATTACCCCGAAGTCGTTTGAATTTCTGAAAAGTTATATCAACAACGCCTCTCCGGTAGGCTTTGAAACATGGGGCCAAAAGCTGTGGATTGAATACCTGAAGCCCTTTGTGGATACCCATTATGTGGATCCCTATGGCACTGCTGTCGGTGTTATTAACCCGGACCATCCGTTCAAAGTGGTAATTGAAGCGCATGCTGATGAGATAAGCTGGTTTGTAAATTATATCACCGCTGAGGGGCTAATCTATTTAAAAAGAAACGGTGGTGTGGATCATCAGACAGCACCTGCATCGAGGGTCATCATTCATGGCAAAAAAGGAAAAGTAAAGGCTGTGTTTGGCTGGCCAGCCATCCATACCCGTATTGCCAATGCCGACCAGAAAGAACCTATACCCCGGACAGATAACCTGTGGCTCGACTGCGGCGCCAGGAATAAAAAACAAGTGGAAGCGCTGGGTATACATATCGGTGCCGTGGTAACCTACGAAGACGGTTTTGATGAACTGGCCAACAGCAATTATGTGGGCCGTGCTTTTGATAACCGTATCGGCGGTTTTATGATAGCTGAAGTGGCAAGGCTGATAAAGGAAAACAAAAAAAAGTTGCCATTTGGACTCTATGTGGTGAATGCGGTGCAGGAAGAAATAGGCCTCCGCGGCGCTGAAATGATTGCCCGCCGCATCAAACCCAATGTGGCAATTGTAACAGATGTAACACATGACACCACCACTCCGATGATCAGCAAGAACATTGAAGGCGATGTAAGCACCGGCAAAGGCCCTTCCCTCTCCTATGCCCCGGCTGTGCATAATAAACTGCTGGCATTGGTAGAAAAGGTTGCCGCCGATAAAAAAATACCCGTACAGTGGAGGGCATTGAGCAGAAGCACCGGAACAGACACTGATTCTTTTGCCTATTCGAACGACGGTTGCCCCTCCGTGCTGATATCCATTCCGCTCCGCTACATGCATACTACCGTAGAGATGCTGCATAAGGATGATATCGAAAACGCCATCCGGCTGATGTATGAAACATTATTAACTTTAAGTCCGAAAACCAACCTGAGTTATCTGTGATGGCTGAACTGTTATATATTGATCCGGGCAGCAGCAGTTTTTTGGTACAGGCCATCATAGCCGCTGTACTCGGTATCGGCTTTTTCTTTAAAAATATTTGGGCGAAAAAAATGCACAAAGCCGGATGAGTCAAAAAATAATGAATGAAGAATTTTTTCCCCGATATGTATTGTTTGTTTTCCTGCTGCCGTTCTTTTTTGTATTGCATGGTTTTAGTGAAAACTTCGACCTGGTGCCTTTAAAACCGGCGCTGCGGCTCACTTTCTGGTATATTCTTGTTTCAGCAGCATTCCTGCTGGTATACCGGCTGGTTTTTAAAAGTGTTGTAAAAGCAGGGCTTATGACTTTTTTTACCATGAGTTACCATTTTTTTTTGAAGTATGCAGGACCTGCTAAACAAATATTTTCACCAAAGCTTTGTGGTAAAATACAGTTTTATACTTCCTGTGAGTCTGACTATCTTTCTTTTTGTTTTTTATATTTTGAAAAGGAGCAAAAGACAATTTACAAGGGCAACTTTATACCTTAATGTTGTACTGCTTGTATTCATTTTGGCAGATGCAGGCCTGCTATGGATAAAGGCAGCCGGTAAACGGTCAGCAGATATTATTCCTGAAGAGAAACTCGTTCGTTGCGATACCTGTTCAGTTCCTGATGTTTATCTCATTGTTGCTGATGCTTATCCCGGAAGACTGCAGTTCAAAAACATATTTGATTATGATAACAGTCTGTTTGAAGCATCGCTGAAGCAGAGAGGGTTTTATATTGCCGACAGCAGCCTTTCCAATAAAACCATGTTTCTAAACCTGAATGCCATATTTTTCCCCGGCAGAGATTACAGCGGTGTTTACCCTGGTATTTCCAACGTAAATTTGTTCCGGCTGGTCCTTAATAAGCATTTTGGGCAGCAATTGCCTCTTTTGAAAGACTCAACCATTTACTTAACTGATTAAGAATAACTGAGGATGGATGCAGGAAAAATACTGGCACTAGCCCCTCATACTGACGATGGCGAGCTTGGGTGTGGCGCTACTCTTTCATAGTTTATAGATGAAGGAAATGAAGTGTACTACGCCGCTTTCTCACTATGCAAAAAATCATTACCGGCCGGATTAGCAGAAGATACCCTTGAAAAAGAATGTAGGGCAGCCACAAAAGAATTGGGGATACAATCGTCAAACCTGGTTTTTTTTGACTTTGAAGTACGGAAATTCGATGAACAAAGGCAGGCTATACTGGAAGAACTGGTAACCCTCAATAATACTATTAAACCTGACCTGGTATTTATTCCCTCCTCATCAGATAACCACCAGGACCATGAGATAATACGTACCGAAGCGCTGAGGGCAAAAATTGTTCGATACTGGGCTATGAACTTCCCTGGAACCACAGCAGTTTCCGCTCCACTTTTTTTATTCCATGAACAGAAACTGAGGTGCGGAAAAAAGTAAAAGCAGTTGGTGCTTATCAAGCACAGTCGCACCGGAATTATATGAATGAAGATTTCATCCGGTCTCTGGCCAAAGTGCGGGGTGTGCAGTGCAACAACCGGTACGCTGAGGCATTTGAAGTATATAAACTCATCAACTGATCACCAGCCAATCTTTTCTCCGAATTTTCCCAGTCCAAAATAATCATTGAGCTTCAGGTTAAGCCCAAACTGGTTATATGCTGTATTGCCCTGGTAATATGAACGGGCATAACGTATCTGCATCTTTCCCAGCATTACACCTGCCCCCACAGAAAAACCATTCAGCCCGTTGCCTTCGTTGCCGATATTCAGTTCCCTCCTTCTCAAAAAATTATACCCAAGATTAAACTCCACCCTGTCGCCAAAATAAATGCTGCCGCCAAGCACCAAATGATCAAGCAGTGTGTCCATTGTAAATTTCTTTGTGCCTGCATTCGGGAAACCGTTTTCGTTATTGAATGTGGTATCATTGTATCGTATATTGAAACGATGCATCCGCTGCCCCGTCAGCGAAATGGCAAACGGCGCTTTGGCCATTCGTTTGGTAACACCTATTTGCAGGTCAAATGGAAGGTCATCAGAGCTGGTGCCTTCATATTTTTTTATTTGGGTTCCCATATTCTTTGCAACAAGGGAGGCAGAAATCAAGTTTGCTGTATCGGTGAACAATACCCCGGCATCAACTGCTATACCGTTAGAACTGTACTGACCGTAATTCGAGCTGATGAATTTAAGTGCAGCTCCGTAATGCCACTTGTTCAGGTAGTTTCTTGAAGCGGATACCTGCATCACCCAGTCCGTAGGCCGGAATTTTCCTAAAACATTTCCTGAGGCATCGGTCTCAGCCGTATTTCCATAACTGAAATAATTCAGGCCCCACTGAAAATTTGTTTTTAGTTTTTCATTCCTGTAACTCAGGGAAAGATGATACACATTAATATCAGCGTAAAAACTGTTGAACACAGCATTCATTTGTGTATGCATTGAGGGTTGCAGCAGGGCCGGGTTATTAAATGCCAGTCCAGCATCATTGGAAGTACAGGAAACATTAACACCACCAAGCGCAGTCAGTTGGGGTGTGTTGGGAAGTTTCAGGAAATTAAATACGGAATTGCCGCCGAGGGTTTGGGCAAAAAGTGTAGAAGAAACCAAAATCAGCAATATGGTAATGCGAAGCCGCAAGCAGAACGAAAATACAGCTTTACAAAAGAGAAATTCCTCCGCTTTTTCTATAAACTCAGTAAAGTAAAATAATTCAACTCACCATCGCCATTTCCAGCACCTGGTTCATGGTTTTAACGTAATGAAATTTGATGCCTTTGATAAAATCGGATTCTATTTCCTGCACATCCTTTTCATTCTGCCAGCAAAGGATGATCTCTTTTAAACCGGCCCTTTTGGCGGCTAATACCTTTTCCTTAATACCGCCTACTGGCAGCACCTGACCTCTTAAAGTAATTTCTCCGGTCATTGCCAGAAAAGGTTTTACCCTTTTACCTGTAAGCGCAGAAGCAATGGCGGTCATCATGGTAATTCCGGCGCTGGGGCCGTCCTTGGGCACGGCGCCTTCCGGTACATGAATATGGATATTCTTCTTTTCAAAAAGTGTTGAATCCAGTTTATACTTTTTGGCGTTGGATTGCAGGTAGGTAAGAGCGGTACTGGCACTTTCCTTCATCACATTGCCAAGATTACCTGTCAGTTTCAACTCTCCTTTACCATCACTCAGGCTGGTTTCGATGAAAAGAATATCGCCGCCCACATAGGTCCACGCCAGCCCCACAGCCACGCCTGGCATATTCGCCGTTTTATAAATGTCATTGCTGTAGCGGGGTTTGCCAAGCATCTTTTCAATGTCCCCCGCCGTAACTGTTGCTTTTAATTTTCCTTTTAACGCCAGTTGTTTGGCCTGGTAACGCATGATGGAAGCCAGCTGCCTGTCCAGTTCCCTTACACCGCTTTCTCTAGTATAGTCCTGTATGATCTTTTCAAGCACTTTATCTCTGATGCGGAAATTGCTGTTCTTTAATCCATGAAGCTCTCGTTGTTTTGGAAGCAAATGACGTTTGGCAATTTCTATCTTCTCTTCTACAGCATAACCACTAAGGTCAATAATTTCCAGCCGGTCCTTCAGCGCCGGCTGAATATTCTGGATATTGTTGGCCGTAGCGATGAACAATACCTTACTCAGGTCGTATTCCAGCTCCAGGTAATTATCATAAAAGCTGTGGTTTTGTTCCGGGTCAAGCACTTCCAGCAGGGCGGATGAAGGATCGCCTCTGAAATCATTCCCTACTTTATCAATCTCGTCCAGTATCATTACCGGGTTGGAAGATTTTACCTTGCGGATTGATTGTAAAATTCTGCCGGGCATGGCGCCGATATAGGTTTTACGATGGCCGCGGATTTCGCTTTCATCGTGGAGTCCGCCGAGACTCAGCCGCACATACTTTCTCCCTACGGCATTGGCAATACTTTTTCCAAGTGAAGTTTTTCCGATTCCCGGAGGTCCTACAAAGCAAAGTATCGGGCTCTTCATGTCCCCTTTCAGCTTCAGCACAGCCAGGTATTCCAGTATCCGTTCTTTTATTTTGTGCATACCGTAATGGTCAGTATCCAGCGTCTTCTGTGCTTTTTTCAGATCGTAATGATCTTCTGTATATTCCTCCCATGGAAGGTCCAGCATCAGGTCAAGGTGATTGTACACCACGGAATAATCCGGTGTGCTGGGGTGCATCCTTTCCAGCTTCTCCACCCCTTTTTTGAATAACTCTTTCGCAGCCTCAGGCCATTTTTTAGCTTCGGCCTTTTTCTGTATTTCTTTTACTTCCTGCACATTGCTGTCGCCGCCTAATTCTTCTTTTATACTTTTTAACTGCTGCTGCAGGAAGTATTCCCGCTGTTGCTTATCAATTTCCGTTTTTGTCTTGGTAGTTACTTTATTCTTCAGTTCGGCAAACTGCAGTTCTTTCTGCAGCAGTTTCATCAGCAGGTCGGCCCTTTCCCGGATATGGTTCAGCTGCAGCAGTTTTTGTTTGTCTTTTATATCCGTATTCAGGTTACTGGATACAAAGTGAATGAGAAAAGAAGGGCTTTCAATATTTCGTAATATGATGGAGGCCTCTGCCGGGATATTGGGAGAAAGCTGTACTATATCAGCAGCCAGGTCCTTGATATTGGCCACATAGGCATTAAAGTCCTCATCCTTTGGCGATTCCTCTTCTTCCAGTTTTTGAATCCTTGCTTTAAAGTAAGGGTCTTCGCCGGTAATGGATTCTGTCAGGAAACGGCTCTTGCCCTGTATAATAATTGTGGTGCCGCCATCCGGCATTTTAATCAGCTTTACAATGCGGGCCACGGTGCCGATATCTTCCAAATCCTTTACTCCCGGGTCCTCAATATTGCTGTCCTTCTGCGCCACCACGCCAATCAGTTTATCTCCCCTGTAAGCATCGTTTACTGCTTTTATGCTTTTGTTCCTTCCAACAGTAATGGGCAAAACAACACCGGGAAAAAGAACCGTATTGCGCAGGGGCAGTAAAGGTATTTCGGCGGGTATTTCAATACCGTTGGGGTCTTCCTGTTCACTTTCATTGAGCGGGATGATGGGCAGAAAATCCATTTCGTCTTCAGAGCGCAGTAAAAATTTTTCAATGTTATTCATGATCCGTATTCAGGTCAATCTGTCATCCTGCCATATTATGTAAGGCAGGGCGGTAAAAATAGAATGCAGATTCAGTATTGCCAAGATTTGTGCCTTTTATGTGAGGACTGACAAAATAGGCGGCTGACAGATATATACTTATGTAAAAGCCCCTCCAAACTGAAGGGGCTGTTCAAAAGGTAAAGATTCTGTATTATAAGGCTAATCCCACAGATACCTGGAAGCCCTGGTTTTTCCATTTGTCTTCATTGGGCAGGTCGCCGATATCATTCAGGCCTATTGCATAGCGGGCATTCAGCCGGAAGTTCAGCACTTTGAACTGCACCCCGGCCAGCATGGAAAAATCTCCTTTCTTAAAAGCATCGCCGCCATTTTGTAACAAAGTCCTGTTCTGATCAATCAATATGCCGAACTGGGGCCCCGCTTGCAGGGAAAGAAAACTACCCACCAATTTGTAGTGAACCAAAATGGGAACAGACAGGTAGTTCAGTTTTACATTGGCATTGCCGTTGAAAACATCCTGGTATACATTTTTGTAATTGCTGTCCAGTTTGGTGGCATACTGGTTCCAGAGTACTTCGGGCTGTATCACAAATTTGTTGCCCGCCCTTATTTCCATAAACCCGCCGAGGTGGTAACCATACCGGAACTCGTCCGTGAATGATTTGCCGTCCACCTTGGTGATATTGGCGCCCCCTTTTACACCTATATGAAACTGCGCCATCAGGGCATGGGTCATCAATAAAACTGCAAACAGTAAAAGAAGTTTTGTTGTCATGGCTATACTTTTAAAAAATTGAATTGAGTAAAAGAATGTTTTGAAAAACCAAGTTGCAATTTTTTTTAGATTGTGGTAATGTTTTTTTGAGTTCTTTTACGCTTGTTTTTCATTTTCATCTGCAATTAATTGATTTTTTTGGGTTCAATCAACCTTGTTTTTGTCCCATTTGCTGCTGCATGGGCACCGCTCCGCCTATGCGGCCTGCCGTTTTAATAAAAATGCGGCACGGCATACATTATATACAATGCACCACATATCAAAGCGAAGGGCATTGCGCAGTTTGTTCCTGGCACCCAGCAGGGTTACTTTCAATTTCTTCTTCATAAACGCAAAGGGATGTTCCACCGCCGCTCTTACTGACGATTTTTGTTTGTTGCGCTTTTGCTGCGATGCTGATAGATTACTTCCTCTCGCTGCTTTGTCCAATACGCCATAATAGATGCCCATAGCACGGGCGGCTCTTTTTCCCTTTTGTTTAGGGTAGGCTTTATCGGCCCAGATGCTTTTTTCATCGCCGCTGAGTACATTTTCCATCTCTGCACTGTCATGTACATTGGCGGGGGTAAAACTCCGCTTGCGGATGATTTTGCTTTGGGCATCTACCCCAATATGCCCTTTGTAACCAAAATATTTTTTACCGTTCTTTTCGGTGCTTTGGGCATCGGTGTCTATTTGGGCACTGGGCTTACCTTCCAGTTCACTTCGCTTTTGCCTGCTTAATGGTGCATTGCCGCTTTGGATGATGGTGGCATCTACAATAGTTCCTTTCTTTAGTATCAATCCATGCAGTTCTATCTGGTGTACTATGCTGCTGAACAGCCTGTCCATTTTACCGCTTTGCACCAAGGCTTCTTTAAACTTCCAAATGGTGGTAAAATCAGGTATCTCCTGCTCAAAACTTAAGCCCACAAACTGTTGAAAACTTAAGCGGTCTATTAGTTGGTCTTCCAACTCCTCATCGCTCAAGTTGAAAGTGTATTGCAAAAACAACATTTTCAACTTCACTTCAAAGGCAATCGGCGGGCGGCCACCTCTGCCGCCCCGGCTCTTATCCAAATCCTGCACCAAGTTTACCAATGCCTGCCAGTTTACCAACCCGCTAAGGGTACTAAGGGTGGCTACGGCTTTGCTTGTCTTGTTACGGCGGCGGCTAAAACCCAATACCGCATCCATCAGCGTCAGTTGTGTATTTCCCATACACTAAGTTCCAAATTCTATATGAATTATCAACTTGTTAAATCAGGTTTTTCAAAGAACTCTAAAAAATGACCCTAAAAAATTTCAAGTATGGTGCCAGTAAACCGGCGCCCATGTTAAATTTCTTTAACGGGTATTGGTCATTTTACAAACAGCAGATGTAACCGCTCTATTGCGGCAATACTGTGAAAGATTTCTTAATCCATGCTGCGGCACCTTAAAACATAAAGCCGGCATTAATGGAAAAAAGTGTGTTGAAGGGTTTGCTTGAGGCCGGGAAAAAATAATCAAATGCCACCTGCGGCTGAATGAAGAAACGGCCCAGGGTATATTCGCTGCGCAGGAACAATGTCAGCGAAAGCGGTTGAAACTTCAGTTCGTCATCCAGGTAAAAGTTGTCGGTATAATAAAGCACATTGCTGGTACTGCGGATGCCGGTGGCATAGGTGGTGGAGGACTGGTTAAACCCGAATTTTTGTGTTCCGCTTGTAAAAGTGAGCTGCGGCGTAAACCGGATATGATCCCTGTAAGTGAACACATCCAGCCAGTAAAAATCATGACGGACGGATGCCATGAGTGAAAAATCTCTCACTGTTGCCTGCGTATTGATATAGGTATAACCCCTCCGGCGAAGCCTCAGGTCCTGCAGCAACACTTCTCTCTCTTCATAATCGCTCCGGCTGCCCCAGCCATAACTCATCGCCACCATGGGTCTGAACCACCATTTCCGGTAAATGAAATAGGTATACAGCTCATTCTGGATGGGTGTTGTATAAAAAGGCAGCGAATCTTTTGTAATGAATTTTGTATAGGAAATGCCGGTGGCAAAATTTTTATTCTTCAGGTAATCATAAGAAGGCGTGATGGCCGATTGAAAAAAGTTCATTTTGGCCCCGTCATCAACAAAATACCCATTTGCCGTGATGCCCAGCCCGCTTTTATGGTAATAGCCCAGTGTGGGGGAATAAGTCAGCTTTTTGGATGTAACAACATCGTAATTGCTTTTATTTTCAAAATTGTAAAAACCCTTACCGGTCGACAGGCTGATGAGGAAATAACTGCGTGGCGAAAGAATGGAGTCCATGAACTCATCAAAATCACGGAATAATTCGTCATAATCAATCGAAGTGTCAACAATAGCTGCATCTGTGCTTATAACAGGTATCACAGCAGTATCCGCCCTGCTGCCTTGCGTATGTGCAATAGCAGCCAGCAGCAGGAAGGCCGGTAATATTAAACATCGTTGTACCATCAGGCAGTCGTTCCGCCTTCATGACGGACTTGACTTTGGGGTTGAAACTAAACCCCCGGAAAATATACCATCCGGAAGTCCTATGACTCAAAGGTTAAAAAAAAGTTTAATACGCTGCATATCAATGCAAAAACGATAAAAAAGGGGAAATATTGGAAAATTTATCCGTTTAATTCCAAAACTGTTATTTCGGGCAGAATACCCACCCTTCCCGGGTAGCCCAAAAAACCATACCCCCGGTTTACATACAATCGCTGCGGACTCCTTCTTCCCTCCGCGGCCAATTCATAAAGACCGGCCCATTCTTTATACACATACTGCACCGGGCTCCATTTAAGGCCTGGAATTTCAACCCCGAACTGCATGCCGTGGGTATGGCCGGCCAGCATCAGGTCTATATCCGGATATTTTTGTATCACCTCAGCCTTCCAGTGAGAGGGGTCATGGCTGAGCAGGATCTTAAACGGAATTTCTTCTGCCCCCGAACAGGCTTTTGCCAAATCGCCATATTTGGGAAACCGGGCCTTGGCGCTCCAGTTTTCAATGCCGATAACAGCAATTTTATCAGTTCCCTTTTCCAGCACCACATGTTCATTCATCAGCAGCCGCCAGCCCATTTGCATATGCACTGTTTTCAGTTTTTCTAGGTTGGCCATTGTATCCGCAGCCGTATCCCAGCTTACGTAATCACCATAATCATGGTTGCCCAAAGTGGAATAAATTCCGAGTGGTGCATTCAGACAGCTGAATATTGCTATATATTCATCCATTTCACCGGCCATATTATTCACCAGGTCGCCGGTGAAGAGAATAAGATCAGGTTTCTCATCCATAATTTTTTGTACGCCTTTCATCACCGCTTCTTTATCAGTAAAGCTCCCGGCATGGATATCTGATATATGAACAATCTTCAACCCCCTGAATGAAGCGGGAAGATGGCTGAATGATAGGCGAAATCTTTGTACCTGGTAACGGTATTTATTGGCGAAACCGTAGATCAGTGAACCAAACAGTCCGCTGCCGGCAATCATCCCCGCCCAGCTCATAAACATTGAACGGGATATTTTTTCACCTGTCTGCAGGCTTTCTCCTTTGGTATTTGCGAAAAATATATTTCCGGCGCCCCATTGAATTCCCCGGCGCAAATCGTCAACCAGGAAAAATAAAGAAGCAACCACTTTGGCAAAAAATAAACCGGCTATCATGGCAAATAGACTGGAACGGCTGAGCCAGGCCTGTTTATCAAACCGCAGGTAAGGAAGTACAAGGAGCAGGAGAATGGCAGAAACGGACAAGACCCAATACCCGCTGTGGATAATCGTCCTGGTTCGGCCGGAGGCCGACTGGGTAATCGTTCGGAGCACCTGGAAAAAATAAAAATCCAGCAGCAGCATGAAGCCGATAAATATCCACCAAAAAGGAGAGTTCCGCATAGAAAGGTCAAAATTAACCCTGAAAATAAAGAGGCGCTTATTTTTGCCATGCCATTAACCGGCAAAAACATGCAACTTACCTATTTTGGCCATTCCTGTTTCCAGGTGAAAACATATGGAAAGAAATTATTGTTTGACCCCTTTATCAGCCCGAATGAACTGGCAAAGCATATTGACATAAACAGCATTGAAGCTGATTATATCTTCATCTCACATGGCCACTTTGACCATATTGCCGATGCCGTAACATTGGCACAGGCCACCGGGGCCAAAGTAGTTTGCAGCTGGGAAATCTACGAATGGATGGGTAAACAAAAAGTAACCAACCTTCACCCCATGAATACCGGCGGCCATTGGAATTTTGATGCTTTTACCGTTCGCTGCACGGCAGCCCAGCATTCCAGCGGCCTTCCGGATGGCAGCTATGGCGGTAACCCGATGGGCTTCATCATTACCAGCCCGGAAGGAAGTTTTTATTACAGCGGCGATACTGCGCTGACGCTGGACATGCAGCTAATACCCAAATGGGCAAAACTAAATTTTGCAGTATTGCCCGTAGGCGACAATTTTACCATGGGCTATGAAGATGCAGTTGATGCAGCGGGGATGATTGATTGCAAAACGATTGTGGGAGTGCATTTTGATACGTTCGGGTTTATCAAAATTGATCATCCAAAAGCAAAACAGGCATTTGAAAATAAAGGCTGCCGTCTCATTTTACCGGAGATTGGTCAACCCATTTCAGTTTAACAAATAAAAGTTTCCCATAGGGAAAACAGGGGTTATATGGCAAGAATCATTGGTGTAGCAAATCAGAAAGGAGGTGTGGGGAAAACCACCACGGCCATTAACCTGGCAGCCAGTTTTGCCGTACTGGAATTTAAAACACTGCTGGTGGACGGCGATCCGCAGGCCAACAGCACCACCGGTGTGGGCTTTGACCTGCACAACATCACCCAAAGCCTTTATGACTGCATGGTGAATGAAGCAAAAGCAAGGGATGTTATCCTGAAAACAGAAATTCCCAATCTTGACCTTCTCCCTTCGCATATTGACCTGGTGGGCGCCGAAATTGAAATGATCAATTATCCCAACCGGGAAATGGTGCTGAAAAACATTCTGGATGCCAAAAGGGATGATTACGATTTTATTATTGTGGACTGCTCGCCTTCGCTGGGGCTTATTACTGTAAATGCCCTTACCGCTGCCGATGCAGTCGTGGTGCCGGTGCAATGCGAATTTTTTGCCCTGGAAGGATTGGGCAAGCTGCTTAACACCATCAAGATCGTTCAGGGACGCTTGAACATTTCTCTTGTAATTGAAGGTATATTAATGACCCTGTACGATGGCCGCCTCCGCCTTTGTAACCAGGTGGTGAGTGAGGTTCGCCGCCATTTTGAAGATATGGTATTCAGCACCATCATCCACCGCAATGTAAGGCTTGCAGAGGCCCCATCTGCCGGAAAACCCGTCATCCTGTATGATGCCAACAGCAAAGGCTCGATGAATTACCTTAATCTTGCCAAAGAAATCCTCCAGAAAAACGACCTGACTAGAATTAAAAACGAGGAAAGGATTTTGGAGTTATGAGTTCGTAGTCAGTAGTTAATAGTTAGTAGTCCGGGGCAGGCATTTGTACATAAAATCATTAATTAAGCAAGTGATGGGTACCTACAAAGATTTGATTGTTTATCAAAAAGCTTACAAACTGGCAATTGCTATTTTCGAAAGAATCAAGGACTTTCCTCCCGAAGAAAAATTCAGCCCTACTTCACAAATAAGAAAGTCATCCCGTTCGGTTTGCGCCAGCTTTGTTGAGGCTTACAGGCGAAGAAAATACAGGGCTCCTTTTGTTTCGAAATTGACTGATTCTTTAGCGGAAAATACGGAAACGCAGCTTTGGCTGGATATTTCGAAAGATTGTAAGTATATTGAATCTGATGAATATGATGATTTTGCCGCCAGGAATGAAGAAGTCGGCAGAATGCTCTGGAATATGATTGAAAATCCCGATAAATTCATGTGAACCGGCTTCAAACTACGAACTTAGAACCACTAACTTAAAACATGACCAATCCCAAACAAAATAAAGAACTGCTTGGCAAAGGAATCCGTTCCCTTCTGCAAAGCATAGATGCAGACCTGAAAACAAATACCGGTCAGCTGAAACAAACGGTGGTTGAAAATGCCACCGGTATCAGCCGTATTGCATTAGCAGATATTGAAGCCAACCCCAAGCAGCCCCGGCGTGATTTTGATGAAACCTCACTGAATGAACTGGCTGAATCCATCAAACTGCATGATATCATTCAGCCGGTAACAGTTTCCAGGCTTCCTTCAGGAAAATACCGTCTTATTTCAGGCGAACGCAGGCTGAGGGCTGCCCGTCTGGCAGGGATAACAGATATTCCGGCCTATGTGCGGCATGCCAACGATGCCCAGTTGCTTGAACTGGCCCTGCTGGAAAACCTGCAGCGGGAAGACCTGAATGCCATCGAGGTTTCGCTGAGTTATAAAAGAATGATGGAAGAGCTGGAGTATACCCAGGAGCAGGTGGCCGAAAGAATGGGCAAAGACAGAAGCACAGTTGCCAATTTCATCCGCCTCTTAAAACTGCCTCCGGATATTCAGCTGGCCGTACGAAGCGGCGAACTGACCATGGGCCATGCCCGTGCATTGATCAATGTTGACACTATTGACAAGCAGCTCTATATTTTTAAGGAAATAAAAGATAAAGGGCTTTCCGTTCGCCAGACGGAGGCGCTGGTCCGCAACCTGTACAGGGAAAGCGGCGCTGTTAAAAAATCTTCAAAAAGCCACCTGCCTCCTGTTTACCAGCGAATAGAAGATAAATTAGCATCGCATTTCAGTACCCGGGTAAAGCTGCGGCACAGCCGTAACGGCAGCGGGCAAATCATAATTGAATACTATTCGCCGGAAGAACTGAACAAAGTACTCGGGCAAATGAATGCTCAACTTGATTAAACCTCATTCTGCCGGCTGGCGGAGAGCATACAATGCTTCAACTTTTAAACAGTCACCTGAATAAGAAAGTGCTTTTTACAGTATTGTTCCTGCTGTGCGGTATGGTTTTATTTGCACAAGGAAAAAAGAAGAAAGATTCTTCGCCAGCCTCAGTTCAGAAAAAAGATACTGCTGTTGCTGTAACGGAAAAGAAACACAGCACCCGTTACGACTCGGCCATGGCAGCCCATAGCCCCAAAAAAGCAGCGATCCGCTCAGCCATTCTTCCCGGCTGGGGGCAGATATATAATAAAAAATACTGGAAACTGCCCATTGTATACGGGGCGTTGGGAGTAAGCGGGGGCATTTTTATCTATAATCTTAACCAATATAAAGATACCCGTTTCGCTTACCGTGTAAAATACAACATGAGGGTAAATGGTACCGACTCAGTCTTGTTTGCACAAATAAGAAATGACCTGAAACCCCTTGGAGAAGAGTCGCTCCGTTTTTACCGCAACCAGTTTCGCCGGGACATTGATTATTCTGTTCTCTTTATCATCCTCCTTTGGGGGCTGAATGTAGTGGATGCCGCCGTAGACGCCCATCTCAAAAGTTTTGATATAAGCCCCGACCTCAGCCTCCGCATCAAAGCCGGCTACAGCGAACTGGCCCGTACCAATGGTCTCAGTATAGTATTGAAGATCGGGAAGTAAAATCCGTACTGACACGGACGCCCCCAGCCTTAATTATAATTACTTTTGAAAAAAACAAGCATGAACAATGCAACAAACTCACCGTCTGGTGAACCGCGGGGCATGAAGCTGGCATTAATAGGCTACGGCAAAATGGGCAGGGCCATTGAAGAAATTGCCCTGCAAAGGGGGCATAGCATTGTTTTAAAGATTGATATGCCCAACCTGCATGATTTTACCCGGGATAAGCTGGCCGGCGCAGATGCCGCTATTGAATTTACCGGTCCCCACAGCGCTTTTGAAAATGTAAAAGCTTTGCTGGACTGGAATGTGCCGGTGGTTAGCGGCTCCACGGGCTGGACAGAGCGGCTGGAAGAAATGAAAAAGAAATGCGCTGAGAAGAACGGTGCCTTTATTTATTCAAGCAATTACAGCATCGGCGTCAACCTGTTCTTTGAACTGAACAAAAAACTGGCCTCTCTGATGGCGCAGCATGCAGAATATGAAGTGCTGCTGGAAGAAACCCACCATACCCAGAAAAAAGACGCTCCAAGCGGTACCGCCATTACCCTTGCTGAACAGGTACTGGAATTCATCAAAAGAAAAAAAAGATGGGTGAACGAACTCAGTGATAATCCCGAAGTCCTTGAGATCATCAGCCAGCGGGTGGACCCCGCCCCCGGTACACACAGTATAAAATATTCTTCCGTAATAGACAATATTGAAATCATCCATACAGCACATAACCGGATGGGTTTTGCAGGCGGGGCTGTACTGGCAGCAGAATTCATAAAGGGCAAAAAAGGGTTCTTTACCATGAAGGAAGTATTGGGACTTTGATATGAAAACGGTTGCCGCCATATTGATCCTGCTCTTTGTTAACTGTTCCGCCACCTTTGGCCAGCATGACAGCCTGCGGCAGATACTCAACTCCAACCGGCCCTATGAAGAACAGATCAATGCAGCCATTAAACTGGTTGAAAGCTACCAGCTGAAGAATTTTGATTCCGCCGTTATGGAAGGAAATAAAGCATTAAAGCTGGCCCGCAAAAACACCGATTCCACCTCTGTAGCCGAACTGAAACACCGCATAGGCGTGGCTACCTACTTCAGCGGTAAATATGATGTGGCCGCCAAAAACTTCCAGGAAGCCATTGCTATCCTGGAAAAAGATAAAAGCAACCGGAAAAAACTGACCCCGGTTTAGAACGACCTGGCCAAACTCTACCGAAAAACAAAAGACCTTGACAGGACCCTGGAAAACTACAGCAAGGCCAGCGCAATCTACAGCGTCCTGCAGGATACAGCCGGCATTGCCATGATATTAAATGAATCCGGCGTAGTATATGAATACAAGTATGATTACAAGGAAGCGGTGAACCGATATACCATGTCCATGCACCTGGCCGAAAAGGCCGGCGACTCTTTAAGCGTTTCTTATTCCCTCAGCAATATTGCCGGTGTGTATGTGATTGAAAAAAATACGACCTGGCCGAACAAAACCTGCTCCGCTGCCTGCGTATCCGGGAAATCCTGAAAGACAGCTTTGCCATTTCTCTCGTTTACTCTGATCTCGGCACTGCAATGAATGCCAAAGACGATTATAAAAAGGGCGTTGATTACCTGATGATGAGCAACCGGATGGCGGAAAAACTGAAATATCCTGAACTGCAATCCAATAACTATAACGAACTGTCGGCTGTGGCACAAAAACAGGGTGATTTTCAAATGGCATTTGAGTATTTTAATAAACGCACCGCCCTGCGTGACAGTCTGTTTGCCCTTGAAAAAACCAAAGAGATACAGCGGCTCAACTCCCAATATGAAACAGCCCGGAAAGAACAGCAGATACAATCGCAGCAAAACAGGATAAGGCTGCAGAACTACGTTTTTATCGGCATCGGCGGACTGGTGTTACTGGGCGGTTTGCTTGCTTACTCTTATTATAAACGATACCGGCTTCAGCAGGAGAGCCAGTTACAGACCGAGATACTGCGGCAGCAGGAAATGAAGGCCCGGGCCATACTTGAGGCCGAGGCGAATGAACGGCAGCGCATCGCCAAAGACCTGCACGACGGTGTGGCCCAGATGATGAGCGCCGCCAAAATGAATTTATCGGCCCTCGAATCGGAGATCAGGTTCGCAAGCGAATCACAAAAACAAAGTTTTGAAAAGATCATCGGCCTGGTGGATGAAAGCTGCAAAGAAGTATGGACGGTATCACACATCATGATGCCCAATGCCCTGCTGAAAAGCAACCTGCCAACAGCGATTAATGATTTTGTGAACAAACTCAGCAATAAGAACCTCCAGGTGCATGTATATACCGAAGGGTTGAATGAAAAACTGGATTCCAATGTGGAAACGGTGCTGTACCGGGTGATACAGGAATGTGTGCACAATGCCATCAAACATGCCGGGGCCACCACACTCGATATTTCACTGATCCGCGACAAAGACGGCATCAGCGGCACCATTGAGGATAACGGCAAAGGCTTTGACCCGGCTGATAAAGAAAAATTTGACGGAATCGGCCTGAAGAACATCATTACCCGGATTGAATACCTGAAAGGGACCGTAGATTTCGACTCAGCCCCCGGCCGCGGAACAGTGATTGCGCTGCATGTGCCGGCCCCCTAAATCCTCTCTAAGGGTGGACTTAAGACCATGATACCAGTAAATATCTTTCAAAATCAGACGACTCCGAACTCCCGACTCTCTTCATCAATTCCCCAACTGCAATTTCTTCAACCTCCGCATCCCTGTTTACGTCAACATTTCCGTGTTAATCACTAATCAAAAACCAATTTTATGTATTTTACCACCTGCAACGAACAAAGCTTGTTCGTTAAACCGGCTACCAGAATGAAAAACGGAAAGATCACCCTTGGCATAGTGGATGACCACCAAATAGTAATTGACGGCCTTACTTCCTTACTTAAGGGCCACGAAAAATTCAACTTTGCCTTTGCCACCACCGATGCTTCCGAAGTGCTCGGCAAAATCAAAGAAAAACCCGTGGATATATTGCTCACCGATGTGATGATGCCCAAACTGCCGGGCAATCAACTGGCCAAACAGGTAAAGGAAAAATTCCCGCATGTAAAAATACTGGCCCTTTCGATGAGCGGGCAGGGCGACCTGGTGAATGAAATGATTGAGGATGCAGACATAGCCGGTTATGTGCTGAAGAATATCGGCAAGCAGGAACTGGTAAAGGCCCTGGAAAAAAATTGCGGGCGGCGGCATTTATTTCAGCGAGGAGGTGCTGGATGAACTGCAGCGCAGCAGCAACCGCAAAAAACAAAAAGAAGAGGCCCATCTTACCGACCGGGAAGTGGAGATCATCCGGCTGATTGAAAAAGAGTACAATAACAAACAGATAGCCGAGACCTTATTTATTTCCGAACGCACTGTGGAAACCCACCGCAAGAATATTTTCCGCAAAACAAACACCAACTCCGTGATCGGCCTGGTGAAGTATGCCTATGAGCATAAACTGATATAGCCTCCCGGTCACTAACGACCTGCCAGTCTGATACAAAATTGTGATAACCATATTTTGCAGACCGCCTTGTTCTGCCTTGCATTTGAAATTAATTAAACTTGGAACCTGGAATGACGCCTATATACAAGATAGCTGCCATAAATTATGACACCCAAAATGACAACAACTTTTCGACTCTTATTAATTATGACGACTATCTTACTGTGTAGCTGCAAGTCTAAGACTGACTTTACCAAAAACTATAATAATTCAGACTTAATTGCTTTTAATTTAATCAAACTATGCGTTGACACAATGACCCATATAAATCATTCAATTAATACAAAAAATGATGTTCTCGATTTAAGTAGTATTGACACTTAAAATAAACAAGAGGTAAACAGCTTTCTTCAAAATAAGAATTCAAACTTTCCGACAACATTAGATGACTCAACCATGATTTTTGATAACGGCGACCCATCAATTTTTCACATGAAGCAAAGCATGATAATAAAAATCAGGACTATACCTATAAAAGTGACAAAATTGCTTTGGTGACAGCAAGTAAAATTAAATCGACAAATAAAATTATCAACGCAACAATTGAATTGGCGAGGCAATCAGACGGTTATAAAATCAATAGTTTAAAAATTTCAAAGTGACGTTTTACTCCAGCTTAATCGAGTAAGCCGGGGGAATTTCACAGTGATTAAGACAGATTTGCCTTTGCCAATTCAACCATCTCCTTCACCTGCTCCGGGGCAAACCACTTTATTTCTTTGTCCTTTTTAAACCATGTCATCTGCCTTTTGGCGTATTGCCAGGTGCTGGTCTTTATCCGCTCCGCTGCTTCCTGCAGTGATATTTTCCCTTCAAAGTGTTCAAACAGTTCAGCATAGCCCACCGTTTGCAAGGCATTCAGGTTCTTAAATCCCGTCAGCCCTTTTACCTCATTCAGCAAACCCGTCTGCATCATTTTATCCACCCTTGTATTGATATTTCTTACCAGTTCTTCTTTGGGCAGTTCCAGTCCGATCTTTAAAATGTCATAGTCCCTTACTGTCTTCTCCCCCTTGTGGAAAGAAAGAATGCTTTTTCCCGTTGACAATACCACTTCCAGCGCCCGCATCATCCGCTGCGGGTTCTGTATCTCGCCTTTGGCATAAAAAGAAGGGTCCTTTTCCTTTATCTCATTTTGCAGCCACTCCATTCCATTTTCCTGATACTGCCGGGTAATGCTTTCCCTTATTTCTGCAGGCACATCGGGCACCGCATCAAGCCCTTCGCAAAATGCTTTGATGTATAAACCGGTTCCGCCTGTCATAATCACCGTATCATGCTGCTGAAACAGTTCTTTTGTTTTTTGCAGGGCATACTGCTCAAAGGTAACAGCCGTTACTTCTTCCTGAACAGAATGCGAAGCGATAAAATGATGTTTGATTGTTTCCAGCTGTGTGGCAGAAGGCCTGGCAACTCCAATATTCAATTCTTTATAACACTGGCGGCTGTCGGCAGAGATAATTTCTGTTCTGCAATGCCTGGCTAATTGTATGGCAACGGAAGTCTTTCCCGCTGCGGTAGGGCCGCAGATAATAATTACAGACTTTTTCTTTGGAGAACCCAATAATTATTAATTAATAATTATTAATTAGTGCCTACAATTCTTCTTCTTCTTCTTCTTCTTCTTCTTCTTCTTCTTCTTCACCGGCTGCGCCGTCTTCCCCAAAACTCACATCCTCTCCTTCCTCGTCTTTTTCCGCAAACCCATCGCCTGCCTGTGAATGATCATATGAAAGATCATATTTCTCTTCAATGTCGGCGAATTTTTCGCCCAGCAGCCCCTTGGTGCCGTACTGGCTGGGGGCAATGCCTTCCGTGCGGGATACGGAAGGATAGGAAATTTTAGGGTTCTCCTCTTTGGAAACGTTGATCAGTTCCACCAGGAAGGTCCAGTTCTTGTTGAAATCATACTGGTAAATAAAACGCTGGTTGGGGTCACGGATCTCGGAGCCGATGGCGGTATCGGCCATTATCAATGGCGGAGCTATATATTCCTTATCGTATTGTTCCAATGAAATCTCACGGCCCCGCTGCCAGTGGTCATTGCTGCGGTAAAAAGTAGCTTTGTGTTTATTGTCGAACTCGTAGCCCCTCAGTATGATTTCATGCAGGTCTCTGAAAGTTTGTGTATGACGGATCACCACATCCCGGTATACACTTTCATCTTCTTCAAAATAGACCCTGAATTTTAAAACTGCCATAAGCGAATTTACGATTTACCGTTCAAGTTTAAGATTTTTGAGGCTGCAGGCCCAGTTCCCTGCCTTTCTCCAGCATAAAAGCATAGGCGGCTTCATACGTATTGGGTATAATTCCGTCGAGCATGGCATCCTTCAGTGCATCTTTGATAATACCCACCGGCCTGGAAGGCGGCAGTCCGAAGGTTTCCAGAATGATCTCACCGGTGATGGGCGGCTGCCAGTTGCGGATATGATCTTTTTCCTCCACTTCTTTGCAGCGCTGGCGCACCAGCTGAAAATTTTCGAGGTAGCGTTTTACTTTTTGTTTGTTTTTTGATGTAATGTCAGCTTCGCAAAGCAGCATCAGTGCATCAAAATCATCACCTGCATCAAATAATAATCGCCGGATGGCAGAATCTGTAATATTTTCTTTGGTCAGGCTGATTGGCCGAAGGTGCAGTTCCACCATTTTTTTTACGAACCGCATCTCCTCATGCAGCGGCAGTTTCAGTTTGCTGAAGATCTTCGGGACCATTTTTCCCCCTACCACTTCATGCCCATGAAAGGTCCAACCCTGACCTTCTTCAAATTTTTTGGTGACCGGTTTGGCAATATCATGCAATACAGCAGCCCAGCGCAGCCAGAGATCATCCGTTTTTCCAGAAAGATTGTCCAGCACCTGCAATGTGTGATAGAAATTATCTTTATGGCCCAGGCCATCTTTGTACTCAGCGCCGGCGAGGTCAATCATCTGCGGAAAAATGAGTTGCAATAAACCGCTTTTATACAATAAATCAAAACCAACGGAGGGCTTTGGAGCTGCAATGATCTTATTCAGCTCGTCTGTAATTCTTTCCTGAGAGATGATGCTGATCCTCTCTTTTGTTTCAATGATCCCCTTCCATGTTTTCTCTTCAATGGTAAAACGGAGTTCCGTTGCAAAACGGATGGCCCGCATCATCCGCAGCGGATCATCACTGAATGTTTGTGATGGCTCCAGCGGGGTGCGGATGATACCGGCTTCAAGATCTTTTATGCCATTGAAGGGATCAACCCGTTTACCGTAATTATTTTTATTCAGGCTGATGGCAAGGGCATTGATGGTGAAGTCGCGGCGGTCCTGGTCATCTTTGATAGTGCCCGGCTCCACATTAGGTTTTCTTGAGTCATGGTGGTAGCTTTCCTTTCTTGCTCCTACAAATTCAATATCAAATGCCTCCCCTACATCCCCTCCTGAGGAGGGGACTTGTGAAGATTCTTTACGATTGGAAGTCTTGATACGGATATAAGCGGTACCGAAGTTTTTGAAATAATCAACCTGGGGTACGGGATTAAATTGTTTTGCGACTTCTTTTGCCAGTTCAATTGCATCGCCCACGCAGACAAAATCTGCATCTTTGGTCTCCCGGTCAAGAATTTTATCCCGGACAAAACCGCCGATCAAATAAGTCTCCAGTCCCAGCGCTTCAGCAGCACGGGCCACTTTTTTAATGATCGTTGATTCTTTTGTATTCAGTTTTATGTCCATACCCGGGCAAAGATAACCTGAAGGAATTTTATGGTTTATGGTTTATGGTTTGTAGGTTTGGGTTTGGTCGTTTAGGGCCTGAGAACATCCACTTTCCCATTACTCCATTTTATCACCGAAGAAGGTTGCGCAATGGTGGTATCATCCTGCCTGTATTGAACAGCATAGTCAACACCCTGCTTTATTGCAAAGCTTATTTCAGCAAAGGTTTTAGGCACAGCTTCGCCTGAAATATTGGCTGAAGTGGAGACAATGGGTTTGCGGAAGCGTTTGATAAGATGTTTGCAGAATGGCTCGTTGCAGATACGGATGGCAATGCTTCCATCTTTGGCAATAAGGTTTTCGGCCAGCCCGATAGCGCCTTCGTAAATAACGGTGGTGGGCTTTGTTGCTTTTGCGAGATAGTCAAACACGGTAAGGTCGGGTGAAGCGGTGTATTGCAGCACATCCCTTTCATCAGCCACCAGAATGATCATTGCCTTTTCATCCGGTCTTTTTTTCAGTGCATAAATCTTCGCCACCGCTTCTGCATTGGTGGCATCGCAGCCGATCCCCCATACCGTGTCGGTTGGGTACAGTATCAGCCCGCCGCTTCGCAATACGGCAAGGCACTGTTCAATATCGTTTTCAAAATCTACCATGACCTCACCCCTGCCGGCAGGCAGGCCCAGCCCCTCTCCCGGGGAGAGGGGCTTTAGTGAACTAAAGTATAATAGTCGTTTTCATTAACCTTGATAGAAAAAAGAATTTTACAATTTAAGGAAACCCAAAGTCCCCTCCCACAGAGGGGTCCCGATATTTATCGGGATAGAGGGAGGCCTTTATACACTTTCATCACTGCCTCTGCATGTTTCTGAGGCGTAAAGTTCTGTGCATGCTTCCACCCTTTTTCAATCATTATTGCCGCAAACTGTCTGTCTGAATAAATTTTCTTCATCCCGGCTGCAATTTCTTCTGCACTCGCCGGGTTCACATAATAAGCTCCTTCTCCTCCTGCCTCCGGCAAACAGGAAACATTGGAGGTTATCACCGGCAATTTACTCCATAATGCTTCCAGTACAGGAATACCAAACCCCTCAAAGAAAGAAGGATAGATCATGGCAACGGCAGATTGATAAATGGATGGGAAATCTGCTGCCAATTGAAATGACTGCAATAATCTGACTGACGGGTTTTCTGAAAGGAAAATGATCTTGTCCTCCAGTGAATTCTGCCTGATATAATCCTTTACCTGCTGTTTGTATCTTTTCCCGTCGCCAATAACCACCAACGGTATATTTAGTTCGTCCCGCAAAAGAAACATCGCCTTGCAGATGCCCAGCAGGTTTTTTCTTTCAATGATGGAGCCGACATACAGGAAAAACTCCTCAGGAAATCCATACATTTTTTTAACCCGCTTCTTTTCCTCTTCGCTGACCCTTGAGCCAAAAGCCGGGTTGCAGCTTTGGTAACACACGGCTATTTTTTCTTCCGGTGTTTTATAAAAATCAATGATATCTTTTTTCGTTTGTTCACTGATAGCAATCACCTTGTCGGCATGGGTGCAGGCATACCGGATTTTTTTTCGGTAGATCTTTACATCAATGGCGTTGTACTGCTCAGGGTGTCGTTCATGTATTAAATCATGAATAGTGACCACGGAGCTGATTCCCGTTTTTTGAATCCCAACCGGTATTTCATGACTTAAGCCGTGATAAAGGTCAATCTTCAGTCGCTGCAGGTCCTTTTTTACCCAGCTGCTGCGCCAGGCCGATGAAAATGTTTTATGGAGAAACCCGGATGGCAGCACTTCATGAATAGTATCGCCCTTTAAAGAAAAAAGCGATGACGGTTTGGGATTGAACAGGTAATACTGATGCTCCGGGTAATATTCCGAAAGCGAACGGATAAGGCTTCGGCTGTAGTGGCCCAGCCCCGTACCGTTATGGTAAGCCCGTTTAGCATCGAAGCCGATGTTCATGCCAGCAAAAGTAACTGTGTACGGTGAATAGTCAATAGTGAGTAAATCCTCTGTAAATTGGCAGACCTCATTGACCATTCACTATTCACTATTCACTATTCACTATTTTCGCAGCAAACCTGAAAAGAATGAAAGACCTGATCTCAGCGGCATGGGCCATGCGTGACTTGCTGAAAGAAACAAGATACAGTGATGCTGTATATGCCGTTATTGAAGAACTGGATAAAGGAAGATTAAGAGTTGCTTCCCCAACTGAGAATGGATGGGTAGTAAATGAATGGGTTAAACAGGCCATTCTCCTCTACTTTGGCATTCAACCCATGCAGACATGGGATCTGGCGCCATTTGAGTTCTATGATAAAATGCTGCTGAAAAAAAACTACAAAGATCTTGGTGTCCGTGCCGTGCCGCATGCCGTGGCAAGATATGGCGCTTACCTCGCAAAGAATGTGGTGCTGATGCCCAGCTATGTGAATATTGGCGCTTATGTGGATGAAGGCACCATGGTGGATACATGGGCCACCGTGGGCAGTTGCGCCCAGATAGGCAAAGGCGTTCACCTGAGCGGTGGCGTGGGCATCGGCGGTGTGCTGGAACCCCTGCAGGCGTCGCCGGTGATAATTGAAGATGGATGCTTTATCGGCAGCCGCTGTATTGTAGTGGAAGGAGTCATTGTTGAAAAAGAGGCAGTACTCGGCGCCAATGTGGTACTTACCCAATCCACAAAAATAATTGATGTAAGTGGCCGTTCACCCAAAGAAATGAAAGGCCGTGTGCCTGCCCGCAGTGTGGTGATCCCGGGTTCTTATACCAAAAAATTCCCTGCGGGAGATTTTGGGGTGGGCTGTGCATTGATAATCGGTCAGCGTAAACCCAGTACGGATTTAAAGACCAGCCTGAATGATGCGCTGAGGGATTTTAATGTGAGTGTGTAAATGGTTTTTAATATGAATAATCCTAAAAAAGGTTGACTGGTTTAGGAATGTGGAAGCGAAGGTAAAAAACCACAAGAACCCTCCAAAGTTCTTGTGGTTTTTTTGTGCCAGGCCCTTGGCTTCAGTTTATTTTGTTTGTGCATTTCATCAGGTGTCAGCATATTATTGCTTAAATGCGGTCTTAACTTGTTATATAAGTCAATTGATTGTTTCGTTTCACGCCTTGCCTGCTCCATATTTTCAAATGTATCGTCAAGCCCAAATTCATCTTTTAAAATACCATTTACCCTTTCGGCTATGGCATTATCATAAGGACTACCATCTGGTGTCATGCTAATAGCTATTTTGTTATCGGTAAGCAGTTTTGTATATCCTGCACTGCAATACTGCAAACCTCTGTCGGAGTGATGGATTAATGGGGTTGTATATTTTCTGTTCCTTAAGGCCATCCCCAGCGCTTTAATTGTGCTGCTTGCAGCCAGGTTATCACTTACTTCATAGCCCATTATTTTCTTTGAGTACGCATCCGTAATCAAATGAAGGTAGCCGTAGTCTTTTTTTATATTTAGCCAGGTAATATCAGCTACCCATATTTGCTCAGGGTTTGCAGGTAGCCATCCTTTTATCCGGTTAGGATACTTGTGCATCCCATGTCTTGAATCGGTTGTTTTTGTAAACCGCTTCTTTTTTACTATCAATAATTGTTCTTCCCGCAGAATGGAAAATAATTTATCCCGGCCTACAGCTAGATGTCCTTTTTAAAAATCTTCTGCAAGCAGATGATAGAGTTTTCTTGTACCCAGGCGGGGCAGTTGTTTTCTCACAGCCAATACTTTTTGTTTTGCCATTGTATGATAGCAGGTTTTCTTTTGTTGGTTAGTTTTTGATTTATAGTAAGCTTGTTTACTATAGCCAAGCTGACGGCTTACAGATGTAATGCTCACTTCTTTTTTTGTCGCCAACTCTCGGACAACCTGGCCTCTATTTTTTTTATAATGTCAGTGTCCAGTTCCCGGTTGGGTATCTCGATAAGCTTGTCGTAAACTTTAAGCTTAAGCTCTGCTGCCTTTAGCTTTTTTTCCAGTTCCTTGATACGCTGCTTTTGGGGATCTTTCATGGGTCTGCCGGTTGTTGAAGGTGAATGATAAGCAAACTTACCGTACTTGCGGCACCATTCTAATACGGTGCTCTTACCACCTAATCCATATTTACGCTGTAGTTGATCCTTGTTCAGCAGGCCTTGCTCAAATTCCCGGACTATTTTCTTTTTAAAAGCTTCACTGTAATGTGGTGTAGGGGGACCCGTTTTTAATCTAATCCGTAGTTGTTCCATTTTTGTTGACTTTGTAGTCAACTTTTTTCAGGACGAGACATTTTTCCCCACGGCTGTGAGTAATGTTACGGGTCTTTGCAGTTATACGCTGCAATATGCCGAATGCTATGTGTTTTCACTTATTTTCCTGTTTGTCGGGAGTCGCCTATATTTGCACTCCCAGGTCCGATTGCGATTCCGGTAGCTTTTGGGACAGCAGTTACACCGGCAAAAAGTTCTTATTATAATTGCCCGGATGGCGATCCCGATAGCTATAAGGATGGTGGACGCACTGAATAAATATGGCTAAGCGCTTCAAAAGCCATCAAACATAATTGCCCGGATGGCGAAATTGGTAGACGCACCGTCTTCAGGTGGCGGCGCCGCGAGGTGTGCTGGTTCGAATCCAGTTCCGGGCACAGGGCCCTGGCAGAAATGCCGGGGTTTTTTTATTTGTAGATTTGACACAAAGCAAAACTGAATGCCGACAGAAATTAAATGCCCCAGCTGTGGCCATGAATTTGAGCCGAATGAATCCATCCGGAAATCAATAGAAGAAGAAGTGCGCAAAGAAGCCAACGAAAGGGCCGAGCAGTGGAAAAAAAACAAGGAAAAAGAAATAGAAGAAGCTATCCGCAAAAATCTCGCTTCTGATTTTGAAACCAAACTGCGCCTGCTGGAGCAAAACAATAAAGAGAATGAAGAAAAACTGAAAATGGCCCGGCAACAGCAGCTGGATATTCTGAAAAAGGAACAGGAATTAAAAACCAAAGAAGCTGAACTGGAAATCTCAGTTCAGAAAAAACTGCATGAAGAAAGAGAAAAACTTTCCGGTGAAATAAGAAAGTTAGAAGAACAGCGTATCGCTGCAAGAGAAACAGAATTTCAATTACAATTGAAAGAACTGCAGAAGCAACTGGAAGACCAGAAAAAACTGGCGGAAGAAATGCGGCGCAAAGCCGAGCAGGGAAGCATGCAGTTGCAGGGGGAAGTACAGGAATTGGCTTTGGAAGAAATGCTGCGGGTTGCCTTTCCCTTTGATGTTATAAGTGAAGTAGGCAAAGGTGTAAGGGGCGCTGACTGCATACAAACAGTCCGCAACAATTTCGGACAGGAATGCGGCAAGATCATTTATGAAAGCAAGCGGACTAAGGATTTCGCTGCCGACTGGATTGAAAAGCTGAAGGCTGATATGCGCAGCCAGAATGCTGATGTGGCTGTGATTGTAACACAGGCTTTGCCTAAAGACATGAATGGATTTGGTGAAAAAGACGGTGTCTGGATTTGCAGTTTTGATGAAGTGAAACCCGTGGTGCAGATGCTGCGGGATGGCATTATTAAAATTTCATCCGCTTTAAAAAGCCAGGAGAACAGGGGTGATAAAATGAGCCTCCTCTATAGTTACCTTACCAGCCGTGAATTTGCCGAGCAATGGCAGGCCATACGGGAAGGCTTTATGAACATGAAGCTTTCCATCCAGAAAGAAAGGGATGCCATGGAAAAACTCTGGAAGGCAAGGGAAAAGCAATTAGAAAAAGTATTATTGAATGCGGCACATATCCGGGGAAGCATTGAAGGGATATCCGGAACAGATGTCGATCTTAACCTGCTTGAGAATAATATCCCTGAAGCTGATGAATAATCATTCAGCCCCGAATCACAGACCCATCAGGTCCTTAATATAGGTCAGGGCAAGGTCCTTCCTGCTATTTACATCAACCAAAAAACTGAAAGTGATAATAACAGGAAGAAAGAACAGAAATTCACCCGAACGCAACCCCTCGGAAATGGTGAGCAGGATCAGCCCTGCGTTAACACTCAGCAGCATTATTTTATACGCTTGCTTTCCCCGGTTACAATCTATCAAGAAACGGGCAATGATAAGGAATAAACAGATGCTTGCTGTAATAATATACCCCGTTACGGAGTTATTGATGAAATTGGAAAAGAAGCGATCTGAAAATAGCGCAGCCGGGTTATAAAAGAATCTTCATTGAAATAACTGGTGGCCATAAACCAGTTTGCCAGTTCTTTCCACTGCCGGTCTACGTTTTGTTTCAATATCATCAGGTTATTCATAATAATTTCTTTATTGAAGTTTTAAATGAGCCCGGCAAAACATCAGCCGGTGATTCATAATGTACTAAGAAAGGAAACTGGTTATACTGCCTCTTTCAATAAGTTAACCCGGTTGGCTACTCCCTGGTAGCTGATATCCATAACGTTTCTCAACTGCATAAAATCAGCAGAAATAGCAAAATGATTGCCTACCTCGCGGCATTTATGTTCCAGTTGCCGGAACATATCAGCCACCTGCGGCAGGCCAAGGTACATATATGAAGGCCCGTGAAAGTGGAGTAAACGTTTCAGCTAAGAAAGGTTACCTGAGTTAAATGCAGAACTGAAGTCCTGTGTCATGACCTCATAGCTGCTGATAAACTCTGTAAAAACCTCGTTTAAACTGTCCTGGCAGTCGTCATAGAGGTTAGAAAGCACCTCATTGTCAATTTGAATAGTCTTCATGAGTTTTGGATTAAGTGTTTCGTAAAAATGGCTGCGGGATTTTCGTGTCAGCCTTCTGACTTCCCTGCAATTCATCCCTTTTTACTCTGTGCAAACTAAGTACTATTTCCTAATACTTGCAACGTAATCCTACTTCGGAAAATTACGAATACCCCGGTTTTGCCGGAGGCTCTCAATGAGCAATTTATTACAAAGATCAGCTCAGCACCCAGGCAAGCACCAGCCCTTCAAACTGGCGATAATGGATTTTTAAAGTTGAATTGTTTTTTGAAAAATAACAGTCAATCGATTCATTTGCCGGTAAATGAATGGATAAATGAATATGCTGCTTAAAGTCAACTCCCCCGTTGCCATACCATTTAAATACGGATTCCTTGGCAGACCAGAGAAGGGTAGTGAGTTGTGAGTCGTGAGCTGTAAGCGGGTTGTAGAAATTTGTAAACTCTTTTTCATTCATAAACTTTTCAGCTATTCTTAAGATCTTCTCCTTTGGTTCCTCCACATCCACCCCCACCCTGTTTTTACTGCTCACAATGACAGCTGCATAATCGCCGCAATGCGAAATAGAAAAATGATATTGCTCATCCGGGAGAAATGGTTTCCGGGTGTCTGCAATTTCAATAAGGTGATAAGGAAAATCAGGAAAAAGAAACTGCAGCAGGAAACGACCCGCCAGGTGCTGCAGCCGTTTATGCGGATGCGTTACATCCCGGTGCCCCGGCACATTGCCTTTGAAGAATTCTTCCGTTTCTTCAATCTTCCACACCCCCAGCCGGGTATGTTCGTTAATTTGTTGTTGAAAAAAAACAGGCACAATCAGGATTTTAGATTTGCGATTGCAGATTTTAGATTTATACTTGCAAATGTAACAGAAGGCTTGTCAATTAATAATTAATACTCAGTGATAAATCATGATTCTTTCTGATAAACGCATTCTTGAAGAAATAGAAAAAGGCACTATCAAGATCACTCCTTACGACAGGGATAACCTGGGAAGTAATTCCTATGACGTTCACCTAGGCAAATGGCTGGCTACCTACAACGAGCACATTCTTGACGCCAAAAAACACAACAGGATTGACTATTTTGAAATCCCTGAAGAAGGATTTGTTCTTTACCCGCATATATTTTATCTCGGCGTAACGGAAGAATATACCGAAACCCATGCTCATGTTCCGTTCCTCGAAGGCAAATCATCAACCGGACGGCTGGGAATAGATATTCATGCCACTGCTGGCAAGGGCGATGTGGGCTTTTGCGGCCACTGGACACTGGAGATTTCTGTAAAACAACCGGTGAAAGTATATAAAGGCATGCCTGTTGGCCAGCTCATTTATTTTCCTGTGGAAGGGGAAATTGAAAATCCCTATCATTTGAAAAAGAATGCCAAGTACAGCGGGCAGGGCGAAAAGCCTGTGGAGAGTATGATGTGGAAGAATAAGTTTTAACCCCCCACCCCCCTAAAGGGGGAGTTTAGAAAGCTTTACCTGTTCATTTGCCAGATTGTGTAATTGAGAATAGAAGCAAAGCTAACCCAGCTTATATATGGCGCCAGTAACCAAGCGGCGGTTTTGCTGATATTGCCAAACGCAAAAATGGTAGCCAGTATCATAAGCCATAGCGCTGCCAATTCTACCAGCGCCCATCCGGGTTGCTGCTGATTAAAGAAGATAAATGACCAGAAAAAATTGAGCACTAACTGCGCTGTAAAAAAAACCATAGCCATTTTTTTTGTTTCCCGGCTCGTATCTGCTTTCCAAATCAGAAAAAAGGATATGCCCATCATGATATACAATGTTGTCCATACGGGGCCAAATATCCGGTTGGGCGGGTTCCAGGATGGCTTATTGATACCCTGGTACCAGCTTTCCGCTCCGGTAACAGTAAAAAATCCGCTGGTGGCGCCAATGGCAAGGGGAATAGAAATGGATATTACTAGTTTCAGAAAATTACTCATAGACTTTAAAAACAACTGAAGTGCTGTTTTGTTTAAAGAGCCTCCACCCCAAACTTCTTGTAATAAGCAATCAGCCACACCACCACTTCATTATAACTTCTTTGGCCGGATGGCTGGTTGTTAGCTTTTAAAAACTGGCCATAACCCCAGGCTATCATTTGTTCAACCGGGTTTTTATAACGAAGAAAGAAATCCAGCATTTCCCGCTTGTCTTTCTTTACCTGCGGGTGTAACTTCTCCTGCAACTTTGCAGCCAGGGCAGAGTCCTGTAAAAACAACTCGCCGATGGCGTAATTGTACATGTCAAAATATACGGAATACCGGAATACATTATTGTTATACGATTTACAGGCAAGATAACCGGTAAAATTGGCTTCGTTCTCTTTGGCATAGCCCAGCTGGTGTGCAATTTCATGAGTGGTGATAAACGGTTCCAGAAACCGGGGCACTGTAGTATTTACCTGACCTTCACCTGAAAAGGGATTGTAATACCCCTGAAAGCCCAGATAATTGCCCAGGTAACTGAACAGCGATGGTTTTATAGATCGGTTCTGATATTTTAAAAATGAATATTGTCCCGAAGCAGCTTTAAATGCATTGGCCGCATGGCTGAACAGGATCTTTTTCCGGTTAAATGAATCTCTCTGCTCTTCGGTAACAAATTGCGCATAATAATTTAACCGGTTTTGCAATAATGTGGTTACCGTGTCAATATCCGCAATAGAATAACGTTTTATTTGCAGCTCCAGTTGCTGTGCAATCCCTTTCCGGTTATAGTTCAATCCCCACAACAGGTTAAAGGAAACATATACAAACAGGAAAAAGAAAATCATTTGCTGCAGGCAGGTTATTAAATATTGCCGGTTAATTTTTTTCCTGATAACCGTCCGCAGTAAACTGAGGGTTTTATAAATGATTATTAAAACAAGGAACCCATAAAAAATATCGCCGATGCTGAAAGGAACCCAGCCAAATAAGAAGCGCTGAATTCTGGATATAACAGGATAGATGCCATTGCTGTAATTCCTCTCCATCCAATCCGGGTACCAGGAAGCCCATTTGATAAGAACTGTAAGGAGTATCAGTAATATCCAGCTCCGGCTTTTCATCAAACGGATAAACAAACGGCTCAAAAACTGCTGCAAGTCGTTAAAATTGAGTGGTTAATAAATGGGACGAAAGTACCGACATTTGGTCAAAAAAAGTAAAGAAGGGCAATATCCGAATAGCTTCTTTACCCTACCTTTGCACTCCCGAAAAAGTCGGGACTTTAAAAAGTTGATCCATGAGCCGCCGGCGGGAGTTTGAAATAGCATTTGTAGGATTAAAACCCGGCGTTCATAACTATAATTATACCATTGACGACAGGTTCTTTGAAGCTTACCAGCAGCAGGATTTTACAAACTGCCACGCCAATATCAAACTGGCCCTTGACAAAAAAAGCAGTTTTATGCTGCTGAAATTTGAAATAGGCGGGCAGCTGGAAGTAGCCTGCGACCGCTGCAACAGCCGGCTTCCGCTTGAACTATGGGATGAATTCAACATCACCGTAAAGATGGTGGAGGAACCGGAACTGATGAATGAAAAGGAAGATGACCCGGATGTTTATTACATCAGCCGGAGTGAAAGCCATCTGGATGTAGCCAACTGGATATATGAGTTCATCAACCTGAGCATACCCATGCAAAAGGTTTGCCTTTATGAAAGTATGGACGGCCCTTTTTGCAACCCCTCAGCAAAAGAAATGCTGCACAAAATGGAAACAGGTGATGAAAGGAAAGAAACCAAAGACAATCCAATATGGAAAGGGCTGGAAAAGTTTAAAGATTTAGAATAATATTTAATACATGAATTATGCCAAATCCAAAACGCAGACACAGTCAGCAAAGAAGTGCAAAACGCAGAACACATTACAAAGCAGCGGCTGCCACATTAACAACTGACAGCACAACGGGTGAAACCCATATTCGTCACCGTGCCTATGTGAGTGAAGGAAAACTTTATTACAAAGGCAAAGTGGTGACCGAGAAGTCACCCGTGAAGAAATAAATTAATTTCAGAGTTAATCCTGAACCTGGTTTATGAAGTAAATTGGGTTTTGGATTTTTTACTTTCAGTAATCTGTAATGATTATCGGAATAGATATGATGGGCGGCGATTATGCCCCGCTGGAAGCGGTGAAGGGGATTTCGCTGTACTTATCAGGTCATCGTATTCCGGCTTCGCTGATGCTCATCGGCGATAAAACTAAAATTGAAACCCTGCTGGCAGAGCACAAAGTTCCGTTGGATCATCTGAAATTCGTTCATGCCGACCAGGTGATTGATATGCAGGAGCATCCTACCCGGGCCTTAAAAGAAAAAAAACAATCTTCCATAGCCATAGGCTTTCATTTGCTTGCCACAGGAAAAATGGATGCATTCATCAGTGCCGGTAATACAGGCGCCATGCTGGTAGGGGCTTTGTTCAGTATGAAAGCACTGGAGGGTGTTATCCGGCCGGCCATATCCACCATTGTCCCAAAAGTTAACGGCGGCACCGGTCTTTTGCTGGATGTGGGGTTAAATGCTGACTGCAAACCTGAACAGCTGAACCAGTTTGCAATCATGGGCTCGGTTTATGCCCAATTGATACTGGGTATTGAAAACCCGAAGACAGGCCTTATCAATGTAGGCGAAGAGGAAGGAAAGGGCAATTTGCTGGCCCAGGCTGCTTACCCCCTGTTGAAAGAGAATAAGCATATCAACTTCTGCGGCAATATTGAAGGCCGTGATATATTTACCGGCAAAGCTGATGTAATGGTATGCGAAGGCTTTACCGGCAACATTATCCTGAAAATGGCTGAATCGCTTTATGACATCAGCCATCACCGACAGGTAAAAGATGAATATTTTGAACGCTTCAATTTCGAGAATTATGGCGGCACCCCGGTGCTGGGTGTGGCCAAGCCGGTTATCATCGGACACGGCATATCAGGAGCAAAAGCCTTTATGAATATGATCCATCTTGCACAGCTGATGCTGGGAAAAAATGTGATGCAGAAGATGAAAGAAGAACTGGCCTGATACCTGCCAGTTTATCCCTGGTTTTTCTTTTGGCACAAAATACCGGTTTTACGGTAGATGCAGGTGAAACATACTGAGTACCTTTAATGCAAATTCGAACCTTGGAGCTCAGAATTACCCTGTTGTTTTCATTGATAATGGCTGCTGATTTAACTGCGCAGCCCGCCGGCGAAAACCTGGCTATCACAGAAGCCCGGTTCATTCCGATGGAAAAAACGATTTATTACAAACTGGGCGACCGCACCATTCCGCTCAAACTTATTCAATATGGTCCTGTCAGTGATATTTTCTGCTTTAATATGCATGACAATGAAACCACTTCAGTAAACGCAGCACGGTCTGTACTGGAATTGCGGGGTGGAACTCTCTTAAAAATTGAGAATAATGAGCAGCGACTGGTCAAATTCAGGTTACGGGGTGTTTTCTATGCTTTTGATCCTAACCGCATCTTCTCAAAAACCGGAATTGAACAAACGTTGGAAGAAAATGGGAAAGTGAGCCCCGAAGCAGTAGTGGAGGTAGAGAAGTTTGCACTGCGTCTTTTACAACTGGTGCCAGCCGGAATTGCCTGCATCATAGCATTACATAATAATACTGAAGGCGCCTGGTCTGTTAAGAGCTATTTATCAGGCGGCGACAGGCAAAAAGATGCCAGAGAAGTGTATACCGGCAGTTCCCAGGATGAGGATGACATTGTTTTTACAACCGACAGGCTGATATTTGAGAAAATGGCCGCATCGGGTTATAACAGCATATTGCAGGATAATGAAAAAGCAAGGAAAGATGGTTCGCTGAGTGTTTATTTCGGAGAACAAAACCGACCCAACGTTAATATTGAAACCGAGCATGGCCACACGGGGCAATACCGGCAAATGCTGGAAAAATTGCTGGCTTTTCTGATGGAAAAAAAACAGGCCGGCCACGGCACAGCTGAAGTGACCCAATAACCTGTTACTCCTCAAAATACCATTGATTATTAACTGAAAAAGTTTTGGCACAAAAAGCCATACCCTGTATTTTTGCACTCCCAAAATGAAAAGGTTGATCTCGTAGCTCAGTTGGTAGAGCACAACACTTTTAATGTTGGGGCCCTGGGTTCGAGTCCCAGCGGGATCACCGGATAGCCTCCTGTTGACAGGAGGCTTTTTCTTTTGTCTGTTTTTCAAGTACGTTTGTAATTGTAATTCACATGACATGAACAGCTATTATAAAAATAAAGTAGTGGCCATCACCGGCGGCTCCGAAGGTATTGGCAAAGCGCTGGTGGCCGCACTGATTGAGCAGGGGGCCCAAGTGGCCACCTGCGGCCGCAATCATGATAAACTGTACCGCCTGCAGTCTGAATTTCCTTCTGCTTACCTGCATACAACAGTAACCGATGTGAGCAGTGAGAATGATTGCCGCCGTTTTATTGAAAGCACTGTTAAAGCATTTGGCGGTATTGACATCCTGATTAACAATGCAGGTGTATCCATGCGGGCATTGCTGAAGGAAACCGACACAGAAGTAATAAAAAAAGTGATGGATATTAATTTTTACGGCACTGTTTATTGTACCAAATATGCCCTTCCTTCATTAATTGAAAGAAAGGGGACTATTGTTGGTGTATCGTCCATTGCCGGTTACCGCGGCCTGCCGGGAAGAAGCGGCTACTCAGCCAGTAAATTTGCAGTGCAGGGCTGGCTGGAAGCCATCAAAACAGAACTGATGGCCGATGGCGTACATGTGATGTGGGTATGCCCCGGATTTACAACTTCCAATATCAGAAATGCAGCTTTGAATAAAGAAGGTCAATCGCATGGCGAAACACCGATGGATGAAAGTAAAATGATGAGCGCCGAAGAATGTGCCGGACATATTCTTACCGCCATCAGAAAAAAGAAAAGAACACTGGTACTGACTTTTACCGGGAAAAGAACTGTGTTCCTTCAAAAGTTTTTCCCAAAACTGGCGGATAAACTGGTGTATAAATTTTTCTTTAAAGACGGAAAATTGGTGAAATAACAAATATCCAACGCAAACCCGAAACTCTTGCCACTCATTACCTTAACATCAGATATTGGCAGCCCCGATTATTTAGTCGGTGCAGTTAAGGCGCAGCTACTGCAATTAAATCCCGATTTTCAAATCGTGGATATTTCTCATAATATTCCGCCATTTAATTATTCGCAGGCGGCCTATGTGTGCCGTTCAGCATTTAAAAATTTTCCAGACTACTCCTATCATCTCATCCTGGTTAATTTGTTTGAAAAAAAGCCCGAGCAACTCATACTTGTTTTTCACAACAACCAATACCTGTTATGTGCCGACAATGGTTTACTGACAATGATACTGGAAGAAACACCGGAAATGGTTATCGGCATACCCCTAGATGAAGCTGCCACCAAAAACACAATTTATATCACCTCCGTTATGGGGAAAATTGTAAATCAGCTTGCCAACGGAGAATCTGTTAAAAATATCGGCATACCTGATGTTAAATACATTGAAAAGAGGCATTTACGGCCAACCCTTGACAATAATAATATTGAAGGCCAAATCATTTTTATTGACAGCTTCGAAAATGTAATTGTCAACATTACCCGTGAACAGTTTGAAACACAGCGGCAGGGTAGAAATTTCCGTATTGTTTTTACACGGGGTGAATTTATCGACCGCATCAGTGAAACTTATGCCGATGTGGCCGAAGGAGAAAAAGTAGCCCTCTTCAACAGCGCCGGCTACCTTGAAATTGCCATCAACAAAGGAAATGCCGCCGGTTTATTCGGCCTCAAAGGCTTCTCTGAAAAGATCAGGGAAGGCCAACTATCCTATCATACTGTTAAGGTGTACTTTGAATAGTTGCTTCTTCCCTTCATCCTTTTTAAGATTTTTGCCTGAAAAGCAGGGGATTACCTGCTGATATCCTTGAACTGAATATCCCTATTTTTGCTAACCCTGTAAAAAAGGGTAAAACCAATCATTTATGAGCTTCAGAAGAATCAATAACATCACCGGCTGGCTGGTCTTTTTGGTAGCCTTTGCCACTTATTTTTTAACCCGTGAGGCAAGGGGCAGTTTATGGGACACCGGTGAGTTTATTGCCGTTGCCAAAAATGTAGGGATGCCACATCCCCCGGGTGCCCCGATGTTTGTGCTGCTTGGCCGTTTTTTCATAATTCTTTTCGGGGAAAATAATGCCGGCGCTGCTGTAAACTTCATGAGTGCCCTGGCCAGCGCCGCCACGATCCTGTTTCTTTTCTGGAGCATTACCCACTTTGCCCGCAAAATGTTTGTGGGTGTGGGCGAAGAGTTAAAGGGGAACCAGATGTTTACCACCATGGCTGCAGGAGTTGTAGGAGGCCTGGCTTATACCTTCAGCGATTCATTCTGGTTTAGCGCTGTGGAAGGTGAAGTGTATGCCCTGTCATCATTCTTTACTGCACTGGTGTTCTGGGCTATGCTGAAATGGGAACATGCCGATGAACATGCCGGTAAAGATTTGGGGGCAAGAGCGAGAAGCGACCGCTGGATTGTTTTCCTGTTTTTTATGATGGGGCTTTCCATCGGGGTTCACTTATTAAACCTACTTGTGATACCCGCTATTGTAATGATTTATTATTACCGCCGCTATCAACCCTCCACCTGGGGTGCCATCTGGGCATTTGTTATTGGCAGCTTGATCACCTTGATCGTTCAGTTAGGCGTTATCCAATACTCCATGAAAGCTGCGGGCCAGTTTGATATCTTTTTTGTGAACACACTGGGCATGCCTTTCTTTTCTGGTTTTGCTTTTTACTTTATTGCAATTGCAGTTCTTATAACCTGGGCATTACGTTTCAACGAAAAAAATATATCTCAAACCAAATTAATCATCTGGTTCACACTGTTTCTGTCACTTTCTGCCCTGCCTTTCATTTTTAAACCGGGAAGCGGTCTGCGGTTCTTACCCTTTATCCTGCTGGCAGGGGGCGGCGTTGCATTAGGCTATTTCCTTAAAGCAGCAGCCCTTCGGATACTTAAATTATCCCTTTGGTGTTATGCATTTATGATGATCGGGTATTTTATGTATTTCACGGTTCTTATCCGTTCAAGTGCCAATCCCACTATTGACATGAACAATGTGGACAATCCCATCAATCTGGTGTATTACCTGAGCCGTGAGCAATACGGGGAGGCGCCGCTGGTATATGGTCCCCATTTTGCGGCCGATTATAAACCAGATCCGGAAAGCCCCAATGGCATTTCGATGAAGAAGGGTGAAATGAGGTATGTAAGGGGACCAAAAACGATTATTAAAGAAAAAAAATCTGATGATGGAACGATAACATATGATACCACAGTAAAAAATATGTATCTCCCTATCGGAAGAAATGATAAGCCCCGCTATGAGGGCAAGGATATGCAATTGTTTCCCCGTGTATGGGATTCCAGCAACGACCAGTACCATGCCGATTTTTATATTGATTGGCTGGGGCTGGATAATACGGAGAACGCCGATCCCGATAATATTGTAGAATTTCCCAGGGGCAGCGGAAGAAATATCCGAAAGCCGGGCTACGGGGACAATATCAACTGGCTGTTCAGCTACCAGATGAGCCTTATGTACTGGCGGTATTTTATGTGGAACTTTTCCGGCCGGCAAAATGATGTACAGGGTCTGGGCAATAAACGGGATGGCAACTGGATATCCGGCATTTCATTTATTGATAATAAACGGCTGGGCGACCAGTCGAAATTGCCCGAAAGCATTAAGAAAAATAAGGCTGCCAATAAACTGTACCTGCTTCCGCTTATCCTGGGTGTTATCGGCTGTGTGTACCAGTTTATCAAAAACAAGAAAGATTGGATAGTTAATTTCCTTCTGTTTTTTATGACGGGCCTTGCTGTTGTTCTTTACCTTAACCAGCCCGGTAATCAGCCCCGTGAAAGGGACTATGCCTATGTGGGTTCTTTTTACGCTTTTGCAGTATGGATTGGTCTTGCAGTGGTGGCATTTGTAAAACTGGCCCGTGAAAAAGAAGATAAACTTACCTGGCAAAACAACTGGATGCTGGGAGGCGGCCTCACTTTTATTGTTACCCTGCTCAGCTGCCTGAATGATACAGGCGGAGCAGCTTTAATGACTCCGTTATATGTCACAGCCCTTTATGCCATTGTATCCTCAGCATTAGTGTATGGATTAAGGGCTGTTTCATCCGGCGGTAAAAACACCGCTGTATTAAATGCAGCCAGCGCTGCAGTTTGTCTTGTTGTTCCGCTGTTAATGGCGCAGCAGGAATGGGATGATCATGACCGCAGCCGCAAAACCACGGCGCCTGATATGGCCAAAGATTATCTGGAAAGCTGCGCCCCCAATGCTATTATCTTCACTTTTGGAGATAATGACACTTACCCCTTATGGTATGCACAGGAAGTGGAAGGTGTACGTCCTGATATACGGGTGATCAACAACAGCCTGCTTGGCATCGACTGGTACATCAACCAGCTTCGCTATAAAGTGAACATTGCTGACTCCGTGGATGTGATCTGGACCGAAGAGCAGATTGAAGGTCATAACCGGGAATGGATGCGGTACCGGGCGCAGGGCGACCCCAATATTTATTATGACCTCTATGATGTAATGAAAAATATCCTGGGCAAACCTAATTATGATGAAGAAACCGGAAGGGATGTGGGTTATGGCAGTTTCCCGGTTGCTAAATTCCGGGTACCGGTGGATACGTCCCTTGTGAGAAAAAATGGAACAGTGAACCCCGGCGACAATGTGCTTTCGGAAATCCGGTTTGAAATTCCGCAGGATAAACTCAACGGCGGGCTGATACGCAGTGATTTTATGATACTCAACATCATTGCCACCAACCAATGGAAAAGGCCAGTTTATTTCACTTCACCCTTTGGGGAACTGGGCTTTGCGCCGTATCTGCGCAAAGATGGTCTCGCATATCGCCTGGTACCTGTATTTGCAAAAGGCACACAGGAAAACTGGCTGGTACACCGCAGTATGCGGGAAGTAGGGCTGGGCGGCACACAAATCAAGGATAATAACAGCGATGTGATGTACAAGAACCTGATGACAAAATATGAATTTGGCGGGGCGAATAAGAAAGGGATGTATTTTGATGAAGAAAACCGACGCCACCTGCTGAACCTCCGTTCGCTTTATGGAGAAGCTGCCGGAAACCTGGCTGATGCAGGAAAAAAAGAAGAAGCAACCCGGCTGATTGATAAAGTGGAATCCGGTATTACCCCGGAAAATCTGCCTTACGGATTGGTAAGCCGGTTTGGTTCACACAACCAGCAAAACCTGATGTACCTGGAAGCCTGCTACAAAGCCGGCAAAAAAGATCTTGCAGAAAAAGTAAGAAAAAGCCTTCGCAGGGATATGGAGCAGCAAAGAGCTTACTATATTGCCATGAACGGGGGCAACACTCCCGATATTACACCGGCAGGTGAAACTACCAATGACCCTAAAATAAAAGGTTTGATAATTGAATACCGGATTAATGAGGCTATGATGATGGTACTGGAAGAAGTGGAAAAACGATATGCCCCGGAAACTCAGGTAAAACAGCCTGCTGCTGAAACTCCTAACCCCACCATTTCCAATACTGCAAAACCTGACAGCAATAAAGCTAAAGACACTAATAAATAAAATGGTTATCCTAAAACCCGGAAAGCCCTCCTGAACAGAGGGTTAAGGCAATTAATATGGTCAAGATAAAGGCAGCTTTTTTCATACTCATTTAGTTTTTAACTTAAAAGCAAGATATTCAATTATGAGTTTACAAAAAACTAAATCACATTTACTTCTCGTTCTAATAAAACACCGAATCTATTTTTGACACTCAGTAATATTTTCTCACTCAGCTCATAAATCTCCTTCCCCGAAACATTTCCATAATTCACCAGTACCAAGGCTTGCTTTGTATAACAGCCAACATCTCCTTTACGGTAACCTTTCCAGCTTGTCCCGTTTTCGGGGCCGCATTGTTCAATAAGCCACCCGGTCGCAAGTTTTACTGAGCCATCGGCATTGGGATAGCCAACAATGTTTTCAAACTTCGCCTTCAGATTTTTAAACTGTTCAGCACTTACCGAAGGGTTTTTGAAAAAACTTCCTGCATTGCCGATTTCCGCAGGGTCAGGCAATTTGGAAGAACGTATTCTTATCACTGCATCGGAAATGGCTTTAATGGAAAGATCTTTTACTCCCATCCTTTCCAGTTCCTGTTCTATAGCACCGTAACTTGTAATGAACCGTGGTTTTTTCCGAAGCTGAAATGTAACATTCAGTATCACAAACTGGTCCTTGTATTTTCTTTTGAACACACTTTCACGGTATCCAAATCCGCAATCGGCTTTTGTGAAAGTAAACATCTTTTTCTCTTGTATATGATAAGCTTCCAGGTCCCAAAAAACATCCTCCATTTCCACGCCATAGGCGCCGATATTCTGCATTGGTGATGCGCCTACATTGCCGGGTATAAGCGAAAGGTTTTCAATACCCGACCAGTTTCTTTTAATACAATTTAATACAAACCGGTGCCAGTTCTCCCCCGCACCGGCTTTTACATATACGTATTCGCTGTCTTCATGCAGTTCAATAATCCCTTTGATTTCATTTTTCAGTATCAGTCCGTCAAAATCTTGGGTGAATAATATATTACTTCCCCCGCCGAGGATGAGATGCGGTGTTCCGGGTTTAAAACTCAAAGCCTCCTCCAGTTCGTCAACATCTGCAAACCCGGCGAAGTAGCGGGCTTCCGCATCAATACCGAATGTATTGTAAGGCCTGAGCGATATATTTTCATGGATATGCATAAATCAAAAATACGGCTATACTGCATCCACATCGGCCACCACCGTTACACTCCGGAAGCTTTTGTGCTGGTGCAGGATGGCAATCTGTACCAGCAGGTCTTTTTTACTCTGATTGATGGTTTTGGTGTCACGGGGCAGTTTCAGCAGCAGTTCCATTAAATACTGGTTGCGTATACGGCCAATGACCGGCTCGGCAGGCCCCACGAGGTAGGGACGGTATTTATTCTTCAAAGCATCAGTATATGTATGTGCCGCCCGTTCCACCACATCTTTTATTTTATGTTTAAATGTAAGATGAACGATACGGGTAAACGGCGGGTAGGAAAATTCTTTTCGTTTCTTCAGTTCTTCTGCAAAGAATAATTTATAATCATGCTGCTGCACCAGCTGCAATACCGGGTGCTGCGGCTGAAAAGTTTGCACCAGAACTTTTCCTGTTTCTTCCCTGCGGCCCGCCCGGCCGCTTACCTGCTCAATCAGCTGAAAGGCCCTTTCATTTACCCGGAAATCGGTAAAATGCAATAAGCCGTCAGCATCTAAAATTCCTACGAGGTCAACATTGTCAAAATCCAGCCCTTTTACCACCATCTGGGTGCCCACCAGAATGTCAATCCTTCGCTGCTCAAACTGCTGTATCAGCACATCATGTGCATGCTTACCTTTTACAGTATCCATATCCATACGGGCCACTTTGGCATCCGGAAAAGTTTCCTGCAATTGTTCCTCAATTTTTTCGGTGCCGAAATTGCGCTGCACAAACTGATCACTGCCGCAGGCGGCGCAACTGTGCACCGGGGGGTAAGCGGTGCCGCAGTAATGACAAACGAATTTATTGTTCAGTTTATGGTAAGTGAGCGACACATCGCAATATTTGCACTGTGGAATCCATCCGCACACTTTACATACCTGGTAGGGGGCGTAACCCCGGCGGTTCTGAAAAAGTATTACCTGTTTGCCTTTTGCCATCACTTCATTCACTGTCTCAATCAAAGCGGGAGATAAAATAATCTTCGACTTATCCTTCTGGATAATTTTCCTTGTATCAATAAATTCAACAGGCGGCAGTTTCAGGTCGCCATACCGCTGCAGCAACTCCACCAAACCATATTTTCCGGCAGTTGCATTGTAATAACTTTCAACTGACGGGGTGCCGCTGCCGAGCAGGGTTTTGGCGCCAAAAAGTGAAGCCAGGTAAACAGCTGCATCCCTCCCGTTATACCTTGGCGCCGGTTCCTGTTGTTTGAAAGAAACATCATGCTCTTCATCACAAATTATCAGCCCCGGGTTTTGAAACGGCAGAAATACGGATGATCTTGCCCCCAGTATCACCCGGAGTTCCCCGCTTTTGACCTTATTCCATATTTCCACTCTCTCATTCTGTGAAAACCTGGAATGATAAACCCCGATGTAACCGCCAAAATGTTTCTGCAGTCTTCTTATCACCTGTGATGTAAGTGCAATTTCAGGAAGCATGTACAATATCTGTTTGCCCTGTCTGATGTATTCTTCAATCAGCTTAATATAAATATTGGTTTTGCCGCTTGAGGTAACGCCATGCAGCAGGCATACCGCTTTCTCCTGCAATTGTTCTTTTACCTGCTGTAATGCCCTTTCCTGTATTTCTGTGAGCTCAAAGTCTATCATAACGTTCTTTGGCAGGTACTGTATGCGGTCAATAATCTTTTTTTCCGCCCGCAAAATGTTTTTACTGATCAGCCCTTTTAACTGCGATTCGGAAGCGCCTGATTTTTTGAGCAGCGCCGCTTTGGTTATTTCTCCTTCGGTTCTCTGCAAATGCAGGAATGCCAGCAATAATTCCATCTGTTTGCCGGCCTTCTGCCATTTTTTGTCTTCATTCAGCAGTTGTTCCAGCTGCTTCTCATTATTGTAAGAAGGACTCAGTACAATGAAGGTTTCCTTTTTGGGAGAATAGGTTTGCTTTAATGCTTCCCACACATAACAAACCTTTTTATTAACCAGCCTTGAAATAACCGGATAGGCATTGTGGGAATCCAGCAGTTGCTGAACCTCGGACAGGTTCAGCTCTTTTTTCAGCAGCAGGGCCTCTGCAACAATATATTCATCATGATCAAGTGAAGAAAAGTCATCCCCATATTCTTCGCTGTAAACAAGAATGGTTTCACTGGAAAGTTTGAAATGGGCCGGCAGGGCCGCAGCCATCACTTCGCCTTCACTGCACATATAATAAGACGCCATCCAGTCCCAGAGCTTCAGTTGTTCTTCAAACACCACCGGCTCAGCATCCAGTACATTTAGTATATCCTTTGTTTCGAAAAATTCGGGCTTCTCTTCATGCAGTTTTTTTACCACGCCGGCATATTTCTTTGTTTTGCCCAGGTTCACTTCCACCCTGCAGCCTGGTTGTACCAGTTCATGCAGATGGGGGGGCACAGACCAGGTGTAGTTTTTGGGAAGTGCCGACGGTATAATAACTTCTGCGTACAAAAGAAAATATTCAATATTCAAAAAAAATCAATGCTCAAGGTAAAGAGAAAGGCCGAATCAGGCTTTTCTCCGGGCAGCATTATAGTAAAGCAGTTTACCTTCCATAATCTTGTAAACCTCCTGCTTCAGGACTGAAACATCATCCGTTGTATAATTTTCCACAGGAATTTCATCCAGATAAACAATCCGGCTGATGCCGGGTGACATCAGGAATAAGCTTTGATACGGCATGCGTTGGTAAGCATCGAGAAATAAAACCGGCTTGATGGGTGTCTGTGTTTCAATCGCCACCCTGAAAGCCCCATCGTAAAACTCTTTGAGCGGTGCTGTACCCATATTAAAAGTTCCTTCCGGGAAAACAAGTACGGAAATACCTTTGTTTATCAGCGATTTTAAGACCCTTACGCTTTTGGTACGGTTGGCTGGGCTGCTGCGGTCAACTGTTACGATCGCATTCCGGTAGATAAATCCGAAAACAGGTACTTTACTCATTTCCACTTTGCCCAATGGACGTATGGGCTGGCGATACGCCTTGGGGATAATGGCAGCATCCAGATAGGATATATGGTTGCTGAGAAAGATGTACGACTTCGATTTGTCATGCGGCGCTTCAAATATCCTTATATGCCGGATAAAGATCAGCGGAAACCACAGATCGGCCCAAAACATACAAAGCCGGTACACCCTATTGCCACCCCGGATGCTTCCGAAAAAAGTGGCGATAAAGGCAAAAGGGAAGATCAGCAGCATGATGAGCACAAATGTGAAGCCGGCATAAACGCTGTAAACTGCTTTCAGAAGCTTTGCCATTATCCGCATCATCGTTTGTTTTTATATCTATCATCATCACCGGGGCAGGCACATTGGTAATCGGTTTCAAGGTCAATAACAGTTACCACCACCGTTTTTTCATCGCACTGTGCAAAAATGATATGCACCCGCTGGTTGTCCTTAGTAATACCCTCCAGGGCATATCGGGGGCAGCGGGCATTCTGAAGGTCACTTTTATTATAATTGATCTTTCCGTCCTTCATTATTTCCTCTACTTCCGATTGTGAAATTTTCCGGCATTGCATCCGGCAGGCGGCGTGGTTGCTGTACTCCAGGTAAGAAGTTCTGCGGTCAAAACCCCTGTCACGATTCGTCGGATAACTGGCGGGGTCCCGGAGCCGGTCAGTATTGGTCACTTTTGGCTTTGGTGCAGGTTCGGTTTCATTTTTACACTGCCTGATCAGGATAATGGCCATTACCATCATCGCTATCAGAAAATAGGGAAGCCATTTTTTATTCACTCTCAAAAGTTTGGATAAAAATAAGGGATTGCTGCTGACACTGACTGCTGCCTGCAAAACAACCTTAAAAATTTTAAACGTATTTTTGCCGGCTCTGCTGTGTACTGCGAAAGCTTAACAGAAGAATTTGCAGAACTGAAAACAGCAGAAGAACCAGTATGGCTGAATCAAGAACAGTGGCATTTCATACTCTTGGTTGCAAGCTCAATTTTTCAGAAACATCTTCTCTGTCCCGTATACTCGAAAACGAAGGTTTTGCAAAAAAAGAGTTTGACGACATTGCCGATGTGTATGTCATCAACACCTGTTCCGTAACTGATAATGCCGACAAAGAATGCCGGCAGATTGTTCGCCGCATACAACGCAAAGCGCCTGAAAGCCTCGTTGTCATTACCGGCTGCTATGCCCAGTTAAAACCAAAAGAGATATCCGAAATACCGGGAGTTGACCTGGTGCTGGGCGCTGCAGAAAAATTCAATATAGCACAACATATCAGGGAACTGGTTAAGGGCGACTCGGCCAAAATCTGCAGTTGCGATATTAATGAAGTAACCGGCTTCCATTCTTCCTGGAGCCTAAATGACCGGACACGGACTTTTTTAAAAGTACAGGAGGGCTGTGATTACACCTGTTCTTTCTGCACTATTCCCATGGCAAGGGGCAAAAGCCGGAGTGATGTTATCAGCAATGTTGTAAAGAATGCAGGAGAACTGGCTGCAGGCGGGGTAAAAGAAATTGTATTGACCGGGGTGAACCTCGGAGATTTTGGCAAAGGCTCAGAGGGGGCCGGCACCACCACCAGCATCAGTGGAAGAGAAGAGAATTTTTTTGAACTTATAAAGGAACTGGATAAGGTTGAAGGTATTCAGCGTTACCGCATTTCATCCATTGAGCCAAACCTTCTTACCAATGAGATCATTGAATTTGTAGCCAACAGCGACAAATTCATGCCGCATTTTCATATTCCGCTGCAAAGCGGCAGCAATAAAATTTTAGGCATGATGCGCCGCCGGTATAAAAGAGAATTATATGCTGAAAGGGTGGCGCTGATTAAAACAGTGATGCCCCACTGCGCCATCGGTGTGGATGTGATTGTGGGCTTTCCGGGCGAAACGGATGAAGATTTTAAAGAGACATTTGATTTTTTGCATTCGCTGGATATTGCTTACCTGCATGTTTTTACCTATTCCGAAAGGGATAATACCCATGCCCTTTCGTTGAAGCCGGTTGTTCCTGCCAACCTACGGCATGAAAGAAATAAAACACTCCGTAATCTTTCTTACATGAAGATGCAATACTTCATAGGGCAGCATGTGGGGCAAACCCGAAAAGTTTTGTTTGAAGGCCACAATAAAAATGATATGATGGAAGGTTATTCAGATAACTACATCCGCATCAGCACTTCTTACCGGAAGGAATGGGCCAATGAGGTTGTAGAGTGGAAAATCTGATTAATAGTCTATCCCAAACAATGAAAAGCTGGCCCACTGTGATGGTTTGGGAAATTTTTTCCGGGTATCCCGTATCGCCTGCCGTAAAGGTTCTGATGGCATAAAACGGGAAGGTTTTTGCAAATGGAATAAAAACCGGTTCATTAAATAAGCTGTAGCCTCATCATCCACACTCCACAAACTCATAATGACATGATTGGCCCCCGCCAGCATAAAAGAACGGGCCAGCCGTATACCCGCTATTGGGTATACCGGCATTTCGCTAATCATCTTATTTTTATACAGGCATTTTAACCACCATACCTAAAACCAGGTTTATGAAAAAGATAATTGTTTCAATCCTTTTACTGGCAGTGCCTTCCCTCTACGGTGAGGCTCAAACCAAACGGGCACTTATCATAGCCATTGGCGACTATCCCGATCCGGATGAAAACGGCTGAAGGCCCATCAATGCACTGAACGATGTGCCGCTTATTCAAAACGCTTTGCAAAAGCAAAATTTCCAATCCGGTAATATTAGTACCATCGTAGATTCGGCAGCAACCAAAAAGGGTATTGAAAGAGCGCTGGATAAACTCATTCAAAGCTCAGCCAGGGGTGATGTGGTCGTAGTTCATATTTCTTCGCACGGCCAGCAACTGGAGGATGACAATGTAAATGAAGAAGCAGATGGGCTTGATGAAGCCATTGTTCCCTATGGGGCCGTTTTTTTTATTGACAAAAGTATTTACAGTAAAGTGGCAACCGGCTATTTCCGGGATGACCTGTTTGGAGAGAACGTAACACAACTTCGTAACAAGCTTGGCAAAAGCGGGGACCTGCTGGTAATCATTGATGCCTGCCATTCAGGAAGCGGCACACGGGGCGGAGTTGCATTGGCAAGAGGCAATAACAGCCCTATGGTGAGCGCCAATTTTGAAAAAAAGAAGATCACATCCACAAAAGACCCCAACGGTGTTTTTAAAGAAAATACAAGAACAAAATTGAACCTGGCGGATGCAGCAACTTATGTTGTACTGTCGGGCGCACAGGCACAGGAATTAAATTTTGAGTGTTTGGATGACCAGAACAAAGCCGTCGGATCACTTTCCTATGCATTCAGCAAAGCCATTTCAAATCTGGAAGGTAAAATCACCTACAGGGCTTTGTTCGCCCAAATTGAAGGAGTGATGCGGGAAAAAGCTCCTAAACAAAAACCGGTACTGGAAGGTGACGGGATTGACCGGGAATTATTTGGCGGCAAGTACCAGCGTCAGCAACCCTACATCACCATTAACCCGGCGCAAAGCGACAGCAGAAAAATTTCACTGAATGCCGGTACTGTATCCGGCTGTACCGTTGGATCTGTTATAAGCTTCTACCCTGCCGGCACAACCGGGGTAAATAGTGCAGAACCAATAGCCAAAGGAACAGTAACAGCAGCAGGCAATTTTACGGCCACTGTAAAATTAGACAAGGACAATGCAGACCTGGTGAAACAAAGGCCATGGGCTTTTGTAACCGAAACAATGTACGGCAATAATAAAATTAAGCTCAGCCTTGATTCATTACAGGAAGCCGACAGTAAAAAATTGCGGGAAGTGCTGAAAAATTTTCAACTGGCAGAGATCAATTCGTCATGTGAGTTATATATCGGAAGATCTGAATCAGGCAGCGGCTGGGCGCTTCGTTATGCTAACACAGGATCTTTGTTTGCGGATGATGTTGATATCACAAATCCTGAAGCCGTTAAAGAAGTATTGAAACGGTACGACCCTTTCCGGTATCTGAACAACCTTAAATTTACTGAACAGGGCCTTTCAGCCAGGGTGGAACTGGTATTCCTGGATGAAAAAGGAAATACAGACCATGCAAAAATTAAGAGCCGCACCAAATTCGGAAGGCTTGAATTAAAGGAGGATGATGATGTGTACCTTAAAGTAGTAAATACAGGTACGAAAAAAAATTATGTGAATGTGGTGGACATTCAGCCAGATGGGAAAATTAACCCGGTTATCCCCAACAAGAAACTCCTTGACATAAACGATAACCCCGCCCCTATCAGGTGGGAGGATTGTGCTGTGAACAAAGGTGATTCACTTTTTAATAAAACCCTGGTCATAAAAATTGCGCCGCCTTATGGTGAAGAAGTGTTCAAGGTGTTTCTTTCAGCTGATCCGCTTGACCTGGAAGATATACTGACCACCAATGATGACGCCAGCAGCCGCAGCCGCGGCGTGTTGAACAATCTTGCCAAAATATTCAAAGAGTCAGAAGTTAATAACAGTGGAACAAGAGGCGCCGGCGGCAAGATCAATACTGCACAAAACGGAACTATTTTCGGATTGAACTTTACGATAGTGCCCAATCAATAGAAAGAACCTTACTGAATAAGAAAAGCAGCGGCAGATACCGCTGTTTTTTTGTGAAACATACCGGACCCGAATACTGACGCAGCAACTGGCATTAAGACATCCCGCATAGCGGGATCATCACGACCAGTGATCTGTAATTCCTAACAAAAAAGCCCTCCCTCGTCACGTTTTATACGGGACTTCGGGGGTAAAGTGGAACGTACTGGGCTCGAACCAGTGACCTCTGCTCTGTCAAAGCAGCGCTCTGAACCAACTGAGCTAACGTTCCTAAATAAATTTATCCAAATCTGGTTTTTCTTATTGATAACATAACAATCATAACTATGTTCCCCCTGCTCTGTCAATCCCGCCGATGGCGGGACTGAACCATCCCGATAACTATCGGGAGGGCTAACGTTCCTGAGCTACGAAGTAAAATTAATAATTTTGAACATTGTACCCGCCCCGTGCAACTTTCTAAGTTTTAAATTGTCATTTAATCAGCATGCCCAAATACCAGGCTACGATACATTTTGAGATGAGCGAAGCATTTATGACGCTTGTCCCCCCGCACCGCACTTATATCAATTATCTTATCAATAAAGGTATTGTTGACCATTATGCGGTAAGCCTGGAAACCAACAGGGCCTGGATTACCCTGAATGCAGATGATAAAGGCGAAGTCGAAAAATTGCTGAAAAAATAGCCGTTGTATAAGTTCTGGACCTGTGAGATTGATGAACTATTTGTACTGGACGGTCAGCATTACCGCCTGCCTGAAGTTAATCCTAATTAATTGCCAGGTTATTTCAACCATGCCGGCTTATGTTTTATTATTTTTTTAAACACCGGACAGGTTTCTGTATGTGCACCAGGCAAGTATCCGGTACTCATCAGGAATTCATTTACAATTTCACCACCTGTAAACCGAAAAGTCTTTTTAAATATTTTCACCCATTCCTCTTTGGTTTTGGGGTGTAATTCATCAAGCCATTTTTTGAATGACCCATATTCTTTTTGAATTTCCAATATACATTGGGCATTATGAATAGCTGCGTCAATCTTTAAGCGGTTTCTGATAATTCCGGCATCTTTTAAAAGTTTATTTTTCTTGTTTTCGGTGTACCGTGCCACTTTTTTTATTTCAAACCCATCGAAAGCTTTAAAAAAATGTTCTTTCTTTTTTAAAATTGTTTCCCAGCTTAATCCCGCCTGGTTTATTTCCAGCACCAGCCGAGCAAACAGCAGGTTATCTTCATCAATGGGAAATCCGTATTCATTATCATGATAATGCTGGTGAACAGTGCCTTTTCCCTTACCAAGAACAAACCCGCAGTAAGTAGTTGCCATACAATGATATTGTGGTTAAAATAGAAGGAAAATATTTTGTACGGGAAGCCTCACAGCCTTATCTTTGCCGTCCCTAAAACTGATTGTTTCACATAGTTCACAAGGGAGTTTAGCTCAGCTGGTTCAGAGCATCTGCCTTACAAGCAGAGGGTCGGCGGTTCGATCCCGTCAACTCCCACAAGAGTCCCGGATTTTCCGGGATTTTTTATTTTACACAGGAGGCTGCCAAAGTTCAATTTTATTTCCTTCGGGGTCTATTACCCAGCCAAACTTCCCATATTCCTCATCCAGTGGCTCACCGATAATTTCCACTCCCTCACTTTTCAAAACTTCTAATAAGCCAAACAAATCCTGAACAATAAAATTTATCATCACTTCCTTTTTGCTAGGGTTAAAATAGTCAGCATCCTTTTTAAAAAATGAAAATACGTTATAACCGGCAGTTGGTTTACCCTTTTCATCTGCAAACTGAAAGACTGTATAAGTAGCACCCTTAAAATCAATACCAAGATGTTTTTGATACCAGGCAGCCAGCGCCTTAGGGTCGTTGGCTTTTATGAAAGGGCCGCCCAGGCCAATTACTCGTTCCATGTCATTTGCTTTGTTTAAAAGTAGTAAAACAAAAACGTATTTTTGCCGGGTGAAAGGAATAAATCCCAATATAGAAATTGACAGCCTTGAAGAAACGGATGTGTTCACCGCCACGGAAGAACCCTGTAACCTGGTAGTTTGGAATGACGATGTGAATACATTTGAATGGGTCATTGAAACACTGATGGAAGTATGCGGTCACACGGCTGAGCAGGCTGAACAATGTGCTTATATTATTCACTTCCATGGCAAATACGCCGTAAAGAACGGCAGTTATGAACAACTGAAACCACAGTGTGATGCCATCACCGAAAGGGGCATCAATGCAACGGTGGAAGTTATTGCCGGATAACAAAGACCGGCCATGCCCCTTTTTGCACTTGATAAAGAATTATACTTTCCACCTGTTCATCTGGCCGAACCGGATGGCCTGCTGGCCATGGGCGGCGATTTGTCGGCGAAACGCTTGTTGCTGGCTTATCAAAATGGCATCTTTCCCTGGTACGAGGGTGATACAATACTCTGGTGGTGCCCGCACCCGAGGTTTGTATTATTCCCGGAAGAGTTAAAAATCAGCAAGGCAGTCAAATCCGTTTTAAACAAAAATGAACCTGCCCGGCCGCCGGGCGGGTTTGAGTTTACCGTTAACCGTGCTTTTCAGGAAGTCATTCGTAACTGCAAATCCATTAAAAGACCGGGCCAGCAGGGAACCTGGATCACAGAAGAAATAGAAAAAGCCTATTGCCGGATGCATGAACTGGGCCATGCACACAGCGCTGAAGTGTGGAAAGAGGGTAAACTTGTTGGTGGTCTTTACGGAATAAAACTTGGAAAGGTATTTTTTGGAGAAAGCATGTTCAGTAAAGTAAGCTATGCTTCCAGAATTGCATTTATTAAATATGTTGAGTTGTTAAAAACGGAAGGCATTCAGCTGATAGACTGTCAGGTTTATACAGAATATTTAGAAAGTATGGGTGCCAGAATGATTAAGAGAAATGAGTTTATTGATCTTCTCAGTAAATTAACCTCTGCCTCTTCTCCTCTTTAAGGGGCAGGAACAAACAAACTTTAAATGGGAATTAAAACCTGCTTCCCAGATAATGCGGTAGCATAGCCCTCCAGGTATCCCAATCATGGGGCCAGTCATTACCCCAAACATCCAGTTCGTACCAAATGCCTTTGTCGTAGAGAATTTTGGCAAATTTGCCGCTTGCCGTAGGATCTTCATACGAGCCGCTGCCGGTTACAATGTGTATGTTTTTACTGCGCCGTATCTGCTCCAGGATAGAATGATCCGATAAATTAGGCATATAATGCATCGGGCTGTTAAAGTAAACATGATCGTCATAATGCCCTTTTGTATATTCTGTAAGATCATAGACTCCGCTCATCGCAATTACACCATTGATAATGTCAGGCCTTTAAAGGAAAAGGTTCATGCTGTGCAAAGCGCCGAAAGAAGCGCCACAGGTGATAACAGGTGTATCTGCACTGGTGCGGCTTCTGATAAAAGGCAGCACCTCATTGAAAACATAGTCATTCCACTGCTGATGACGCACTGATTTGTACCATGGGTCTGCATGATTATTCAGCCAGCTTTCATTATTAATACTGTCAATTGAAAATACCGTTACCTGACCTGCATTAATAAAGGGGTCCAAATGGCTCATCAGCTGAAATCTTTCATATTCCAGGTAATCAGCAGCAGCTGTGGGTACCAGCAACAGGGCAAATCCATAATCGCCGTAAGAGGCAATAGGCATTCCCTTGTTTAAGGAAGGGCTGTACCAGGAAGTCAACTCTCTATTGATACAGTTGATATTTAGTTGATTAATTAAAATGGCAGGGCTTGCTTATGCGCTGCGAAAATAGCTGCAATTATAACAGCAAGCCCCGTCCTTTTTCATTCGTTCCTAATAAATCGGAAAACTCCGTGAAAATTATTCGTAAAATTACTTGGTAAAATGTTAGAGTAATATTACTTTAGTCAATCAGTATTGTTACTAACTTCCTAGGTCCTTATCCTCTTCCACTAAAATCCTTTTCTGTGTACGGCCCGGTTTGCTTTCACCGGCAAACTGAATATTGGAAAATGAACCATTTAATAATGACTCCGCAATGAGTACCGCCACTATCCGCATACTCCTGGCTGATGATCACCGGTTGATCCGTGAATCATGGAAAAATATACTGGAGAACAACCTCCGTTTCCGGGTAGTGGCTGACTGTGATAATAACGAATCAGCCATCAGGCAGGCCCAGGAATTATTGCCTGACATCATGCTTATTGACATAAATATGCTGCCGGAAAAGGGGTTCCGGATCGCCACGCAGGTGGTAAGGGATCTTTTTTCAGTTAAAGTCATAGGAATATCCGTTAACAATCAGCCCAAATATGCCATCAGGATGGTGGAACTCGGTGCAAAGGGTTTTTTCACCAAAACTTCTTCGCTTGAAGAGATCATTCATGGAATTACCGAAGTAAATCAGGGAAGCACTTATATCTGTGAAGAAGTGAGAAAGTACCTTCCACCTGCCTGATAATCTTCTTTTGCTTCATCAGCAGGTTTCATCGTCTGGGCAAAACACTTTAAATTTGTCGCTTATTTACAGGCAGTTTCCCTGTGAAATCATCTAACAACATAAGATGGAACTGAGCAAGAATTTTGATCACCAGGCAGCCGAACAGAAATGGTACCAGCACTGGCTCGATAAAAAATATTTTTACAGCGAACCGGATGACCGGGAACCCTATACTGTTGTAATCCCCCCGCCTAATGTAACCGGTGTACTGCACATGGGGCATTGCCTGAACAATACCATACAGGACATCCTGGTACGCCGTGCCCGCATGCAGGGTAAAAACGCCTGCTGGGTTCCGGGTACCGATCATGCCTCTATAGCTACAGAAGCCAAAGTAGTACAGATGCTGCGGGAAAAAGGCATAGCCAAATCAACCTTGAGCCGTCAAGAATTTCTTCATTATGCCTGGGAGTGGAAAGAAAAATACGGAAGCATCATTCTGCAGCAGTTAAAAAAACTGGGCTGCAGTCTTGACTGGGACCGTACCGCTTTTACCATGGATCCTGATTATTATCATTCTGTCATCCATGTATTTGTTGATTTATACAATAAGGGATACATCTATCGCGGCAAGCGGATGATCAACTGGGATGTGAAGGCAAAAACGGCATTGAGTGACGAAGAAGTGATACGCAGGCAAACGAACCAGAAGCTGTATCATGTACGATACAAACTGGATGTACCGGGGGATGAATACATTACTATCGCTACTGTAAGGCCTGAAACTATCATGGGCGACACAGCAATTTGTGTGCATCCCAATGATGAAAGATACAGCCACCTTCATGGAAAATTTGTATTTGTTCCGCTCATTAACCACCGCATACCCATCATCACAGATGAATATGCAACCATGGAATTCGGCACCGGCGCCCTGAAAGTTACACCGGCGCATGACATGAACGACTACCAACTCGGACTAAAGCATAACCTGGAGGTGGTGGACACCTTTAATGACAACGGAACACTGAATGCCGAAGCGCAGATATACGTTGGTGAAGACAGGTTTGCAGCCAGGAAAAAAATTGCGAGGGAACTGGAAGAGAAAGGCTATGTGGTGAAGATTGAGGACTATACCAGCGAAGTGGGATACTCCGAAAGAACCGATGAAGTGGTGGAGCCAAGGCTTTCCATGCAATGGTGGGTGGATATGAAAAAAATATCCGGTCCGGCACTAAAAGCTGTGATGGATGATGAAATAAAATTTTATCCGGCCAAGTTCAAAAATCTGTACCGGCACTGGATGGAAAACATAAAGGACTGGTGTATTTCAAGACAGCTATGGTGGGGACACCGGATACCGGCCTGGTATGATGCTGAAGGGAGGTTTGTTGTGGCGGCTACCCGTGAAGAAGCATTTCAAAAATTAAGCAGTGAATGGTCAAAAGTGAATGGTCAATCAGCAGACTCCATTCACAACTCACCATTCACCATTGACGACATCAAACAGGACGAAGGTTGCCTCGATACATGGTTCTCCTCCTGGCTCTGGCCCTTTGAAGTGTTTAAAGGATACAGCAACCCGGGAAATAAAGACATTAATTACTACTACCCCACCAATACACTGGTAACAGCGCCGGAGATCATTTTCTTCTGGGTGGCGAGAATGATCATGGCGGGGTTTGAGTACATGGGCAAAAAACCCTTCAGCGAAGTGTATTTCACCGGAATTGTAAGAGATGAACTGGGCAAAAAGATGAGTAAACAACTGGGCAACTCACCCGACCTGCTTGCTTTGATTGATAAATACGGAGCGGATGCCGTTCGCTTTGGCATTATGATATCGTCCCCGGCAGGAAACGACCTGCTGTTTGATGTAAAAGAAGAAAGTACCCTGAAACAGGGAAGTTTCTTTATCAATAAAATGTGGAATGCGCTGAGGTTAGTCAGGAGTTGGGAGGCGAGAATCGGGAGTTTGGAGCCGGAAGCCGGGAATTTCGCTGTTCACTGGTTTGAAAATCGGTTAAACGAAGTAAAAACAGAACTGGATGCACAGTTCAGGGACTTCAGACTCAGTGAAGCGCTGAAAACAATCTATTCACTGATCTGGGATGATTTCTGCAGTTGGTACCTGGAGTGGGTAAAGCCGCCAATGAATGAGCCTATTGATAAAAATGTTTTTGAAAAAACAGTGGGTTTCTTTGAAGAACTGATGCAGTTACTCCATCCTTTCATGCCGTTTATCACGGAAGAAGTTTTTCACTTGTTGAAAAAAAGAAAAGACGATATTACGGTAAAACAATTTTCATTAATTAAAAATATTGATAGTACCGTATTAAAAATTGGCGAGTTTTTAAAAAAAGATATAACAGTAATTAGGGATGCAAGAGTAAAAAATAACATTACTTCAAAAGATAAGTTTAGAATTGATATTGATGAAAAGTACGCTGGCTACTATGATAAAATAAAAAATATTTTATTAAAACAAACAAATGCTACTTCGATAAATTATGTATTAAAAGCTGAACCAGGATCATATACTGTTATGGGTCATGAAATAAAAATGTACATAGTAAGTGAGAAGCAAATTGACACTTCAAACCAAAAAGAACAATTACTAAAAGACCTCGACTACCTAAAAGGTTTCTTAGCATCGGTAGAAAAGAAACTCGGTAACGAACGGTTTGTGCAAAACGCCAAACCTGAAGTGATAGAAATTGAAAGAAAGAAAAAAGCCGATGCTGAAGCAAAGATCAAAGTGATTGAAGAGCGTTTGGCTTTTTTGTAAACTCAGCCCTGTTTCGCAGGCCCGGCTTCCCCCTCTCCACTTTGGTGGAGAGAGGGACTGAGGGAGTGAGGCCCTATCTGGGGATAATACTCACCGGCAACACAAATTCATACCTGGTGCCGGTTCTTCCGTCAAACTGGTCGGGATCGAAAAGATAACTCACCCGGAAACCAAATGTCAGCGGGTACTGGTTCCACCATTTGGTGTCAATAAAAATTTCTCCTCCTGCACTGCGCTGGTCTCTTGTTTGTGTTTTATCTCTTGAGTACACTTTAGTAAAATCATAAAAGGCATTGGCCCTGATGCGCTGCAGATACAGGATGTTTCCAAAGCCCCAGTCGGGGTACAATAATGGAAAATGATAGTTGACCGAGAGCCTCCACATCCGGGAAAAATATCTTCCCTCATACCCTCTTGAGTAAGCAAAGCGGTCAGAAAAAACAACCTGCCCCAGTGTATCCCGTTGCTGGAAAGAACCGGTGAGCACCAGGTTATGAGTGGATAACAATCCCGGAACATATAAAGCGCCGCTGGTAATGAACTGGTAACCCTTTACACTGGTAATGGCATGGCGGTGATTGGCGGATACGGAATAAGCAAACCGGGGATAGATATTTTGCACGGCTCTTTGTATTTGCTGTGTCCACGACAGCGTATGCAGAAAATAACTGAACGAGGTGCTGCCGAGGGAATCTTTATAAAAGTCTTTGTTAAATTCATTGCGCAGCACATAAAAACTTCTTGCATTGAAATTCTTATAGGTTCTTCCACTGGCATAACTGAGCGGTATGGTAAGCCCGATGCGGGAATCCAGCTGATTCCATTTTCTTATACGATTCCCGGTGTCCGTTGTTCTGTCAAAAGTATATTCTGTACCAAAGGTGAGCCAGGGAAACCATGCACCGTATGTGCCGGTAAAACCTGCAGCGCTGGTTTTCTCATTTTGGTTATACAGGTAGTATAATTCTGTTTGAAATGTATTCAGCACATTCTCGCCATAAAGGGAATAAGTAAAGATGGGGTCGGAATAATAAGGCCTCCAGCTATGAAAGTTGAAAAGGCCTGTTCCTTTCTTGTATTTATCGGTTGCAAATTTTCTATCCGGTACAGCATTCAGCAGTATGTCGCCGGGTGAAGCTTCATGACTCACAGAAAATCCCGGCATTAATTCGGTTAATTCGGCATCACTTACAATAACAGTGTCCGCCGCCGTGTGAACCCTGCTTTCAGGTATTTGTTTCAACTGAAAACCTTCGGCAGTAAAAGAAGACCAGGTAATTTTCCCGTCGCCCGCATTTACAAAATAATTTCCCGGCGGGCCATGGCTTACCCTGATTATTTTGTTGTCAGATCTGCGCAGGGCAAATACATCATCGTTGCCGCCATAAGAAGCCGTGAAGTAAATGTATTCCAGGGTCACACAGGGATAGCCCATTACATTGAATGAAGGTGGTATCAGCCGGGTGATTTTTCCGGAGGCAGGTTCTGCCAGTACCAGCGACATTTGCCCATTGCTCAGCTGTGCAGCAGCCACAAGGTTACCGTCTTCTGTAAACTTAGGGTCGGTGAACAAATTTATCTCCGGCGATTGCAGGATGTGTAATATCTCTCCATTAAGGGCATTCAGTATATGTAAGGCCGGTCTTCCCTCCTCTCCTGCATGCACTGCTGCCAGTTTGCTGCCATCGGCAGAGATATCGGGTGTAAAATATTTTGTTTTGTGCTTCAGTGTTTCCTGCTGGCCTGTTTGTACATCCAGCATGCGGATCACACTGTAATCCTTCCAGCCCCAGCGGGGGTCGCTTTCATAGGCGGCATATACAATTTTCCCGTTTCGGTAACTGAACTGCTCATCAATGGAAATATCCCTATACATGATGCGGCGCTCCCCGTTTTTATCTTTTATATAAAAGGCGGGACGATGACGATAACTTGATTTCAGGTAAATAAGCGAATCAGCTCCTGCAGCATAGGGAAAGAAATAATTAGTAACATAGTTTGTGTTGACGGGAAAAACAAAAGCATCCCGGTCAAGCGAAACTCTCTCCACCCTGTTTCTGTACGCATCCAGCGCTTCCGTGGTGAAGGATTTGTAATCAATACCCGTATGCTTTTTGATGGCGGATTGAAAAGGATAGAACAATCCCTTGTAAGCGCTGGCATCCCTTGTAACCTTAGTCCAGAAATCAGCGCCGTATTTTTCTCTGCCGTAATTCACCAGTAGGTAGCCGAGGTAATAATGGTTGGGCACATAATCTTTCAGTGAGCCGTTGCGCAGCTTCATCCAGGAATATTTTTTATCCGCCTGCCAGAGCGCCGGAAAAGCATTCATGAATTGGGGCAGGCGGCCCCTGCCCTGGTGACTCAGCACCGTTTCCGCATGAACCGCATCGCCTTCATAAAACCAGTTGGGAATGGCGGCATTGATGGCAAGATCGTATCCCTGCTCACCGGAAATGATTTTCATGAAACGGCTGAGGCCGTTGTTGAAATTGTTGATCTGCTGCACATGGCGGTATTCATGCAGGGCCAGCTGGTCGGGCCATGGCACTGAACCCTGACCAAGGTTATTGGGGTCCGGCGTAAGAAAGAACTCGCTTCGGTAAGGACCAAGACCTGCATAGCCATTGGCAATCACCGTTTGATTTTGCAAAACAATATTGATCTTCTTTAACTGATGACCCAGGGAAAAAGGCTGCTTTGATGCAAGGTAATGTACTACGGATGCTACCCGGCCGGCCACACTGTCCATACCGGCGGGAAAAATAACCCTTGCTGTGTCGGAGTTAATCTGTTTCCATTTTAGTGAAGGCGGGTTGCCACCGAATTGCTGGGCACATACGATTCCTGAAAGCATAGCAAAAACAAAACCACAGATAAGCTTGTTCATGGACGAAAGATACAAAGGAAATTTTCTCTGAAACCGGGCTGGTCCCGTCTTTGCATATTTGCGGTTTAGCAAGTTTTTTAAGTATAAAATAAATATCATACTTTCATTCTCTTTCCGTCACTCCTGCAAGCTTCGTCCGGTCTTGTATTTATTCATCCTTATTTTACTGATCAAATGAAAAAATTAAGTTGCCTGGCAATTACATTAATCGCATCAGCAAGTTTCATTTTCTTTTCCTGCAAATCCGGTAAAGACAAAGAACCCGGTGAAAATAAAACAGGCGATGCAGAAACAACAATCAACGCTACCGCACCTCCCGGACCAACTTCTGTTTTAGTTATACGGCACAAAGTGGCCGACTATGCGAAGTGGTTACCCGGATATCATGCACATGATTCAGTACGTATTGCCAACGGATTACACAGCGATATTATAGCAAGAGGTATTGAAGATTCAAATATGGTGCTGGTGGCAATGATCATGGACGATGCAGATAAAGCCAAATCAATGACGGCTGATCCGGCTTTAAAAGATGTAATGAAAAAAGCAGGTGTAATAAGCGCCCCTTTGATTGATTACCTGCAGGCTGAAATGAATGATACCACAGCGCTTACACAGGACATTCGTTTAATGATACGGGCCAAAGTCACTCATTGGGATGCATGGAAAAAAGTTTTTGATGCACATAAACAAAAACGGATTGATGCGGGACTTACAGACCGGGTAATAGCCCATACTGCAGGCGATACAAAAAATGTTACACTGGTATTTGCGGCAAGTGATATGGAAAAAGCAAAAACATTTCTTAATTCCGATGACCTGAAAGAAAGGATGAAAGAATCGGGTGTTGAAGGAGCGCCTGATATTTTCTTTTATAAAGTTGTTAAAAAATATTGATGGGCATCATATACGAGAGTTTAATGCCGCTGTTCAACTGAATGGCTGCATTTCGTTCAATTGTAATGGCCTGAACGCCGGAGGCGCCTTGATTCGCCTTGATTTTCCTAAAGCAGTATTTGTTTGATTACCGGGCGGAACAATGCGCTGCGGATGTTGTAAGTCCCCCATCACCGGATGTTTGCCTGACTAATGACTCCCGACTAACAAATACCGGCTAACAACTCACCCTAATCCTCCATCATCACAAAAGCGCCCCAGTAAAGCGGAACCTTGAATTTTTCATTGGCCATCAGTTGCTGCTGCGCCTGCTTGAATGCTTTGGGTCGGTCGTTGGTCTTTACCCAGTTGGCATAAAAATGATTCATGAGCTGCTGCGTGGGCTCGTCATCTACTTTCCATAAACTCATAATGATGGCTTCGGCGCCGGCTACAAGAAAGGCTCTTTGCAGGCCATACACTCCTTCGCCTGCTTTTACTTCGCCCAGCCCGGTTTCGCAGGCGCTCCGTACCACCAGGTCGGTTCCTTTCAGGTCAAGGTTCATAGCCTCGTAAGATGTCATAATACCGTTGTTGCTGCTGTCCAGTGTTTGTGAATGGCTATTGGCCTCGGCAGCACCGGTCAGCATGAGGCCGGAACGGAGCAGCACATTGTCCTTGGCCTAATCCGCATGCACACCGATGGGCCAGCTTGTTTTTTCCACATCTTTCAGAAAATAACCGTGGGTGGCAATATGGAGGATGGAAACTTTTCGGGCAGATTTCAGGTTGGTTTCCGTAGCCTCTCTTTGTGTAAGCTCCGAAACCTGGAAACCGGAATTCTTCAGCAATTTGTTGATGGCATCTACTTCCGTTTTAGTACCCGGTAACTGCACTATAACCCCGCCAGAACCATAATCAGGAAAACCAAGCAGGGTTGCCTTCTTTCCTGAACCAAGTGTAGTCTTTGTGTTATTTGTTACCAGGTCACGGGGATTTCCGATCAGTATCACATCATACTGGTTAATGAGAAAATCGCCGCCGGCCTTCTTCAGCGTATAGAGGTTGAGCTGGTTGTACACTCCATCGGGTGAAAACCAGATCTTTTTCTTTCCCTTTACTTCAGCATCCAGCGGCGCCCAGAAATAAGTGTAAGAATTTTCATCATTGACCTTGCTCTTCATGGAAATGCGGTAGCTTTTGGCATGTTTGCCTTCCATATCGGCGCCGATGTTCATCAGCACTAGCCTGGGTTCGTTACCGGTTTTGGTAACCACCAGCGCTGCATACCGGCTCTGGTCAGTGAATACCTGGTCAAAATTTCTTAACCGTATGATCTCTATTACCGCTTCATCCGGTTTCAGCTCCTTTTGCACATCTGCCAGTCTTGTTTTGGAGGTAAAAAAGAACTGGGAGAACTCCTTCGAGTTTTCCGAGAGTCTTTTCTCCATGCCATTGGTGGCCTTTTGCAGTGAATCCACATTGATGCTCTGCTCCTGCAGGTCTTCTTTAGAATAAGCGTATAGCGCCGTCAGTTGTTCCTTTGCATCCAGCCACTCAATATAATCATCAATGAGCTTGCTGTTTCCGCTGTTGAGGATGGCCTCGCTTACTTTTTTGGTAGAACTCAATAATAATCCCTTGGTGGCAAGCCGGTACTCAAACAGGTCGTTGAGGATATTTTTATCTGCAGGCGCTGCCTCAATAACAAAATTGTAAAAAAGTTCAAACCGTGGTGACAACAGGTCCCAGTACTTTGTCTTCTCCGCTTCACTCATTGGCGGAAAGTAGCGGTTGATGAAGTCCAGTGATTTCTCCATCACTTCTTTATAGATGGTCCCCGCTTTAGCCATATCATTTTTCTTCCAGTAATAAATGGCAAGGTCTTCCTGCGACTGTACATACAGGGGATGCACATCGCCCAAAGTTTCTTCCCGTATCTGAAGCGCCTGTTGCAACAGCGGTTCGGCTTCGGCATAGCGGCCTTTGTAGCGGTAAAAATTGCCGAGATCGCTTATCACTTTAGCATAGGCGGGACTCCTCTCTGTCATTGTTGTTTTGTATATCTCGGCTGAGTTTTTCAGCATTTGTTCCACCCGGTCTTCTTTTTTCATCAGCATGGCGAGTATTGCCACATTGTTCAGAAAGTTGGCGAATTCCGGCTTACCCCTTTTCAGTCTTCTTTCCAGCCCCCGGTATATTTCTTCGGCTTCGGCGTACTTGCCTATCTGCTGGTAAAGCAATGCGAGGTTGGAGAAAAAATTCTCTTGGTTTCTTGCCTTGCTTACTTCCAGCTTACCGGCTAACTGAAGTGCCCGTTTTAATAAACTCACTGCCTGGTCATAGCGGCCCATTGACTGGTAAAGTATAGCCTGGTTGTTCAGGAGGATAGCATAGGCCATTGCCTCCTGCTTTTTGTTCTCTTCAATGATCCTCACTGCCGTTTCAAACTCCTTTTCCGACTCATTGTACTGCCCCAGGTTATAATGAAGCACGGCATAATTGTTCAGCGAAGCGGCAACAGCCATGTTGGTTTTTCCCAAATTTTCCTCCCGCATCTCCAGCGCTTTGGCGGTAAATTTTTCTGCCTGCGAAAAACGGCCCATGGAGGTGTAAAGGAGTCCCTGGCTGGCAATGGTTTTAAGATAGCTGAGATCACCTCTCATCCCGGCTTTTTCAAAAAAGGTCTGGGCAGCGCTCAGCCGCTTGGCGGCATAGACATAGCGGCCCGTGGCGTAAGCCGACTGTCCAAAATGAAGGTTGAGACGGGCGGCTTCTTCATCACTCATGTCCTGGTCCTGATAAAGGGATTTGGCGATAGCGCTGAGCCGCATGAATTTGGTGCCGGCCTCATTCCGACCCCGGCCCCCGAATAAACCGGAGTTATCACTCAGCAAAAGGGCATAGTCAATATCCGTTGAGTCAAATTCCGCTTTGAAATCATCCAGTTCCTTATAAGCTGCCTGCCGGGCTTTGTATTTAGCATCCTACTTAGCCTGGTTTACTTCGCCCTTGGCCTTGCCCTCTACCCGGTCTTTAATTTTTTTGAGAATCTGTGCATGGGAACCGGTGCAGTAAAAAAGCAATATTCCCAGGAGTATGGATTTCATGATAAGGTGATTTTATCGGAAAATTACGATTTTACCGGATGGTGCAGGATATCTGTCAATAACATTTTCCTTTATCTGGTTATGAGCAAAAAGACTCTGACGCAAAAACCAGCATATTTATAAAAAAACATAAAAAAGTTATACTGGTAATGATTTTTTACTATCATTTACATAGTGATTCTACTAACTTGAGTTAGTAAATCCATCACCAATATTCTTATTAAGCCTTTTTAGTCCTCCCGCCACCAAATCCATTCCTATTATCTCCGCCGGTTAAGAACAGCAATTGCTGTTGATAATTAGTATTAATAATGTTGTCCACCTACTAAACAAGCTATATGCAAACCAAGCTGCCCTGTTGTTTGAGAAAACAAACAAGGACCTCAGTATTTACAGCTATATTCAGAAAATTTCTGTTAGTAATGTGTCTTATCACAGGTACATTTTTTTTGTCAGTAGCTCAAAGTTCGCAAACTGATCTTGACCAGGCCAAGAACGGCAGGGACAATGCGCCTGATAACCCAATGGATTGGGTAAACGGATATTAATTACACCCTCCCAGTATTTCACATAGTTTGGTCCGCAGATCAGGTCCGCGGAGATTGCGGGCTACTATTTTACCGTTAGGATCTACTAAAATGTTAAGCGGAATCCCCTCGACATTATAAAGTTTGGCAGCGGTATTATTCCACCACTGCAGGTCGCTTACTTGTGTCCAGGTAAGCCCGTCGGCTTTGATGGCATCCAGCCAGTTTTGTTTATAGCCCGGTCTGTCCAGCGAAACACCCAATACAGTAAAATTCTTATCCTTGAAGAAATTATAATTCTCCACCACATTGGGATTTTCTGCACGGCAGGGTCCGCACCAACTGGCCCAGAAATCCACCAGTACATATTTACCGCGGAAGGATGATAAAGAAACTGGGTTACCGGATGTATCCGGCTGGACGAAATCCAGCGCCATGGTGCCCACAGCGCCTATTTTGCTTTTGGCAATAAATGATTCCAGTTGTTTACCTGTAGCTGAGTTTTTTATTTTCTCATCCAGTTTGCTGAAACGGCTTTCCAGTACCGCAATATCTTCGTTGAACCGGTAAGTAACATTCAATATAAAAGCACTTACATATGATGCAGGTTTCTTGTTGATAAAATGATCTATTTCGCCCTGCAGTATCTGCTGCTGTGCACTGTAAACGGTCATAAGTGAATCCCGCTGCTGTCCCGGCAAACTGGCATTAATGGTGGCAGCCAGGTTATTCAGCTTTTGCGCCACCGGTGTAAAGGATGCCACAAATTCGGAGAACTCTTTGTGTGACTTTGAACCGGATACTTCATACTTACCAGGCTGCGCTTTACTGCCCTTTACGCTGATTACCGTATTCTCTACATATACTTCAACTGCATTGGGTGCATTTTCAATTACAATGAAACATAAAACCGGCTCCTCAGCTTTCTCCTTCAAAATAAATTTCCCCTTTTGGAGTGTGGTGGCAACCCATGCTGTTTGTGAACCATTCTGATACAGGCTGATTTTGGTGCCATCGGGGTAGCCATCCAGTTTTCCGTCAATAATAAAACCTTTGGGTGATTGCTGGGAGAATACGGCCAATGGCAAAAAAAACAAGAGAGAAATAATATGTTTCATAATCAATTCATGTTTTCATCCGTGTTACGGAAAAGCATACAAATTTATGCAAAGCAACTGAACGGCAAAACCTTCAGGCGCCCCGTTTGGACGAAAGGAAGGATTTTGTGGCTGCATTAACATTCGGGCTGTTTTCCAGCGACTTAATATAAGCGCTGCCGATAATAGCCCCCTCAGCCCATTGACAGGCGGCATCAAATGAGGCTTTATCCTTAATACCGAAGCCTACCAGCACCGGGTTTTTGAGCCGCAGGCTTTTTAGTTTTCTTAAATAGCCTTTTGCGCTTCCGGGCTTTTTATCGCTGCCGGTAGTGTAGGAAGATGAAACGGCATACAGAAATCCGCTGCTGAGGCTGTCTAATTTTTTTATTCTTTCATCAGAGGTTTCGGGTGTTATAAGGAAAATAAAATCCAGATTGTATTTATTGACAATGGCCCCGTATTCAATTTCAAATTCATATTCGGGAAAGTCAGGTAAAATGAGCCCGTCAATTCCAACTGCTGCCGCATCAGCACAAAATTTTTCAAAGCCGTATTGCAGAACAGAATTCATGTAACCCATTAATATAACCGGAACGGCCTCCCCAACACTTCCGGAGGAGGGTCTTCTTCTGAAATCCTTTAATTGTTCAAAGAGTTTCTTAATCGACATGCCATTTGCCAACGCAATGCTGCTGCTGCGCTGAATCACGGGGCCGTCCGCCAGCGGATCACTGTAGGGCATACCAAGTTCAATAATATCGGCTCCGTATTGCTGCAGAGCTTTCATTATTTCTATGGTTGATTCCAAATGAGGGTAACCTGCGGTGCAGTAAATATTGAGAATGTTCCGGCCTTTTAATGCAAATAGTTTTTGTATTCTGTTCATTTTAGTTTCAGCGCTAAAGTGAAATATGTTTCATATAAGTTGACAAATCCTTATCTCCTCTTCCGCTCAGGCAAATAATCACTATATCTTCTTGTACCCATTTCATCATAGTCAATGCGTGCAATGTATGGGCAGATTCCAGCGCCGGAATAATCCCCTCCAGCTTCGCCAGTTCAAATGCCGCTGCCAGCGCTTCATCGTCTGTTGCACTTAAAAATGTTGCCCGGCCGCTCTCAAACAAATACGCATGCAGCGGTCCGATGCCCGGGTAATCGAGCCCTGCAGAGATACTATGCGGCTCCACCACCTGCCCGTCTTCTGTTTGCATCAGTAAGTTTTTACTGCCGTGCAAAATCCCGGGCGTTCCTAATTGGGTGGTGGCTGCGGTTTTACCGCTGCTCATTCCTTCACCTGCTGCTTCCACTGCGATCAGTTGTACTGAAGGTTCGTTTAAGAAATGATAAAAAGCCCCTGCCGCATTGCTGCCGCCGCCTACACAAGCTATTACATGAGTTGGTAAATTATTACCGGTTTTCTCAAAGAACTGCCAACTCTTCATCTCCTCACTAATCACACTCTGGAACCTCGCCACCATATCCGGATAAGGATGCGGGCCCACCACACCGCCAATGATATAATGTGTATCGCCGGGGTTATTTATCCAGTCTCTTATCGCCTCGTTGGTTGCATCTTTCAATGTTTTACTGCCGCTTGTTGCGGGTATCACTGTTGCCCCCAGCATTTTCATCCTTGCTACATTGGGCGCCTGCCGCTCCATATCTTTTTCGCCCATGTACACAATGCACTCCATGCCTTTCAATGCACAAACCGTAGCAGTAGCCACCCCATGCTGACCGGCGCCTGTCTCTGCAATGATTCTTTTCTTACCCAATCTTTCCGCGCCTGCCCCGACGAGGAGCAAAGCAACGGAACTCGGGGTCGCACACTTGTACGTTCTGTTTTCATGGCATCATAACCCACCCCGGTTTCTTAAACCATAAATTTTACTCACTTCGCCCCGCCCGGGCGGGGATGAATCCTAAAGCATAATAGTTCACTAACTAACAGTATTAACATTCACCATCCTCTTCAACCGCTGCGAAAAGCGAGGGCTGTGCGGCTGCATCCACTCCCGGGAGGGGCAGGGGTGGGCCAACCGCTCATTTCCTTTTTCTTGAAACCGGATTTTCCAAAGCCTTTCTCTTTCTTATTACAAATTCATTCACCCCATTCTTTTCTTCATACTCCACTATCCAGTTCCTTATTTCTCTTACCGCTGCTTCTACCTTATTTACCACCAGCAATGCATCAAAACGCAAAAAAAAACTCCTGATGCTTCAATATCTTCCAGCCTTATTTTATCTTTCAATATCGCCTTCTCATCCAGGTGAGTAATGCCATCCACTTCAATTGCCAGTTGCAGGTCTTTACAGAAAAAATCAACGATATAATCTCCAACTGGCCGCTGCCTGTCAAAGTCATACCCCATCAATTGTCCGTTCTTTAACTCATTCCAAAGCTTCAATTCAGAAAAAGTCATATTCTTTCTTAACTGCTTCGCCCGTTCTTTCAATTCCGGATTATATGGAATTATCCTTCTTTTCATTTTTAACCCACCCCAGAGTCTTAAAGCATTTTGTTCACTAAACTCGCCCCGCCCCGGCGGGGATCTGTCCTAATGCACAAAATTTCTTACTTCAGCCCCATCTTAAACTGAAGCACCTTGCTCATATCTTTCACTCCAGGTGCCGTTTCAAACCTGCTGTTGATATCCACACCAAAAAAATCAGGGTGTTTAAAGGCTTTCACCTTCGCTGCATCTTCCGGGCCAATGCCGCCGCTGAGAAAAAATGGCTTTTCAATCTTAGCCTTGTTTAAAATGTTCCAGTCAAATTGCTCGCCGGTACCTCCAATGCTGTAATCAGTAGCCTTGTCAAATAAATAATAATCACAAACTGCATCATAAGCTGCTATCAGCTTATCAATATCTTCAGTACTGTTCTTTATATGAAAAACTTTAATCACTTCCACTTCACTGCTCAGGTCTTCGCACATGTCCGGGCTTTCATCGCCGTGCAGTTGCACCACATCCAGCCCGTAATCATCAATGGCATCCAGCACATCAATCATTTCGGGATTCACAAACACCCCCACTTTCTTTAGATCAAAATCAGCTTTCTTTACCTCCTTTTTAGAAAGCTTATCGCCCACATACCTCGGCGAGTCGGGAAAAAATATCAATCCTGCAAAATCAATATCCAGGCCGTCCAGCTGTTGCAGTTGTTTCATTTCAGTAATGCCGCATACTTTAATGTTCATAAGTCCCTCCTTACCTCCCCGAAGGGGAGGGATTTTTATTTAGATTGTTTATAAAGTTTTCGAATGCTTTTCCCGGATGTTCTTCATTCATAAAATTCTCTCCAATGAGAAACCCCTTAAACCCGGCATTGCGTAAAGTTACAATAGCTTCCCCGCTGCTGATACCGCTTTCTGCAATTGCCGGCTTGCCGGCTGGAACCTTCCCGATCAATTCTAGAGACGTATTAATATCCACTTCAAATGTTTTAAGATTCCGGTTATTGATACCCACCATGCTTACTTCGTCACAGTAATGCCCAAGTTCTTCTTCATTATGCACCTCCAGTATTGACTCCAAACCGATGCTGCTCGCATACATTGCAAACTCTTTTACCTGTGCTGGAGTTAAACATGCAGCGATCAGCAATATCACATCTGCCCCGAAAGCTTTTGACTCGGCAATCTGCCATTTATCAATGATAAAATCCTTTCGCAGAACAGGTATATCCGTTACTACTTTGGTTTGTATCAGATCATCCAGGTCGCCACTGAAGAACTCATCATCCGTTAATACAGAGATCCCTGCAGCGCTTTTGTTATAAGCCGTTACTACAGGCTCCACTTCCATCTCTTTTGTTTTGAACCAGCCTTTGCTCGGGCTTTTTCTTTTAAACTCAGCTATAATACCTGTACTGCCCGGATTGTTCAAACTCTGTACCAGGGAACGGTTACTGATTTGCCAGAAAAACCTATCCCGCTCAAACCGTTCTATTGAGCTTTTTTGCTTCAGCGGTTCGATCTCTTTCTTCTTTGCTGCGACTATTGTTTCTAAAATATCCATCTGTCTTTTTGTATCGTTAATAAATCTTCGCCTTACAAGACTCTTGTCATGCCGAAGCATGAGGCATCTCAAAGATTTGAAATTGCCAGTACTTTGAAATCTTTGAGACTCCTCCTCCGTCGGAGTGACAAGATTCTGAAGACTGACGTACTTCAGGTTATTGTAATGCCAGCAATTTTTGCAAAGTGCTATTCGCCTTGCCACTTTCCAAACTTTCCACTGCAGCATTGTATGCCCCATCATAATTTTTATACTTACCGGTGCAGTGTAATGCCATGGCTGCATTCGCAAGCACTCCGGCATTTTGCGCCCAGGTTCCTTCGCCTTTTAATATTGTTGCAAAAATCTTTGCAGCTTCCTCCACGCTGCTGCCCCCGCTGATATCCTGTGGCAACACCATTCTTTTTCCCAGTTGCTCCGGTGTCATTATCTTCTCCCCCTCATGATTAATCACTTTTGTATCATTTGTCAGTGAAATTTCATCATATCCGTCTAAACTGTGAATAATGGTAAATGGCTTACCGGAAACGGCTCAGGTCATTTCTCGCAAGGTCAACCAGCATCACATGTTCTGCATTTTCTTTGGCATCTTTCAATAACCTTTCAGCAGCCTGCCTGTCCGCCTCATCATCACCTGTTCTTTTGAATGTGCCTGCAATAGGATGCACCACAGCCTTCCCGTTCTGTATTACTAACTGAGCCTCCGGTGAAGAACCCATCAGTTTATAATCGCCGTAATCAAAAAAGAAAAGGTAAGGCGAAGGATTGATGCTGCGCAAAGCCCTGTACACATTAAATTCATCTCCAATAAATTTTTGCTGAAACCTTCTGCTCAAAACTATCTGATAAACATCACCGCGGTGACAATGGGCGATTCCCTCTTCACCATTTCTTTATAATCATCATCTGTCATATTGGAATTTTCTTCGCCCATTGCGCTGAAAGGATAGACAGGCACATCCCTGCTTTTTATCAGCGCCTCCACCACATGTACTTCACTTGCTGTTCCGTTAATTTTATTCTCGCAGATAAAGAGCTCGTCTCTGAAATGATTGATGGCTATGACGTATTGATAGAGTCTGTATCTCATAAGAGGAATGGCTCCCCCCTCTCCACCCCGTGGAGAGGGGCTGGGCCTGCCTGCCGGCAGGCAGGGGTGAGGTTCTCAAAGAATTGAACTGCATCATACGATGTATAGCCGAATAATCCCTGGGCATACCGCTCCTCTTTTGTTCCTCCCTTCCTTATTTCAAACCGCTGCATGAACTCCCAAAGCAACTGCGCCACTTCATTTTTATTCTTCAATTCAAGCTTCTCCGGGTTTTTACCCGGTAATTTGAATTCAACTGTATCCGCCGAACGGATTTCCATACCCGCAATGGCATGGATACAGATAAACGACCAGCTGTCCTGCTGTGAATGATGATCCGTACTTTCCAGCAGAATTGTATCCCGGAATCGGTCACGCAGCCGCAGGTAAATGCCTGCCGGCGTGTACAGATCAGCCAGTATTTTTTTAACCGCCGTATTTATTGCTATTTTTCTCATTATCACCAAAAAACAAAACCCCGGATAACCGGGGCCAAATATAATTGTACAAATACAGTTATGACATTACAGCCCCGCAAGAGTTGAATGCCACCACCATGTATTGTATACTCTTATCATACAGAGCATATATAAAGGCCAATCAGACAGCAGCAAAGATTTTTCCCTTTGTTTTTTATCAGCGGCGGCATTTTTATCCATTGTTTTTATACCTTCCCATAACAACCAACCACTTATGTTCAGACAATTCTTTACAGCACTGCTGCTTATCATTACCACCGCCGGTTTTTCACAGGATGATATCTCTTACAAACTTCCCCCGAAAGATATTGCCGATATGCTGCTGGCCAAACCGGCGCCGGGCGTAAGCGTGGATGACAAAGGCGAGTGGATGCTGCTTACCGAAAGCAGCAGCTACCCTTCTGTGGAAGAACTGGCAAGGCCCGAACTGAAGATCGCCGGGCTGCGCATCAACCCCGCCAATTTTGCGCCCAGCCGGCAAACCTTTATCAACAACCTTTACCTGAAAAATATCAGCAGCGGAAAAGAAATGAAAATAACCGGCCTGCCCGCCCCGCTGTATGCCGGCAATATCAGCTGGAGCCCCGATGATAAAAAAATTGCTTTTACCCATACCACCTCCGCCCGGGTTGACCTGTATGTGATTGATGTGACCACACAAAAAGCCATGAAGCTGAACAAAACTGCACTCAACGTTATTACCGGTGGCGTTATTTGGTTTGATAACAACACACTTGTTTACCGCAGGGCTATTAAACCGGCAAGCGCTGCACCGGTAAAACCCGCTATGCCCAAAGGCCCCACCGTGCAGGAGAACTACGGCAAGGCTTCACCCAGGCCCACTTTCCAGGACCTGATTAAAAGCCCCCATGATGAAGACCTGTTTGCCTTTTATGCCACCACCCAACTGGTAAAAAATGTGAATGGTACGGAAACTAAGATTGGCCAGCCGGCTATTTACGGTAACATCAGCATTTCTCCGGATAAAAAATACATGTTGGTACGAAGAATAAAAAAACCTTACTCTTACACCGTGCCTGCGAATGGCTTTCCGGCTGAAGTTGTGATCTCCGACATCAATGGCAGGCAGCTGAAAGAACTGGCCGACCTGCCTTCGGCTGAAACAGCCCCTGCCGGGAACGACAATGTACAACTCGTTCCCCGTGGCTTTGAATGGAGGGATGATGAACCCGCTACCGTGGTTTGGTGTATGCCGCTCGACAGCGGATTGATCAAAAAAAATGTGGCGTTTCATGATGCAGTGTATGCCCTGGCTGCTCCGTTTAATATGGCATCAAAAGAATTGTTCCGTACCAAAATGCGCTACCGCGGCGCCACCTGGGGCAATGCCGAACTCGCTATTGTAACCGAAGGACTCACCGGCAAGCAAACCGTTCAGTTGAACCGTTTCAACTCCATAACAGGCGACCTGGAAAAACTCATCAACCGCAATACCACCGATGCCTACTCTAATCCCGGTCAGCCGCTTACCATGCTTAACCAGTACGGAAGAAATGTATTGCTCACCATTGACAATGGCAACAAGATCATCTTTAACAATACCACCGGCAGCTCCCCCAACGGAGATTTGCCTTTCCTGATGAGTTATGATGTACATAAAAAGAAAGCGGATACCCTCTGGCGCTGCGCTGAAGGATATTTTGAATATGTGGTAAGACTGCTGGATGCTGACAAACTCAGTTTCATCAGCCGCAGGGAATCGGAAAAAGAAATGCCCAACTACTGGCTGAAGAATTTAAAGCTGCGCAATGCCGACCGCCAACTCACCGCATTTACCAATCCCTATCCGAAGATGGAAGGTGTGGCCAAAGAAAAAATAAAATACAAAAGGGCCGACGGGGTTGATCTTACCGGCGATCTGTATTTACCCAAAGGATATGATAAAAACCGTGACGGCAAATTACCCGTTATCATCTGGGCCTACCCGGCTGAATACAATTCCGCAACGGATGCGGCTCAGGTCCGCGGCAGTGAGCACCGCTTTACACTGATTGGCGGCGGCTCGGTGGTAATGTATGTTACGCAGGGCTATGCGGTGCTGAACAATGCCGAAATGCCCATTGTGTCTACTGGCAAGGATAAAAAACCCAATGATAATTACATCGAGCAACTGGTGATGAATGCCGAAGCGGCCGTTAATGCTCTGGATTCACTCGGCGTGGGCGACCGCAGCCGGGTGGCCGTGGCCGGCCACAGTTATGGCGCTTTTATGACGGCCAACCTGCTGGCCCATACCCGGCTCTTTAAAGCAGGCATTGCCCGCAGCGGCGCCTATAACCGCACATTGACCCCCTTTGGTTTTCAGAACGAAGACCGCACTTACTGGCAAAACACCGAGTTGTACAATAAGATGAGCCCCTTCAGCTATGCGGATAAAATACGGGCCCCCCTCCTGCTGGTGCATGGGGATATGGACAATAATACCGGCACTTTTCCCATACAGAGCGAAAGGATGTTCAATGCCATTAAGGGCCATGGCGGCACGGTAAAGTATGTAAGCCTGCACTATGAAAGCCACGGCTACCAGGGCCGGGAAAACCTCCTCCATCTTTTATACGAGCAACTGGCCTGGCTGGACAAATATGTAAAGAATGCGGAAAAGAAACCGGGCAAGGAGGAGAAGAAGGCGTTTTGAGAAAGATAAAATTTGTTGAACTGAACCTTCTCCTTTTACTGCGGCACAGAAAAAAATCTTTAAAAGACAAAAACGTAACTCGCCGTCTTTTCAGTACCATGTCATTTTGAACTTTATTTCACGCAAAGTCGCAAAGAATAAGACATAAGTCGCTAAGACTCTTTGCCCTTTTTACACAAACCTCAGCGTATGGGCGCAAAGTATTTCAAACTGAGGTATTGCAGCCTTTTCAACATCAATCCCGCTGTAACCCTTCAGGAGCTGGGAGTAAACTCCTTAATATCCCGCATCAGCTGCATGGCAATATTACTGGCCTTTGCCTCCAGGTCGCTTTCGGCATAAATACGGATGATGGGCTCGGTATTGCTGGTGCGCAGGTGTACCCAGTCGCCGTCAAATTCTATCTTTAACCCGTCTTCAGTGTTCACAGGGTTGTTTTTGTATTTCTTCTTTATCTTTTCAAAAAGGGATTTTACATCAATGCCGTTTTCCAGTTCAATCTTGTTCTTGGAAATAAAATAATCAGGATAGGTATTGCGGAGCGATTTTATTCCTTTCTTGTGGCCGGCCAGGTGGCTTAAAAACAAACCAATGCCAATCAGCGCATCACGGCCATAATGAAAATCAGGGACAATGATACCGCCACTGCCTTCGCCACCGATCACCGCATTTACTTCCTTCATCTTCTTCACCACATTCACTTCTCCCACGGCCGAAGCAAAATACTGCCCGCCGTGTTTCAGGGTAATTTCTTTCAGCGCCCGGGTGCTGCTCATATTGCTTACGGAGTTGCCTTTGATCTTGCCCAGCATATAATCCGCCACGGCAACTAAAGTGTACTCTTCGCCGAACATACTTCCGTCCTCACAAACAAAACAAAGCCGGTCCACATCCGGGTCCACCGCAATGCCCAGATGCGCCTGCTGTTTCACCACTTCAGCGCTCAGTTGTGTCAGGTGCTCCAGCAGGGGCTCCGGGTTATGGGCAAAGCGGCCGTTCACTTCTCCATTCAGTACGATCACTTCATTGATGCCGAGTGCATGCAGCAAGGCCGGCACAAACAGGGCCCCGGTAGAATTTATCGCATCCACCACCACTTTAAAATCCTGTTTTTTTACCAGCCGGGTATTTACCAGCGGGTACTTTACTACAGCGTCAATATGCTTTTGCAGGTAACTGTCGTCAGCGGTTACCGTGCCCAGTTTATCAACCTGTGCAAAGAAGAAATTTTCTTTGGCAGCCAGTTCCAGCACTTTGGCGCCGGTTTCTGCAGAAATGAATTCGCCGTCGCTGTTCAGGAGCTTCAGGGCATTCCATTCTTTGGGGTTATGGCTGGCAGTGATGATAATGCCACCATCGGCTTTAGTCATCTTTACTGCTATTTCCACGGTGGGTGTGGTGGAAAGGCCGAGGTCAATTACATCCGCACCAAGGCCAACGAGTGTGTTCATCACCAATTCTTGCACCAGGGCGCCGCTGATGCGTCCGTCACGGCCAATTACAACTTTCACCTTCTTCTTACCGGCTGAAAGGATGCTGCCATATGCCGCTGTGAATTTCACAATATCCACCGGGCTAAGGTTCTCACCCGGTTTGCCGCCAATCGTTCCCCTGATACCCGAAATGCTTTTGATTAAGGCCACGCTGAATAATTAAGGCTGCAAAAATACAGTTTTCGGTTTCAAAGCTATTTACATCGCCTGCTTACATTTGCTGTATGACAGAAAGGGTATGGTACAAAGACTGGTTTGATTCTCCCTTCTACCACAAACTGTATTTCGAACGGGATGAAAAAGAGGCCGAAGCTTTCATCCGCAAACTGATTGCACACCTGCAGCCGCCACCGGGCAGCCGTATGCTGGATGTGGCCTGCGGCCGGGGAAGGCACAGCAAAATCCTTGCTTCACTGGGCTTTCCCGTTACAGGTATTGATATCTCATCCGGCAGCATTGAAACCGCCAAACAGTTTGAAAGCGGTAACCTTGATTTTTTTGTACATGATATGCGTCTGCCGTTTTGGGGCAATTATTTTCATTATGCTTTCAATTTCTTTACCAGCTTTGGATACTTTAAAACAAGAAGAGAGTATGATGATGCCGTTCGTACCATTGCCAGAAGCCTGCGCCCCGGCGGCATTTTTGTGATTGATTACCTGAATGTACATTATGCGGAAGAACATTTGGTGCATGACGAAATAAAAAAGATTGACAGCACCATCTACACCATCCACCGCTGGGATGATGAAACCCATTTCTATAAAAAAATAACTGTTACGGATCCTTCCCTGAATCAGCCTGTTGCGTACACGGAGAAAGTAGCCAAGTTTACATTAGGCGATTTTACCGACCTGCTGGCCTGGCAGGGCCTGCAGGTGCAGGAAGTGTTCGGCGATTACCAACTGGGCCATTATGATGTGCGGAAAACACCGAGACTGATTGTGGTGGCGAAAAAATATTAACTCATTGGATGAGGATTGCTAAAACCCCGTCCCTTCCCAAATCATTCTTTCTCATTATGCATCAGCATGTATTTCGCTGTCTCAAAATAAGCCTCGGTAAATAACGCCAGCTTTTTTTTCACCGAATCCTGCTGCTGTTTGGTGTAGCGCAATGCCCCGCTGTGCATGGGGCTGAGTTGCTCCTCTTTGGAGTTAATATTTTTTGAGTAGTAAAAATCATCCGTTACCATTCCGATAACATCGGCGGTATTCGTAATAAATGCAAAATTGTATTTCCTGGCAGGGTCCAGCAGGTCACGGCCCAGTGTGGTGTTTACATACGACTGGTGCAGCATGCCGGCAATGGTGGGCAATATATCAATCTGCGATACCACTTCCTTCCGGCGCTGCGGCGATAATAACTGCGGGGCATAAAACAGCAGCGGCACATGTTCATCCGTAAGACGCTGGTCGGACCACACGGGCGGGTATATGGCGTCGGCATTGCCAGCCACGCCATGGTCGCCCACAAAAACAAAAATGGTGTTATGAAAGTATTTTTCCTGCTGCGCCGCTTCGATAAATTTCTGCACACAGTAATCAAAATAACGGAAGGCGTTAAACTCATCAATGGATTCAAACCCGTACTTCTTTAATTCATCATTTTCGATCTTTAGTTTTACAAAATCGGTATCGGTGCTCGCCATGGTCCTGTCAAAGGGGCGGTGGTTACCCGATGTTTGTATGTAGGCGAAAAACGGCCTGTTCAGCTGCCTAAAAACCGAATTGGCTTCGAGGAATAATTCTTTATCGCTGATGCCCCATACATTTACTTCCGGTACGCCGGGGCGCTTGCCGATATGTGTTTGCAGCCCGTTGATATTGTTCAGCACTCCTTCAAAATTGCCAAACTCCGGGTCTCCGCCGAGAAAATAATGTTTTTCGTAATCAGTAAGATTGTCCACAATGGTATGCTGCTGCACTGCTTCCGGGTTGCGGCTGGAGAATTTAAAGAGTTGTGCATCGGGTATGCCGGAAAGAATGGCAAACAGGGCCCTTGCTGTGGAGAAATGCGGGGTGAAGCAGCGTTCAAAGAAAATACCGCTGCGGCAGAGTGAATCAAAGAAAGTTGTGGCATCCAGCGGGTTGCCGCTCATGCTGCTCTTATACATGCTGTATGATTCGCACTGCACCAGCACAATATTGGGTTTGCTTTCGAAGGCATTGCTTCTCGGGCCTGTTTCCCGGCGGTAAGAGAAATTGTTTTTGTCAGGCAGCTGCATCCATTCCGCCATCACCGGGAAAGCTTCTCTTGCTTTGCGTTCATTGTAATCAGGCTTGCGCAGTTTCAGTGTGGCAAAAAAATTCTGCAGGGGATTCAGCGCCAGGTACGATTTGAAGCTGCTGTTGAATTTGAAACAGTCTTTCCTGCTGAGCGGCGACCACGACAAATTGCCCCAGGAAAAAAATAAAAGGATCAGGGCGGAGATTACAAAAAATTTTCTCCGGTAAGGAATGCCCATGCCATCGGTACGGGTGATCACCTGCCAGTGGCTGCGGTGGTACATCCAGCGGAAGAAGAGCACAGCCGCCACCAGTCCCAGCAGCATCCAGAACAAAGGATAGGTTTGCGTCATCATCTTCAACGATATACTGAAGTCCTCAAGAAAATTCACGGCACCGGCATCCAGCGGCGTTTTGTTATAGGAAAAACTTCCGAAACCCGCCGCAAAAAAGAAGAATACAACGAAGGTTACAATGGCAAGGTACCATGTCCACCATTTTTTATTGCGGGATGCATAAAAGGGCGACAGTTTCGGCCACAGGCCGACCAGTATGATGGGCAGCAGTATAAAGGATATCCAGCGCAGATCGTAGCGGATACCCATTAAAAAAGACGGGATCGTTTCGCCAAAGGAGACATCCTTTGGTTTGAAAGCAATAAAAGTGACCAGCCTGCACAGGGTAAATATCAGGAGGAAGATGGGCAGCAGGTTCACTACCCATAAGATCGTCTTTGGTATCCTGTACTTGCGGAGCATGGCTGGGGTGCTGCGTGGTCAGTAGTCCGCAAAATAAGGTCAAATAAGTCATATTAGTCATATAAGTCAAATGGATTGCCCTGGCCAATATGACCCATATAACCTATATGGCCAGCCATCCTTTACTTTTGCATTCATGCATTTTGTCGCTTCCTTCTGGAACACACTTATTCAATGGGACCGGGCCCTGTTTGAAAAAATCAACGGCGACTGGGCTAATCCCCTGTTTGACGCCCTGATGCCATGGCTGCGTAATTCCCAGGTTTGGGCGCCCCTTTATGTTTTTCTGCTTGTGCTGGTGCTGTATAATTTCGGAGTAAAGGGTTTGTGGTGGTCGCTGCTGTTTATTAGTACCGTTTCCCTCACAGACATGACAGGCACTTATATTTTCAAGCATAATATTGAACGCTTTCGTCCCTGCCGCGATCCGGAGTTTTTTCAGCATGTGCGGATGGTGCTGAAAGATTGTGCCGGCGGCTACAGTTTTATTTCCAATCATGCCGCCAACCATTTTGGCATGGGAGCTTTTTTCTTTATCACTTTCCGGCATATCATCGGCAGGTGGGCATGGCTGGGTCTTTTCTGGGCTGCTTCTATTGCCTATGCACAGGTATATGTAGGTGTGCATTACCCGCTTGATGTACTGGCAGGAGCCTTACTGGGAGTGATGTTTGGCCTTACCACCGGCCACTTATTCAACAAGCAGTTCGGATTTGCTATCTTCGCCCATCAATCAACCGGTTCATCTTAATGGACATTATCATCCTGGGCTTTCTCATTCTGCTGAACGGCCTTTTTTCCATGTCTGAAATAGCACTGGTATCAGCCCGCAAGGCCCGGCTGGAAAGTCAGGCCGAAAGAGGTGACAAAAAAGCAAAGCTGGCGCTGGAAATGTCCAACCACCCTGAAACCTTTCTTTCGGCAGTGCAGATCGGCATTACTTTGATTTCTATCATCACCGGTGTGTACTCCGGCGAGCGGTTCAGCAAAGACCTGCAGCCGGTAATTGAAAGGGTGGAACTGTTCAGACCCTATGCCGATGCCATCTCCACTACCCTCATCGTTATTGTAGTCACTTTTGTCTCCATCATCTTTGGGGAGCTGATACCCAAACGGATCGGGATGCTGCGCTCGGAAAAAATTGCAAAATCGGTAGCAGGGCCGATGCGTTTTTTTTCCAGGTTATTTCACCCCATTGTATGGCTGCTGAGCAAAACAAGCAATATCTTTTTCCGCATCTTCAACATCCGGCGTATGAAAGAAGATGCCGTTACCGAAGAAGAAATCAAAACTCTCATCACAGAAGGAACTGAAGCAGGTACTATTGATGAAGCTGAACAGGAAATCATCGAAAGGGTTTTTCATCTTGGCGACCGCAACATCACCTCGCTGATGACACATCGCAGTGATATCATCTGGTTTAACTTAAATGATACGGAAGATAAGATCAAAGAAAAAATATTACAGGAGCCGCACTCCTCCTATCCTATCTGCAACGGAACAATTGACAATATCAAAGGCGTTGTGTCCATCAAAGCCCTGTATGTAAGTCCTGACAGTACTTTGTTCCGGGATATTATGAAGCCGGCGCTGTTCATTCCTGAAAACAACTCGGCCTACCAGGTGCTGGAAAAATTCAAAGAGTCAAAAATTCACTCCGCCTTTATTGTGGATGAGTACGGAAGCATACTCGGGCTGATTACCCTGAACGACATCCTGGAAGCCATTGTGGGTGAAATGCCCCAGCCGGATATTGATGAATATGAAATCCGGAAGCGGGATGACGGCACTTACCTGGTGGACGGGCAAATTCCCTTCTATGATTTTCTCACCCGTTTTGAAAAAACGGAATGGATGAATGAAGGTGAACATGATTTTGACACCCTGGCCGGATTTATTCTGCATGAGCTGGAACGAATACCAAAAGCAGGCGACAAACTGAACTGGAAAGGCTTTAAGATTGAAGTGCTTGACATGGACGGCCACCGGATAGATAAACTGCTGGTAACCCTGAGTGAGGAGTTGAAGGAAGAGATTGAGGAGTAGGGATGGTTTGGGATTATTGGTTTTGGGTCATGAGATGTGGGGATTCCATTCTATTTGAAGAAACTCATAAAATCTGAAAAACAATCCGAAGCCAGAAACCAGCAACTAGAAACTAACCACTGTCTCCTTATCCGGATAATTCAGCCGGGTACTTTTCCGGTTGCCGCTCACTATCACATGAAAGATATTCATCTGGTCATCGAACATATCGTACAGGATGCTGGCGGAAATATCAAACTTGTTTACCGAAGGCACATCCGGTACTTCAATATATCCGTAAGCCGCTTCATGATCGTTTTCAAAACCCAGATAATTATATCGTACCGGTTTCCCGTTTGCCTTAATGGATAAATGACTGAACAGGTATCTTTTTACCAGCGTATCCATTTTAGCTTTGTCGGGGGGATTGATCAGGTCCACCTTTGTTTTGTAATTTTTTGCCAGCGCTTTCTCAAAATCGTCTGTAAAAATCTTACAGCTTATCTCCAGCGTCTTGTCGGCAGCATTATGATTGATCTCAATCACACTTACATGAAAAGGGTGAGGCAGCCCCTCCGCCTTCGCTAATTTATCGGGTGAAGTTTTAACAAAGGTAGAGGCTACGGCGGACAAGCCCGCCCTCCGAAGGGGGGACCTGGCATCTGAAAGGCAGAAATCTCCGCTTACCAGGTAAAAAAGGGGAAATGCTGCTAAACCAAACCATTTATTGAACATTAAAGCCATTGGCACAATAATTTTCGGGATTACAAAAGTCTGAATTATATTTATACTCTGAGCAGGCCATTCGTTAAAGGATTTAACAACGGTAAGGACGGCGATCCGATTTAATACGATGCAGGATCTCGGATTTTATTTCAGGCTTGGCTGGGAACATATTATCAGCCCCGATGCACTGGACCATCAGCTATTTATTGCAGCACTGGTGGCTATTTATCTGCTGAAGGACTGGAAACAGGTGCTGATACTGGTCACCGCTTTCACAATCGGCCATTCACTTACGCTGGCGCTGAGTGTGTTTGATATCATCCGGTTCAGCAGTCAATGGGTGGAGTTTCTGATACCGTTGACCATTGTTCTTACAGCTATTGCCAACCTGTTTCAGAAAAAATTCACACCAAAATCTATCCGCATCAATTATTTCCTGGCCCTGTTTTTTGGCCTGGTGCATGGAATGGGCTTTGCCAACACCATCCGATTCATGCTGGCATCCGACCAGAGCATTGGCTGGAGCTTGCTGGGTTTTAACCTTGGTCTTGAGGTCGGGCAGATAGTGGTGGTGTTAGTATTGCTGCTGCTGGCTCAATTCCTCATCAGCACACTAAAGATAAACCGGAGGGATTGGGTGATTTTTTTATCTGCCGCAGCCTTTGGGCTAAGTTTAAAAATGACGCTGGACAGAATTCCTTTTTAACTACTAAAATGAAATACAATAAAAAAATGCCATGAAAAGAATAAATGCACTAAGCGGGTTGTTGTTCTGTTTTATAGCAACTGCGCAGGCACAGATACAGAACAACGCTGCCTCGAATCACGGAAACAGGTTCGAGCAGTTAGGAACCATTCTTCCCACACCAAATGAGCAGCGTACCGCCAGCGGGGCGCCGGGCGCCAAATACTGGCAGCAACGGGTTGATTACGATATCAGGTGTGAGCTCGATGAAGCCAATAATAAACTCTTTGGCAGTGAGATCATCACTTATTTCAACAACTCACCGGATGTGCTTACCTATTTCTGGATGCAGCTGGACGAAAACCAGCACAGCGCAGTAAATAATGCCAATTACCAGAACACCAACCGGATGCCTGCACAGACCACAGATAAAATGCTTGATCGCTATGAAGAAAGAAGAACTGATAACGGATATGGCGTAAACATAACGAAACTCACCGATGCTGCAGGCAAGCCTCTCAACTACACCATCAATAAAACCATGATGAAGGTTGACCTGCCCGTGTCGCTGAAACCCGGGCAGAAATATGTTTTTAAAGTGGACTGGAACTATCAAATTGCCAACCGGGGCGATTTTATCCGCTTTGGCGGTGCAAGAGGCGGTTATGAGCATTTTGCAGAGGACGGCAATAACAATTATACGATCACCCAATGGTATCCCCGTCTTTGCCGCTACAGCGATGACCAGGGCTGGCAAAACCACCAGTTTACCGGCACGGGTGAATTTACTCTTTGTTTCGGCAACTTTAAAGTGCAGATGACAGTGCCTGCCGATCATATAGTAGGCTCCACCGGTGAATGCCAGAATTATACCCAAACACTAAACACCACACAAATGGCCCGCTGGCAAAAAGCCCAGACAGCCAAAGAACCTGTGCAGATAGTAACATTGGATGAAGCATTAAATGCTTCTAAAAAAACCAGCAACAGCGCTAAAAAAACATGGATCTACAAAGCTGATAATGTCCGCGACTTTGCCTGGACCTCCTCCCGCCGCTTTGTCTGGGATGCTATGCCGGTGATGATTGAAGGAAAGAAAGTGATGGCCATGAGTTATTACGCCAAAGAGGCTTATCCCATCTACAGCAAGTATTCCACCAAAGCAGTGGCGCATACATTGCGTACCTATTCTAAATTTTCCTTTCCATATCCTTATCCCGTTGCCATCAGTGTGGAAGGCAATCAGGGTATGGAATACCCGATGATCTCTTTCAACCCCGGCCGTGCCGAAAAAGACGGTACTTATACAGAAGGTGCAAAGAATGCAGCCATACTTGTTATCATCCACGAAGTGGGCCATACCTTCTTCCCCATGATCGTTAACAGCGATGAACGCCAGTGGACATGGATGGACGAAGGACTGAACTCTTATTTGCAGTACCTGACGCAGGAATTGTGGGATAATAAATTCCCATCTGACGGCGGCCCGCCATTTCAGATAACCGATTACATGAAACTCCCCGAAGACCAATTGGAACCCATCATGACCAATTCTGAGAACATCAACGACTTTGGTGCGAACGCCTATGATAAAGTCGCCGCAGGTTTAAACATACTTCGGGAAACCATTGTAGGCCGTGAATTTTTTGACAATGCTTTCCGGGAATATTCAAGAAGATGGATGTTTAAATCTCCCACCCCGGCCGATTTCTTCCGCACTATTGAAGATGCCACCGGCGAAGACCTGGACTGGTTCTGGAGAGGCTGGTTCTATGGCATTGAAGCCTGCGATATATCTATTGATTCCGTTAAGCATTCAGTGCCGGATGTAACGGCTGTGCCGGCACAAACAAGAGACACCGTTGTATTCAGATCACTGCAAAAACCATCCGTAAATGAGTTTGAAGATCTTTCCAAGATCAGGAACCGGCAGGACAAGAACATTGTATTTGAAACAGATAAGGATACCACACTCCGTGATTTTTACTGGAAATATGACCGGGAAATGGAAAAATATGACACCACCAAATACCCCGTGACCGTTAGGGCGCAAACCGAAGCGCTGGATGAAGCAGGAAGAGCCAAATATGCAGGCAAACATCTTTATGAGTTATACTTCACAAACAAGGGCGGATTGGTAATGCCCATCATCCTGGAATGGACATATAAGGACGGCACCAAAGAGATAGAAAGGATACCGGCGCAGGTATGGCGCAAGAATGAGAAGAATGTGGTGAAGACTTTCATGAAGGATAAGGAAGTGGAATCAATAAAACTTGATCCCTACAAAGAGACCGCCGATATTGACGAAAGCAACAATACAGCCGGAAACATTAAAGAGCCCGGTAAGTTCAAACTGTTCAAACAAAAACAAAATGTACAGCCGGCACCCGGTATAAACCCGATGCAGAAAGCAAAGGAGAAAAAAGGATTCTGAATCCGCCATAATAATATTATCTGGTAAATAATGTCATTTCATTGGTTCTCTCTTCAGGTGGAGAGGGGGCAAATGTCTGGCTGAAAATCCCAAAGCAATGTATTCCATGGGGTTGAGGTGCCGCTCATCAACGGACAGCTCTTATTTTAGCCCAATTCCCGTAGTTTTGACGCCCTTTAAAATTAGCAGTCACATTATAAAAACAGATAAAATGAAACGTTTCTCTTTCTTCTTGCTGACGATAATTTTCCTGGCAGCAAAAGCTCCTGCTCAAAACATCCAGAATAATCCCGGCAGCAACCATGGCAATAAGTTTGAACAAATGGGAAGCATCTTTCCCACCCCAAATGAGTACCGGCTGGCCAGCGGCGCACCAGGCCCCAAATACTGGCAGCAGCGCTGCGATTATGACATCAAATGTGAGCTCGATGAAAAAAACCTGAAGCTCACGGGCAGCGAAACAGTCACCTATTTCAATAACTCGCCCAACGAACTGAATTTTATCTGGCTGCAGCTCGATGAAAACCAGCACAGCAGTGTAAACAATGCCAATTACCAGACCAGCAACCCGATGCAGCGGAACATGAGCCCGCAGCAGATTGACCGGACACAGGAGAATAAATCCGATAACGGTTATGGTTTCAACATTACCAAACTTACGGATGCTGCCGGCAAACCGCTTCAGTACACCATCAACAGGACCATGATGCGGGTGGAACTTCCTGGCATATTAAAACCCGGCCAGCGTTTTGTTTTCAATCTTGACTGGAATTATAAACTGCCTGACCGTATGAGCCGCGGTGGCCGTGGTGGCTATGAATTTTTCCCTGATGATGATAACCATATTTTCACCATGACGCAATGGTATCCCCGCCTTTGTGTGTACAGCGATTTCAAAGGCTGGCAAAACGGGCAGTTTACCGGCCGTGGGGAGTTTGCACTCACCTTCGGCAACTTTAAAGTGGCCATGACAGTTCCGACCGACCATGTGGTGATGAGCACCGGTGAAGGACAGAACTTTGCTGCAGTGCTGAGCCCGGCCCAACTGGCCCGCTGGAACAAGGCGCAAACGGCTGCTGAACCAATAGAAATAGTGACACTGGAAGAAGCCAAGGCCGCGGAGAAACAAAAAAGCGACAAGAAGAAGACGTGGATATTTAAAGCAGACAATGTAAGGGATTTTGCCTGGGGCTCATCCAGAAAATTTGTATGGGATGCGATGGCGATTAAAGTAGAAGGTAAAAAAGTATTGTGCATGAGCGGCTACGGCAAAGAGGCCTATGGCCTGTACAGAAAACTTTCCACCAAAGCCGTGGCACATACGATCAGAACCTATTCCAAATTCACCATCCCCTATCCTTACCCGGTTGCACAAAGTATTGAAGCCGCCAATGGAATGGAATACCCGATGATCTGTTTCAACTTCGGCCGCACGGAGAAAGATGGTACCTATAGCGAGGGCACCCGGAACGGAATGCTCGGTGTGATAATCCATGAAGTGGGGCATAATTTCTTTCCTATGATCATCAACAGTGATGAACGCCAGTGGAGCTGGATGGATGAAGGCCTGAACACTTTTGTGGAATACCTGGCAGAAGAACTCTGGGACAATAAATTTCCCAGCCGGCGCGGGCCTGCCGCTTACATTACTGATTATATGAAGTTGCCAAAAGACCAGTTGGAGCCCATTATGAGCAACAGTGAGAATATAGTTCAGTTCGGCCCCAATGCATATTCCAAACCTGCAACAGGATTGAATATTTTAAGAGAAACCATCATGGGCCGTGAACTGTTTGACTATGCTTTTAAAGAATATGCAAGAAGATGGGCTTTCAAACATCCTGAGCCGGCAGATTTTTTCCGAACCATGGAAGATGCCAGCGGGGAAGACCTCGACTGGTTCTGGAGAGGATGGTTCTACAGCACGGAAGTTTGCGATATTTCACTTGATACAGTAAAATATGCCAAACCCGATCTTGACGCAGCGGCGCCTGAAACAAAAGAAACCGTGGTAAAGAGAGCAGCCGACAAACCACAAGTGTCCGCTTTTGATGACATCTCCAAGATAAGGAACCGGGAAGACAGGAATATTGTATTTGAAACAGACCGGGATACCACCACCCGTGATTTTTACTGGAGATATGCAAGAGGGCTTGAGCCTTACGACACCACAAAGCTGGAAATAAGAATTCCGGGCAACAAACCCGAGGGGCTGACCCAGGAAGAAAGGGAGAAATATGCCAATAAAAATATGTACGAACTCACCTTGAGTAATAAAGGGGGCCTGGTAATGCCAATAATTATTGAATGGACTTATAAAGACGGAACCAAAGAAATTGACCGCATACCGGCGCAGGTATGGAGACTGAATGAAAATAAAGTGGTAAAAACTTTCATCAAGGATAAAGAAGCAGCCTCCATCAAACTGGATCCATACCGGGAAACAGCCGACATCAACACCAATAACAACGGCTGGAATACCATTGCTGAACCATCTAAGTTCACCCTCTTTAAACAAGGACAGGGAGGCAGAAGAGCGGGAGGTAACCAGTCAGGCAATCCTATGCAGCGGGCGCAGGATAAAGAGAAGAAAGGATTCTGATAAAACTGAACAATAAGGGAAGCTGTCACAAATGGCAGCTTCTTATTTTTTAGTCGCCCTGGAAGGATTGGAGGAAGGTTCTTTCAGCCGCTGCTCTGCTTTCAGTTTTTGTGAAAGCAGCCATTCTATCTGCCCGTTCACACTGCGAAATTCATCAGCGGCCCATTTTTCAAGAGCCTTATAGACTTGAAAATCTATCCTTAGCACAAATGCTTTTTTGTCGCTCACAGGATGGATAATTGAATTTACTGGTACAAAGTCCCGGTGTTCAGCACCGGTGTGGCTGCCTTTTCCCCGCAGAGAACCACCATCAGATTGCTCACCATGGCTGCTTTCTTTTCTTCGTCAAGGTTCACAATTTCCTTTTTACTCAGCTGCTCCAGCGCCAGTTCCACCATTCCCACCGCCCCTTCCACTATTTTAAATCTTGCCGCCACAATGGCTGTGGCCTGTTGTCTCCGCAGCATATCGCCGGCTATTTCAGGTGCATATGCCAGATGGGTGATCCGGGCTTCAATGACCATGATGCCTGCAGCGGATAAACGTTCACTTAATTCCTGTTCCAGCATTTCGATCACTTTTTCACCACCATTCCTTAATGTTACCGAGGCGTTGCTGTCTTCCATTTCATCGTATGGGCAGGTAGTGGCCAGGTGGCGTATAGCCGATTCGCTTTGAATTTTCACATACTGCGCATAGTCGGCTACTTCAAAAGCGGCCCTGTATGTATCGTTTACCTGCCATACAATTACAGCAGCTATCTCTACAGGGTTCCCGATCTTATCATTCACTTTCAGCCTCGCCGTTTCAAAATTGTTTTTTCGAAGCGATATCTTTTGCCTCCCGAAAAAAGGATTTACAAACAACAGCCCGTTCTTTTTAACCGTGCCGGCATACTTCCCGAAAAAAGTGCATACGCTGGATTGGTTGGGGCTGATGATCATCAGCCCTTTCATGAAAAAGAGAGAAAGGATGACCAATGCCAGGCCTGCCCAGAACAGCGGCAAAACCTGCTCATTTCCGCCAATGCCATCCACCATAAAATATATTCCGAATCCAATACCAGCAAGAGTTAAAGCAAGTACCAGGAATCCGGAAACGGGTTTGATGATCTTTTCCATATATAAAATTGTTTGATATCAAATTGATATCAAAATTATATTATAATCAATACCCCACAAAATTTTTAATTGATTTTTCTTCATCTTTTTTATGTCTGATCAACCGGTTGCAACTCTTGTTCTGCTTTTAATATCTTTAGTGCATGAAAATCAGGATCATCCCCGTTTTTTTGTTGCTGCTGTATTCCGCATCTCATGCAGCGGTGGTTGATACCGTTTCCATTCCCAGCAGGGCCATGGGCAGAAGTTTTAAATGTGTGGTGATAAAACCCGACAACTATCACTCTTCATTGGGAAAGTTCAGGGATAAAAGCTACCCGGTTGTTTACCTGCTCCACGGTTACGGAGGCTGGTACAGTAACTGGGTAACCCGAATCCCGGAACTGGTGAAATATGCAGATAAATACCAGTTCATCATTGTTTGCCCGGAAGGAAAAAACAGCTGGTATATAGACAGCCCGGTTGATACAAACATGAAATTTGAAACTTATGTGGGGGTGGAAGTGCCCGCCTGGATTGATAAACACTACAACACAATTAAAGACCGGACCGGCCGTGCCATTACCGGCAACAGTATGGGCGGGCATGGCGGATTATATCTTGGTTACCGTCAATCGGGTACTTTTGGCGCCTGCGGAAGTATGAGCGGTGGCGTTTACCTGCGGCCCTTCCCCAAAAACTGGCAACTGATGAAAAGGCTGGGTGATACCATCAGCAAGGCGGAGAACTGGGAGAAATATTCTGTTATCAACGTAGTGGAGAAATACCCGAAAGATTCTATTGCTATCATTATTGACTGCGGTACCGATGACTTCTTCTTTGATGTAAACAATATGCTGCATACCAAAATGGAAAAACTGAAAATCCCGCATGAGTATATTGAACGTCCCGGCCAGCATAACTGGGATTACTGGAAAAATGCCATACAGTACCATTTTCTGTTTTTTAGCAATTATTTTGAAAAAGGGGCGAAAATGAAAAAATGATACCGCAAATATTTCATAGGGCATTCAGTAGTCAAACCCTGCGATCAATAATGGCTCTTTAAGGTTCAGGGGTATTGCCCGTATTGCCATCCCGCACTTTTATCTTCTTCTTTCCGGAGTTTTTCTTTTCATAATCCAGCACCACCTGGGGTTTTTGCACTGTTTTAGTGGTAGCAGTATCCGGTTTTTGTTTTCCCTTACTTATATCAATCGGCCGCAGGTCTTCATCCGCTATCATGGCACCGTCATCCGTTTGCAGTTTGTTCATCACATAATATTCGGTTGCCTCAATCCTGCCTTCCCTTGGATCGTAGTAGGTCCACTTGCCATGCTTCATGGCCATGCCGTCATTCTTTACCACCACCCGGTCAATTTCCTTGGTCGGGTCTTTCAGGTCATAGACAGACACGGTATCATACTGGTTGGCGGGGTCAATGGCCCTCCAGTTCTCCTCCCGCAGCAGCCCGCCATTGTACGTAAAGTACTGCTGTTTGCCGTGCAGTTTGCCCCAGCGGTAATTCTCCTGAGCAATTTTTACACCCTCTAATGAAAAACGTTTCCACTCCCCGTCTTTCAGGTCGTCAACAAAATATCCTTCTTCTTCGTAGCCCCTTTCGCCCCGAAGGTCCGGCACTTTAATCACCCAGGGGCCCTGTTTCTTCCCCTTTATATCTACCCGGTTCAGTGTATCACCTCTTACACCAATGATAAAATCTTTCCATTGCGCATTACCGCCTGCGGAAATAAGGAGAAAGATTGCAAGAATTAAACGCATTGTTTAGTATGTTTGATGAGACTTTGAGCCCAAGGAAGAGTCAACCAATTATTTCTGCAATTTACTAACGAAAATTCACCGCTTTTATGTTCCGCCTGTTAAAAAGCGCCTTTACAGCTTTATTCCTGCATTTTTGCGTCGTTGTTTTCCCGCAGCCCAATCCCACGCCGGCAGGTGAACGGATGCAGGGGCTTGACCTGCGTCGTAAACTGCAGACCCTTTCCCCGCTCAATGACATTAAATTCCGCAGCATTGGCCCCACCATTATGAGCGGCCGGGTGGTGGATGTGGATGTAAACCCTGACGAACCTACTGAGTTTTATGTTGCCTATGCCACCGGCGGGCTCTGGCACACCACCAACAACGGGCAGAGTTTTACCCCAGTTATGGATAACCTTGACATGCTCTTTATCGGCGATATCGCTGTGAACTGGACTAAAAGAATTATCTGGGTTGGCAGCGGTGAAGTGAACAGCAGCCGCTCCTCTTATGCAGGTACCGGAATTTATAAAAGCAGCGACAATGGAAAGAATTGGGAATATCTCGGCCTGCCCGAATCGCACCATATCGGTAAAGTACAATTGCACCCAGCCAATGATAATATCGCCTGGGTGGCGGTGCTGGGCCATTTGTATTCTCCCAATAAAGAAAGAGGCGTTTACAAAACCACCGACGGCGGCAAAACATGGAAACAAACTTTGTATGTGGATGATAACACCGGCTGTGTGGATCTGGACATCAACCCTGCGAATCCTTTGGAAATTTATGCAGCCATGTGGTACCGCACCCGCCGTGCCTGGAAGTTTGAGGAAAGCGGCAAGAGCAGCGGCATTTACAAAAGCAGCGATGGCGGCGAAACCTGGAGCATGGTTTCCGGAGCTGGTTCGGGTTTTATGACGGGTGAAAAAATCGGCCGTATGGGTATAGCTGTCTATCCCCAAAACCCCAAAATCGTTTGGGCTGTGGTGGATAACAACAATCCCAAACCGGATACAGCCAAAAAAAATGATACGCTTTACAAAAAAGAGGATTTCAGGAATATCACCAAAGAACAATTTGCGGCGCTGAAAAATAACCTGCTTGATACATTTCTGCGAAAAAACGGCTTTCTGAGAAAATACAATGCGCAGAATGTAAAGGAAATGGTGGCGGCCGATAAATTAAAACCAACTGAACTCTGGGATTACCTGGACAGTGATGATGGCTTTCAAAATACCGGCATCTACGGTTGTGAGGTGTACAAGAGCGAAGACGGCGGAACAAGCTGGAAAAAAACCCATGATAAACCCATTGGTATCTTCAACACCTATGGTTATTATTTCGCCAAGATCTATACTTCTCACTATAACCCGGATAAGGTTTTCATCCTTGGTTTCTTTGCTCAAATGTCAACCGACGGGGGCCAAACATTCAAAACGATTGACAAGGGCAATGTGCATGCTGACCATCATGCCCTTTGGGTAAACCCCAAAAAAGATTCGCATCTCATTAATGGTAACGACGGCGGCGCCAACATCACTTATGATAACGGCGAAAACTGGTTTAAGGCCAATACACCGCCTGTGGGACAGTTTTATGCAATTACTGTTGACGATGCAAAACCGTATAACGTTTATGGCGGACTTCAGGACAATGGAAGCTGGTGGGGGCCGTCCACGCATAAGGAAGATATTGGCTGGATTGATAATGGTCAGTATGCTTACCGGGGTATTAATGGCGGTGATGGTATGCATGCACAAGTGGATACAAGGGATAATGCAACTGTATATTCCGGTTCGCAGTTTGGTGTTTACAGCCGCTACAACAAAAACCAGCGGGGTGGACAAAAATTCATCCGCCCGCAGCATGAGTTGGGAGAAAAACCGCTTCGCTTCAACTGGCAGTCACCTATCCTGCTAAGCAAACATAACCAGGATGTGCTTTATTTTGGCGCTAACCGGCTCTACAGATCATTAAACAAAGGCGATACCATGATCGCCATGAGCAGCGACCTTACCAATGGAAGAGTGCCGGGTAATGTTCCTTATGGCACTACCACCACTATTTCTGAATCGCCGCTCCGGTTTGGTTTGATATATACCGGTACTGACGATGGGAATATTCACCGTTCTTATGATGGTGGCTATAGCTGGGAACAACTGAACCAAACAGCAATACCTCCAGATACTAAAAAAAGAAAAAGCCGTGACGTTACTCAATATTTAAAGCTTGAAACAAACAAACTCTGGGTAAGCCGGGTTACTGCCTCACAACATAAAGAAGGCAGGCTGTATGTTTCATTAAACGGCTACCGATATGATAACTTTGCCCCTTACCTCTATGTAAGCGAAGATTATGGTATAACATGGAAACAAATAGGTAAAGAACTTCCATTTGAACCAATCAATGTTGTAAAAGAAGACCCGAAAGATGAAAACATAATTTATGCTGGAACGGATGGCGGCCTTTATGTAAGTTTTGATATGGGTAATACCTTCATGATCTGGAATGGCGGCATGCCGCAATCTGTTCCGGTGCATGATATCGCCATTCAATCAAGGGAAAATGAAATTGTGCTGGCCACACATGGCCGCAGCCTGTTTGTTGCCAAACTCGATGATATACAAATGCAGCGCAAGGACCCGGAATGGATAAAAAAGAAAATGGAAAAACAAAAACATTCCCCGGCGCCTGGGGTGAAAGTGGATGATCAGTAGCGTTTTTAACCGCCGGCTTTACCTCCGGTGTTTTCTTTGATAAAAAAATGTGAACAGTAAAGCATACTAAAACCCGCCATCCAGAAATAAAAAGCAATGCCGGGAGATACATCAAGATTTGAGCCTCCTTCATCAAAAGGAATTTCTTTTACCGCCAAGAAACTCAATCCCAGCAGAAGTGACGCTATGGAACACCCAATTTTGATTGTTCTACTGCGGGCAGGCACTAAAAGGGCTATGAAATAGGCAATATTAGCCAGCCATGATAAGAATACTGGTGAAACGCCACCCACGACTCCTATCCATCCCCGCAATAAAGCTGTTATGCCCGTATAATCATCTTCCCGGAAGATGGGGTAGGCACAGGCGATAGCATATAAAAAAACTGAGCAGATGACAAGCCTTTGCCTTATGCTCAGTTTCTTGTTCATTGATGTAATTGTTAATATCAGACTTTTTCCCTTTTCTTCCGGAAAATAAGGAACAGCAACACCAGCACCAGCGCTCCACCACCGATATAATAATACATCGTCATATCCTTAGGCTCACGGGCAAGCCCTTTTTCAATATTCTTTTCCGTTTTGCCGATATATTTATCAATAAAAGGAAAAGAAGGGTTCATTTCTTTTACCTCATCAAATTTTGCCAGGGCTTTTTTATAGCGCTCAGCATCATACAGGTCCAGCGCTTCTTCATAAACCAGTGATATCTCGCTCATATCCGGCTGTATTTTGGCCTTTCGGATAAATTCTTTTACAATGGTAACCGGCACAATAAAGTTCATGCCCTGCACTTCCTGCCCCCGCTGCTGGTCAATGCTGCCAAAAGTGGCCAGGCCGATCACTTCACCGTATTCATTCATTACCGGGCCGCCGCTGTTGCCGTGAGTGATGGAGGCATCGGTCTGCAGTACCTCCCATCCGTCTTTCATATTTTTTTTGGCGCTTACAAGCCCCCTGGTCAGTGTGGCTTCTGAAATAGATTCCTCTGAAATAAGCGGATGAAAAGTGGCCACTGCCGGGTATCCCAGTACATATACCTGGTCTCCCACTCTCATTTCCTTATCATCTCCCACCCGGATAGTAGGGTATTCATGTTTTTTAGTCAGTTTTAAAATCGCCACATCTTTACCGGGTATGGCAGCTCCTTTGGTTACCAGGCTAGCCGGTATGTTCATCGGCTCTATCTTCCCGCCTTTACCGGAAATACCCAGCACCACGCTGAACTCTTTGTCAATTCTGCCCACTTCCAGTGTTTGTGAAAAATACCAGGCATTGGCATTGGTAAGATCTTTTCTCTCATCTTCTGTCAGTTCCCGGTCCATACTTTTTTCCAGTTCTTTGGCATCGGCATCCATAGTTTCCTGGAAAGCCTGATCTGCAAAACTCTGTTTGGTAGTCTCATCGTTTTCATCCACCACATGAGCATTGGTAATAACATATCCATTGGGTGTAACGATGAACCCGGAGCCAACCATGGTAGTATTGAGCTCTTTTGAAACCCTTTCTGTTCCCCGCATCATGTATTTGTCAATGTTCTGACAAAGAGCCTTGATATATGTGGTCCAGAAAAGATCGGTTGTAAATGTACCCGCAGCTTCAAGGTCCTGCCTTGTTTGCATAGCCAGTTGCTGAACACCTGCTTCATCAATAATGGGTTGAATGGCTGTTACAGTTCCTTTAAAAGTGGCCAGTATCATTACGGTGCCGGGTTTATTTCGTTCAGCGATCTGAACCGGTGATAATTTTTGGGCAAAAGATGTGACGGTAAAAAAAACGGGAAGAAGGAACAGGAATTTTCTCATAATGACTGGTTTTGGATGCGACCCTGGTTGCGGATTAAAGATACTTCAGATACTTCACATCCGGAAATATGCCTTCCCTTAAAAAAGTTGCCTAAAAACGGTGGAATCGTTCAAAGCAGGCTTTTTCCAGCATCTCACGGTCATCGGGGTGGGCAATGTCAATCAGCTCCTTTGCTCTTTGCCTCAGGTTTTTGCCAAACAAATAAGCAACTCCATACTCGGTAATCACATAATGGATATGACCACGGGTGGTAACCACACCTGCCCCGGCTTTCAGAAAGGGAACAATGCGGTTTACTCCCTTAGCCGTTCGGCTGGTTAATGCAATGATGGGTTTGCCTCCTTCACTCAGCGCAGCGCCCCGCATAAAATCCATTTGCCCCCCAATGCCGCTGTATTGGGTGGTGCCGATTGAATCAGCGCATACCTGGCCGGTGATATCCACCTCAATGGCGCTGTTAATGGCCACCACTTTGGGATTGCGGCGGATAACATGAGGATCATTCACATAATCAATATCCAGGAAAACAAAAGCGGGGTTATCATCCACATAATCATAAAGCCTCCGGGTTCCTACCGCAAAACCGGTAACCGTTTTATTCGGATGTATTTTTTTCTGCGAATTGTTAATAATATCCATGTCAAACAGGTCAATGATGCCATCGCTGCACATCTCTGTATGCACACCTAAGTTCTTATGAGAATTGAGTGATTTTAATACAGCATCGGGAATGGTGCCGATTCCCATCTGCAAAGTGCTTCCGTCTTCTACCAGCCCGGCTATCAGCCGCCCAATCTTCAGTTCATCTGCGCCCACTTTGGCGCCATAATCCATTTCCGGCAACTCTTCTTCATAATATACCATAGAACCGAACCGCCTGATGTGCACCAGACTGTCGCCATGTGTTCTCGGCACCCGGGGATTGATCTGCGCAATAATATATGTCGCCGTGTTTACCGCACTGCGGGCAATATCCACCGATACACCCAGCGAGCAATAACCATGCTCATCCGGCGGTGATACCTGCACCAGCGCTACATCAATTTTCATCTGGCGGCGGAACAAATCAGGAATATCGCTCAGGAAAACAGGAATATAATCCGCCCTGCCCTCATTTACTGCCTGCCGTACCGACTGAGAAACAAACATGCAGTTGATATAAAATGATTCCTCATATTCCGGTTTATCCAGTTCAATATCGCCATGCACCGTAATGAAATTGAGCTCAACATTGCGGAGTTCTGCAGCCCTTTTGGCTAATTCTCTCAATAAATACAGGGGTGTTTGGGCGCTGCCCTGTACAAATACACGGTGCCCCGACTGAACAACAGATAACGCCTCCCCGGCTGATTTATACATAACTGATAATTTCGCCCTGCAAAGCTATTGACGCATCAATGGCAGGTATTGATAATTCTTATCGTAATAACTGATCTGCATCAGCTCAATTACCGGGAGAGCAGGTAGTCAATCGCCAGTTCATAACCCTTCAGCCCAAGTCCGAAAATACTGCCGGCTGCCTTACCGCTTACATGCGACAGTTTTCGAAAATCCTCTCTTGCCTGCACATTGGAGATATGCACTTCCACCACGGGTGCTTTAATGGCGGCAACGGCATCGCCAATAGCCACGGACGTATGTGTGTACCCGCCGGGGTTCAGTACTATTCCATCACACTCAAATCCTGTCCGCTGCAGTTCATTGATCAGTTCGCCTTCCACATTACTTTGAAAATAGCTGAGCTCAACATGGGGATATTTTCTTTTCAGGAATTCCAGAAACTGCTCAAAGGGCATATTGCCGTAAATATCGGTTTCCCTTTTACCAAGCAGGTTCAGGTTAGGGCCGTTGACAATGGCGATTTTCATACTTCGAATATAAATAAAACCACAGATAACACTGATTAAACACAGACGACACAGTGTTATCTGTGAAAAAGAATATGTGTAATCTGTGGTAAATACTAATTCTTTTGCTCCTTGATTAGTTGAAGAAACTCATCAAACAAGTAGCGGCTGTCATGCGGGCCGGGGGTGGCTTCAGGGTGATATTGTACAGAGAATGCAGGTTTGCCTTTTACCCGTATACCTTCAATACTCTGGTCGTTCAGGTTTACATGGGTCACCTCAATATGCGCTGCTTTCCTTACAGCCTCCGGGTCTACCCCAAAACCATGGTTCTGCGTTGTGATTTCTGATTTGCCGGAAATATTATTCTTCACGGGGTGATTGAGGCCACGGTGTCCATGATGCATTTTGAAAGTGGGGATATCATTAGCCAGCGCCAGCAGCTGGTGACCCAGGCAGATACCAAACACGGGTTTCTCTTCCTTCAAAATTTGTTTCAGTGTATTGATTGCATAGTCCATCGGGGCCGGGTCGCCGGGTCCGTTTGAAATAAAATAGCCATTGGGCTCAAACCGGTTGATTTCTTCAAGCGGTGTTTTTGCAGGAAACACTTTTATATAAGCGCCTCTTTCTACCATGCAGTTAAGAATATTCCTCTTAACTCCATAATCCATCACTGCAATTCTGACGGATGAATTTTTATCGCCCAGTTCATAGGCTTTTGTTGTGCTTACCTTGCTGGCCAGTTCCAGCCCGTTCATATCAGGCACTTCGGCCAGTTTCTTTTTCAGCGCTTCAATGTCGGTGGTTTCCGAAGAAATAATGCAGTTCATGGCCCCTTTGGTGCGGATATGCGCTACCAGCGTCCTTGTATCCACTCCTTCTATCGAAACGATCTTGTGTTGCTTCAGATAATCGTTCAGAGAGCCCTTGGCCAGCTTGCGGCTGTAGCCTTCTTCCAGGTTTCGGCCGATCAGGCCGCTGATCTTCACCGTATCACTTTCCACATCCTCATCCTTTACCCCGTAATTACCGATATGGGCGCTGTTCATGATGAGTACCTGCCCGAAGTAACTAGGATCGGTAAACACTTCCTGGTAGCCGGTCATACCGGTGTTAAAGCATATTTCGCCGGTAGTGGTGCCTACAGCGCCAAAAGCCTGCCCGCGGGCAAGGGTACCATCAGCCAACAATAAAACTGCGGGAATCGGTGAATTAGTCATGCAGAAATATTTTGCAAATAAAATGAATCGTCGGTTATTAACGGCGATTACTTTTTCACAAAAAACAAAACCCCCGGTTTTCACCGGGGGCCTTATTAAGGGATGTTGTGTTGTCTTATTCAGCCGCTTTTTCTTCAGCGGCGGCAGGTGCTTCAGTTTTTTCGGAACCGGTTTCTGCTTTCTTCTTACCACCAGCCCTGCGGGTTTTTTTGGCAGGAGCTTTTTCTTCGGTTTTACCCTTTCCGTAAATTTCGTTGAAATCCACCAGTTCAATCATAGCTGTTTCGGCATTATCGCCGGGGCGGGTTCCCAGTTTAATGATACGGGTATAGCCTCCGGGCCGGCCGGCCACTTTTTCAGCCACATTGCTGAACAGTTCGGTTACCGCAGTTTTATCCTGCAAATAGCTGAATACAACCCGGCGCTGGTGGGTGGTATTGGTTTTCCCCTTCGTAATAAGAGGCTCCACATATACCCGCAAAGCTTTTGCCTTGGCAACGGTGGTTACAATTCTCTTGTGTTCAATCAGCTGGCAGGCCAGGTTACTCAGCAAAGCATCTCTGTGTGCTTTGGGGCGGCTCAGGTTTTTTACTTTGTCTCCGTGACGCATGACGTTTCAATTTTAAGGTTATCTTCTCTCCGCTTTATTTCTGAGCGAAGCTGAAGAATCGGTTGTACCGTGTCAGGAATTACAACCTACATTTAATAAAAAACGGCGGCCTGTTCAGCCGCCGCAGTTCAGTTATATTTCATTTGCATCAATTCCCAGCTTGGCAAGATCCATTCCGAAATGCAGGCCCCTTTCTGTCAGCACCTGTTCAATCTCGGCAAGTGACTTCTGGCCAAAGTTGCGGAATTTCATCAGGTCCTCCTGCTCGTACTGCACCAGTTCACTCAGTGAATTGATTTTGGCAGCTTTCAGGCAGTTGAAAGCCCTCACAGAAAGATCGAGGTCTTCCAATGGGGTCTTCAGCACTTTACGAAGCTGGAGTGTTTGCTCATCCACCAGGTCTTCTTTCTTTTCTTCTTTGTTATCGAAGGTGATGTTCTCGTCAGTGATGATCATCAGGTGCTGGATGAGGATTCTGGAAGCCTGTTTTACCGCTTCTTCTGGGTGAATAGTGCCATCGGTAGAAACTTCCATGATCAGCTTTTCAAAGTCAGTCCTTTGTTCCACCCTGGTGTTCTCGATTGTGTATTTTACATTCTTGATAGGGGTAAAAATGGCATCAACAGGTATATAGCCCATCGGTGCATCTTTTGGCTTATTGTCTTCTGCCGGCACATAACCGCGGCCTTTGCCGATGGTAAGTTCAATATCCATGCGGGCCGAGGAATCCAGGGTGCAGATGAGCAGATCGGGGTTCATGATCTGAAAAGAATGGGTTCCTTCACTGATCATGCCCGCAGTAAATTCTGTTTTGTTCTTGATGGAAAGCATGATTTTTTCGTTGGCTACTTCATGATCCACCACTTTTTTGAAGCGAACCTGCTTCAGGTTCAGGAATATCTCCACCACATCTTCGCTGATGCCTTGCATAGTGGCAAATTCATGATCCACTCCTTCAATTTTCACACCAATGATTGCATATCCTTCCAGTGAACTGAGCAGTACCCGGCGCAGGGCATTGCCAATGGTAACACCATATCCGGGTTCCAGGGGACGAAACTCAAACTGAGCTTCAAAGTCAGTTGCTTTTTGCAGGATGATCTTATCAGGTTTCTGGAAATTTAAAATGGCCATATTGAAATTTTAGATTTACGATTTAAGATTTACAACTTATTCAATAGCTGATATTCGCTATTGACTTTTCTCCATTTCACTATTATTTGGAGTATAATTCCACTATCAGTTGCTCTTTGATATTCTCCGGAACGCTTTCCCTTTCAGGGTAAGTGATGAAAGTGCCTTTCATTTCCGTTTCGTTCCAGTCGAGCCAGCTAAACTTCGGGTTTTTGGCCCTGACGGCACTGGTAATGGATGTTCTTCCCTTGCTGCTTTCCTTGATAGAAATAATATCACCGGGTTTAAGCTGACAGGAAGGAACATTGACCACTTCGCCGTTTACTTCAATATGCTTGTGGCTCACCAGTTGACGGGCAGCCGGGCGGCTGGGTGCAATGCCCATACGGAAGACTGTATTGTCAAGCCGGGCTTCGCAAAGCTTGATCAGGTTTTCACCCGTTACACCCCTGCGTCGTGCAGCCTCTTCAAAGGTCTTGCGGAATTGCTTCTCCAGGATGCCATAAGTGTATTTGGCTTTTTGCTTTTCACGGAGCTGTAAAGCGTATTCACCGAGTGTTTTACGCTTACGTTTTTCACCGTGCATACCGGGAGGGTTGCTGTTCTTGGTAAGCCATTTGCCGTTGCCCAGAATGGGCTCGCCAAAAATGCGGGAAATCTTGGTCTTGGGACCATTGTACCTTGCCATAGTTTTTATTCATTTCCGCTTTTTAAAAACCGGTGAACTGATCGTTGAAAGCGGTAAAAATTAATCAGTCACCCTTTTATTAAATGAATGCCCCGATCCTTTCAGGACAACTATTTCGAATAAGAATTATACCCTTCTTTTCTTGGGCGGACGGCAGCCGTTGTGCGGCAGGGGCGTCACATCCTTAATCATTACCACTTCAATACCTGACTGTGCAATGGAGCGGATGGCGCTTTCACGGCCGGTGCCCGGGCCTTTTACAAATACATCCACCCTTTTCAGGCCTGCGTCAAATGCGGTTTTGGCTGCATCGGCAGCGGCCATTTGCGCAGCGTAGGGGGTGTTCTTTTTGGAACCTTTAAATCCCATTTTCCCGGCGCTGCTCCAGCTGATAACCTGCCCGGTCTTGTTGGTAAGACTGATGATGATGTTGTTGAATGTGGCAGAAATGTGAGCATCTCCGTATGCATCCACTTTCACCACTCTTTTTCTGGCAGCGGCTTTTGCGCTAACCGGCTGCTGTGCTTGTGCTTTTGCCATAATTGTGTCCTAAGGTATTCTTTCTTTTTTCTTTATTTTCCCTTTTACCGGGTCTGAATCAACCCTCCTGCCGACCTGTCAGGCTATCCGGCGCTGATTCAAAATTTTCAGGTCCTGGTTCGGTAAGCTCTTCATGACAACCACGGTCATCCTGAGCGGAGCCGAAAGATTATTTCTTCGGCGCCTTCTTTTTACCGGCCACGGTTTTTCTCTTGCCTTTTCTTGTACGGCTGTTTGTCCTGGTGCGCTGCCCTCTTACCGGCAGCCCTTTCCGGTGACGCATTCCGCGGTAGCTGGCAATATCCAGAAGCCTTTTGATACTCATCTGCACTTCAGAACGAAGCTGGCCTTCCACCTTCAGTTCTTCGGTAATGGTATGACGGATGGCATTCAGATCATCATCGCTCCACTCATGCACTTTTTTATCACGGTTGATATTATTCTTATCAAGAATATACTTAGCGGTAGAGGGACCGATACCATATATATAGGTAAGGCCTATTTCTCCTCTTTTGTTTTTGGGTAAGTCAACACCGGCAATACGGGCCATAAGTCTATTTTAGATTTACGATTTTAGAATTAATTAACCCTGACGCTGTTTGAAGCGGGGATTTTTTTTGTTAATAATATAGAGTTTGCCTTTGCGGCGAACAATTTTGCAATCGACGCTTCTCTTCTTAATGGATGCTCTTACTTTCATGTTATCATTTTTTGTGACGCCTCTGTTGCGTCTTTACTTTCTTACTTATACCGAAAGTTGATCCTTCCCCTTGTCAAATCATACGGCGACAACTCCACCCCTACCTTATCCCCCGGAAGGATGCGTATGTAGTTCATCCTCATCTTCCCGGATATAGTGGCCAGTATTTCATGCCCGTTCTCCAGTTTTACCCTGAACATGGCATTCGACAGGGCTTCTATAATTGTTCCATCCTGCTTAATAAGAGGTTGTTTCGACATATTTTTTGGGGTCGCAAAGATAGGAGTATCAGGCTGAAAAAAGAAAAAACCCCATTCCTTTTTGGGGTTTATGTGGAAAAAGCCCGGCGATCACACCCGATGGGGCTAAGGCTTTGTTTTTCAGGGCCTGTGCAGAGGTATTTTGGTCATATCCATGTGCAGGTTCTGTAGCTCATGTACCCCCAGCGGAAAGCTAAAATGCCTGCGGTCTTCCCGCCACCACATTTCTATGTTGGAAAAGTCGCCTTTTTTAGGCGTTACCAGCCGAAAAGAGTCCTTTTTGTACTTTACCGCACCGTCAATTTCTTCTTTGGTAAATCCAAATTTCATTAACTGGTCTTCATTCAGCGGCACAGCATCCATTTCATCAGGGCTGTACCAGAATTCCTGAACACCGTTATCAACAAGAGCCTGGTTTTCTTCATGGCTTATTTCCACTACTACGCCCTCTCTCATCACTCCTTCGTCATTCACCATAATAATATCCCCTGCTTTTAATTTTCCGATTTTTAGCATAGCAATCCGTTTTTGGTTAGCCGAATATAAAAAAGATTACAAATACAAATAAATGACCCTAAAAAAATATATTTTTAATACTTAACAACAACACCAGGCAATGAAAAATAAATTTTAGGCCTTTTTTATACTTGTATTTTGCTTCGGTCTTGCCTCCTGCAGCAGTAAAAAAGAAACACCGGCTTCAATTGCGCAAAAATGGTGCGAATTAAATGCCAAAATAACCCAGGCTCCTGACGGAGGCCCGGAATACGGAAAAGCGAAAGCGGCACGGAAAAAATTTGAAGAGGAAATGCAATCCAAGTACAAAGACAACCAGGCTTTCCTGGATGAAGTGGGTAAAGAAGTGGAAAAATGTGAAGCCGCTTCTGAGGGAAGGAAGTAAAGGTTTTAATTTAATAACACCGCCGGAATATCTCTCTGTCTTTACCTTTTGCCCTTCAAGCCTACATCTTTTGCTACATGCTGGACAAGCATTACTCCGCCCAGCTCATAACATAATTTGTATTCTCAATCTCCAGTGCCTGCTTCGTCAGCATCAGCGGGCGGAAAGTATCCACCATTACCGCCAGCTCTTTGGTTTCTTTTGCACCGATGCTTTTCTCCACTGCTCCCGGATGCGGCCCATGCGGAATGCCTGCGGGGTGCAGGGTTATCATGCCACGGGTAACATGCTTACGGCTCATAAAATCACCATCCACATAATACAATACTTCATCACTGTCAATATTACTGTGATTGTAGGGGGCAGGTATGGCATTGGGATGATAGTCGTACAGCCTTGGCACAAAGGAACAGACCACAAAACTGTTGGTTTCAAAAGTCTGGTGGATGGGCGGCGGCATATGTACCCTTCCGGTAATGGGTTCAAAATCATGGATAGAAAAGATATAAGGATAGCAGCATCCGTCCCAGCCGATCACATCAAACGGATGTGTGCCGTAATGCAGGCCATAGAGCATCCCTTTCTTTTTGGCTTTGATGAGGAAGTCACCCGTTTCATCAAAAGTTTGTAAATCCTGAGGCGGCCGTATATCCCGTTCACAATACGGCGAATGCTCCATCAGTTGCCCATATTTACTCATGTATCTTTTAGGAAAACGTAAGGGTGAAAATGATTCGACTATAAACAGCCTGTTCTTATCATCCTTAAACTCTATCTGGTAAATCGTTCCCCTTGGCAATACAATATAATCGCCGTAGCTGAACGGCAACTGCCCGTACTGGGTTTTTACCGTACCGCTTCCTTCATGTATAAAGATCATTTCATCCGCATCAGTATTCTTGTAGAAATAATCCTTTGTGCCGCTATGGGGCGCCGCCAGCACTATGTGGCAGTCACTGTTGACCAGCACCGGAACCCTGCTTTGCAAAAAATCGCCTCCGGGTTTTAGCTGAAACCCTTCAAAACAACGGTGTTTCAGCATTTTTTCTTCCGCTATCTGCGGACTTACATCCACCTGCGGTTCGGTTTTGATGATCTGGGTAGGCGGGTGGCAATGATAAAGCAGCGAATAATCATCGCTGAAACCTTCGGTAGAGAATAATTGCTCACTGTACAGTTCGCCATTAGGTTTACGGAACTGGGTGTGGCGTTTATGCGGAATGTTTCCTAACTTATAATAATGTGGCATAAAACAATTTTAGATTTACGATTTTAGATTTCAGATTTTGTATGTACCAAACGACATTACTACTATCATCACCTGTTGCGCCTGCCTGCCTTCGGCAGGTAAACCGGCAGGCAGGTCGCACCCTTCATCGTCCGGTAATTCTTTTGAGCATTTGCAAAGCTCATAATTATCTTCGTGACAGCTCCAAAGTGGCGAGAAGGAAAATATATTTCCACTTTCGTTTATCAATCCAGTATGTGAAGTTGCGGTGAAAAGGCATAATCTGATTTTTAATTTCAGATTGTCAATTTTAGATTTACAGTTCAAATGTAGAGATTTTTTGCATGACCCGAATAGGCCTGATATCTGACACACACGGCTTCCTTGATGAAAAGGTTTTTGAATATTTCCAAGATTGCGACGAAGTATGGCATGCCGGGGATTGGGGCGAGGGGGTTGCTGCCCGTCTGACCGCGGAAAGCGGCCGGACGGTTAAAGGAGTGTTTGGAAATATTGACGGTGTATCCATTAGAAATGAATTTCCGGAGCAACTGGTTTTTATGTGCGAAGAAGTGAAAGTGATGATACGGCATATCAGCGGTTCACCTCCAAGATATAATCCTGAAACAACAAAGAAACTGGCCATTCATAAACCGCAGTTGCTGGTATGCGGCCACTCTCATATTTTAAAAATCATGTATGACAATAAAATTGATTGCCTGTATATGAACCCCGGCGCAGCTGGCAAGCAAGGCTGGCATAAAGTAAGAACCCTCATCCGGTTTATTATTGACGGAAAAGAAATAAAAAATTGCGAAGTGATTGAGCTGGGTAAAAGATAAAAGTGAGAGAAGCTTAAAAAAAACCCGAAGTTTTGCAGGTTAGTATTCAACTTTCGAAATATATAATAATGATACAGAAAATTATCCCCATCTTACGCATATTCGATATAGCGAAGGCAAAGGAATTTTACATTGACTGGCTGGGTTTTGAAATTACGTTTGAGCACCAGTTTGAACCTAAAACTCCTTACTATATAGGCATTAAAAAAGATGATATTGAATTTCATTTAAGCGAACATCATGGCGACAGTGTGCCCAGTGTCCGGGTATTTATCACCTGTACGGAATTAGAAAAATTTTGCGAAGAGTTGAAAGCGAAGAATTACAAATATTACCGGCCTTCGGTAAAAGAAACATTTTATGGCGCAAAAGAAATGACGGTGCAGGATCCGTTTGGGAACAAGCTCTCTTTTAATGAGTATATCAATAAAGAATAGCTTTTAAAGATCCAGCCTTACCATCGCCCAGCTCCTGCTTTCCTGCTTTACTATCTTAAACCCATTACTTATAAAAGAAGACAAAACTCCCACCCATAAAAACGGGTGTGGTACATTTTCGGAATAAGGAATAGCCGGGTAGGCTTCTAATGTTTTGATCTTTTTGGTTTTTGCAAAATCAATAGCTCCTTTTATCAATTGCCCGGATAAACCTTTATGCCGGTATTCTTTCTTTATAAAAAAACAAGTGATGCTCCACACCGGTTTATCATCAATCCGCATAAACACTCTTGAGTTTTCAATCCGCATATAATCTTCCCTTGGAGCCATTGCAATCCAGCCAACCGGTTCATTATTCAGAAAAGCGATTAACCCCTGCGGCATTCCTTTTTTTACCAATTGCTTCATCAGCTTTTTGTTGCCATCGGGTTTGTTTTCCTGAAATTCTTTGTAAGGAATCCTGAAATACATACACCAGCAGTTACCGCAGCCTCCTTTTTCGCCCATCAGCTCTTCAAACTGTTCCAGTTTGATTTTGTCAGCGGTTCAAATTGTAATTTTTTTATCCCGGGGTTCATTAGTTATAAAGATACTTACACCCTGAATATTTTTTGCCGTGAAAAAATTGGTGTAGCTTTTCCAGACAAATCTTCGCCATGCCTGGTATTACAACCCGCCGAAAATGGATAAAAAAGGCTGCCGCTGCTGTTGCTGCGGTGAGTATTACACCTTCATTGTTTGCAACTGAAAGGGAACGATACCGTGCAGCAGGGATCATCCTGCTGAACAGTAATGAAAATGCATATGGGCCTTCGGCTGCTGCACAAAAGGCAATGGCGGAAGCGCTGTCAGGTTCCAACCGCTATCCTGATGAACAGATTCCTGCATTGAAACAGCAGATAGCTGAGTTTTGGGGAGTGGGTAAAGAAAATATTTTGATGGGCGCCGGTTCTTCCGAAATACTGGGGCTTACTTCGCTTTTGGTTTCATCAGTCAAAGGTCATGTTATTACAGCCGAGCCCTCTTACCGGGTATGGAACAGCCAGGCTGAAGCATTCGGACTGAGTTTTAAACGCATTCCGCTGGCTGCCGATAAAACACATGATCTCAGCGGCATGATGTCGGCCATGGATGCCGGCACAAGGATGATGTATGTGTGCAATCCGAACAACCCCGTGGGTATTTATGTGGAAAATCATCTGTTGAGAACCTTTGCTGAGGAGTGCAGCAAAAAATGCATGGTGCTGGTGGATGAAGCCTATACCGAGTTTGCCGGTCTGCCATCACTGCAAGACATTGCTGTTGGTAACCCAAATGTGATGATTGCCAAAACATTCTCCAAAATATATGGTCTCGCCGGTGCAAGAGTTGGTTACGCCATTGCCCATCCAGACACAATTAAAAAACTCGGCAATCTGCAACCCTGGAATGATGTAAGTGTTAGTATGGTGACTGCCGCTGCCGCTTCAGCCGCATTAAAAGACCAGGCGTTTGTAAAAGACTGCCGGGAGAAAACAAGGCAGGCGAGAGAAATGTGTTATGACTGTTTCAAACAACTGTCACTGGATTATATTCCATCATACACCAGTTTTATTTTATTTAACATTGATAAGATAGGATCTGACTTCTCAAAGAAAATGCAGGCAAAAAACATTTTTGTGCAGTACCGGGAACATTTCGGGGGTAAATGGTGCCGGGTCAGCATGGGTACACTGGAAGAAATGCAACAATTTTGTTCGGCTTTAAAAGAAATCGCCTGAAAAAACAATCACATCCCCGGAAACCAGGCTCTCCCCTCACCCACTTCCCGGAAAGGCCAGGGGATTGAAATTAATATTATCAGTAAAGCCAGCCCGTAAAGCAGCAGGGTTCTTTTATGTTTTGCGGGATCCGGAATATTCTTTTTGCTGAATGAATATCCGATATGAATAAGAATGATGGCTACCAGCATGCCAATGGTATGTTCCGCCACAAAAAAACGAAGAGCCGGAATTTTCATTACATTACTGAATCCGTTGTTCTGTATACTTTTCAGCCCCCACGGACCGGCAAACCACTGGTACAAACCCACCAGCAGCATCACATCAGCACATATCATCAGGAACAGTCCCGTTTTCCGGTGATCGGAGGTGAAAGGCTTATTTCTGTCTTCAATACTTTTAAAGATCGCTACTAACAAAAGAATCAAAATTATCCAGCGGAGAAGATTGTGCAGATGAAGCATGCCCTGGTACATAAATGCATTTTAAGGTTATAAGTTTAAAGTCTAAAGTTAGGTTTTCCTGCAAAATGCCCGCTCAGGGCTTTATATCTTACTCCATCCAGTCTGCAATAAACACATTCGTATCCCGGGTACCGCCGTTATTCCGGTTGCTGCAGAAAACGATCTTATTTCCGTCGGGGGAAAACATCGGAAACGCATCAAAGCCTTTATCCCGGCTTATCTTTTGCAGGTTGCTGCCGTCTTCATTAATTGTATATAGATTAAAAGGAAAGCCTCTCTTGTACTCATGGTTGCTGGCAAAAATGATCCGCTTGCTGTCGGGCATATAAGCAGGTGCCCAGTTGGCCTGTCCGTAGGAAGTTACCTGTCTGGCATTACTGCCATCCGCATTGGCCACCCATACTTCCATATTAGTGGGTGCCACCAGGTTTTCTGCCAGCAGGTCTTTGTACTCTTTTATTTCTGTTTCTGTTTTAGGACGGCTGGCTCTCCAGATCAGTTTGGTGCCGTCAGGGCTGAACCAGGCGCCGCCATCATAACCCAACATGTTTGTGATACGCCGCTCTTTTCCCGTTTCGAGGTCCATAATATATAATTCTATATCCCCGTCTTTAGTACTGGTATAGATCATTTTCTTTCCGTCGGGTGATAATGTAGCTTCTGCATCATAACCTTTTGAATGGGTAAGCTGCTTTACAATTTTACCATTCAGGCCGGACATAAAAATATCATAGCTTGCATAGAGCGGCCAGATGTATTTGTTGCCATATTTTGACCGGTCGGGCACCGGCGGACACTCCGCTCCGCCTAAGTGAGTGGAAGCATAAATAATATGTTTGTTGTCTTTGGTAAAGAAAGCACAGGTGGTACGGCCCTTTCCGGAGCTTACCATTTTATACTCAAATTTTTCACCCTTCTTCCTCGGAACTTTTCCGATAAAGATCTGGTCGCAGGGTACGCCATCTTTTACATGGGTACGCTGAAACACCAGCATCTTTCCGTCGTAACTCCAGTAAGCCTCTGCGTTATCGCCTCCAAAAGTGAGCTGCTGAATATTTTTGAAATGAATTTCTTCGGGATATTGCAGTGTATCCGTGCCGGCGGCAGCATTACCCGATACTTTGGAGCTGTTGTTACAACCCGAAACCAGTGCGATAAAGCCAAAAGCAAGAGCAATAATTTTTTTCATGTGATTTCGTTTTATTCAGCGGCTGCAAAGTTATTTTTGCCGGCGCCTCTGTTTGTCAGGGGATTGTCATACCTGCATAAACAGTATTACCCCCATGAATAAAGTTGCGAAAATAATAACTGCTTTCCTTCCTTGTATGATATTTATCAGCAGCTGCAATGATAATGAAACGGCATCTCCCTATGAAGAAATTCTTAGCCGCCGGCCCTTTGCAGCGCTAAGCGATAGTATAAAAAAAGATCCCGGTAATGATGATCTCTGGTTTCGCCGTGCCGTTTTGCTTAACACCAACAACTTTCCTGAACCGGCGCTGGCCGATTTTAAAAAGGCATGGTCGCTGAAAAAAGAAGAAAAATATGCGCTGGGTATCAGTACCCTGCTGCTGGAAAGAAAGCCGGATTCGGCAATCCTGTTTTTAAACCAGGCTCTTTCGGATGTGCCCGGCAGTTTTTTACTCCGTTTAAGTCTTGCCCGCGGCTATGCGGCCACAAATAAAATGGATGATGCGCTGAAAATCTGCGATGAAATTTTGCAGCAAAACCCGCAACAGGTGGATATACTGAAACTGAAAGCCGGCCTTCTGGATAAAAAAGGCGACACGGCTGCTGCTACGTCAATACTTGAAAATGCCTACCGCATCACTCCCTTTGATGTGGAACTGAACTATATCATTGCCCTTCGTTATGCCGAAGCAAAAAATCCCAAAGTGCTGGCCCTTTGTGATTCACTCATCAAAGCAGATCCGGCTGCCGGACATGCCGAGCCTTACTATTACAAAGGCATTTACTATTCAAATATCAATGAGAAAGCAAAAGCTATTTTCTTTTTTGATGAAGCGGTAAAACATGACTACTATTTCCTGGAGGGCTATATTGAAAAAGGAAGTATCCTGTACGAAATGAAAAAATACAATGATGCTCTCGGTACTTTCAACCTGGCTCTTACCATTTCGCCCGGTTTTGCCGATGCCTATTACTGGATTGCGAAATGCCAGGAAGCCACTGGTAAAAAGGAAGAGGCCCGGGTAAATTATTTAAGGGCTTATGAACTGGATAAAAGTTTCAAAGAGGCGAAAAAGGCGGCTGATACAATCGTTAATTAGTTAATTGGGGGTTGGTTAATTGGGGCTTACTAAACACCAATTATATTTGAGCGAAGGATGTTTTACTATTCAAAAAAAAATACCAAATAACCGCTGCAAAGGAAATCCTGAAATCTGCAGGATCTGCCGAAAGAAGGGCCTTATTTACCAATTAACTGATTAACCAATTCCTTTCTTAAATTGCAGGGCAAATCATACATGATGCCCATCATTGCCCCCTCCCTCCTTTCGGCCAACTTCCTGAACCTTGAAGCCGAATGTAACATGCTGAATGAAAGCCAGGCCGACTGGTATCACCTCGATGTAATGGACGGCCGTTTTGTTCCCAATATCAGCTTCGGGCCGATGATCGTTGAATTTTTCAGAAAAGCCACCACCAAAGTTTGTGATGTGCACCTGATGATTGAAGAACCGGAGAAATATGCTGAACAATTTAAAAACGCCGGCGCTGATATTCTTTCTGTTCACATTGAGGCCTGCCGCCACCTGCACAGAAATATACAGCAGATAAAATCACTGGGCATGAAAGCCGGTGTAGCCGTAAACCCTCATACTCCTGTAGCTGCATTAAGCGATATCCTTCATGATATTGACCTTGTTTGCCTGATGAGTGTGAACCCCGGCTTTGGCGGGCAAAAATTCATTCCTTATACGCTGGAGAAAATTAAGCAGCTGCGTAAGATGGTTGATGAAAGGGGACTGAATGTTCATATTGAAATTGATGGCGGCGTAACAATGGAAAACGCCGCTTCCATTGTGGCGGCAGGTGCCGATGTGCTGGTGGCGGGAAATACAGTGTTTAAATCGTCCGACCCGATAAAAACCATTACAAAATTAAAGGAATTGTAAATCCTTCCTTAGCAGCAGTGGTGAAAATAATAACGATACTTTTTTTGCTAAGCAATTCTTTCATTTACGTTTCCTGCTATGAATATCCCTGTTCAAAAGCTGAACTGAGTTTTAGGCTCATTGGTTTCACAGATGCTGAAAGTGATACAATAATCATGCGGCGCTTTGAAAAAAATAATACTGCCATAAAAGATTCTTTTGTTTTTAGTCCGGCCAACCCTATCCGGTTTACCCGGTTTGCCGATACACTGGTTATGACTGCATATACTTCCGCCGCATTAATGCAAAGCGATTATGATTACCAGCTTATATTTCCGGTGGCCGGGCGCATTATCAGCATAACAGAGTTTAGAGAAGAGCAATCGTATCGAAAAAAAAGAGACCATTTCAGCAGCACAAAAGAAGGATGTGTAAACATAGTAAAGGAGTGTAAAATTGATGGTGTATGGTCAGGTGTTTCCTTTCCCAACATAGTTTACCTGAAAAAATAACCCGCAAATAAGTAATATTGCTGATAAATCCGCTGCTACCGATGAACCGCCAGTTGAAACCGTTCTTCCAGTTTATCCTTTTCACTGTTTTTACCCTGAGCAGCACTGAGGGGTTTGCCCAAAAGGGTTTTGTTTACGTTTCCGGCAAAGTGCTGGATGAAAATGAAAATCCCCTGTCTAATGTAACGGTTACTATTCTCGGCCAGACAAAGGGCATTGCCACCAACGATTCAGGTTATTTCCGTATTAAAGTACCAGCCGACAAAGCCTTTGCCCTTGTGTTCACCTATGCCGGCCGCAACCCCGAACAAAAGAATTTTTTACTGAATGAAAACGAAGAAGAAACTATTACCATCCGGATGGAGTGGGGCGAAAAAACACTGGAGGAAGTGATTGTAACCGACCAGCGGGACCGGCGGGAAACCGGGCTGATAAAACCCAACCCTAAAACCATTCTTAACCTTCCTTCCGCCGTTACAGGAGTGGAAAGCCTGATAAAAATATTCGTCGGCTCCAATAATGAGCTTACGTCGCAATACTCTGTCCGCGGCGGCAGTTATGACGAAAACCTGATCTATGTAAACGATTTTGAAGTGTTCCGCCCCTACCTCATCCGCAGCGGACAGCAGGAAGGATTAAGCTTCATCAATCCCGAAATGGTACGGAGCATCAGCTTCTATACCGGCGGGTTCCAGGCCAAATACGGCGATAAACTGAGCAGTGTGCTGGATATCCAGTACAAGAGACCTAAAAAATTCGGAGGCTCGGCTTTTATCAGTATTCTGGAGCAGGGATTGCAACTGGAAGGCGCCGATAAAAAAAATAAATTTACCTACCTGCTGGGCGCCCGCAACCGCAGCAACCGCAATCTGTTAAGCCGGCAGGATACAAAGGGTAATTATATTCCATCCTCGACCGATTTCCAGGCATTGCTGGCTTACCAATTCAGCCCCAAATGGCAGGTGGAGTTGCTGAGCAATATTTCACAAACAAAATTTACACTGATACCGCAAAGCAGCCAGTTAACCTCTTCTGTTTTCTCTCCCTTCTTCAGTACCACACTGGGTATGGATATTTTCTTTGAAGGCCGGGAGAAAGACCAGTACCGGACCAATATGCTCGGTTTTTCAGTGGTCAACCAGGTAAGTAAAAAACTGCGGCTGAAATGGATGGCCTCCCGTTTTGAGAATGATGAAAGAGAAAACCTCGACATCATCGGTGCTTATCTATTTGGCGAAAGGGATTTTGACAAACGAAATCCTACTTACGGGGTAATTATAAACCCGCTGGGCGCCGGCATTTTCCAGAACTGGGCAAGAAATGAACTGAACATCGAAAACTGGAATGTATCCCACAAAGGAAATTATGACCAGGGCAAACATGCTTTTCAATGGGGATTGGGTTTTGACAAAACTTCCATTGCTGATAAACTGAATGAATGGGAATTCCAGGATTCAGCCGGTTACTCGCTGCCCTATCAGCCTGATATGCTGCGGCTGAACAAAGTGCTGAAGTCAAATGCCAGTCTTGATATCAATAAATTCTCTGGTTACATACAGGATAATATTTTACTCGGTAATTCTGTAAAGTCTGCAACGCTTACGGTGGGTGTACGTTTCAATTATAATTCGCTGAACAATGAAATGCTCATCTCACCCCGCCTCGGCGCCAGCTGGAAACCGGGAGGCAAAAAAGATATTGTATTCCGTGCTGCTTTCGGCGCTTACCACCAGCCACCCTTTTACCGGGAGCTGAGGCGGTATGATGGCACGGTAAATACAAGCTTGAAGGCTCAGCGAAGCTGGCAGGGTGTGGCCGGGTTTGATTACAATTTTATCGGCCTTAACAACCGGCCCATGCGGTGGACGACCGAGCTTTACTACAAGCACATGACTAATGGGGTGCCTTATGATATTGACAATGTACGCCTCCGCTACTTTGGTGAGAACAATGCCAAAGCCTATGCTGCCGGTATGGAGATGCGGCTGCATGGCGAGCTGGTGCCCGATGCTGAAAGCTGGATCAGCCTCGGCATTATGAAAACGGCCGAGGATATTGAAAATGATTTTTTCAAAGTTTATAAGCTGGATACGCTGAACCAGCCCATTGACAGCTCTGTAAAACAAAACGGTTATTTAAGACGACCAACCGACCGCCGCATTATGTTTGGCATGTACTTTTCAGATTACTTAGCCACCAACAAAAATTTTAAAGTGTACCTGAACCTTTTGTACGGCAGCAACCTGCCTTACAATATTCCCGGTTCGGTAAAGTACCGCAATGCGGCTTTTATCAATCCTTATATCCGGGCTGATATCGGCTTCAGTGCCCTGCTGATGGATGATGACCGCAGCAAGCGCCGCAGCCATGCTCCTTTCCGCAATTTTGATAATATCTGGGCCAGCCTGGAAGTGTTTAATATCATTGACCGGGCCAATACCATCTCATACCTCCTGGTAAAAGATTTTTCCAATACCACTTACCTGCTGCCCAACCGGCTTACACCGAGACTGGTGAATTTTAAGATTGTGGCGAGGTGGTGAGGATTATTCTTTCCCGACGGGTCTTCTCCCATATAAAACCAGCAATAAAGCAGAATACCCCCAAGAGGGACTCGTCGTAAGCTGCAAAAAATAGTGATGCAACAGTTTCTGATTCCTACCTCCACCGGTTCCGAAACCTGTCCCATGTGGTGAGCCCGATCTTCACCTGTACCGGGTTGTTGAACTTGTTGGCAACCGAAGTAACCACATATACTCCCAGTTTTACCCTTGCCAGCGGATTGAATGGCCATTTAAACACCCGTTCAATACCGGCAAAGAATTCTGCATAGCGCAGATCTCTTTCGGGTGCAATAAGAATGCCGCCTCCGGCAATCTCCTGCAGCTTCAGTTTTTTAAAGAAGGGAATCTTATTGATCAGCGCTCCGTTGAACTCATGCACCAAGTTACCCTGGTAATACCGGTCGAACACCGGGAAAGTGGAATCCAGCGCCTGGAAATTGCTTTGCGGGTTCTGGAAAAACAGTGGGTCGCCCTGCCGCATGAATTTATAATCTATCACCCGCAGGTCCTTGGTATTGATGAAATCGCCCGACCGGACATTGTAGGCCGTTATGCCCGCCACACCCAGGTTGATGCTTTGTATCAGCCCAAATTCCAGGTAGTCAAAATCAATCTTGCTTTTAAAAAGTTTGGGTACTCCCTTTCGCCAGGTAATATAAAAAGTAGGCCATTTGGAGCCGAGGAATATTTTTTCCCTTGGTTCACGGATGTAGCGCAGCCCCGGCGTTAAAAAAAGTTTGATTTCATAGTAAGGAGCGTTATAAGGTTCAAACTCTACCGGCGGTTCATTGGGGATACCGAAAATACTGTCAGCATTATTGCCCACTTTAAAATGAGCAACTGAACGGCGAAAAGCAATTTCAAATTTGTTTTGCAGATGAACCCCATTTACAATCTGCAGTTCATGACTTGCCTCGAGTGAAGTGTTCAGATAAATATTGCTCCGCTTCAGCACATTCACCCAGGCATCGCCGGGATAGATAAATTCAAAATTCCGCCCCGCCCGGATGCCAAACTGGCCCGTATTAAAGGGATTGTATTTGCGCTGCAGCCCCACCGAACCGTTCACATCCCGGTTGCGGAAGCCATAGCTAATATCCGCATCCCAGTTGAGCGTTTTACGGGATGCATAGGTTTTTCTGTAAGCGGCTGAAAGTTTCAGCCGGGCGCCACCGAATGCAATTGGCTGAATGATGGTGGTGATGGGCGGCAGAATCCACATCCGCTCTTTTTTATGATCGTTGAATATCTGGCCGAAGATGAGCATCTTTTGCCAGGTAACCTTGTTCAGCACCCTGTCAATGGAATCGAGATACGCTTCGCTCTTCATATACCGGGCGATGCTGTCCTGGTAGCGGGCATATAACTCCTGCTGTCTCGACAAAGGTTCCGTACGCACCGATTTCCAGAATGTAGAATCTTTTTCATAAGCTTCCTGCGATGTAGAACTTACTTCCAGCCCGAAATGCCCTCTTCTGAAACTGCGTCTTAACTGGTAGTCTGAAAACCGCACCGTGGTTTCTCCGTAGATCTTTCCTTTTTTGGTTTTGGTATAATAAGTGAACTGCTGGCGGGTAATCACCCTTGCACTGTCGCCTATTTTATCATATTCCTGTTTTACTTCCATGTAATCATACTCGGGCATATGGGCGGGCGGCAGCCTGAAAGTAACACTCATCACATTCCAGGTGCTGTCCTGTATGGTGATCTCTCCCTCAATGGTGGCATTGCTCAGTTGCCGCGGTCTGATGGCAATGGTATATACTTTGGGTTTTATGGTTCTGTCAATCTTCAGCGTTTTGAAACGATATGCCAGCAGACCGCTGTAGCTGAGGGGCGACACAAATGGTATTCTTGAAACAGGCGGCGCTTTGATGAGGTTATCATAAATAAAAAAGTCGCCATCCGTAGCAGTAAGGTAAAAAAGATCTTCGCTGTTTCCCCTTTTATTAACCGCTATGCGTTCTTCCTTTATCTGGCCGCTGGCGCTCCGGTCCACATGGAGCACCACTTCTGTCATCGCCATTTTATCGTAGCCTGTTATTTCCGTGGTATCGCCGTCCTTCTTTTTGGTATGATTGGAGTCCAGCTGAAAAGCCCTGATATAGGCATTGCAGGAATAAGACCCGATGGCATCCAGCACTGTTTCTTTATTGCGGATTACGTTTTTAATGATCTCCTCAGCCCGGTCACGCAGCTTGGCTTTAATGATTACTTCCTGCATGCTGGCCGATTCATCGGGTTCCAATTCCACATTTTCCGATACATCGGTGTTGTTAATGTAAAAGGTAACTAGTTTGGTTTTGTAGCCAATCATACTCACCACCAGGTCATATTTACCCCGCTCCAGGTAAAATTCATACGAACCGTCATCTTTGCTCACGGTTCCTTTTTTAAGCTCTTTGATCTCCACGCTGGCCAGCGGAAGCCGTTCCTTCTTATTATCGAGGATGATACCGGATATTTTATACAACTGCGAGTGTGAAAGCAGCGAAAGCAGCAAAAAGGTGGAAAGAAGAATAAATGATGGTTTTATCATACTGAAGCCTGTCTGACCTGCAAAAATTGCACTTCTCTGGCGGTAAAGGGAGCAATACCCTTATCTTTTCAAATTCTTTAACAAGGTAATACTGTTTGTAAAAAATGCAAAAGACATGCGGGCAGATGAATTAAAGGAGGACGAAGTTGCTTTGCCTGTAAAAGATGCCTGATTACAGTACTTCATTCCCTTTTCTTTACCCAGAACTCATCTTTCCATTCCTCCGGGCCCAGGGGATGCTTTTCGAGCTTAACGAATATTTCGTCGAGTTTTTCAGGATTCAGCAGGCTCTCTAGGTAAACAAAAAACTCTCTTTCTTCGAAACGGATATGCTGGTGGATAAGGTCACAAAGCATCACCAGGGAGCGTCTGTCAGCCTGGTCATCCAGCCCCAGCACCCGTTCCCGGGAGACCGGATGAAAATCCTCTCGCAAACATTGACCATTTGAGTCATTGAGTTTTTTTACCGGGCCATCATCTTTTACAGATACTCCATTAACTAAAAATTATTTGCAATAATTTGTATTCACACCTGTTAATAAGTAACTTTATAGCAGTTCAATATTCAGGAGTAATATTGAACACCACTACGCTGAAGCCTGGTGGTATAAAGTTTAAGGGCAGGCCTGTCCGCCGACAGGCGGGCTTCTGAAAATGGTCAATAGACGCAATGAAATCCGGTACCGCCCTTCGCCGGCATGGTGAAACATAAACCGAAGTGCATTGACAGACACTATCATCAACCTCGAAACCGTAAACCCTATTGAATTTTTCGGAGTAAACAACGGTAAGCTTGACATTCTAAAAAAGAAATTCCCCCTACTCAAAATCCTTTCCCGGGGCACACAGCTAAAGCTGAGCGGCGCACCCGAGCAGATAGAAACTGCCCGGGAAAAAATCGAGCTGATCATCTCCTACCTGGAACGGAACGGCCATATGAGCCAGAACTATTTCGAGCAGGTACTGGGCGGTGATGATGCCGAAACCATTGACCATTTTACCGAAAAGAACCCTAATGAAGTGCTGGTTTTCGGGCCCAATGGGAAATCGGTAAGGGCCCGCACGGCCAACCAAAAAAAGCTGGTGCTGGAAGCCGAAAAAAATGATATTGTATTTGCCATAGGTCCGGCCGGTACCGGTAAAACATATACTGCTGTGGCCATCGCAGTAAGGGCATTGAAAAACAAGCAGGTTAAAAAGATCATTTTAACCCGTCCGGCTGTGGAAGCCGGAGAAAACCTTGGGTTTCTTCCCGGCGACCTGAAGGAAAAAATTGACCCCTACCTGCGCCCGCTATATGATGCACTGGACGATATGATACCGGCTGACAAACTGGGATATTACATGACAACAAGAACCATTGAAATTGCACCGCTGGCTTATATGCGGGGCCGTACGCTGGATAATGCTTTTATTATCCTGGATGAAGCCCAGAACGCCACAGACCTGCAATTGAAAATGTTTCTTACCCGTATTGGCGCCAATGCTAAGGCCATTATCACAGGCGACCTGACGCAGGTGGATCTGCCCCGTAACCAGCGCAGCGGCCTTTCCACCGCTGTGCGGATACTGAATAATATTGACGGTATTGCCCACATTGAACTGGATGAAGAAGATGTGGTGCGCCACCGTCTTGTAAAACACATACTGCGGGCATATAACCGGGAATATGAAAAAAACAATCCGCCGGATAACAGCCGGTCGATCCCGGGGGGAAACAGAAAAGACAAAACGGAAGAATAACAGTCTCCTGAAGAAATACTTACTTTGCAGGAATGAAAAGGAATTATCCTCTCTTTCTATTCCTGCTTTTTTTTGCTTCCTCCTGCAAAGACAAAAAAAACCCTGCTCCTGAATCTGAAAACAATATTGATGCAGCCAGAAATTTCATCCGTTCGGCCCTCGATGGAAAATTTGATGAAGCCCGGAAATATATGCTGCAGGATTCAGTAAATATGAACTATATGGATGTAGCTGAACGGTCATTTCAGAAAGCTGACAAAGCCACCAAAAACGGATACCGCACATCTTCTATCAATATTCATGAGGTGACGGAACCGGTGAAAGATTCCATTACCCTTGTTATTTATTCCAACTCATTTAAGAACGACCCTGATACCCTGCGGGTGATAAAGATGGAGGGAAAATGGCTGGTGGACCTGAAATACTTATATGAGCATGACGCCGATACTTTGCTGAACAACCCCAATCTGAACGATACACTCAAATGATAAAAAATATTTTACTCGTAGGTCTTGGCGGCGGTATTGGCAGTATAGCCCGGTACCTGGGTTCAAGATGGCTATACAATATTTACCCTCATCATTGCCCCTGGGGCACTTTTGCCGTCAATATTGTTGGATGCTTTCTTATCGGGTTATTCTGGGGACTTAGTTTCAAATCATTTGACAGTAATGAACACTGGAAAATGTTTCTGATGGTGGGTAATTGCGGCGGCTTTACTACTTTTTCAGCCTTTACACTGGAAGGAATCGGGTTAATAAAAGAACAAAGACTGGCTTTATTTTTTCTTTACGTCGCAGCCAGTGTAACCATCGGGTTGCTGATAACCTTTCTTGGAATGAAAATCATAAGATAAAGTAATAATCACCCTGTAAACTCATTTACCAAACCATGCTAACCGTTCATCATCCCTGGCACGGTGCACATTATGGCGATAAAGCCCCGGCCACAGTCAATGCCATGATCGAAATTCCCCAGGGTTCCCGTTCCAAATATGAAGTGGATAAGGATACAGGACTGCTGAAACTGGACAGGGTGATCTATTCTTCCTTTCAATATCCCGTTAATTACGGGTTTATTCCGCAAACGCTGGGTCAGGATGGTGACCCGCTGGATATACTGGTGCTTTGTTCGCAATCCGTTCAGTCGCTTTGCCTGGTGGAAGCAAATATTATCGGCAATATGCAGATGATTGACCAGGGCCAGATGGATGACAAGATCATCGCTGTGGCGGCCAAAGACCCATCCGTAAATCATATTACTAAAATGGAAGAACTGCCGCAGCATTTTTTTCTGGAGCTGAAGAATTTCTTTGAACAGTACAAAGTGCTGGAGAATAAAAAAGTGGAGATTGACAATTTCCAGGACCAGGAAATTGCCTGCCGCATCATCACCGGCGCAATTGAAAGGTACAGGCAGGTGTACAGAAAATAGATGCAAAATCTACAACATAAGAATATGGCAACACAACTGGTAATTACAGCCCTGCTGATAGGGCTGGCAGCCGGCATGCTCAGCGGGCTGGTAGGCGTGGGTGGCGGTATCATTATGGTGCCGGCCCTTGTTTTTTTTATGAACTACACGCAGCATCAGGCGCAGGGTTCATCGTTAGCGGTACTTACGTTGCCCGTTGTAATTATTGCCTCATTATATTATTACCAGCAATGCCAGAGGATGGGAACTCCCATTGATCTTAAAATTGTGGGTTTGCTTGCCGTTGGCTTTATCCTCGGGGCTTTTTTTGGAAGCAAAATAGCCATTGCCATGGATCAGGCTTTGCTTAAAAAAGTATTTTCCGTTATTCTTTTTTATACTGCCCTTAAAATGCTGGACTGGGATGCTTTCATTATTAAATGGGTGAAAGGAATATTTTGAAAGTAATTACAATACTCTCCGGACAGATTTCAACCGCATGGTTCTTTTACCCGTTTCTGCATCAATAATCCCTTTTTTGTCAACACTGTCAATCCGCACTCTTCCTGATGCATGAATAATTTTTTCATTTCCCAGCAGAATACCCACATGCACCATCTCCTCTCCCCGGTCAAAAAAAGCAAGATCGCCCGGCAATGCATCCTTCAGTTTTTTAACTGCTTTTCCCTCCTGCCCCTGCTGCCATGCATCCCGGGTATTGGCAAAGTCCTCGTCAGCTTCCTTCAGTAAAGTATTGGTAAGCCAGCCCTCATAGCCATCATGCAGGCTTCTTATTTTCACCCACAGGTCGCCTTTTTGCTTCAGCACTTTTACCGTTTCTCCAAAAAGCAACTGGTTCACCAGTTCCTTCCGGTGATTGGGCTTTCGCCGGACAGGGGCTGCCGGCACAGAGACTACAGCCTATTCCATGGAATAAAGTTTGTCCGAAAGTAATCAATAAAAGAGTGTTTAAAATTTTATTCAATTTGCCGCCATCTGCATCATTGCAATGACAATTGATTAATTTCCGTCTGTGAAGGCTGATCATCACCGGAATATGACTGACCAGGAACTGCTTCAGCAGTTTTATAACGACCACAACAACAAATGGCTCGGCAGCCTGCTGCAACGATATACGTTGCTCCTTCTTGGTGTATGCATGAAGTACCTTAAAAATGAGGAAGAGGCCAAAGACAGCGTACAGCAAATATTCCTTAAAGTGATTCAGGAGTTGCACAAATACAAAGTGGAGTATTTAAAATCATGGCTCTATATGGTGGCCAAGAACCACTGCCTGATGAAGCTGAGGGAAAAGCAGGGTAAGATCACTGTTGAAATAACAGACCGCCTTGCCGCAAGGCAGGAGAATGAAACAGATATGCAGGCGTTGCTGAAAAATGAACTGGCGCTTGATCTGATGGCCGGCGCCCTGAAAGAACTGAACCCGGAGCAGCAGCAATGCGTAACTTTGTTTTATCTGCACAAAAAAAGCTACCAGGAGGTAAGTGATGCCACAGGCTACAGCATGCTGCAGGTAAAAAGCTATATCCAGAACGGTAAACGTAACCTGAAAATTCTAATAGAAAGAAAATTACAGGAAAGGGAGAACAGCAAATAAATGACAAACAACCTGAAAGACATATTATCCAGCTCATCACCCGATGTGGACCAGGAAACCCTGTTGCTTTACCTGCAGGGCAGGCTTTCAGAACAGCAAAAACATGAGCTGGAAAAGCAACTGATGAAAGATGAATTTAATGAAGATGCAATGGAGGGACTGCAGGAATTTAAAGATAAAGAGCAGCTGCAGTATATGGTGGAGATGCTGAACCGTGACCTGAAGAAGAAAACTGAAAAGAAAAAAAGGCAGCGGGAAAAGATGCAGCTCAAAGACCAGCCATGGCTTTACCTGTCTTTACTGATTCTTCTGTTGCTGATTGTACTGTCTTATGTGGTAATACGCCGTCTTATTAACAACTGACCGGCACCGGATTTGTCTGAAGAAGGTATAACAACAAAAAAAGGCCGGAATATCCTTTAAGCTCCTTCAGCCATTTTCAGTTACCGGAGATGCACCTCCAGAACAAAACCCCGGCAAACGGTATGAATGTTGTACCTTTTACAGGTCAATAATTTCCTGTTCTTTAAATTTTTTGGTTATGGGTATGCTGCATCAATTAGAAAAATGGAGTACCGCCCATCATCCGCGGTGGCTGGTTGTTCCCCGTGTGGCCCTTGGCATCTGTCTTATTATCAAGGGTATTTCGTATCTCAGTAATTCAGTCAGCCTTAAATTGGTTTTACAGGAAAGCACTGTGCCTGTTAGCGGCACCTGGCTTCCGGTAATCATCACCTGGCTGCACCTGCTTTGTGGTTTCCTTATTATCATTGGGCTCTTTACCCGATGGGCTGCACTTTTAATGACTCCCATCCTTTTGGGAGCTGTGATTTTTGTAAATGCACCAAAAGGAATCTTTGCCGGTGAGTCTGAATTCGCTTTCTCACTGGCAGTATTGCTGATGCTTGTGTTTTTCTTTATCGAAGGGGGCGGGCCTTTGTCGCTGGATGATTATTTCAGGAGGAATCCAAAATGAAGGGGTTCAGTATTGCTGCTTTCCTTTCCAATCCATCCATTCTTTAAACACCTGTCTTGCTTCAGGGTGCGGATGGTGGATAAAGGGAATTTCCCGCCCGGTCATGGGAGTGTTTATTTCACTGTAGATAAACTCATCATCAAACTCAATGGCAGCAGCTTCTTCACGGGTATTGGCATATATAACTTTTTGAGGTCTCGCCCAGTAAATGGCCCCAAGGCACATAGGGCAGGGCTCGCAACTGGTATATATTTCACAATCAGTAAGCTGGTACGTACCCAGTTTTTCACAGGCCTGCCGGATGGCCACTACCTCTGCATGGGCAGTTGGATCGTTGGAAGCAGTAACCATATTACAGCCTTCTCCAATTACTTCATCTCCCCTCACCACCACACAACCAAAAGGACCGCCTTTACCGCCCTTCATCCCCTGCCTTGACAGTTCAATGGCCCTTTGCAGAAATTTCCGTTCCCTGTCCGATGGTTTACGCATACCTGAAAATCAGATGTTTACTTCAAAAGAATATATATTAGTCAGCCATTTTCCACAGGTTTTGCACCGATTCTATTTCAATATGAAGTTAATATTAATTTTAGGTTACCCGCTTGTTACTCCCAGAAGCTTTCTGAATTTTATAGCTGAAATCACCACAAAACCTTAGCCGATGAGATGGGAAAAAGTCAAATCAACTCCCGAACAGGAAGTATACCACCTTTACAAAGACGATAAGCTCCGGCTGACACTCATTTACAACCCGTTTTCCAATTCTGCAAGGGTGGAGTGCAACAAAGAAAAGAGGGTGTTCCTTATCCGCAAAGAAGGATTCCTGAGAAATAAATCAGTTATCCGAAATGAGTACGGGGTAAAAATTGGTGAATTTGGACAGGACGGCGGTCAGCGGTTTATCAATGTGAATAATGAAAAGTTTTATTACGCAACCCGCAATAATCCTCTCGCAGAATTGTTGCTGTTTAATGAAACTGCAAATAAGCCTGCAATTACCTGCGGACTGAGCGCTGCCGGAGAGAGTTCTGATGTTTATTTCAAAAAAGATAAATCATTGGGTGAAATGCCTCACCCGGGATTGCTGATGGCCCTGTGCTGGTATATGTTTCTTCCCGTGGCCAAAGAAAATACAGCTGACGCATTAGCTGCCGGGTAAATCTTATAATTCTTCCCACACTTTTTTTGCAAATGCTTCCAGCGAAGGGTCTCTTGCGCCCATCAGGAGCAGCAGACAATTGCCGGTAAAATGAGGACGAACCTTTTCAGGAAATTCGTTCCTGTTTTCACAGAAAAATGCATTTTTACCAAGTGCCTTAAGATCATTTATCAGGTCGCCGGCAGAAATATCCTTTTCCGCAGTTCCGCCGGCATAAAAAATCTCACTCATCCATATCTCATCATGCGGCCGCAGAACATGGGCAATCTCCTTTACAAAATCATTCCGCAAAAATTTAGTTGGTTTATATCCATGCGGCTGAAACCATGCAATGACTTTTGGCGCCACAGGCTGACAGGCTGCAAGGGCAGCAGCGCATTTCACCGGGTTGTGGGCATAGTCATCAATCAGCCACACTCCTTGCTTTTTCCCATATACCTGGTGGCGGCGGTATATGCCTTCATACTCATGCAATGCTTCCGCACAAGTTTCAAGTGGCACACCAATGCTGTTTGCAACGGCAGTTGCTGCCAGTGCATTTTCCATATTGTGCCTGCCCAGCGCCTGCAGGGAGAATGCCATTCCGTTTATTGTGAACTGTATGGTGAATCCCTCCTGCCCGAAATCCTTTGAAACATAGCCCGCATCAATGTTTTCATCCGTTGAAAAATCCTGTACTGCATTTTGGGAAAATTGTTTTGCCAGCGGGTGCGACTGATTGACTGAAAAATTTCTGCTGTTATTTTTAAATACACCAAACAACTGCATCAGTTCATCAATCTCCTGGTGGTCCTTATCAATATTCAGCAACAAGCCAATCTCGGGTTTGTACTGTACAATGGAGCCATCACTTTCATCGGCCTCAATCACTAACCACTCTCCCGATCCCACTTTTGCATTGCCAATCTTTCCTTGTTTTATTATACTAACTAATCCTGCGCCACTAATAATGCTTGGTTGCAATCCTGCATATTCCAGTATATCAAACAGCATGGCGCTGGCGGTGCTTTTACCGCTGGTACCCGCCACAGCAATTGTTTTCTTGCTGGCAGCGATAAGGGCCAGCAATTCAGAGCGGCGCAGGATGGGTATATTCATCTGCTTCGCCTTTTGCACTTCTGCCACCGTGTCTTCAATAGCAGTGGATACAACAACCAGGTCAGTAGTATCCGTAATACCTTCACCGTCTTGCACAAAACATTTTATGCCTTCTGCCTCCAGCTTTTCTTGCGTCTCATTATAAACACCGGGAGCAAAAAAACGGTCGCTGCCGGATACTTTTTTGCCAACTCCTTTTAAATATTGAGCAAGGGCACTCATCCCGCTTCCGGCTACGCCGATGAAAAAGGGGGTCTGAAAATCAGCAAGAGAACTAACCATAGTACAAATAAAAGGTAAATAAACTGAAGAGGTTTTTACCAAACCGATTTAAATACCCTGCAGCGCTTTTATAAACCGGTAAAACTCCGTATTTTAATCCTTTTATTTATTGCCCGGTCTTAGCCCGGAACCTAAAGCCCTTACGATGCAAGCCACCACAACCCGCAACCTGATTATCTTAACCGGTTCAGCCTTGTTTGTTTTTATCGCCTGCAGTAAAAATTCAGGCATAGTTAGCCCCACCCCGACACCCAATCCAACACCGGTTGATCCTGTTGCTGCTGTACTAAATCTTCCGGCCACACCATTCAATTATTCCAATATTGGATTGCCTGGATATCTTAATTCGCCCAATATCATTGGCCAGATTAATACACCGGTCAGCAATCCTATTACAGATAACGGAGCTACCCTTGGTCGTGTACTTTTTTATGATAAAAAGCTTTCATTAAATAATACCATTTCCTGTGCTTCGTGCCATAAACAGGCCAGTGGCTTTTCTGACCCGCTTACAAAGAGCACCGGTTTCAACGGCGGACTGACGGGCCGCAACTCCATGTCGCTGATAGATGCAAAATACTATCCTAACGGCAGGTTTTTCTGGGACCAGCGGGCCGCCACATTAGAAGACCAGGTGCTGATGCCTATCCAGGATCTGGTAGAGATGGGAATGACCCTGCCCGCACTGGAAGCAAAACTGAAGACACTGGCGTATTATCCGCCGCTGTTTCAAAAGGCTTTTGGCGATACTGTGATAACCAGCGGAAGAATTTCCGCCGCACTTTCGCAGTTTGTACGCTCTATTGTTTCCTTCCAGTCAAAATATGATGCCGGAAGAAATACTTTCCCCGCTGTACCTGCACCTCCGCCAAATGCAGCTTTTCCCAATTTCACTCCACAGGAAAACAGGGGCAAAGAAGTGTTTCTGGTTCCCACACTGGGTGGATGCGCTGCCTGCCATGGTTCAGAAATCTTTACAGCGCCGCAGGAAAAAAATAATGGTCTTGACCTTACCACTACCGACAGAGGCTTTGGCGCCGTTGTGAATAACCCCAGCCTTGATGCTACGTTTAAGGTGAGTACCCTACGGAATGTGGAACTGACCGCACCCTATATGCATGACGGCCGCTTTACCACATTGGAACAAGTGGTAGAGCATTATAGCAGCGGTGTGAGAAATCATCCTAATCTTTCGCCGCAACTGAGATTGCCTAACGGCTTACCAAGACAAGCAAATCTTTCGCCGGCCGACAAGGCAGCGCTGGTTGCCTTTCTGAAAACATTAACCGATAATACCATTGCAACAGAGGTGAAGTACTCTGACCCGTTTAAATAGACTTACCCTGCGAGGCCCTCAGCATTTCACCATGGCCCCAATTTTTGGCCAGGGCATTTACCGCCGTTGTGATCCTTTTCACTTTGGTGGGTTCTGTTTTAGCGCTGTCAATCCATTTGCTGAAATAGCGCTGATGCGAGCCGGGTAGGCCCTCAAAGAATTTTTTGGCGGCCGGGTCATCATTCAGGCAGTCCATAAAATCACTGTTGAAAACAAATTCGCTTTTATCCTCCTCTATTTGCACCTTCAGCATAGCGCCATGCTTTTTACCGATGGCTTTGCGCAGGGTGGCATTTAACGGCATGATAATGGCGCCGTCACCCATTGGTATCAATGCAATGCCTTTGATTTTGTAATTATCCAGCCTGCCTTTTACCCGGAATGATTTTTTATTGCCGGGTTTTAATTTCTGTGCAAGATCAGCCGGTATTTCAAAATAAGTCCAGCCGGTTTTTTCTCCCTGCTTGTCAAATTTGTGAATGGTTGTAGTGAACTGAACCGTGGCCATAGAATAAACTTACTGATATTATCAATTTTGGCAAAGGTTAAAAGATTTATAAAAACTGCCTTTCATCAAGTTCTTACTTTTAGCGGGAGCATATTTAATTATTTTTGAACTTTCCACAATGGTCTTAATCCATGAATCACAATTCAACTCTTATCCTTCGTAAATTATTGCTCCTTTTTGCTTCTGTCTTTTTTACTTCACAACTGGCAGCACAGAACATTCCCGTAACGATCAAAGTCAGCAATCAGAAAAAAGAGCCGGTAACTTTTGCCACCATCACAATAATCAACAGAACTGACAGTTCACAGGTTTTTAAAAAAGTGGCTGATAGCAGCGGCATTGCAAAATTCAATCTCAGCAAAGGGCAATACAATGTGTCCGTTACTTCTGTAAATTATCAGCCGGTTGAAAAGGGTATTACGGTTTCTTCTGACCAGAAGTATTTCAACCTGGTAGCAGAACGTCTCCCCAAAAACCTGAAAGAAGTCGTTATCACCTCCAAAAAACCTTTGATGCGGCAGGAGGACGATAAGACTATCATTGAACCGGAAAACCTTGCTGCAACTTCTACTAACGGTTATGAAATTCTTGAAAAAACTCCCGGCCTTTTTGTGGACCAGGATGGGAATATTTATATCAGCAGCCTTACCCCCGCCAGTGTGCAGATAAACGGCCGTGACCTGCGGATGAGCGCTGCCGATGTCGCAACTATTCTAAAAAACCTGCCCCCCGGCGCTATTGCTAAAATTGAAATTGTAAGAACTCCATCTGCTAAATACGACGCAAGCAGCAGCGGTGGCGTAGTAAACGTAGTGCTGAAAAAGGGTGTAAAGATTGGTATGACAGGCAGTGTACATGCCGGAATGCAGCAGGGTACTTACGGCAACCAGTTCATCGGTTTTAACCTGAATAATAATGACGAAAAGAAGAGTTCCACCCTCACTTTGAACATGGGCCGGCGTAACAGTTTTGAACAAATCATTACCGACCGGATATTTGCACCTGACTCCATGCTCAGCCAAAACGCTTACACCAGGTATCCCGGCAACAATTATTACGGAGCTTATGGTATCACCTGGGACCTGAACGACAAATGGTCATTGACTTATGATGCCAATGTGAGTTACAACCGGTTTAAAAACCGCTCAACCAATAACAACAGCATACAAAAAATCAGTACAGCCGGGGTTTTCAGCAACAGCCTGAATACAGTGCGCAATGACGGAAGCTCACTCTCACTAGGTACAGGTTTTGAATCGAAGTATAAAATTGACTCAATGGGTTCTGAATGGACCAACGACACATGGTTCAGCCACACGGTTAATAAATCTGATCAGCGTTTTTCAACAAATTATACTTCCCCGGTAACTGCTGTTTTTGGCGGAGATGGAACGGCCGATGCCAAAAGGGAGTTTATCAATATAAAATCCGACCTGAAACTGAAGCTGGATAAAAAATTCACATTTGAAGCAGGCATACAATCCCATTTTCACAATTTCAGAAATGCAACGGATTACTTCCGTGAGACAAATGGTGTACGTACTGCTGATAAAGGCCGCACCAATACTTTCCGTTACAGGGAAAACATCAAGGCACTTTACATTCAGGGTTCAAAAACCATTGGAAAAGATTTTGTGGCCAAATTGGGTACCCGGCTGGAAAATACCAATATGCGGGGCAGGCAGTTTGTTCCCGGTGATACATCGTTCAGCATTCACCGCACCGACTTGTTTCCTTATGTGTACCTGAGCAAGAACCTGATGAAGATAGCGGGCTATGATCTCCGTGCCTATCTGGTTTACCGCCGTACCATCCGCAGGCCATTCTATGATCAGCTCAATCCATTCTCAAGATATGTGGATGAGTTTCTTTCGGAAGTAGGCAATCCTTCGCTGCGCCCGCAGTTCACCCAAAACTATGAAGCCAACGTAAGTGTGGATGAAAGGCCAATACTGGCTATTGGCGTAAACGATACCAAAGATATTTTTACCAATGTGGTTTACCAGTCGGATACCAGCCAGACGCAGGCCTACCGCACTTATGATAATCTCGGCAAGAATAAAGAATGGTATTTCCGCGGTCTGGGTGCGGTACCGCCCGGAGGCACCTATTTTATTGTGATCGGCGCTCAATACAATCACAATTTTTACCAGGGAATTTATGAAACCAAACCCCTTTCATTTAAAAGGGGTACCTGGACATTTTTTACTTACCAGTCACTGAAGCTGGATAAACGTTCTGTTCTTACGCTCAACGGCTTTTTACGGCTTAAAGGCCAGCAGCAATTTTATGAGCTCAGTTCATTTGGCGCTTTAAACAGCAGTATCAACCGGAAGTTCTTTAAAGATAAATTGGTGGTTACACTGAGTGTGAATGATATGTTTTATACCAATAAAAACGATTTCAGCCTCAAACAGGGTTCGGTTGATGCCAGGGGAACGAGGCTGGCTGATACCCGGAGGTTTGGCATCAACATCCGTTACAATTTCGGTATTATTCGTAAAAAGGAAGAAAATAATGATGTGTTTAATGCGGAACCGCCGGGAGGATGATCAGGCTTTTTGCTGAAACCTTTTTAAACCAAGAAACCCCGCAGGCAGATTGGTTTTACCTTTTACCGAAAGATCGGCCAGGATTTCCCCCACCACTGAAGCAAACTTGAACCCATGCCCGCTGAAACCGCAGGCAATGGTTACATCTCCGTCATAGCCGGGCAGATGGTCAATGATAAAATGCTCATCCATTGTGTTGGCGTAGAGACATGTTTTTACAGCAACCCGTTTTGCACCGGCAGGTTTGAAATATTTTTTTGCTTCATTGGTTATTGAAAGAATTTCTGCATCGGTTACTTCTCTTTTCACATGATCAGGATCTGTTTCATCACCGGGATAATGCAGTGCAAATTTCAATCCGGCAGGTCCGGGAAAACGATCACCTGTCAGGTAAGGAAAGCCGTACCATACTCCGTTGATATTTTCGCCTGCTATCAGCCAGCAGGGGAATCGTTCCGGCACATAATCAACAGGGTTTTCAGGCTCTACCCAAACAATTACCTGTCTTGTTACTTTAAACGGAACAGACAGTTGCCGAATAACATTTTCAGCCCATGCGCCTGCAGTGATGATGAGTTTGCTTGTATAATATACCGATTTGTTTGTGAGAACTTTTAAGTAAGCTCCTTCCCTTTCCCATTCCAAAACTCTTTCACCGGTTTTTAGTTCAGCTCCTCTTTTCAACCCTTCGCGTAAATACAATTCAATACATTTTTCAGGCAACAGAAAACCCGCATCCGGTTCCAGCAGCATTGCATCACCTTCGGCAAGCGAAAATGCCGGAAACGCAGAAGGATCGGCTATTGTTTTTAGTTCAATATTGAATTTGGACGCTGCCGATTTCACTCCCTCCATCACTTCATGCTGTAAAGGGCTGCAATAAAGCAAACCCGTTTTAAAGTAAACCTGCTCACCGGTAATTTTTTCCAGTTGCTTCCAGTTTTCATAGGCCCTGTTCAATAAAGGCACATAATCCGGGTGTTCAAAATAAGCTTTGCGGATGATCCGGCTTTGCCCGGCATGCGAGCCCTTATCATGCGGCACCGTGTCAAACTGTTCAAGTACCAGCACCCGGTATCCTTGTGCTGCAAGATGAAAACAGGCTGACGAGCCCATGGATCCGGCGCCAATCACAATTGCGTCATATTTTCTGGCGGCCATTGTTAAAATTATATGCTGCTCAAAATAAAAACCCCGGTACAGAAATTAATGCTTATCTTCGCACCGTTAATTTGAGTTCTACAGCATTTTGTAAGTGAATGATTTTTTACTGCTACGCCTGAAATCCTTTCTTAACAGGAATCTGCTAATAGTTAGTCTTCTTTACGTTGCGTTTTGCTCAAGCATTTTTTAAAGTTAATTTTTTTACATGAACATTTATGTTTCCAACCTGAGCTTCGCCGTAACGGACGAAGACCTGAGGAGTTATTTTGCCGAGTACGGAGAAGTTACTTCTGCAAAAGTGATTACAGACAAATACACAAACCGCAGCAAGGGCTTTGGTTTTGTGGAAATGAGCGATGATACAGCCGCTCAAAAAGCGATTGCCGAACTGGATGGTGCCACGGTTGACGGCCGTGCCATTAAGGTTAATGTGGCCAGGCCAAGAGAAGAAAGGCCTGCCCGTACACAAAGACCGTTTTACTCCAACAGCCGCTGGTAATACCGGCAGCCAATACTGTAAAACCTCCCAGAGGGGAGGTTTTATTTTTTGCAATAGACCCTGCTCCGTTTTACAGAACCGGTTTAGTAACCGGGTAATGCCCGTTAAGCTCTTTGTTTTGATTTTGCCGCACCCTTTTTTGCAGCCGGTTTACCTTTTAACTTTTTGAGGGCCGAGTCAATGGCTGCACTGAGGTTAGCATAGGTGGGTTTCAGGGTAATGGGTACATCATTGATGAAAAAAGCAGGAATCTCTTTTACGCCGCGGCTATGCCCTTCCTTAATATCATCCTGCACCTGCCAGCCAAAAGTTCCGTTCACCAGGTCTTCCAGAAATTTTTTATTCTTCACTCCCGCTTCTTTGCTGTACAGTTTCAGACTGGTGGTGCCCAGATTGCGTCTGTTATGAAACAGGATATTGTGCATCTCCCAAAACTTACCCTCCTGCCCGGCAGCTACTGCCGACTCACTGGCTTTAAGGCTCCGCTGGTGTATAAGTGTAAGCGGGAAATGTCGGAACTGGAATCTTATCTTCCCTTCATATTCTTCCAGTAATTGTTTTACAACCTCATTCACTTTTGCACATTCTTCACTTTCGTACTCGCCAAATTCAAGAAGGGTAATGGAGGCATCCTTCCTGCCCACAAACATCTCTTTGGGTTCAATGATGATGATTTCCTCTTTTTTTATTGCCATTTTGCTAGCTCCTTTTTATTATCAATACCGGCCTGGGCAGATACTATCTTTGTATAACAAATTTTTCGCCATCAGGTTGACCATAAAGCAGTTATGCCATTACGTCATACTTCCGAAGCGGTTGAAGATAATATTTTTTTATGCCCTGCCAAATCCGGTTAAAATTAATTTGCTAACAGACAAATTAGCTTTTGCAAATCAACCGTTTACGGCAATATTCAACTTCTTTAAAATGCATTACGTACATGCCTTAAAAAAGAGGTGTGCCGGGATGGGTATCTGCAAAAAAAGATAGTAAACTAACTGGCAATTAGTTTTTTAACCGGCTCAATATTGCCCTGGACATACGGAAAGCTATCAGAAGCTGTTTTGCCATCGCCATGCAGGGGCTCTATTTTTACACCCGGATATTACAACCCCCAGTAACAAAGAAGAAATTTCTATTTCCGCCAATCCTGCTTGCCATCACAGCTTGCCTGCAGTAGCAAACCCCGGTTGCAGCCAAATGATTTTGTAGTAACTATTATTTGTTAACCTAAACCCTTTTGACATGAAAAAGATCTTTCGGAACAACCGCCTTATTGCCGTGGCATTCCTTACTGTTTTTGCCGGAACAGCAACCATAGCCTGTGACAGTACCAAACCCAATCCTGTTTCGGGTGCAGAGCTAAAGTTTGCCGGAATGTTCAGAAACAACCCGGTGTTTGAACTGAGTGTAAACAATGACCGGGAAGAGGATACCTGTACCATCAGCATAACAGATATGTTTGGCAATGTATTCTTTTATGACAGGATACGGGCCCAAAAATTCAGCAGGCAATTCCTGCTGAACATTGAAGAGCTGGGCGAAGACAAACTACTATTTAAGATTCACACCAGAAGTGATAATAAAACAACCCTGTACGAAATTGGCAGCCGTACCCAATGTATTAATGAAGCCACCGTTACCCGCTTGCATCAGGCCGGCAGTTAATATGGAACAAAGCGACACACCGATTCCTTTTAGCCGTACCTGAACTGGTTGTGTAAACGATGTGAAACAGAAGCAGATTCAACAGACCAATAGGATGCTTTGTATAGCGGCCTTCGTATCTTGCCGTACCAACTGCTATACATGAAAAAATGTATTTTGTTTCTTGCAATAACGGTTTCTGCCAGCCTGTTTGCACAACCTGGTTATATACCTCCGGCTGAAAACCTGGAGGCCCGGAAGGTTTTCCAGGATGATAAATTCGGCCTCTTTATCCACTGGGGCCTCAGCAGTGTGCTGGGCCAGGGTGAATGGGTGATGCAGAACCGCCGCATCCGCTTTGATGAATACAAAAAATATATCCGGGTTTTTAATCCCGTGGATTTTAATGCCGAACAATGGGTGCTTATGGCTAAAAATGCAGGGATGAAATATATTGTCTTCATCACCCGGCACCACGATGGCTTTTCCAACTGGGACACTAAATACAGCGACTGGAAGATCACCAATACGCCTTACGGCAAAGATGCACTGAAGCAACTTGCTGATGCCTGCAAAAGATATCAGCTGAAACTTGGCCTTTATTACTCCACTCTTGACTGGGGCCGCAGCGATTATCCATATGAAACGGGCCGCACCGGGCAATACAGCGGAAGAACGGGAAAAAGCAATTACGAAAGTTACCTGCAGTTCATGAAAAATCAACTAACAGAATTGCTTACTAACTATGGCCCCATCATGAGCATCTGGCTGGACGGGCATTGGGACCAAACCAATCCCGAAGGACATGCTGACCGGAGTTCCCGTATTGACTGGAAGTATGATGAACTGTATGGTCTTATTCACCGGTTGCAACCCGCTTGTATCATCGGCAATAACCATCACCTCGATCCGTTTGACGGGGAAGATTTCCAGATGTTTGAAAAAGACCTGCCCGGTGAAAACAAGGCAGGCCTTAGTTTCCAGCAGCCATCAGATGCGATGCCGCTGGAGACCTGCGAGACCATGAACGACTCCTGGGGATATAACATCACCGACCGCAACTTTAAAACAGTAAAACAGGTAATTCATTTACTGGTGAATACTGCAGGCCGCAATGCCAACCTGCTGCTGAATATAGGCCCGATGCCCAATGGGGAGATTCAAAAGGAATTTGCCGATACGCTGGCCGTGGCAGGCAAATGGCTGCAGCGGTTTGGAGCTTCAATTTACAACACAAGAGGAAAATTACTGCCGCCGCCGCAATGGGGTGTAGCCACAAGAAATGAAAAAACAATTTACCTGCACCTGTTACACAAACCGGAAAATGCATTTATTCTTTTGCCTGGTTTTACTGAAAACATTTTATCCGTTGAAATAATGAACACGGGGCAAAAGCTGAAATGGAATAAAGTACCCGAAGGCACTTTCATTTATCCGGAATATCCCATTGGCGGAAGCATAGACCATGTGGTAATGGTGAAACTGAAATAATAAGTCAAATAAAAAATCGGCGGTAGTGCAATACAGAGAAGAAAAGTTTTCAGGCTCCGGGGTACACCTGCTCGCCGCCTGTGGAAGGCTCTGAGCCGCTGTTCTTCCACGAATGTTCCCTCCACCGCTGCCTGAACTTTTCCTGCTCTTCCGGCGTCATCGAATCCCATTTCTGCCAGATTCTTTCTTTCCATGACAAACGGCTGTGATGCCGGTCACGGCCACGGCCGCCACTAAAACTGCTGAACAGTATTTTGGACAGCACCAATATTCCCAGGGCCTGCCAGAAAGTAACGGTGGAAACATGCAGTACCGGTACCAGGGCATTGTTCCATAGCCACATTACTACCATTCCAAAAACGAATATGGCCAGAGGGCCGATGATTAAAATCAAAAAAGCCAGTTTCGCAGGATTAAATCTTCTTTTCATGTTTTTCTGTTTTTTATGATTGAATAATTTCTGTGTACAGTTGCTCCAGTCTTTTTCGCAGGTGCTGTACGGCATACCGCTTGCGGCTGATGAGTGTATTTATCTTTTCGCCAGTCTGTTTTGCTATCTCATTAAATGAAATTTCTTCCAGTTCATTCCACACAAATACCTGCCGCTGCTCCGGCGGCAATTCATCCAGCGCTGCAAGTAACTGCTCCCGGAAAAGGTTTCTTAAATGAGCGGTTTCAGGTGTTTCCGCCAGCAACACCTCATCAAAACTGAATTCACCTTCCTCCTCATCAAACAACTCATCCAATGAGTCAGCCTGCCGCCTGCGGTATTTGTCAATAATCCGGTTGCGGGCCACCCGGTACAGCCAGGCTCCGGTTTGCTGAATGGGCTCGGAATGCACCACATTACTAAACTGATACCACACATCCTGCAAAATATCTTCTGCATCCTCGTCTGTATTCACCCGGCCGCGGATGAAATAAAACAACCGCTTGCCATAATCCCTTACTGTCTGAATGATATTTTGTTTGGCTTCGCTGCTCACCGGTATAGCCATTGCCTGACCCATTTATAAAGGCAGACGGCCCAACAAAGGAAATATTTTAAAAGGAAAAAGATTTTCCCTCCCTGAGTTTGCTCCAAAAGACTTTGTACAAATAAATGTTCAGGGCTAAAAGTCGTCACGCACCACCATTGTTCACCCCACGCTGCGTACATGCGCTGTAAGACCTGCCTGGCCGATTTACCTGCCGAAGGCATGACAGGCAGGTATAGCAAAAAAGACACAAAAACAACCAGGCATCCTGCAAAATAAAGCCTATCTTTACCGCGATAAATTGAGTGATGCTGCTCTTGTGGGGAAATGTTTACACTTGGTTCCCTTTCACCTGCATTTTGCTCATCTAGCCTGTTTATTTAACATCCGGTAAAACGCAGCATGCTGCTAATTCATTTATTATGACAACCGACCAGATAGAAAAGTACATTGACACTAAAGCAAGGAAAGAAAGTCCGGTGAGCATTCATTTCAAAGACCGCCAAACGGTAACAGGCATTTTTATTCAGCTGGCTGATTTTAGTGAACTGAAATCCAAAAATCTGTGGCGGGTGGTGAATAGTAAGAATATTGCGGAATGGAACAAATCGCATGACCATAACCTGAGCCGCATTTTTAATGGTATGTCCTTTACACGGCTTACTGAGGAGAAATAAGGATGGTGCCGGGGCAGGGAGGCATCCTGATTAAATCAGGAAAGCGGTTTCACATTTATTGCCATCGGGCCTTTGGGGCCGTGACCAATTTCAAAGCTTACTTTATCATTCTCATTTACCGGGGCAGAAAGGTTATTGGCATGCACAAAAATACTTTCTCCGCTGGCCTGGTCCCGGATAAATCCAAAGCCTTTTTCATGATTGAAGAATGTAACCCGGCCCGTGCGTATTGCATCTTCTGCTGACGGAACATACTTCGGTACCCCGATTTCAATATCTCCCAGTTTTATTTCCTTTTTTTTGCCGGGGTCTGGCGGTGTGGATGTGATAACACCGTTCTCGTCCACATAGGCCATCATTGCATCCAGCCCTTTGCCGCTGTTTGCCTGTTCTCTTCTTTCCTTTTTTCTTTCGGCCTTATCTTTTTTCTCCTGCAGCTTTTTCTTTTCTCTTTCTTTTTTGTTCCAGGAATCTGCCATTTCGTTGTAGTTGGTGAAGATATATTTTGGTGAAGGTAGGCTATTGAGGCGGTAATGCAGGTAAATCTTTCAAGCGGTTATTGCCTGTTCTCTTTTCTTGGTCTCCTGCAAGCTTGCCTGCCGCAGGCAGGGCGGGAATAGAAAAAAATATGCTCAGGGCTAAAGCCCATACAGGAACTCTGCCATTGACCCCGGTCTTAAGACCGGCGTAAATGCAAATACTTTGAAAAAGGACTTTAGTCCTGTTACCCAACAGCCCGCTACTCATCACCCGCTGCCAATGTACCCCACGCCGCATACCTGGGCTGTGAGACCTGTCTGCCGATTTACCTGCCGAAGGCATGACAGGCAGGCTTCCCAGAAAAAAGGACTTTATTTCTTAAATTAAGAAGCCGCTTTCTTCTCCTTTCCGCCTACTGGCGGAGAAGGCCGGGATGGGGCTTCATTCCTGAACACAACATTATTGTCAAATACGTCAACTAACACCGGCTTGCTCTTATCAATATCCCCCGCCAAAATTCTTTTTGAAAGCTGGTTCACAATTTCTTTTTGTATCAGCCGCTTCAATGGCCGGGCGCCAAACTGAGGGTCAAAGCCCTGCTCAGCTAAAAACTCCAAAGCATAATCGCTGAACTGTAACTGTATGCCGCTTTCGGCTACAAGCTTTGTCAGTGCATTCAGCTGTATCTGCACAATGCCTTTTATCTCCTTCATCATCAGCGGGCGGAACATGATGATCTCATCCACCCGGTTGAGAAACTCAGGTCTGATGGTCTGCCGCAGCAGGTTCATCACTTCCACTTTTGCTTTTTCGGTTACCACCTCCACATTCTTCTCATTCACCTTTTCAAAATGCTCCTGTATAATGTGGCTTCCGATATTACTCGTCATAATGATGATAGTGTTCTTAAAGTTCACCACACGGCCTTTGTTATCGGTCAGTCTTCCATCATCCAGCACCTGCAGCAATACATTCCATACATCGGGATGAGCTTTTTCAATTTCATCCAGCAATACCACACTGTAAGGTTTTCTGCGCACCGCTTCGGTCAGCTGCCCGCCTTCATCATATCCCACATAACCGGGAGGGGCGCCTACCAGGCGGCTCACGGTATGTTTTTCCTGGTACTCACTCATGTCAATGCGGGTCATCATGCTTTCATCATCAAACAAATATTCGGCGAGGGCTTTGGCCAGTTCTGTTTTACCCACACCGGTAGTACCGAGGAAAATAAAGGAACCAATCGGTTTCTTCGGGTCCTGCAGACCGGCACGGCTTCTTCTAATGGCATCGGCCACGGCGGTAATGGCTTCCTCCTGCCCCACCACCCTTTCATGCAAATGCTCTTCCAGCTTCAGCAGTTTTTCCCGGTCACTCTGCAGCATCTTGGTTACGGGTATACCGGTGGCTTTGGCTACACTTTCGGCAATGTCTTCGGCGTCCACTTCTTCCTTTAATAAACGTTTCTCCGTAGAGTTAATTAGCTGATTGGTTAATTGGTTAATCAGTGTTTCCTGTTCTTTTATTTTACCGTAACGTATCTCCGCCACTCTGCCATAATCGCCTTCTCTTTCGAAGCGTTCCGCTTCCTGCTTGAGTTTCTCTACTTGTGCCTTGGCATCTTGTACCTGCTCTACGAGTTCTTTTTCTTCTTTCCATTTGGCCTTGTAAGTATCTCTTTCCACACTCAGGTTGGCGATTTCAGTATTCAGTTCTTTCAGCTTGGCTTCATCATTTTCCCGTTTGATAGCTTCCCGTTCTATTTCCAGTTGCCTTATTTGTCTTTCTAATGTATCTAACTCTTCAGGCATGCTGTTCATTTCCAAACGAAGCTTGGCAGCGCTTTCATCTATTAAGTCAATGGCTTTATCAGGCAAAAAACGGTCGGTGATATAGCGGCTGCTCAATTCTACCGCCGCTATGATAGCTTCATCTTTTATCCGTACATGATGATGAGTTTCATAACGATCTTTCAATCCCCTTAATATGGAGATAGCATCTTCCACTGAAGGTTCATCTATCATCACTTTCTGGAAACGGCGTTCCAGCGCTTTATCCTTTTCAAAAAATTTCTGGTATTCATTCAGTGTGGTGGCACCTACAGCCCTTAAATCACCTTTGGCCAATGCCGGTTTTAAAATATTGGCGGCATCCATGGCCCCTTCGCCGCCGCCGGCGCCTACGAGGGTGTGTATCTCATCAATAAACAAAATGATTTCGCCGTCACTGGTGCTTACTTCTTTTACCACGGCTTTCAGTCTTTCTTCAAACTCACCTTTATATTTTGCTCCGGCTATCAATAAACCCATATCCAGTGCATAAATGGTTTTTGATTTCAGGTTCTCGGGCACATCGCCATTCACTATTCTGTGTGCAATGCCTTCGGCGATGGCTGTTTTACCCACGCCGGGTTCGCCAACGAGTATGGGGTTGTTTTTTGTGCGACGGGAAAGTATATGCAGTGTCCGTCTTATTTCTTCATCCCGCCCGATCACGGGATCAAGCTTTCCCTGCCGGGCCAGTTCATTTAAATTCTTTGCGTATTTATTCAGCGCATTGAATTCCTGCGACTGCGTTTGTGATGTAACAGCTTCGCCTCTTCTTAAATCTTTAACAGCGGCTATCAGTCCTTTTTCAGTAAGACCTGCATCTTTCAGCAGTTTGGCTACAGCATCATTGCCCTGCACGATGGCGAGCAGTAAATGCTCCGGTGTTACAAATTCATCATTGAACTGCTTCAGTGAAGCGCCGGCCCTTAATACAACGCTGTTTGCCTCCCTGCTAATCTGCTGGGCAGGTTCACCGCTTGTTTTAGGTAGTTTATTGATCAATTCATCCAGCTTGCTGTCCACCAAATGGATGGTTACATTGTTCTTTTTGAGTAAGTATTCCACCGGCGAATCTTCCTGTTCCAGCAACGCTTTCAGGATATGTTCCGTCTCAATGTTCGGATTCTTTGCATTGAAAGCAAGCTGCTGCGCCTGCTGAAAGGTTTCGGCGGCTTTTATGGTGAAGTTTCCCAAGTTCATATACCCCATATCCGCCAGTTGGCGGAGCTTATTTTTTTAGTTATTACATTTATTTTCTAATTCATAGCTCATGATATATAAAAACCTTTATGCAATCAGCAAAAACCGTTCTTTCCCCCTTCATGGGGGTCAGGGAGTGTAACTATGGCATATAAAGTTAACCGACCCTGCATGAAAGTCATGTTAACCATTGGTTTTCTGCTATTGTTGCAGCCAGTATTTGCGCAGTATAACTGGACGGAGCTGGATAAAAAGCTGGCTGATAGCCGCCAGCTCCTGGGCAATAATGTGGTATGCCTCGTATGGAAGGGGGATTCATTGATCTATAAAAAAGAAATGGGCGGTTTTAATGCAAAAACCCAGGCCCCCATTGCAAGCTGCAGCAAATGGTTAACAGCCGCACTGGTAATGCAGTTTGTGGATGAAGGAAAATTATCGCTGGATGATAAAGTAGTGAAATACATTCCGGAATTTGAAAAATATTTTAAGAATTATATCACCATCCGTCATTGCCTGAGCCATATGACAGGCATTGCAGATGACAGTAAATTTTTAAACCGCATTTTGGAAAGAAGAAAATTTTCTTCGCTGGAAGATATAGTGAACAGTTTTGCTGCAAGAGAGATCAGGGCTGCCGAAGGCACTGATTTCTGGTATGGCAATATTGGTTTGAATATTGCAGGCAGGATTCTTGAGGTGATCGGTAAGAAAAAATTTGAGACTCTGATCAAAACAAAACTCTTTACACCACTGGGTATGACGAAAACAACTTTTGCAGATATGAACGGATGGCCGGTGAATCCATCCGGAGGGGCAAAATCAACAGCAGATGATTACATGAAATTCCTGGTGATGCTTTTGAATAAAGGCAAATACAATGGCCAGCAAATACTCAGTGAAAAATCAGTAAATGAAATGATGCAGGTACAGAATAATCCGGAACAAATTAAATATGCACCAAAAGCTGCTGAAGGATTTACTTATGCATTAGGCAGTTGGGTAGTGGAAGCCCGGGATACCACAGATCCCCTCAGGTATTCACCTAAAAGGCCAACTGTTCCGCCCTTTCCTGAAACTAAACAATTAGCTACGCCATTAGCCAGCCCCGGCTTATTTGGCACCTGGCCGATGATTGATTATTGCAGGGGCTATGTCTATATCGTTTTTGTAAAAAATTTTTTAGGAGACGAGAGGGCAGATGCACATCTTGAATTAAAAAAATAATTGATAAGCAGATTGTTTCTGAATGTAATTGAAGAGTTCGGGCAAGCATTTAGCTAAAAGCTTGTGGCTAAATGCTTGAAGCTTGCAGCTATATTCCTACCAGTAAACAATGTACAATGCAGCCAGTATGCCCAGCACCAGCAGCATTCCGGTTGCAAAACCGGTTGACACCCTGAACATGGATCTGTCCACCTCCATGGCTTTGGGATTGTCTTTTGATTTGGGGCCCAGCAAACCAAACAGCACAATCAGCGCCACGCAGGCAAGGAACACCACTCCCATCCTGTTCATAAACGGTAAGGCCGGAACGGTATACTTCAGCAAGGCCGATAAGGGAATACTGATGATGGTGGCGGCCAGCGCCCCGCCGGAGTTGGAACGTTTCCAGAAGAACCCCATCAGGAACATGGCAAGGATGCCCGGTGAAATGAACCCGGTGAACTCCTGTATGTAATTAAATCCCTGCCCGAAACTCTTTAAACCCGGCGCAATAGCCAGCGCTATAACAAAGGCGCCGATTACCACCCAGCGTCCTGTTTTCACCACCGTTTTATCATCGGCATTTTTGTTCATAAAGCGTTTGTAGATATCAAGGGAAAAGATGGTGGAAATGCTGTTCGCTTTTCCTGCCAGCGAAGCAACAATGGCTGCCGTCAGCGCTGCAAAAGCAAGGCCCTTCAGCCCTGCCGGCAACAGGTTCAGTAAAATGGAATAAGAATTGTCAGGCTTTACCATCCCGTTTTCCATAATGCCTGAACTGATACTTTCATGTGCGCCGTTAGTATACAGCACATAACAGGCAATGCCCGGAAGCACCACAATCACCGGCATCAGTAACTTTAAAAAGGCTGCAAACAATAACCCTTTTCTTGCCGTTGGCAAATTGGCACCCAGGGCCCGTTGAGTGATATACTGGTTACAGCCCCAGTAGCTCAGGTTGGCAATCCACATTCCTCCAATCAGTACAGCAAGACCCGGCAACTGACCCCATGGATCGGACATGCCGCCCTGCCCGTCATGCACCAGGTATTTTCCCTTTTCAAATACCATATGAAAATGATCAGGGGCTTTTTGTTTTAATAAACTCAGCCCCTCCATCATGCCGGCGCCTGTGCCCACTTTGTCAGACACAAGATTTAAGGCAAGATAGGTAGTGGCCAAACCGCCGAGTATCAGAAAGAATACCTGTATTACATCGGTGTAACCAATCACCCTCATGCCGCCGAGGGTAATAAAGATGGCAAAAATGACAAGACCCAGGGCACACCAGAAAAAATCGGCCCCAAGCATATGCTGCAAACTCAATGCGCCGAGATAAATAATAGAAGTAAGGTTAACCAGTACATACAGCAATAACCAGAATACCGCCATAATGGTGGCCACCCTGCCATCATACCGCTGCCGGAGAAACTGCGGCATGGTATAGATTTTATTTTTAAGGTAAAGCGGCATAAAGAAAACCGCCACCACAATAAGGGTAAGTGCCGCCATCCATTCATAGGAAGCAATGCCCAGACCCAGTGCAAAACCCGAACCGCTCATACCGATGAACTGCTCGGCAGAAATATTGGAAGCAATCAGTGAAGCGCCGATTGCCCACCAGGTGAGTGAACCTTCTGCAAGAAAAAAATCTTTTGAATCATTATGCGTATTTTTTTTCCGCTGGTAAATCCAGTAGCCATACATGGCCACAATGATGAAATAGAAAAGAAAAACAATAATGTCTTTGGAAGCCAGGTGCATAAGCAGGGTTTTTAATCTGAAAAATATTGAAAATAACCTAAACCATACTGTATTATCTTTAATTTTAATTCACCGCAAACGTTATATGTACGAACACCGAAAACAACCTCTGGCATCAAGGGCCACATTTTACCAGCGCATACTGAAGAATATCATTGTGGCTATTACCATCATGGCGGGTTGTCTTGTAATCGGCATGGCGGGTTATCATTACTGGGGTGATATTTCCTGGATTGATTCTCTGCATAATGCTGCCATGATATTGAGCGGCATGGGTCCTGTGGCCGAACTAAATACCGTCAGCGGAAAAATATTTTCATCGGCCTATGCTCTTTTCAGCGGGATTATTTTCATCACCAATGTCGGCATCATCCTGGCACCGGCCATTCACCGGTTACTTCACCGGTTGCATATTGAGCAAGAATAGGGAAAATGGCCGCATATTTTCCCGAATATCAGTTTTCCTTTTTTACCAGCACCACTTTGCTCCGGTCGGCCTTATAAATAGCTTCATAAAATTTCACAAGCTCCGTATAATCAGAAAAGGGAAAGCGACCGCTGTAATGCTCGATCACCCTGTAATAATATAACTTATCATTTTCCAGCTTTGTCCGGCATTCATACTTTCCGAATTTGGTGCTGAGCGACACATCCTTCGGCATCGCTTCCGGCATATAGCCGGGCGGCAGACTGATCTCAACCGTATCCACATCTTTATACTCCAGCGTCAGTTCAATATCATATTTTCTATCCTCAGTTGACTGCAGTTTCCGGTTATGACGGGTCATGATATTAGGAACTATAAATAATCTTTTGCCGGTGATGGTGGCATAAGTACTGACAACAATGTCCAGTTTTTCCTCAATAGCCGGAAGGGCTGTTTTGGTTTCCGTGTACTCAAAATGGCTGATATCATAAGTAGGAAAGTCGAGCTGTTCATTCAGTGCTTCTTTTACTTTTTCCTTGCTCAGGTTATTAATCAGGCTGTGATAATCGTCCTGCTGAATACCGGTGTACAGCGTAGTGACCTTTACTTCCAGTGTGGCATCAGCATCCAGCACTGCTTTAATATTTCTGATTTCAAGGTTTTCGTTCAATCCGTATTTTGGTGTTCTTACCAATATGCCGCCTTCTTCAGTTACCAGTAAAGCGTAACGGTTATCCGTGTGGCCGCCAAGGTAGCCCCCCGGCAGCGTCTGACTGGTGCATTCCAACCACATGGTATCTTTTACAAAAGGTACACATAGAATAATGTGATTGAATGGGTCTTGCGGAAAATCCGGTGTAAAAAAATATTCACCCCTGCCTGATCTAATCAAAGTATAATATGACTTAATACCTGCTTCTTTAAGTAAAGAGAGCATATAATTGCTCAGGGCCTTGCAATCGCCGTAAGAGATTTTCGCAACATACGAAGCATCAAAAGGTTGTAAACCTCCAATACCCAACTGTATACTGATGTAGCGGGTATTTTTCTGCAAATACTCATATAATACTTTCACTTTCTCCCGGCTATCATGAATGCCGGTTTTCAGGGCATGCACCTTTTGCTTTACTGCATCCGGAAGTTGGTCCCTTCCCCTGTTAAGCTCAAGTTGGAAAAGGCCCATTTCCTTCCAGGCTGACAGCGAGCCATTGTAGCCAGCAATTTCAAACTTCTCAGGGCTCAGAAATACACAGGTAGTTCTCCATGCAAGATGTGGAGCTGCATATTCATTGACAAGAGCCGGTAGATTATCAACCTCCCAATTCATTTCTTTTTCGCCCTTATTATTTTCAACTACCGGATTAGTTCTGGTATAGTTTATCATTTTATATTTCAAACTATACCAGGCTGGTAATTTAAGAGAAAGGACAGCCTTTTCCACTGCATAAAATTCTGCTGGTTGTGGAAACCAATCGGGCAAAACATACGTATTGTTGAACTCTGTAATAACTTCGTACGCGACCGTGTATGGGTAGTTTTTATAGAAAAAATCATGAACTTTCGTTCTGCTGTCTTCCATCAAACTTATAGAGCTTACGGCACTGTAATCTTTGACATCTTTGTTCTTTACAGATTTTATTTCCCTTCCTTCTGCATTAAAAAGTTTTCCGTCAATAGACTTTATGCTGCGAAGTTTATCATAATATTTATAAAACGATGCATACCGGTCGCCAGCCTCATTTAAAATGGTTATAGCATATTTTTCATACAATCTCGCCTTAATCATGGAAAAAATCTCATAATCTGTAACAGCAGTCCTTTTCACCACATTGGCATTTTTTAACAGAGGAGCCGGTATCCTGGATACAGCATACTCACCATTGCCGGACCACCCTTTAAAGGACAGTATTGCCACCAGGAAGAGTATCGTTCCCCCCTTTGTCATAAATCAGTTTTTCTTTTTAAACACTATCTGTTCAGCCTGTTTTTTAACTACCAGGTTAAAAAACTCCCGCAGCATTTCGTATTCATCCGGGTGGAAATATGCCCTTCCGATTTTTATGCGGGACCGGAAGGAAATATTATTCCCTGATTGGGAAACCCTGTATTCAAAGAAGCCATGGTTTCCCTCATTTAACTTCAGCATCATGGACTTGGGCAGTTCATCCACTGCATAACCCTGCGGCACTTCCATTTGCAGGTTGTATGTTTCATCCATTGTAAACGGCATTTCAACCGGATAAAAGCGTTTGGCCGACTTAAATAAATTTTCCCTGTATGCTTCCCCAAACATGGGATTAAAATAGATGATGTCTTCCTTTTCAGAAATAAGGTCAAAATCATAATGAATACCCAGCACCTGATCGTATTGTTGCAGTGAATCAATTCCGAAATTGCTGATGCGCACTTCGGTACCGAAGTCCTTTTGTATGTCTTTTTGTAATTGTTCCATTCCCTTTTCCTTTACTTGTTCCCGCAGCTGAAATGACTCATAATAACCCGGCATCTGTGTTATGCTGCCAATCAGGTTGCCTTTCTCATCATTTACCACAAAAACAGTAGTGTACTTTGTTTCTGTGAGTTTATAGGCACTGAGCGTCACCACTTCTGCCGTTTTACTGATGGCCCGGGCCTCATCATTATAACAGCGAAGGGGCAGCCAGCCAAAACCCATCATAGGTTCTGAAGCATCGAGGAAAATCGTTTTGCCATCAATATTCGCCCTGCAGATAACATAGTTATACTGATGCAACAATGGAAATGGGGAGTAAACAAACCCGTTCGGCCTTGTGCTGAGCAATACAGGGCAGGCATCAATATTTTCCTGCAGCAGCATGACAGTAAGCAGCAGGTTAATTTCAGCCACATTTCCTTTCCGTGCCTTTATCAGGTTTTTGAGTGTCAGATCCATGGTACGCCGGTTGTGGTCAGTGCAGGTAAAATTATCCCTCACCCACACATAAATTTTCCGGGCCAGTTCAGTGTTATTGGCTGTACCTTTATGAAGCGGTTCTGTCAATTCCTTTATCCACCCGCTGTTTTTTCCCAATTGTTCGCCAAAATATTCAGCTTTCATCATTTTTTCAGCCACAGTTACCTAGCTTTCTATCAGCTTTTTTTCCGCCAGGGGCTTTCTGAACTCAGTAAGCTGGAATTCTATCTTAGCGATATGATTATCTATAGTTGATGTAAAATCTTCTTCTTTTAATGCCGCAACATTTTTCATCACCCAATGATATTCCGTCACATTGGAACTGATCATATAGCGTTCCGTATTATATGACGTTAATGTATTCATTACCTGGAAAGTTTCAAACCTTTCTTTCTACTCTTCCAAATCAAATTTCTTGTAACCCTGCGTCAGGAAAACATAGCCCATGAATTCAGGAACAGAAAGATTGTATTCACTCCACAAACGGGGATAAGCTCCCTGGAATTCCCATGGTTGCAGGTTGGAGAGAAAATCTGAGGTAATAGTATATTCATATTCAATAATAGAACCCTCTTTTACATTGGGAAAAGTAAATTTCTTTACCCCCCAGTTCTTGTCTATCTTATCCTTAAACACATTTTCCTTTACATCCAGTTTGGACTCCACAACTTTCCCGTTTTCCAGGTTATAGGTTACGGCCTTTAGTTTTTCCGGCTTCTCTTCATCATCGCCGGTTGAAAAGAGCCGGATAGAAACATTGCTGAGATCAAAACCATTTTTATTGAGGATATGAATCCGCTTATGGTGTTTAAACACCAGCGAGAACCAGCCCTTGCTGTTGCCTTCAATCTTACTGGTGCCAATGTCACTAATGATAACGGCATTGGCGCTGCTGTCCACACTGTAAATTTTAGCGGCAAAATCCTTTTCCGCAACATCCCCAAACCTGATCTTATTATAGCTTTGCCCGGTTGCAGCAGATGTTATCAGTACTGTAAACAAAAGCAGTGGTAGTTTCATAATGGTGTTTGTGGTTAGAAGGAAGAAAAAACTATATACCAATTTTACAAAAAAAATGGCAACCTTGCCTGATAAAACAAAATGAATTTTATCATAGATGACAAGAATGACTAATGAAAAAGTTGCAGCAGCATACACAAATTGTTAAGCAAACCGCCGCTAGCGGGGGCTTTGATTATTGTGGTATAGCCCCGGCCCGGCCGCTGGATGATGATGCCCGGCGGCTGGAAGCATGGCTGCAAAAAGGTTACCACGGCAGTATGGCCTATATGGAGAAGTATTTTGACCTGCGGATTGACCCTGCCAAACTGGTACCCGGCGCCCGATCGGTTATCACACTTTTAAAAAACTATTACCCATCGCAACAGCAGTTGCCCGGAACGCCAAAAATTTCCAAGTATGCCTGGGGTAAGGATTATCACGAAGTGTTAAGAGAAAGGCTGAACAGTTTTCTTCATCGCATCCGTGAGGAAATAGGTGAAATACACGGCCGTGGTTTTGTGGATTCGGCCCCGGTGCTGGAACGAAGCTGGGCGCAGCAAAGCGGCCTCGGCTGGGTTGGTAAAAACGGTAACCTTATTACAAAACAAAGCGGATCTTTTTATTTTATTGCCACCCTAATCACTGATCTTGAGCTGCAATATGATGACCCTTTTGCCAAAGATTATTGCGGCACCTGCACCCGTTGTATGGATGAATGTCCTACCAATGCCATACTGTCAGATAAGGTCATTGATGGCAGCAGGTGTATTTCTTACTTCACCATTGAGCTGAAAGAAATGCTGATACCCGGTGAAATGAAAGATAAATTTGACAACTGGATGTTTGGCTGCGATACCTGCCAGGATGTGTGCCCCTGGAACCGCTTCAGTAAACCGCACAGCGAAAAAGCTTTTACACCGCTTCCCGAAGTATTAAATCTTTCAACAAAAGAATGGGAAGCGATGACGGAAGAAAGTTTCAGGCAACTGTTCAGGAATTCTCCGCTGCTCAGAAGCAAGTTTAAAGGAATACAAAGGAACCTGAAATTTATTTCAAGGTAAATAAGGGGAATATTTTACCTGCAGCCGCATTGCTGTTCACATTCCTGCAGCGTTTCAAAGGGCACCACGCCGCCGCATCCGCCCCAGATAAATACTTTGCACTTCTTTTCTGTTTTGTCAAAATAATATTTTGGAAAAGCAGCCTGACAAATTCCGGCGTCAGGCATCATATTACATCTGCTTGATTTTATACAGTTTTTCCTGCAAGATGTTAAAAACAGTAAGGGGAAAAGAGAAAATATGACAAGATTTCTCATGCCTGAAGATTCTCAAATATACAAACCTTTAAGGGCAGATTATTTTGATAGCAGGGCTTTCAGGTTTTCCAGCCCTTTTTCCATAACCGGGCCATAACGTTTTTCCAGCAGCAAAGAGGAAAATTTTTCCCAGGGATACCAGCGCAGTTTAAAATCCATGTACCATTGAACGGTAACCGTATTTGGAACAGCGGCTTCGTATACATTCCACCCGGTAATGCCTCGGCAGCCGTTTTTCAATATACTGCTGGCTTTAACAGATGAATCGGTGATAGCGGTAATCTCCGGTAGCACTTGTGCCGAATCAGCACCCGGATACCATTGTTTCCATCGGGAAGTATCTGTCAATTGCGTCAACACGGTTGCTTTATCCGTATTAATGTCAATAGCCTTTGATATTCTGACCCCGGAAGGAAAGAAAAATGATATAAATGTGATCAGCAAAGTGAAAACAATAAGGCTGATGAATCCGAGTTTAATAATTCTCATCTTACCTGCTTAACATTTAAAAACGAATAACTCAAATAATTCTCTGTTAATTACTAACTACTTACTATTGGCAATTGACTACGGACTACCGACTACTCCCTCCCTCACTCCCATTTCAATACCCTTACAAGAATAATATAGGTAATGATCATCCAGATACCCAGAATTCCCAGCTCCTTTAAACAATGAGTGATATGCAATCCTTCAAACGCAATCTTTCTTACAGCATCATTATATTGGGTAAGCGGCAATACCCGGCAAATTTCCTGCAGCCATTTGGGAAAAACTTCGATGGGGAAGAAAGTTCCCGACAGCATCATTTGCGGAAAACCAAAAAGGTTTATGAGCAAAGGAATGGCGGCATCACTTTTAACAATACTGCTGAAAATCAAACCTACACCCAGCAAAAAGAACAGCATGACGATGGTCATAAAGTTGATCTCTATGAAAGTAATTACACCGTGCTGAAGTGTGAAATTAAGCACAAAATGCCCGAACAGAATGAGGACGATCACGCTCAGCAGCTGAAAAAAAAGGCGGCTCATCCCGATGCCCAGCAGGATGTTTACCCGGCTGACCGGGGTTGCATAAAATCTTTTTAATACCAATTGCTCCCGCAATCCGAAAAAAGTGAAGGCAATGCCAAAAAGGGTGGAGAACAGGATGGAAAATCCAAGCTGCCCGGGCAAAATAAAATCAATCTGGCGGTATTTTCTTACTGTTTCAATTACCGGGTTTCCAATTTCAACGTAATTCTCATAACTGTCATTCAGGGCCTTTCCCATTTGCAGCTTCACCAGATCCAGTGCAGGTATAAATGTGAAAATAGTATTGGAGCTTGCAGTTGTTGACCTTACTTTAACCGTGTAATGTGGTTTATCAACGCTGTCAATTGTCTTTTCAATATCAAGAAGGGCAGTCAGCCTGCCTTTTATCAGGTCTTTTCTCCTTTCAGCAGTATCCGGGTATTCGATTATTTTGACGCCCGGCACCATTTTTAGTCCCTTATAAAAAAAATCAGCTGTATCAACCGGGTTTTCCAGTGCGATACGGTAGGTCACCCCGCTGCCGCTGCCAAAAGCGCCGAATATCAGCACAAAAATTATTGGAAACATCAGGCTGAAAAAGATAGCGGCGGGATTGGTAAAAATAGCCTTGAAACTGGCCCGGGTAACTGCCCATAAGGCCCGCCATTGGTTGTAAGGTCGTTGCTGTGGTTCCATGCCAGCGGGCAAATGTATTTAATTACACCATTAATACATAAAATAAAGATATTTGAAGCCAAAGATGAGCAAAGCTTATTTATTAACTGGCGGCAACATCGGCGACAGGGAAAAAAAACTTGCTGCTGCAAAAGAACAAATCAAACAGCAGTGCGGGAAAATTATCAACGCTTCTTCCCTGTATGAAACAGCCGCCTGGGGTAACACCCATCAGCCCCCGTTTCTTAACCAGGCTTTTGAAATAGAAACGGGACTGACGGCACGGCAACTCATACGGCGCATACTGAAACTGGAAAAACAAATGGGCCGCATACGGAAAGAAAAATACGGACCACGCATCATTGATATTGACATCCTGCTTTTCAATGATGAAATACATAACTACCCCCTGCTGCAAGTGCCCCATCCCGAGATGCAAAACCGCCGCTTTGCCTTATTGCCGCTGGCTGAAATTGCTCCGGGAATCATTCATCCCGTACTGAAAAAAACCATTAAGGAGTTGCTGAATGAATGTCCTGACCTGCTGGAAGTAAAAAAGTATTCCTGATTTTTTCCACAGGCTTACAGGAAGAATTTTTAGGCCCTTGCATTTAACCTATTTTGCAACCTCTTCAATGAATTATCATTTCATCACCATAGAAGGCAATATCGGCGCCGGCAAAACCACCCTGGCACACCTGCTCAGCAAACACTATAATGCCCGGCTGGTGCTTGAAGAGTTTGCCGACAACCCTTTTCTTCCCAAATTTTATGAAAACCCCCAGCAATTCGCTTTTCCGGTGGAATTGTTTTTCATGGCCGAACGATATAAGCAGCAAAAAGACCTGATTCAGCAGAAAGACCTTTTCCAGAGTCTTACTATTTCAGATTACCTTTTTACCAAATGTCTTCTGTTCGCAAAGGTTACATTGCCTGAAGATGAATTCCGGCTTTACCAGCGGCTGTTCGAGATCATTCACCAGCAGCTCATACAGCCTGATATCCTGATATACCTGCATACGCCGGTGTCAAAACTGCAGGCCAACATCAAAAAGCGCAACCGCTCTTACGAGCAAAATATCCCTGACGACTATCTTTTTAATCTCCAGGAAACCTATACGCATTACATCAAACAGCATAATGTAAAAACATTATTTATTGATGCCGGTAATGCCGATTTTCTGCACAATGAAAAACACCTGCAGGTGATTTATGATGCGCTGGAAAAAGATTACGAAGAAGGACAGCATTATATTACGCTGCCATAGAAATTTTTATTATTCCTTGCTTACTGCATCATCATCCCCTTATTTAATTATTTTTGATAATGACCGGAAATGAACAGTCATCCCGCAGCATCAGAACTATTATTAATGCCGAATTCACCTGGTTCATAACTTCAAGAATTCTCTTTATAGCCGGCCTCCGGATGACGCCTGTATTATTGGGCTGGCGGCTGTATGAGTTAACAGGAAGCAAACTGGCATTAGGTATTCTCGGTTTATCAGAAGTTATTCCCGCAATTACCCTGGCTTTGCCTGCGGGTGTTAAAGTTGACAGAAGCAATAAACACCGCCTCCTCAGTATTTGTATTTTAATTTATTTGCTACTGGCTCTGTGTCTTTTATTGGTCACATCGCCATGGATGGAAAAGCAATTTCACCGTCCGGTTGTTGAATGGAGTATTTATGCACTGGTTTTTGGAACCGGGGTTGTAAGAGCTTTTAGCAGTTCTGCTTTAAATTCGTTCCTCGCACAACTTGTACCTGCCTCGTCGCTTGTAAAAGCAGTATCCGTGAACAGCATGACCTGGCTTGCAGCAGCCGTGGCTGGCCCAGCCCTCGCAGGAATACTTATGGCTTATACTAATATCACTGTTGCTTTCAGTACTGCAAGTTGTTTTATCATCATTGCTTTTTTTCTTTTCCGGAAAATAAAAGCCAAGCCTGTTGTTTGGCAGGGAACCAATAAAACATGGGATGGTGTAAAAGAGGGTTTGAAGTTTGTATTCACACAAAAAGCATTGCTTGGCGCCATGAGCCTTGATATGTTTGCAGTTTTATTTGGAGGCGCCGCAGCCTTACTTCCAGTTTTTGCCAATGATATTTTACAGGTGGGTCCCCAGGGATTGGGATGGCTGGTGGCTGCAACTTATATCGGAAATTTTATAGCGATTGCCTGGCTTACAAAATATCCGCTTAAGAAAAAACAGGGAAAACTGCTTTTATCAGTAGTTGCAGGCTTTGGGCTTTGTATCCTGGTATTTGCCATTTCAAAAAATTTCTGGCTCAGCTTTGCAGCATTATTCATCAGCGGACTTTTTGACGGGGTCAGTGTTATCATCAGGGGAACCATTGTGCAATTATTCGTTCCGGATGAAATGCGGGGAAGAGTGTCGGCCGTAAACTCTATGTTCATCAACTCATCCAATGAACTGGGACAGTTTGAAAGCGGCGTGGCAGCTACCCTGTTGGGCACTGTACCCTCCGTTATCTTCGGCGGATGCATGACTTTATTGGTTGTTGTATTTACCTGGTTCAAAGCGCCGGGACTTCGTAAATTTGAGTATTAGTTTTTTTAGCCCAACTTCAGTACCTTGGTTGGAATTTGGTTGCGCCTGCCTGCCATGCCTTCGGTAGGTAACCCGGCAGACAGGTCGCACACTTCATCGTCCGGTTCGCTGCTGAGCAAAAATTCACTCCATCATGCCTCCAAAATTTTGTAAGCTCCGGTTCCACTCTCCCAAAGCAGAGAGTGTGCAGAATCTCCCTTCTAAATGATTAACAATAGTGTGAGGCCGATATGCTTCAATTCACTTGTAACTTCATTCCCAGTGAAAATTTTCCGTTTTAAGAAACCGGAAATTTCCGGGACCTCTGGAATTTATGAAATCTCTTAACCTTCTTTTTATGCACCGCCGCACATTCATCCAGAACACAGCCATTACGCTTGGCGCTCTCAGCTTATAACAGCAAAAAATATTTTCTGCCTTAGTACAGGAGCCATGGAAAATAACCCTGCTTCGGAATGACATCGGAATTTTTGACGAAAGAGGCGGCACCATTGCCTTCCTGCTTTCCAAAAAAGGCATCGTGGTGGTGGATTCACAATTTCCTGATCAAAGCAAACACCTGATCGATGAACTGAAGAAGCGCAGTGAAAAACTATTCAAACTGCTTATCAATACTCATCACCACAGTGATCACAGCAGCGGCAATATATCTTTTAAAGGGATTGTAGAACATGTGCCGGCGCATGAAAACTCTAAAAAGAACCAGGAGAATGCTGCCAAACAAAATAAATCAGAAGATAAACAGCTTTACCCCGATCAAACTTATACCAATACCTGGTGCCAGAAAGCGGGAAAAGAAAGGATCTGTCTTTATTATTATGGCGCAGCGCATACCAACGGCGACAGCTTCATCCACTTTGAACATGCCAATATTGTGCATTGCGGCGACCTGCTGTTTAACCGCCGCCATCCCTATGTGGATCGTGGCGCCGGCGCTAATATCAAAAGCTGGATGGAAGTACTGAACAAGGCGTTGAATAAATTTGATGAAGAAACCATCTATGTATTTGGCCATGCCGGCAATGGTTATAAAATAACCGGCACATCAGACGACCTGCACAAATTCCGGGATTACCTTGGTAATGTGCTCAAATTCACTGAAACCGAAATAAAAGCAGGCAAGACAAAAGAAGAATTCCTTAAAGCTACTGCGGTACCCGGCAGTGATGAGTGGAAAGGCGATGGCATACAAAGACCGCTGGGAGCGGCCTGGGAGGAGTTGACGGGGAAATGATCTTTTACAGATTTCTTCGTTGCTATTACCGTCCTTCCTGGTATTTCGTTTCGCACCTTTATCCCTACACCCCCACCACCCCCCTTTTATCAAACTGAATCCTTCTTTTAAAAATGATTTTCACCCTTCTAATATCCGGGTGCAGGGGGTTCAGCATATAATTTATTTCTTCATACACCAGCACACTGGGTACGGCCAGCAGCAATCCGGTTTTGCCCCTCAAAAATTTATCTCCAAGTTTTTTTGTTACAGGCCGGGTATCCGGCGCATCCCAGCCGGCAGGTAAGCCCGCCGGTTCAATCAATTCCGGCTTTATTGAATCAGGCACTGATAAAGTTACAAGCAGGTAATTTTTTACATCCAGCATTTTAGCAGGGGCATGCGCCAGCGTTTCAAGCAATGCCAATGCCCTTGTTGAAGAAGTATAAATTGCAAACAAACCCCCGCTGTTCCACCGGCCCCCATAAAGCCTCGCTCCATTTCCCGATAAATCATCAGCATATTTTTCCTGTGTAATGCGAAACAACTCCATAATTATAAAGAGAAAATTTGTTCCTTGAGGTTTCAAAGCCCCCAGCGGGGGGATTTAATAGACCCCCTGCTCCAGCCTGCCCAGCAACCGGGTCACCATCTGAACGCCGAAAGTTGTATCCAAAAAGTCAAGCGGGGTTTTATTGCCAAGTGCAGCCAACGGACTATGCAACCATTCTGCAAAAGCCTGTTTTGTTCCAATAACTTCAATACCCCTTTGGGCAAAGGCAGCCAGTTCCAGCACTTTTTCTGTTTTTAAAGTATCCAGCAGTTCATCCTCATCTTTTCTCTGAATATTACGGTAAGATGAATGTAATAACCCGCTCATGGTTTCCATGGAAATGCCCAGGTGCTCCGCCAGTGATTTAAGGGTCGATTTTTTAATGCCCTCACGGGACAGGGCAATTAAATCAAAATCCCCGGCAAGTGATTTTTTTACTGATTTATTGCCGCCAAGAATTACTCTGAGGGTTTCATACTGCACAGCCGCTTCTGCCATTTTTGGCAATGGGGCTTCTTTGGCTGTATAGGGTTTTGTTTTTTTTGATTTGATGGCCATTTTCCATCTTTTTCCAAATATATGACATTTTGGTATAATTATATCCATTTTGTCATATTTTTTTTTCAACCATTTTTTCCAGAACATAATAGGTAATGGGGCAAAAAGTAGAGTTCTTCAGGGTAAGTGCCTGTCGCTTAAGAATTACATCCTCGTCCGTGTAAGGAAAGCGCCGGCAGTCGGATGGCCGCTGTTCATATATGCTGCAAAAATTGTTCTCTCCCAGAAAAGGGCAGGGCAATGACTTTAGCACAAAGTCGCCGTCATCATCCACTCCCAGATAAGTATCAATAAAATCACTTTCCCGCATTTTCAGATGTTTACTGATACGTTTAATATCCGGTGTTTTAAACCGTGGCGAATAATTTTTACAGCAGTTGGCGCATTGCAGGCAATCGATTTTTGAGAAAGCTTCTTCGTTCAGTGCAGGCAATCGCTTCAGCACTTTGTTCTTATTAGCCCGGTGTAAAAATCTTTTATATTCTTTCTGCCGTTCGCCTGATTTCTTTTCCCAGTTTGTAAGAAGGTTATTAGACATTGATGCAAGATACATTAAGTTATAAAGGTCATAAAAGTCATTGGTGGTTCCTGAACTGGCCTGTTTGACTGATATGACTTGTCTGACTGTTTTTGCGTGTATGGGAACAGCCAATGAACAGCTATTGATCCTTATTACCACACCGCTTTATCTTGTATGATAGGGCTTGAACTTATTCTCAGTCATGCCGGCCGCCGGCACAGCTACTCCTGGAAGGATACTATTCAGAACATCTACCTTATGTTGCTCAATGCAGGCATCGACCTGCTTTTCCGCGGTATTTATCTTTTTTTCATTCTTACTTTCTTTTTTGACCATCGCATAACGGGGTCCATTCAAAACCCGTGGCTTTACTGGATCCTCTTACTGGTTTTTGAAGATTTTATGTACTACTGGCTGCACCGGGTGGATCATTACTGCCGCCTGTTCTGGGCCACACATGTCACCCATCACTCATCGCCTAAATTCAATCTTACGGTTGGCTTTCGGCCCTCAGTACTGGAACCGTTGTACCGCTTCATCTATTTCATCCCGATTGCCTTGCTGGGTTTTCAGCCAATTGATATTGCTTTTATTTATGCTGCAACACAAACATGGGGTATACTGGTGCATACAGAAAAAATAAATAAACTCGGTTTCCTGGAATATTTTCTCGTCACTCCCTCTCATCACCGGGTGCACCATGGCTCCAATCCCAAATACCTGGATAAGAACATGGGCATGTTTCTTAACATCTGGGACAAACTGTTTGGCACATTTCAGCCGGAGCTGCCTGCTGCTGAATACCAGCCCATCCGTTACGGGTGAACCAAACCGCTGGAAAAAGAAGACCCGCTGAACATTGTGGTGCATGAATGGAATAGCATTGCCAGAGATATAAGCAGGAAAAACCTCACTTTCAAACAAAGGTTGAATTACCTTTTTGGCCCTCCAGGCTGGAGCCATGACGGCAACAGCAATACCAGTAGCGAACTTCGCAAAATGGAACAGAAAGGTAAGCGTTGAAATCGATGAAATCTGGCCTCCGGGCATTAACTTTGCCCCGCAAAAAGAAAGTCAAAATAGCCAAACAAATTAACCCGTAACGCCCCGTTTTTTTGGCACCGGCTGATATATTTTGACATCATAACTTAATTTGATTCTATTTGACATTTTTGATTTATGAACCTACTCGAACAACAATCCAGCGAATTTATCCGCCGACATATCGGCCCCAATGAAAAAGACACCCAAAAAATGCTGAAGAAGATCGGCGCAGGCAGCCTTGATGAACTGATTAATAACACGGTCCCTTCTTCTATCCGGATGAGCAAACAGCTTGACATCCCGGCTGCCATGAGTGAACATGAGTACCTGAGGCACATCAAGGAAGTATCGTTAAAGAATAAAGTATTTTCCAACTACATCGGGCAAGGTTATTATGATACAATCACCCCTTCCGTAATTCTCCGCAATATTTTTGAAAACCCCGGATGGTATACTCAATACACCCCTTACCAGGCAGAGATATCACAGGGCCGTTTGGAAAGCCTGCTGAATTTTCAAACCATGGTGAGTGACCTGACCGGTTTGCCTATCGCCAATGCTTCGCTGCTTGATGAAGCTACAGCCGCTGCCGAAGCGATGACCATGTTCTTTAATACGCTCAACAAACAAGATCATATTGAAAGGCCAAATTTTTTTGTTGACAGGGAAATATTTCCCCAAACAAAAGATGTACTGGTAACAAGGGCTGTACCAGCAGGTATTGAAATAACTGAAGGCGATTATAAAAACGCCGCCCTTGATATAAGTTATTTCGGCGCAATTGTTCAATACCCGAATGATAAAGGCTCTATTGAAGATTACAGGAATTTTATTGAGAAAGTGCATGCGGCAGGCGGTTTTGTGGTCATGGCCACCGACCTGCTGGCATTAACGCTGATAACCCCTCCGGGTGAACTGGGCGCTGATTGTGCTATTGGATCAGCCCAGCGTTTTGGCGTGCCGCTGGGTTATGGCGGCCCCCATGCCGCCTTTATGTCCTGTAAAGATGATTTTAAAAGAAATATACCTGGCCGCATCATTGGTGTGAGCATTGATGCACAGGGCAACCGGGCCCTGCGTATGGCTCTGCAGACAAGAGAACAGCATATCAAAAGGGAAAAAGCCACTTCCAATATCTGTACAGCGCAGGCTTTGCTGGCCAATATGGCTGCCATGTATGCCGTGTATCACGGCCCGTCCGGGTTGAAAAATATTGCAAAGAGAGTGGCGCTGTTCACACAAACCGTTGCACACGCCATTGAAGAAAGGGGTTATAAACTGGTATCAGATAATTTCTTTGATACAATAGTTGTAATAGTGAATGACACAGCTGCCATCAGGGCCAAAGCAGAAAGGCAATGCATCAATCTTCGCTACATTGGCAGCAATCTCATTGGTGTTTCTGTTGATGAAACAACTGTTGTTGACAGCTTGTACGACCTGATCAATTGTTTTGAGAATGACAAAGACCCTGTGGCATTTGAAATCTGCCAGGATGCCGAACTGCAGCATATACCGGCTTCACTTGTAAGAACTTCATCATGCCTTACCCATCCCGTTTTCAACACCCATCACAGCGAAAGCCAGATGATGCGGTACATCAAACAACTGGAAAATAAAGATCTTTCTCTGAACACTTCCATGATTTCACTCGGCAGTTGCACCATGAAGCTGAATGCTGCTACCGAAATGATGCCGCTAAGCTGGAGGCAATGGAGCATGATTCATCCTTTTGCACCTGCTAACCAGGTAGAAGGATATAAATTGATAATTGATGAACTAAGCAAATATCTCTGCGAAATAACAGGCTTTGATGCCTGCAGCCTGCAGCCGAATAGCGGCGCCCAGGGTGAATATGCCGGACTGCTCACCATCAGGGCTTTTCATGAAGCCAATGGCGAGCATCACCGTAATGTGATGCTGATTCCGATTTCAGCACATGGTACCAACCCGGCTTCTGCAGTAATGGCAGGAATGAAAGTGGTAGTAATAAAGGCGCTGGAAAACGGGTACATTGATGTGGAAGACCTGAAAGCAAAAGCTGCCCAATACAATAAAGAACTGGCCGGCATCATGATCACCTACCCCAGCACTTATGGCGTGTATGAAGAAACAGTGAAAGAGATCACCGATATTATTCACCGGCACGGCGGACAGGTATACATGGATGGCGCCAACATGAATGCTCAGGTTGGTCTTACAGCACCGGGTTTGATCGGCGCCGATGTTTGTCACCTGAACCTCCATAAAACATTTGCCATACCGCACGGTGGCGGTGGCCCGGGCATGGGACCTATTTGTGTGAAAGAGCATCTTGCAAAGCATTTACCTGGTCACTATGCATCAGGTCGTTCGGAGCTTCCGGGTGCGTCAGGCGCAGTAAGTGCGGCTCCCTATGGAAGTGCAAGTATTCTTCTCATCAGCTACAGCTATATCCGGATGCTGGGTTATAGTGGTGTAAAAGCAGCTACTGAGTATGCTATATTGAATGCGAATTACATGCGGGCAAGGCTGAAAGATGCATTTGATATTCTGTACACCAATAACAACGGCCAGTGTGCCCATGAATTTATTGTTGACCTCCGGCCCTTTAAAAAATCAGCGGAAGTGGAAGCAGAAGATGTGGCAAAGCGCCTGATGGATTATGGCTTTCACGCCCCTACCATGAGTTTCCCGGTAGCCGGCACTATAATGATTGAACCCACGGAAAGTGAGGACAAGAGTGAACTTGACCGCTTTTGCGATGCCATGCTTTCCATACGGGAAGAAATCAGGGCTCTTGAGGAAGGAAGGGCTGATAAAAAGGATAACCCGCTGAAGAATGCACCGCATACACAGTTTGTGGTCACGGCCGATGATTGGAAACATCCTTATTCCAGAAAAGAAGCTGCTTTCCCGTTATTCTATGTTACACAAAACAAATTCTGGCCTTCAGTAGCAAGGGTAAATAATACGCATGGCGACAGAAACCTTATATGCCGCTGTGAACCCATAGAAAGTTATGTGGACGCTGAAGCCTGATTTTTCTTGTTTTCAATTCATAAAGATGCCCGGAAAAATTCCAGGGCATCATTTATTATTCAAGGGTAGTATTTGTTTTTAAACCCTTGAGCGGCCTCTTCCGTTACCACCCCCATTGCCATTACCTCCATTGTTGACTCCATCTCTTTGCCTGCCACCGCCATCATCGCTTCTTCTTTCAAAGCTGCGCTGTTGGGGCTGGTCCCGCCGTCTTTCCATTTGCTGCGGCTGCGGCCGGTACTCTTGCCCTCTTTCCATTTGTTGTGGCTGACGCCATCTGTCATCTGTTCTCATCTCCCTGCGTCCCGGATTGTTGTTTTCGTTTTGCCTCTCAAATCTGTTATTACCGGGCTGGCGGTTGCCAGGTTCAAAATTCCTTTCCCGTCTTTCAAAAGATCGGTTTGCCCTTCTTTCCACCGGCTGGCGGTCCGGGTTAGTATTATCATGCCTGTCCCGGTCAAAGCGCCTGTTATTGCTGTTATTCTGCTGCGGCTGCTCTGAGTTATCATCTCTTCTGAACCCGCCATTGCTGCGGTCATTGTTATCATTCCGTCTTTCGAATGAGCGGTTATTATCCACCCGGTCCCTGGAATCGGGCCTGCGGGTATTAACGTCGTTGTTTCTTCTGAAATCATTATCCTCCCTGCGGAACCTATTGTTGTTGCCGTTCCTGAAATTGCCATTACGGTGATCTCTGTCAAACCGTTCAAACTGGCGGGGTGCAAAGTTGCGGTTGTTATCCTGACGCACAAATGGCCTGTAAATATTTACCTCATTGTTTCGGTAAAATGTTCGGCCGGGTATATAGCTGTTGCGTAACCTTACCGGGTTAATCCTGCCGCAATAAATTTCCGCATCATACCGGCGGGGGCCTGTGCGGAAACCATAGCCGCTGCGGTAGTTATAATGATTAATAATAGTAGTGTAATTAATGATGGTTACATTTTGCCGGTAGTCAACACAGTAATTCCAGATACGCCGGTGTGTGATGTAGCGTCTCGGGGCAAAGCACCAGAAGTTATAAGGGGGTTATAACTACCAATATTAAAGTTGATGCTGATCGTAATGCCCGGTCTCAGCGGCGCCCAGCCATAATAATCACCTCCGTCTCTCCAGGCCACCCAGGCAGGGCTCCATTCATAACCGGGCACCCAGTACCAACCATAATAATCATCATAATCCCAACGGCCGTAATGGAAGGGCGCCCAGCCCCAGTCATAATCAGAAACCCACATCCATTCATAATCCTCCGTCCATACCCAATGCCCGTTAGTGCTGTAGGGTCTGAAATCCGGCCCCACATCGGGTACCCACACATAACCATGGCCGGGATACCCGACCCACCGTCCATGCGGACTCAGTTCGGCATAAAAATCCTGGTACGTAACATCTCTGTCTCGGTAATTGTCAAAATCGTTGTCATTGTAATACTGTGCGGAAATGTTGTTTGGGAGTGAACTGCCAGGCACCACCAGAAGTGCAAGCACAGCCAGTTTCATTTTTATCATGGGAGTAATTATAAATACATACGGAAATTAATTTTCACCACAGGGCCTTATGCCCTGCAGTACGGGGTTTTCTTCATTTACCGTGTGCGACGAGGCTTATAAAGCGAAGTCGGATTCCATTCAGTCAGACGCTATAATTATGCCCGAAGGCTTGAAGAAACAGGCAGAGAAGTTTTTTTAGCAAAATATTGTATTGCTGTTAAAACAAAAAAGTAGCTCGTCAGCACCCCGTTAAGATCTCGCCGAAATAATGCTATTTAACAGTAACATGGATACTTGCAGCCAGCCTGCTGCCATAAGAACGATGAATACCGTCTGCCATTTGTAATGTCAGTTTATGTTTGCCGGGAGGCAGTTTCAGTTCATACTCGGTTTGTCCTTTCCCAAAATGTATGTGCAATGAATCCATGGGAATAACACCACCGGCCGCAATGGAATCCGGCCCGTTAATCAGCAGATGATGATGACCCGAACCGGCCACTATAGGCCCGGCAGTATCAATACGCATCACTTCGGTGCTCATCTCCAGCTTAAAAGACGAGGAAATAGTGGCATTATCCTTCAGGTTCTTAAAATATACTTTAGCTCCCTCCGGAACTGCCGGAAGTTCAGGTACCCCTCCTTCGGTGGACTGCATTTGATGCATGGTATCATGCTCACTTTTCACAGCAGCCGTATCTTTTGTTTCGTCCTTACCGCCCGAATTATTACAGGCAGCAAATAGGATAATAAGCGCAGGCAACAACCAATGTTTCATAGAAAAAAAATTTCATCAAAGATATAGTTAAATAAAAAACCGGTATTGCCCTTTCCCAACTTCATTTCTTCGTAATTTTAATGCCCTTTAAAAACATTATGGACCAGCGTATCATCAACCTGTACGACGAGTACACACACAAACCTCTGACCCGCCAGGAATTTCTGCGCCGCCTGAGTATTCTTGGGGGCGGCACAGCAGCTGCCATGGTTCTGCTGCCAACTGGCACATGGCTGATGTAACGTATAAAAACGGAAAAAACATCAAATTCTGGTCGCACAGCGTCAACCACATTAATAAAGCAGGCAAAATAGATTTCACCAGTGTATATATAGACCGGCACCCCATTATGGAAGCCACCAAAGACTTGATGCCCTAAACGATTGTTCCTCTTTTCAAAGCGTTCCTGTATTAGCCGGAACGCTTTTTTTCAGTCGCAGTGGGTTTCTCTACCTGAATAGTATGAAAACCGGTTGCCGAAATACTTGTTATGAGATTTTTCGTTTCAATAATTGCAATTGTTTGTATTTGCAGGGAGGCAAATGCGGTTGCCGGCCCGGTAAACTGCTTTCCCGAAAAAATTTTACTGGTGCAGGTGGATGAAATTGGGCTGATAAAAATCGGGCGGGATACTGTTGGCTCCGATCAGCTGGCCAGATATATACAAGAACGCCTTTTCAAAAGCTATATGGGCACCGGGCAGATGCATGACCGCATCCGGATTGAAAAGACTGAAATAACGGTACCGGACCTGGTCATGGAAGTCATTCTAAAGGAAATAAAAGAAGGACAACGAAGGGCCCTCAGCGAGTTTTGCGTACTGAAGTACCGGAAAGGCTTTGATGATCTGGACAGAAGTAAACAGTCAAGAATAAAGAAAAAATTCCCGGTGCTGTTCCAGCAAACTTATTTTTAACCGGGCTATTCAATCAGGCCTGTATAGGCCCTTGCCGAATAATAATTGTATTTACGGGAATCATATTTTGTACAGCAAAATATGGAATGGACAAAACCGTTCAGCTCCACTTGCTGCGTATGATAGATTCCTTTGTTCAGGTTCTTCTTAAAAAAGAACTGTATCCGTTTATCATCGCTTTTGTAAATAACCAGGCTGTCCGTATTGGTTTCCGTAAACTTGTAGTCAGCCTTCAAATGCTGCAGCATCAAATGACTTCGGTACCAGGTACCACCGGTTGGTGAAACAACGGGTCTTCCATTATACAAGGCGATGCTGTCATTATAAGCAAACACATTTAGGGCTGCTCCTTTTATTTCCTTCAACCATTGCCGTATGGCAGGATAATAACTGCTGTCGTATCCATAGTTGCTGTCGAGAAAGCTGATGCGTTTTATATTTTGAGGTATCCGCACCACACCTGCAAGGTATCCGAAAATAAAACTGCCGCCCCCGCTGTGGCCGCTGAGATAAATACTTATCCGTTTTCCTTCTATAAGCCCGGCAAGAGAGTCAACCAGTTTCGGAAGCAGTATTTTAAAGTCTGGATGTTTTTGTTTCCACTGTGGCCAGCTTTTGTAATCGTTCTCCAAATAGATGATAACATAATTTTTCTTTTTAACCTGCAGGCGGATAAAAGCCGTCTGCGCCCGGATATGCTGAATATCGAAATGCCAGTCATCCCCGGGCTGCATTTTTTTGCCCATGGTTTGTGCCGTGGTATTCCCATTGGGCAGGGCATAAAAAATGATCAGCGTTTCCCGGTGACTGTTCATGCCTCCGGGACGGTCAATGGTTACTTTCACGTCTCCATACATGCTGAAGGAATCAATAATTCCCTGCTGGCCATTAACTTCAGCTAAATGAGCCATACAAAAAAATAGTGTCGTAAAAATCCGAAACATAAAATGGCTGCTGATTCTTTTAGAGCAGTATTTACAGATTATCGTAGTTTTCCGGTTTTCCAAAACGAATTTCAGCTTTATTTTTGCTTCATCCTCACTTTATCTGTTATCCTTTCTGAATATCCGCATTACCCATTCCTGGAAAACCTGATTTCGAAAACTATTGTGAAAACTAAAAATCAGGTTATGAAAAGATTTAGACTTATGATGGAAGACGAAAATGTGCAGGCACGCCTGGTAATCGCCGGGTTTGTAATGGCATTTGCGCTCATCTTTATTTTCTTTTACTGAGAAATAAGACCAGGCAGGTGTCTGTCTTTTCAGATACTTTGCCTGGCCCTTTGCAAAACTTCCTCTGCGGATATTTTTTCCATGCATTTAAAATGTCCGAGAGGGCATTTGCTGTACCCGATTTTAGAACAGGGACGGCACCAGAGTTTATTTACCTGCATTATCATGTGTGGGGTCATGGCTGCGCCATAATAGGGCGTCATACCGAATGATGGAACTGTATTTCCCCAAAGGGAAATAATGGGTTTTTGATATGCCGCAGCTATATGCATCAGTCCGGTATCATGTGTAATAACCAGTTTTGACTTTTTTACCAGGTCAGCGCTTTCATTGATGCTGAATTTACCGCAGGCATTATAAACTTTCACCGTATCCATGGCGGCAATCTCATCTCCCTTAACCCTGTCTTCGGGCCCGCCAAGTAAAATAACGGGGTGCTGTAATTGGCGGCAGAATTCCTTCCATTTATGCACCGGCCACATTTTTGTTCCGTGAGCTGCCCCGATAACACAGGCAATGTACCCGGCATGGTGCGAGGCCGGGATATCCTTTCTCTTCGTCAAATCTTTTTCCCCGATGAAATAATCCAGCCCAAGCCCGTCATTCTTTACTCCAAATGATTCAACTGTTTTTAAATACCTGTCAACAATATGCACTTCAGGAAGAAGGTTTATTTTGAATGCAGTGAGAAAATATTTTTGAATATTAAGTTTATAAAATGAGAATGATTTTTTCTTCAGTGCCCTTTTTACCCGGAGTGTCTTTATGTTATGGTGCAGGTCAATGATGTAATCATAATTCTCTGTTCTCAGTTCCTCAATCATCAGCTCCCGGCTATGCGCAAGCACATGTATTCTGTCAATGTACGGATTATGTGCAACAACAGGAAGAAACTTATCCTTCACCAGGAAATGCACTTCGGCATCCGGGACCTGTTTTTTCAAACACCGGATTACAGGTGTTGTCAGCACAATATCGCCGATGGAAGAAAACCGTATGATGAGGAATTTGGGCACTGTCAAATATTATGGTGTCATTTCTTCCAGTTCCAGGAAATTCATGTCCTTATTAAAAGTTTCTCTGGTAAAAAGAGCCGCCACAACAGTAATGAACATGATAATAATGGCCGCTATCCATCCGGCTGTTACATAATCCGTGATAGTACGCAGTGCCTGAAAAAGCGGAAGGATAAAAATCGTTAACATACCCCTGACCATATTGGGAATGGTTGTGGCCGCAGTGGCCCTTAAATTGGTTCCGAACTGTTCCGCTCCCATCGTTACAAATATGGCCCAGAAGCCGGTGCCAAAGCCAAGCCCTGCACAGATCCAGTACATTTTTTCAGCGCTTCCGTTCCATTGAGCAGTAAAAAAAAGAAGCATGAAAACAGCAGTGATAATGTAAAAAAGATACAAAGCTTTTTTCCGGCTGCGCAGCCACTGGCTCACAAAGCCAATCAGTATATCGCCCACTGAAATGGCTGCATAGGCATACATAATAGCTTTGCCAGGATCAATCTCTTCCTTTATACCAAAATATTTTCCAAACTCTTTTGAAAAGGATACCAATACCCCGATAACAAACCATGTAGGCAGCCCTATCAGAATGCCAAGGATATATCTTTTGAAACGGTCCCGGTTATTGAATAACATGAGCAGGTTCCCCCGCTGTACACTCATCTTTTTAACAGCATGAAACATTCCGGACTCAAAAACAGAGATACGGAGTAACAGCAATCCCAGCCCCATAGCGCCGCCAATAAAATAACATTTGCGCCAGTCAAAATTCTGTTTCATGATAAATGCCACCACGGCGCCTGTTAAGCCGATACCTGCAACCAGTGAAGTAGCAATCCCCCTTTTATTCTTAGGAATCAGCTCAGAAACGAGAGTAATACCAGCGCCCAGTTCCCCGGCAAGACCAAGTCCGGCAATAAACCGTACGACTCGGAACTGCCAGGTATTCTCAACAAACCCGTTTGCAATATTTGCCAATGAATAAAGAATTATAGAACCAAACAAAACACTTAACCTTCCTTTTTTGTCACCCATAATTCCCCAGATAATCCCGCCAATAAGCAATCCCGCCATTTGCCACATGATAATTCCTTCTCCTTCCGATGTGATCTGTTCCGGTGTCAGGTTAAAAGAACGCAGGCTTTCAATTCGTGTTATGCTAAAGAGAAGCAGATCATAAATATCAACAAAATAACCAAGTGCAGCTACAATAACCGGTACTGAAAAAATCCCAAAGTTCTTTTGCTGACTCATAACTGTTATTGGGGGGCGCTGCTGCCGGGATTGGTTGGATCTTTTTTCTTTCCCATAGAAAACATTTTAATCAGCACCGGCGCTGTTGTTACGATCACAATCCCCAGCACAATCAGCTCAAGGTGTTCTTTCAGGTCAAAACCAAATTCCTTTAAAATCCATTTTTGCAGAAAGAAACCGCCCAGCACCATGGTGACTACCCAGGAAATGCAACCGATAATATTAAAGAAATGAAATTTCTTTCTGTCCATCTGCACAATACCCGCCACAATGGGAGCAAAGGTGCGGATAAAGGGAAGAAACCGGGCGCCGATGATGGCTACCCCGCCGTGTTTCTCATAAAAATCATGGGCCTGGTGCAGGTACCTTTTCTTAAAAAGCAACCTGTCCTTCCAATGGTACATGGCCGGGCCCACTTTCCGGCCGGTCCAGTAGCCAACGGCGTTACCCAGTATCCCGCAAAGGGATATCAAACCAACCAGCACAAACAGGTCAAGCCAGTAAGTATAGGGATAATCCACCCCGAAGAGCTTGAGAAACTGGTAGCCAAGTCCGGGTTTTGTTTCGCCGGCTTTTGTTGTAATCTCATGGGCAAAGATGCCGGATACAAACAGTAAAGAATCACCCGGAAGAAAAAAGCCCACAAATAAGCCTGTTTCGGCAAACACCACAAACAGCAACAGCCAGAGTCCGCCATTCTCAATATAAAATTGCGGCTGCAACAACTGGCTCCAGTGAAATCCATCCAATAAAAACATTTCCATAAAGTCGAATTATTATTTAACCAACGAAGGCTCTTCCAGTTTTCCTATTTGTTTTGCAATGATAGTGGCTACCGTACAATCGCTGGTAACATTGGCTACGGTGCGGCACATATCCAGGGGTCTGTCCACCGCAAAAATAAGCGCCAACCCGGCTTCAGGTATGCCTGCCTGTGCCAGTACAATAACCAGCATTACCATACCGGCGCTTGGTACTGCTGCTGAGCCGATTGATGCTAAAGTAGCTGTTACTATAATACCCAATTGTACAGTAAGGCTTAAGTCCATACCAAAAGCCTGGGCAATAAATACCGCTGCTACGGCCTGGTAAAGGCTGGTGCCATCCATATTCACTGTAGCTCCAATGGGTAATACAAAACTGCTTACTTCATTATCAACACCCACTCTTTTCTCAACGCATTCCATTGTTACCGGCAATGTAGCAGCGCTGGAACTGGTAGAAAATGCCAGTAACTGTGCCGGAGAAATTTGTTTAATGAATTGAAGCGGGCTTCTTTTGGTAAAAATGTAAAGCAGGGCAGGATAAAAAACATAAAGTAAAATGGCTATGCCAAAAACTACCGTAAAAGCGTACCAGCCCAGCGCTTTAAAGATGTCAAGACCGGGTGATTCGGCGATGAGCGCTGCTATAAGGGCAAAAACACCGAAGGGGGCCCCTTTCATTATAATATCTATTACTTTTAGTATAACATCATTAAAGCTGTCGAAAAAATCTTTCATCGGTTTGGCCTTATCAGGAGGAATGAGAATAAGTGCCAACCCCAATAATAATGCAAAGAATATTACCTGCAGCATATTTGAATTAGAAGATGCCGCTTTTACTATATTATCAGGCACAATATCTTCAACAAACTTAAGTGGCCCTGCCCCTTTTTGTGTTTCAGCCTCTGCCTGCTTTTTTGAAGCATCTGCACTATATGAAGCCAGCATTTTTTCCCGGGTTTCACCTTTAATTGCCTTACCTGGTTGCACAATATTTACGGCTACAAGGCCAAGGCATACTGCAAATACCGTAGTAAAAAGATAGAAGCCAACTGCCCGGATACCCATTCGGGACAATTTGGAAACATCTTTTAAATCAGATACTCCTTTTATTAATGAGGCCAGAATTAGCGGTATGGCGATCATTTTAAGCACATTAATGAAGACCGTACCAAAAGGCTTTATCCAATCTTTGGTAAACTTTACACCTCCATCAAACCGGATGGCTACTATTGCAAATAGCACACCCAGTACCATGCCGATTAGTATCTTGATGTACAGGGGTATTTTTTTCATGTTTAAGTTTAAGCTGAATAATTCCGGCTCCGGCAACACCCGGCAAGGCCTGAATATGATTATTTGTATAGTCTCAAAACTAAAGGTTTAGATGCAAAAAACAGCAAAATACCTCCCATGCCATTCGTGGATAAAATTGGGGGCGCTATTAAATTATTTGCCTACTTTAGGCACTCATTTATAAAATTAAACTAAAACCAACAGTACATGCTTACCCAATCATTACGGCCTCTTTTTATCATTATTGCCTGTTTAATTGCTCCGGCATTAGCTTTTACACAAGATTCCACAGCTGCAAAAAAAATTGGAATTGATGAAAAAATTGACAGGGCTTTTCAGCCTGTCGCTCAGGGATGGGAAGACGTGGTGATGTATCCGGTAAACCTGGGGGGGCAAAGTGTGCCGATCGTTGTGATCCTGCTTGTTTGCGGAGCTCTCTTTTTTACACTCCGTTTTTCTTTTGTCAACCTCCGCCAATTCGGCCTGGCTACAAGGGTTGTAAGGGGTAAATATGACGAACTTGAAAAAAGCGGCGCTGCGGAGGTGGCCGGAGCCGATAAGGATATACCCCATACCATCCGGGATGAAAGTCATCATGGTGAAGTGAATCACTTCCAGGCGCTGGCAACTGCCGTATCAGGCACCGTTGGTCTTGGAAACATTGCGGGTGTTGCCATAGCTATTGCCATGGGGGGGCCCGGGGCCACTTTCTGGATGATTATTTGCGGACTGCTTGGCATGAGCAGCAAATTTGTAGAGTGTACGCTGGGTGTAAAATACCGGGATATTAATAAAGACGGTACTGTATTTGGCGGCCCGATGTACTACCTCTCAAAAGGATTTGCAGAAAAAGGCTGGAAAAATTTTGGAAAGATACTGGCGGCTGTATTTGCCATCTTCTGTATAGGAGGCTCACTGGGCGGGGGTAATGCTTTCCAGGCAAACCAGGCAACCCAGCAAATTGTAAAACAGTTTAACATAGGCGGTTCTTCTTCCGGTTTTTTTATTGGTGTTATTCTTGCCTTTTTAGTCGGTTTGATCATCATTGGCGGAATAAAAAGGATAGCGACCGTTACCGAAAAGATGGTACCGGCCATGGCTATTATTTATATTACAGCATGCCTGATTATTATTTTTATGCATCTGAATTATGTGGATGATTGTTTTCGCATGATATTCACAGAAGCCTTTACACCCCGCGCCGGATTGGGAGGATTGGTTGGGGTGCTGATCATTGGTTTCAGAAGGGCAGCGTTCTCCAATGAAGCAGGAGCCGGTTCGGCATCTATCGCCCACTCAGCCGTAAAAACAAGGTACCCCGCATCAGAAGGCATTGTTTCTTTGCTCGAACCCTTCATTGATACCGTGGTAATCTGCACCATGACGGCTATTGTGATTATCATCTATAACCAGGGCGGCGTATTTAATTATGGAACCACGGTGGGCGGCGCTGTTATCATCAATGAAACCGGTGCAGCGGTAAAAGGCGTTGATCTTACTTCCATGGCCTTTGATGACAATATCCCGCATTTCAGCTATGTGCTCACTATTGCTGTATTCCTGTTTGCCCTGAGCACCCAGATCAGCTGGAGCTACTATGGGCTGCAGGCGTGGAAATACTTATTTGGCAGGGGAAAAACAGCGGATATGATCTACAAATTCCTGTTCCTGGGTTTTGTGATACTCGGTGCCTCTATTTCATTAGGAGCAGTAACCCAGTTCTCTGATGCCATGATACTGGCCATGGTATTTCCGAATATGATTGGATTATTGTTCCTGTTTCCGAGAGTAAGAGAAGAGCTGAACAGGTATCTGGTTGCAATAAAAAATTTCAAAAAAAACAATAAGAAATAAGGTTAACTCAGTTGAGTAGAGAGCCGTTCCGGATGGCCGGGACGGTTCTTCTTTTTAGCCCTATTCACTTAATTTTGCAAACTCAAAAACGAATTGAAATTATGGGGCGGATATTCGAAGTAAGAAAGGCTACCATGTTTGCCCGCTGGGACAGGATGGCGAAGCAATTTTCCCGTATTGGAAAAGAAATTGCCATTGCCGTTAAAGCCAGCGGCCCCGATCCCACTACCAACCCGGCCCTGCGGCGATGCATGCAGAATGCCAAAGCCGTGAACATGCCTAAAGACCGTGTGGAAGCAGCTATTAAAAGGGCTTTGGGAAAAGATATTACCAACTACGATGAAATCCTATATGAAGGTTACGGCCCCCATGGTGTGGCAATACTTGTAGAAACTGCAACGGATAACCATGTTAGAACAGTGGCGAATGTAAAATCGCATTTCAATAAAGGGGGCGGTGCATTGGGCAACAGCGGAAGTGTTGCTTTCCAGTTTAAGAAAATGGGAGTATTCAAATTAAAACCTGAAGGGTTGAATGCAGAAGAACTGGAACTGGAACTGATAGATTTTGGTTTAGAAGAACTGGGCGAAGGCACCGGTGAAAACCTGCCTGCCGGACAGGCAGGCGGAGAAGATTTACTGGTGGTACGCTGCGGCTTTACTGATTTTGGCAACATGCAAAAGGCTTTGGAAGATAAAGGCATCACTCCCGTCAGCGCTGAGGTGGAATGGATACCTGCCGTAACCGTTCCTGTGAATGATGAGCAGGCTGCTGATGTAAGTAAATTGATTGAAAGGTTAGAGCAGGATGATGACGTTCAGAAAGTATTTCATAATATGGGATGATTATTAACTGATGTTATTATTTCAGTTGCAGAGCTCCATCCTCATCATTAGTTTTTGTTTTTCTGACACCTGCTTTCCTAAATTACCCGGATACCGGCTTTCAATTGCTGCCATTTCACCCTGGTTAGCCCTCATCTGGCTTAATTGCCTTCGGTAACAATCCAGTTTTTGCCTTTCATTTGCTGTTACAGTGCTTTTTCGTGAAAGCATGTCTTCATATTTACAAATCTTTTTCTCCTGTTCATAAATGCCTAATTGCAACTGATCTTCATAGTTGTACATTTTTGCTAATGCTTGTTGTGCAGGATTATCCAACAATAAGTTGCCCTGCCTCGTTTTTTCCAGCCAGGCTTCTTCTTTATCCAGCATCTGCATTTTTAAATTTTTAATCGGCAGATCATTCGAAGAACAGGGGCCTGATGTAATATTTTGGTTCAGCAATTTCTCCCGGTCAAGCCGGATCTTTGCTTTTGCTTTATTGTAATATTCATCTTCAAATATTGCAAAGCCTGCTGTATTAAAACAATTTTCTTCATTTTGTGCCAACGATATATAAGCTACCGTTGTACTGTTATTGAGCAGGGCCATCTGCAGGTACACTCTATTTTCAAATGTAACATAGCCTACACCAAATACACCCAGGTACCTGGATGAAGAAGTTACCCGTATGCTGGCAGGTAAGTCATTTCCGAATAAATGAAATTTTGCGGTACTGCCGGAAGCCTGGTAAGCCCGGGTGCTGATCCTGCTACGTCTGTGCCCATACGATCCGGTTTCATCTAATTTCTGCAGTATAGCCGCATCGGGGTTTAAACCCGTCCAGGGATAGTAATAGAAATCCGAATTTGAGGTGATCACTTTTTTCTCAAGCCGGCCATTTTTTAAATCTGTTTTATATTGATAAGTATTACCCCTCAATGAAATTACCGTAAACCGGAACCTGTCAGCATCCGGATTTATATTGCAACTGCCGGCTGCTCCTGATTTCTGACTGTAAAATCCAATGAAACCCATCCGGGTGTTAATAAACAGGCAGGTGAAAAGTTCACTGCCATCTTCCGTTGTGCTGACAACCATCATTTTTTTATCAAAACACAGTGTCTCGAGATTGGGCTGTATTGTGCTTGCTGTTGTTTCGCCGGCTAAAACCGGTACCCTGAGCAGTTGATTCGCTTCATCGCTGGTAATTGGCTGAGCCGAAGCAATAATTGAATAAAAAATAAACAGAAAAGCCGGCAGGTAAAGTTTCATAGCAGTATTTGTAAAGTAAAAAGCTACAGATATTTTTTTGAACCCGGGCAGTTTGAACAGCCAATAATTACTTCTTAAGAAAAAAGAACCGGGGTTTTACCATTTTCCGCCGGCGCCGCCGCCTCCGAAGCTGCCTCCGCCAAAACCACCAAAACCTCCCCCGCTTCCGCCACCGGACCAGCCACTACCACCCCCGCCAGACCAGCCACCGCCCCAGGTAAAAGGTCCCCACCAGCCACGGTAGCCTTTGCGGGATGCATAACCACCGCCCCGGTTATTTCCAAAAACGCTTAAGAGTATAATGACCAGGATGACAATCAGTATAATCCTGCCAGAATTAATGCCTTTTGATTTTCCGTATGCTTTCGGCGCTTTATATTCACCGGCAGCCGCTTTAATGATGGCGTTCACTGACTCATCCAGACCACGGTAATAGTCTTCATTCTTAAAATTGGGTATCAGTTCATGATCCACAATATAGCCCGCAGTCATATCCGGGATAGCTCCTTCCAGCCCCCGGCCAACTGCTATATAAGCGTCCCTGTTTCCTTCGCCGCCACCCGTGGAAATAAGAATTACAATGCCGTTATCAAACCTGGCAGTGCCGCCCACACCCCAGCTATCGCCTATTTCTGTGGCAAACTGATTGGCGTCATAGCCTTTCAGATCTTCTACGATGACGATTGCTATCTGGTTCGAAGTACTGTCATCATACGCCTGCAGCTTCTGCTCAAGGAACTCCTCCTGCTGCCGGGTGATAAAACCTTCTTTTGTAAAATCATGAACGAGTCCTTCTGAACGGGGCGGTTTTGACGGGATGGCCTTGCTTACCTGTGCATTGGCATAGCCTGAGATCAGTAAAAAAGATATCAGCAGTATTTTTTTCATTTGCCAAAAACTATTTCATCAGGCAGTTCATTCCTGTCTGTTCCTTTGTCGAAGGGGAAATATGCCTGTAAGGCCTTTCCGATATCGCTGACGATATCACATATGCCCGCTGATATATTGTTCCTGTAAATATCCTGGATCATCTTCTCCACTTCCTTTTCCCACCAGGCTGAACCCACTTTCTGATGAATCCCCCTGTCTCCGAATATGGCCAGTTGCTTGTCCTTAACGGCCACATAAACCAGCACACCATTCCGGTCTTCGGTTTCGTCCATCTGCAGTTTGAAAAAAAGCTCAGTTGCCCGGTCCAGCGCATCCAGATAAGTACACTTACTTTCCACAAATACCCTTACTTCGCCGCTGGTAAGCCGTTCCGCATGACGGATGGCAACAACAATTTGCTGCTGCTCTTCCTTTGTAAAAAAGGGCTTTCTTTTTTGCCAGGGTAAACGCATTACTTGGGCTCCATTATGTTTTCCGGTACTTTGGGAGCTTCCTGTGCTTCAGGGCTGGCGGTAAAGCTGTCTTTCTTTTTAAACCCGAACATGCCGGCAAAAAGGTTCATAGGAAATGAACGAACCCCTACATTGTAACTGTTCACCACTTCATTGAAATCATCCCTGGCTTTATTGATGCGGTTTTCAGTTCCGGAAAGCTCTGTCATTAAAGCCCGGAAACCTTCATTGGACTTCAAGTTGGGATAATTTTCCACTACGACCATTAAGCGCTGCAGGGCGCCGCTTAATTCACCCTGCGCCTGCTGGAATTTTTGAAAAGTTTCATTATTAAGGTTAGCGGCATCAATTTTTACCGTACTGAGGTTTTTATACCTGGCCTCAATGGTTTGAATAAGCGTTTGCTGCTCAAAAGTAGCCTCGCTGCGAACGGTGTTCACCAGGTTAGGAATCAGATCGGCCCTTCTTTGATAGGAACTCTGAACGTTAGCCCACATGTTTTTTACAGATTCGTCCTTTTTTACAAGGCCATTGTAACCACTGCAGCCCCAAACAAAGAGAATTAAAATGATAGCGCCGAGTACCAGCAGGAAAATATTACGGGTCCCTTTCATTTTTATACGTTTTCATGAATAATAAAATTAGTTCTTTTGCCATTTCAACCCGGTAGATTTTCGGTATAGGAGGTTATATTACCGGTAAACTGTAATTTCATAACCCCGCGGCATGGTTTTAGCGCCATCCCCTATAAAATAACCGTTATGAAGCGGACAAAAACTGTTATCCCGGTACTTTTTCTGTTATGTATCCTGTTTGCCCAATGCAAAAAGAATAATAACAACAATACAAACCCGCCGCCACCCGGCCCGGTGATTATAAAAGATTCCGCAATTGTCCAGGGACTCAACTTTCCCTGGGAAATTCTTTGGGGGCCTGATAACTTTATCTGGATGACGGAACGGGGCGGAAAAATAAGCCGGGTGAACCCGGTAACAGGTACTGTTTCGCTGCTGCATACCATAACAGAGGTGGTTTCCACCGGCGAAGGAGGGCTGCTGGGTATGGTGCTGCACCCCAGCTTCTCATCCAACCCGCATGTATTTGTGGCTTATAACTACAATTCAGGTGGGTATAAAGAAAAAATTGTCCGCTTTACTTATACGGGGTCAGCCCTTACCAGCCCGGTTACCCTCCTGGATAATATTACGGCAGCTTCAATTCATAACGGCTGCCGGCTGGTGATCACTCCAGACTTAAAACTGTTCATCACCACCGGGGATGCCGCCAATACATCATTACCGCAAAACATCAATTCCGTAAACGGCAAAATCCTGC